>Ga0210383_10000001_pt1 | contig 568166 bp, 453 predicted proteins | sample IncBWC14OmetaG_FD_160072 | JGI IMG/M metagenome (GOLD analysis project Ga0210383, IMG submission 160072) | Forest soil microbial communities from Barre Woods Harvard Forest LTER site, Petersham, Massachusetts, United States - Inc-BW-C-14-O ...
GAAAGCGCACCGCAAGGCGCGCATGGGCCGTAACCCCCAGACGGGCGAAGCGATCAAGATCAAGGCCAAGACCGTAGTTCGCCTGCGCCCGGCGAAGGCGTTCAAGGACGCCGTGCTGAAGTAAATTCTCTGCTTCGCAGAGAATGGGCCCGGACACAGCGCACGAGAATCGGCTGGCGCTTTTACGCAGAGTTTGCTGGCCGCCGCTTCGGATCGCGCTAGGTGCCTGGGCAGGTGTCCCGGTTGAGTTTGCCCCTGATGGCCTGATCGCTCAGTCCATCAGGGGCTTTTTATTTTCGCAAACTTCCTAAATCTCTCGCGATAATCCAAACGCTTTCGCGGAACTTCGCGTTCGCTCGCGAACTTACAAACCGGCGAGAGGCGGTCGTTGCAAACACACTAAAGCGTCTTCACGTACGCGATGACATCCTTGATCTGCTGCTCGTCTAGAACATCCTTGAAAGGGGGCATCAGCGAGTCGCCATTCTCGATCCACGTTTTCAGCGAGTCGTCGGTGAACTTGTTGTTGTTCACGCTAAACGTGCCGCGCTTGGAGATTCCTTTTAGTCCAGGGCCGATTTTCTTCGCGTCGCTATCCGCAAAGTGGCAGACGCTGCATTTCTGATCGAACACTTCCTTGCCTTTGGTTGCGGAGCCTTTGGCTGCCGTCGCTTTTTTCGGAGCCGGCTTTGCCGGCGGATCTTGTGCCAGGACCGCTACCGACATGCCCAACAGCACGAACCCAAGAATCAGATAATTTCGCTTCACGTCTCCCCCTTCGTCATGGACTGCAAGAATCTTTGCGTGCAAGCTTCTTCGCGTACACCGTAGCGTGTAATGCAGCGTGCAAAGTGCGCCCCCATCTTCTCTTTTTATGGCTCCAATTTCCACTCCCGCGACCCGGCACAAAGTACAGGTTGCTCCTGTGCACCGATGGGACTCTCGTACTTTTGACGCCCTCAAAACCGTGTGTTAACAATTTACACCATGAGCCAGGAAACCCTGACGAGGGCGTGGGAAATCCTCCAAGACGCTTACCAGGCCCAGATGGAGGGCGACTACGACCGGGCCGTGGAGCTCTATCAGTCCTCGCTCGAACTTCACCCGACGGCCGAGGCCTACACCTTTCTTGGCTGGACGTATCATTTTCAGGGCCGGATTGAAGACGCCATTGCTGAATGCAAGCGCGCCATCGAAGTCGACCCGGAATTCGGCAACCCGTACAACGATATCGGAGCGTATCTGATCGAGCTGAGCCGCTTCGATGAAGCGATTCCGTGGCTCGAGCGCGCCATCGAAGCGCGACGCTACGAGCCGCGTCATTTTCCTCACTACAATCTGGGCCGCGCATATCTCGGCAAGGAGATGTACGCGCGCGCGATGAAATGTTTTCAAGAGGCGCTCGAGGTCGAGCCGCGGTATTCGCTCGCGCGGCAGGCGCTAGCTTCGCTCCGCCGCATGGTGAATTGAGAAGAGAGTGAGTAGTGGGTAGTGAATAGTGAGTAGGGCGCGGAGCAGAGCGGATCGCCGAAAGTCGATAGCTCATAGTCGAAAGTTCAAATCCAGACAAAATCCTACGAAATAAGAATGCGATGTGCCGCCTCATGATGCCGGCTCCTGCGCGGCGGGTTTGACGGCGCGGTCGTAAATCCACAAAAGCAGCGCGGTTGCGAAGCCGACGGCACTGATGGCCCACCAGGCGCGCTCGGGATGGTGGGCGACTTCGCCGAAGTGATGCATCATCGTCCCGCCGAACCAGCCTCCGATCAGCGAACCAATTCCAATCGGCAAAAATGCGAAGCCCATGTAGGTGCCCTGCTGGCCGGGAGGCGCGAGGCGCGAAATGTAGGCATAGTACGGCGGCTGCTGAATGATTTCGCCTATCGCAAGCACGGCGATGGAAACGACTGCGCCAATTACCGTCGGCCAGAACGACAGGACCAGCCAGGACATAGAAGAAATTACGGTTCCTAGAATCACCGCGTGGAACGGCGGAATCTTGCGGGCGATATAGTTGACGATGAACGTCAAGCAGACAACGATGGCAGCGTCAGTAATGAGGATGAGCTCGACGTGGGCGTTGGCGTCCACGTAGGTATGAATGAAACCCGGCAGGCTGGTGTATTGCTGCCAGAAGACAATCCAGTAGCCGGTGAAGATGAAAAGAAAGATGAGAAATCGCGGTGGCCAGATTACCGCGCGAAAGTTTCGCATGACCTGGAGCACACTCGGCGCGGGCTCGTCGCCAGGTTTGCGGGGATCGCGGAAGAAGAAAAGGATGAGAAAGAACATGGCGAAAACGCTGAGCGCCGAAATGCGAAAGACTCTCTCGAGCCCAAAGTGCGTGTGCGCCCAATTTGCGACGAAGGGGCCGGCGGTGCCGCCGATATTCACCATGGTGTAGTAGATCGAGTAGCCGAGCGTTCGGACATTTTCCTTGGAAGCGCGGGCGGTGGTGCCAACAACGCATGGCTTTACTAGAGCGATGCCTAGAGCGGGAAGAATCAGGATGACGCCGACAAACAAGCTGAGCGGAACCGCGCCGCGAATCGGTGCGAGCCATGATGCGCCGATGGAGCCGATCAAGAAGTATGCGGCCGCCAAAATGAGGTAAGCCATCGAGAGGGCGCGGCGAAATCCGAGTTTGTCTGCGACGGCGCCGCCGAAAATCGCCAGGAACCAAACCATGCCGCCGAAAAGGCCAGTGAGCGTGCCGGTCTGCTCGGTCGAGAAATTCAGCTTTTCTTGCAGATAGACGGCAAGCGAGGAGAACGCACCGTAATAAGAGAGGCGCTCGAAGATTTCGCTGACGTTAGCGACCCAAAAGGGGCGCTCGAAACCGTCGCGGATTTCCTGGAGCCTTTGGCGAACGCTCATGGATCCCCCAAGGGAAGTCGGCTCTGGAGTGGAGCGCGGGGATTGTAATGGAGAAGGGGAAAGAAAGAAAATGAAGTAGCGATGTAACGAAATAAGGATAAAGACGAGCGGAAGAGGCCCCTCGCTTCCGTTGGTCGCTCTGGACAGACACCCTTTCCGACAGGGTCGGAACCTTCGGTCGTCCGGTGTCTGGTTAACATGTGCGGATTGGCGGATGGACGGAAGAAAAGTAAACCCCCGCAGCCTTTAACGGCTGACGGCACCGCCACCCCCGGTTTTTTTGTAAGAATATGAAAACATGTGGTTTAGGGTATGGGGATGTGCGAAGAATATCATTCTAAATGGGTTAGAGGACGTTTGCCTTGTCATCGTTTCCGATACCTGGCTCTGGACAGGGCAGATACTTTCGCGTGCTCGGACGGGCACGACTCTTCGAGGCTCTGGGTAAACATGTCGTGCCCCTACTGGTCTTCTTTTTCCTGGTCAACAATAACGCCCCGTACCCCCCTGGTTTTTGTAAGCGTTGCGGATAAAGGAGTTACGTCGGAAGAGAAGTCTCCAGAAAGCAAAAACGCCAGCAGGGATGCTGGCGGTATCGGATAAGAAACGAAATATTACCAAAGCAATATTTTACGCTGGGAGACACTCTTTGTCAAGCGGAAACGCCGAAAGAATCGGTGTCAGGGCGGCGGCTAACCCTGTTCGCCGGCATTTACAAGCCGAGCTGGCGGTGGGTTTCGCGGTCGCGTTCGAGGTCTTCGAGGGTGTATTCGAGTTCGACGCCGTGGTCTTTCAGGAAGGCGTCGACTTGCATGCGGGTCTGCAAACCAGCACCTACGCAACAGGGCGGCGGAGATCTTGCGAGAGCGGTAAGCTTCGATAGCGAGAGCTTCCAAGGCGGCGCGGGAGAAATCCTGGCCTTGCACGGAGAAAGCCCCGAGGAGCTCGTCTGGAAGCGAGATGGTGACGCGCTGCATGGGTTCAGGATACTGAAAGAATCGGTGAAAAGCACTGGGTCGTGGTTGTGAGTGGAGATGAGCGCGGCGAAGATTTCGGCGATGGAGAATGAGCCGCGGAATCTGACGATTGGGACGTTGATTCGCGTGGCGCACGCTTTGGGGAGCCCTTCGAGGCTCAGGGTAAACCGGGTGGAGATTAAATTGGTTCGCAGGAAAGAGACGAAGGTAGGGCGGCGGCGAAATGGCGGGGGAAAAGTCAGCACCAGCGGCCCTTAAACCGGAGGTTCCGGCACCCGGCGCGGGGCTATGAAAGTCGATAGGAGCCGGAGCCGAGAAAGGTGAGGAGGCCGAAGTCACGGAGGACTTGGAGTTGTTGGCGGATTTTGTCGCGGACGTGCCGGTTGTCAGGATGAAGTTTCGATACCTCGTCGGCGCGGTCGTAGACGTCGGAAAGAGAGAATTCTGGTTTATTCAGGTCGCGGATGACGTTGAGAACGTCGAGGGTCCAGCCGCGCTTTTCGACTTTGAGTTTCTCGAGTGGGCGTAAGCGGCGGTAGGCGCGGCGAACTTCGGTTGCGGGACGTGCGGTGCCGTCTGCCACGATTGGGATGCGGGCGTCCTGAGGGATTTTGTTGAGGAGGATGTTGCAGCCGACCCAGCCGGCGCGACGGGCGGTTGGCGCTAGCGGGGGGCGGCATTCGATGGCCGAAAGCGCGAAGGCGAAGTGAGGGATGAGTGTGACCGTCCGAACCGCCCAGGCGGTTAAGTCGTAGTGCAAGATGTAGAGGTTTGGAGTGTGGTCGGTGAGGATAGCGCGCTTCATTTGGGAATAGGCGGAGTCGAGAATTCTTTTGCCAAACGGTTTGGATTGGCTCTTTAGCTGAAACGGCGAGTCGCATTTGGGACAAGAGTAGTCGAGCGTCACGGTTCCGTGCGGGGCAACGTCAAGTCGCGGCGAATCACACACAGGACAGAAGAAATTTGTTGCGCCCCACGATTCGGTGCCCACGCGAGCGCGCTGCGATGCGCTTTTATATCCTGCTAGGCCGGAGCTGGGGAGGTGTAAGTCCACGCGGGAATTAGATCACGGTCGACAACCGGGGGGAAGACAGTCTCCTTCGCGATTTGGCAGGACTTTTGATAACTCTTACGATCTAAAACCGGGAGCTTCGAAACGGAAGTAATTGACCTGATCAGTAAATAGTCTAGAATCGCCGCATGAGCATAACCATTCCAGCCATCCCCTTTAACCAGCGTAAGACGCAGATGTACATCGCCGCCGTTCCAGTTGATTTCCTTGCTCGATTTTCCGTCGACAGATGGGACCCCAAGAATGTTATGGGGACGCGTGGCTATCAGCGTAATCCGGAGGAAAAGCGAGTTAAGGCCATCGCCAAATATTTTGAGAGAGCTGACTCAATCATGCCCGTCGCCGGGCTTCTAAATGTTCGCGAGAAGGGTCGAGTCAAGTTTAAGGATGGCAAAATAACAATTCCAGATGGGACAAATGTATGGGTTGTGGACATGCAGCACCGGTTGCAGGGTTTGGTCCGAGCCAGGGAAGAGGGAATCATCCGCCACTATGCCTTTAACTTTCCGGTCGTGATAACGGAGGGGCTAAGCAGGGTTGATGAGGCTGTGCAATTCTACCTTATTAATACTAAATCGAAGAAAATGGACGTCGCTCTAACCCGAAGGCTGCTAATAGAAAAGAACAAGGTAAAGGACATCGCGGACGTTAAGCCCTGGGAAATTGCTGCGGTCCGGATAACTATTGATTTGAACAATTCGATTGCGGCAAATCCCTGGTTCGCCCGTATTCGCCAGCCAAATGAGGAGCGGCTTGAACAGCACGTTGCAACCGAAAAATCGTTTGTCAGCTCTCTGCGGCAGCTTCTGATCTCGGGTAGATACAAACAAACTCGTAAAGCTGCGAAGCTACTCGCTAACTATTGGAGCGCTATCAGGGCAAATATTCCTGAAGCCTTCGTGGAGCCTAAGAAGTATCTGCTACAAAGAACTCCCGGCATGTTCGCCTTTAACTTTTTCATTGGTCCCGAATTCCTCGCGAAGAATCGGAATGCGGCGAGATTCGAGGATGAGCTTTCAGGACTTAAGAAACTGGGAGCCGCATTTTGGCGGAGAACCAATAAGAAGGGTGCGAGGAAGTTTGGGACGGGCATGGCGGGCTACGCGAATCTTGCCGACTATTTGAAGCGCGAAATACTGTAATGGCAGACGTTCACGAGTCGCTCATACGGTCTTTCCGTCGGAAAGTCATTAGGGGAGGCCTGAAAGAAACCAAATCTCCAATGCCCAGCTATCGGCCTGACATCTTCGCGCAGAAGGTCGCGCTGAACGGAAACATTGTCGAGCAGTTGGCGGTCGAGGCGGAGATCGCGTCCACGCTTTTCTCTGAGCACACGGCGGAGCAACTCTTAAAAATGCACGAGTTCATGATTGGACAGAAAACCAAACGAATTAGAGTCCGCGGCTTCTTGATCATTCCCAAAGGTAGGCAACCGCGCAGCCATGCGGCCTTGGTCCTATCCGGCCTATTTCCAGAGGGCACTGCTATCCGAGTCGTTCAGGCCGGCCAATAAAGCCTAGTTAATTCCGCTCGCGCGGCGGTGCGTGCGTGCGCTGGCTCGGCTAGAGCGTACGTCGTGCCGCGGCTTTGCTTCTCGCGAGAAAATTGTTCCCAAGCGAGACAAGCACTCGCAAGGCGCGTACGTATTCCCTGTTTAGAACACCCTCAAATGTTTCGCAGGGGTCTGCGTTGCGTTCGAGCATGTTTTTGGCCTGCCGAATTGCCCGTTGTACTTCCTGTTTTTTTGGATTTTGCATATCGAGCCTTCCTATAGGCCAGCAGCCTTATATCTAGAGCACCTTCGTTTCCAAAAATAAGCCGATTCAATCTGAATCGTTGATCAGATGGGTATAGGAGTCAAGCGGAGGGGAAAGAGCGTTGGAAGGTTGAAAGGTTTGAAGGTTTAGGAGGGGAGAGAAAAGATAACGCAGAGGCGCAGAGTTAACAGAGGCGCGCGGAGAAGAGGGAAAGACAAAAGAAGGAGCTTTTACACAGAGGGCCACAGAGACACAGAGGGCACAGAGAAGAGAAGACGGAAAAGGAAAGAGAAGACGGGCACTATGTATCGTGCCCCTACGGAGGATGATATTCTGCTACGACTATGCATGACTTAAATTACTTCAGAGATCATTTGGATGTGTTTGCGGCGATGGCTGAGAAGCGGGGGACGCCGCTTCACCTTGATGCGTTTCGCGTTTTGGATGGGCAGCGGCGGGAGTTGATTACTGCGACGGAGCAGTTGAAGGCGCAGAGGAATAAGGCTAGCGACGAGATTGCGCGGTTGAAGAAGGCGAAAGAGAACGCGGACTCGTTGATTGGGGAGATGAAGGCGGTTTCGGAGCGGATTAAGGAAGCGGACGAGCGGATTGCGCAGTTGAGTGCTACGCAGAGCGAGTTGATGCTGACGATTCCGAATGTGCCGCATGCGTCGGTGGCGGTGGGGCATAGCGCGGAAGAGAATGTTGAGGTGCGGAGGTGGGGCGCGGCGCCGAAGTTTGATTTTGTGGCGAAGCCGCACTGGGAAGTGGGAGAGCGGGCGGGGATTTTGGATTTGGCGGTGGCGACGAAGATTACTGGCGCTAGATTCGCCGTGTATAAGAGTTGGGGAGCGCGGCTCGAGCGGGCGTTGGCGAATTTCTTTTTGGATGTGCATACGCGGGAGCATGGATATACGGAGATTTTGCCGCCGTTTTTGGTGAATACGACTTCGTTGATGGGGGCGGGACAACTGCCGAAATTTGCGGCGGATTTGTTTCGCGTGGAGGGGACGGACTTTTGGTTGACGCCGACTTCGGAGGTGGAGCTGCACAATCTGCATCGCGACGAGACGATCGCGGAAGAGAAGCTGCCGATTTACGTGACGGCTTGGACGGCGTGTTTCCGGAGCGAGGCCGGAGCGGCGGGGAAAGACACGCGCGGGATTTTGCGGCAGCACCAGTTTCAGAAGGTGGAGCTGTTCAAGTTTACGCATCCGGAGAAGAGTTACGAGGAGCACGAAGCGCTGGTACGGAATGCGGAGACGATATTGCAGAAGCTGGGGTTGCACTACCGCACGATGCTGCTGTGCACCGGGGATATGGGATTTGCTTCCGCGAAGACGTATGACATCGAGGTGTGGCTGCCATCAAGCGGGGAGTTTCGCGAGATTTCGTCGTGCTCGAATTGCGAGGCGTTTCAGGCGCGGCGCGCGGGGATTCGGTTTAAGCCGAAGGGCGGCGGGAAAAGCGATTTCGTGCATACGCTGAATGGGTCGGGGCTGGCGGTGGGGCGGACGTGGATCGCGGTGGTGGAGAATTATCAGCAGGCGGATGGGTCGATTCTGGTGCCGGAGGTTTTGCGGCCGTATATGGGGATTGAGAGGATACCGGCGGAAGAAGTTGGGAAGTGATGATGTAAAGAGGTAATGAAATAGGGATTTGGGTTGGGGGAGGATCGCGTTTCCAAGCCCAGTTGGCTCCTACGGGGTGAAAAAGGAAGACGGCCACGATATATCGTGCCCCTACGGAATCAAGCCATTGATAATAAACAACTTACTTTGAAATTGGGCCGATTTGGGCTCGTCGGACGAGGCTTTTACGCTGCCTAAGCTATTGAAAGTACGTGTTTTCGTTTGACCTACCTTTTCGCCTTGCATACACTCGCCTGAGGGATATGTTCGACTTTTTAGCGCGTATCGTCAGGTTTTTGTTTTGGTTGCTGATTGTGTCGTGGAGCGTGGCGCTCTTGCGGCGGGTTTTGGCATGGATGGTGCGTGGGGCGATGCCTGCGCAGGCCGATCGGGATGCGGCGACTTCGGCTGCTGGCGGGGGAGTTGGTGCGGAGGCGGGCGAGACGCAGAGTGGAGTGGCGGCGCGGAGGTTGGTGCGCGATCCAGTTTGCGGGATGCATGTGGCAGAAGTTTTGGCGGTGCCACTGCGCGAGAGCGGGGAGCTGGTGCATTTTTGTTCGTCGGCGTGCCGGGACAAATATGTTAGCGGTAGCGGGGCGCAACGGATGGCGGCGAACGGTTAGCAGGGTGCGGTTGCGCGGAATTCAAACCCCGGGTGGTTGAAAACTTTTAATTTTCGATATTTTTACTAGAAAAGAAGTCGAGACTAGACGTGTAGAGGAAAGGACCGACGCCGATGGCCACGGTCGTAAAGCCCACAGGGCCGCTGAGACAGATAGGTGCGCCGCCAATGGTGCCGCGCATTGCTCCGCGGGAGGACTTGAATCCGTTCCGGATTGCGCAGATTCAGTTTGATATGGCGGCGGAGTTTTTGAAATTGGAGCCGGGGCTGCGGCAGATTTTGCGGACGCCGAAGCGCGTGCTGGAAGTTTCGATACCGACGAAGATGGACAACGGGCAGGTGAAAGTCCATACCGGGTTTCGCGTGCAGCACAATATTTCGCGCGGGCCGGGCAAAGGCGGGATTCGGTATCACCCCAACGTGACGCTGGATGAAGTGAAGGCGCTGGCGGCGTGGATGACGTGGAAGACCGCGGTGTTGAATGTGCCGTTTGGCGGCGCGAAGGGCGGAGTGATTTGCGACCCGAAGCGCATGTCGAAGACCGAGCTGGAGCGAATGACGCGGCGGTACGCGAGCGAGATTCTGCCGATCATTGGGCCGTCGATGGATATTCCGGCGCCGGATGTGTACACGGACGCGCAGACGATGGCGTGGATTATGGACACGTATGCGATGACGGTGGGGCATTCGGTCCACGGCGTTGTGACTGGGAAGCCCGTGTCGATTGGCGGATCGGAAGGGCGGAGCGAAGCGACGGCGCGCGGGTTGCTGTTCGTGGTGGAGGAAGCTTGTAAGTTGAAGAAAATTCCGTTGCGCGGCGCGACGGTGGCGATTCAGGGATTTGGCAATGCGGGAGCGACGGCGGCGCGGTTGTTTGCGGAGAAAAAGGCGAAGATTGTGGCGCTGAGCGATACGCGAGGCGCGGTGACGAATTCGCGCGGGATCGATCCTATTAAGGCGATTCGGTATAAGGAGCGGTCGGGGACGGTGGTGGGGATGCCGGGGGCGTCGCGCATGACGAACGACGACCTGTTGACGATGAAGTGCGACATTCTTGTGCCCGCGGCGCTGGAGAACGTGATTACGCTGCATAACGCGGAGGCGGTAAAAGCGCGGATTGTGGCCGAGGCGGCGAACGGGCCGACGACTCCGCACGCGGATGAAATTTTGGCGCGGCGCGGGATAACCGTGTTGCCAGACATTCTCGCGAACGCGGGCGGTGTGACAGTGAGCTACTTCGAATGGGTGCAGAACATGGAAGGGCTCATGTGGGACGCGGAAGAAGTGAATGCGCGTCTGCAGAAGAGCATGGTGAAGGCGTTCCACGAAATGGTGGAGACGATGCGGAAGCATCATGTGCCACCGCGGGCGGGGGCGATGATTTTGGCGGTTGGGCGCGTGGCGGAAGCGACCCTGGTGCGCGGGCTGTTCCCCTGATTGATCCTTTGAAACAGATAAATTTCAAATTCGCGGGCGGGCTTCGCGTTTTCGCGCGATGGCTGTGTCTACCTTTGTTTGCAGCGCTCGCGATTTCACCGTCGGTGGGTCAGCAGCGGGCGGAAGTGGCGATTACGGTTGACGACCTGCCTGTTCATGGCGATTTGCCTATCGGAATGACGAGGGCTGAGATCGCTAAGAAAATGATTGAGGCGTTCAAGGCGAAGGGCGTGCCGGGCGTCTACGGGTTTGTGAACGCGAAGAATATTGGTGCCAATGGGGACACGGAAAAAGACGGTGTGCTGAAGATCTGGGCCGACGCCGGATTTCCGCTGGGGAATCACACGTTTTCTCATCTCGATTTGAATGCGGCGAGCGTGCAGGCGTTCGAGGATGAGATTGTGGCGAATGAACTGATGCTGAAAGGGCTGATGGGTTCACGCGACTGGCACTGGTTGCGGTATCCCTATTTGCATGAAGGCGATACGCTCGAAAAAAGACACGCGATTCGGAAATATCTTAGCGATCACGGGTACAAGATCGCGCAGGTGACGCTGGATTTCGGAGACTATGCCTGGAACAACCCGTACGCGCGATGCGCGGCGAAGCACGACACACAGAGTATTGAGTGGCTGAAATCGAGTTATCTCCAGACCGCGAAGGATGACACTGCGCTGGACAGGAAATTGTCGGTGATGCTCTTTGGCCGTGACATCAAATATGTGCTGCTGATGCACATCGGCGCGCTGGACAGCATTTTGCTGCCGGATCTGCTCGATCTTTTCAAGAAAGAAGGATTTGATTTTGTTTCGCTCGAAGAAGCGGAAAAAGATCCGGCGTACCAGAGCGATCCGGATGCTCCGCTGTTGCATGGCGGGACGTTCCTCGAACAATTAACTGAGGCCAGGCATCTGAAATACCCGCCGCACCCAGACCGACCGATGGACAAGCTCGACACAATCTGCAAATAGCTCTGATCTTTCCCGAGAACTTAAAGTCTTCAACCGCGTTCGCGCCTTCGTCGGAGCCCTGCCCGACCTGCGGTCTGGAAAAATTCTTGTTGCGCGGGACAATGTGTGCGCGTACATTCGCAAATGCCGGTGCGCCGAGGTGACGCGACCGGCAATTTTCGTCGAGGGGCACGGTGAAGCGCGAAAAATGAACACGAATGGACATGGACACGCAACGGCCCCACCAATTCTATTGACGATCGCGGGATTTGACCCGTCGTGCGGCGCGGGGACGGCGGCGGATTTGAAGACGTTTGCGGCGCACGGATGTTATGGCGTGGCAGCAATTACGGCGCTGACGGTGCAGAACACGCAGGGCGTGGAAGATGTGCACAACATTCCGAGCGCGACGCTGAAGGCGGAGCTGGAAGTGCTGGCGAAGGATTGCAATATCGCGGCGGTGAAGATCGGGATGCTGGGAAACCGCGGGAACGCGGCGACCGTGGCGGAATTTCTCGACGCGCACACGTTTGCGCACGTGGTGCATGATCCGGTGATGAAATCGTCGAGCGGGCGGGAACTGCTGGATGCGAGCGGAGTGAAATTTTTGGCGACGGAGCTGCTGAAGCGCGCGAGCGTGATCACGCCGAACGTGCCGGAAGCAGAAATTCTGACGGGAATGACAATCAAGGATTTAGCGGATATGGAAGCGGCGGCGCGAAAGATTGTGGAGATGGGCGCGCGCGCGGTAATCGTAAAGGGCGGACACATGGGACGGCCGACGGACGTTTTGTTCGATGGCACGGACATGGTGGCGCTGCCTGGCGAGCGGGTGAACGAAGAGCAACTGCACGGAACTGGTTGCACGTTTGCTTCGGCGCTGGCGGCGCATTTGGCGGTGGGCCGAGGGTTGCTGGAGGCGGCGACGCTCGCCAAAGCGTACGCGACAAAAGCGATTGAGAAGGCGTATCCCGTGGGGAAGGGCCGGCTGCCGCTCGATCATTTCTATAGACAGCGGATTGAGCCGCCTGCGCGCGGGATCCATGAAGTGCCGCAGCACGGACTGCATCCGGCGGCGGAGCCAGCGGCGCATTAGAGGTGGTGGCTGGTGGTTGGTGACTAGCGCCGTTCTGGCGCGATTTTCCTTCCTTGGAGAAATATTTCGGTGGGCATGGCTCGGAGTGATGAAGGGGTGTGCGCATGAATAGTAGATTTTCACGTTGCGCGATGATTTTGTTCGCGGTTGCGTTAACAGGTCCCCGGGTTTGTGTTGGGCAGAATCCTGATGAGACGGAGATTCGCAAAGTCGAGCTGGGTTTGCAAGAAGCGTGGAACCATCACGACATAAAGGCGTGGGCGAGTCTATTTACGGAGGACGCTGATTTTGTGAATGTGGCGGGCTGGTGGTGGAAAGGACGCTCGGAGATCGAGAAGAAGCACACGGAGATTCACGCGTATATCTTTCGAGACAGCACGCTAACCATCTACGAAGTAGATACGAGATTTCTGACGCCGGAGATCGCGGTTGTTCATATTTCGTGGTCATTGACTGGAAACCGGAACCCGGATGGAAGCGACGGGCAGCCACGTAAGGGGATTTTTACGCAGGTACTGCAAAAGCAGAATGGAAAATGGTTGATAGCCGCCGCACAGAACACGGACAGCCGGCCCGAAGTGCCTATGCCGACGGTACCCCCGAAGAAGTAGCGCGCGTCCGCGATTCGAGGGGATAGTTATTCACAATTTGACACAGAGAATTCCGGGCGGCGGAAAAGAAGAGGTACTTTAGTGCTTGGCTTGCGCGAACGACTGCGCGATGCGACGGTAGGCTCGCGCTTCGCCGTGTAGGCCGGGGGCAACTGTTTCGCTTCTGAGTGTTCTCTGCCTGTGACTTGAAAGCCGGGGGTTGTTTCCCACCGCGCCCTTCCGGGAAGCGATCAAAAATGGGCGTGCGTCTGGCTGATTCAAAGCGCTCTTCGGAGCACGCGCTCGGCGGGAAAGGCCTCTGCGCTTTTCGCCGTAAGTGAATTGGTATAAGACATACAAGAGGAAGTCGCACCCGAGGATGCAAAGCGCCAGAAATACGGTGGCTGACATATATAGCTCACTCTGTGCGGGTGGGAATGGGCCGTCCGCACAAGATGCAGGTTAGGAGCGGAGAAGCAAGAAAGTCCTGAGGTGTTTGTTAGGAATTTATTAAGCCGCAGGAAAAACGGGCCACACGTTGAAACATTTGGCCGACGGCGCGGCGGACCTAAGGATTTTGCGGATGCTTCAGAAAAGACAACCCTACATTTCTTGTGCTGCCGCAGTCTTGGAACATGACGGCCGCTAATCCATGTGAAGTGCGGTGAGCGGATCAACGGTGGCGGCGCGCCGAGCGGGCAAGCAGCAGGCCATGAGCGCAATGAAGAAAAGGGCGGCCGCGGCGAGGGCGATGGGCTGAAGCTCGACCCCGTTGATTTCGGTGAGGAAGCTGGCAAGGACACGGTTGAGCCCGGCGGTGATTGCAAGGCCAATCGCGAGACCGAACAAGGAGAGTTTTCCGCCGCGACGAAGTACGAGAAGCAAGATCTGAAACGGTTGTGCACCAAGCGCCATGCGCACTCCAATTTCCTTTCTGCGCTGCGCGACGGCAAATGACATCACTCCGTAGACACCGAGAGCAGCGAGAAACAGTCCGAAGAAACCGAAAGCGGACATGAGTTGCGAGCCGAGCCGTTCGCGATCGAGCGTTTTGGAATAGTAGCGATCCATTGCGGAAATATCGTAAACGGCAAGAGCGGAATTCACCGTCCAAACGGATTGCTTGATGCTTGGCACCATAGCAACAGGATCGGAGTTCGTGCGCACCATGATGTAAAACGGATCGGGAAAGGCGGGGTGCTGTACAAGCGGCAAGTACCAGGTTTCAACAGGGTCGCCGGGATCGCCCGCATCATGCACATTGCCGACGATTCCGACGACGGTCATCCAGGGGGCATTGTTGCGCGGGACGCGAATGCGCTTGCCCAGCGCGTCCTGGCCGGGCCAGTAGCGGTGAGCCATTTGTTCACTGACTATGGCGACAGGCTCGGTGCGTTCGTTGTCGAGATCGGTGAAGAAGCGGCCACGCATCAGCGGAATCCCCATTGTGGAAAGCAAAGCAGGCGTGATGAGGCGATGGTTGACGTAGAACGAATTATTGGAATCACTTGCCTCCATGCCTTCGACAACGATGGGAGAAGACCAGGTTCCGCCACCAAGCGGATTTACCGTCGTGATGCCAGCCGAGCTAACGCCGGGCGTGGCCTGCACGGCGGCGAGAACGCTATGAACAAGCGCGATGCGTTGCAGGTCAGGAGTGTTGGGATTTAGCGGTGGAGCGATCTGCATGGTAAGGAGATTGCGAGATTGAAAGCCAAGATCGCGATGCTGCAGCCGACGGAAATTCTGCACCATGAGAGCCGCGCCAGCGACGAGCACAAGAGCTAGTGCGGTTTCAGCAATTACGAAAGCGCTGAGCAGGCGATTGGAACGCCGTCCTCCGTCTGCTCCCGAGCGGCCGCCTTCCTTCAACGCTTCGGGAGAAACGCCGCCGGAGTTCGCAACAGCGGGAACAGCGGCAATGATCAAACCGGCGAAAAGCGAAACAGAGCAAGCGAAGAGGAGCACGCGATAATCCAGTTGCTCTGGGCGCATGCCAAGCTGAAAGCTGATGTCGGAAGGAAGAAGCGCGGCAGAGAAGCGGCCCAACCATGTGGCAATAAGAAGACCTGAGAGGCAGCCGAGAGCGCAGAGCAAAATGCTTTCCGTGAGCGTTTGCTGCAATTGGCGGGCGAAGCTCGCTCCAAGCATGGTGCGAATGGCGAATTCGCGCGCACGGGCGATCGAGCGGGACAGCAGCATATTCGCCACGTTGATGCAGGCGAGGAGGAGAAGAAAACCGACGATGCAAAGCAAGGCAAGCATCGTGCCTTCCTGATTGTCGGTGAGATTTTCGCGGAGCGTGATGGAAGCGACGGCATAGCCCGCGAGGGTGTCGGGATAGATGTGCTCGATGCGGTCAGTAATTTCGTTGAGAGACTGGCGCGCTTGGCTGAGCGTTACGTCCGGCTGTATATGAGCAAAGACGGCGAACTCCAGCGATTTTTCGCTGGGATTGACGACGTAGGGAACCCAGACGGACGCGTTGTAGGGAAAATTGAAACCGCGCGGCAATACACCGACGATGCGAAAGGCTCGATGGTTGATTTGAATGGATGTACCGAGGATGGATTTGGATGAAGCGAAGAGCCGCTGCCAAAGGCCATAACTGATCTGAGCGACTCCGCTGCCGATGCCTTGTTTTTCTTCCTCGGCGGTGAAATCGCGGCCGAGCACGGGCTGAACGTTGAAAGTCTGCCGCCAGCCTGCGGAGCGGTAGATGACGGAGACCAGTTCCGGCTCGCTGCCGCCGATGAGCGTCATGTTCTCGCCGTGGAGCGCGACCATGGCATCGAAGGCGCGGCTGTTCTCTTGAAAGACGGCGACGTTGGCACTCTTCATGCCGAATGTTTGGACGTGGCCGTCGGGGCCGCGATGTGCATCGAGAATCCGCAAGGTCCGATCAGGCTCCGGCAGGGGAAGCGGACGGAAGAAAGAAGTGTTGACGAGGCTGAAGATAGCGGTGTTACCGCCGATGCCTAATGCGAGCGTGAGGATGACTATCGCGGTGAACGTCGGCGCTTTGCCGAGCAAGCGGAGAGAGTAGCGAATATCTTGCCAGATGTATTGCATGTGGTGGTGGCCTCCGACCGCTGGCGGGGAGGGGATTCGTGCACCCAATTCAATAAAGACGGGTGGCAGGAGTTTTCGTTTCTGTTCAAGAAGGTTGTTTTAGCGCGTTAAAAATCAAGCGGCCGGCGACGATGGTGGCCATGGGTGCGCCTTTGAATGTATGGGCATCGAAGGGCGAGTTGCGGGATTTGCTGGGGGATTGCTTTACGTCGTAGGTCCATTCGTGGGTGGTGGAGAAGATAGTGAGGTCGGCGGGTTGCGCGGGGGCGAGCTTGCGCTCGATGCCGAGGACGCGGGCGGGGCCGGTGGTGAAGAGTTCGACCATGCGCATGAGCGACAGGCGGTTGGTGTGGACTAGTTGCTCGAGAGAAAGAGCGATGGCGGTTTCAAAGCCAAGGATGCCGAAGGGGGCTTTGTCGAACTCGACGTCTTTGAGGGCCGGCTCGTGGGGAGCGTGATCGGTGGCGATGGCGTCGACGGTGCCGTCGGCTAGGCCAGCGATGAGGGCTTCGCGGTCTTCGCGTGCGGCGAGCGGCGGATTCATTTTGTAGCGCGAGTCGTATTGGACGTCTTCATCGATCAGCGTGAAATGGTGCGGAGTGACTTCGCAGGTGACGCGGAGGCCACGCTGTTTTGCCGAGCGGACTTGCTCGAGCGAAGCTTTGGCCGAGAGATGCGCTACATGGAGACGGGCGCCGGTGAGTTCGACGAGTTGAACGTCGCGAGCGACGCAGACGGATTCGGCGGCGGCGGGCATGCCGCGCAGGCCGAGACGCGATGACGTGACGCCTTCGCGCATGACGGCGCCCGCGGCAAGGGAAACATCTTCGGAGTGCTCGATCACGGGAATATCGAGCGAGCGGCAATACTCCATGACTTGACGAGTGAGTTTTGCGGTGGCGATGGGTTTGCCGTCGTCGGAGACGGCAACTACGCCGGCTTCTTTCATGGCGGCGATTTCGGCGATGGCTTCGCCTTTGCTGCCAACGCTGGCGGCGCCGATGGGCCAGACGCGGACGCCTGCGGCGGTTTTGGCGCGGTCGAGAATGAAGCGCGTGACGCTCGCATTATCGTTGACAGGCTTTGTATTGGGCATACAGCAGACCGCGGTGAACCCTCCGCGGGCAGCGGAGCGCGTGCCAGTCTCTATGGTTTCCGAGGATTCCTGGCCTGGCTCGCGGAGATGGGAGTGGACGTCGATGAAGCCGGGCGCGACGATCAGGCCGGTGGCGTCGAAGACTTCGGCGTCTTTGTGATCGGTGGTGAGTTTGCCTGGGACGGCTAGCTCGGCGATTTTTTCGCCGTCGAGAAGAATGTCCTGCGCGGCGTCAGTTTTCGATGCGGGGTCGAGGACGCGGCCGTTTTTAATCAGAAGCATGCGAGAGGTCCTTTTTATCAGTGGAGCGGCGGTTTCGTTGCGGCGGCACTTGTTCTTTGGCAGCGCTAACGGGGTCCGGGTCATCTTCCGGCCCGCCAGAAATCAGCAGGTAGAGAAGCGCCATGCGGACGGCGATGCCGTTGGTGACCTGTTCGAGGACGCAGGACTGCGGGCCGTCGGCGACTTCCGGCGTGATTTCGCTGCCGCGATTCATGGGGCCGGGATGGAGAACGAGTGCATTGGGCTTGGCGCGGCGGAGGCGCTCGGCGTTGAGTTGATAGCCGAGAACATAGTCCTCGTTAGAGATGGACGGTTCGTGCATGCGTTCGGTTTGCACACGAAGAACTAGGACGACGTCGGCGTCTTCGAGAGCTTCTTCGAGTTTGAAAACGCGGCGGATGGACACGCCGGGTGCGCCGATTTTTTCGAGTTCTAGCGGGACCCACATTGCCGGACCGCAGAGCGTGAAGCGGCAGCCAAATTTTCCCAGGAGATGAATGTTGGAGCGGGCGACGCGGCTGTGCTGGAGGTCGCCGAGGATGGTCACGTTGAGATTATCGATTTTGCCGAGGCGGTCGCGGATGGTGAGGGCGTCGAGGAGGCCTTGAGAGGGATGTTCATGCGTGCCATCGCCGGCGTTGATGACGGGAATATCGAGATGTCGTGCCACAAAATCGGCCGCGCCGGAAGAAGCGTGACGCATCACCAAGCAATCGGGCTTCATGGCGTTGAGCGTTTGCACGGTGTCGAGGAGCGACTCGCCTTTTTTCAGGCTGGAAGCTTCGGCTTGGAGGTTCATGGTGTCGGCGCCGAGGCGCGAGGCGGCGGTGCCGAAGCTGATGCGTGTGCGTGTGGAGTTTTCGAAGAAGGCGAGAGCAACGGTTTTGCCGCGAAGGGTGGCGAGTTTTTTGAGCGGATTGCGCTGGATGGCCTGAAAGGGCCTGCTTTGATCGAGAAGAAAAGTGAGTTCGTCCGCGGTGAGCGGTTCAAGCGCCAGGAGATCGCGGAAACGAAAGGTCACATTTGCACTCTTCGAATGGACGGCGAAAAATCTTTTTTCAACTACGGCTCCTGCCGGTCGACTAGGACGACGCGTTCTTCGTTATCGATCTCGCGGAGACGGACTTCGATGATTTCGGTGTCGCTGGTCTGGACGGTACGGCCGACGAATTGGGCTTCGATGGGCATTTCGCGATGGCCGCGGTCAATCAGTACGCAAAGAGAGACGCGCTTGGGCCGGCCGAGATCGAAGAGGCCGTTCATGGCGGCGCGGATGGTTCGGCCGGTGTAGAGCACATCGTCGACGAGGACGAGGTCCATCTGATCGACGCCGAAGGTAATGTCGGAGGACTGCAGAACAGCTTGGGGCGCGACTTTGGAAAGATCATCGCGATAGAGCGTGATATCGAGAGTGCCGACGGGGACGTCGACGCCATCGATGCCGCGCATGGCTTGGGCGATGCGTTGAGCCAGAGGCACGCCACGGCGTCGGATGCCAATCAGGGCAAGATGTTTTGTGCCGCCGCTTTTCTCGACAATTTGATGTGCCAGACGGCGAAGAGTGCGGTCGATCTCCGGGGCGGACATCAATTGAGCTTTTTCGACGATGCGCATGGTCGGGTAATCCTAGCATAGTGACTGGTGGGCCGTGACTAGTGACTGGTGAGGAAAGGCCGGAGAGCCCGCAAAGGGCTTCGAGATTGAGACGGCGTGATAAACTGCCGCGCGATGCGTGGAATGAGGTGAACATGTTCATTAAAAGGGTGCTACGTGGCGGCCGAGGTCTGTTGAGCGGAGCTTTTGGAGTGGCATTGCTCTTGTGGATCGCTACGGCAGGAGAACCAAACGCCGGGGCGCAAGCACCGAAGACCGCTGAAACGAAGGCTCCGACGCGGCCGAAGCTGGTGGTGATGCTGGTGGTGGACCAGATGCGCGGGGATTATGTGAACAAGTTTCAAGGGCAATGGACGGGGGGATTGAAGCGCCTATTGGAAGAAGGGGCCTGGTTTCGCGAGGCAGCGTATCCATACGCAGCGACGGAGACTTGCGTGGGGCATTCGACGATTTCAACGGGAGCGTTTCCTGCGACGCATGGGATGGTGGCCAATGCCTGGTGGGACCGCGACTTGCAGAAAATGGTGACGTGCACGGAAGATCCCAAGGCTACGAACACGGGGTATGCGGGAGTCAGAGCAAAGGGCGGAGATTCGGCCTGGCGCATGAAGGTTCCCGCATTTGCGGAAGAGCTGAAATTCCAAACTGGCAACGCGACACGGGTGGTGACGTTCTCGCTCAAGGCACGCGCGGCAATCACCATGGCGGGGCACAAAGCAGACGCGGCTACCTGGGTTGATGCGGGCGGATTGGTGACATCCAGCGCTTATGGAACAATGCCGTTCATCGAAGCTTATGCAGCCGCGCATCCAGTGAAGGCCGATTGTGGACAGACGTGGACGACGTCACTCCCGGAGAGTGCATATTGGTACGACGAAAAAGCGACCGGGGCAGTGCCGCCCCAAGGGTGGGGGCTCACTTTTCCTCATCCGCTGAGAGGAAAGGCCGCGGGCACCGAGCCAGATGAGGCGTTCTATCAACAGTGGTCCGCGAGCCCATTTGCGGATACGTACTTGACCAAGCTGGCAGAGAATGCGGTGGATTCGCTGGGACTGGGCAAGGGCGGCGGTGTCGATTATTTGGGCGTGAGCTACTCCTCCCCTGATTATGTGGGGCACGCTTTTGGGCCGCGTAGCTGGGAGATTCAGGATGTTTTGGTGCGGCTGGATCAGGATCTTGGCGAACTATTCGCGGTCTTGGACAGGAAGGTCGGGCGCGGAAATTACGTACTAGCGCTAAGCGCTGACCACGGCGTTGTGCCTGTGCCGGAAGATATGCAAAAAACCGGCGCTGATGCCGGAGTTCTACACCTGCCTGACGTGCAGGAGCGAATCGAAAAAGCCCTCGAGGCTCTTGCTTATCCGAAGCCGGCAATTGCGCGAATTACAGGAAGCGACATTTATTTTGTGTCCGGTGTTTACGAGAAACTGAAGGATGACAGGGCCGCCATGAACACCGTCCTGGATGCGATCAGGACCGTGCCGGGCGTTGCGGAGGTTTTTCAAGCTGAACAACTAGAGGGCCGTCCCGCTACTCATAGCCCGCTGCTGGAAGCCATGGCAGACAGTTATTTGGATGGGCGCAGTGGAGATTTGTTCATCGTGCCAAAGGCCTACTGGCTGATGGATGGGACGGCAGCTGGAAAGGCACGCTCGTACGGCACGGGGCACGGGACACCGTACAACTACGACCAGCATGTGCCAATTCTTCTGATGGGATTTGGTATTCGGCCGGGCCAATATTACAGAGAGGTGACCCCAGCGGACATTGCGCCGACTCTGGCGGCACTCTGCGGGATAACTCTAGCGCCGCGCGATGGGCACGTGCTGCGTGAAGCGCTAGCCCAGCCAATGCCGGTGCATAGCAAGCCGAAGGAAGAATAGGAATTTGCTACGGATCTGTCCCCGGGGAGCAGGGACCAGACGGAAACTCCCAGGAAAACCATTGCGAATTGCGCATCAAAGAACGCGAAAATTGGGGATCGGTGGTAGTGCCAGAGAAAGCCGACCGCGTTTTCGGCGCCGATTGCAAATAACGAAGCGGAAAGCGGCCAGCGGCTTTTTCCGGCCCAAAGCCGGAATCGCCCGAGCGTGAATGCTCCTTGCGGGTGGGAGCAGTTACCCAGATTAGCGGGGCGAATCCACAACGGAAATCATGGCCTGTAACAGTGGGTTCATGCTATTCTTTCGCTCGAAGTGACCTCCGCAGTCGCCGTTGACCTGACCGTGCAAGTCGGCGCGGTGCGCCTGCGGAATCCCATTCTCGCAGCCAGCGGAACCTTCGGTTACGGCGTCGAATTTGCCCACCTTGTAGACCTAAACCGCCTTGGAGGCATAGTCGTCAAAGGCCTCTCCCGCGAACCCATGGAAGGCGCCCCGCCGCCTCGGCTGTGCGAGACCCCTTCTGGAATGCTGAACGCTGTTGGGCTCCAAAATATCGGCGTCCGGGCGTTCGTACTGGAAAAACTGCCAGTACTGCGAAAATATGATACGGCGATCATAGCGAATGTCTTTGGATACTGCGTCGAGGACTATGTCGAGGTCATCCACGTCCTGGAAGACGCTGAAGGGGTGGCGGCTTATGAGCTCAACATCTCTTGCCCCAACGTCAAGAAGGGGGGGATGCAATTTGGCGGCGATCCAGCACTGGTAGCGGAGGTAGTGGGAGCGGCGAGGCGGGCGGCGGTCAAGCGGCCTCTCTGGGTAAAGCTTTCGCCGATGGTTGCAGATATTGGACTTATTGCCCGTACGGCGGAGGGTGCTGGAGCCGATGCTCTGACGGTGGCCAACACCTATCCAGCTATGGCGATTGACCCGTTGACCGGGAAGTCCAGCCTGGGGAACCAAACTGGCGGGCTCTCGGGGCCGTCTATAAAACCAATCACGCTGAGGTTGGTTTGGGAAACGTATAAGGCGATAAAGGCACCAATCTTAGGTGTTGGCGGTATAGAGACGGTCGAGGACGTGCTTCATTATCTGACAGTGGGTGCGACTGCCGTACAGGTAGGGACGGCCAGCTTTACTGACCCTACGGTCAGTCAGCGACTTGTGGAGGGATTGGAGAGGGCTTTTTTCAGAGCTAAAACGTTTACTATCAATGAGATAAGAGGTAGATTTTCCGCAGATTTTGGTTGACATAACGACGGTTCTGCGATACACTTTTTTGGATATGAGTAGCACAAAGAACACACTATGAGACGACCACTGTTTGTTTTCTGGGCCGCTTTCCGATGGGTGCTCCTAATGTTCCTCATCGTTCCCGTGATGGACGCTCCTCTCGTTGCGCACTTGAGCGCACCGGTTAAGCCGGTGAAGACCTGGGTAGGCAACGCCAGCTGGTATGGCCCCGGCTTCAATGGGAAGAAGACCGCGAACGGGGAGCACTTCGACTGCGAGGCGCTGACCGCCGCACACCCGAACCTGCCGTTCGGGTCCATCGTCCGCGTGGTCAACCCTCGGAACGGGAAGTTTGAACTAGTACGCATCAACGACAGAGGTCCTTATCAAGAAGGACGCGAAATTGATGTATCCTATCGCGTAGCCCGGAAGATCGGGCTGATCCATTCGGGCGTGAACCAGGTTCGGCTCGAATTGATGGAATTGCCACAAAAGCACTAAACTGACCCCGCCGAAACTGGGGTCTCACATGACCTTGAGCTTCGACGCCCATCCGCGCAGCAGCTTGATCGTGGCACTGGATTTTGATTCATTATCCTCTGCCGCGAAATTCGCAAAACAGATTTCCGATCTGGTAGGGATGTTCAAGATCGGCAACCAATTGTTTACGGCTGCCGGCCCGGCGGCGGTAAAGGAAATTAGCGCGCTTGGCCCGGGAATTTTTCTCGACCTGAAATTCCACGACATTCCAAACACAGTGGCTGGAGCGGTGCTTTCCGCGGCGGCGATGACCGGAGTGCAGCTCGTCAATGTCCACGCGATGGGAGGCCACGCGATGCTGGAAGCAGCGGTGCAGGCCATCAGCGCCGGCGTCCCCATGGGCGCGGATCGTCCTCGTTTGCTCGCGGTAACGCTTTTGACGAGCATGGACCACAAGGCCATGAAGGAAGTCGGCATCGGCGGTGAGCCAAAAACGCGTGTCGTGAAGCTGGCGCAGCTTGCTAAAAAATCCGGTGTGGATGGTGTCGTGGCGTCGGTGCAGGAAGCGCGAGCGATTCGGAAAGCCTGCGGCCGCGAGTTTTTGATAGTGACGCCGGGCGTGAGGCCCAAAGAAAAAGATGGCGCAGCGGCGAAACACGATGATCAGGCGCGCACAGCGACTCCAACGGAAGCCATCAAAGCCGGAGCGGACTTCATCGTTGTTGGCAGACCTATCCTAACCGCGGAAGACCCTCGCGCCGCCGCGCAAGCCATCGTCGACGAAATCGCTGCAGCTAAATAGTGAGACGTTTTCTCGTGTGATGAGCAAGTCGATTTCATAAGTTTGACCCCTCCTTCCTCTCTCCAGTAGCATCGCAAGTGAATCATTCGTTTGCATTCGGATTTGAAACGTGGGCACGGTGCATCGTGCCCCTACGCGGCCGAACTACATTCTCCATGTCCATGAAAAGCAAAAGCGTAATTGTTGGAACAGCGGGCCATATTGATCATGGCAAGTCGGCGCTTGTGGAGGCGCTGACGGGGACGCATCCGGACAGGCTCGCGGAAGAGAAGCGGCGCGGAATTACCATCGATCTTGGCTTTGCTTTTCTGGAAGAAAATGGCGTGCGATTCGGGCTTGTGGATGTGCCGGGGCATGAGCGCTTTGTCAGCAATATGCTGGCGGGGGCGACGGGAATCGACCTGGTGCTTCTGGTGATTGCGGCAGACGAATCGATCAAGCCGCAGACGCGGGAGCATTTTGATATTTGCCGGCTGCTGGGCGTTACGCGCGGTGTCGTCGCGCTGACGAAGAGTGATTTGGTGGATGCGGATATGCTCGGGCTGGTGCGGCTCGAGGTGGAGGAGTATTTGCGTGCGTCGTCTCTGGAGCGTGCGCCGATCGTTCCTGTGAGTGCGAAGACGGGAGCTGGGCTCGCCGAGCTGAAGAACGCGCTGCATGCTGCTGCAGAGGAAGTTTCCGAAAAGGATGCGGCGCGATACTTCCGCCTGCCGATCGATCGGGCGTTTGCGATGAAGGGGTTTGGAACGGTGGTCACCGGCACGCTGATTTCGGGGAGCGTCGGGGCGGAAGATGAAGTTGAACTCTTTCCTGGAGGCCAGCGTCTGCGCGTGCGGGGAGTGCAGTCTGACGGGAAAGCCATTGAAAGAGCGATCGCGGGGCAGCGCACGGCAGTGAATCTCGCGGGAATCGACCACGGCGAAGTGAAACGCGGGATGACGCTGGCCGTCCCGGGACGATTGCGCACGACTCGCAGAGTGGATGCGCGGCTTACACTGCTTCCCTTGGCGCGCAAACTGAAACACCGTGCGAAGGTGCATTTTCACGCAGGAACCGCGGAGACGATTGCGGAGGTTTTTCTGTATGGCGAGAGCGCGCTTTCCCCGGGACAGAGCGCGTTGGGGCATCTGCGGCTACAGGATGACGTGTTGCTGCTTTCCGGCGACCGGTTTATCGTGCGGCAATTTTCGCCGGTCATCACCATTGGCGGCGGCGTGATTTTAGATCCGCTGGCGCGGCGGCCCACGTTGCGAGACACGGGACGCGCGGCGTTTCTCGAAATACTGGAAAGCGGGAAACGCGAAGAGGGGCTTGCCGCCATGACGGAGCGCGCGTTGCTCGGGCTGCCATTCGCGGAGATTGTGGCGCGGACAGGCTGGCTCGATCAGGAGATTCGAGAGACGGTTCAGAGGCTTGTTACGGCCAGCAGAATCAAGGTGGTTTGGCCGGAGCCACTGATTCTGTTGGGACGAAAGGCGTTCGACGATGTGGGGCGGAAAATCGCCGAGCGGGTGGAACGGTTTCACAAGGAGAACCCGCTCTCTCCGGGAATTGCGCGAGAAGATTTGCGCGCGAGCCTGGGAAGGCGAGTGAGAGAAGAGACGTTTCGCGCGGCGCTCGAGGAGCTGGCGACCGAGAAGAAATTGGATGTGCAAGGCGAGCTCGTGAAGCGGGCGGGATCGCAGATTTCCCTGCAGCCGGAAGAAGCGCAAGCAAAGGGAGAGATCGAGAAGGCGTTTGCCGAAGCAGGTCTGGCCGTGCCATCTGTGAAAGAAGTGTTGGCGAAACTCTCAGTGGAAGCAAAACGCGCCGAAAAACTGTTGCAAATTTTGCTACGGGAGAAAAATCTGGTGCGAGTTAGCCCGGAGCTGATTTTTCACCGCGACGCGCTGGCGCACCTGAAGGGGCAACTCGCTGAATACAAAAAGGCGAAGGGCGAGCGAATCTCCGTGCCCGGTTTTAAGGATCTGACGGGGATCACTCGCAAGTATGCGATTCCCCTGCTTGAATACCTGGACCGGGAGCGGGTGACGCGGCGGGCCGGGGATGAGCGTGTTATACTTTAAATGTATGTAGTGCGTAGCCCCGGCGTACAGGCGCGTTCAACCTGGCGTGAAAGGTAGGTGCCCTATGTGGGACAGCCCAATGCATTTGTTGATCGTCGCGATCGTCATTCTTGTGTTATTCGGGGGACGCAAGATTCCGGAGTTGATGCGCGGACTGGGCGAAGGTGTGCGCGGATTCAAGGAAGGTATGTCCGGAGCGCAATCTTCTTCGACGACACCTCCTCCGCCAGCGGCTGCTCCAGCGGAGAAGCCCGCGGAAGAAAAGAAGTCGTAGAAACGGCTTTCACTTCCACTTTATAGATTTCTTGTTTCTAGGCGCTCTCGGGTGAGGGCGCCTTTTTTATTTTTGTGTGGCGTGTTTTCACACCACCACCCCTGAACGAGCGTTTTGTCGTGAGGGCATTGAAATGCGCGCCGGCAAGAGTGCCTGTGCTACTGGCGCGGATTGGCGTGATGGGCGGAGAGCGTTAGAGTCTCCGTTAGCGCGAAGGGCGCATCCAGTCCGCGGAAAGGGCCGTGCCCACCTTCACTGTTCGAGTCGTGTTACGAACCTTCTTTCAGCCTGATTCGGGCGGACTCCAGGCGCATTTACGAAAGGAAGGTCGTAATGGATGCCAAGACGCTACCGGCTCGCCCGAGCCTGGAGCAGTACAAAAAACAAGCGAAAGAGATGCTTAAGCTCTTTCGAGCAGCTCAGTCTCGAAACTCCAGTTATTCCGAAGACGTACGATCCGAAATCATTCAGCGAGTCAAGCAACATCCGCGTTTTGCGAACCTAGCGGATGATGAAATCGCGCGTACGAAGTTTGCGCTGGCCGATGCGCAATTCGTGATCGCGCTAGAGCACGGCTTCGAAAGCTGGCCCAAGTTTGCCAAGCATGTGGAAGCACTTGCGAGCGCGAACTTCGCGGCCTCCGTCAGCGATCCTGTGGCGGCATTCATTGCGGCGGCATGTGTTCCACGTGACACATCGCATCGCTCGGGGGCGCTCGAGCGGGCCCAGGCCATTCTCGCCGCACATCCCGCGGTCGCAAACGCCAACGTACACATCGCGGCGATTTTGGGCGATCCGTCTGGCGTGCGGAACTTCCTGGCGCTCGATGCGCATAAAGCAACCGCGAAGGGCGGGCCGTATGGCTGGGATGCGCTAACGCATTTGTGCTTCTCGAGATATCTGCGGCTGGATCGCGCAAAGTCGGATGGCTTCATTGCGGCTGCACGAGCGCTGTTGGATGCAGGAGCTGACCCGAACACAGGTTGGATGGAAACGGAGTACGACCCGCGCCCAACCTGGGAAGCCGCGATCTATGGCGCGGCTGGACTGGCGCAGCACCCGGGATTGACGCGGCTTCTGCTGGAGCGAGGCGCCGATCCAAACGACGGCGAGACTCCTTATCATGTGGTGGAAACCTACGACAACACGGTGATGAAGATTCTGGTGGAGAGCGGCAAGTTGAGCGAGACGAGCATGACGACGCTGCTGCTGCGCAAGACCGACTGGCACGACTACGACGGAATTAAATGGTTGCTGGAACATGGGGCCGATCCGAATCGACGGACGCAGTGGGGGCGGACGCCGCTCTACCACTCCGTGCAACGCGACAATGGCATCGGCATCATCGAGGTACTGTTGGAGCACGGCGCGGACCCGGCGCTCGCCGCGGAGCGGCCAGATCTCCAGCAGACGGATGGTCCGGGCCTGTCGGCGGTGGCGCTGGCGGCGCGGCGAGGGCGTGGGGATGTGCTGGAACTGGTCGAACGGCGCGGCATTGCGATCGAATTGCAAGGCGTGGAGAGACTGATCGCCGCTTGTGCCAGGAATGATTCGGCTAGCGTGCGTGCCTTTCAGGAGGAAGAACCCGAACTAGTGCGCGAATTGGTGGCGCAGGGCGGCAAGCTGTTGGCCGAATTTGCCGGAGTCGGGAATACGGACGGTGTTCGGCATTTGCTTGATCTCGGGGTTGACGTGAACGCGTTGACCGAAGACGGTGATCCCTATTTTGAAGTGGCGAAGAACAGCACGGCCTTGCACTCGGCTGCGTGGCGAGCGTGGCCTTCGACGGTAAAACTTCTTCTGGAATGTGGAGCGGCGGTGGATACGCTGGACGCGAAGGGGCGCACGGCTCTGGCGCTTGCGGTGCGGGCCTGCGTCGACTCGTACTGGAAGCAGCGACGCACGCCGGAGTCAGTGGAAGAACTGCTCAAGGTGGGAGCGACGGTTCGCGGCGTCGAGTATCCATCCGGCTACGCGGAAGTCGACGAGCTCTTGAGGGCGCACGGAGCGGAATCGCTGGAATGAGGAAGTCGTGGTTCAAGATGCCCACAGATTTGGGAGAGGGTTACAACTCACGAGGCGGGCTTGCCAGAGTTTGTGGGGCTTGTGACTCATTGAAATGAAAAACCATTTGGTTTGACAAGGATTAACACACAGAAGGTCCCACGACATGTTAGATTGACGCCGTTCCATTCCCGGGGAGCTTTGGCGAAGGACAGCTATTGGTAATGCGACCCTCGAGTGTCTCGAGGCCGAAAGAGAACAGCGCGGTTTGTTCACGTTTTGTTCGGAGCGATTGAGGAGGGTACGGATGGACTCGATGGGCGGAGTGCTCACGATTTTCGGCGTGATCTTTGTAATTTTTGTTTTGGGCCTGGTGTTTGGTTCGTTCTTCACCGTGGAGACGGCGCAGGTGGCCATCGTGCAGCGACTCGGTAAGTTCGCGCGCGTCGCAGGTCCGGGACTTAATTGGAAAACACCCTTTATCGAGACAGTCGTGCGGCGCATGAGCATGAAGGTCCAACAGTTTGACGTGAAAGTGGAAACGAAGACGCAGGACAACGTGTTCGTACAAATCCCGGTCTCGATCCAATACAAAGTGATACCGGATTCCGTGGAAGCGGCGTTTTACAAACTGACCGATCCGGTGAAGCAAATCGAATCGATGGTTTACAACGTGGTTTTGGGACACGTTCCGAAAATGAAACTGGACGATACGTTTCTGAATCAGGCAGCGATCGCCAACGATTTGCGCGACAATTTGGACGCCTCGATGAAGGAATACGGCTACTCGATCGTGAAAGTGCTGATCTCCGACATCGTTCCGGATCAAAAAGTGAAAGCCGCGATGAACGACATCAACGCGGCGCAACGCGAACGCGAAGCGACAGTATCGCGCGCGGAAACGAACAAATTGCTGCTTGTAAAGCAGGCGGAAGCGGAAGCCGAATCGAAGCGGCTGCAGGGAGAAGGCATCGCCAACCAGCGCAAGGCCATCATTTCAGGATTGAAAGACTCGGTCGAAGACTTCGCGAAGACGGTTCCAGGTTCCACGCCGCAGGACGTCATGCAACTCGTGCTCATGACGCAGTATTTCGACACGCTGAAGGACATTGCCGCGAACGATCGCACGAACACCGTCTTGATTCCGCATACCCCAAACACTTTGACGGATTTGTTTAGCCAGATCCGAAACGCTGTGATCACTGGTACGGAAATGACCAAGCATGATGCGCCTGGGTCGCTAACGCCGGGCGGGTCCCAAAAATAGGCTGAATACCTGAGGCTTCCTCAAAAAAAGGCAGGATGACGGAGATTATTCTTCGGGCCACCCTAGTTCGGCCAGAGCTTGGGTGACGTGTGCGAGGGGCAAGCCGACGACGTTGAAGTAGTCGCCTTCGATGCGGGGGATGTAGCGGCCCGCGCGGCCTTGGATGGCGTAGGCGCCGGCTTTGTCGTGCGGCTCTTCTGTGGCGAGGTAGCGTGTGATCTCTTCATCGGAGAGCTGGGCGAAATGGACAAGCGTGGATTCGACGAAGCTGCGGCGTTCGGCGTCTGGGAGGCGAATGAGCGTGACGCCCGTTACGACGGCATGCGTGCGGCCGGAAAGATTTTCCAGCATGTGGCGAGCGTCGTCGGTGGAGCGGGGTTTGCCGAAGATGCGGTCTTCGAGCGTGACGACGGTGTCGGCGGCAAGGACGATCGCTGGTCCGACGGCGCGGGCGGCCGCAAGTTCGGCTTTGGCTTTGGCGAGGCGCTGGACCAATTGACTGGGAGATTCGCCGGGGATCGGAGTTTCGTCGACGGCGGAAGCGACCACGATGAAGGAGAAACCTGCGTCGTGGAGAATTTCAGCACGGCGCGGGGATGTGGAAGCGAGGATGAGTTTCATGAGAAAGGCAGAGCTTTGGAGGCGTAGGGCTGGCGGCATGCTTCGCAGATGACGGCGTACTGTTTATTGAGATAGCTGCAGTTCTTGCAGCTCCACATGCCGTCAGGTTTGGCGTAACCGCGTCCCAGCAGGAAGCGCGCACAAAAGGCGAGAATGGCAACCCAGCTGATTGCTGAGGCATAGAACCAGACGTATTTGTTTTCCTGAACGCTCTTGGCATCGGCTCCGAACAACACTGCGATGATCGTCACCACAAGAGGCACGAGAAAATAGCCGACGACTGTAAGAGTTCCCCAGAGCCAGGGCTTGCCTCCGCGCCCGCGCGCAAACGCGGTGATGCCGCCGGTAGTAAGGATAAGAAGTAAGATCTCGCCCATAGTTGTCTCCTCGATCTCAGATAACGACGGATTCCTGGTATTCTCCGAAGACGCGGCGGAGGGTGTCGGAGATCTCGCCGACGGTGGCGTGGGCTTCGACGGCTGTGAGGATGGCGGGGAGAAGATTTTCTGTCGTAGAGGCGCGGCGCTGGAGTTCGCCTAGTGCGGACTGCATCTTGGCGGAATCGCGTTTGGCGCGCAGGGCGTTTAGGCGGGCGATTTGTGAACGTTCGATTTCGGGCTCGATGCGGAGCGTCGGGATGGAACGCTCTTCTTCGGCGATGAAGTCGTTTACGCCGACGATGATTTGTTCTTTGGATTCGACGGCGCGTTGGAAATCGTAGGCGGCTTTTTGGATTTCGCCTTGGACGAAACCGGATTCGATAGCGTGTAGCATTCCACCCATTGTCTCTATCTTGGAAATGTATTCAATGGCACCTTGCTCGATCTCGTTGGTGAGATGTTCGATGGCGTAGGAGCCAGCTACGGGATCGATGGTGTTGGTGACGCCCGTTTCGTGGGCGAGGATTTGCTGGGTGCGCAGAGCGATTAGCGCGGCGTCTTCGGTGGGAAGGGCTAGAGCTTCGTCCATCGAATTGGTGTGGAGGGACTGGCAGCCACCTAGTGCGGCGGCTAGGGCTTGGATGGCTACGCGGACGATATTGTTTTCTGGTTGCTGGGCGGTAAGAGAGGAACCGGCAGTCTGGGCGTGGAAGCGGAGAAGGAGCGAGCGAGAATCTTTTGCGCCGAAACGTTCGCACATGATCTTGGCCCAGAGGCGGCGGGCGGCGCGGTACTTGGCGATTTCTTCCAGGAGGTCGCTGTGGGCGTTGAAAAAAAAGGAGAGTTGAGGGGCGAATTCGTCGACGGCGAGGCCGGCGTCGAGCGCGGCTTGGACGTAAGCGATGCCGTCGGCTAGCGTGAAGGCGACTTCCTGGATGGCTGTGGAGCCGGCTTCGCGAATGTGGTAGCCGGAGATGGAGATGGTGTTCCACTTGGGTAGATCGTCGCGGCACCAAGCGAAGATGTCGGTGACGATGCGCATGGCGGGGCGGACGGGATAGATGTACGTGCCGCGGGCGATGTATTCCTTGAGGACGTCGTTCTGCACCGTGCCGGAAATCTTTGCTAGGTTGGCGCCTTGTTTCTTTGCGACCGCAACGTAGAGGCAGAGAAGAATTGCGGCGGTGGCGTTGATGGTCATCGAGGTGGAAACTTTTTCGAGAGGGATGCCGTCGAAAAGAGTTTGCATGTCTTCGAGGGAATCAATCGCTACGCCAACTTTACCGACTTCGCCGAGAGCCAGAGGATGGTCGGAGTCCATGCCGATTTGCGTCGGTAGATCGAACGCTACGGAGAGGCCGGCTTGGCCTTTGCTGAGGAGATAGCGATAGCGCTCGTTGGATTCGACTGCGGTGCCGAAGCCCGCGTACTGGCGCATGGTCCAGAGGCGGCCGCGGTACATGGTGGGATAGATGCCGCGGGTGTAGGGGAATTCGCCGGGGTAGCCGATGGCGGTTTCCGGATTGGTGCCAGAGAGATCGTCTTGCGTGTAGAGGCGATTGATGGGAAGGCCGGAGAGAGTTGTGAAATGCGCTTTGCGTTCGTCGGGGGGCTTGGTTTTTGTGTCGGACATTTTTGCGGCCACCGGATGAAAAGAACAGTGCGGGGCTAAAGCCCCGCGCCTACAGGTCACAGGGAGCAAAATACAGGGAATAGATTACAACCTGCGGGCGCGGCGGAACGAACTTAGTGCGAAAAAAAAGAATAACAGGGCGAAAGCAACGGCAACGGCTGAAGCAACCAGCCAGTGGGCAACGTCGCGGGTCCAGGAGCGCAGAGCTGCATTGAGCAAGACTATTCCGAGAAATGCAAACATGGCACCGGCGACTTCGAGGAAGAGCTGCTTTAGGGCCCGCCAAAAGCGATGGAAACCTCCCTGGCGAGGCGCTGCTGCCGTTGAACTGGCGGCTGAAGACATGAGTGCATCTTACCGCAAAACACGGGGTGAAATCCGGAGGGGGAAGAAGCTTTGTAGGGCTCGGAGGGCCTTCGGAGGGGCTCTAGACCTGCACTAACGTACTGTGAACCTATTGGAGACAACGCAAAACGAGGTGACTTGTATCCAAAGAAATGCAAGCCTAGAATGACGAATGTAGTGAGGGGAGCAGCCCTTGCAACTCGACGATCACCTGAAAAACTTGCTTCGTGAATTGGGACACGCAATCAATGATACGGTGTCCGACTCCGACCGTATCACTGGAGCGATTGCGGGAGTGCGCGCGCACGGGTACGATATCGTGCTGAAGCTGGATGCGACGATCGGGTTGGCAAAGCGGGATGCTGCTGCGGCGGAAGCTGCGAAACTCACGACGCAGGACCGGCGCTTTCTGGAATCGTTGCGAATTCAGGTGGACCAGGAATCGTTTGACCAAGTTCCTGACAAAAAGCCAGCGGCCAGACTGACTATGACGCCGCAGGATGTGCGATTTTTGAAGTCGCTGCGGATAGCGACGGATGACATCGAATGAAGGCATTCAGAAAAATCGCGGGATGGAGTTTCCCGGCGTTGGTCTTGGCGGGGCTTTGCGGCGTGCCTGCGCAGGCGCAGACTCCCGCGCAGATCGCACCCGTCATTGTGGATACGGCTGTGCCCATCATTGTGAGTACCGTGGATGCCCTCAAGCCGAAGCCAAAAGCAACGGGGCTCGGCAAATATGAAGGGTATGTGATGCACGCGAACATCGCGCAAATTACCGTGCGCGCCAAGGGAAACGACATGGCGCTGCAGACATTCCCTCTTTCCCAGCAAGCGTCATCGAGAATGCAATCGATCGTCGACAAGGGTGGCTATCAGTACGGGGACAGAGTCACCATCTATTATGATCAGACTTCGTTGAAAGCCCTCAAGGTTAAAGGCAAACCTTCCAAGCCGATTTGATTTGCGGAGCAGCACGATGCTTCGCCTCCCTGCAGTGTCCGGCCGATTTTATCCCTCCGATCCAACTGAACTGAAAGCTCAGATTCGCGAATTCACCAGAGCTGACAAAACCGTGATGCCAGCACGCGCGAAAGCGTGCCTGGTTCCTCACGCGAGCTACGTTTATTCGGGACACGTGGCGGGAGCGGTGTATGCGCAAATTACTTTTCCTAAGAAGATTCTGATCCTGGGTGTGCGGCACTATCCGCGCGGAGAGAATGCGGCGATTCTTTCGACTGGGGCTTGGCGGACGCCGCTCGGAGATGCGGCGATCGATGAGCCTTTGGCAGAGGCGTTGCGCACGGCATGCCCGTTGCTCCGCGAGGATAGCGTGGCGCACAGCAGCGAGCATTCGCTCGAAGTGCAAGTCCCGTTTTTGCAGGTGTTGCAGCCAGAGTTTACTTTCGTGCCTGTGGCGCTCGGAAGCGTGCGATTTGAGGATCTTGTCGCGGTGGGCGAAGGCATCGGACGTGTGCTGGGTACTTCCGCCGAAGAGATACTCCTGTTGACGTCTTCCGACTTGAATCATTACGAAAATGATGCGACGACGCGGGTCAAAGACCATAAGGCGATCGAGCGCATCCTGGCGTTGGACGCCCGCGGACTGTACGACACTTGCCGGAACGAGGCGATCTCCATGTGCGGTTTGGGGCCGACCGTGGCGATGCTGACGGCGCTGCAAAGCCTGGGAAGCACGCGAGCAGAGTTGGTGCGCTATGCAACATCAGGAGATGTCTCCGGGGATTTCAGCGCGGTTGTGGGTTATGCAGGGATAGTTTTTTCCTGAGAACATCCAAAGTACAGATGGGCGCATGATTTTCTTCCAAAAGAAAAACGGCTCCAAATTGCGGAGCCGTCTTCTGGAATTTTCCAATGAAATTGCGTTAGTGCGGCCGCCCGCCGCCTCCTCCTCCAGAGGATGGAGCCGAGGCGTGCGATGCGGAGGAAGAGGGAGCTGATGACGAGCGCGAAGATGCACCTCCGCCGGAAAAAGCGCTTGAGCCGCCACCGCTGCTCGATGAACGAGCGGCTGGTGGAGGAGGAATAGAACGGGAAGGCGGAGCCGCTGAGCGTGCCGAAGTGGGAGCAGCCGTCGGACGAGCGGCCGCCACGGTTGGCGGGTTTTGAGCGACGTGATCGTTTCTCGCGCCACCCGGCCCGTTCTTTTCCGTAGAAGCTTCTGCCTCGCGCAGAGAAGGCCTGGCGGCATTGCTGTTCACAAAGCGATGCTCGCGGGGATCGTACATGATGGAAGAATCATGGTTGAGGGAAACGATGCGCATTCCGCCACTTCCTTCCATGAGACTGCGCGAGGTACGCACAGGAGCTGTAGTGGCAACCAGACCGCCGCTAAGCGCGTCCCGCTGCGGCGATTTTACAGTTTCCCATTTTTGCCCTGCTGACGCGGATAGAAGAGGCTCCACGGTGTTCCTGGCTGGACTGACGGAATAAACGCCGTGCTCCAGATTCAGCGGAGTCTTTCCTTCCTTAGCGAGAGGGTTCATGGGGACGACCCCGAGCTGGCCGTTCTGTCGAACGAAAACGGCGGTGGTGGCCCGATACAGCGGGTGGGGCGGATGGACGATGGGCAGAGGACGCCTGCCTGGATAACCTCCGTATCCGAAATAGGCGGGGGGAGAATAAAACCATCCGCCACAAGAAGCGTCAAAGAGCCAGCCGCCATAGTGGTAAGGAGCCCAACCCCAGGGTTGGTAGCTGGCAAACGTCCAACCGAAACCAGGATCCCAGAGCCACTGGCCCGTGCTGAAGGGTGACCACCCCAGGCTTGCGCCGAAAGGCCTCCATCCATAGCCGTAGCCTCCGCAGGAGGACCAAGCGCCGTAGGTATAAAGATCCGCGTAACCCGGCGCGTAGTAGGGCAAGTTCGTGTATTGAAGAGAAGCGTTCGTAGCCGAGGAAACCGTATCGATTCGCCCGGAAACCCAATGGTCGAAATCATCGCCAGAGGGAAGGCGGCCGATGTCCACGGCGTCTTCCCCAGCTTTCATCGAAAGTGACTGACCCTTGTTGAGCTGTGTCGTTTCCTTCTTGTGCAAGACGGAGGTGTGGCCGGTTAGCACGTCCACGTCGCTACCGTCGTCAAAGTTGTTAACGCGGAAAGAGCTTTTGCCGTTCGCTTCCACTGTGAAATCGCCGCCGGTCACGCTGAAATAGTCCCCGTTTGAGGGGTTTACGTAAAAGGAAGCGGAGCCCTGGCGCAGAACCAGCCGCGTAGTGCGTGCGCCATCCTCAAGAGAAAGATCGTAAAAATCGAGAACGGTGTTCTCGCTGAGAAAGGCCATCGCGCCATTTTCAAATTCGACCTCGGCGCGGCCATTGTCCGTGGCAATCACGTAGCCCTGCCGGATCGGCAAGTTGGCCTGGGCCTTTTCCCATTGTGCTTTTTGGTCCGCGAGCGCATCGCCATGCGCTTCTCGGGTAAAACGCACGTCGCCCTGGGCAAGACTGAGACGGATGACACGGGCATGGCTGGAGTCGGCAACGGCCGGCTGAGTGCCGGCCAAGAGGGCAAAGCCGAAGGAGGCGGAAAGAATGGAACGAAATACGGTGCCGGAAGTCATGAGTCACCCCCATCGGCGACGCCAACTGAGCTGCTACGACATTAGACGGACGGCAAGTGGTACAGGTTGCGCCGCTTAGCCCCAGACTGATGGTCTCGCCCGGCTGAGTTCGCGTCAAGTGCCGACTCTCGACAGTGAGCAGAATCAACAACGGTGCGTGGCTTCGCTGCGTGTTTTCTGATTTGTTTCATCAAAAATATTCATGAACATTCTTTGAACATTTATGGACTCGCGGGTTGACACGCGGAAAATGAATCGTTAGTTTCAAAAAGGGAATGTTCACTGGCATGCGTCGTATCCCCGGGGGATATACGCGTTGCGAGGAATTGCAAACCGTTAGACTCGTTGCTCACTGTAAAGCAGTCTTGAAGTCTGATCACCTGGGGGGTGAAAGATGTGGGGTAGCTACAGATTGTTCGCAGGGGTGTTGCTATTGGCAGGAATGCTAGTGGGCGCGAGCGCCTACGGACAAGGCGGTGCGACGGGCGCCATCAGCGGCGTGGTCGTCGATACCAGCGGCGGGTCCATCAGCGGTGCGGATGTGCAGGTCATCGATGCGCGGACGGAATCGGTCGTGCGCAAGCTTCCAACGGGTACCGAAGGCATCTTCGTGGCAACGCTGCTACCGCCAGGAAACTACATTGTAGTGGTGAACAAATCCGGCTTCTCCGAAGAGAAAGTTAGGGACATAGAAGTGCGCGTCACGGAAACGACGCGAGTTACGATCACTCTGAAACCCGGAGCCGTAACGGAAAAAGTGGAAATCACCGCGCAGGTGACGACTGTCGAAACCAGCAACGCTACGACGGGCCAGTCCCTGGGAACGGCAACGGTCCGGGAACTTCCTCTCGCAACACAGAACTACCAGCAATTACTGACGCTTTCCAGCGGCGCGCAGAGCGACCTGAACTCGGCCGCGCAACTTGGGCGCGGCAGCGTGAAACTTTTCGTGAACGGCCAGCGCGAGGACAACAACAACTTTTTGATCGAAGGAATCAGCGCCACGGACTACAACGTTGCGCAGGCGACGTACGTTCCGCTCCCCAATCCCGACGTGATACAGGAGTTCAAAGTCCAGACGTCGCTGTATGACGCCAGCCAGGGACGCGACGGCGGCGGAAACGTCAACGCGATTCTAAAGTCCGGCACAAGAGAATTCCACGGCGACGCTTACGAGTTTTTCCGCAACACCATTTTGAACGCCAACGATTTTTTCCTGAATCGCGAGGGTCAGGCACGTCCCGAGATCAATCAGAACATCTTTGGCGGAAGCCTTGGCGGACCGGTGGTGAAGGAGAAGTTCGGCTACTTTTTCTTGAATTACCAGGGTACGCGGCAAAAGAGCGGTGATTCGCCAGGCACGATTATTAGCACGAACATTCCATTGTTGCCGGTGGACCGCTCGCCAGCCAGCCTGGAAGCCGCCTTTGGCCTGCCGAGCATCGACCCGGTCATTTCGAACGCGGCCGGCACGGGGCTTCTGCAACAACTCGACACGACCGGCCAATTCGGTCCGAAGGGCGGTTTCTTGATTCCATCCGGCCAGGTGGCTGCGAACTGCACGTCAGGGTGCACACCGGGCCTCACAGCTGGAAACGTCAACACGGGAACCTTCACGTTGAGCAAGCCGGGCACCTATACCGACAATCAGTTCACTTCCAACTGGGACCGTGAATTCCACAGCGGCAAGGACAAACTCTCCGCGCGTTTCTTCTTCTCGGATTCGGAGAGCCTGCTTCCCTTCGGTGGAGGCGACTTGCAGGAATCGCTCGGGAGTACGCTGGCTAGCAGCATCAGCTCCGCTTCGTTGAACTTCCCCTTCGACACGCCGGTGGGCGCGCGTTTTCTCAACGTGACAGAAACTCATCTGTTCTCCCCGACGCTCGTGAACGAGTTTCGTTTCGGCTTCGTGCATATCAACGATCAGCTGAACAACATTGCACCGGTGACGGCGGACGACGTGGGCATCGACCGGCCGACCAACAATGTTACGGATTCGATCTACAAATTTGTGTTATCCACATCCGGGTTTGAGATTGGCCCGGCGCCTTTCGCCAACCAGCATCAGGATCAGAATAACTACGACCTCACGGACACCGTAAGCTGGGTAAAAGGGCGGCATGTTTTCCGCTTTGGCGGCGAGTTCACGGATGTGAATCTCAATAAACTGTTTCCCCAGGTTTTCAACGGCGAGCTGTTCTTCACCAACACTCCGACGAACGGACCGATTGCCGGCCCGACGACGGACTTCCAGAATTTTCTGCTTGGCGCACCACAGTTCAGCTTCGGCGGCGGCGGAGTTTACAATCATCAGTACCGCAGCAACAACTACGCCGTTTTTGCTCAGGACGACTGGAAAATCCGAAACGACCTGACGCTTAATCTGGGGCTGCGTACGGAGATCTTCGGCGCGTTTCATGACAACCTTTGCCACATCGGCAACCTCGATCCGAGCCTCGCGAATCAAGGTGAATATCCCTTCATTTATCCTTCCTGCGTGACGGGACTAAACCTGGCGGGGCTGTCGGGAAGCGCGAATAACACCACTTTGAACAACAACTATTCCACCGGTCTCGGGCCGCGCATCGGCTTGGCCTACGACTTCCTCGGTCACCACAACACCACGATTCGCGCGGGGTACGGGATTTACTATGTGCGGGAAGACGTGGGCAACGTGGACCAGCTTTCGTTCCAGGCGCCGTTTCTGCCCGTCGCGTTCGGCGGCGGCAACCCGGGCAGTCTAGGAAATTTCTTTTTGACCGGTGCGAACGCGCTGCCCCAGGCTGGCACTCTTGATCCGGCATTCGTCCCGTGCCTCTCCGTGTTCCAGGGTTTTCCGGGCAACGACACCATGCAAGCAGCAAACTACGGTAACGCGACGGGCAATGCTTGCCCGGGTCCGCTGCCTTCCATAGACATTTTTGGTTTGCAGGTGCCCCGCCACTTTGTTGTGCCCAGCACCCAGCAGTGGAACCTCACCCTTCAACGCTCACTGGGGAAACAGTGGGTGCTTGAAGTCGGTTATGTGGGCACCCACACCGTTCACCTGCGCGAAACGCGCGACAGCTTGGAAGCGCAGAACGCGACTCCAACGAATCCGGTGAATATTAGCAGTCCCTTCTGCCCCAACAATGTGTGCGTCATCACGACCAACACCTTCGATAACGCGATTGCGCGCTCGCTCTACCAAGGCATCAACGGCTACTCGGGTTTCCAGTTGTTTGCAGATGACGCTTACTCGCACTACAACTCGTTGCAAACGACAGTGTCGCGGCGCTGGGCAGCCGGGTATTTCCAGGCGGCTTACACCTTCTCGCGATCGCTTGACGCAACTTCCACCGGAAACACAGCATTCAATACGGCGTTCAACAATGAAAGTACGCTGGCAGACTCTTACGGCCCGTCGGACTTTGATCGAACCCACCGGTTGGTCGTGAGTTACCGCTACGACTTGCCGATCTTCAAAGGTGAGACGGGCGCCAAGGGGCTGCTGCTAAGCAATTGGGCCGTGAGCGGAATCACCATCATCCAGTCGGGCGAGCCGTTTTCGGTTCTCGATTCCGGAGCCGGAACGGCCTTCCTGGGGGCGGGATTTACTCCCGGAACTCTAACGGGAAGTCTCGCGCCTGGGAGCACGTTGGCCAGTGCTCTCTCTACAGGTGGGATCGGGAGCCGCGTCACCAACGGGTATTTGAACCCCAATGCATTCGTTCAGGCTTCGGCGCTGGAGCTCTATCCTGCGCAATGCCAGTTAGACAGCAACTTCTGCACCACGGGCTTCGGCAATCTTGCCAGAAATTCCTTCCGCGGCCCTGGCCAGCAAAACTGGGACTTCTCGCTGATCAAGAATTTCAAGCTCACCGAGAGGCAGAGCCTGCGCTTCACTACTGACTTTTTCAACATGTGGAACCACGCCAACTTTGGCAATCCGACGGTCAACGACGTGGAGACCATTGGTCCGAACAGCCCGTTTGGCAAAATCACCAGTACGGTGGGAACACCGCGGTTGATCCAGTTCTCACTGCGGTATTCCTTCTAGGCGAGGGAACACGGACAAATCCTGACCGAGGGGCACGGTATGCCGTGCCCCTTTTAAGTTTGCGGTATTCGGCGACGCGGTGTCTGAGACCAAGGTTTGCTTTGCATTTCAGGGAGCAGGAATTTCCGCAAGATTGGCGTAAATCTTTAATCCAAGACTCCGCCCGACGCGCACCATTTCATCCGCGCCCGCCGAAGCTCCGCCAACGCGAAGAACCGCATCGCATTTTTCCAGAAGCCTGATTGCGATGGGATGAAAGATCTCGTTGAAATGCTCGTCACCAAGCTCCACGGACCCAGCAAGGCCCACGAGTGGAAGCGCCAGCCATTCGCCTAGTATTGGTATGTGTCCTGCGCGAAAGATAGGCAGCGCGTATGCTTCCATCTCCTGAACATTCTTCTTGATCAAAGCGGGGTCGTCATTCGTTCCGGAGCGATAGGGCCCTGCGATCAGAATCATCATCAGTTTAGTCGAACTTGGAGTCACAGAGTCCTCGCTTTGCACGCGATTTTGAATGGCCGAACCTTGTCAATATACGCCGGCCGCCAAATCCAATAAACGCGCCGTTAGGCCAGACAGTTTTGTTTTTTCGAGCGTTGCGGTTAACTTGAGGCTAGCCAGGCTGCGTCGCAAGAGTCGATCGGCAGGACTCGCGTGAGAGAAGATTTTCTATCCTTTGTGCAGGGGCGCCAGGGACATTTCCAGCTGGAATCCGGTCATCATGGAGATCTCTGGCTTAACCTCGAAACCCTGTGCTTGCACTCTCGCTCCATTCAGCCATTTGCCGCGCAACTCGCGGCGAAACTCGTCCCGCACAAAGCAGATGTAATCTGCGGCCCGCTCGTCGAAGGGGCCTACATTGCTTTGCTGGCTTCGATCGAGCTCGGATGTGATTTCGTTTATGCCAAGCGTTTCGCCAATCCATCAAGCGAAGGTTTATTTCCGGTCGAGTACCGAATTCCGAAAGCGTTACACACAGCCGTCCAAGGCAAACGCGTCGCGATCGTTAATGATGTCATCAGCGCCGGTTCCGCCGTCCGCGGAACCTTCTCGGATTTGCAATCCATTGGCGCTGGCGTCGTCGCCATCGGCGCGCTTCTGGTCCTCGGCGATTCCATCGCAAAATTCGCCACTCAACATGACGTCTCTCTCCAAGTCTTGCAGCAAATGCCGCACAACCTATGGACACCAGCGGAATGCCCTCTCTGCGCCGCCGGAAAACCTCTCGAAATCATGAACACTTCGTAGACCATCACGAAAGGAGCGGCCCCCCGGCAATGCGTTGAGAGGTCGTCCATCAGTGCCGGTCAGGTTCGGTAGGAAGCGTTGATGCGGACGTATTCCGCCGTGAGGTCGCACGTCCAGTAGCGCGCTCTGGCGTTGCCAGCATGTAGATGCAGGACAATCGGAACGTGTTCGGCAAGGAGACGGTTGCTCGCCGCTCGTTCATTGAAATCGAGCGGACTACCCCGTCGCAGCACGGGAATGCCCGCCATCTTGATATCAACGCGTGAGGGATCGAACGCTACGCCAGAGCGGCCGGCTGCCGCGAAGACGCGACCCCAGTTGGGATCGCCACCTGCAAACGCTGTCTTTACGAGGGGCGACGTGGCGATCGTTTCGGCGATACGCTTGGCGCCGGCTTCGGTTTTCGCGCCGCGCACTTCGATTTCGATCACGCGTTGCGCACCTTCGCCGTCGGCTACGATCTGCAGAGCGAGCGACCGGCAAACGTCTTCGAGCGCTGCTGTGAAAGCGCGATGCGATGTGCTTCCAGCCCGAATCGCAGGCGTCCCCGCTGCGCCGTTGGCGAAGACCGCCAATGTGTCGTTTGTAGAAGAATCGCCATCGATGCTGATGCAGTTAAATGTGCGCGAGCAAACGTCGCGCAAAGTTTTTTGCAGAAGTGCTGGCGCAATGGTGGCGTCGGTCACCACGAAGGCGAGCGTCGTCGCCAAGTTGGGATGAATCATCCCGGCGCCCTTGGCGCAGCCGACGAGATGAATTTTCTTACTGGCCATTTTGAACGAAGCGCCGGCGGTCTTTGGCCGAGTGTCCGTCGTGCAAATGGCGAGCGATAGCTCCGCGAAAGACCGCGCCGAGGGACGTCGGTTTCGCGTGAGCTTCGGCAGTGAACGCAGGATTTTTTCCACGGCGAGCGGCACGCCGATCACGCCGGTCGAGCAAACTATGATTTCGTTGCGCGTGCAGCCGAGCCGCTTGGCTGTTTCCGTAACGGTTTTTTGGGCAGCCGCGTGGCCAGCGGCGCCCGTGGCGCAGTTTGCGTTACCTGCATTCACAATCACGGCGCGCATGCGGCCTCTGGACGCGCGCAAGTGTTCCTTGGAAATTGTAACGGGTGCGGCGACCACAAGATTTTGCGTGAAAACCGCGGCGGCGGAGGCCGGAACGTCGCTCGAAATAATCGCGAGATCGAGCGCGCCGGTTTTTTTCAGTCCGCAGGCGAGGCCTGCGAACCGAAACCCGCGCGGAAGAGATGCTTCGGAAAGTGCGTGCTTCATCAACGGTATGTCCGTGTGACTAACGCGCCGCCCCCGGAAGCGACCTCCTCTCCTCCGAGACGGAGGTTAGAGTGTTCAGGTGAATTGCGGTTTGGGTGCTCATGGCGTGGCTCCTTTTGGGGGATAAAGTTGCAGCAAACGGGCTTTCAAGTTCTCGATTGCCTGGCCGACGGATTCTACTGCAGTGCCGCCAGGAACAGCTTTTGTTGCGATCGCGCTTTCCACCGACTGGCTGCCGATGAAATCGGATTCGAACGCTGGAGAAATTTTCTTCAGTTCGTCGAGCGGTAACGAGGTCCAAGGGACGTCTTGCTTTTCCGCCTCACGCAAAACTTTGCCGATCAGATCATGCGCTTGGCGAAAAGGAATGCCTTTGCGAACGAGATAGTCCGCGCCCTCGGTAGCGAAGAGTACGGGGTTAGAAGCAGCTGCACGCAAACGATCCTCGCGAAACTCCGTTCCGGCGATGGCTCCTGCGGCGACGTCCACCATGTCGACAACCTGATCGTGCGCGGCGAAAAGGGCTTCTTTGTCTTCCTGCAAGTCACGCTGGTAGCTGCTGGGTAAACCTTTGAGCGTTGTGAGAAGGCTGACGAGGGCGCCGATAATGCGTCCCGTCTTTCCACGGATTAGTTCCCAGCTGTCGGGATTCTTCTTTTGCGGCATGAGGCTACTACCGGTGGAATATTCGTCAGGAAGTATCACGTACGAAAACTCTTGCGACGCGAAAATGACGAAATCTTCAGCGAGACGCGACAAGTGTGTAGCGATGCTAGAGAGGGCAAAAAGATAATCGAGCGCGAAGTCGCGATCGCTGACGGCGTCGAGGCTGTTTGCCGTGATGCGCGAGAAGCCAAGCTCCTCCGCGATGGCGTTGCGATCGATACCGAAGGAATTTCCCGCAAGAGCACCCGAGCCCATCGGGCAAGCGTCGGCACTTGCGTAGGCGTGTTGCAAACGGACAATGTCACGAAGGAATGCTTCGGCATGCGCTAGAAGGAAATGAGAGAGCAGGATCGGCTGGGCGTGTTGCATGTGCGTCATCCCGGCCATAGGGACACCAAGCTTGGCTTTTGCCTTGCTCTGCAGCGTGGGTATCAGGACAGCAGCCAACGCGATCTGAAGTCTTGCAGATGCCTGCTTCACGAAGAGACGGAAATCGGTGGCGACGAGTTCGTTTCGGCTGCGGCCGGTGTGGAGCTTCCAGCCGAGCGGGCCGAGTTCTTCGACGAGGGCTTTTTCGACAAAATGGTGAACGTCTTCCGCGTTTGCGCCGAAGGAATCGACCCAGGCCGGGTCGGTCGTGGTACGGTCTGAAATTTTGTCTAGCGCGGCTAGAGTCTGTTTTACTTCCGTCGCGGTGAAAATGCCGATGGGCTCGAGCGCCTTGGCCCAGGCGCGATCGACGGCGATTTCGTAAGGCAGAAGGCGGCGATCGAACGCAAAGGAGCGTTGGAACGCGTCGAAGTGAGCATTTGGCTCGCGCTCGAAGCGTCCTCCCCAGAGGCGGTCATCTTTGCGTTCGGTCATTGGTTCGGTCTCGAACAAGGGCACGATGTATCGTGCCCTTACCAGGGAGGGGCAAGCCCCTCCCCTACAGAGATTAGTTGTTGCCGCCTTCGGCTTTCGCTTTGGGGCGAACTGTAACCGGGAGCGCGAACAGATTGATGAAGCCTTCGGCGTCCTTGGGGTTGTAGCGGCCCATGGTGAAGCTGGCGAGGTCGGAGCGATAGAGCGAGAACGGAGAGACACGCTTCGTGACCGTTAGCGTGCCTTTCCAGAGCTTCAGGCCGACGGTACCGGTGACGCGCTGTTGCGAGACGTTGAAAAAGCCGTCGAGCGCGGCGCGCAGCGGAGAGAACCACAAGCCGTAGTAAACGAGCTCAGCGTAGCGGAGCGAAAGTGCCTGTTGGAAATGTGTAGTCTCACGATCGATGGTTAGAGTTTCCAACTCACGATGCGCCGTGACGAGCAGCGTGCCACCGGGCGTCTCGTAGGCCCCGCGGGACTTCATGCCGACCAGGCGATTTTCCACGATGTCGGTGCGGCCGATGCCGTGCCGCGCGGCGATTTCATTGAGCGTGTTGAGAAGCTCGACCGGCCCAAGCTTTGTGCCGTTGACGCTGACTGGCGTGCCAGCTTCGAAGCCGATTTCGACTTCTTCCGCTTTGTCCGGAGCTTTCTCCGGAGAGACGGTCCACTGCCACATGGCTTCGTTGGGCGAGTTGGCGGGATCCTCGAGTTCGCCGCCTTCGTGGCTCAGATGCCAGATGTTGCGGTCGCGGCTGTAGATGTTTTTTTTGCTTTGCTCCACTTGCACGTTGTGTTTTGCGGCGTAAGCGATGGCGTCTTCGCGAGAGTCGATGTCCCACTCGCGCCAGGGAGCAATGATTTGCACGTTGGGTGCAATCGCTTTGTAGGCCAGCTCGAAGCGAACCTGATCGTTGCCCTTTCCGGTGCAGCCGTGCGAAAGGCCGTCCGCGCCGAGTTGCAGAGCGAGCTCGGCTTGACGTTTGCCGAGGATCGGACGCGCCATCGAGGTGCCGAGCAGATACGTGTGCTCGTAAACCGCGCCTGCACGCAACGTCGGCCAAATGTAGTCGCGGACAAATTCTTCGCGAAGATCTTCGACGAATGCTGTCGATGCGCCGGTCGCTAGCGCTTTTTTCCGGGCAGCCTCCAGATCTTCCTGTTGGCCGACGTCCCCTATCATGGCGATCACTTCGCATTGATAGTTTTCTTTCAGCCACGGAATGATGATGGAGGTGTCAAGACCTCCGGAATAGGCGAGAACTACTTTCCTTGGTTTTGGCAGTTGCGTTTTCACGATTCTCCTCTTGCGATTAGGTATAGCTAAATTGTGCCGCAGCATGCTGCGCCCCTACAAAGGACTCCGAACCGTCGCGATGCGACACGGGCAAATATGGATCAGAACAAAGTATGCAGTATGGCTTTCTGCACGTACATGCGGTTTTCGGATTGGTCGAGGACAACCGACTGCGGGCCGTCGAGGACCTCGGGCGTAACTTCCAGGCCGCGGTGCGCCGGAAGGCAGTGCATGAAGACGGCATCCGGCGCGGCCAGAGACATTAGCTCGATGTTGACTTGGTACGGCGCGAAGACCGCGCTGCGGATTTTTTCCTCCGCTTCGAAGCCCATGCTGGTCCAGGCATCGGTGTAAACGCCTTGAGCGCCGGTGACAGCTTCGCGTGGATCGGTCATCAACTCGATTTTGGCGCGGGTTTCCTTGGCCACGCGCTTGGAATCCGCGACGACTTCCGGTGCGGGCTGATAGTTGTGCGGCGTGGCCACGCGCAGCTGAACGCCCAGTCGCGCCGCGAGATACATCAGGGAATGGCAAACGTTGTTGCCGTCACCGACGTAGGTAAGTTTGAAGCCGCGAAGCGCGCCGAATCTTTCTTCGAGGGTGAAGAAATCGGCGAGCGCTTGGCAGGGATGAAACTTATCCGAGAGCGCGTTGATCACGGGAATCGTGGCGTTGGCGGCCATTTCCTCGAGGACCTTCTGTTTGTAAACGCGGGCGACGATGCCGTGGACCCAGCGGTCGAGATTGCGCGCCACATCAGCAATGGATTCGCGCGCACCAAGCGAGGCGGAGGCTTGCGTGTGGTCTAGAAAAACGACCGAACCGCCCATGCTCTGTATGCCAACGTCAAACGTCACGCGGGTACGGAGCGACGGTTTTTCGAAAATAAGCGCGATGAATTTTCCCGTTAGCGAGGAAGCGTAGCGACCCGGGCGCGCTTTGATTTCGGCGGAGAGCAGGAGAAGGTCGCGCGTGTGCGAGGGACTCCATTCCGCTCCAGTGAGCAAGTCATTCGACAAAGAAATAGGCGTAACGACCGCAGATGTTGTCATTTTTTCACCTTGCCGCGGCGAGGGCAGCGTTCGGCGGAGGCGCGGATTTCGCGCGCTCAGCGGCGGCGGCCTTTTGCGGAGTAGAGACAAAGAGTTTTTCCAGGAGACGCAAGAATTGGCGCACTTGCGCCCGAGTGACGAGAAATGGAGGAAGAAAGCGCAGCGTGAAATCGTGGGTGCAATTGATGAGCAGACCGCGTTGCAATGCCTGCGCAACAAAGGGAGCGCCGTCGACCGATAGTTCGATACCGATCATCAAACCTTCGCCCCGAATTTCGCGGATGAAAGGAAATTTCGCGGCCAGCCCGGTAAGGCCTTCGCGCAATTCGGCGCCGCGGGCCCGGATATTCTCTAGAAGTTTCTCCTCCTCAACGACGTTCAAAAATTCGAGCGCGGTAGCGCAGGCGAGCGGTCCGCCGCCGAAAGTCGTGCCATGTAAACCGGGCGAAATGCGTTGGGCGACGGCTTCCGTCGTAAGGACGGCGCCCAGTGGAAGACCAGCGGCAAGCGGCTTGGCGATCACGACGACGTCGGGCTTCGAGGCGAATTTCTGGTACGCGAAGTAACGGCCCGTGCGTCCCAAGCCACACTGAATTTCGTCGGCGATGAGAAGCGCACCGTTTTTCGTCGTCAGGGCCCGAGCACGACTCCAGAAATCTTCGCTGACGGGATAGATTCCACCCTCACCTTGAATGGTTTCGAGGAGAACAGCGCAGACGGTGTCGTCAAATTTGGATTCGAGATCGGCGACGTCGTTGAAGCGGACGAATTCGACGCCTGGGACAAGAGGAGCAAAAGGAAGACGATATTTTTCCGTGGCCGTGACGCTGACAGCGCCGAAGGTGCGTCCATGAAAGGAATTTTCGAGCGCCAAGATGCGGTACTTATGGGCTGGAGCCCCCGCCGCATCGGCGGAAGTGCGGCCATAGAGCCGGGCAAGCTTGAGAGCGCCTTCGACAGCCTCGGCGCCGCTATTCGAGAAGAACACGCGGTCCATGCCGGACCATTGCGCGAGCTTGCGAGCGAGCGGGCCCTGAAAGGAGTTGTGAAAAAGATTGGAGAAATGAATGGCGCGCGCTGCTTCGCGGCGGATGACTTTGACAATCCGAGGATGCGCGTGACCGAGAGCATTGACGGCAATGCCACCAAGAAAATCCAAGTACTTCTTGCCGCGCGAGTCATAAACGTAGCAGCCGCGCCCATGCGTGAAGATGATGGGCTGACGCTTGTAGGTCGGCATCAGAAACTGGTTCGCATCACGCAGGATAGACGTCGCCTTCGACGGGCCCGAGGGCACCTTCTTTGCCGTTCGAGCAGCGGACTTAGCTGTCTTTTTTGTGCTGAGCTTGGACATCACGCCGCCGAAAGAGCCGCCTGCGCAGTGGGGAAAGGCTCGCGCAGAACGCGGGTGCCGGGGATTGCCGAAGCATGGTCATCCCCGCTTGGTTCGGCCGAATGAGAGGCCAGAAGCAGCGCATCTGGCGCGGAGCCGCCGACGATGCGCACCTCGCGGACGCCGCCTTCAAGGGCGCGCTTGGCTGCTTCGAGCTTGAGAACCATTCCGCCGGAGACGACGCGGCATTGGACCAGGCGCTCACTCTCTTCGCAGGTGATGGCGGAGAGGACTTTTTCGCCGTCGAGAACGCCAGCAACGTCAGTGAGGTAAATCAACTGGTCGGCGTCAAGAAATTCGGCGCAGGCAGCGGCCATGTGGTCCGCGTTGATGTTGTAAAGCTCGTTATCGGAGCCAAGGCCGAGGCAGGGAGCAACGGGAATAAGGCGTTCGCGCCAGAGCGATTCGATGAAAGCGTTGTTGAGGCCAGTGAGGTACCCGACGAAGCCGAGGCTACCGGCCACTTCACCGTGAGACATAGGCTCCGCGCGGAAACACTGGGCGTCGGCAGCGGAGACGCCAATCGCGGGATAGCCTTCGGCGGAAATAGCGGCGGCGAGGCGCTTGTTCAGCAGCCCTGCGAAAACCATGACGGCGGCGTCGCGCGTCTCGCGGTCCGTGACGCGGAGTCCGGAGACAAACTTGCTCTCAATGCCCATGCGCTTGAGCGCTTCGGTGAAAGCGCGTCCACCGCCGTGGACAACAAGGATTTCGTGGCCTTCGTTGGCAAGGGCCGCGACCTGGCGCGCCAGCGAGCGCATCGTGGCGTCGTCTTCGAGCAATGCACCAGCGAACTTGATGACGGTTTTCATTGAAGTGCGGTTTTCTCCTCGATACCTAAAACATGGTTGAAATTTTGAACGGCCTGGCCTGCGGCGCCTTTGCCAAGATTGTCGAGGCAGGAGACGACGATCATTCGCCGGCCAGACTTGTCCAGGGCAAAGCCGATGTCACAGAAATTGGTGTGCGCGACGTGCTGCAATTCGGGCAGCGTCCCCGCAGGCCAGATGCGGACCATGGGGCGTCCGGCATAAAACTTGCGATAGAGGGCTTCGATGGCGTCGGGCGATTGCTGTTCGGCGAGCGTAACGTAAATCGTCGAAAGGATGCCACGCGCGAGAGGCAGCAGGTGCGTCGAAAAAATGAGCTGCGACTCGCCGAGGCCGGTGTGCTCGAGAATTTCCGGCGTGTGGCGATGCGAGAAAAGATTGTAGGCTTTGAAGTTTTCGTCGACTTCAACGAATTGCAGATCTCGGCGCGGATCTTTGCCTGCACCACTTGCTCCGGACTTGCAATCACACACGACGTTTTGGCCGCCCGCGATGAAGCCGGCATCGGCGAGCGGGCGAAGGGCGAGGATGACGCTGGTGGCGTAGCAGCCGGGATTGGCGATCAAGCGCGCCTTTGCGATGTCCTCAGAATACAGCTCGGGAAGGCCGTAGACGGCTTCGCCGAGATAGCCGGCGTGAGGCGTCGGCAGCTTGTACCAGGAGGAATATGTCTCCGGCTCTCGGAAGCGGAAGGCGCCGCTCAGGTCAACCACGCGCAAGCCCGCTTCGACTAGTGCTGGAGCGAGTTCGGCGGAGACTTCGTGAGGCGTGGCGAGAAATGCCGTTCCCGCAGCAGTGGAAGTGATTGCGTCGAGAGAAAGAGGCCGGAGCGGAGCCTGTCCCCAGCCGCGGAATTGCGGAAAGAGCTCGGCGATGCAGTGGGCGCCGCGCGTTTCCCGCACGTAAAACGTAGTTGAGGCAACAGCAGGATGGCGCAGAAGAATCCCGGCCAGCTCGATGCCCGTGTATCCGGTGACACCAACGACGGCGACTTGGCGCGGGTCTCTCATTTCACCAGTGCTTCGATCTTTTTTTGGAGCGAATCTCGAGTCTTTTTGTTGGGGGTGATGATGAGAACGGTGTCATCCCCCGCGATAGTGCCGGCAATTTCTGGAAATTTTGAGGCATCCACGGCCGCTGCCAGAGGCTGAGCGCCGCTCGGTGGTGTTTTCAAAACAAGCAAATTCTCGGCGGGGCGAATATCCAGAAGAAATTCGCGAAGGGCACGCGCGAGCGGAGGAAGCGGGTGTGCGCCATTCCCGTTCTCTTCGGGCAGAACGGCTTCCGGCTTGTAACCTTCCTGAGTCTTGACGAGGCGGAGCTCCTGCAGGTCGCGGGAAAGAGTAGCCTGCGTGACGCGCATCTTTTGCTGCGCGAGCCGCCGGCGGAGCTCTTCCTGGCTGACGATAGGCTGACCGCTGACCAACCTCAGGATTTGACCGTGGCGAAATGTTTTACCGGCGCTCATAGCTCGTACAAATATACAGCCTCCTGCATTTTTATACAATTCTTTTTGTATAGTAGCAACCAATTTCTTCGCTGCCAGCGGACCGAAGGGATTGGCGGGAGGGATACGGGGTGCGCGAAGAGGCTATGTAGGATTCGCAACGTTCGACGGATACGGGCTGGATTTTCGGGGTCAGGAATGGTTACCTTTCTTGTTGGCCCCAGATTGCGCGCTCCATGGCTATATCGTGCAAAGTAACGGGATGCAAGAACGACTCGCCGCCAGCTCTGGCCGAGCAGCAGGTCTGCGTTTTGCACTTCACGCTATCGATCGAGGGAAGCTGCGCGGAGATGAGACGCGAGACGGCGCTGGGAAACGCTCCTCACGACCGGCAGAGGGATATCATGCGGTTTATCACGGAAAGTGGAGAGCGGCTGGCGCGCGTGGCTACCAGCGGCTTGCACTTGACCGATGACTTGAAGGCGAGAATTCTGAGCACATTTCTCACGCTGATGAACCTGCGGGAAAATCTGGATCGATCGAACATGCGGAGTTCGTTTGGACGGACCGGGCAGACTCGCTGAAGCAGTGCTGGCATTAATCCCCTCTCAAAGAAGAAGAGAATCAGGCCCCGATGTAGCGGGCGTAGAGCGAGCGCGCTACGGCAGGGTCTTTTGTGCCTTTGAGAATGGCGCGGCCATCAACGAAAACGGTCATTTGATACGTGTCGACGCGAAAACAGAGTAAATATTCGTTGTGGCGTACATCGGAGACCGTGGCCGCAAGCCTCTCCTGCAGCGCTCCAAGATCGAGGGTACGGCCCCGCTCGTGAATTTGCACGGAGTCGCGGCCGCATAGTGTGATGTGAGGTTGAGCTTGCCCCTGAAGATAGGAGAATTCACGGCGGATGCAGGCGCGGCAGGCTGAGTTCTGGGTTACGCGGACGGACTGGAAGTGGCCGCTCCAAACATCGCAGGAGATGAGCCTGTTGTGAAGAGATTCTTCGCGGCCGGCGAGAAGTTTGAGGGCTTCAGCGACTTCGAGAGAGGCGATGAGATTGACGATGGGCCCGAGGACGCCAACGGTATCGCAGGTCTCTTCGAGGCCGTTGCCGTTTGTCGAGGATTCGAGGAGGCAAGCGAGACAAGGAGTGAAGCCGGGGCGAACGGTCATGGTTACGCCATAACTTGCGACAGCAGCGGCGTAAATCCAGGGGCGACCAGAATGGACGGCAAAATCGTTGACGAGAAAACGAGTCTCGAAATTGTCTGTGCCATCGAGGATCAAGTCGAAACCTGTGAGCAACTCCTCGGCGTTGCGCGGGTTTAAATCAGAGACCAAGCCTTCCACGGCGACGCTGCCATTGATAGCCCGGAGCTTGCGCTCAGCGGCAACGGCTTTGGGAAGAGCGGCGCGGACGTCGTCCTCGTCGAATAGAGTCTGGCGCTGCAAATTAGAGGGCTCGACGAAATCGCGGTCCAGAATTCTGACGCGTCCCACCCCCGCGCGAACGAGAAGCCCGGCAGCAGCCGCGCCGATCGCGCCGCAGCCTACAATCGCGGCGCTGGACGCAAGAATGCGCTTCTGGCCTTCTTCGCCGATTCCAGCGAAGAGCATCTGACGCGAATACTTTTCGTGGAGCGAGTCGTGCAAGCGCGGACCTGATGCAGCGGCGACGGCCATCGTCCCCCTTGCATCATCATAACGCTAGAGATAGCGGGATGGGCAACGCCCTTGTGCTACGCTTCGTCTGAGCGATAGTGGGCATGAAATTGAGATGGTTCAGAGGGTTAAGGGGAATCGCCGTCTTCACGCTGCTCTTAGTGGCAGCGAAGAGTTATGCGCAATCGCAGGCGGAAGAAAAGGCCCAGCCCCCTGCAGCGGAAGCTCCCGTTGTTGCCGTGCGGATTGTCACCGAAGAGGGGCGCATACTTTCGGAATCGCCCTCAGGACTTGCGATTGAAATCGGAAAACCGCTGGATCGAGACCAGGTTGCACGGAGCCTGCGCGCGTTGTACGGCCTGGGCGAATACACCGATTTGAAAGCTGTTGTAACCCCCGCTGGCAGAGGAGTGCGGCTTGATTTCGTTGTTCGCGAGAGTCTTTTCTTCAACAGAGTGCTGATCGAGGGGCTAACGCCACCACCTACGGATACCGCTGCTGCCGCGGCCATGCAAATTACGCTGGGCCGCCCCTTTCGACAGGAAGACGTCGACGAAGGGCTGGCGCGCCTGCGCGATGTGTTGAAGGAGGAGGGCCTGTATACGGCCCAGGTCTCGGCCAAAAACGTTGCGTACGCCGCCACCCACCAAATGGATGTTGTGGTGCATGTAAACCCCGGGCCGCGGGCACGCGTGGATTCCGTGGAACTGAAGAACGAGACGGCGTACCGCGACACGGAACTTCTTTCGCGAATGAAGATGAAGCCTGGACAGCTGGTAACGACAGCGCGCATTCAGCGGGGGACCGATCGGATTCGAAAGTTTCTCGTGAAGAAAGGGCGGCTCAGCGCGCGGGCAACGGTCCGGCGAGGCGAATACAACGCGGCGAAAAATTCGATCACGTTGGCGCTCGAGGTCACCGAAGGTCCGCAAGTGGACGTCGCGGTGACGGGGGCGAAATTTTCCAAGGGAGATTTAAAGAGGTTGGTTCCTGTGTATCAAGAAGGCGCGGTGGATGCCGACCTTCTAGAAGAAGGAAAGCGTAACATTCGCGAACGGCTCGAGCGGGATGGATACTTTGACGCGCAAGTGAGTTACACAACAGAAACGAAGGAAGTGGAGGTGAAGGAGCAGAAAACGAAGGGCACGGAAGAGGTGATCACCTACCACATCGAGCGAGGCGACCGGCACAGGCTGGTTGGAATCGAGATCAGTGGGAATCATTACTTCAACACGGAATTGCTGAGGAGCCGGCTGCAAGTCTACGGCGCGGCCTTCGGTTCGCGGGGGCGATTCAGCCGGCGCTTGATTGATTCGGATGCGGACTCGATGCGAGGTCTGTACGACGCGAACGGCTTTCTGGATGCGAAAATTGACGGGCAGATATTGGATAACTACAAGGGAAAAGAAGGGGACATCTACGTACGATTCGCGATCCAAGAAGGCGAGCAAACGCGCGTCGCATCCATTGCCATCGAGGGAATCCATGCGTTCAAGGAAGAGGAATTGCTGGGCGTCATCGGCTCGACGCCCGGGCAGCCGTACTCTGATTTCAACGTGACGACGGACCGGGACAATATTCTGGCGATGTATTTCAATGAAGGATATCCGGAGGCGACCTTTACGTCGACGGCCGAGCGCGTTCCTGCAGTAACGAGCGGGACCGGGAAGGATCCGGAGGCGCCCGGTACCGAAAAGACCCAGAAAAAAGAGGAAGAGAAAGAGAAAAAGGCGAAGCCGGAAGTGGCGCAGGCAGCTCCGGTGAGGCTCGTCTATCGCATCACGGAAGGGCCCCAGACTCGAGTTCGGCGAATACTCTTAAGCGGATACAGTCGGACGCGGCAGGGAGTGATTTGGCGAGAAATCCGGGTGAAGCAGGGAGAACCGTTGAGGGAAGGAGACGTCGTGGAGTCCCAGCGGCGCTTGTACAATCTGGGGATATTCAATCGCGTGACCATCGAACCGCAGAACCCGGATGGATCGGACCCTAACAAAGACATCGTCGTTTTGGTCGAAGAAGCCAAACGATACACGATGGCGTACGGAGGGGGATTTGAAGTGCAGCGCCTTGCGAGCACGACAAATCCGACGGGCGGCGAAGTCCAGGCCGCGCCGCGAGGGATTTTTGAGTTGACCAAGGTCAATCTGACGGGCCGTGCCGATTCTCTTTCCCTGAAGCTGCGCGGAAGCACGATCGAAGACCGGGCGCTGCTGGGTTATTCCATCCCCAACACCTTTGGCAATTCTCACTACAGCACGCAAGCAACGGCCTATACGGAGAAAAGTCAGGACATCAACACCTTCACGGCAACGCGTTATCAGGGGTCAGTGCAGTTGACGGATCAGATTACGCCGTTAACCACCGTGCTCTACCGCTATGCATTCCGCAAAGTGCTGGTTTCGAATTTAAATACGCACATTGCTCCGGAGGAGATACCGCTCTTCGAACAGCCGACCCTGGTGTCGGAGTTCGGCGTGACCTGGCTGCGAGATGCGAGAGACAATCCCGCGGACGCCACAAAAGGAAGCTTCAATAGCGCGGATTTCAGCGTGGCCAGCACGAGTATTGGTTCGAGCGCAAGCTTTCTGCGATTTTATTTTCAGAATTCGACGTATTACAGGATCAAACGGAGATTCAGCTTTGCACGTTCGATAAGGATCGGAATTCTCGAGCCTTTCGCGAATACGGAGTCACTTACTTTTCCGCCTCCTACAGCGACGCAGTGCACCGCGACTGCGGAGCCGGGCCCTCTGCCGGAAATCATTCCCCTGCCGGAGCGGTTCTTCGCGGGAGGGGGAACTTCCCTGAGAGGATTTGCGCTGAATCAAGCAGGACCTCGCGACCCCTGCACAGGGTTTCCGGTGGGCGGCCAAGCTCTGCTGGAATTCAACCAGGAATTTCGCTTCCCGATGCGGTTGCCATTTGTTGGGACGGCGCTTGGCGGGGCGCTGTTCTATGACGGTGGGAATGTTTATAGCCGTATCGATCACATCACTCTGCGGGCGTACTCACCGAAGCCGATCTTCGCGCTTCAGGATCCTTCACAACCACCGAGCGCCACGAATCCAACACTGTGCGTGTATAACTGCACGAACGAGCTGAATTATTTCGCACATACCGTCGGCTTTGGAATCCGCTACGCGACGCCAGTGGGGCCGATTCGGGTGGATTTGGGCTATCAGATCAACCGCCCGTTCTTTGTCCTTCCCTGCGTCCCCATCACGAGCAGCACGCCGGTGACTCCGCAGTGCTTCAAAGGGGCGCAGCTTCCGCGGCTGCAGATCTTCTTTAACTTGGGGTCGATTTTTTAATGCGCCGAGGATCTATTTTCGGATGTTTCTCGTTGTTATTTGTTTTGGCCACCGCTTCATTTTTGAGGTCGCAGGAAGTTGTGGATCGCATCGTGGCGCGGGTGGAGAACGACATCATTTTGCTTAGCGACGTGCGAGAGCTGAAGGAGTATCAGGAGCTGTTGGACGGAAAATCCGAGAGCGAGAGTGCGCTTGTGGATCGGCTGATCGATCAGTGGATCGTGCGGTCAGAAGCTCAGCTGTCTCGTTTTCCCGAGCCGAAAGACGAGGAAATCGACCGTGAAGTTTCGCGAGTGGTGAAGTCCTTCAGCTCCCCAGCGGAATATGAAGCGCGGAGAAAGCAGAGCGGACTGAGTGATGCCGAGGTTCGAAAGATTGTGGCCACGCAGCTGTACCTAAGCAACTACCTCGATTCGAGGTTTCGGCCGTCAGTCCAGATCGATGAAAAGGCCGTCGAGGATTTCTACCAGAATGCCGTTGTGCCGAGAGCGAAGGCGCGCGGGCAGGAACCGCCAACGCTGGATGCCTCCCGAGACATCATCCAGGATGCTCTGGTGCAAAGCGACATCACCGCACAGGCAGATCGCTGGCTGAAGGAAACCCGCGACCGGTTGCATGTTCAAAAGTATTTGGAAGAAGGGGCGAAATGAAGGTCCGCAAGCGACACCCGATCTGGAACTGGGTGATCCACACACCGTGGGTGCTTACGGTGATTGGGATTCTGTGCCTGATCGGTTTCTTCGCAAGTGGCGCGGGGAATCCTATCCTGCAGCGGTGGATCGTGCACCGAATAGAGAAGGCGACGGGCGGCCGTGTGGAATTGCGCGCGATTTCGATTCAGTGGCTTTCGATGCGAGCTACCCTCAAGGGATTGGTGATTCACGGGCACGAACCCGCGGGCACGTATCCCTTGTTTTCTGCCGAGGAGGTGGTAGCAAAGCTGCAGATCGATTCCTTCTGGGGCCGAAAGGTATCGCTTAGCGATTTGGCTTTGAAGTCTCCGGAGGTGCACATCCGGGTAGCGAAAGACGGCTCGTCAAACGTGCCGGCTCCGCCGGAAGCGAATGGTTCGAATCAGCCACTGCAGGAATCGCTTTTCGATCTGCGGGTGCGCCGCGTGAACATCGAAAATGGATGGTTGCTGTACAACGAACTGAAAGTCCCTCTGGCGGTGGAAGGCGGCGAGATGAGCTTGGTGTTGGACGCCGGCGGCACGCCAGAACATCCGTTGTATCTCGGGAATCTGGAATGGCAGAGCATACGATTCAGCGCGCAGAAAATCGCGCCTGTGCCCGCAAATCTCTCGGCAAAATTTACGATTTGGCGTGACGGATTCACATTGGAGCAAGGGGTGTTGAGTGCGGGAAGGTCGCACCTCGATGCCCAGGCAGAAATGTCCAATTTCGCAAAACCGAAATGGAGTTTCCGTTACCGGGGATGGGTCGAACTGCTCGACTTCCGCGAGACGTTTCGCTCACCGCAGGTGCCGACCGGGCACGTCGATGTACGCGGGCAGGGAACGCTGGCGGACGGCCAATACAAAGGAACAGGCAGCTTCGCCGGACGCGACATTCAACTGAGTTACGACATTTTTCATACCGCGGGACTTGCGAGCCGCGCCAGCTACAGCATCGACAACGACGGAATTGTGGCGCCGGATTTCGTCGCGGAAGGCTTTGGCGGAACCGTGAAAGGAAAAGTGACTCTGCGCTTTGCTGGTGTGCAGTTCCGCGCTGACACACACACACAGGACATGCACCTGGCGAGAGTGTTTCCGGCAATCGAGCATCAGGATTTTCCGATCGACGAGTTGGAATGGGATGCGCTTCTGAGCGGAGACACGATCGAAACGTGGAGCAATGCATTTGAACACTTTGAGATTGGCGGCAAGATGGATTGGTCGCCAGTGGACGTTTTGGCGGCAGGCCACTTGCCGGTCACGGCCAGCTGGCGAATCCATTATGGTTACGATTCCGGCGTATTCGCAGTCAGCGCGGGCCAATTCGAGACGCCGTCTTCAAAGGGGACTATTACGGGTGTCCTGGCGTCGCGCAAAACTTCCCTGGATCTGCATTTCGAGACGGGCGCGCTGGAATCCTATAAGGATTTCATCGATGCGATTCGCGGCGCGAAGCGCGGTTCCCCGGATGCGATCAACGAAATCTCTGGGAGCGTGCAATGGGACGGCAAGATCATAGAGCCCGGTGGCCAGACGACGTTTAGCGGGCACGTTCGCGGAGAGCGGGTGCGTTACAACGGCACTGCTTTGGACTCCCTCGAAGGCGACCTGAGCTATTCGCCCACTGAGTTCGCAATCGCCAGAGGCAACTTGCGGTTCGGCGCGATGGATACAGAGATCGAAGGAACTCTGGACTTGACAGACTGGAGTTTTCTGCCGAAGAACGAATGGACGGCGGACGTCAACTTCGATAAAGCGTCGGTCGAGACCATCCAGAAGCTCTTTGGGTGGACCTATCCCGTGCAAGGAGTACTCAGTGGACAGTTACATGGGCACGGAACGCGCGCGGCGCCCGGCATCACGGGGCTCTTCGATCTTGCCGAAGGAAGTGTCTATGGCGTGTCCTTCAATCGATTGCGCGGCCAGCTGAATCTCTCGCCAGACGAAGTACGCATCGCGGACGCGGAATTACGTGTGTTCGCCCCGGGAAAAGAAACCGGCCGAGGCGCGGGCATCGTGACGGGCACGGCCGGCTATCGTTTCACGGATCAAGGAATAACCGCGGATCTCGTGGGAGCATCGCTTCCGCTGGAAGACATTGAGAAGTTGCAATCGGTGAGGCTGCCGGTAGGTGGGTTGGTCACATTTCGAGTAAAGGCCAGCGGACCGCTTTCGGCGCTGCAAAGCGATGGGACATTCCGAGTGGTGGATTTTCGAGTAGGAAAGGATGTGATCGGAAGTTTCGATGGCAGTCTCACTTCCGATGGCCGTATCGCCAAGCTGGAACTCGGGTCGGCGATGACTACGGGAGGGATATCTGGAGAGATGACACTGGGATTGGCCGATCCGTATCCCTTGAATGGGAAAGTTTCGATCGCCAACATCGACCTGAATCCCTTTTTGATAACCGCTTTGCATCTCACGCAGTTCAACGGCCACGGCGTGGCCGACGGCGACATCACCGTGGCTGGCGAATTGAAACATCTTGAGAACATCGTGATCGACGCCAAGTTTTCGCGTCTAGCGCTGAACTACGCGAACGTGCAGCTTGAAAACGTAGGACCGATTCATCTGCGAACGTCGAAAGAAAGTTTGGACATTGATCAGGCCGCATTCAAAGGGACAGATACAAATATTGCCATTGCCGGCGCGGTGCGATTTGCGGGACGCGGTGCCCTTGGGTTGAAACTGAATGGCGCCCTGGATCTGCGGCTGCTGACGGGATTCTTGCCGGCTTTAGAAGCAAACGGTCCGGCACAAATCAACGCGACGTTCGAAGGGCCATTTGACCGTCCGCGCATCACTGGAAGAGTGCACATAGAAAAGGCCTCCGCACGAGTGGCAGATTTTCCGACGGGGATGAGCAATATCACGGGCGATTTGGTTTTTGATGCGACGCGTCTGTTCTTTGAAAACGTTACGGCTGAATCCGGCGGGGGGACGATGCACCTCACCGGCAGCGTCAACTATATCGAAAGCCCGCTGCGGTACGACATCACCGTGCGCACGGATCGCGCACGCATTCGATATCCCGAAGGAATGAGCTGGCTGGCCGGCGGCTCGCTGCGACTGGCGGGGACACCCACTTCTGGAGTGCTTTCGGGAAAAGTGGTGATTGAAAGGGTGACCCTGTCGCAAGGTCTTGAGGTTGCGAATGTTCTCGTATCTTCAAAAGGCGGCATTTCCGGGCCGTCGACAAGTTCGACCTTCTTGCGGAACTTGCAATTTGATATCTCGGCGCTATCCGCCCCGGACGCCCGCATGGAATGGCCCGGTGCCGAGTTGGAAGCAGAAGCAAACCTTCGCGTACGAGGCACCTGGGAGCACCCCATACTCCTCGGGCACATCCACATTCTCGCGGGGGAGATGACATTCCACGGAGACAAGTACAAGGTGACGCGCGGCGACATGAACTTCGCCAATCCCTTCCGGCTGGACCCTGTGCTGAACGTGGAAGCCACAACCACGATTCAGCAGTACGAGATCACTCTGAATTTTAACGGACCGGCGAGCAAGCTGACACTGGCTTATCGCTCGGACCCGCCGCTGCCGGCGAACGACATCATCACGCTACTGGCGCTGGGACAAACGAGTTCAGAAGCAAGCCTTCGAGGCGGCGGGACGGCCACATCCCAAACCGCCAGTTCGGGAGCCTCGGCGATTCTCTCTGAAGCGGTCTCAAGCCAATTGGGCGGGCGTGTCGAACGATTGTTTGGGATCACCCGGTTCCGGGTTGATCCCGGGCTGGCGGAAGTGGGCTCAGCCAGCACCTCGCAGAACGCTGCCGCACGGGTCACAGTTGAGCAGCAGGTCACGCGGGATCTAACGATTACCTATGTTTCGAATGTGGGGTCGACACAACAGCAGGTCATTCAGGTGGAATATAACTTGAACCGGAATGTGTCGATTGTGGCGTTGCGGGACTACAACGGCACGTTCGGAATCGACGTTAAGTTCAAAAAGCATTTTCAGTAGTGGAGTCGGAAGCCGCTCGATCTTCAGAATTGCGGAGGATCGGGTTGTTGCGCCGCTTGCTGCGACTGCCCTTGTTGTGCGTTTTGTTGTGCGCGTGCGCCAGGCTGCCAGCGGCGTGGGCCGTTGTTCAGTCGCGCGGATTGGCCGATTTCCGGATTCTGCACTTTCAATGCCTGGAGGGCCTCTTTCGCAGCCTTTGCCCCGGTGGTGCGGCTCGCAGCTTGGATTTCGCGCGCGATCTTCGGCATTTCCGCGGCGACTTTCTGCCCTACAGGAGAGCCGTAGAACTGTAGCAGCGTCTTGATCTCATCGTCCGTGTAGTGTTTGTCGTAAATGGTAACGAGCTGTTCTGTCATCTGGTCGACGTCGAACTTCTTCTGATAGCTTTCGATAAATGAAGTTACAAAGGCCTGGCCCTTGTCGTTGTTCGGGACGGTCGCGAGAAGCTTTTCCCGGTACTGTTCACTGGAATTGTTGACGGCGTCTTGCACCTGATCATGCGCGCCGATGAGCTCCATCAGCGAGCGAATGTCCGCGTCCTTGACGGGATCGATGGACTTTGCTTGCGCCGGACTTGCCTGATCTTGCGATGCCGTGCTTTGCGCTGCTGCGCTGACCTGATTTTGCGATGCGCCTTGGATCGCAAGAAAAAATGTTCCGACATAAATAATAGCGAGGGCTAAGACGGCCTTCATGACTTCACTTCCTCCGCGACGGAGATTTCAGAGCCTTTCCGCCACTCCTGCGATTCTAAGGAAGGACGCGGAAAGACGCGCCAAGTGCGGCGTACAGGCGTGCCTCTCGTTTAACTGGCCGTTCGTTCAGGCCAGGCTGATTTCCGCAGCTGAGGCTTTTTGCTACCATGCCTGCTCTCCTTGATTGCTAGCTGTGCTACCTTCTGTGGAGAAAGTTCCGTTCGTAGAAGTTTTCCCATGGAGTTTTGCAACATGGATGATCTGCTGAAGTGGCGCAGCGAGTTTCCAATCCTCGAGCGCACGACGTATATGATCAGCAATTCGCTGGGGGCCATGCCTCGCGGCGTTTACGATGAAATGCGCGCTTACGCTGATTCGTGGGGCGAACGCGGCGTGCGGGCATGGGAAGAGGGCTGGTGGGAGATGGCTGTCAGCGTGGGTGATAAGATTGCTCCGTTGATCGGCGCGAGAGCCGGCGAAATTTCGTTGCATCAGAATGTAACGCTGATTCAGGCGGTGATCAGCTCGTGTTTTGATTTTCGCGGGCCGCGCAATAAAGTGGTGATGACGGACCTGGAATTTCCGTCGATTCAATACTTCTATCACGAGCAGCGCCGTAATGGCGCGAGGGTCGAACTCGTTCCCAGCGGCGATCCGGTTCGATTCGACCTCGGCAAGTTTCTTGACGCCATCGATGAGACCACGCTGCTCGTACCGATCTCACAAGTGCTCTTTCGAAGCGCCTATATTGTGGATGCGCGGGCAATCATCGAAAAGGCGCATCGAGTTGGGGCGCATGTCATTCTCGATCTTTTCCAGGCTGCCGGCACGATCCCTCTCGACGTCCGCAACCTGGGCTCGGATTTCGCCTGCGGCGGTGTCCTCAAATGGCTCTGCGGCGGACCGGGCGTCGCTTATCTTTATGTTCGGGAAGATTTGCGCGCCAAACTGCAGCCTGCAATCGCAGGATGGCTAGCCCACCAACGCCCCTTTGCATTTGAGACCGGCGCCATCGACGCCCGCGAGGATTCCTTCCGCTATTTGAATGGCACACCGCACATACCCGCGCTGTATGCGTGCCAGCCGGGGCTCGACATACTTAACGAAGCAGGTATTGGCGCGATTCGCCAAAAATCCATGCGCATGACGGCGTGTCTCTTCGAGGCCGCGAAGGCGCATGGATGGCACGTGAACACGCCGGAAAACCCGACGGAGCGCGCGGGCACGGTCTCCGTCGACTGCCCGCACGCCGCCGAAGTATGCCGCGAGCTGCTGGCGCGAGAGATTCTCGTGGATTATCGTCCCAAAGCTGGCGTCAGGCTGTCGCCGCACTTTTATAATCGCGAAGAAGAATGCGACCTTGCGATTGCTCAAATCGCGGACATTCTCGAAACACGAGCTTGGGAAAAACATACGGCTGCGCTGTCGCACGCTTAATGAATGGAAAAATGCATTTGTTGGTGATGAGAGGATGGGACGATCAAGGTGAAACTCTTTCGCAGTCACATGGCTAGCGAATTGCCATCAGCGCTTTCCGGCGAGGACGAGTTTGCCGTCCAGCGCGCTGAAATGATCGAAAAGCAATTACGTCGGCGCGGCGTCCATGATTCTGGGGTGCTCGCGGCGATGGCTGCTGTGTGGCGCGAAGAGTTCGTGCCCAAGGAATGTCGCCAGCGAGCGTACGAAGACGCCCCGTTACCCATAGGCGAAGGCCAGACCATTTCGCAGCCTTATATCGTCGCGGCTATGACCGCTGCCCTACACCTCACAGGAAATGAACGCGTTTTGGAAATTGGGACAGGCTGCGGATACCAAGCAGCCATTCTTTCGCACCTTGCGAAAATCGTTTTCACCATTGAGTCTCGCTCCGAGCTCGCTTCCTCCGCTGCAGCCAGACTGGACCGTCTCGGATTCGAAAATGTGCATGTCCACTGTGGCGACGGCACTCTGGGGTTGCCGGAGCTTTCCCCGTTCGACGCGATACTCGTCGCTGCCGCGGCGCCCTCGGTACCGGAGCCTCTTCGCGAGCAACTCGCGGAGGGTGGCCGCCTGATCTTGCCCGTGGGAGACGCTGACAATCAGGAATTGCTCTACATTGAACGGCACGGCAATTCCTTCGAGACGCGAGCTCTGGAAGCCTGCCGGTTCGTGCCCCTCATTGGCTACCACGGCTGGAAGGAACCGCCGGCGCGATGAATGCAGCCACTCCCGACCTCTCGATTGTTATCCCGTCCTACAACGAGGAGTTACGCCTTCCATCGACTCTCGAACAAATTGCCGCGTATCTGCCTCGTCTCGGAGCAGATACGGAGATTCTAGTCGTCGATGACGGTTCGAAAGATCGCACGGCAGAAGTAGCGGAATCTTTTCGGAAGATACTTCCCAGCCTGCGGGTCATTTCCAACGGCGTGAATCGCGGGAAAGGTTTCAGCGTCCGTCATGGGATGCTCGAAGCGCGCGGCCGCAGCGTGCTCTTTACGGATGCCGACCTCTCCGCGCCCATCGAAGAAGCGCCAAAACTTCTCAACGCCTTGAAGACCTACGACGTGGCCATCGGCTCGCGCGCTCTGGATCGCAGCCTTATCACTGTCCATGAATCACGCTTTCGTGAGTTCGCCGGCATCATCTTCAACAGCATTGTGCGAGTGATTCTCCGCTTGCCCTTTGTGGACACGCAGTGCGGCTTCAAAGCCTTCCGGCGCGAACGCTGCCAGATCCTTTTCCAGCAACAACGCATCGAGCGGTTCGGGTTCGATCCGGAATTGCTCTATCTGGCGCGGCATCACGGGCTTCGCACCAAAGAAATTCCCGTTCGATGGGGCCACTCGCCGGCGACGAAAGTGAATATGTTCCGCGACAGCATTCACATGTTTCTGGACGTGTTCACCATCCGCTGGAACGCGATCCTGGGCCGCTATCCGAAGCCGCGTGAGGCCGAATCTCGCGCTTAGCTTTATGTTACAAAGTACTTGACAGAACCCCGTTTTTCAGCTAGCCTGCTGACATGCTAGCCGCTGGCCCCCTCCGCTCGAGCAAGCGCGAACCTATCCCCATAGACGCGCGAGCCGCCGATCATCTCAAATACATTCGCGAAACTATGGAGAGCGCGGCGGAATTTACCGCCGTGCCCGGCTGGGGCGGTGTGGCGATGGGAATTACGGCATTGGCCGCTGCATTCCTGGCCGCACGCCAGTCTACTCCCCGTGCCTGGCTCGCCGTTTGGCTTGTGGAAGCTTTTGTCGCAGTCGCCATCGCGGCGCCTGCGGCCGCCACCAAAGCCCACCGGGCGAATTCAACACTTTTCTCCGGTCCGGGACGGAAATTTCTATTCAGTTTTGCTCCGCCAATCATCGTGGGCGGGCTGTTGACGTTTGCGCTTTTCACAGCGGGCGCTGCGGCAGCGCTGCCGGGCGTTTGGCTGCTTCTCTATGGAACGGCTATCGTCACAGGCGGTGCTTTTTCGGTGCGGATCGTTCCGGTTATGGGTTTTTGCCTGATGAGCCTTGGTGCTGCGGCGCTTTTTGCCCCCGCTGCATGGGGCGACGCCTTTATGGCCGCGGGCTTTGGAGTTTTGCAGATAGGCTTCGGAATTTGGATAGCCAGGCATCACGGCGGCTAGAGAGAATCTTATGGCGAAGTCATCCACAGCTCACCAGGAACGGCTCCAGCGTACGCGCGAGCGTGACGCATCGCTAGCCGCTGTCCGCGGATCGGCCCGCGAAGCCGTCTCGCCAGATCTGGACCGGCTCATCCACGAGCGTATTCGCCTCGGAATTGTGAGCGCGCTGGCCGTAAACCGTTCGCTGACGTTCAACGAGCTCAAAGCCCTCCTTAAAACCACGGATGGCAATCTGAGTGTTCACGCCCGCAAACTCGAGGAAGCAGATTACATCGTTTGTACGAAATCCTTTGATGGACGCCTGCCCAAAACGGAGTATCGTCTGGCGGCGGCAGGCAAGCGCGCGCTGGAGCGCTACCTGAACCACATGGAAGCGCTGATTCGCGCAACGCGCGAAGGCTGAGAACGTCAAATTTTTTTGCTCATCTACTTTGTAGTGCAGAGTAGTTTACGACGATTTTCCGGCGGCGGAGAAGGAAGTAAAAAACATGCAGCATCTCACCACGCAGCATCTTATGACCACGAAGACCCAATTGGCCCTGGAACCTGGCCTCCACGTCGCCATCATCTCCGACGGAAACGGGCGCTGGGCCACATCGCGGGGATTGCCTCGATCCGCCGGCCACCGCGCTGGTGCCGAATCCGCCCGCCGCATTATCGAAGCAGCGCCGCGCCTCGGAATCCACACGCTGACCCTCTTTGCTCTCTCTTCCGCCAATTGGAAGCGCCCGGCGGCAGAGGTCAATGCGATCTTGCGACTTTTGCACGAATATCTTTTGATCGAAACGTCGCACTGCATCGAGGAAGGCGTGCGGCTGAGCGTCATAGGGCGCCGCGACCGCATTCCCGCCACCCTCCGCCAGGCCATAGCGGATTCCGAAGCCGCCACGGCAAGCGGCACTAGACTCCATCTTCGGCTGGCTATCGATTACTCCGCCCGCGAAGCGATCTACCACGCCGCCTGCCGCTTTTATAAAGTCACCGAACTCTCGCCCGAATCCTTCTCGAATGTCCTCGCGGAAGTTCTTCGCGGCGGCTCCACGGAAGTGGATCTGCTCATTCGCACGGGAGGCGAGCAGCGCCTTTCCGATTTTCTACTCTGGGAGTGCGCCTTCGCCGAATTTGTCTTTCTGCCGAAACGCTGGCCCGATTTCAACGCGGCAGACCTCGAATCCGCCGTTCAAGAATTTGGCAGGCGCGAACGAACCCGTGGAGCCTTGCCCGACGCGATTGCCGGATAAACTCGGTCGAAGGGAGTCTAATAAATGGCCGAAAGTACGCCTCATTTAGCGCCCATTGTCGTGCTGCTATTTCTTGGAGCCGTCTTCGTCACTGCTGTGAGTCTCCTGATTTTGCTTTACGGAGTGGCACGCCGTTCCAAGCGATACGCAAGTATTGGCGGCTGCACCGCGCTTTGCGTGATTTCTTGCTACCTGCTTGTGCTCTGCGGTGTCTCGCTGGTCAGCAGCGAAAAAGTCTTGCCACCTGGAGGCTGGAAATACTTTTGCGAGCTGGATTGTCATGTCGGCTATTCCGTTTCTGGAGTCGCGACAACTGCCGCAATCGGCCCGGACTTGCACCTGACGCCTGCAAAAGACCAATTTGTTGTCGTCCGCCTGAAAATTTGGTTCGATCCGCGCACCATTTCTCCCCACCGGGGAGACGGGCCGCTCACTCCCAACGCTCGCCGTGTGGTGCTCCTCGATACAAACGAGCATGCCTATGCGGAATTCCCTGAGGGAGAAGCCGCAATCGCGCGCACGCAAAACGAAGCGGGGTCTTTGAGGCAGCCATTGCGACCCGGCCAGTCTCTCGCAAGGGACATTGTGTTCGATGTGCCGAAAGCTGCTTCGGGGCTGCGTCTGCTTATTACCGAAGACGATCCGGAGACCGTCTTAATCATCGGCCACGAGAACAGCCTTTTCCATAAGAAGATTTATCTCAGCCTCGACTCCGCTCCAAATATCATCAGTAAAATCAGCCCGTTAGCCCAAGCCAACTAAGCCTGCCTGGACGATTCCCCAGCCCACACCCCTGACGTTTGGCGACCGGCAGGCGTCTATATCCCAGGAGCAAAGAATGGGAACTATGGGACTTGCGCTGCCTTGGGAGACTAGAATCTCTTCCGTGCCGCGCGAACGGGAGATGCGAGTGGAACCTTCCGAAGACCTACCAGGCCGCCCCAGCGAGACTGTGGCGCCTGCCGCTGCGACTGCGGCCGCTTCCGAGGATGCCGAGCTGGCGGAGCGCTGCCGGGCAGGCGATCTGGGTGGATACGAGCGTCTCTATGCGCTGCAAGGCGCGCGCATGAAAAACGTGGCGCGCAATCTACTGGGCAACCCGATTGACGCGGAAGATGCAGTGCAGGAAACATTCTTGAAAGTGCAGCGAAGCATCGCTGGCTTTCGCGGCCAATCCAGCTTCGTCACCTGGACGTACCGGATTCTCATCAACACCTGCTACGACGCGAGGCGCAGCCGGGCGCGCAAGAAGGAAGTAGCGAATGACGACAGCGAAGAGTCGCCGAGGCCGGAGCCGCGCGCACCGGGAGCGCATCCTTCGCTCCGGATGGCGCTGGAACGGGCACTGGCTGGTTTGACAAAGCATCAGCGCGACGTTTTTTTGTTGTACGAAGTCGAAGGTTTCCATCACGCGGAGATTGCCGGGATGCTCGAGATTACGGAGACGGCTTCAAAGAACACACTTTTTCAGGCGAAGCGAAACCTTCGCCAGGTACTTGAGCCTCCGCGGGGCAACACTATTGCCGGAGCACGGTAAACGACGATGACCATCACTTGTGAAGATCGCGACAGAATTTTCGAGGATGGCACGCCCGCCGAATGGGCTGCTCTCGAAGCGCACAGCGTAAATTGCGTCGGCTGCGCCGAAGAATTGCGTGCCTGGAAAGCAATCAGCGCCGCAGCGAAGGAAATGCGCGACTACTCCGATTCTCCTTCCCTGTGGCCGCGTATCGAGCAGGCGCTCGCGGCAGAAACTGCGGCCAAGGCTCACCGTGCACAACGTTGGAGCTGGCTCTCGCTGGGATTCGGCCTCTCTCTCGGATGGCAAACGGCTGCGGCTGCTGCCCTCATTTTAATCTTGACAGCTTCCGCCGGCTGGATTTATTTGCATCCCACTAAGCCTGTACCCAGCCTTGACCTCTCGCTTCTGAAGAGTCCAGCTCTCGCCGAAGTGGAACGCACCCAGGCCGCATACGAGCAGGCCATCGACAAGTTGGCTACGGATGCCAAGCCGCAACTCGAAAATCCGGCTACCCCTTTGCAAGCGAGCTACCGCGAGAAACTTCTCGTACTCGATAGCGCCATCAACGATCTTCGCGCACAGGCCGGGATGAATCCGTCCAATGCGCATCTTCGCCAGCAACTGCTGGCGATGTATCAGGAGAAGCAACAAACGCTGGAAGATATTTTGGAGGAAAAGCGATGAGGTTGTTTGTGTCGAATAGAAATCAAGAGCGTTTGCGCCGTGCACGCCTGGCGGGTGGCATGGCTGCGATCCTTCTAGTCACGGTATTTCCTGCACTGGCCTCTGGAAACTGGCCGCAAGACGAAGTCACCCGCAATTTTGACAAGACCTTGACTCTTGGCGCGGGCCAGTCGGTTCGCGTCGAGCACAAGTTCGGCGAGATCAAAGTTCATGGCGAATCCGGACGCGAGGTAAAAATTTCCGCCGTCATCCGCGCCCAGGCCAGCTCGCATGACGAAGCCGAATCCTTTGCGCAGAAAATCCAGATTGAAGTGCAACAGACCGCTGCAGGCATTAGTATCCGCACGATTTATCCGCCGGAAGAAAACAAGTGGTTTCACATCAGCAAGCATTCCTCCTGGTCTGTGAACTACGACATCGCCGTGCCCACGGACGCTCCGCTGAATATCCGCAACAGCTACGGAAGCGTCAACGTCGCCCGTGTCCGCGGTGCCGTGGAAGTCGAAAACGGTTACGGCTCGCTCAACGTCCAGGACGCCGGCCCCGCGCGTCTAACCAATTCTTTCGGCAGTATCGAACTCACTGGGGCCGCGGGCAACTCCGTCGTCAATAACAAAAACAGCTCCGTTCAGGTCTCTGACGTGAAAGGCACTCTCGATGTGCAAGACCGCTTCGGCAGCATCACCGTGCGCAACATCCAAGGCGGCGCGACCATCACAGGAGGCAACGGAGCGATCACGCTAGATGGCGCTGCCTCGGCCAACGTCACAACTTCGTTCGGCAACGTGGACACGAAAAACGTCCGCGGCGATTTGTCCGTCCACGACAACAACGGAAACGTGGACATTGTTGCGATTGCGGGCTCGCTGGACGTCAGCGACAGTTTCGGTAACGTGACCTTCTCCGACGTGAAAGGCCGCGTAAACTGCACCACCAACAATGGCCGCGTCATGGCAAGTTCGCTAGGCGGACCTTCGGTGACCATTCGCGATTCCTTCGGTAACTTGGAACTCGAGAATATCAGCGGCTCGCTGGATGCGGACACCTCCAATGGAAAAATTACGGCGCGCGACATTCGAGGCGTCGTCACGCTCAAGTCTTCCTTTGGTGCCATTGAAGCGACAAACATCCCCAAGGGGATCCGTGCAATCACTGGAAACGGCGCAATCAATCTCACCGACATTGGAGCTGACGCTTTCGCGAAAACCAGCTTTGGCAGCATCGACGCCGAGCGCATCAATGGCAACTTGACCGCCGAAGACAGCAACGGCTCAGTCACCGCGCGAAATGTAAAAGGCGACGCTACAGTGACTACTTCCTTCTCTGGCGTAACGCTCGAATCCATTGGCGGCCGCATCCGCGTGGACAATCAAAACGGAGGAATCTCCGTGACCGCCCTGCATCCCGCCAGCGGCTGCCGTGATATCTCTCTCAAAACCTCCTTCTCGTCCATCCACGTACGCATTCCGGAAGGCGTGGGGTACAACGTTGCAGCGCGCACATCGTTCGGAAAAGTTTCTTCTGAGCTGCCGGTCACCGCCACGGGAAACATTGGCGGAGAATCGCTAAACGGGACGATCGGAGCAGGAGGCTGCCAGCTGCAGCTAACCAATTCGAATGGAAGCATCGAAATCGCCAAAGCGCCTTGATAAGAACTGCGACGGCTCGCGGGCCAATGGATAGCTTTACCCAGATTAGCGGATAGCTCAGCGCACCGAACCTCGCGTAAGGGCCATGGCAAAAGCTTTCTTTAGAACGCGAGTCGCAGCTTCCGTCAGATGATATTGACCGAGCTCATCCTCGCTCGCGAAAGCCACATCCGTCACATCGCTTCCGGCCCTCGGCTCTCCGCCAATCCGCTGACACAAATAATCCACAATGACAAAATGAAAACGAGGACCGGGTTTCGCGCCGGCAAGCGGCGAGCCGTCCTCCGGAAAGATCCTGTCAAACACTTCAATGAGCTCAAGCACGCGCACAACCAGCCCTGTTTCTTCAAGCAACTCACGCGCTACGCCTTCCTGCAGCGACTCGCCGAGCTCCAGCGTCCCACCTGGAATGGACCATTCGCCCTGGAGAGGTTCGCTGCCGCGGCGAATCAACAGCGCGCGCCCATCGTCAATGATTACGCCTCCAACACCTACTACCGGACGCTCGGGGTATTCGCGGGATGAGGTCACTTTAGGAATTCTGCCCTGGCTCGGTTTACAATCGAAGCAGCCGCGCCGCGCATTCGAGTTGACTTAGGGCAGCGCGGTATATAATACGCCATGAAGGCGGCGGCACAATCTGTGGGAGCCCCGCCCTGCGAACATTTCTACGGAGGATGGAGCCGTGATCCGCTGCCCTGAGTGTTCCACCGAAATCGACGTGGACGAAGACGAAGTCGAAGAAGGCGAAATCCTGAGTTGTCCCGAGTGCGAATCCGAGCTTGAGGTATCCCAGACGCATCCTGTGCATCTGAACCTCATTTCCGACGACCTCGATGATGAAGATGATGATGAGGAAGAAGAAGCCGCGGAAAACGGCGATCTCCTCAAAGAAGATGAGGAAGACGAAGAAGAAGAAGAAGAGGACGAGGAGTAACCGGCGCCGGCCCGTCCAGCATCCCCAATCCTTAGCCCAGGCATCTAATTTGACAGGAGCGGACTTATGAAGAGTCCACGGTGGTCTGTCGTCGTGGGAACGGCATCGCTGTTTATGTGCTTTGCCCCAGCATTGTTTCGTGCTCAAGAACCGCCGCCACCGCAGGAACCGCCTCCTGCTGCTCAGGCGCCTGCTCCGGAGAAGCCGCAAAAACAGAAGTACAGTCACGCCAACGATTTTTTAATTATCGGAACGATATTCGATCCCAGGGGATATGCGTTCCCCGGTGTGGAACTCCGAATTCGGCGAAGCACCGAGAAGAAATACCGCTGGGATAGTTACACAAATTCAAGGGGAGAATTCGCCGTTCGCGTTCCGCAAGGTTCGGACTATGAAATGGTCATCCACGCCAAGGGATTTACGGACCAAACACGCACGTTGGACGCCAAGACAGGCGTCAGCGAAGCACGTATAGTGTTTCATATGGAATCTGCAGGGGGTGAGAAGAAATGAATGCGCCAAAACGATTCCTTTTTGTTGCTGCAGTTCTGGCGCTGGCATGCGTCACCGCCTTTGCGCAAGACGCCAAGCGTGAAGCCCAGCTCCGCACGGTTCACGGAATTGTTCAAGACAAATCCGAGAACCTTATATCGGAAAGCGTGGTTTTTCTCAAAAACACTCGTACGAATGTCGTGCGCAGCTCCTATACGGACAGTACGGGCAAGTACCGCTTCAGCGGTCTCGATCCTAACGCCGACTACGAAATCCACGCGGAAAAAGAAGGTGCTAAATCGTCCACTCACACTGTTTCGAGTTTTGACGGCCGCAAGGACATTTCGCTGAATCTGAAAATTGAAAAGAAAAAAGATTGACCGCATCGATTCGCAAGTGGGTTGTTCAGTGCCATGAATGGGGAAGCTTTGCCTGGCCCGAAAGACCCGGTTAGTGCGGTTACACAACAGCAAACACACGTCCTCCGAAAATTGGAATTGCCGCGAAAAGCGGTTGAATTCCCCATGAAACCATTTCGGAGCGTGGGGAATCTAAGTCGCGAGTATGGCTTTCTGGATCCTCGGTCAGCCCATTTTGCGCTAATCCGTTTTCTCAGGAGAGGAGCGGAGTTCTGAGTAGATTGTAATATTGGGAGGCCGAACCATTTGTTCTTACGAACCTTGATTGTCTTAGCTTTCGTTGTTCCATCGGCGCTTGCGCAACAGCCCCAACCGCCGCCACCACCTACGCCCGCTCCGGCCGAGTCACAAACTGATAAGCCTAAGGACGCAAAGGAAGATCAGGATAAAAAGGAAGACAAGGATAAGAAGACGCCTGACGATCAAGTTGGCAAAAGCAAACTCGAGAAAGAAACCGGCACGATTAACGACCGCATTTTCGAAGTGCTCCCCAACTACGGCACCGTCGAAACCGCCAAGACTCTTCCGCCGCTCACCAGCGGCCAAAAATTTCGGCTTGCCACCGCGGGTGTCTTCGACTGGGCGGCATATCCGTTTAACGGCGCTCTTGCCGGCATTGCGCAAGCCAAGAATGATCCTCAGTCCTGGGGACAAGGTTGGGCAGCCTACGGAAAACGCTATGGGGAATCATTCGCGGACAACAGCATCGGCACGTATATGACGACGGCGATTTTCCCGAGCTTGCTGCACGAGGATCCTCGCTACTACCAAATGGGAAAGGGCAGATTCGTGCACCGCGCGTATCATGCGGTCAACCGCCTCTTCGTCACCCGTACGGACGCCGGCAATGATCGCTTCAATATCTCGGAGTCGCTCGGCAACGCGGTGGCCGCGGCAATCTCTAATACCTATCATCCGCCAGAGGATCGAACAGCAGCACGAAACGCTTCCACCTTTGGATTTCTAATTCTTTGGGATGGTCTCTCCAACGAACTCAAGGAATTCTGGCCGGATATACGCCGTAAGGTCCTTCACAAAGACACTCCCTGAGAATCTTCGGCGTAACGCGCTCTTCGAAATCAAACCTGTACCGGCGTCAGGACTCGCACCGCCTGCGGCACGATTTCAATCTCCACTGGCGTTGGTCCAAGAATCTCGCCATCCCCTTGAAACTTGCAGGGCCGCTCTGTGATGAATCTCACAGCTCTCGCTCGTACCCGCTTTATGTGAGGAGTTCGAAGCTCACCGCTCTTCAGCAGTTGCGGCAAAAGCTCCAAGACTTCAAAGACTCCAAGGTCTTCCACAATGACTGCATCAAGCCAACCGTCGTCCAGCCGCGCCTCGGGTGCCAGCCTGATGCCCGCGCCGTACGTCGGCGTATTCAGCACGGCAGCCAGCAGACATTTGCTTTCGATCGCTGCCAAATCGCTCAACGGAAATTCCACTCTGACTCCGATGGCGCGGTGCGTGCAGAATGCTCGGAGTGCCGACGCAACATAGCGCGACCTGCCGGGCAAACGGCGAAACGCCCTGCTTGCGAACCGCGCTGCTTCCGCGTCTATTCCCAATCCACCTCCGCCTAGGTAGAACCGCACTCGGCCGTCCGCAGTTTGTGCCCGCGCCAAATCTACTCGCTTCGGCTGGCCGCGAAGAACCGCCTCTGCGGCCGCAACCGGATCCCCCGGCAACTGGAGAGCGGCGGCAAAATCATTCCCGCCCCCCGCTGGCAGAACTCCCAGCACAACATCAAAGCCAAAGGCCGCGTTCACCAACCCATGAAACGTGCCGTCGCCGCCGAGTGCGAACAACAGACGCTTTCCGATCTTGATAGCCGCAAGCGTGTTCGACTCCAGCTCCTTTTCGCTCGCAATCGAGATAAACTCTGCAGGAACGCACGCTGCCCCAAACGCTTTTCGAATTCGCGGGAGACAAGACTCTGCACGCCCCCTACCCGCTGCGGGGTTCACAAACACAACGGCAGGCAATAAAGAAGAGATGGGGTTGGCGTCGGGCACTCGGTTTGCAATCCTGCCCAACTCATTGTGTAGCTGTCAATCGATACGCTGAGCATTCAATTCCGTGCTCGCGGGCTAGAAACCTCTCCGGAATTATTCTCGGAGCCGCCGCTCGAGCTCGGAGAACCCATAAACGGTTTTGTCCTTACTTTACTTGCTCGCTCGGAGCCGTCGCCGTGATGGCCGCCAGATTATTTTCCGTAAGTGCACGGTTGAACGCCGGAAGATCTTGTTCCATCACCTTCTTGAAGTCCGCCACTGCTCCGCTAAGTTCGGTTTCTATCGTCTGAAGCAATCCTAAGGCAGTGTCTGTCGGCGCAAAGTCCGCTCCGCCCGCGACGTCTCCGCCCCCAGTCCCAACCTCAGCGTTGAGCCAGATTAGGTTGAGATAAACCTTGTCCGCCTCGACGAAATATTTGTCGTCGCTGTTTAGCTGCGATGGCGTAACGAGTTTAAACTCCACCGCTTGGAGTTTTTTGTCCATCTCCTCGACAATCTTTAGAAGTTCGGCCTTGCGCTTGGATTGTGTTTCGTCTTCCGCTGGTGCCGGTTCTGGTTCGTCGTAGTCGTCTGGTTCGGCCGACGGCGGTCTTTCCTTCTCCTTTTTCTTAGGCGGACGAAGCATCGTTTCAAGCACCTCGATCTGCTTCCGCAACCACTCGATCTGATTGAGCGTATCGGAAGCTTTCGTAATGTCGTCGCGAATTCGAAGCTGCGTCTTCACGGACGACTCGATGTCCGCTTCCGAAGTGGAAATGCGAGGATCGGGCAATACCGTCAGTGCCTGCGTTACGGCCTGCCCAGCCACAGTCAGGCGCACGGAATACTTGCCGGGTGCGACCATGGGGCCGACTTCAGCCGAGCTGATTCCCCAGTGCGTGATCGGTCGAGAGTCCACATCACGGAACCGAGGCTCCTGCCAAATGTGCGGGTTATCTAAAGTCGCCGTGCGTAGCGCGATCAATCGCGGAGACTCGTAATGCAAATCCCACTTCACTCGATTAATTCCTGCGTGCCCTTTCTCCTTCGACTTCCGAATCGTTTTGCCATCCGCACCCACTATTTCAATCTCCACCGGATCTTTGGGCGCCGATTTCAGCGAAAAATTGAGCATTGCGGCGCCGCCCTGCACGAAGCGACGGGCAGCGCGCGGCTCGAAAAGAACCGTTGGAGCATCAGAGTGGTTTTTGGCGAGCTGTTCAAGCGGCGTGATGTCGTCCAAAATGTAGAGCCCTCGCCCATACGTCGAAATCACCAGGTCGTGAAACTCTTTCTGAACCACCGCCCAAGTCACCGGTGCGTGAGGGAGGCCGGTCTGCAACGCCGTCCAGTGCCCTCCATCATCCAGCGAGTAATAGAGGCCATTCCCCGTACCCGCAAACAATAAACCCGCGCAGTTCGGATCTTCGGCGATAGTTCGCACATACGCCAGAGGATGCCGGGGCAGATTGCCGCTAATCGGTTTCCACGTCTTTCCAAAATCCGTTGTCTTGTAAAGAAATGGATCCCGGTTATCCATCAAATGGAAATCCACAGCGATATAAGCGGTGCCAGCATCGAAAGTGGAAGGAGCAATGCTGGTGATGGTTCCCCAGGGAGGCAATCCGGAAATATTTCTTGTAATGTTCGTCCAGTTGGCAGCTCCATCCTTCGTATACCAGACTTGCCCGTCGTTCGTGCCCGCCCATATCAATCCTTTCTGTATCTTCGAGGGAGCAATAGCGAAAACGACTTCTCCATAAAATTGTCCGAGATTGTCCCCGACAACTCCTCCCGAAGAAACGATGCGGCTCGGATCCTGCGTCGAAAGGTCTGGGCTGGTGACAGCCCAGCTCTGCCCGCCGTTCGTCGTCTTGAAAATCACCTGGCAGCCGTAATAGACGACGTTATGATCGAAGGGATCAACGGCCAGCGGCGAAGTCCAGTGGCATCTATACTTGATGTCCGTCGGCGGTGCATCCAGCGTGTGAAGATAGGGACTCACAGAGCGCGCCTTTTTGATGCGCGCATCCCACCGCGTCACTTCATCCCCGTAGCAAGTGGCCCACACCACATTGGGATCGGTGAGGTCCGGAACCGTGAAACCGGATTCGCAGCCACCCATGTGGCGGTCCCATCCCGTTTCTTGTGAATCGATAGGTACGCTCGGTCCGCGCATGTTTCCGTCATCCTGCATGTTGCTATAGAAGTAGTAGGGAGTCTGGTTGTCCACGTCCACGTGATACATCTGCCCGATCGGCAAAGTGACGCGATGAAACCCACGCCCGTGCACGGTTGTGATAATCATTCCGGCGTCATCCGTAATCACAAACCGGTCCGGATTTACAGGGTCAATCCAGATATCGTGAGTGTCTCCGCCCCAGCGAACCTCTTGAAAATTTTGTCCACCATCCAGCGACTGATGGAACGAGCTGTTCGCCACCAGGACTTCGTTGTCATTTCCCGTGGATACCGCGATCCGGATGTAGTACCCGGCGCGCCCAATCAAAGCTCGCTGATAATTGACCGCTTTCCAGTGCGAGCCTGCGTCGTCCGATCGCCAGACGGACCCTTGGTCCTTCGTCTGTATCAGCGCAAATACACGGTTGGAGTTTGTCGGCGCAACCGCCACATCAATCTTCCCCAGCGGCGAATGAGGCATACCGTGTTCTTCAATGCGCGTCCACTTCGCTCCCCCATCTCGCGAGACGTAAACTCCGCTGCCCGACCCTCCGCTAAATTCGGCATAAGTGTGCATTTCCAGCTGCCACATTCCGGCAAAGAGCACCCGCGGATTGTGCGGGTCCATAGAAAGCCCAGAGCACCCGATGTTCTCTCCGGCAAAGAGTACTCGTTCCCAGTGCAGTCCGCCGTCCACCGTGCGGTAAACACCGCGCTCCTGTTGCGGCCCAGTCGCCCGTCCAAGCGCGCAAGCAAAAACAATGTCAGGGTTCGATGGGTGAACGATAATTCTCCCTATGCGGCCAGTCTCCTGCAATCCCATGTTGGTCCAGGTCTTCCCGGCGTCCGTGGATTTGTAGATACCGTTGCCGATCACATCGCTATCTCGTATGACCCACGCCTCGCCCGTTCCCGCCCAAACGACGCTCGGGTCCGTTGGCGCCACGGCGAGCGCTCCAATCGCCGCGACGGGCTGCTTATCGAAAATCGGCGACCATCGATTGCCGCCGTCCGTCGATTTCCATACACCGCCCGAGGCAGCTCCTGCGTAGTAAGTGCTCGGATCTCCGGGCACTCCGGCAACAGAGGCGACGCGGTTGCCGACTCGCGGACCTACAAAACGAAATCGAAATTGACCATCTTCATCCGCATCAGAATCTGGTTGCTGTGCGTGTGCCATCGAAACCCAACACAGTGCCAGCATCAGTACAAGGCTGGCCTTTCCGCTTCGGATGAGCGCCACGAGAACCTCCGGCAAATAATGATTTTGGAATTCGATGTCCCAGGCCACGCTGGATCACGCTAAGCGCGCAGAGTATACCTCATCCGCGAGCACCTTCGCGGCTGAGCCACGCGGCTCACCCAATCGTTTGAGAAGTTAGCTTGTAGAGTATGGTGCCGGCGGAGGGAATCGAACCCACGGCCTAGGGATTATGAGACCCTCGCTCTACCACTGAGCTACGCCGGCATAAATACAATTCCTAATGCTACGGAGTCGGTCGCAAATGTGTCAAGCATTCCTCATGCGACAATTATTCCTGAAGAAAGTTGCTGTTCCATCTTGAAATTATCTTTGCTCTGAACCGAGAAGATAGCGCGCCCACGTAGCGTCGATCATCACCACTTCTTCCTTGACGAAAGGTCGCTCCCGTCGCATACTAGTTCCGCGTAAAGTTGCGTCCTCTGCTTGTAGCGCCAGCATGCCTGCTGGCGTTTTTGCTTTTGGTGGACACTTTCCAAGCTTAAATCACCGGTTCGTAATACCTGCAAGCAGGCCCTCGTCTCCGCAATGTCGGCGGCAACAACTCCTTTAGATGCAACGTTTACAGGACCGTCCGTAAATGTTGCATCTAAAGAGGTTAGGGGGCAGCTAAGTTCCTTAGAATCAATGCTTACAGAAAACGAGGGAGGGGGCTCGGTGTTCAGCACCGCTCCCGTCGCATTCGTTGAGCGCCTACCTGCCCCCGAGTACTATAGTTTCTAGTACTACTGTACTGTTGACCATAGGAGTTCTAAATCCTATCCTGAGCGGGCAGTGAACCAACGGTCCCGCGTCGCTGAGCGAAAGCCTGGCGAAAGGGCGGGTCGGGTAGGTGTGTACCGATACGGAACAGGTCCGTAGCGCGAGCTACTTGACATCCCTATATATAGGGATACAGTGTCTCTGGGTGTCTTTTCATCCCCGGAGGCATTATGTCCAGGAAACTCGCAGTGGTATTTCTCGTCATGCTCGTGTTGACGGGAGCAATGGGCCTGAAGACGGTCGTTACGGCGCACGGCGACAGCTCCTTAGTTATGGCGAACGGAGCATCGCCAGTACCGATAACGCCCTATAGGAACGGCGCATCACCGGTACCGATAACGCCGTACAGAAACGGCGCATCACCAGTACCGATAACGCCCTATTGATTGTCACCAAGTTCCGCAGGAAGTGATCTAGTTCATCTGCGGCGGTGGTCAGGGGCGTAGATAGGGTCAAACGTGCCTGGTCCACTCACGTACCTCATTTGGTTCGTAGGCATCCTTTGCGAGGCCGCCGTACTGGTGTGCGCGCTGAAAAAAGGAGCCTTCCGCCGTTATCTTCTTCTCAATTTGTACATGGCCGGCATGATTGTTGTCGAGCTTGGCCGGTACAAGATCCTGAGTCAGTTCGGACAGAGTTCTCACGAGTACGCATACTTTTACTATTATTCAGACGCCCTGCTGACGATCTGTCTTTATTTCGCGCTTTGCACTCTGTATTCCCACGTTTTCAGCGAAATGAAGGCTGAGCGCTACGTAAAAATGGGCGCGCTACTGCTTTTGGCTGGCACTGCGGCGTTCTCCGCGGCAGTCGTCTGGCAGTCCTCGGCAAAAATTCTCTCCCACTTTGTCTTCGAACTCTCCCAGAACTTGTACTTCGTCGGAGTCGTTCTCACGTATGTCCTCTGGGCCGCCATCCTAAAGCTTCGAGAGACGCGCACACGTCTCATCCAGTTGGTACTGTCTCTGGGCATCTATTTCAGCCTCTTGGCTGCTAACTACGCTATTCGTAATTTGTACCCTCAGCTCGGCACTCTGGTTGCCCCGCTGGCACAGCTCGTTGGGACATTCCTCCCCTTGGCGTGGGCTTATGCCTTCTGGCGTTTGCCCGAAGAAGCAAGACTGGCGCCCAGGCGCCTTGCGGTGATTCCCCGATGATGGCCGCCATCATTCTCGTATGCTCGGTGATTTTCTTGCTGCAGTTCTTCGTGTCTTACTGCCGCTCGCTGATCGCGGCTTCGATCAAGCATCCGCTTTCTCCGGAAGTGCAGGACGTCACTGGGATTAGAAACGCGGCGACGGGAGACGATTTTGCCCGCGTCGTTCAGCTCCTGCAACTCTGCCCTGACCGCCCCGAAGACCGCAGCGGCATTCAGGCCATCGGGGCATATTTCGGACTTCTCGGCTTTGTACGCTCCAGCATTGCGCGACTCATTCCTTCCTTGCTTGCCTGGACGGAGACGGAGCGCGGTCAATGTACTTACTTTGCGGCGGTCACTCTTGAACGGCGCATCGCGTTCAGCAGAGACATGTTCGCCCAGCAGCTCGAAACGTAACATCACGTATAGCTAGCTTCTCCTCCCGGCCGCATAAGCTTATCTGATTAGCCACATCCAAACCTCAATCTTGGCTTGACTTTTCCAGCCTCGTGTTACTCTCAAACCGTTCCCTCCTCACCGGAGTGGACGCGTCCGCAGCGCAAAAACGACCGGTGACAAAAACATGTCTGCAATGTGGCGCCGTATTGCCCTCGAGCATACGCGTCTGCAATTTTTGTGATTCATCTCTAACGCTTGATTTTTCTTCCGAAGCGAAAATCTCCGCGTCTGGTGTAGGGGAAAAACCTGGACCAAGGACTGGGCGGAATCACGCCCAGACGGAGCCGGGCCGCGAAGCGGATTCTGCCTGGCGCGGCGAACTCTCGCAGCGACTCCAAGCCTATCGGGTACGCAGGCGAAAAGTTGCCCCCAATCTTGCTCAATCCGAACTTCCGTTCGAGGATCCTGCGTCAGAAGCTCGGGCTCAGGCTTCCGTTGGTGTCGCCGAAGTTCCGGAAATCGCCGATGAGGACTTCGCATTCACGATCGCCATTGGCCGTAACGCGGCGGCGCGTGAAGAAACACGCATGGTTATAGACGTGTCCCTGCCTCCCGCCGCGGAGCAGGGCTTCGATCAAGCGTCGCCGAGAGACGAGCGCTACGAGCAGACCGGATTGTATCCAGTCGCTTCCATCGACGAGCGCCGGATCGCCGGCCTGATAGACGCGGGCTGCCTGCTTTTCGCGTACGGCGCCTTTCTGACACTCTTTGGCTCGCTCGGCGGGCAATTCACATTCAGCAAATTAAGCGCGGCCGTCTGCATCACGACATTCGTCATCGTGTACTTGCAGTATTTTGCTCTCTTCACGGTTTTCGGCGGCACCACACCCGGCATGATGATGCGCGGCTTGCACGTTGTCAGTTTCTCAGGTGAAACGCCGTCGCCGCGCCAAATGCTTTGGCGCAGCGTGGGCTATATGCTTTCCGCAGGCACTTTTTTCATGGGTTTTCTGTGGGCCATGTGGGACGAAGATGCGCTGACGTGGCACGATCGCCTGTCCCGCACGTATCTTTGTCCGGCTCCGACTTTCGCCGACATCGATGCCACCCACGTTGCTCATAGCCGCTGACGCGCGCGAGAAGCATCCATAATTAGTGAGAATATTTTAAGCGCGGACCTCTCGCGCAAGGCGCACGATCGTCTCGAGGCTCAGCCGCACATCAGCTTCCGTTGTCGCCCAGGAAGAGACGCTCACTCGCATCGCCGACCTTCCTTGCCACACCGTTCCGCCGCACCAGCACGTACCGTCCTCCTGAACGGCTCGAATCACTTTCTCCGTGATTTCCGCGCTGCCGAAAGACACAAGCACTTGGTTGATGACCACGTCGTTTAACACTTGAAATCCTGCGTGGCGAAATCCATCGGCAAACTTTTGTGCGTGCGCGCAAGTCCGCTCGGTCAGGGAGCACAGTCCTTCCCTACCTAAGGACTTCAGCCCGGCCCACAATTCCACAGCTCGCGCCCTTCGCGACGACTCGGGAGTGTGGTACATGGGCTCGCGCTGGGCGCCTGCGACGAGGTAAGCGGCCGTCACTGTCATCGCGGCGCGCAACGCCGCGCCGTCCTTCACCAACACGATACCGCTGTCGTAATTTACGTTCGGCCATTTGTGCGCATCGGTGGCCCATGAGTCGGCCTGCTCGAATCCTTTTGTCAGATGGCGGTATTTCGGCGAAACTCCCGCCCACAAACCAAAAGCTCCGTCGACATGAACCCAGGCCCCTTGTTCGTGCGCGCGAGCGCAGATTTCTGCGGCCGGATCGAATGCCCCTGTATTCACGTTGCCGGCTTGAATGCACAGAATTGTGCGTTTACTCAGCGGAGGCAGTTTGTCCGCGCGCATTCTTCCTTGATCGTCCACCTCAACGCGCGTGAGGCGCTTTTTGCCAAACCCCGCAAGACTCAGCGCCTTGAGAAGCGAGGCATGAACCTCGTCACCGACCACGACGTCGATGGGCGGCGCTCCAAACATTCCGTCATCCACAACGTTCCACCCTGCGCGGGCAAGCAGAGCATGTCGTGCGGCTGCCAGAGCCGCAAAACTTGCCGTCGTAGCGCAGGTTACGAGACCGCCTTCGCATTTCTGCGGCAGGCCAAGCGCCTCGCACACCCAGCGCAACACTACCTCTTCCAGCTCTGCCGCCACCGGCGACATGGCCCGCAGCGCCGCATTTTGGTCCCAGGCTCCGGCCAGCCAATTGGCCGCGAGAGATGCGGGCAACGTTCCACCGTTTACGAAGCCGAAGTATCGGCCACCGGTTGTCGCCATCGTTGCTGGGGAGCCGATTTCATTCAGCTGCTCCAAAATCTGACTTGGATCGCCCGGTCCGTTTGGAAACGGTTCATGGAATTTTGCGAGGTTGCCCAAGTCTCTTTCGGTAGGCGAGACTCGGCGCTCCCCGATTCCTTGCACATACTTGCGCGCCGTCTCCGCTGCCTGCTGCAAAAGTTCATCTCTTTTGGATAGTTCATTCGGAGCTGTTTGCATCGCCATTCGGAACCTTTCCACGAGGCCGCGTTTTAGAGAAGCAACACATCGGACAGCACGGCGCGGGCACCGCCGATCTTGTCAGGCCAGAGTTCAGACTAAAGGATGGAAAAGGGAAGGAAAGAGCCGCATTGTCTTCTAATTCCTGCGGTCTGCTACTTCTTGATGACGGCTTCGTCGGAAGCGATTTTGCCGTCGCGGATAAAGATAATCCGGTGCGCGTGCTGCGCGATATCGTTTTCGTGGGTGACTAGAATGATCGTGTTGCCCTGCTTATAGAGATTCTCGAAGAGTGCCATGATCTCTTCGCCGGTTTTTGAATCGAGGTTGCCAGTCGGCTCGTCCGCCAGAACAATCGATGGAGAATTAACAAGAGCTCTGGCAATGGCCACGCGCTGTCTCTGCCCGCCAGAGAGCTCGTTCGGCTTGTGACTCATCCGATCCACCAGGTCCACGCGCTCAAGCGCCTTCTTTGCTTTTTCGATGCGTTCCTCGGCGGGAGTGCCGTTGTAGATCAGCGGAAGCTCGACATTGTGCAGCGCCGTCGCACGCGGCAGCAAATTAAACGTTTGAAAAACGAAACCAATCTCTTTATTGCGAATGTACGCCAGTTCGTCGTCGTCCAGATCGCTTACCAGGCGTCCCGCAAGCCAGTATTTTCCCTCGCTTGGAGAATCCAAGCACCCGATCAGGTTCATCAGCGTGGATTTGCCCGAACCGGAAGGCCCCATAATGGCCACGTATTCGCCCTTGCGAATCTGCAGGTCCACGCCGCTGAGGGCGTGCACCTTCTCCGAGCCCATTTCATATACTTTCGCGAGGGCTTCCGTTTTGATCACGATACCGGAGCTGACCAAATCCTCGCGGTACGAATCCGTTGCTGTTGTCTCCACGGGCATTCGCGTTTTCCTCGTTACTCCAACTTTGCCGGCTTTAGCTTTGCTGATCGTCCTGTTGTTTTTTGGGAGCGGAATTATCTACCTTCACGCTGGCCTCGGGCTTAAGCGTTCGCAGCGCTTTGTAGCTGCCGACAACGATTTCATCGCCGACTTGCAGCCCCTTTGTGACTTCGATATCGGTTACGCCCGTGATTCCAGTTTCGACGGGACGGAAAAATGCCTTTTTCCCGTTAACGACGAAGACGCCCTGTATTTCGTCCTTCTTGGGATCGCCAGGCGCTGCCGGCGGCGGGGCTGCCAGAGTAACTCCCGAAGACCCCTGGCCTTTTGCACTCTTGGCGGCTTCTTCGAGGTCCTTGCGCGTACGCACAGCAAGCGCTTGAATCGGGATAGCAATCACGCTTTTCTTTTCAGCGGTTTTGATTTTTGCTGTCGTTGAGAGCCCTGGACGCAAATTGTCCGGCGGACTGTCGAGTCTCACGACCACTTTGAAATCCTTGGCTTCTTGCGTGCTCGTCGTGGATTGCGTTGTGGCCAGACCAGAGCTGCGCAACGTCGCCTGCGAACCAATTTCCGTTACTTTGCCCTTGAAGATTTTCCCGGGCACGGCGTCGATGGTCACGTCCGCATCTTGACCCAACTTCACGTTAACGATGTCCGTCTCGTCCACTTTCACTTCCGCGGTTACCACGGACATATCCGAGAGAGTCATGATGAAGCTGCCATTCGCATTCTGCATGCCCATTACGACGTAGTCGCCAACGCGCTCAGGCAAATAGCTCACAATTCCATTGATGGGCGAGGTGTACGTGGTCTTTGATAATACGTCTTTAGTCCGTACAAGCATTGCCTGGTTCTGATTTACTTGCGACCGTGTTTGATCGAGCTGTGCTTTCAGCGATTGTACGCGAGCCTTCGCCGAATCCACCGTCGCCACGGCGCCGTCATAGGTGCTCTTCCGCTGATCAAAATCCTGCTTCGGTATCAACCCATCCTTGTAGAGTCCTTGTCCGCGCTCCCAATCGAGTTTGGCCTTTTCCATGTTTGCCTGTTGGGATACAAGGTCGGCCTTCGCTGCGGTGTAACTCGCGTCAGCCGCCTGCACACCGGATTCCGCGGTATTCACCGCCGCTGACTGTGCTTGCACGTCGGCATTCGCCTGTACATTTTCCTGCAGAAGCAACTTGTCGCCCTTCTTGATATGGTCGCCTTCCTTAACAAAGATCTCCGTGATTCTGCCGTACCCCTGAGCCGTGACATTTGTGTAGGTGGTAGGCTTTATCTCTCCAGAGGCCGTCACGAGAGAAACCAAATCGTCCGAATTTGCTACTTTGGCTGTTTGGACCGTCACCACGCCTTTGTTCGCCTGGTTGACGCTGAACACCACTATCCCTATCAGCACCCCGGCGACGACCACCCCGATGACTACCTTTTTCCACGTCTTCATGTGATTCCTCTTCAATCCACCCTGGAAGGGTCACTTTAAACGTCCCCGGGCAGGCCACCCGAACGGGGACACTATTGCGTTGTTTGCTTGCCCATCCTCTACATTACATACGCCCGTGTGGGTCGAAATGTTTCGCCAGAGGCTGCTGGGTACTGCGCAGTTGGAGTTCCCCGCCAGGAGAGCCTGACCGGCCGACGGGGCAACTCGGCCCAAGTTCCGTAAGTTGGGCGCGGATATCCCCTACATTCTAGATTCAAAACAGCCTAAAGGAAAGAACTCCTCTCGGGAGCCCGTTGACACCCTCGCGGCAAACCGACCTACCCCTTTATGACGTGGCACGGCACGTTTTGTTAACGGCAAGCCGCAGCTTTCGCGGCATTTTGGCTGTTTCTCCAAATTCGTTTGATGCTATACTTTCTCTATTCGACGGGTAAGAATCTCTGGGGCCGTCGTCGGTCCGGAGAAGAACCTGCTTGAAAACCGCGGAGAGGTGGCAGAGAGGCTGAATGCGGCGGTTTGCTAAACCGTTGTAGGGGCCAAAACTCCTACCGGGGGTTCGAATCCCCCCCTCTCCGCCAGAATTTTCCTATCACATTGTAAATAGGGGCGTTTCCGCTTTTTTTTTCAGTCCCGGTTACGAAAGCGGTTACGACTGAATCGCTGCTCCTGAGCAAAAAGCCAGTATTAGGCTTTCAGGGGAAGTGCGATGGCAAATTTTCGGATACCAAGAGTTTTGCTGTATGTTCGTGAGAAAGGCGGAAAGCGGAGCTTCTATCCGGCTCCTTCAATTCCAGTTTTGACGGCGTGCTATTGGTTGCGCTATGAGCAGGATGGAAAGCAGGCTTGGCAGCGGGTCGGGCGCTACGATTTAGTTCAGCGGGAAAAGCTGCTCCTGGAAAGGAGTCTTTCAGCTGCGGCCCAAATGTGGATGGTCCGCCTCATCGCAAGCGGAAGATGGCGCCATTCAACGATGCTTGGCCGAACAGCATTTTTATGTCGCTTGACGGCGTAGCGATCGATTCCGTCGGCTTCGATTTTCTCACTTCAGAATAGCCCATCTTCCGGATATCGCGAACGCCGATAACTACCTGCGCGAATCTGCCTTGGCGAATGACCCGCCTTCGAAGACTTTCTATGATCCTGAACGCGACGGCATCCGATGCCGCAGCCTTGGCGTACACGAACATTGGAACAATGGGACGGACAAGAAGTATTCGCGCAATCTCGGAAAAGCTCGCGGGATCGAACTTTTCCAAGTCTGAGGTGCGGAACATACTTGAGCCGTCGCTGCCGCTGATTGGTGGAGTTGCGCGACTGCAGAGAGGTTATCGGTACTCACGGAGGCAAGATGAGCCGGAGAGCGTTTCCCTTATACTTCGTAACGGTATTGATGCTTCCTGCAATTGCGTTTTCCCAATCATTCTTGAGTCAGTATGAAGGCGTGCCTTATCAGGACAGCCTCTATCAGGGCGGCACACAAAAAATACCAGGACGAGTATTGTGTGCTTACTATGACCTGGGCGGCGAAGGGGTCGCGTATCACGACAGCGATCCACAGAATCACGGCAGTGGAGAGTTGAACCCGGCCGATGGGACCTACCTCAACGAATTTCGTATCCACGAGGGAGTGGATACTTCCTACACGAAGTTTCAGCGCAAGCCAGATCCGATTGACGACAATCCCTTCGACAGGGTTGTTCCTCCTGCGGACCTGCTCTATGTTGGCTGGACCGAACCCGGTGAGTGGTTCAACATCACTGTAGATGTGACACACGCGGGAACATACGCGGCCGATTTCCTGTACACATCGAATCGTGGCGGAACAATATCCGTCGATGTGAATGGAAAGGATGCGACAGGGCCCCTGGAGATCCCTTCAACATATGATACTGGAGACCCGCTGGCCTGGCGTCAGTGGCACCACTGGAATCTGGCGTCGCAGCTTTTCAAAGTTCGCCTTAACAAAGGGAAAAACGTTCTCACCGTGCACATATTGACGAACGGCAACATGAATCTGGCTTATTTCGATTTCAAACAGGTCCACAAATGAGAGGGACGCTTCCAGGCGTGACCGCTTCCAGTGCGTGAGCGACGTGCAACGCTTTGAAGTAGAGATCAATTTCCAGGGAGACGCCTCGGATTACAGCAGGCGTACTCGGGTTGCGCACGAAATAATGGCGGAACATTCGCTCTGCTCGAGCGAACCTATCTTCGTCGCAACATCGAAGTTCTTCCCCCGTCACCGATGGATGATCAATTGCGCTGCTCCGTCTACCGCCCCATCTATAGTGATACACCTTTCCAGCGCTACGACTTTCAGTCAATCCCTTCGATCCCCATCATGCATTCTGAGGCATGCTCAGATAGTTTGACGAAACAGTGAGTGAACTAACGGCTTTAGCTACTTAGGCGTCTTGGCAATCTGCAACTCCTGATAAAACGTCTGCAGTACAAAGAATGCCTTTTTCTTCTCGCCATGATCGGATACAAGACCCTTTCGATTGAAGTAGTCCTCAACACCAGGGAGCGTTCTTCGCGGACTGCGAAAATCCTTGAGAATCCATGGCGTGGTGCCGCGAAGAAAGGGTATACGCTTCAGCATGGCGACCTGGTGCTGGTAGAGAGCTTCTTGATACTCCTCCGTCCAGCGCGTTTGTGCGTCGCCATGGTTGCCAAAGAGGGCGTCGGCTCCGAATTCGCTCATGATCATGGGCTTATCGTATTTCGAGGACCAATCCGTAGTGTCGAGATCCGCAATGGAGTGGGCGTACCAGCCGATATACTCATTGCCGCCCATCACGTCGAGCTCGCTTGCAATCGGATCATTGAGGCGAATCGAGAGGCGGCCACCGTCTTGGACTTCGTCTTCTTGTAGAGCCGCGGAGACCAGGCGCGTGGGATCACTGCCATGCGCTTGCTGAATCAGCTGGCTCAGGAATCGATTGCGAGCCTCGCTGATGGGCGTTTCGTTGGCAACTGAATAGATGATGAGACTTGCTCGATTATGATCTCGTGTAACCAGCTCGCTCAGCTGATTTTTCGCGTTGCTTAAGGTGGCGGGGTTCTCCCATTGAATTGTCCAGTAGACGGGCACCTCTTCCCAGACCAAGACCCCCATTTGATCGGCCATGCGCAACATGGCTTCGTTGTGAGGATAGTGAGCCAGACGGACGAAATTGCATCCTAGTTCTTTTGCCCAGCCCAGAAGTGTGTGGGCATCGTCCTCGCTCCACGCCCTGCCGGAACGGAGCGGAGACTCTTCATGGATGCTGATTCCGCGCAAGAAGAGCGGGTTTCCGTTGAGAAGGATATCCGCGCCTCGAACGCTGAGTGAACGGAACCCAATGTGGTCGGCGACTTTGTCGGTCTCACTCGAAATCTCAACGGTATAGAGCTTGGGATTTTCTGGGGTCCATAGTGTCAGGTCAACGCTAAAAGAGAGTTCTGCGCATCCGGTGACGTCAGTCTGGAAAGTCTTGGTGATCCCCGCTTCGGGAATTCGGATTGTCACAGTTTGTCGGAGCTGCGGCCCGTTGAGCTGCAACCAACCCTTAATTCGGCGCGCGGACCCTTTTTCGAGTTGAATGGAATAGTCTTGGATAAACGTCTCCGGCACTTCCACGAGCGTCACTGGACGCGTGATTCCGCCATAGTTCCACCAGTCCGTATTCACTGTGGGAACCTGTTCCTTAGTGCGGGTGTCGTTAATCTTGAGAATCAGGAAATTATCCTGGGCTCGGATGCGGTCCGTTATTTCGAAATCGAAAGGGGTGAAGCCGCCTTCGTGTTGGCCAAGTTCCTCGCCATTCAAATAGACGGAGGCCTGGTAGTTCGCGGCGCCAAAATGGACGAAGATTCTCTTTTTCGGCGATCTGGCAAAATCAAAAGAGCGCTTGTACCAGACGCTTCCCTCGTAGAAGCGGAGCGAATCGCGCTGCGTGTTCCAGTCGCCTGGAACATTAAGGTGACCGGCAGTGTCGAAATCATATTCGACCAGCTCGGAGTTGGACTTCGGCTTGTAGTTCTTATAAAAAGCTCTGTTATTTTTTAGGGGCTGCGCACGATAGTCGATGAACCCCACGTCGTACGGATCAACGATGGCTTGCCATTGGCCGTTCAAGCTGATTGTCGAACGCCCGCTGATGTTCGTTATCAGCGGGGCGACTTGCGCGCGGCTTTCGCAGGCGGCAATGAGCATGGCCACAGCTATCGTCAGACACTTAAGCGGATTGGCCATCGAGGGCACCTATTCCTATTCGCTTTCCCATCAAGCGAGTGTGCCAGACAATCGAGTGCTGAGCAGAGCCCAGCACTCGCTGTTGGGGGGTGCTTACAACAAACGCTCAGAAGTTAAACTTGCCGCCGAACTGAAGAACACGGCCCGGCAGGGAGCCCGTAATCTGTCCAAAGGTAGAGGAGCCCGCGTTGCTAACGTTGGGATTGTTCCAGTTGACCCGGTTGAAGGCGTTAAACGCATCTGCCTGGAACTGCAGGCGCATGGCCTCCCTCCACGGCAAATTGAACGTCTTTCGTAGCGACAAATCCCACTGATAGAAATTGGGCCCGGTGATATCGGCTATGGGGGCGTCACCCGCACCGAGTGCGCTCTCAAGTGCAAAAGCGTTCGGATTGACCCAGCAAAGCGCTGCCGCCGGCTTTCCGCTAGAGTTCAAGCATGTGCCGCTGAATCCAAGGGATTGGCCCGCAACAATAGTTGCCCGCCGAGCGATATTGGAGCCATTAAAGCCAACGGCTGCCGAAGCTGTTGCAGTGAGGGGCGCTCCGGATTGGTAGTGCATAAGTGCGCTCAACGACCATCCTTTTACCAGGCCGCCTTCGAGGCCCGTCATGTTCTTGCCCCAGGGCGATTCGACGGTGAAGCTCGAGGCCACGATGTGCGTTGCATCGAAGCTCAATCTGCCATAGTCAAATTGCTTCCAAGTTTCCAGCACGCCGCCCGTTTGCGTTCCGCCTGCTACAGCAGCAGTTCCGCCGTTAACCAAAACTGGGTTAGCGGCCGTGCTGACGAGGCAAGTGAATGGGCATTCTGGCTCGGGATTTTCGTTATAAGCGTCAGTCAAGCCACCGCCGTCTCCCATCGCTTTCGAATAGGTGTATGCAAACGTGGCAGTGAGAATCCCCGCGCGCTTCGTCAGGCTGAGTTGCAACGCATTGTAGTTGGAATTGACGTCGCTAAGGGCCAAGTTGAGACTAGAGTACCCCAGGTATGGGCGAATCTGGTCCTTCGACAGCTTGGCAGGCGCGAAGCCTCCCGCGCACTGGAATGCAGCCTCGTTGATTCCAGCAGGGCATGCCATCGTGTTCGGGTTAGGCGAGACGGGTATGAATCCCTGCTGTGTCCAAGCGGCATTGTTGATGCTAGGCGTGCGCAGGATGTGCCGCCCCAGATTGCCGACGTAGGACGCCTGCAGCAACATGCTATGCGGCAGTTCGCGCTGCACTCCCAGGCTGTACTGGTAGCTGCGAGCGACTACCAAGTTGGGATCCACCCCGCTTATGCCACTCAGAGTGGTGGGAGCTGCCACTGTGCCTGCACCGGGAGCGGAATCGAACTCCGATAATGCCGCGTTAGTCCCGGAGATCGAGGCCGACTGAGCCCACGGTACATAGCCTTGGGAGTTGACGCCATTACCCAAGAGGTTGCCTTCCGGCTTATCGTAGAAAATGCCAAAGCCACCGCGGATCACCGTTTTCTCGCCAAACGGCGTATAGGCAAAGCCAAAGCGTGGTGCAAACAGGTTCTCCGCCTGGAAGAAACCGCGAGCAGCAGTGTCAGGTATGGCAGCCAAGAGCTGCGGATTAGATGCAGTAACAGGAACCGCGTGGGCTTGGTCCGCGGGCACTTGTCCGGGTCGCTGCAAACCGTTGCATTCGATCGTTAATACCGGAGTACCGACAACGTTAACCTGAGGGCCGCTGCAAAGACCTGGTGAGGCAGGGTTTATGTTGCTCGTCGCCAGGCCGCCAAGAAAGGTCGGATCGAGAGCTGGATTGAATGTAAATGGGTTGAAGTTCGTCATATTATTGCCCTGAGCATAGGTAGGCGTTGTGTAAATGTATCGCAAGCCCAGGACCAAACTCAGTTTGCGCGTCACCTTCCAGGTATCCTGGACATACGACTCAACATCATTGAACCGGAATTGGCCGACGGTTACGGCCGAACTCTGCCCGAGGCTGTTAAAGTTCCCAAGGAGAGCGTCCGCGAAGGGGTCGCCCGTGGAGTTTGAGCCAGTGGTCGCGCCCGCGGTTGCGCTGAAATTAATAGTGCCGTCATAATTCGTTCGCGAGTTCTGAGTTTTGCGGTTCCGCGCGAATTCCGCTCCGAACTTTATCGAGTGATTGCCCTTTTGCCACGTAACGTTATCCGACGGATTGATATCCGTCGTGGGAGACGCGAGGAAGTTCGGCGCTGGACCATTCACGCCGGCTGGAGCGGCCGTCGGGAAATTCGTGACGGCCGTGAAGCTTATCGTCGGAAGCCCATCAGGGAACTGTGCCGGGTTTCCTAGTGGCGGGATGAACTTGAAACCATACGGAGTTTTCTCCCAGGCGGTGCCTTGGAGCGGAGTCCTCTGCTTATGCCAGTCGGCGTTGAATTTGACTTCGTTGACTAGGGTCGGCCTGATTACATAGACCCAGCCGATTTGATAGTTGTATCCGGGACGATCACGCAGGTCCGGATCAACCGGAACAGCCCCTGCAGCACCGAAAGTCGAATAAGGATTGTAGATGTCAACATTGTCGTGAATATACCGGAAATAAATACTCTGCTTATCATTGACGTGCTCGTCGACGCGAATGATATCCTCGCGCAGGTTTAGCGGGTTCGCGAGGTTAAAGGTGGTGTTGTTGGAGTTTGTCGAGGTGGGCAGGCCCCCCGCCACAGACAATTTCGCCGCCGACGTGTAGAGCGCCGCAATAGCCGCGCCGTCGCCGGCGATACAAGTGGGGTTGATGACATTCGGAGCAGTATAGAGAACCCCTCCACTGCAACTCGCGGGTATCACAGCAGGCGTTTTTAGCGTGAGTCCGCCCGCCGCTCCCCCCTTGTAAATGTCGGTGAAGTCTCCCATCGCCTCCGCCGCCGTGGGAAAAGTCTCTTGAACCGACGCAGCCGTCAATCCGGGGTATACCCCGCGAAACTTCTTCCACTCTTGCCCGGCAAAGAAAAACAACTTGGTTTTCCGAGAGATGTACGGGACCGGGCCGCCAAGGTCCCAGCCAAAGTCGTTGTAATGAAATGGGGGCACGGCCGCGTAGCCTACCGCAGCTGGATTTGTCAGTTTGGTGCCTGGGTTTTCCGCATTGAATATATTGTTCTGGACAAATTCAAATCCTCCACCGTGATATTGACTTCCACCACTTCGGGTTATCACGTTGATCGTGGATGAGGCAGAGCGCCCAAACTCGGCGTCATAGTTCGAAGTTTGCACGTCCACTTCTTGAACGAAATCAATACCCACCTGATTGAACGTGCTTGCGTTTGAACCGGAGTCCAAGTTAAACCCGCCGTCCACGCTCCAGTTCTGCCCGTCAGCCCGCTGTCCGTTGGTAACGGCGACAGTGTTGTTATAGTTTGAGGTCAAGGCGGCGGGGTTGGTGCCGGATCCTTGGAGGGCCGCGCCGGGAACCAAGGTGACGAGCGACTCGTAGTGACGTTGGTTCAAGGCCATATTCAGAACTTGCTGCTGCGTGATGGTCGTAGAAATTTCGCCCGAAGTGGTGTTCACTGTATCGCCAGTCGCAGTTACCGTTACCGATTCTGAGATCGCGCCGATTACAAGACTTAAATCCACCGTCAGCCGACCGCCGGCCGTCAGTACATTACCCTTCTTTGTCGTAGTCTTGAAACCGGTTTGCTCGCCGGTCACGGTATACGTTCCCGCCGGCAAATCATCGGCGGCGAAATAACCAGTCTTGTCCGCCGCGACGTTGCGGCTTATTAGCGTCGCTTCGTTGACGATGGTGACCTTTGCGTTTGCAACAGTAGCGCCGGATGAGTCGGTGATCGTCCCGGCGATGCGGCCGAAAATGTCTTGTGCTCCCGCGAACTCAGCCTCCACAGAGAATAGGAACGAAGCGAAGAGAATCATCAAGATGTTGGCCGCCGCCAAACGAAGACGTTTTGTCGTTCCTCGATGAATGGTCGAGAAATGTTTTTTCCGGTGCGCCTGGATCATTTTCGTCACTCCTAGGGCGGCATTAAGATCTTGTTGCTGAACTGCTCCTCTGACCGGCCGCCAGCAGGGCGGTTCAGGAAGCTGCACCGGGAATGGGGTCAAACGAATTTATTGATGAGGGAGTAGAGCAGTGTTGAGCCCTGTCAGGGAAGTTATACAACCGTGAATTCACGGTTAGAGTTCGACTGTTATTTCGATTGAGGGGGGGAGCAAGCCTTCGCTATTCTGTTTGCGGCGTAAGTCGCTGAAATCGCTAATGTTTTGTCTCGGTGTCATACGAGCTAAATTCGGTTATACTCGCCCGAAAGACGGGGTGACAGGGCTAGGGAACCGTCCTTGGGGGTATCCACTTGGAATCAGCAATCAGCAAGCTTCAGGCGGAGCGGGCTGAGGTGGACGGCATTTTGTCCTCTGGTGTGTTCGGGAGGACGAACAACCCCATCCGGCTTCTGACCTTTGTTTGCGAGAAGTACTTCGAAGGGACAATCGACGAAATCAAGGAGTACAGCATTGCGGTGCACGCCCTCGGGCGTCCGGAATCTTTTGATCCTCAGGTGGATACCATTGTCCGCGTGACTGCGCACGCCTTACGGAGGCGGCTCGAGGATTATTATCGGAGCGCCGGAGCGGAGCATGCCGTTCATATCTGTCTGCCCCCCGGCCACTACGTTCCAAAGTTTATCCATACAAGCGATTTAGAAGCCACAACAAGTGAACCCAAACTGGAAGAGAGTCAGGACGCCCATACCCTCCATGGGGGAGTTCCCGGGGGGAACGGCCGGGCGGAAGGTCGGCAAGTCCTTCCTGGGCTAGCAGTCCAAGAGTCAACAGCAGACGGAGTCCCAGAGCGTCACGATGAAGACGAAGGGCAAACAAAAACCAGTTCATGGACGCGAATGGCATTGGCGGCCGCCGTCTTTGTGATTATTGTTTTTATTCCGACGATTTTTGTCTGGAAGAAATGGAATCCGGGGAGCGAGCATAAGGGATCCGTGCAGACGTCTGTCGCTGCGGCTCCGGGCGTTACTTCCGGGAAGGTACTTCGCTTTCTGGCAGGAAGCGCGTCCGCGCCCTACATAGATCATGGAGGTGCTACTTGGGAGAGCGATCATTTCTGCACAGGAGGAAGCTCATTTTCCGTCACGGGCCACGCGATCCAAGGCACTGAAGATCCGCAGCTTTTCTTCAGCGGGCGTCGGGGCATCTTTCAGTGCAATTATCCGGTTCCGCCGGGAACTTACGAGCTCCACCTGCTGTTCGCTGAAACGTCGGGGCTACAAGAAGCTAGCCGGAACGTCGCGTTTTCGATTAATGGGGGACCGACGAACAATTTGGATGTGGTGGACGATGCCGGAGGGGATGACATTGCCACCACGAAAATATTCACTGACGTCGCGCCAGAGGGCGACGGAGCAATTCATGTAAACTTCGCCACGTCCGAGGCATTCGTAAATGCCATTGAAATTGTGCAAGGCAACCCGCATCGCACGCTTCCGGTCAGGATCGTCGTCGGACACTCTCCGTACCGCGACTCTAATGGGAATCTTTGGATGCCGGACCGGTACTATTTTGGGGGGCGGCTCAGCAGTTTCGCGGGGGATTTATCCAAAGTTGCTGATGGCCGTCTTTACGAATGGCATCGATTTGGCCACTTCCATTACGTAGTGCCTGTGGCGACGGGCGGCCGGTACACTTTGAGACTGTATTTCATGGAGCACTGGTTTGGTGTGCAGAATGGCGGCATCGGAGGTGTAGGGAGCCGGGTGTTTGATGTCTCTTGCAATGGATCGATGCTCTTAAAGGGATTTGATATCTTCCGGGAGGTCGGTTCTGAACCATTGGTAAAATCCTTCCAGCACATTGAACCGACGCCACAAGGCAAACTGGAGATCTACTTCACCCCAGCTTCAAACTACCCGTCTATAAGCGCGATTGAAGTCATACCAGAATAGAAAAGTTCTTCGTATGCTGCGGCTTGGGCCCGTGCTGTTCACAAGGTTCACCATCTGACGACGTAATAATGGCCTTGCAGTCTCGCGATCAGGGCTAAGCTTTTCAGGGCTCCAGCGCACCTAATGTCGCTCGTCCGCTAAAACCTTCCGATCTGAAGTAGAGAATTCGAGTCGGGGGCGCGGCGCGCTGCGCCCCCGCAAGCTCGATCAATCCGCCGCGCTCGCCTGTTTCGTTTTCGCGACGATGGCTTCGATGTTCAATCCGAGGCCTTTCGCTACTCCGGTTCCGTAGGCAGGATCGGCCTTGTAGAAGTGCTGGATTTGCAGCTCCTGGATGCGCTGCGGCACTCCGTTGCCCAGACTGGAAATTATGTTGTCGATCAGCCGCTGCTTGGCGTCCGCGGGCATTAGCCGGAAAAGATTCCCCGGCTGCGTGTAGTAGTCGCTATCGGTCCGATGATCGTGTCGTGCGACGGTTCCAGTGACCGCATGTGGTCGTTCGACATACGAGCGGTCCTGAGTGGGGCCGCCGAAGCTGTTCGGTTCATAATTCACCGCTCGACCGCCGTTTCCATCGAACCGCATCGCACCATCCTTGTTGTAGGTGTGATACGGGCACTGTGGTTTGTTCACCGGCAAGGAATCGTAGTTCACGCCCAGCCGGTAACGATGCGCATCGGGATAGGAGATTAAGCGCGCTTGTAACATCTTGTCCGGTGAGAACCCCATGCCCGGCACAACGTTGCGTGGTTCGAACGCCGCCTGCTCGACTTCTGCAAAATAATTCTCCGGATTGCGGTTCAACTCCAGTTCACCGACCTCATGCAATGGGCAATCCTTGTGCGGCCAAACTTTGGTCAAGTCGAACGGATTGATGTGATACGTCTCTGCATCCTTTTCCGGCATGATCTGCACGCAGACGCGCCATTTTGGGAAGTCGCCCTTCTGAATGGCGTGGAAAAGGTCACGCTGCGAATAGTCCGGATCCGTCCCTTCCAGTGCGCCCGCCTGCTCGCGGAAAAAATTCTTGATGCCTTGCTTGGTCTTGAACTGCCATTTGACGTAAAAGAGTTCGTTCTTTGCGTTGATCAGGCTGAAGGTGTGGCTGCTGTAGCCGTTCATGTGCCGGTAGCCGTCCGGTGTACCGCGGTCGGAGAAGAGAATGGTCACCTGGTGCAGCGATTCGGGAGAGAGAGACCAGAAGTCCCACATCATCGTTGGTGACTTCAGATTGGTTTCCGGATCGCGTTTTTGTGTATGGATGAAATCCCCAAACTTCAGCGGGTCGCGGATGAAAAAGACGGGGGTATTGTTTCCCGTCATGTCCCAGTTGCCTTCCTCGGTGTAAAACTTCAGTGCAAAGCCGCGCGGGTCACGCGCCGTATCCGCCGAGCCCTTTTCACCACCTACTGTCGAAAACCGAAGAAACGTCGGGGTCTTCTTGCCAACAACATTGAACAACTTGGCCGTCGTGTACTTGGTGATCTCGACGCTCGTGCAAACGAAATGTCCGTATGCGCCCGAACCCTTCGCGTGCACCACGCGCTCCGGGATTCTCTCGCGGTTGAAGTGCGCCATCTTTTCGAACAGCAGAAAATCTTCAAAGACTACTGGCCCGCGAGGTCCCACCGTGAGCGAATTCTGATTGTCTCCCACGGGACGACCAGCGTCCGTGGTCATGATTCTCTTTTTTTCTTCCGCCATCTTTCCTCCTCGGCTGGATCACTGTAGCGGCCCAGAGCGTGTAGCCTGCGATCTCAACTGCAAAAATAGCGTGCCGCGACGTATACATCCAATATATAGTTCGGATACGATAGATAGGTATAGCCTATGGAACTTCATCAACTTCGTTACTTTTGTGCCGTGGCCGAAACCGGCAGCTTCAGCCGCGCGGCCGAGCAGTCTCACGTTTCTCAGCCATCCCTCTCGCAGCAGATCATGAAACTCGAAGACGAGCTCGGCGCGCGTCTCTTCGACCGCTTGGGCCGCTCGGTGCGGCTTACCGACGTTGGCAAAACATTTCTGCCTCGTGCCCGCTCCGTTCTTCGCGAGCTGGAAGTCGCTAAGGGCGACGTCGTCGAGCGCAAGGACTCCATCAGCGGCCTCGTCACCGTTGGCGTCATTCCCACGGTTGCTCCCTACTTCCTCCCTTCGCGTCTTACTTCGTTCTCCCGCAAATTTCCTCAGGCCCTTCTGAGTGTTATGGAAGAAATTACGCCCGTCCTTCTCGACCGTCTCCGTGCGGGCGCCATTGACGTCGCCATCCTCGCGCTTCCCATTCGTGGCCACGAATTCGAAACTGCCCCGTTGCTCACGGAGCGCCTCTTCGCCGCACTTCCTAAAGATCACAAACTTGCCAAGCGTGGCTCTCTCGCCCTAAAAGACCTTCGCTCCGAACCCTTCCTTCTGCTCCGAGACGGCCACTGCTTCCGCGACACGGCCGTCGCCGCCTGCGATCGCGCCCGCCTGCATCCTCAAATTGTTTTTGAAAGCGGCCAATTCAGCAGCCTTCTAAGCATGGTCGGTGCAGGCATGGGCATTTCCATCGTTCCTGAAATGGCGATCGAAAAGAATCCACCGTGCTGTTACGTTCGCATCGCTGACGAACAAGCTGTCCGCACCATCGGCACGGTCGTCTTACGCGGTCGCTCTCTCAGCCGAGCTCACCACGCCTTCCTCTCTCATCTTCGCGCTCAATCCCCTGTTCGCCCCCAGTAGTCATACCTTTATCTCCCTGCTTTCTTGGCGCCAGCCCTTGTTGTTCCTCTTTGGCAGGTAGACGTGTCACAGCCGTCCACGGCCTTAACGTCTGCCGGATGCTGTCCATATGAATGCCGCTTGTAATATTGACTTGCATGACTAATTCGTTAAAAGCCGCTGGAGCTTTTGAAGCTCAGAAGTGGGGGCGTCGGAGATGGCGCAGAATTCTATTTTGTCTTTGCGCCAATCGATCCATTGATAGCCCTGCCGCGACCCTACATGCGGGGAGGCGTCGGGTTCACGGGCAGGCCAGCCGAAAACATTAACTAGATGTTGTCCGCTGGTATAAACGAGCGCAGCGACAGTGCGACCCTGGACGATATCCACGCGCCCTCCCTGCAGCGAGAAGCCATGGTCCGCGAAATCCCGGACCGGAAAAGCAAATCTGACTCTGACCTCGAACCAATCTCTTACGGCCTGCGGATCTTCGGAATTGATGTCCGTTATTTGGCCCGGCAGTAGCGAGCGCATGTGAGCATCGACAATCCCCCTTGCGAATTGCGCTTGATAGTCCTCCTCTCTGTGGAGCCCGGGGATGACCCGCCACACGACTAATGCGGCGAGGAGGAGAACGGCGGCAGCTAGCCATCGCCAGGATAAGAGTAAAGAAGGGGCGGGGGCAGGCGTGGACGCGACGAGATTAAGATCGGTCCGAATCTTTTTCCTGAACGAGGCCGGCGCAGCCCTATAGAGTTGCGCGACCTGTAATTGCCCACTTAACAAGTCGAGGTCCACGAGTTCAACGGCGCAGTGGACGCAAAGTTGGAGATGGCGTTCGAATTCGGCGGCGCTGGGATCGCTAAGCTCACCGTCGAAATAGCCATGAAGGTGGGAGTCGGCAAAGTCACACCTCACGGGCGGCCTCCTTGTGAGAGGAGCTTGCCAGCAGGGACTGCAACTGGCGGCGAGCACGGGAGAGCGAAGACATCACTGTACCGATGGGAATTGAGGTAATCGCTGCGATCTCCTTGTAGGAACAACCTTCGAGCTCTCGAAGGACAAGGACTTCGCGAAAACGCGGCGGCACGGTTTCTAGGGCGCGGGTGAGGTGCTCACGACCTTCCTCGGCGATCGCGATGGATTCGGGAGTGGCAACGGGCTGCGGGTGCAATTCTTCGTCGAATTCGACCATCTGTTCCCTTGGGCGATTTTTTTCCAGCCAGGAGTAACATGTATTGCGCACGATCTGCAGTAGCCAGGCGCGCGCATCTCCCCCATGAAAGCCGCGAAAGAAACGGCACGCGCGGAGTAAGGCTTCTTGAGCGACATCTTCCGCATCCTCGCGGTTGCGCAACAACCACCGCGCGAGGTTGAATGCAGCGTCGACATGAGGCAGCACAAGCTCTTCGAATCGCTGGCGGTTTTCGGCATCCAAATCGTTCAAAGACTTCCCTCGATCGGTGATGCTTCCTACGTAAGAACCGGAGGAAGGACGATTTTATTCTCGAAAATCGGTCTCCTGTAACGAACAAGCAAAGAGAAAAATGAACACGGATGAATTCGGAATAATGCGGGCGCTGCCGCGGTCTGGATAAATGCAAGCACGTTCAATAGCGACGCGGGCAATCGCCTCCATCCCGCGTCGCTGGTTCCAAGGGCACTAGCAGATCGTAGAGAAGGGCAAAAACGATCGTGAGTAAGGAACGCAAGTATGTCCGAGGAGAAAAAAGACGAACTGTCGCGCGACCACAACCATGACGAAGTTGACCGACAGGGATTTCTGAAATCCATGTCCTGGGCAGGCACAGTTTCCTAAACATGAACGAAAGGCAGTCGGCAGCCTGCGTGGAGGCAATCTATTGATAGATGCATTCTTTGAAACGGCCGCTCCGCCGGCTGCCGATGTAGTTCTCGTCCTCGAAATCGCGATGGGGGCAGGTCTGTTGGTGGGCGGACGGCTTGCTCGCAAGGGGCGCTTTCGGCAACACGCCTGGTGCCAATCCGTCATCGTACTTCTGAACCTCGTTGTAGTTGCGTTGATGATGATTCCTTCCTTCCGCGTTCACGTCCTTCCCAGGATTCCCGCCAAGCTGGGGAAGGCTTACTACGCCCTGGCGACGATGCACGCGGCGCTCGGAACCGTCACCGAAATCGCGGGACTGTACATTCTGCTTGCTGCGGGGACGAGCGTGCTGCCGGAGAAATTTCGAATCACTAGATACAAGGCCTGGATGCGAACTGTACTTGTTCTCTGGTGGCTCGTGCTTTTGTTGGGGTTCGCAACCTACGGCCGCTGGTACGTTCCGCATTTGTTCCGAAAATGAAATCGAGGAGGTCCGAGAAGAGGCTTCCCGCTGTCGCGACGATTCTTGGAATAAAGCTGCGTGAACTTGGTTTACATAGCTGAGTGCATGACATCGAATAGGAACCCAATGCGATTCTTGCGAGGGAGAGGTCCATGGCTGAATATGAAATGACTCTAGTGGATCGGCAAAGAATCGCCAGAGATACGATGGCCTTCTGGTTTGACACAAACGATGCCAGCTTCGAATTCCGAGCTGGGCAGCATGCCGATTTTGTCTTCACGCGCCCGTGCATGGGAAGCGAAAACGACAATTCCCGGACCTTTTCACTTGCAAGCTCTCCTCACGACAACCGGCCAGTCATGATCGCGATGCGCATGCGTAAGACTGCCTTCAAATGCGCGCTGAAGGCTGCTGCTCTTGGCACGAAATTCACTGTAAGCCGTCCCAGGGGATCGTTCACGCTGCATCGAGATATCGGCCGGCCTGCAGTGCTTCTGGCGGGCGGCATCGGGATTGCGCCCATTCGCAGCATCCTTCAGTGGGTCACGCAGGAACATCTGCCACACAGACTGTATTTGTTCTATTCAAACCGGGAGGCGGACGATGCGGCATTCCTCGAAGAATTTGAAAACATGGCCGCGCGGAATCCTAAGCTAACTCTCATTCCAACGATGACTGGACATAGAACCATTGCTTGGCCCTATGAAAAAGGGCACATCAATCATGAGATGCTCTCGCGTTATCTACTCAGGCTAGAAGGACCTATCTACTACATCGCGGGCCCGTCGGGGATGGTAAGTGCGATGACTGACATGCTCAATGCCTCGGGAGTCAGCGATGACGATATGAGGACAGAAGAATTCGGAGACTACAAGCTGCATCAGGATTCCGCGCAAAGCGATCCAGAAACCGTCACTCATCGTTCCGATTTGGCCTTATGACAAATGGCACGATGGAGAACTTGTGAAAAGCAGTTTGATTGCCACTCGTGTCTCCCTCGTTCCGATCATTTCTCTTCTTCTCTTGGGCTTCGTCATCTGGAATCTCTCCGCCCTCGCGGTCACCCAATCTCTCGTTTCCGACGACGTGAAGCATGACTCACCGGGTCGGGTCATTAAGCAAGGACAATCCGTCCATATTGACGTGGACCTGGCGCTTGTCAACGTGACCGTCACCGACCCGCATGACCGCCTTGTTACAGGCCTTTTGCCCGAAAACTTTCGTGTCTTCGAAAACAACGTCGAGCAGGAGATCCAGTATTTTTCTTCCGAAGACGTCCCCGTTTCCATCGGCGTCATCTTCGATCTCAGCGGCAGCATGCGCAACAAAGCCGGTAAGTCCAAGGAAGCCGCCTTGCAATTTCTCAAGACTGCGAATCCGCAAGACGAGTTCTTTCTGGTCGGTTTCAGCGACCATGCAGAGCTTATGAGCACCTTCACCAGCAGTGTTGAAGATCTCCAGAGCCGAATCGTCTCAGCATCGGCGAAAGGCAGCACTGCACTTCTTGATGCGATATATCTGGGTCTCAGCGAGATGAGGACCGCTCGAAACGCCAAACGGGCTTTGCTGATCGTATCCGACGGCGGAGACAACCATAGTCGGTACAGAGAGAACGATATCAAGCGACTGGCGCGAGAGGCAGATACCCAGCTGTACGCCGTTGGAATGTTTGACCCATGGGAGTCCCGCAACGGATCGCCGGAAGAACTCAAGGGGCCCTCGCTGCTCACGGAGGTGACAGAACTAACCGGTGGCCGTGCTTTTGACGTGGAGAATTTGAATCAGCTGCCAGACATCGCCGCAAAAATCGGCGCGGAGTTGCGCAACCAATACATCCTGGGATACCGCCCGAGCAATAAATCACACGACGCGAGGTGGCGCAAGATCAAGATCAAGCTGCGCACGCCCAAAGGACTTCCGCCTGTCAGCATCTACGCAAAAACAGGCTACTACGCGCCGAGCCTCTAGTTTACCCAAGCTTTCGGTGCTTAGCAGTTGTCCGGTATCAGTTCTGGATCCGGCGACTTCCCGCGCTTCTCTACGCGACCTTTCGAAAGAATAAGTGTCCTGAGGACGAGGAAGCGATGCGCCACGAGTGCGCCTGCTCGTCTCTGCTCTTGTCATCAAATTGTCTTGTTCAACGAGGTAGGCCGATGCGGTGCACAAGGTCTTCAAAGCGCGGATCCGAGCGCAGAGGATCGAACCCAGGCCGCAGCAGGACGCCGGGATTAAATCGCTCATCGTATCCTTTCTCGAGCCAATTCATCGTCTGATCCGTATCCCCGAGAGCAGCGTAGATCACAGAAATCTCCGCGGCATACGAAGAGCTTGGGCTTGAGCGCTTCTTCAGATCGCTCAGCAGTTTTTGCGCATCGCTCCTCTTGCCGACTGCGACGTAGGCGCGAGCAAGATTAGCTATGCTCGTTGGGCTGCCAGCGGAAAGCTGGACCGCTTTTTGCAGTTCCGCGAGCGCTTCCTCGTTCATGTGTTTTGCGAGGTATGCCTGTGCAAGCTGAATATGTGCGAAAGCAAAATTAGGATCCATTTCTATAGTCTTGCGGCTCTGTTCTATCGATTCGTCATAAGAATGCGCGAGGACAAGAAGCTCTGCCAAATCGGCGTTAATAATGAGAGACAGAGGGTCCAGGCTTTCTGCTTTTCTCATCTCCGCGATTGCTTCGCCATACCGGCCCAATAGACTCAGATGCCACGCATACCAATGATGTGCGGTCGCGTAGCCTGGGTTCAGTTCAATAGCCCGGCGGAATTCCTTCCCGGCAGAATCGAAATCCCAGTCGAAACCATCCAAGCAAAATGCAAGCGAGTTGTGGGCTTCGCCGAGCGCGCTGTCCAATTCCAGAGCTTTGGTCGCCGCGGCCTTCGCTCTTGGGAGCGCCTCCTTGGGCGTCATTACCGCATACTGCCAATCCCCCAACAAAGCATACGTGTCGGCTAAACCAGAATAAGATTGAGCGTAAGCCGGGTCTTCGTCGATGGCCTGATTGAAATAAGCGAGGGCAACTTTCAAGCCGTCCGCCGTGCGCTTGTTCCAAAAGTAGCGCCCTTTGAGAAAGGACTCGTACGCTTGCGGATTAACCACCCTTACCGTTTTCAGCGCAGCTTGTTCCTGCGGATTTAAATTGATTCGAATTTGATCCGCAATGGCTCTAGCCACCTGGTTTTGGAGCGCCAAGGTATCCCGCAATTCACCCTCATAGCTCTGGGACCACAAGTGCTTGTCAGTAGAGGCTTCGATCAGCTGCGCCGTGATGCGCACCTGATCGCCTGAACGAAGCACGGTCCCCTCCACCACGGCATCCACATTCAGTTCACGAGCAATCTGCGGCAGGGGCTTGCGGGCGTGCTTGTACGTCATCACTGAGGTACGCGAGATCACACGCAAAGCGCTGATCTGGCCAAGGTCAGAAATCAATTCGTCAGTCATTCCATCAGCGAAGTAATCCTGAGACGCGTCGCTCGAAAGGCTTTCGAGCGGAAGGACAGCTAAGGAGCGAATGGAATGGGATGGGCGGTTCCAAGAATGAATCTTCCAGGCTGCAAGAGAGACCCCTAACAGAAACAGCGCGAGCGCTGATATCTTCCACACAAGTGACGGCAGGCGACGTTTGGGAAATTCGGGTTTACCCGCGAGGTCCGGGCGAGCAACGGCTTCGGCCACGGGATGTGGCAGAGCGGCGAGTTCCGGACTGCGAAGAGTGGTTCCCTCGGCGACTTTGACGTCCGCGAGAAAGCGGTAGCCGCGCCGAGCAACGGTTTCTACAAAGCGCGGGCTTTCTGCGGAGTCGCCGAGAGCCTCACGGATTTTGCTTATCGCTTTGTTGAGCCCGTGATCAAAATCCACGAAAGTGTCCGCGGGCCAGAGCTTTTTTTGAAGTTCCTCGCGGGTTACGACCTCCCCGGGATGCTCCAGAAGCATCGCCAGGACTCGGAATGGTTGTTCCTGAAGGCGAACTCGAAGCCCGTGCTTGCGCAATTCGCCGGTGCGAAGATCCAGCTCGAAAACCCCAAAGCGAAGCCGCACGCGAAGGTGAAGGTCTTCTTGCACAAAGAGATGAACACCCAGCGAAAGTGAGTGTATCACTTGGCGGCTCTCACCGGAACCATGAATGGGGGAATATCTTCCTGTAAGTCTTTTATTGAGTGGCGGTTACCAAGGGACCACCATTCCAGCGGGAAAGAACTGTGTGTCCATTGAATCGATTTCAGCACCTCACCATAGTGAGGCCGTCCGGCGAAGCACTAGAACGCGGCTTCGTTGCAGGGAGGCTTCCATGTTCGAGGCTAATCAACTTCCGAGTTTTGAACAGGCTGTCTTGCCTCATCTTGATGCCGCCTACAACCTCGCGCGCTGGCTGATGCGCAATGAGCAGGACGCGCAGGACGTCGCCCAGGAAGCATACTTACGCGCTTTCCGATTCTTTCCTGGTTTCCGTGGCGGCGACGCGCGTGCATGGCTCCTGAAAATTGTCAGGAATACATGCTATAGCTGGTTGCATGCTAACCGGCCACTACAAGAGGCCACGGAATTTGACGAGAACCTTCTCCCTCCGGATTCTTGCGCTCTCAATCCGGAAGAAGCCGTGCTGCAAAGCGACAGCAACGCCCAGCTGCGAAAGGCGCTAGAGAAGCTCCCACCGAATTATCGGGAAGTACTCATTCTTCGCGAACTCGAGGGGATGTCTTACAAAGAGATCGCGGGTATCACCGGCATGCCCGCGGGCACCGTAATGTCGAGCTTATCGCGAGCGCGGGGCCAGCTTCGTCAGATTCTGACAAGTGACATGAAGAGAGACACAGTGCCAAGTTCACAGCGAATAGTGGCTGTGAACGCATGAGTACGTGCGCTCGATGATCAGTAATATTCGAATTCATGCTTATCGTAGCCGCTGGGCAGAATCAAAGAAGCAGCAAAGTTATGAACTCGCGTTTATTAACACGATTGTTGTTTTAGACTTTTTTGTTATAGCCGCTGACGGCACGCGCCTACCCGAAGGTAACGCGTGCGAAATCGCAAAAATTTGCCAGACGAAAAATGATCCTGCAGACAACTCGCTTCATTGCCCCCAACCTTGTCCACTTATCCTCTTGAATCGGGGTGGGCGAACAATCTGATAGAGAGGAAAGATTGAAAGAGACGTGTTCATCAGTTTTTTTCTCTACGCGAGTCTTCTGAGAAAATCGGTCATAACTTGGCGACCGAAATACACACAATTTTATTCCCGCCTCCCACACAGCCCTGTATCGGGGAATTATCCGAGAGCATGCGTGGTCTTACATGTTGAAGACAATGAAATGTCTCGCAATTCAAAATCGCATCAAAAAGGGAGATTTGAAATGATCTGGGCTCGACACTTGAAACCAATTGCGAAGGTCGGCGTTGCTGCTCTTGCACTGGGCGCTTTGGCGACTAACGGGAACTCGCAGAATATATACCAAGGGAAGTTCACGCTGCCATTTGAGACTCGCTGGGGAAGCGCCACACTGCCGGCTGGCGATTACACTTTTGTCATGTCATCCGCAAGCTCTGACTACAGGGTTTACATCCGGGGAGAAAAAGTCAACGCCATCATCATGGCCGCTGTCGCTGACGAAAAAGCTGTTTCAGGACACGCGCAATTGAACCTCGTGGACATCGCAGATACGCAGACCGTCCAAACATTGGATGCGCCGGAGCTTGGAAAGACGTTTGTCTACTCGACGCCCACGCAAAAGCATATGGGACATAAGGAAGCACATCAAAAGACGCTTCCGCAGACCGCGACTCCGTCACAGTCCAGTGAAAACAGAACAACTATCGCAATCCAGGCTGCGGGCCGCTAAGGAAAGAAGTTATGCAAGTCACTGCAAACGCCGGGGGCAGAACGCTAGTCGTTGTGCCCCTAGCAAGGCCCGCAGTCGAGAAGCGGCGTAGCCTGAACCGGGGTGCGCATTCCAGGACAGATTGCGTCTCGAAAAAGGCTGCGCTGCCAGTCTCTCCTTCCGCCAACGGTGAACTGGGTGAAGCGGAAGCCATCCAGCGAGCGCAGCACGGCGACCGTGCCGCGTTTGAATGCCTCTATCGCTTGCATAGCCGACGCGTGTATGCGGTATGCCTGCGCATGGTAGGAAACACGGCCGAGGCGGAAGATTTGACTCAAGATACCTTCTTGCTTCTGCTCCGCAAGATTCACACCTTTCGAGGCGAGTCGGCCTTCTCGACTTGGTTGCACAGACTGGCAGTCAACATCGCGCTCATGCGTCTGCGCAAGAAGTCCCCATCCATCGACTCGATCGAAGCGGCTCTAGATCCGGACGATGAAACCGGTTTCCCTCATCCAGCGTCAATGATTTGTGCCACCGATTTATTGTTGGAGGGATCGCTTGACAGAATAAATCTCCGACGCTGCATCGAGCGCTTGCCCGGGGGCTACCGCAAGATATTTATTTTGCATGATGTCCAGGGATATGAGCACCACGAAATTGCAGGGATATTGGGGCGATCGGTAGGTGTTTCGAAGTCGCAATTACACAAGGCCCGCACGCGATTGCGCGAATTGCTGCACGAAGTTCAGCGTGAAAAGACCCGTGAGGAACGCATGTCAGCAGCTAAGTTGCGTTCACGCTCTAGCGAGACTTTGCTCCTGTAGTGCCGAATCTTTGCGAAGGACGACAGGTATGCTTGACGTAAGTTTCCTTTCGGAGATCGACCTTTTCAAACATCTGCCAGATTCGTGCCTGGAGGCACTTGAAAAAGACAGCAATCTATTGAATTGCAGGGCTGGGTATCTGTTTTTTCAGCCCGAGCAGATGGGCAGAGTGCTCTTCGTCCTGGAGACGGGCTCGGTTCGCACTTTCAGAACCTATGGCGATAGAAAGCTAACGATCACAGTGCTTCAACCTCCTGCCATATTCGGCGTCATGGGCTGCTTTGGCCAGGGAAAGTACTTTTCCTCCGCAGAAGCCCTCGAGGCTTCGCGCGTCCGAATGATTTCGCGCGACAGTATCCAGGCTCTTTTAGAATGCGCTCCTCATGTGACACACAAGCTTATCGACCTGATGAGCGAGCGATGCCTGCACTTTCTCCAGAGGATGGAGACCCTTGCTCATAAGGGCCTGATTCCACGTCTCGCAACTCTGCTGTTAGAAAATGAGGAGAACGGCGTCGTCGCTGGCATGACTCACAAAGATCTGGCCGACCAACTCGGTCTTCACAGAGAATCCATCACCGCCACATTGGGCGAATTGCGAAGCGCGGGCATTATCACGATAAAACGGAAGACCATACGCATTCTTCGCCGAGAACGACTCGAACGTGCCGCGCACGAATAAATTTCTGTCCGAACTTTTCCGTATTTTTGTAAGTATTATTACATTTCAATCCCGTAACCCGCTTCCGCCAGCAGTCCTCTAACACGAAGACAGACATCAGCGCTCAAGCGCGTGTGACTTCATCACTCGCCCAAAAGCTGAGCGTCTCATGGCTGTTACTCTGCAGCGACGCTGTCAGTCCGCTGCACTTAACGCGTTTTACTTATAAGCGATCAAAGGGGTGTGGGAATGGAACGAAGTGATCTGTCTATCTTTCCGAGTCAAACCAAAAATCGGTGTGGCAGGACCTATTTGTCTCTTTCGTTGTTGAGCGCAGCTCGCCATCTAAAACGGAGCACAACGCCAGCCATTTCGCTACGGAAGTCAGCTGTAAGGCTGGTACTGACGCTCTCTATCGTGTGCTTGCTTGCGATTTCAGCTTTTGCCGATATTACGGGTGACATTCAAGGCACAGTCTTGGACGCCGCCGGAGCCAGCGTAGCCCAAGCGAAGATTACCGTTAAGAATATAGCCACCGGGGCGTCTCGGACAGTAATAGCCAATGATGCCGGGGAGTTTACTGCCGCGCAGCTCGACGTTGGAAGCTATCTGGTAACGGTCGAAAAGGATGGGTTTAAGAGCTTCACACAAACCGTCGTCGTGCGAGACGGTGAAAAAACCCGCATCCAGGTGCAGATGCAGGTCGGAAACGTGGCCGAGACCGTGAACGTCGAAGCGAGCGCGCTTCCGACACTCGATGTGGCTACGGCTCAATTGAGCGATTCGCTTAATTCCCAAGAAGTTCTGGCTCTCCCGAATCTGGCTCGGGACCCGGTAGTCTATGCCACACTATCCCCTGGAACCGTTCCGGTTTCCGTGAACAATCCCTTTCTCGGGGCCGGAAGCTTCAACTCCAACGGCTCGCGCGGACGATCAAACAACATCACTTTGGACGGCGTCACAGCCACTGATGTCTCGGTGACGGGTGAGTCTGGCGCGGCATTCACAATGGACAGCGTTGGGGAAGTAAAAATCATCACCAACAATTTTGATGCGGAGTTTGGACGCAATTCCGGCTCACAGGTACAGATCATAACCAAGGGCGGAAGCAATGCCTATCACGGTTCAGTGTATGAATACTTCCAGAACAGTGGTTTGGGAGACGCTCGCGGTTACTTCACGCCCGTGGGCGACCCAGTTACGAAAGTCGTGCAAAACCAAGGCGGAGTGACTTTCGGAGCTCCCATCATCAAGGATCACACATTCTTTTATGGTTCCTGGGAGGTCGATCGAACGGCCGGCGCGGGGGCGACGGTCATCGCCAATGTTTTGACTCCTGCACAGGCTGCGGGCATAACGAATCCCACTTCAGCAGCAATATTTAAGGCCGATGGCTCTTTCACTTCCCCGACGGGCTTTTTGCCCGAGGCGTCAGCCAATACGTCGCATGGAGACACCTGGACGGTGCGCGTCGATCAAACCTTGCGCGGCGGAAAAGATACGCTGTTTGTTAAATATGGCCAAAGTCCCGCGACGACCGTCTCTCCGGGTCTTACTTTTATCTTCTCCAATCTTCCGGGCTTTGGCGCGTCCGTCACAGCCGAACCTCGCGATATCACTATCGGCTACACCGCCGTATTGACCTCCAACCTCGTGGATTCCTTTCATTTTGGCTTTGGGCGAGCCAATCCGAACTTTCCGATAAATTCTCCGTTCGCGACTGGCCCAGAGGTTTTTTTCGGCGACGGAACCTCATCCTTCGGCACGACCGACATTCTTCCGCAGGGGCGCGTGCAAAATACTTTTCAATACTTGGACGTGGTTTCGTGGACGAAGGGAAAGCACACTTTTAAGTTCGGTGGCGAAATGGACCGCTACCAGGCGCCCAGTACCTTTGAGGCTAACGCCTTCGGAAATATATCGTATGCCAACATCGCGGCTTTCCAGGCTGGAACGCCTACTTCGTGGACCCAGACATTGGGCCCCACCGACCGGCATAACTTCTCGCTTGATGCTTTCGGCTTCGTCCAGGATGACTACCGCGTCACCAGAAGCCTGACACTCAATCTGGGATTCCGGTTTGAGACTTCTGGAGGCGTATCGGAAGGCTCTAATCTGCTCTCCAATCTTGATCCGCTCAATCACACACCTATTGGCACGCTTGGAGTTGGCCCGCTCGGTGGAGTGGACCTGGGTGGCACGGCGTTCAACCGCAACTATAATCCCGCACCCCGCTTGGGCTTTGCTTGGAACCCTCGCAACGGTAAGCTCGTCTTCCGTGGTGGTTACGGGATTGCCTATGACTTCATCTATCTGAATCCGATTACCAACCTGCGATTCGCTCCGCCATTTACGAGTGCGATTACCGTCGGTGCGTCCTCGTTCACGGGCGGCAATACGCTTGCGAACTTGATTGCCGGCACAGCACCCATTCAAGCAGCAGCCCTTGCCAGTTTAGGGACGTTTTCTCCAACTGTAACCGACTTTGGAGGATTTGACCCGGTGTCCCAGAACCTCAAAAACCCCCGCAACCAGCAATGGGACTTTGGAGCCGAGTATCAGGCTCCTCACGATTTGGTCCTGAAAGTCACTTATGTCGGAAGCCACAGCGATCATCTACAAGTTAGCCAGCCGATTAACCTCGTGAATCCGGCCAACATCCCGGCCGCTCCGACCAGTCCTGCCGATCAGACCGCGCGACAGCAGGCATTCATCAACACGGCTTTGGGCGAAGTCGGCGGCAATTCTGTTAATCCTAACGGATTGAACAATTTGATCGACCAGCGCTTCGACAATGTCACTCAAGTACAAAGCACCGGCACCTCCAGTTACAATTCACTCCAAGTAGAGGGCATCCGGCGCTTCAAGAACGGGCTCACGTTCGACGCTAACTACACCTGGGCGCATACTATCGACGACATTTCCGATGCTCTCGGGGTGTTGATCAATGACAGCGCGCTCCCCCTGGACGCGGCCAAGCCCATATCCTTCCAACGTGCTAATTCTGAGTTCGATATCCGGAATCGTTTCGTGTTGAGCTACACCTACGAGATTCCGTTTGCCAAGGGTTTCCACGGCTGGAGGAAGTATGTGCTCGATGGTTGGAGCCAGAGCGGTATCTTCTCCACACAATCAGGGTTGCCAGTCAGCATCCTGGCCGCACCTATTACGTTGTGCAACGGCGCGGGAGGATCGTCTCTCGCCAATTGCGTGGCGAATGGTGGGACCGAGGTTTCGATCAATGATCTGCTGCTGAACGGATCGAACATCGGAGGAAATGTCACCAATACCTTGGTGAATGGTAACGCAACGTTACTTCACCCTGTGCCTTTCTCCTCTTCCTTTGCTGAACCAGCTAGCTTGCCCGTCTCCGAGCCTCTGCTTGAGCAAAACGGAACGAGCGGACGCAATCAGCTGCGCCTGGCCGGGCTAACAGACTTCGACGCTGTTTTCAGTAAGACCTTTCACTTTACCGAAAGCAAGTACTTCCAGTTGCGCTGGGAAGCGTTTAACGTTCTAAATCACCCGAATTTCGCCGGCTACGTAAACACGTTCGGGAGTTCGCAATTCAACACCTACACCAGCACTTCAACCAATTCGAGAACCTTCCAGCTAAGCGGCAGATTTATTTTCTAACTTAACCTTTCGACCACCGGGCGGATCGCCGTTCTTCTTTGGCTTGACGCTCGGGCACTAATAGCAAGTCAATACGTTCGCTGGGCGCCCGCCAGCAAAACTCTGGCGGGCGTCCGCGGTTCAACTGCTTCGCCAACCGACATTGCAAGATGACAGCATCCGTAGCATTCGTTTCGGGCTGATTTTCAAATTCCATCTGAAGAATTTGGAGAATGTTCATGCGTAGGGAGAAGCGAACAAAAAATCAGCGATGCGATGTAAGCGAGCGGGAGGCTCGATGATAAAAAACGCGTCTTATTATATGTTGCGTGTCTTGGCCTTTGCGGGCCTAGTCGTATTTGGTCTGCCAGCTATCCGGATTTCGGCACAGAATCAAGACACCCAGGTGATCGAAGTGACTGCCAAAAAGTACGAGTATTCTCCTGAGCCTGTTCATGTAAAGAAGGGCGTAAGAGTTCAACTCAAGATCACCGCCACGGACCATGATCATGGTTTCAAAATCGCCACGTTTCCCGATGGAGCCGCCCAGGGCGGCACGCCTGAGCTAGTTTTTGCCTCAGCGCAAGACTGTTGGCAGCTCAAAAAGGGAGAAACAACGACGATTGAGTTTTTGGCACAGACACCGGGCACGTATACATTTAGGTGCTGTCACACTTGCGGCGTAGGCCATAGAGGAATGAAGGGCGAAATTGTTGTCGATCAATAAGCAGAAAATTTGTTGATGCGCCGTTGCAAGCTTCAGGATTTGGCGGGGGAAAAATCCGGAACAGCAGTTGAATTCCGCCCAGAATCCGTCAGTTCGCAGGTCGAAGACCCGTGTCGAATACGAACAGCGCGATCGCGTTCACGGTTCACGTGCGCATCAGTCGCGGCAAATGCGGCGAGGACTTTACACCGACTAGGAAGCCAGACCTATGAGCTTCAGCAATTCGGCAAACCTGGGATGGGTGCGGATGGGGTCGTAGACAGGATCTTCTTTCAAGAAAACCATCCAATAGGATCGCTCTTCGATACCTTTCCGCAGCCAATCGAGAGCTGTTTCGAATTCGCCCAGGCCCAGATAAATGCGGGCAATCATCGGCGACGCGACGTAGCGTCCGATTTTATCGTTCGTCATCTCCTCTAGAATAATCCGCGCTTCTTCAGTTCTTCCAGCCAAGGCATAAGCATGAGCTAGCGCAGGCAGTACTTCCTGTTGACGAGAAAGCTGAACCGCCTGCTCGAACACGGCAATAGCTTCCGCATACAGTTCCATTTGAACGTGAACGCTGCCCAGTCGTAAAAGTGCGGGGAAGAACCGCGGCTCCTGTTCAAGAACTGCAACGAGGTGCTTGACAGCACTGTCGTGCTGCCGCGAGAAAAAGAAAGAATCCGCGACATTCATGTTGGAGATCAACGAAAAAGGATCGAGTTCCCTCGCGCATTTGTGCGCTGTTTGCGCTTCCTCGAAACGACCTTGCGTATTCAAAAAGGTCCCGTACCACTGATAAGCAGAGACATAACTGGGATTCAACTCAATGGCGCGTAGGAATTCCTGTTCCGCCTCTTTCCAATTCCAGTCATGCCAGAAGCGCACAAAAGCCAGTGAAGCATGGCACTCACTCAAGGACGCATCGATCTCGACCGCCCGCTTTGCCGCGGCCGCTGCTTTTTGGCCGGCTACTTTTGGCGCGAGCGCGCCAAACCATGAGAGCATGCCGCAGCAATCAGCAATCCCCGAGTAGGAACGAGCGCAGTTTGGTTCGACGGATAGAGCAGTCTCAAAGGAAGAGATCGCTTTTTTTAGTCCTTCCTCTGTCCTCTGCCCGAAATAGAAGCGCCCACGCAGATAAGACTCGTGGGCGGTGGGGTCGAACGCCAGCGATTTCGCCGCAGCTTCGGGCAGCAATTCCAAGGACAGAGCTCGCCCGACTTGGCGCGCGACGTCGGCTTGCACGCTCAAAATATCCCGCAGGTCGCGATTGTAGCTGGCTGACCAAACGTGCGTCTGGTCGAGCGCTTCGATCAATTGCGCCGTAATGCGAGCGCCGCTTCCTTCGCAGCGTACACTCCCTTCCAATACGTAACTAACCTTCAATTCCGACGAGATCTCCGTGATCGATTTTCGCGTGTTCTTGTACTGGATCGCGGAGGTTCGTGCAATCACGCCGAGCCGTCGAGGATCGAGCTGGCCGAGGTGAGAAATCATCTCTTCGGTTAAGCCCTCGGCGAAATACTCCTGCTCTGGGTCCCCTCCAAGATTTTCAAAGGGAAGAACAGCAAGCATCCTCTTCGCATCGAGAGAAGAAGAACGCGCGGGGATAGTAACGGGAGCGATGAAGCGGTAGCCTAACCGAGGCAGAGTTTCGATGAAGCGGGAGCTTTGTGCTGAGTCGCCCAACAATTCGCGCAATTTATTGACGGCCGTATTGAGATTTTGGTCGTAGCCGACATGCGTGTCGGGCCAAAGTTTTTCGCGCAATGCTCTGCGTGTGACCACGTGCCCGGCCTGCTCGAGCAGCATCTGCAGGATACGAAAGGGTTTCTCCTCGAGACGCACACGCATCCCGCGTTTCCGCAATTCGCGGGACTCGAGATCCACTTCGAATGCGCCGAATCGCACGATCGATTCTGGGTACTTTATTTCGTTGATCGCGAGGACCTTATTTCCATTTGAAGCCATGTCCACCGGAAGAGTTGCCAACCCTGCGGTGTTTAGCCGTGAGATTTGCTCGTAAGTCGTTTTCACTGATAGACCTCCAAGTTGATAAAGACTTGTCCCGCCCTTGATTTATTCCCGACATCCGAGACGCATCCAACTGTGGAGAAACCATAGGCATGCGCAAAGCGGTTGCCTAATGAATGACTGATGAACGAGAGGAGTAATTCAGAATCATGCGTAGAGCACGAGTGTTATTGCTGGGGCTAGTCTGTGCACACTTCCTTTCCACGCCAGCTGCCCAAGCTCAAGGAAACAGCTACAAGCAGACCAATCTGGTTTCGGACACGACAGGTCTGGCGCCCGTGATAGATCCGAATCTGGTCAACCCGTGGGGGATTTGCATCATCCCCGGCGAGCCTTTTTGGATTTCGGACAACGCTAGCCCGACGGGTGTGACCTCCCTCTACAATACAGCCGGGGCGATACAGGGAGCTTTCACGATTGCGCCCCCAGCGGGAAGCTCCAATCCCGCTACACCGACAGGATGCGTCGGCAATTCCGCGGGAGGCTTTACTCTCAGCGGCGGCAGCAGCATTTTCATCTTTGACACGGAAGATGGAACCATCTCCGGCTGGACTGGCGGAACTTCTTCCATCCTTGCGGTGGACAATTCAGCGAAACCAACTGTAGCCACCGGCGGGGTGTACAAGGGCCTTGCACTCGTCACCAACAGCTCAGGCAGTTTTCTTCTAGCCACGAATTTCCGCTCCGGCCAAGTTGAGATCTACGACACCACCTTTAAGCAAACCCAGGTCTTGGGTGCCGGTGCATTCAACGATCCGGCTCCGCCCGCAGTACCCACGGGATCGGGCTCGCCGGGATACGCGCCGTTCGGGGTCCGCGCCATCACCGTCAACAACACTTCGATGATTGTCGTGACGTACGCGTTACAGGACACGCCCATGCACGATCCTCTGAAAATTGCCGGATCAGGTTTCGTGGACCTGTTCAGCACGAATGGCACGATGGTTCGCAGGATCACAGCGGATTCTCACCTTAACGCGCCCTGGGGCATCGTTATCCCGCCAGCAGGATTCGGCGGCTCGCTTGCCGGTGATCTACTCGTTGGAAATTTTGGCGACGGGGCCATCAACGCCTACAACTTTTCCACCGGGGCTTTTATCGACCAGATGAAGGATTCGAACGGAGCGGCGATCCTCAACGCCTCTCTTTGGGACATGGTGTTCGGCGGGGGCGGAGCACAATCTGGCGATCCCAACACGATGTACATCACGGCCGGTCTCACCAACGAAATGCATGGTCTTTTCGCAGCCATCACTGCGAATGCTACGCCTCCTCCGGCCAGCGCGGACTTCAGCATCGCTGCGTCGCCATCGACATTGACGATCGCTGCGGGGCAGCCAGCCGCCTTTACGGTAACTCTTGGTGGGCTCAATGGATTCAGTTCCTCCGTGACGCTCGCTTGCTCGGGGCAGCCGCTCGGCTCTACCTGTAATTTTTCGCCAGCATCGGCTTCGCCGGCGAGCGGGGGAACAGCAACTTCGATGATGACCATCACGACGTCCTCGTCGCCCTACAATCCGGCAGTGCGGATGGCGAAGAACTCCACCGGAGGTATCTTCGCTACGCTGCTTCCGATGCCCACCCTAGGACTTTTCGGCCTGCTTGTTGCGGGCAAGAGAAACCGCCAACGCCTCGGGAGAAAATGGTTCCACTTTCTCGCAGGTAGTTTCGCCTTACTCATCGTCGCGGGACTCCTGCTCGCCGCGGGTGGTTGCGGCTACAACGCAAACAGTGCCAGCAACGGCACGCAGCGAGGCACGGCCACGGTGATGATCACCGGCACGTCGGGCAATCTTACTCACTCAGCCACCGTCACACTCACCGTCCAATAACAACAGGAGGGGCCGGGATCGGCTCGCTGGCCTCTCTTTCTCCCGCTGTGCAGCGGGCCTGGTGAATCGGGTACTCGACCAGGTGGGCGGACTTCTATCCACAAGAAACAAGATCACGATCGATGTTTGGGGTAACTGCTTATTTCTTTGGGGTGCTGCTTCACTGGAGTTCAAGACTCGACCAAAAAATGGAGATAGACCGATGAAAAAAGAGGGCAATGTGTTCACGAAAGGAACCGATCGTCGCAGTTTCTTGCAAAGAGGAGTACTGGCAGGAGGCGTGGTTGCCGTAGGCGCTGGCATAATGAGCAGCGACGCACGCGCGTTTGACCGCGACCACGACAGTGACGACCAGCTTACGCCAGGCGACGCCGCCATTCTCAGGTTTGCGCTCGCAGCCGAGCTCATCGAAGCGGATCTGTGGACTCAATATGCAGAGCTGGGCGGTTTCACCCCTGGCGACCTACCGCTGGAAACACTCCCGACCAATCCGAGCAACAGCTATCAGAATGCTTTCTTGCAACTCGATGGCGATGGCCCGCAATACATCACCAGCAACACCCTGGATGAAGTCAGCCACGCAGCCTTCTTGAATGCCTACTTGCTATCCAAGGGCGCGCAGAGCGTCAATTTCGACGAGTTCCGTAAACTCCCAGGAAGCACAGCGACCGGCTCCACAGGCATCGGCCGTCTCACCAACCTTATGCACCTCAACGTCGACACCAGCTGGTTCACCCGCTATCGCAGCTCGAAGAACCCGGACTTTGGTGCGACTTTTCCGCAAGCCCTCACCATCACTAACCACACCGCTATCCCCGTCACCAATGCCGACTTCAACGACCCCAATCACATCCAGGTTATCGCCAACATCGCGGCCTTCCACTTCGGATATATCGAACAAGGTGGCTCGAGTCTCTATCCGGCGCTCGGCCGCAAAGCCAGCAGCTTGGAAGTCCTCAAGATTACGCAGGGTATCGGCGGGGACGAGATCGCGCACTTCCTCGAGTGGGTCGATTTTGCCGGCAATGCCGTCCAACAGCCAGTAGCACCAGTGACGGACCCGGCAACTGGTTTTACTTTTCCAAATTTCTTTCTGCCCATCAATCCCAACCAGCCACCCAGCGCCAGCAACCCCAACAATGTGGCGATTCAGCCCAGCCTGATCTTTCCTGTTCCCTGCGAATTCATCAACGCGGATTTGCCGCATGTCTCGGTGATTCGACCGCTCGATGACAAATTTGGCGGCGCAGTAGCGACCATTGCATCGTTCACAGCCGATGGCCTATTTGTTGGGCAGTCAAAGGAGTTCTTCAAAGTAGTGAACCAACTGGCAGAAGAGGCGGACGCGGCCCAGCGCGAGTTCTAAGTCAGGGTTATGACCGAAAGAAACTCATAAGTACTCAACGTGTACCGAACAGAGGGGGCCTTGGTCGAAAAAGCCAGGGCCCATTTTTATTGCCGGTTGCAACGGTGGTCGGCTTCGGACACCTGCTTGGGATGCAGGCCGAATCTCGAACCGCGACGATGGAGTTTTTTGAAAACAAAAAAATAACAAAAAATTTCTAAAGGGCTGCTGGGGACTCAAATGCAGTCTTCTTCCACAGCCCTTCTCCTGCTAGGAGATGTAAGAACGCTGCTACTAAGGCGGAAGCTTTGTCGAAATAAACTATTCCACCTTGGGGGTTCACCCCAAAGTTTTCAGTCCAACTTCGGTCCAATTCAATGGCGAGATAAATGGCACGTTCCCTCTCAAGCGGCACCAGAAGCGGCACTTAGAGTTTTTCACTGTCTACCTTCTAAGTAGACAGGTGGCGGTTCAATTCCTCCAGGCTATTGCTTCCCATTTTCGCTGAGCGAAGCGGTGAAACGCCGGTCCCAATCCGTCCGCGACTTGGTTCGGAAATTCCGACGGTCTAGTTTCGATTACGGGAACAATCCGAGAACAATAAGAGTTTCCTTCTATAACTTAATGCGGTTTTCTGTTCCTCCCAGTCCCCGTAAGTCCTAGAAATTCCAAATCAAGATGCTCTGTCACGGCAGAGGTCGCGACCCGCGCCTCCTGGCGCCGCCGACTGAAAGGCGATACCTGAACGGCAGCACTAGCATATTCGCTGCATTGCAAGCCCCTGCAACCATCTGGCGACGCCTTTGTCTTATTCGAGGAGAGTGGGAACTCTAGCGAGATCCTTACTCTCACCACTGTTACCAATTTCTGCTTTACTTACGGCAACTCGGATGGTCTATACTCACCTCCGCTTAACAGCTGGGAAATTGGGAAGTGATTGAAAACATTAGAAAAAAGCTGTTTTTCAAAGGTTTTCGAGAAAGGCGCGAAAGTCTCCCCCTCTCCGCCAGTCCTTTAGTCTCAATGGGTTGGGTTCCTTCCTGAAGCATTTCCCAAGAATTCCTGAGAACTCAGTATTGAGAAACAGAAGCAATTCTTATGGCTGGTAAGTTCTCGATCTACGAGTATTGCGGGACAGACGCGGGCTGGCGTTACTGCGAAGTAATGTTTCACAGATAGAGATAGGAGGAAGTCTGGGCGGCGGAGTATCGAAGCATGGAAGAAGGGCTCGAGAGCATCGCTCGCTGGATTGACGAGAACTAATGATAGTGACCGGGCTCATCGCGGAATCAAAAATCGCCCCCCCGCATGAGGCCTACTTGGCTTTTGGAGTTCGAACTAAATGCGAGGTCCCGACGGTCGAATTCAGCGGGGAGCACTACGCAGTTATCCGAATTACAGGCAGCTTACCAGCGTGTCTCAAGATCTACGGCACGGCGGCGAAGAAGAGAAAAACGGCAAATAGAACGAGGTGGACAATCCCCTGGAGCACGGTCGTGCGGCCTGACCCAATGGTGAGGAGAGAAATAATGAGGGTCACAGCGAGTAGCAATTCCTCTTTGGCGCTGAGGCCGAGTGTGAGAGGCCTGCCGAGAAGCATAGAGACGCTCGCGACCGCGGGGATTGTCAGCCCAATGGTGGCCAATACCGATCCGAGGGCCAGGTTCATGCTGGTTTGCAGGCGGTTCGCAGTTGCCGCGCGGTACGAGGCCAGTCCCTCGGGGAGAAGCACCAATCCCGCGATTACAATCCCCACAACACTTCTTGGCGCGCCGACGGCTGCAATGCCGGCCTCTAGCGTTGGGGTGAGTGCCTTCGCCAACGCCACTACCGCGACTAACGAGACAAGAAGGAATCCCACACTGACAAGCGTGGTCCTGTTCGGTGGAGGCGGCGCATGTGATTCTTCCCCACCCTCAGCAGGAAGAAAAAAATCGCGATGGCGAAAGTTCTGCACAAACAGGAATGAGCCATATAGGATCAACGAAACAATAGCGGCAAAGATGAGCTGTGATGAACTGAATGTCGGCCCGGCCGAAGAGCTCGTGAAATTAGGAAAGATCAGAGTCAGCATTGTCAATGCGATTAGAACAGAGAGCGCGGCTTGCGCGCCCTGAAACTGAAAGCCCTGCTCGCGATGGCGAACGCCACCGGCGAGAAGGCATAGGCCGATGATGCCGTTGCAAACAATCATGACTGCGGCAAAAACAGTATCGCGCGCCAGCCCGGCGGTGTCGGCCCCACCGGTAATCATCATAGAGACGATGAGAGCCACTTCAATAATTGTGACAGCCAGGGCAAGTACGAGTGTCCCGAATGGCTCACCGACACGATGAGCGACGACTTCGGCATGGTAGACCGCCGCAAAAACGGTGGCGAACAGAGCGAAGGCTTCGGCCGCGGCAAGTGGAACGCTGGAGCTGATGGTTGTGTGGACGCCCAAAACGACTAGCGCCAATACTGGCCAAGTCCAAGCCCACCAGGGTGTTCGTACTGAGTTTGCGGACGGCATGGTAGGGGCGCTCACATGCGAAGGTGCTAAGTTAGCACATCGCCTAAGATCGATTCACTACGTAACGCTGCGCAGCGAATCGAGTTTCTTTCCAAATGACCCTCGTCGAGCAGTTCTTCGACGAAGCCAGTCAGTTCTGAGGACAACCGATAGATTTGTTTTGCCTCTAATTCGAGCGGGACGCGGCAAATGTGCTTCTCAGCGATGATAGCGGGTTCGCAAACAAAATTTGAACTGCATGTTAGGACGGGGGGCCGGCCCAGTCTGGGTCCTTCAGATTCCAGCCCCCACCAAGGGCTTTATAAAGCTGTACGACTACCGTGCGCCGGTTCAATTCAGTGAAGGCGAGGGCATTCTCGGCCGGGTAAAGCTGCAACTGAGCATCAAGAACTTCAAAGTAGCTGGCTTTGCCCGCGACGTAGCGTTGGAGAGAAACCTTGACGGATACTTGGTAGGCTTCCACGGCGCGGACCTGTTCCACGCGAATTGCCTCATACTTGATCCGAGAGACCAAAGCGTTTGAGACATCCTGAAACGCAAGCTGGGCCGTCTGGGAGTATTGCAGCTTAGATTGTTCCCAAACTGCGACCGCTTGACGTTTCTGCGCTCTGAGAGCGCCGCCCTGGTAAATGGGACCAGAAAGGTTTGCAGCGATACTCCAAACTGTGGCTTCGCCCGAAGACAAAGAGTCAAGCGGGGAACTCGCGCGGCCAAATAGAGCAGTCAGACCGATCTTAGGGAAGAAGTTGGCGGTTGCAACGCCAATCTCTGCGTTGGCGGCTCGCAATTGCTCCTCCGCTGCAAGGATATCTGGACGACGCTCAAGCAAGGTGGAAGGCAAGCCGCTAGGGATGTCCGGCGGCACAACCTGATCGAGAAGTTTGGCACTGTGCGGAATTGGCCCAGGATTACTTCCCAGCAATACGCTGATTTGATTTTCCTTGATGGCAATCTGGCGTTCCAATTCGGGGACGCTCGCGGCTGCTGCAGCTTGAGCCGCTTCGGCGCGTGACGTATCCAGCTTGGAAGCGACTCCGCCTTCAAGGCGGTTCTCAAAGAGTTTCACTGTTTGCGAGAATGAATCCGTAGTCTGTTGGGCGATGTCGAGTTGAAGGTCCAAGTCAAGAAGTTCGAAGTAGGCCTGGGCGACGTCGCTGACTAGAGAGAGCATGACTGCACGCCGGGCTTGTTCGGTGGATAGGTACTGAGCGCGTGCAGCTTCATTTTCGCGACGGATGCGGCCCCAGAGATCCGCTTCCCAAGCGACGCTCGCAGCGGCGAGGAAGGTTCCACGTGTTTGACCTTCGTTCGAAACCACAGCCCCCGCAAACTCGTTCTTGCCTTCGCTGGCCGCCACTCCATAGTTGAGAAATGGAAAATACTGAGAGCGCGCCTGTGCCGCAATCTGGCGCGATTGCTCGATGCGTGTCACTGCGATCCGCAGATCGTAATTATTGGCCAATGCAGTTTGGACGAGTTGTCTCAACCGTGGATCCTTAAAGACTTCCCACCAGGGAAGGTCGGCAATTGAGGCTTGCTGAGCTGTTCTTTCGCCGCTGCGGTATTCCGTTGGCGTGCTTACCTGTGGACGCTGGTAATTTGGGCCAACCGCGCAACCAGGCAGCAGCAGAAAGAGTGCAGCCGCTGCCGAAGGGGCACAGAGAGAAGCGAGTTGCTGGAATCGGCCAGCGCGTTCGTCGGTCGTGGTGTTTTTTTTCATGGCATCTAAAGGCTCGCAGCCTCGAGTCTTCCGAAAACTAGTCATCGCCTGCAGCGTGTCCCGGCGCTGGCGTGGTGCTGATGGGCAATTTCACTTTGTGCTTTGCCCCGCCGAGTTTTTCAACCAGGTAGAACAGCGCGGGGATAATGAAAATTGCGATGGCACTTGCAGCGGTCATTCCTCCGACAACGGCTGTACCCATCACCTGACGAGACACGGCTCCTGAACCGCTTGCTCTCCAGAGCGGAACGCAACCTAAAATAAAGGCGAATGAGGTCATCAGAATGGGCCGCAATCGAAGCTTTGCGCCTTCGAGGGCGGCATCGAGGAGCGACTGACCTTTCTCGAAGCCAGCTTTCGCAAACTCGACGATGAGAATGGCGTTCTTTGCGGCGAGGCCAATAAGCATAATCAGCCCGATCTGCGCGTAGACGTTGTTTTCGAACGAGAAGCTCGAGAGACGGCGAAGATAGAGCGCCGCAAAAGCTCCGAAAACGGCAATCGGAACGCTAAGGAGCACGCTGAAAGGAAGAGTCCAGCTTTCGTAAAGCGCCGCGAGAATTAAGAAACAGAAAAGAAACGAAAACCCGAAAATTACCGCAGGCGGCACCCCTTGCTGAGCCCGCTTCTCTTGGTAAGACATGCCGAGATAGTCAAAGCCCATGTCTGGCGGCATGGTCTGGGCAAAGACTTCCTCCATCGCTGTCATGGCTTGAGCGGAGCTGTAGCCCACATTCGCGCTGGCATTGATCTGTGCGCAACGAAACAGGTTATAACGCAGAGTGAATTCCGGGCCCACCCGGTGATCAATCGAAATCAGCGCGGACAGCGGGACCATACCGCCGGCACTATTGCGAACGTAAAACTGCCCCAGGTTCTCTGCCCGGGTGCGGTAGTCACCTTCGGCTTGAATATAAACTTGCCACTGGCGGCCGAAGCGGTTGAAGTAATTGATGAACGCGCCTCCCATGAAGGTTTGAAGAGTTTTGTACACGTCACTGAGATTGACGCCTTGAGCCAGAACTTTGTCCCGCTGCACGTTGACAAAAACCTGCGGAACCGCGGGCAGAAGAGTAGTAAACACGGAGGCCAACTCAGGCCGTTTGCGGGCAGCTTGCATGAACGTCTCCACATTTTTGGCGAGATAGCTGACGTCTTTTCCCGCACGGTCCTCGAGCATAAAAGTCACGCCACCCGAGGTTCCAACGCCAGGGATTGCCGGAGGCGAGAACGCAATAGACACGCCCGCCGGGAGCTGCCGCAGTTCTCCATTAAGGCGAGCTCTAATGGCGTCATACTGCTCCTCCGGGGTTTTGCGATGACTCCATTCCTTCAGCGTGACCCAAAAGAAAGAGCTGAACGTATTCTGTGCGCCGCTGATCATGTTAAAGCCAACGACACTCGTCACGTGGTCGATGCCCGGCGTCTTCAGCAGAATGTCTTCAACCTGTTTGGCGGTCGCGCTCGTGCGTTGAAGCGATGATGCGTCGGGCAGCTGGAGTGCCACAAAGACATAACCCTGGTCCTCGTCAGGAAGGAAGCTGGTGGGCAGCTTCATGCCAAACCACCCTGCCAGGACGGTGAAACCCAAAAGTATGATCAGGCTGAATCCCATCTTGTGGATTAACACTCCGCACCAGCGGACATAACCATCGGTGACGCGACCAAACACCCGGTTGAACCATGCGAAGAATTTCCCGAGAGGGCCTCGCGCCGTTTTCTTCGGCCGGAGTAAGAGGGCGGCAAGAGCCGGGCTAAGGGTCAGAGCATTGAACGCAGAAAGCACCACGGAGACGGCAATAGTCACGGCGAACTGCTGGTAAAGCCGCCCGGTGATCCCGGGGATGAAAGCCGTGGGGATGAATACTGCGGCGAGAATAACGGCAATGCCGATCACGGGACTAGCGACTTCCTCCATCGCTTTGAAGGAAGCCTCTTTCGGCGAGAGCCCGTGTTCGATGTGGTGCTCAACGGCCTCTACGACGACGATGGCATCGTCGACAACCAAGCCAATGGCAAGCACCAAGCCGAAGAGTGATAGCGTATTGATGGAAAAGCCCAGAAGAGGAAAAAGAGCAAAGGTCCCAATCAGCGAGACTGGGACTGCGAGCAAGGGAATCAAAGTAGCCCGCCAACCTTGCAGGAACAAGTAGACCACAAGAATAACAAGAACCAGCGCTTCCACCAGAGTATGTTGGATCTCAACAATTCCTTCGGTAACAGGGAGAGTGGTGTCGAGCGCGACAGCATAGTCGAGGCCTGGCGGAAAGCGCCTTTTGGACTCTGCCATCAGTGCTTTGGCACCTTTAGCAGCGGCGATCGCGTTAGATCCGGGAAGCTGATAAACAGCAACCACAGCCGCCGGCTTGCCATCCAACCTTCCCTGTAGGTTGTAGACTTGGGAACCGAGCTGCACGCGGGCCACATCTTTCAGACGTACGATGGAACCGTCGGTATTGGCCCGAATCACGATGTTGCCGAACTCTTCTTCCGTGATAAGACGGCCCTGCGCACGGACGGTGTACGTAAATTCTTGGCCCAGTGGGACAGGTTCGCTACCGATTTGCCCCGCCGGATTGACATTGTTTTGCGTCTGAATCGAGTTGATGATTTCAGGGACGGTGATCTGTAGCTTAGCCAGTTGATCGGGCTTGACCCAAAAACGCATCGCGTATTGGCCCGCGCCAAAAACGGATACGCTGGCGATTCCGGGCACTCGAGTAAGTTGGTCGTTTAGATTGATGTAGGCATAATTCGCCAAGAATTCAGAGTCATAAGTGCCGTTCGGGGAGTACAGATCGAACAACATGAGAGGAGCGGCGGTAGATTTCTGAACAGTTATGCCATAGCTGTTGACCTCAGCTGGGAGCTGCGAGGCCGCCTGGTTCTGACGCATTTGAGCGAGGATCTGATCGGTATTCGGATCGGTTTTCACGTCGAAGTTCACAGTGAGGGTTAGCTGGCCGTTGTTGGCGTTGTTGGAATACATGTAGTTCATGTTGTCCACACCGCTCATCTGCTGCTCGATGGGAGTAGCGACGGATTGCTCCACGGTTAGGGCGTCGGCACCCACATAGGTGGCTTTCACTTGAACTTCGGGGGGCGTGATATTCGGAAACTGCGCTGTGGGCAGGCTCAACATAGCGACGAGGCCGACAATAACCATGATGATCGAAATCACCATGGAGACGATGGGCCGTTCTATGAAGAATTTGTACATGATAGCTTTTAGGTGTTGCCCGCGATTTTTGGACTGTCTGCTCCTGCTCCCGACTGGAACGGCTTTGGTTGAACTTCAATCCCCTCGCGCACTTTTTGCGTGCCTTCCGCCACGACTCGGTCTCCTGGCTTCAGACCTTCGTTTACAATCCACATAGTGTCGACCCTGGACCCGACTTTGATCGGGCGAATGGTTACTTTGTTGTCGGAACCGATCACCGCCACGAGATATCCGCCTTGCAATTCGCTGACGGCTCGTTGGGGAACGAGCAAGGCATTTTTCTGAACCCGAAGCACAGTGCTGATATTGCCGAAGCCGCCGGGGCGAAGCACATTTCCAGGATTGGGGAACTCGACTTTTACGAGAATGGCTCCCGTTCTCACATCCACTTGGCGATCGAGAGCATAAAAGTGGCCTTTCTGCGGATAAATGGACCCGTCGGATAGATGCAGTTGCCATTCGAGTTTGCTCAATACCTTCTGCTCGTCCCCGCCCGAGGCCACGGCCTGCTTCATTGCGTTCAGGTACTCTTGTTCGCTTGGCGTGAAATTCACGAGTATCGGATTGATAGTCGATACCGTTGTCAGAGGCTCTCCGACGGGGCTCACGAAGTCGCCAATCTGGGCCGTGGCGATAGCGGCAACGCCGTCGATGGGAGATACAATCTTCGTGAAGCTGAGATCCAATCGAGCAGATTCCACCGCAGCACGGGCGGACTCGATGGCCGCCTTTGCCTGTTCCATTTGGGCCTTGGCCCCGAGGTTAGCCTGGACAGCGTCGTCAAGTTCCTGCTGACTGATGGCGCTTTCCTTGGCGAGAGGCGTATAGCGGGTAACGTCCAGTTGCGTCTTACCGAACTGCGCCTCCGCTCGTTGAAGATTTGCCTTTGCTTGTTCCAGGTTCGCGGTAGCCTGGTCAAGTGTTGCCTGAAAGGGCCTCGGATCTATTTCAAAGAGTGCGGCGTCTTTGCTGATGAATGCGCCATTCGTATAACGTTGTTTAACGAGAAGTCCCTTTACCTGGGTGCGAATTTGAGCGTTGACAAATCCATCCAAAGTAGCCACCCATTCTTTGGTGACAGGCACATCTTTTTGGCTGACCTCGACGAATTCTACGACCGGGGGTCCCGGCGCAGCTTGTTGTTTTGTCTCGCATCCAGACAACCATATCCCCTGGGCCACGAGGACCAGGGCCAATCGAAATGGCTTCGCTTTCATAACGCACGCTCCGCAAAGCCGCTGTGCTCGGTCCCAAGTTTCGTGCCCGCGGATTGAGAGACACGAAATCTCGTGCCGCACGAGCTTGGGCGCGGCAAACGAATACAGGCGCTCGCTGTCAGAGGATGCTAGTGGCTTGACTCGGTTGTCAGAACTGTCAAAAGTAGCAGGCCCGTGGAGCAACGAGCCTCATCGAAAAGTGGTTCGAGTGTTCACGACTCAGGTGGGGACATTATTCCCGAAAGTAAACGGCTTGGGACATGGCTGATCCTGAGACCTTGTTACGGAGTTTTGCCGTGGCCTTAACCAGCTAAAAATCAGATGTCAGCTCCCAAGTGACCGTAACCATCTTGTCTTCAGCCCCCGATTTGGGTCACCGAAATATAAATGAGGCAGTAGAAGCCTCTTAACTCTTCTAATTCTGGGAAGAACCGACTCACCGTGGCGCGGGGTGTAGACCTTTGCTTACGGGGTTTCCGACACATCATTTCGTTCCAATCACCTTGTCTTTCTTTAGTTGCTTGACGAGCGCTCTGGCATACTCTCTGGCCAATTTACCAAAGTCCTTGGAGTAGACCGATTCGGTTTCTCCGCTCCAGAGAAGCTTTTCATCCTTAGTATTGTAAAGGTTAAATTCGGTGCTGACGTAAGTCTCCTCCTTGAGATAGGAACTGGTCGGGTAAACCTGTCCCCAAGCCATGTTCCAGTACGGCCAGAAACTGTAGTAGCCCGCTGGAGGCACATAGTAGGGGCCGGCGAGACCGGTGACTACTTCTTTGGTTTCCTTCCGCATGGCCTTCGGGCGGATGATAAGAACGCCATCGAAATCGCTTTCCTTGATGCGCTGCTTGAGTTCGCCCTCCATCATTTCATTGCGCGGCGGCAGCACCATGTGGCTCTTGATGCCCTCAAGGCCAGATTTGGCGAGCAGTCTCTCCATTTCATCTTCTAATTCCTGGCGTATGAGGTAGTTCTCCATGACTCCGATGACCAGGATCTTCTTGAGTTTCGGCATGGGTTGGTCGGTGAGAACCCAACGGTGAACAATTTTTGTACCGGCCCGGAGCGGCAGGGCTGCTATGGCGAGGATCGATACCAGAAGAAAAAGGCGGGTTCTTACCGAGTGGACTCGCATGGGAAGAATAAGAGGTGGCTCCGCTACCGACAGGCTGAATGGTACGTTCACGGCCTTCCTTGAAGCCCGCCTTGGTCGATACGGCTGCGGACGACGGCTATGCCCTCCGCGAGTCTGCCTTCGCAATGGCTGTGAGGCTTGGAGCCTCTATTCCTTGTACAGAGTCAGCAGGGCGCCAAGAATAATCAACAACGCAGGCGAAGCTGCTCTGAAAAGGTTCTCCCACTTTTGTGTGGGGTTGGTAAGTCTAGCTGCTCCATTCGTCAGCACGACTTCAAACCCCGAAGCCGCGAACCAGAAATGCTTCTTCTGAATATGGCGCATACTTTCCACGGCGTTAGGCGCATGCATATCGCCACCTCGAACGTGAAGCAACAGCAATATCCCGCCCACGCCACCGATTACAGGAAAAAGCCAAGTGGGGCCAGCATTGCATTTCCTATTTGGTGCGATTTCGGGGCCGCCTAGCGAGACGTCAGGCCGGGTGCCTTTGTAACGTGCGGAAGGAATCGTTCCCACTGTTAAAATAAACAGGTCAGTATGTCTTGAGGGAACCCTAGAAAGCCTCTCCCACGCCGATGCTCCAAGTGTGACTATCCTTACCCTGCGCGAAGTCAGCACGAAGATTGACACCATATTTCTTGCTCAGTTCGAACCTAGCACCACCTCCGCCGCTTGGCAGGAAGTTCTTGGTCCTAAACGGCTGATTACCGCCTGGCACTACTTCTCCCAATCCTCCAAATGCCCCTACGCCAAACCTCTTGGGCAAGGCCAGGCGATATTCTAATTGCGTTGCAGCCAAATAACGGTCGAGATAGCGCCCCGCGACATAGCCCCGAAGTTGATTATCTGTTCCGAGATACAATTCCCGTAGAACGGAGGCTGTCCTCCGGTAAGACAAGCGAACCCGTTATAAGCAAGAACCTGCTGCTTCGTTAGGCTCCAGTACTTGTTGAAGGTGAATTTGTAAGTCTGAAAGGAGTATTTGCTGCCCAAGCCTTGAGAAAAGAAGTCTGAGGTGAAGTCCAGCAGGGTTCCGTTCGTGGGGTAAAAACGGTTAATGCGAGTATCACGCTGCAGTCGAAAACCTATTGCTGTTAGAGCTGTTTGAAGTCCGAGGTCTGGTGGCAATCGTACGGCCTCGAGATTAGTGGCTCGGAGCGTGATAAGCGAAGTCCCCCGGAAAAACCGCGGACCCAGGAAGAATTTCCATCCAAGGCGACGCAGGAACTCTGCAAAGATTGCCTGACCAGTCTGGTTAAGAGGCAACTTGGCTTGTGAGGCGCCGTCACCAAGGCCGTATAGATCGTAGTTTAGGTTCCCACGAGTGAAGGCCGCAGTCGTCCGGTACTTATTTTCCTTAAAGTAGAGTTCGCCAGCCAACGCCAAGACTCCGGTGCCGTTGTTCGTAACCAGGCCGGCCGCCCCAACTACGGATGGGGAAGAGGCCTTGTCGCCCCTGTCGAGCGGGAAAATGTACGCAAGGACGGGCACGATTCCCGAACCCAGAGCCGGACTGGAAATCGGAAGAGGAGCAATGACGAATGAACCGCGGCGTTGCTTGTTTCCAGTGGAGGCACTCTGTTGGGCGGATCCGCTCGGGTCCTGAGCGTGATCTTCGGTTGGCTGTGATCCAGAGGGTTGGCCCTTGTTCACGACGGCTTCTTGTGCCGCCAACTTCACGCTCCCCAATAACCCAGGCAATCCGCCGGCCAGGAAGAGGAATAGCGTCCTGCCAAATCGCTGCGAACTCAAGGACGAACGGGTCACAGGGAACCTCAAACGAGCACTTTAAGACCACGCCGACCCTGTGACTTGCAGATCGCGCTTCGGGGGCCACTGAACAACTCAGGAACAGGCACTCCCTCGAAACCTTAGCAGTTACCTTCGACTACACTGCTTGTCGGTTTCGCTCTTTGCCAAAGCATTTCTGGACCTGTGAATTGGTTGGGATAGGAACGGACAGAATCAGCGTATGCAGGAAGCAAAATGATATTCACGCAGCAATCGTTAGACAATTGGGTTGCGGGGGAGTTACACATGGGCGGCTCTTTAAGGTGAGTGGATTGCCGCATCGGCAAGTCAATGCCAGTCGCTTTGTATATGGGTCTTGCCGCCGTAGGCTGACATGCTGATCTCAACCGCAGTCGTTCCTTTGCAAAGTGGTTTGACTTCTCGTTATCTCATTGTGTGTGCTATCTAACCCTCAGTCTCACACCACCAGACACTAGATCCCTGGCTCTGTCGGAGACACTGTCAAAAGTGACAGCGCCAGATGGACAAGCCCGCCCACGAAGCCTGCCAATAATGGTGTGACAAGAGGTCCCGCTTGGAGAAAAGGGGTCCGGTCGAGACGGCGGACGTACTTGAAGCATCTCTGCTTCGCCTCCTGGTGTGGAGGAATCTCCGACCGGGCCCCTTTTTTGAGGTTCGAGCAGCAAACGCACAGTAGGACCTTTGCGACGTCTATGGGAACTGTCAAAAATACCAGCAAATAAACCTTTCCTCCTGAGAGTGGCCTGTATTCCGTCGCTTGAAGAATTTTGTTCGATCTCACTTCGGACATCGCGAAGTAGTGGGTAGTCTGTCGCCTCGCCGGGGGTAACAAGTCAACCGAGGACGCGTTTCTTATGCCGAGTGTGATTTGAGCTTTCTTACGCACAACTCCAAGAATTTCTATTCTCGTTGCATCCGGGAAAAGAGATTGATTCAGCGCTGTGCCAGTTCGTTTATAAATCTAACCGTTACAGTAAATCTACGAGTCTTCACGCAATGCCCTGGGGCACAGGTTTGCTAATCAGGAGCCAAAGGACCGGAAGTACGGCGGAAGCCGGTCACGTAAAATCTTACCTACAAACACGGCTATATCCGCGCAACAGCCTATCCCTTCCGCAGATGATACTCAGCACGATTGTACGCAACGGACTCTCCGTCTTCAAAAGGAATGCGTCCCGCTTTCCATTTTTCAAGCAAGGCTTTGCTGGCCTCACGCGCGGACACTCCGTTCCTTCGAGTCAGCAGAGGATGTAACCCGTACATCGCTGTTCGAGACGGTTTCTGCCACCGATACACCGATGCTGCGAACGTGGAGATCTCGCTGTGGGAACGGGATTTCGATGCCTGCTTCGTTTATCGCTTTGGCCACGGCGACAGTCACATCGCTCTGGAGCTGAAACCAGGTGTCCTGCCGGTCAGACCAGAAGCGCAACTCAAATTTCAGTGCGCTCTCGCCGAATCCAAGGAAGAACGCCATAGGCGGGCGTTCGAGCAAGACTCCCGGATGTGATTGCGCGACTCCCACGAGCAGCCCGATCACTCGTTCGGGATCGGTGCCGTAGGCAACTCCGATAGGCACGTCAACGCGTCGCCACTGGGACGAAAGAGTCCAATTGATGACCTGGTTTGAGATCAGGTTGCTATTGGGCACGATCACTTCTGCCCCTTGGAAGGTCACGATCGTGCTAGAGCGTGCCCCGATCCGCCGCACCAAGCCGACAAGTCCCCCGACGTCCACCGTGTCGCCGACGTGAATGGGACGCTCAAAAAGCAGGATCAAGCCGGAAACAAAATTGTTCACGATATTCTGAAGGCCAAAGCCTAGACCAACACCAAGGGCGCCCGTTAGGACCGTAAGCTTGTTCAGTTCGACGCCGGTCGCGGACAACGTGGCCAAAGCAACCAGGAGAAGGAGCACGTAGTAAGAGACAGTCGAGATGGCGTACGGCACGCCGCGATTGAGCGGCAATCTTGGAAGCACAAATTTTTTCAGGAAGAACGTAAACGCATTTGCGAGCGCATAGCCAAAGATCAGGATAAGTACAATACTTAAGGCGCCACCCAAGGTGAAATGCACATGTTGAAAGCCGATCGGACGTTTTAGCAGATTGGAGAGGGCGCTGGTCACGGCTTCGTAAATGGTCAGCAGGCGCAACATAGACCTCAGCCACAAACATAAAGCCCCAATCCCCAAGAAGCGGCCACCCCAGCGTTCTACCGATTCCGCCCGCACTTCGAGCATGGCGCGCATCCACCTTGTTTGCAGCGCGGTGCTAAGAATTAGAGTCAATACGCGGACGCCACAATAAAGAGCTACGGCGACGAATGATCCGATTAGGGCACTCAGCCCCAGAACCTGAGCAAGGGAAACAAATCCGGCGACGTTTGCCACAAGAGATGCGGCAAGCAACAAAAGATCCGCGCGGATTCCGATCAGGAAAATTCGCATTTTTCGGTTCCGACTCAATTGCAGGCTCATCCTGGATGGGCGTGCTAGCCAGAGAAAACTAACCAAAGCAGCAAAGACCAGCAGAGCGTAGAGGTCGCGCTTGAAAAGAGGCGGAAGCTGAATGAGCAGGTAGGTACCGCCAAGTGCGTAGAATACGGCTAGGGCATAAAGAAAGACTCGAAGTTTGGACTCGACCAACGGGGCCAGTAGCCGCAATACAGGAACAAGGTAGAGCATGTAAAAAATAAATGAGATGCCTATGGGTGCTGAAACAACATATTGGCTAGCTCCGATGAGAGTCACCAAAAGCGCCACTGAAAACGGGCGGTGTAATACCTGCACGGCTGCGGCTGAAATATTGGGTAGGGATGCGACGGAAAGTCTGAGTCTGAAAACACCCAGGAGAGCCAAAAGGTAGATCATCGGAAGACCAATTGTGGCGAGTATATGAGAGGTCAAAAATTCCTGAGCGCTTGAATAGGCTCGGTCAAAGGACCTACGGAAAGAAGGTCTGATGTTTTGCCCGGGTGTTTGCATATCACGGGCTTCCCACAACGGACGACCGTCCATCTCCAGCAGGTGACCACGTTCGCGCTCGGACTCTTGACGAATGCGCAACAAAACGTCCGAGATTTGCTGGTCTTCCTGGGCGACCAGAGTCTGCAAAGTGAGCACGACATTGAGCTGCTCTTGCGTTTGCGCTTTTGCAGCCTGAATCTTGTCCACTTGTTCCTTTATGCGCCCGAGAATGGCTTCGATTCCTGGCGATTCGCGAATCTGAATCCAGGTGGCCACCCACTCCGGCTGTTGAGCATCGAGTGTTTGGATTTGCTCTTCGACTTTCGCTGCACGCTGCGTCAGGAGCTTGCGTTGCGCGGCATATTCGACACTGCGCGAGCGCCAATATCGCTGCTCGTCCTCCAAATCCAGCTTTGTAGGGTTTCCCGCCAGGAGATCCCTAGTTTGCAGTGCTCGCCGCCGAATCTCAGCCGCCTGTTCTTCCGCCTTTTCTTGTAACTTCATTAATTCAGATTTGGGTGTGAGTTGACTGCTAATTTCCTGCAGCAGGTGGTCTAACTCCTCCGCGCGGTCGGCAATCTGCGGCAGTGGAATCGTTTGGTCGCCCGATCGATTTGGAGGAACGGCCTGACCTGCATTCTGCTGTGACTGGTTGGAGCTGTTCGAGAGTGTCGATTGTACTGGCGGCGTCTGGGACTGATTTTCGCCAAAGAACGATGCGAAAGGAACGAACAACAGCGCGACAACTACAAAGCGGTGGATATGCCAGTCAAGAATCTCCGAAATGAAGGCTCTTGCGCTGATGCGGTGTGACGACCCTCGTTGGGTCAATGGTGTCTATCCTCATTCTTCCTAGATCTGAAAGGGCTGGCGCACAAGCCAGATATGCTGTTCCGCGGGCCCTGTGTCTCACACTGTCAGAAATGACAGATTGCTGCGCCCTGCGCCTCCTAACTGCAGGAGAGCGACCACTTGACTCAGTATCCTTTCGCTGGAGGCGCCAGTAGGCTTCTGTCAATTTCGAGCAGTCCCAGAAGTTTCCTCGCATTACCTCCTTTCGCGCGGGTCAGTCAAATGAAAACGAAACTCTTGTTAAAGATTTTGGTCGAACCAGGTACTTCTGTCTGATTTATGTGCAGTTATAGTCCTCTTCAATGACCTTCCTCTGAACCGAGCTTAGCATCCGTCTGTCACTCTTGACAGTTAACGAACGGTGTTATCTCGCGCGACTGTGAATTCGGCCGAAAGTAATCCCTGAATCCTATAAGCCCCTCTCGCCGGCAAGCGGGAAACTTGCTGATGCATGCGGGACAGCAAGATGGATCGCGGCGATTGAGACCGTGCGTTGGAGCATTTGAGTTAGCTGCCCATGCTGCTGTGCCAGATGAACGTAGTCAGAAGCGGGAAAAATGAAAACAAGCAAGCGAGACGCACATGTGGACCAGAAGGAACCGGAGCGAACATGGTCTGGCAGTCCCGAAGCTTTCGCCGAGTTGGTCCGAATGCACTCACCGCTTATCTTTCAAATGTCGTTCAAAATCTTGAAAAATCACGCAGATGCCGAGGACAACCTACAAACTGTTTTCTGTAAGGCTTATGCGAACATTCATCGATTTGAGGGTCGCTCGCATATCTCTACCTGGCTGGTGAGCATTGCTATCCACCAAGCCTTGATGAAAATTCGCGGAAACCGCCCTGATCCTCTCGCCCGTGCTCTGGAGAAATCTGAAAGCGTAGAAAGTGTGCTCGCTGAGGTCGGTGACGGTCAGCCAAATCCCGAGCGTAGCTACATAGCCAAGGAACTGGTGGCAAAGGCCGTTGCCGGACTCCCTCCGTCGTTAGTCGATCTGTTCATCCGAAACAAAAGCGAGGGATGGACGTTGCGTGAATTAGCCAGCGAAGCGGGAATCACGATTTGTTCGCTAAAGTCACGCATTTTCAGGGTTCGTGGGCGAATGCAGAAGCAGCTCGGGCCGGTCTGTTGACGCGAAGCGCAAAGAGGCGTTGTTAACGCGCATCTCAGTGGTAGGGCGAAACCGCGAGATCGAGCATTCAAAGCCAAGAAGATATGGACGATCAGAAACTCTCCGTGCCTTGGTCTGGTTTTCCAGTTGGTTCTGCTCTGCGCACCTCAACCTGCATGCGCGCAGTAAATTAGAACCCTCTAGCGGGCAACATTTTTGTCCCGCGAGAATTGCCGCACGACAAGGAAGCTTAGAGCCCGCTACTTGGCTGGTTCACCTGCGAGGGTCGGTGCGCCTTATTTCATGTTCGCTTTATAACCACGGCAGTCAGATCGTCCTGCTGTTTTGTGCCACCTGAGAACGCGAGTGTGGCTTGGTACAAGGCAGAAATAATTTCCTTGGGCCGCTTTTCTTTCGAACTACGAATGACCTCTTCTGATCTAATGGCGCCAAAGAATTCGCCTTGCGAATTAGCCCATTCGAAAAAGCCGTCCGTCGCGAGGACCAGCAGGTCGCCGCGATTTAGCTCGAGGACTTTCGGAGGCTCAGAAACAAGTTCTGCTAAGATGCCGAGTGGCAACCCTTGCGAGCCGATCTCTTCAAAGCAATCTTTCTTCATTACATAGAGAAACAGCGGCCCGTGGCCCGCTGAAAGCAGTTCCACACGCGGGCTTCCTGGAGTGCATACCGCCGCAACAAACGTCACAAAACGGCCCTCCCCGATGTCACCTGCGAGCGCAGCGTTCAATTGTTCCATGGCGCCTAACAGCCCGTTCCCCACACTGAAGTTGGCTCTCGCATAAGCACGGCAGACGGATGCGAGCAGCGCGGGACCTATCCCGTGACCCGTCACGTCTGCCAAGGCCACGACCACCCTCCCATCCGCTAGATGCTGCCAGTCGTAGTAGTCTCCACCAGTTTGATCGGCCGGTTGGTTCCATCCAGCAATCTCGAAACCTTCGATCTGTGGAACCGATCGCGGAAGCAGAGACTGTTGTATTGATCGGGCTACCGCAAGATCATGTTCCAGGCGGTCCACTTGACCTCGCAATTCTGCTTCGCGGAGCGCCGCGTCAACCTGCTTTCGGATCTCGCCTGCTACCACGCCAGCCGCAAATCCCGCTATGAGGAGGGCCGCGGCATAACCGAAGACAGCTCTTTGCGGAGAAAGCAAGGAAGTGTCTCCACTCAGTGTAGGTCGCCAACCGAGATAGCCTGCTGCGGCGAGATAACAGGCAGCAGCAGCCACTCCGGAAAGTCTGCAGAACGCGGTGTTTAACCGGAGCGTTGAAAGGCTGATAAAAACGAAGAAGGCAAGGGCCGCGGGGTTTGCCAGAGGTCGGTAAGCTGGAACCATGGAGGCACCGGATAGAAACGCGACGGCAAAAGCGGGCAAGAGAGATTCCAACACGATGTTGCTAAGCCAGATCCAATTTGCAATGCGTCGAACTTTCTGAATTGCGCGATGCACAACGCGCAGCATCACCAATTCATAGACGGCAAAAAAACTCAGTAGTGCGAGTGTCATTAGCCATGAATCGAAATTTGCAATGCCGCCGCCCAGCATGATGCAACGAGTAGTCCGTATCAGGAACGCTGCAACGATGGTTCCCAAGACGATTCGAATTCGCAGGTACTCGCTCTTCAGGAGAGCTTGCCTGAAGGCAACAGATTCGGCGCTTGGATCGGTCATGGTTTTACTGGCCGTGAGGGCGACAGAAAAAACTTCAACCTAATTGTGGTCATTCCTGACCTTCGCGATGCATTTCCGGGAAACGAGAGAGCTTGAAGGTGCGCGTGAACCACAAGGTCAATCGGGAACCCGTGTTAATCGGAGCTAGGGCGTAATCAATCGTTGTTACTCAGAGCGCCCCTAACGGTGCGATAGCTCTGGCTACAAAATCCGTTTGCTTCATTTTAGCTTCCGAATCGTGTCTCGGTCGTCAGGGTGCTATGGCTAAGCAGCGGCTCTCTCCGTAGGCGATATGCACAGTATGGAGATCTTCCTCTATCGCGAACTGTCAATACTTATAGGTAGAAGGCCGGGGCTTTAATCGTCCATCTGTTAGTTTTGCCAGTGTTTCGAGCAGGGGAAGCCAGCTATACACAAAAGGAAAAATGAGAAACGAGGTAGCGAAATGCGGACGCTCGTGCAAAGCCTGCGGAGCCAGCTGACGGCGGTAATTTGCTCGATGCTGCTAGTACCTGGTTCAACGGGAACGACGGCGCAAGACCCAGTCGCCCAGCAGACAAATGCGTCTGATCCACAGATGCCGAAGATTCCGAATGACCAACTGGATTCGCTAGTTGCACCCATTGCCCTCTACCCGGATCCGCTCCTCGCTCAGGTCCTTGCTGCATCCACGTATCCTTTGGAAATCATCCAGCTCCAGCAATGGCTTGCGCAACACAAAGACTTGAAAGACAAAGCGCTTGCGGACGCGGTTATGAAGCAACCGTGGGACCCAAGCATTCAGTCGATGGCGGCGCTTCCTGACGTTGTCAAGCGGCTCGCGGATGACATCCAGTGGACGACAGATCTTGGAAATGCTGTTCTAGCCCAGGAATCCGACGTGATGGACGCAGTGCAGCGCATGCGCGCGAAGGCCCAGGAGAAGGGAAACCTGAAATCCAACGAGCAGATGAAAGTAGAAACAAAGGTCATCGAGAGCAAAAGCGTGGTCGTGATCGAGCAGTCCAAGCCCGATGTAGTCTACGTTCCCAGCTATGACCCCGTCGTTGTTTACGGTGCCCCCCCCTATCCTTACCCACCAATTTATTACCCACCTCCTGGCTACTACGCCGCGGGAATGGCGATTTCGTTTGGCGTCGGAATGGCTATTGGAGCGGCCTGGGGCGGAGGAGGCTGGTGCTGCAACAGCGGGTGGGGAGGTAATAACACCATAAACATAAATAATAACAACAATTTTGTGAACAATTCGAATAGACAAAACATCAACAACTCCGGCAATCGGACGGGAAATCGCACCGGGGGCAGTAATAACTGGCAGCACAATGGGCAGCACCGTGGTGGCACCCCGTATTCCAACAGGGCAACGGCCGACAGGTACGGCGGTACTGCTCGTGGCGATTCCGCGGCGAACCGGCAGGCAAACGCGCGCCAAAACCAGGGTCAGCGTGGCGGGGGGCTGCAGGCGGGTACCACGGACCGTGGTGGCAGGCAGCAATCTGGTGCCGGCAACCACGCCGCTGGGGGTGCAAGCGGGGCAAACCGAGCGGGCGGCGGTGGGGATCGCGTTGGAAACCGAAGTGTATCGCCAGGCGCCGGCAGTGGCTCAAGAGGCAGCGCCTTGAGCGGAGCTTCGAGTGGAGGAGGCAAAAGCGCCGCAAGAGCGAGCAGTTCGCGGGGTTCTTCCAGTATGGGCGGCTCGCGCGGCGGTGGAGGGTCACGTGGCGGCGGTGGACGGCGGAGGTAGTCAATCATGCTCAAGGAAAATCGCATGAAGTCAAAAGCAGTGACGACTATTCAAGCCGTCATTCCAGCATTCCTCTTGTTGATTGTAGTGTTCGGAGCCGTAGCTGCTTTCGCAAAGGCGGCGCGGCAATCCGCGCAAGGCACAGCCGCGTCCTCACAGCCCGCACAGAAGGCGTTCGCGACACCCAGGGAAGCCTCCGATGCTTTGATCCAAGCGACGGAGACCTTCGATCAACCGGCTCTGAAAGAGATTCTTGGTCCAGATGGCGAGAAACTCGTAGCCTCAGGAGATCTCGTCCAGGACAAGAGGATTGCCGCCGCGTTTGCAGCAAAAGCCCACGAAAAAAATGAGATCACCCTGGATCCCAAGAATTCTGGCCGTGCCATTCTGTCCGTTGGCGATGATGAGTGGCCACTTCCGATCCCGCTCGTCAAAAAAGCGGGTAAGTGGTCTTTCGACACCAAGGCGGGTCGCGAGGAGATCCTTTTCCGGCGCATCGGTGCCAATGAACTGGATGCCATCGAGATTTGCCGCGGTTACGTGGATGCACAACAGGCATATGCCTTGGAAAAGCATGACAATGCCGAGGTAAACCAGTATGCCCAGCGAATCATCAGCACGCCGGGTAAGCACGATGGTCTTGTATGGCGGAATCCCGACGGAGCCTTGGATGGCCCCATCTCCGACGCGATTGCCAAGGCACTACAGCAAGGCTACTCGGATAAGAGTCAACCGTATCACGGCTACTACTTCAAGATTCTGAAAGGCCAGGGCCCGTCCGCACCTTTAGGCAAGATGGATTTCATGTTTGGAGGAGCGATGATCGGAGGATTTGCGCTCGCGGCCGCGCCAGCAAACTACCGCGTTACAGGGGTGAAGTCGTTTATCGTCAGCTACGAAAAAATTGTTTACCAAAAGGATTTGGGCCCAAACACCCTCGAAACCTTCAAGAAGATGGAACTCTACGATCCGGAAAAGACATGGCATCGCACCGACGACAACTGGTGATCGCCACATGTGTTCGCTCTTGTGACAATAGGCTTGTGACAGAGCGTCCACGGCGGACTGTGCCAATCGTCTAGCGGAGCAAACCGAATTTTCACAATTTGCTGGCTTGGAATTTGAATGAGGAGAATATCTAAAAAGGAGAAGGCGCTATGATGAAAATTGCGGTGCTGATACTCGGTCTGCTCGTTCTTGGGGCGACTACAGCGGTTGCCCAAGATGTGCGGTATGACTTCGACAAAGACAAGGATTTCTCGAAATATAAGACCTATAAATGGGTGCCCATCAAAGGAGCCGACGAGCCGGACGAATTGACGGCGAAGCAGATTACCGCTGCCTTCGACACAGAACTCGCCACAAAAGGGTTCACGAAAACGGACTCGGACAAAGCGGACCTGTACATCGGCTACCAGACAGCCATGGGCACGGAAAAACAGTTCACGTCGTATAGCACAGATTGGGGCTACGGTAGTGGCTGGGGACGCGGGTGGTACGGCGGCGGAATGGGATCGTCCACCACCTATGGCTCAACTTCCACGGTTTATGTCGGCCAGCTAGACGTGAGCATCTACGATTCCGTCCAGAAACAGCTGGTTTGGCGAGGAGTTGCGACGAAGACCTTGGATCCAAAAGCTAAGCCTGAAAAAAAGCAGAAGAACATCACCAAGGCAGTCCAGAAGCTGCTGAAGAATTTTCCGCCACAACCGAAGAAATAGCGGGTGAATGGTGTCTCAAGGGGGGCGCGGTTGCATGGGAGTTCGAAAGGCAATGTCGTGAGTTGCGTTTGCGCGAACTATGCTTGTCCAAGCTCAAGAGATTCGGTGTGTTAAAAGAGATCTCTCTTATCGCAATTCACTCCAGAGTTGCCGATATGCGGGCTTTGGAGCGGTCCCGAGCCTCCTCGCCCTTTTATCGGTTTTCCTCACTGGCTGCACAAACGCGTGCTTCGTGGTGGTTTCAAACCCTCCAACTGGCACGATTGGTGTTGTGGCCGGCAATCCTCCGCCGGCATGCGCGCTTCCAAAGGCCAATGCCGCGGTCCGCCTGGTGGTGCACGTAAATCGTTTATGCGAGTTCTGTTCGGAGTCTAACCGAATTCAATCTGTCCTCCTGAGTTTAAGAGGCATAGACATTCGTTCGAGGGCGAACGCGGGGGGCGATTCGTCAGAGTGGCAGGAACTCCTTCCGCAACTAGAAAGACAGCCGCTCCAGATCGATCTGCCAAACGAGAGCATGAATGGGCGCCCTGCGGACTCATTTGCAGAAAGAGTTCCAATACCCGCCGGGTTGTACGATGTGGTGCGCATCCGTTTTGCGCCAAATCAGCCAGGTGCGGCTGATGCTGATGTTCCTTCAAGGAACGCATGTGGCGGGGTAGGACCTAACTGCTTGGTCATGGCCGATGGTCGAATCGCTCCCTTGGTGTTTGAGGAAAACACATTCGAAGCTAGCTTCGCTCCGGACACCACGGCGGATGGAGTTCTGCTCGTTTTGCCCGGCAGTGAAAGTGAATTGCTTATCGAACTGACGCCAGTCTCATCAATAGGCGCGTCTGTCGGAAGAGTGGTGCCATTCTTTTCTCTGCTGCCCAACAGAACGAGAGTGGTGAGATTGCTCCCAGTTGAGTAGAAAGCTACGACTCTCGTAACACTAATGTATCGCTATGCCTAGCGCATCGCGGTGTGCTATTGAAATTTGCCGGCCACTTGCATCTGAGTTTCTATAGCGGGATCGCTAAGTGTGAAGGGTTGGTCCGGAGAGGAAAGTGTGTTCCGGCCTCAATGCTCCAAGATGCTCGTCAAAACGCGCCGATTTTCGAGCGCTGACCTGACGATGAGTATCGGATTGGGCGTCCGTGGCCCATCGCTCTTTGAACCCCTACGCTGGTAGGGGGCTCAACGCCTTAAGTCCCACACGTTTTGAGGGAGTACCGTTAATAGAGCAAAGGCTGCCAGGCTGCGGCGGTGCCCAGCCTCTTCTATGGCTAACACGTTCGTTTTCGGAATCTCCACATCAGCACCAGCTTCGGGTCTCACCAACACTGTCTCGCAGCGATCCTTCAGCAACGTCCCTCGCAAGCTCAACTTGACCTGCCCCAAGGCCACCCACACCAAGACCGCTTGTCCAACCCAAGGCTCAAATGCATTCTTCATCTTCTCCACCTCAAATGCTTCTCTCCAGGGAAACGAAGCATCTGTCTCAGAGGAGGATACAAACACTGTTAATAATGACAGTTAGGGGCAGCCAGCTCCCCAAATGGTTTTGGGGCGTGTGGCCGAATCTGGAGGGGCGGAGCAAGAATTACAGAGTTTTAATGGTATGAACACCAGACAATCGTCGGTCCTAGGCCCTCAGGCAAGTGGGTGGCGTTTGTTCCGTGAGAAGGTCCCAGTGGAGACTCTCGGTGGTTATTCCGTTTTCTCTTTTCTCAGTTTCGTAGCCTGTGGTCGTTTCGGATCGAAAATCATCTCAAATTAGACCTGTCAGAGAATCATTCGCAGCCGGGGGAGACAAAGCGACGGCCATCTTTTGCGAATTCGATCGCTGGAATTAGATCACTAGCCAACCGGGGTTTTAGCACGTAGCAACAAGCGCCCGTATCCATGGCGGCTCGACAGGTCGCAGAATCTTTGTGAGCAGTCAGGAAAACGATCTTAATCGACAGACTGACCTCCCGCACACGCCTGGCTGCACGGATTCCATTAAGGATGGGCATGGAAATGTCGAGTACTAGGATATCCGGCAGCAGTTGGGCCGCGGCATCCACGGCGGATTGCCCGTCAGCCGCAGTGCCAATCACTTCGCAACCGTTGGCAGCTAGAAACTCACGCACATACTTGAGTACTTGCGTGTTGTCGTCAGCTAACAATACTCGGAGTTTGGACAAGCCGCGCACCATACTTACTACAACACGCGTCTTTCAGAAAAGTTCCTGTTCCGAGGGGGCTAGCCTCGGCGAACTTCTCCCCGAGCGGTGGGGACAAATGGGCTCGCTTGGAGATAAGGGCGCAGACGGTTCAAGTGAAAGTCAAGGCCACCTCATTCGGCAGTCGACAAGTGATGAATCTTAATCGACATCTTCTCTGTCTATGGACTCTGCTCCGGTGATTATTGGATCAAAGTGCGCTTTCTCCGTAAGCTTCGAGATAATTTGGTTGTCCGCGGCATGGGCAACGTCCCATTCGTTCGACTTGAGAACATTGCTGAGCACCTCGGTCATGTCAGGGTCTGCATCAACTACAATCACGAGATTTACGGGAACTGCTGAAGGCTGTATCGGTGAGCCAAGCTTCGCGCCTTGACTCTGGATGCTCTCATTCAGAAAAACTAAACATGCGTCCGAAGAGAAATAAAAAAGAGCAGGGGACGTGTGAACTGTCAAAAATGCCGGTAGCTCTAGATCCTGTTTGAAAGCCACTCAGTTTGCCTGCTATGCAAAGGTGAAAGTTATCCGCGCGTCTACCCTCAGAACGATACCCGCTCGCACGCTGAAGACACCGACTCGATCGTTGAGGGCCGCATTTATCGGCTTTCGGTACGCTCTTGTCTTTGCCGTCTCTTAGCCTGCTATTTTTGACAGTTCATCGTCGGGAATCTCCAGCCTAACGTAGCTAAGGAGGGATCGAATCAAGATTTCGAATGTGAAATCGGTAGATTTTGGGCTGTGTGTTTGGAAGCTCCTCCGAAAGTGTGTTCGCAGTAGCTACGGAAAATCAATTGAGTTTGAGTTAGGAACGACAGGCGCCAGCGAAGTTCAGAGTGATCTGTCGATGATCTCTTACGGCCGCAAAAGGAGCTGAGTACGAAACGACCTTGTATTGACTGCAAAACGAATCACGGAGAACGCTCATGAATGTTGCCGCAAAAGCATCCGACGTCCGAGTCGACCAGTTCTTCACCGGGGCAGAAGCCCGGTTCGACCGCTGGCGTTGGCTGCTCCAAACGGCGCGCGCCTGGGAAGGAGCCGCAGGCCAGCAGCGTCCCGAGAGGGAGAGATACCAAGCAGCCGTGTCCACTTCGCTTGCGGAACTATGCCAATGGGAAGATTTCTTCGCTTATCCGGGCCAGGCTCTACTGAGAGCGCTCGAAGGACGCATTGCCGCCGGCGACCCGGCAGGAACGGCTCGTCTGGCACAGTCCATCAGCACCGCGCTTCTCACACACTCATATCGGACAAACCTTGCGGATTGGGAAGGCGAAGAACAGTCGCAAATTAGCTTCGCCGCCAAGGTAAAAGGGTCCGACGAAGATACGAAGCCCTTTCGTCCTTATTTTGAAGTGTTGGTGGTGAGTCCGGCTCATCCTTCTGCGAGGGAGGATCTAGCGCAGGAATTTCGTAAATTGCGGAGGATCGAGGACAAATTCGTTTACGAAGCTGTATTTGTCGGCAGTTTCGAGGATGCCGTGCTCGCAACAATCCTGAACGGAAGCATCGAAGCGGTGATTATCTACGAAGGCATACCCTTCGCTTCATCACACCACAGTCCAGTCCTGCGCGAGTTTCTGACCGCACATCTCGCCGCTAGCGGGGTGGGAGTTGAAGCTGGCCAGTACGGTCTGGCACTCACCCGAGGATTGAAGCAGTTGCGTCCCGAGCTCGACATTTACTTTCTAAGTGATCGCGCAGTAGAGAAAGTGGCCGGCGACCCGAGCGCAGATTGTGTCCGACGCGTGTTCTATCAAGTTGAAGAGCCGTTGGAGTTACACCTCAGCATTCTCGACGGCATCGGAGACCGCTTCGATACACCGTATTTTGACAACCTCCAAAAGTATGCTCAGCGTCCCATCGGAACCTTCCACGCACTGCCGGTGGCGCGAGGCAAATCTATTTTCAAATCGAATTGGATTCGCGATATGGGCAGGTTCTATGGGATCAACCTGTTCCTTGCGGAGTCTTCAGCGACTACCGGCGGTCTCGACAGCCTCCTTGAGCCAACGGGGAACGTCAAGGTCGCCCAACAAAAGGCCGCCCGAGCCTTCGGTGCCGACCGCGCCTTCTTCGTAACCAATGGCACTTCGACTTCGAACAAAATGGTCGAGCAGGCGTTGCTCGCGCCAGGGGACATCATGCTGGTCGATCGCAACTGCCACAAGTCGCACCATTACGGCGCAGTGCTCGCCGGTGCCCTTCCTTTGTATGTAGAGGCTTATCCACTCACCCAATACTCCATGTATGGAGCGGTGCCTCTGCGCACGATCAAGAAAGCTCTGCTCGATTTGAAAGCCGAAGGGAAGCTCGATCGAGCGCGGCTCTTGGTCCTGACAAACTGCACCTTTGACGGGCACATATATAACGTCGAGCGGGTCATGGAGGAGTGCCTCGCCATCAAGCCCGACCTAATTTTCCTCTGGGATGAAGCCTGGTTCGGTTTTGCCAGATGGAGTCCTTTCTACCGCAGGCGCACTGCAATGGGAGCGGCAGCCATCCTTGAAGGCAAGTTCAAGGACCCTGCTTATCGTGCGGCCTATAAGGACCAGGAAAAAAAGCTTGGTACCGATCTCGATCCCAACGATAAAACGCTTCTTGAAACCCGCTTACTGGCAAACCCAGACAAGGTTCGTTTGCGCGTCTATCAAACAAACTCGATCCACAAATCAATGTCGTGTCTGCGGCAAGGGTCCATAGTTCTTGTCAAAGACCCGGATTTTCACCAAGTGGAAGAGCAGTTCCATGAGGCAATTTTCACTCATGCGTCGACTTCACCCAATCTGCAGATCATCGCTTCGATTGACGTCGCCAGGCGCCAAATGGAGCTCGAGGGCTACGAGTTGGTGAACCGTGCCATTCAATTGGCCCTGGATGTGCGCCGCGAAGTGAACTCTCATCCACTGATCTCGAAGTACTTCCGAGTGCTTGGTGCAGACGAAATGATCCCAGGCGAGTTCAGGAATTCGGGATTTGTAGATTACCTCGCGTCAGGAACTAACTGGGCAACAGCCGTCAAAGCAATGAAAGACGATGAGTTCGCGCTTGATGTGACGCGACTCACTCTGGTTTGCGGCTCAGCAGGGTTCGACGGCACGCAATTCAAAAATATGCTCGCCGCCGACTATGACATTCAACTTAACAAGACCTCCCGAAACAGCGTGTTGCTGCAAACGAATATCAACAATACGCGCAGCGACATCGCCCAACTGATTAAAGTCCTCGTCGAGATTTCTCAGGGCATCGAAAAGCAGCTTGCGGAGGGGGGCAGTGCAGCGCAAGTAGCTTTCGCGTCGCGCGTGAAATCGTTAATGACGGATGTGCCCAATCTCCCGAACTTCAGCAGCTTTTTCAATCGCTTCCGCGAAGACCCGTCCAGCAGAAGTGGCGAAGGAGACATGCGCGCCGCGTTCTTCGCCGCCTATCGAGAGCGGCAGTGCGAGCATTTGAAGTTATTCGGTCCGGAGATCGACAAGCGCCTGAAGGAAGGGCCCGAGCTGGTTTCAGCGAACTTCGTCATCCCGTACCCTCCGGGATTTCCGATCATGGTTCCCGGCCAAGTCATCAACGCGGAAACGATTGAGTTCATGCGCAAGCTGGACGTTAAGGAGATCCACGGTTACGCCGCCTCCCTCGGACTAAAGATGTTGAATCCAGCGTTTCTGCAGTCGGTTAAAACACCGAGCGAGACTGTTGCGAATGTAGCAAAGAATCCCAAGCGGAAGTCAGCGGCGGCAGACTAGCGTGGCGGACCCAGCAGGGGAATGAGCTCTTCATAGGTCGAATGATTCTTGAGCGGAGCGCGGTTAGCAGCAAGCATGTCACTACTACCCGGTCCGCAAGGTAAGACCGGGCCACAATAAGGAGCAAAACGATGTTCATCGTCGCGTGGTTCGCTGCGACTCTCCGGCAGTACCCGGAAATCGCCATCTTCCTTGCTCTTGCCTTCGGGTACTACTTCGGGAAATTCACCTTTAAGGGAATCGGTTTGGGGTCGGTCACCGCGACTCTCCTGGCCGGCATCCTTATCGGACAGATTGGTATCACGATCTCGCAACCTCTGAAGGCCACAGTCTTCCTTATGTTTCTCTTTGCCGTCGGCTATGCCGTTGGGCCGCAATTCGTCCGCGGTGTCGCCAAGGATGGCCTGCCGCAAGCGATATTTTCCGTAGTCCAATGCGTGTTCTGCTTGTTGGCAACCATCGTGATCGTGAAAATCGCCGGTTACAACCTTGGCTATGCGTCGGGGTTGTACTCGGGGTCGCAAACTATTTCCGCCGCCATGGGCCTGTCAACCGACGCGATCAACCGTTTAGGACTCTCTGCCGACGAGACCAAAAACCTGCTCGACTCGATGCCAGTCGCTTACGCCGTGACCTACATGTTCGGCACGTTGGGATCGGCGATCGTGATCGCGCTGCTCGGTCCGGCGATGCTTCGCATTGACCTCCCGGCTGCGTGCAAAGACTACGAGGAGAAGCAGGGAGGCAGCAAGGAACTTGGAGGACCGGGGACAGCCTGGCACCGTTGGGAAGTGCGTGCCTTCCGTGTGATGCCTGGCGGCAAAGTAAATGGTCTCAGGGCCATCGAAGCCGAGTCGCTGCTCCCTCAATCGCGCATTTTTGTCCAGCGCGTGCGTCGAAACGGGGTCATTGAAGAGGCGACTGCGGACACTGTGTTGCGCGAAGCCGATGTGGTGGCAGTTGCAGGCGCTCGCGAGGCGCTCGTGAATATTATTGGTGAACGCGCAAAGATGGTGGCGGCCGCAGGTTCTCGTGAGACGGTGACGAGCGTTGCTAGTGGAATCACGATAGAGGTTGACGATCCAGAATTACTGAGCGTTCCCGTAGAAGGCGTCGACGTTTACGTGACCAATAAAGAGGTGGACGGCAAGACTCTCGCAGAACTCGCGGCGCAACCCTGGGCTCGCGGAGTCTTCCTGCGGAAGATCACACGGGGTGCGGTTGCCACTTCGATCCCTATCCTTCCAAATACAAAAATCTTCCGCGGCGACATCCTTACCCTGGTTGGCCGGACCCAAGACACCAATACCGCGATCAAAATGTTGGGCGTACCGGACCGCCCCAGCGATGTCGCTGACGTGGCGTTTATCGGCGCCGGAATCGCAGTGGGTGCGCTGATCGGCGCACTAGTCTGGAAGGTAGCAGGTGTGCCAATAACGCTCTCAACCGCTGGCGGCGCGCTCATCTCTGGACTCGTTTGCGGGTGGGTGCGGTCGGTCCATCCCAAGTTCGGTCGTATCCCAACATCGACGGTCTGGTTCATGAATTCCGTCGGCCTCAACATCTTCATCGCCATAGTCGGCATATCGGCTGGCCCGGGCTTCGTAAATGGCTTGAAGACGCAAGGTATTGGCTTGTTCCTATGGGGAGCCCTGGCGACGACGGTGCCCCTCGTCCTTGGTATGTTCGTTGGCAAGTATATCTTCCGCTTCCACGACGCGATTCTACTCGGAATCGTTTCGGGGGCGCGTACGACGACTGCTTCGCTCGGCTTGGTCTGCGATATAGGCAAAAGCCAAGTGCCTGCGCTCGGCTATACGGTAACTTACGCGGTCGGCAACACTCTGCTCACTATCTGGGGAATGGTCACCATCATGCTTCTGTCTTGACGTTTTAAGAAAGGTAAAAATCATGGACCTTGTGAAGCTCCGTAAATTCGAGACGTTGGGCCCCTTCGAGATTAAAGATGAGCTGATCAAGCTCGCCAAGAAGACCTCCCGTACGACCCAGTCGGCATTCCTAAATGCTGGCCGCGGCAATCCCAACTGGGTCGCCACTATTCCGCGCGAGGGCTTCTTCCTGCTAGGTCAGTTCGCAGTCACCGAAAGCAAGCGGGTGATGGAACATCCCGCGGGTATCGGCGGGATGCCGCAGCCTCAAGGCATCGCGAGTCGTTTCGAAGCATGGCTCGCAAAGCATTCCGACATGCCTGGGGCATCGTTCCTTACTGCGATGGTACCGTTCGCGATCAAGACGTTTGGGTTCGAGCCCGACGCCTTCGTCCATGAGCTCGTGGACTCGATCATCGGCGACAATTATCCAGTTCCTGACCGCATGCTTGTGCACAACGAGCGTATTGTGCACGAGTATCTGATGTGGGCTGTGTGTGGGAAACCGCACCCGGCGGGTAAGTTTGACCTCTACGCAGTCGAGGGCGGCACTGCCGCGATGTGTTACATCTTCAAATCCCTGAAGGCCAATCGCCTCCTGCATCCGGGGGATACGATTGCGCTGGGTACACCCATCTTTACGCCCTACCTCGAGCTACCTCATCTCGAGGATTACGGCCTGAACTTCGTCACCATTCAGGCCCCCCAAGAGAACCGCTTTCAGTTCACGGACGCGGAGCTCAAAAAGCTGGAGGATCCCAAGGTCAAGGCGTTCTTCCTCGTCAATCCCGGCAATCCAACGGGCGTCGCAATCAGCAAAGAAGTAATCGGCAAGATCGCAAACTTGGTGAAGACGAAGCGTCCCGACCTCATGCTCCTGACCGATGATGTCTATGGAACGTTTGTCCATGATTTCCGGTCTTTGCTCGGCGAACTGCCGCAGAACACCATCGGCGTCTACTCCTATTCCAAGTATGTCGGGTGCACGGGGTGGCGCCTCGGCGTCATCGCAGTGCACGAAGACAACATTTTCGACAAGATGATCGCGAAGCTCTCGGATGCTGATCTGAAAGCGCTCGACAAACGGTATGGCACGCTGGTTCTCGAGCCGCGCAAGATCAAGTTCATCGACCGTATCGTGGCCGACAGCCGGGACGTGGCCCTCAATCACACGGCCGGCCTCGCGCTGCCCCAGCAGGTCATGATGAGCCTGTTCTCCCTCGCCGAAATGATGGACGGCGCCAAGCTTTATCAGAAGGCATGCATGGAGATTGTCCACCGGCGCGCCAAGGCCATGATCGAGGGCCTTGGCATCGACGTTTCCCCAAACCCGCTGTACAACGCTTACTACGGCTTGATCGACTTCGAGTTCTTTGCACGTAAGAATATCGGCGAGGATGCCGTCGAATACCTCAAAAAGAACGTGCACCCGCTCGACCTTGCTTTCCGTCTGGCCGAGGATCACGGGATCGTGCTGCTGAACGGCGGGGGCTTCGAGGCGCCTGACTGGTCGCTGCGCGTGTCCCTGGCCAATCTACCCGATGAGGCGTACGAGGAGATCGGACGCGGCGTTCGATCGATCGCGCGCGGCTACCGCGATGCCTACGAGGCTTCAAAGGGCGCCGAGAAATCCAAAGTAGCCGCCGCGCGGTAAGTCTCTCCCGGGGGGCCGAGGAGCCGCGCGACGTTGCATGTGGGATCGCTTCGGCTGGGTCGCGCGACTCAGCCGTTGTAGTATCCGTTTTCTTGCTTCACGAAGACCGTCCTCGGAAACAGGATGGTTTGGCTGGCTAGATTCGTTCGCAAGTGAATTCGGACCAACGAAATTGAATCCGCATGCAACAGAGCCGGCACGCTAGCTTGAAACAATTAATAAGTGGGCCGAATGAACCACGAAGTAAAGGGAGAAGCAAAAACGCAGGCAATCCGATTAGCGATTTCCCTGCAAGCAGTTGCAGATAGAACCGTAAACTCATCAGATAACCTCGACGACTACAACCGAGAACTCACTCGATAGAATCTCCGGACGGAGGATGCCTCAGAAGGAACAACACATGGAATGGCTTGCGAGACTCTTTACAAAGTACCCCGAAATGGGAGTTTACCTGGCAGTGGGCATAGGGTACTTGATTGGTCGGCTGAAGTTTCGTGGTGTCGGACTCGGCGTGGTCACAGGATCCCTACTGGGGGGGATCCTTATTGGAAATTTCTTTCACGTGCCCGTCTCCGACCAAGCTAAATCGATCGTGTTCCTTCTATTCCTATTCGGAATTGGTTATTCGGTGGGACCTAGTTTTTTTCAGAATCTCAAAGGCGAAGGCTGGCGCTGGGCTGTGCTTGGTTTTTTTGTTCCTGTCATTGGTCTCTTGACTGCGTATACAGTTGCACGTGTCTTGAAACTTGATCCGGGTTATTCCGCCGGATTGCTTTCTGGGTCCCTAACGGAGTCGCCCGCAATCGGCACTGCAAGCGAAGCAATACGTTCCTTATCCCTGCCCGACGAACTAAAGCAGCAATGGATCTCACACATAGCGGTCGCGGACGCAATCTGCTACATCTTCGGAACCTTGGGCGTCATCTGGTGCTGCAGCAGTCTTGGACCGAAACTTCTTCGCTTCGACCTTCGTGCCGAGTCGAAGAAAGTGGAAGAAAACTTGGGAATCCAACGCTCGAAGCTCGGCGTTTACTCCGCATGGCAACCCATCGGCTTTCGCGCCTATACAATTGCTCATGACGGGCGCGTCGTTGGTAAAACAGTCATAGAAGCAGAACAATCTATGCCTGGTGTCCGCCTCTTCATAGAGCGAATTCGACGTAAAGGGGACGTCTTCTTACCCCTCCGCACCACTGTCCTCGAGGCAAATGATACGGTCGCTGTGCTCGGGCGTGCCGAAATCCTTATCGAGGCACTTGGTTCGCCGGCAAGGGAGGTCGCTGACCCCGAACTGCTGGACATCCCAGTAGCATCCTACGATTTATACGTCACCAGTAAGACCGTTGCTGGCAAGACGCTCCAGAAGATTGCAGATGATGTCGAGGAAGCTCGTGGCGTTTTGCTGCGGGGCATCACGCGCGGTGACCAAGAGATTCCTATCGGGACAAATACAGTGATCGAACACGGCGACATACTCCACGTAAGTGGATCCGAATCTGCCGTCGAGAAACTGGCCCCTGTAGTTGGCCGAGCAATTCATCCAACGGATGAAACCGATTTTGCTGTGCTAGGAATAGCCATATCCATCGGTGTTTTGGTCGGGGCCGTGCTCACAATACCAGTAGGCCACCTGAGAATAGCCTTGGGCACTAGCGTTGGAACTCTTCTCGCCGGTGTGACAGTTGGGTGGATGCGCTCCGTACGTCCGTGGTTCGGAATAGTCCCGGATGCAGCCATTCTTTTCATGCGGTCGATTGGTTTAGCAGCGTTCGTGGCAATGATTGGCCTAAAAGCCGGCCCGATTTTTTTGCAAGCAGTGAGAGAATTTGGCTACATCCTCTTCTTGGGAGGTATCGTGGTGACCCTTACACCACTTATTGCAGGTCTTTTCTTCGGTCGTTACGTTCTCAAGCTCAACCCGGCACTTTTGCTAGGAGGCATCGCGGGCGCGCAGACGATGATCGCGGGCGTCGCCGCGGTTCAGGAGAAGTCAGACAGCCAAGTTGCCACGCTGGGTTATTCGTACACGGCGGCATTCGGTCACATCTTTCTGACGACCTGGGGGACCATTATCGTCTCTCTAATGACTTAGCTAGGTCTGGTGACACGACAATTTCTAGAAGGAGCGGGTTCTTTGACGAAACGAACAGGATGATGGACCGTGGCTAAACAAACGCAAGTGGCGCGATTCCTTACAGTGCTAGCTTCGCTGTTCTTTTTGTACCTTTGTGTTCTCGTGTTTGCCCAACCACGCTCAGAATCGGAGCCAGTGCCATCCGCGACTCCCGTTCGATGAACTCTGCGGACGCACCGAGCGGCGCAGGATCTGATGAGCTCGCTCGTTTGCCAGCGTGACGGCGCCGAACTCGTTTCTCCGGGGCATATTCCTGGACCTACCAACGTGGGGCTATCACGCATTCAGACTGGAGGCGCTCTAGAAGACTAAAGATACGAGCTAAGTAAATCGGTCTTGAGGAAATGAGGAGGTGCGAAACCATGAGCCAGATTGCAGAGAAAGAACGTCTCGAAGCTGTTCGAGTTGAGAAGGTCCCATGGAAAAAATGGGGACCCTATCTGAGTGAGCGACAGTGGGGCACAGTCCGCGAGGACTATAGCGAAGGTGGAGACGCCTGGAATTACTTCAGTCACGAACACGCCCGTTCACGCGCCTACCGCTGGGGTGAAGACGGTTTAGCCGGGATTTCCGACGACAAACAGCGCCTCTGTTTCGCGCTGGCTCTTTGGAACGGCAAGGATCCGATTCTCAAGGAGCGACTCTTCGGGTTGACCAACAGCGAGGGCAACCATGGCGAGGATGTGAAAGAGTACTACTTCTATCTGGATAGCACACCGACGCACTCCTACATGAAGTACCTCTACAAGTACCCGCAGGCGGCCTATCCCTACACGGATCTGGTCGAGACGAACCGCCGTCGCTCGAAGAACGACATGGAGTATGAACTCCTCGACACCGGCGTTTTCAATGACGATCGGTATTTCGATGTCTTTGTCGAGTATGCCAAAGGCGCTCCGGAAGACATCCTCGTGCGGATCACGGCAGCCAACCGCGGATCGGACGCGGCAGAACTGCATCTCTTGCCGACGCTCTGGTTCCGCAACGACTGGTCGGCGTGGATCGCCCCATCCAACAGGGCTGCCGAGAAACCAACCCTCAAGCAGATCCAGGCCGCGGCGGGCACAAGCTCGGTCGCAGTGAGACATCTGCTGCTTGGCGATTACATCTTTTCCTGCGAAGGCGATGTACCACTGCTCTTTACCGAGAACGAAACAAATCACGAGCTGCTTTTTCCAGGCCAAAAGAACGAGAGCCCTCACGTTAAAGATGGCATCAACAACTGCGTAGTCCAGGGCAAACAGGGCGCGGTGAACCCTGACAAGAAAGGCACCAAGGTCGCGGCGCACTACGTCATCAATGTAGGCGGTGGTCAGACCAAAGTGATCCGCTTGCGGCTCTCTAAAAGCTCCCCAGAACAGATGAGCCCGCAGTTTGGAAAACAATTTGAGGAGGTCTTCGCTGCCCGGTTTCGCGATGCCGATGAATTTTACAAGTCGGTCACGCCGCCGACGGTGAGTGAAGACGCAGCCAAGGTTATGCGCCAGGCTCTCGGCGGCATGCTTTGGAGCAAGCAATTCTTTTTCTTCGACGTTGACAATTGGCTGGACGAGCACAACTCTAACCCGCTCCATCATGGATATCGGAATTCTCGGAACTCGGCGTGGTTCCACATGCTAAACGAGGACATCATTTCCATGCCCGACAAGTGGGAGTACCCCTGGTATGCGGCCTGGGACCTGGCATTCCACACGCTCCCGCTCTCGATCGTGGACCCCGACTTCGCCGAAGAGCAGATGGAGATGATGCTGCGCACCGTCTATCTGCACCCGAACGGTCAGATGCCTGCCTACGAGTGGAACTTCAGCGACGTGAATCCCCCGGTCCACGCTTTTGCGACATACTTCCTGCACAAGACCGAGCAAGCCCTGCACGGCAAGACGGACGTCGATTTTCTTAGGACCACGTTCAAGAAGCTCTTGCTGAACTACACCTGGTGGATAAACCGCAAGGACCGTTTCGGCAAGAACGTATTCGAGGGAGGCTTTCTCGGCCTCGACAATATCGGCGTCTTCGACCGCAGCGCGCCGCTTCCCACCGGCGGCCACCTGGAGCAAGCGGACGGCACGGCGTGGATGTGCCTTTTCAGTCAAAACATGCTGGCACTTGCCTTCGAGCTCACTCTCCACGACCCCACCTATGAGGACATGATCGTAAAGTTCGCCGAGCACTTCTACTACATTGCCTCGGCCATGAACAAGCCAGAATCGGACGGCATGTGGGATGAGGAGGACGGTTTCTACTACGACCTGCTGCGGCTCCCGGATGGCAGTGCGACGCGGCTCAAGGTGCGCTCGATGGTTGGACTCCTTCCCCTCTGTGCGGCAACGGTCGTCGAGGCTAGTACTCGAGAGCGCGTTCCGGGGGCAATGGCGAAGATCAACGAACGGCTACGCCGGACACCAGAACTCCGGAAAACCATCCACCCCACAGGTCCCGGGCACTTCGGCGTTGCGGACCGTGGAATCCTGGCCTTAGTCAACCCGGAGCGGCTTCATAGGATCCTTACTAAGATGCTCGATGAAAACGAGTTCTTGAGCCCCTACGGCATCCGCTCTCTTTCCAAGTTCCACGAGCAGCATCCCTACGTCCTACACGTGCACGGGCAGGAATACCGGGTGGACTACCTGCCTGCGGAGTCCACTACTGGCATGTTCGGTGGCAACTCCAACTGGCGGGGACCGGTCTGGATGCCAGTGAATGCGCTCATCGTCCGGGCGCTTCTGAACTTCTATTGGTACTACGGCGACAATTTCAAAATCGAATGTCCGACGGGATCCGGCAAACTGATGAACCTATTCGAAGTCAGCAAGGAGATCTCGGACCGGCTCACGCGAATCTTCTTGCGCGACGAGCGTGGCCGGCGACCCGTCTATGGTGGCACGGAAAAGTTTCAGAGTGATCCGTTCTGGCGCGACAACATCTGCTTTTTTGAATACTTCCACGGCGACAACGGTGCAGGCCTCGGTGCCAGTCACCAAACCGGCTGGACCGGACTCGTCGCCAAATGTATCGAACTTTACGGCTTCCTCGATCCCAAGCAGCTCCTGGAAGTAGGCCGGCAGGCCGCGTTCACTCCGGCCGCTGACAAAGCGCGAAGCGCACGGGCCTAAGCGATGGCCTGAGGCAATCGCTAGCACGAGGCCTGCGAAAGGCGAGAGTGACCGTCGTCTCCGGAGCCATGACGAAGCTATGCTCTTGGCCGATTGTTTTTTTCCTCTTCAAGAGGTGGGTTACTCTAGTCGGGAAACCTAGTATTTTTCCGGGACAAAGTGCCTTCCCTTCAGAGTAGCCTGATCGTCGTAACTGTCTTTGTTCTTGCGTTTCGGCAATTTTACTTTTTCCTTTGGGGTTTTACCGTAGGGAATCATGCTTAACAGATGCGAGATGCAGTTGAGCCTTGCTTTTTTCTTGTCGTCTGACCGAACGATGTGCCACGGTGAGTGCTTGCCGTCAGTTGCCTTCAACATTTGATCTCGCGCGTGGGAATACTCATACCAGCGACGAAATGACTCCAAGTCCATTGGGCTGAGCTTCCATTGACGAAGCGGGTCCTCAATGCGAGCTTCAAATCGGCGTTGTTGTTCTTTCTTTCCAACCTCCATCCAGTACTTTATGAGGATGATCCCAGCGTCCGTAATGTACCTTTCGATCTCGGGGCAGAGTTTCAAGAACTTGCGATGTTGTTCCGCAGTGCAGAAGCCCATGACATATTCTACGCCAGCACGGTTGTACCAACTTCTATCGAAAATTACGATCTCTCCCGCCGTCGGGAAATGCTGCATGTAGCGCTGCATATACATCTGGCTCTTCTCGCGATCGGATGGAGCGGGTAGAGCAACGAGACGGAACACGCGCGGACTGACCCGTTCCGTAATCGCACGGATCGTGCCACCCTTGCCAGCGGCGTCACGGCCTTCAAACACTACAATGACGCGCAGTCGCTTATACTTGACCCAATCCTGAAGTTTGCAGAGTTCGGCCTGCAGCCGGCTCAGTTCCTTCTCGTACTGCTTGCGCTTCAATCGGCCATTGCCGGGTTCTTTATCGCCCATCGGGAACCTCCCCTTTGTGTGGGACATCTCGATCACTCTTGAGCCGCAATATTCGATTTCCGAATCATATGGAAGTTCACAACAAGCCACCGGCGGGTCGGAGGTGCACCCTCGTGCGCAAAAAAAGACTGATTCGCGAAAGTACTTCACGCATAAAGGACGCTGAGCTGGCGTAGCAGAAGGGAGCGCGGATTGAACAGAAGGCCAAATGTGGAGCGGCCACCCTTTCGGGTTCCATCGAGCATTGCGACCGATGAAATCAATCACTCACGTCAGCGGTCCGCGTCTACCTTCACAAAGCTGTACTTCGCGCTGAATTGAATGCGGGGCGCATTTGCCTTTAGGCCACTTTGCTCCATTGCCCAACCGTAGAGAAATTCAGCCCCAACATTCAGCGACCCGTAAGGATTCCAGATCATGTTCGCTCCGGTGTACGTGGCATGATTGTAGGTTGTGGGGGGGGCCAGGTTCGCATTGTTTACTGCGGCGTACGAGTAGATCGCGCTAGACCGCAACGTCTTCCGCCAATAGTGCTGATATGCAGCCTCGATCCCGACCGCGGGGGTCGCTAGCAAATGCGGGGTTGGGGTTGACGTGGGCTCTGCATCGATTCCCAATCCCGAGGTGTCTTGTATATATCGTGAAACCCCGTGTCCTGCAGCGACCTCAAAAATTACGTTATCCTTCCCAAACGTCTTCACACCCGTAGCAACATTCACTCCCCACCCAAAAACGGCATCTGTCTTCCCGTCGGGCAAGAAGGCAGCTATGGAACGGAATAATCCTGAGACTTGGAAGTGCCCCCGCTCGAACTCCTTTCGTAGCCGGATTGTTCCATCAGGCGCGGGGGCATTTGGCTGGTCCGTGAATTGCGGCGTTGTGAAGGTCACGTCGGAGCTGGGCTTTTCTATCGAAAAGTAGAACGTCGTACTGGAACCCAACGCAAAGCCGTAACGAATCTGTGGATTTCTAAGCGATACCAATCCGTTGGGCCCTTGAAAGTCGAGAGTATCTGGGGAAGCGTCAGGATCCATGAAATTGGTGAATGTTTGCCCGACTAACACGTTTTTTACTTGTGCGTAAGCGTGGCGCAGGCGCGGCGTCGTCGAGTTGGTTCCAAAGAAATCGCCTTCGAGATAAAAGCGTACCTCTCCAACCTTGGTGGTGGGAACTCTGAAATCGAGGCTTAGTCGCGTGGGACGCACCGAGACGTTTGCATTATTTACTCCGACGACGGTAGGAATGGGGATAGACGAAGGAACAAATGCGTCCACATTTCCCGCGGGCTTCAAGTCGTAAATAAAGTCGGTCTTAAAGTATCCGCCAATCTTAAGGATCGTCTGGGTTCCCGGCAACTGAAAGAATCCGTGATACTTAGGATCGAGCGGGACGTTATCGAAGCGGGCTGCGGCAACCGTGTCCTCAGAAAATTCATTGTATGTGGCCGTCGCTTCTCCTACCTGCTTCGAGGGTGCAGCCTGAGGCATAGGTTGCGTCGATTCAATGGTGCCCTCTTGCTTCACGGACGCAGCCGTTGGAGCTGGTTTGACTTCGGCGGGTTTGCTCTCTAATTCGCCCAGCCGCGCTTGCAGCTTGTTCATCTGCTCGCGCAACTCGTCAAGTTGCTTGCGCAACTCTTGCACGCTCTGATTCGAAGAATTCGACTGAGCCGAGGCGGCCTGCGGGAATAAACCAATGCTAAGCAGAGCAAGGGTCAAGCGTACGTGTCTGCGGTTCTTCACAGCGGTTCCTCTTTCCCCAGATACTTGGCTAGCCCAGAGCCGTTCGAGGCAACTTTCTTCGCACTGTCAGAACTTTCGTCCAGCGGAAATCTGAAGTCGAATTGCGGTAACGCGACTACCCCTTCTAATTTCACAGGTTGCAAAAGTAACGTGGCAGCGGCAACTGTCACTTCTTACAGCGGGAAGGGTAAGCGCGGGAAGACTTCCAGCTACAACGAGCATCTCGTTAACGTAAACGGACCCAAATGGTCCAAGGACATCTACTGTTATTTAGCATGTTCCGCGTTCGTCCACTTCTGAATGGGAATGCCGGGATCCGCATCCTTACTCTCACTCTTTTGTTCCCGAGATCGCAGCCACCTGTTGAGACCTCCAGCTGTATCTTTTGCCAGTACAGCGAGGAAGCACTCTGACCTAGTGTCTAAAGAGCGGGTACGTACCACTTGGGCAAATGATGAACCAAGAGCAGAGGCCCGTGCTCGATCCACCCATACTGTTCGTGAGTGCGATCAAGAGCAGGGATAGCCATGAATCCGAAACAAAAATTCTTGGGTGTGCCCTTGCGATATCTCCTGGCTGTGCTCTGTACAATCGCCATCGCATCAGGCGACACACTGACATCTATGCCGTCGCCTCACGTGGCGCGGGCAGCTTCCCCGCAGGAACAGGCTGCGAAGATTCCACCAGACCAGCTGGACTCTCTCGTTGCACCCATCGCGCTCTATCCAGACCCCATGCTAGCCCAGACTCTTGCGGCTTCCACGTATCCTCTCGAACTCATCCAGCTCCAGCAGTGGCTGGCAAAGAATCCCGAACTGAAGGATAAAGCGCTCGCCGATGCCGTCGCGAAACAGCCATGGGACCCGAGCATTCAAGCGTTGGCCGGATTGCCCGATGTGGTAAAGCGTCTGGCAGACGACATTCAGTGGACCACCGATCTGGGCAACGCGTTCCTCGCGCAAGAGAGCGAAGTGATGGATGCCGTGCAGCGGATGCGCAAGAAGGCACAGGGCACCGGCAATTTGAAATCGACCGAGCAACAAAAAGTGGAAACCAAGGTCATCGAGAACAAGAGTGTGATCGTGGTCGAGCAGGCTAATCCGCAGGTTGTCTATGTGCCTTCGTATGATCCTGTCGTGGTATACGGCCCGCCGGTCTATCCCTACCCACCGATCTACTATCCGCCGGCGGGATATTATGCCGCGGGAATCGCGATTTCTTTCGGCGTTGGCATGATGATGGGGGCGTTCTGGAGCGGCGGCTGGGGCTGGGGCTGCGGCTGGGGCGGCAACAATACCATCAACATCAACAACAATAATAATTTCAACCGTAACTCCAATATTGGCCGTGGCAACGGCAACAACATTGGTAGCGGAAACCGCCCATCGCAACTACCAAGCCGCGGTGGCGGAGGCCGAGGTGATTCCAATTGGAAGCACAATCCGCAACATCGCGGCGGAGCTCCGTATGGGGATCGAGCTACCGCGAATAGGTTCGGTGGTACAGCACGTGGAGACTCTTTGTCCAATCGTCAGGCTGGCGCCCGGCAACAGGTCGGCCGACAGGGCGGAAATCTGCCTAGCAATCGCGGCGGCGGAGCCGGCGTGAGCAATCGGGCCAGCGGCGTCGGCGCGGGTAACCGCGCGGGTGGAGGGGGAGCAGATAGCGTAGGAGGCCGGGACCTCTCGCGCAGCGGTGGCGGAAACCGCGATGCTTTCGGAGGCGGTTCCAGGGGCTCCAAGGGTTACAACGGAGCGAGCGCACGCGCCAGCAGCAGCCGCGGTTCTTCTAGCATGGGATCTCGAGGAGGCGGTAGTCGAGGTGGCGGAGGCCGGCGCCGGTAAGCAGCCTGGGTCCGATGATTGGAGGTCATAGCAGCATGGAAATGAGATCAACTTCTGCAAAGGCAAGCTCCCTCAAGCTTCTTTGGATCGCGGGTATACTGGCGTTTCTGTCGGGGCCTAGCCACCTCGATGCTCAACAACCTCCCGCAGAAACGGTCCCAGCTTCGGTTGCTGTCGGTGCCAAAACCTTCGACACTCCACAACAGGCTGCCGAAGCGCTAGTCGCTGCGGCCGAGCAGTTTGACGAGCGCGCTCTCAAAGAGATTTTCGGCCCAGGTGGCGAGGACATAATTTTTTCTGGTGAATACCCCCAAGACCGAAAGCTAGCTGCTAATTTCGCTGCGGAAGCTCACGAAAAGAAACGCGTCTCCGTGGATCCGAAGAAAGGGAGCCGGGCTTTCCTCCTGGTGGGCGACGAAGACTGGCCGTTCCCGGTGCCAATCGTGAAGCTGGGCGCCAAATGGGCTTTTGATGCCAAGGCCGGTCGCCAGGAACTTTTTTACCGTCGCATTGGAAGCAATGAACTGGACGCTATTGATATCTGCCGCGGCTACGTAGAAGCGCAGCATGACTACTCCCTCCAGAAGCGCGAAGGCTACGATGCAAACCAGTACGCTCAGCGCATTGTAAGCACTCCTGGGAAACAAGATGGCTTGGCATGGCAAAACCCGGACGGTAGTTGGGGCGGACCCATTGGTGAAAAAATCGCCCTTGCTATCGAACAGGGCTACTCCGGCGCTGCGGAGCCGTATCATGGCTATTTCTTCAAAATTCTGAAAGGGCAGGGACCGGCGGCACCTCTCGGCCAAATGGATTTCGTCGTGAAGGGCATAATGATCGGGGGCTTCGCCCTTGTTGCTGCACCGGCCGAGCACGGCGTGACCGGATTGAAGAGCTTCATCGTCAGCCACGACGGCGTTGTCTACCAGAAGGATTTTGGATCGGCCAGCCTGAATGAATTCATAAAAATGGAGCGCTTCAATCCAGATCCTTCCTGGACCCCAGTCCCGGAGGACTAAGAGAAGATCCGATCAACTAAACGCAGCACTCGTCGCAGTAGAAAGCCGCATCGGTTAGTGGGAAGTCTTCGGTCTAGGTAGTCATCCCGCCCGTCGGTGGCTGCTTAGCTGACAATATTCTTGCTCAGGAAGGCCCAACTGTCATTCTTGACAGTTCTTTCGCGGAATGTCTGAAGACACCATTATCAATACTTCGGAGTTCTCTTGCGAAAAGAAAGGTCGAAAGAGTCGCATGTGAGAGCCGTGGCAGGGATGCCTGGCAGGCAAAGTGTGCGAGAAAACAGAAAGGGTCTCAATGAAAAGGAATATTAGCGTACTGTTTGTTTTGGCAAGCGTAGGGTTTCTGTTTGTCCCAGCCGCGAGAGCGCAGGCGGCGGCAAGCAAGGACGCACAGACCGTGAGCGAGCAGGATATTCAGCTGTTGCGCCAGGATGTTCGGTCGAGAAAAAAGCAGCTGATCGCGGCGAACTTGACTCTTACCGATGCGGAAGCGACGCAGTTCTGGCCCGTGTATGACCAATACAGCGCAGAGATGACGAAGATTGGAGATCAGCGGTATGCCCTGATCAAAGAATATGCGCAGAACTTCGGTTCCTTGACGGACGACCAGGCGCTGAGTTTGATCAATCGCTCACTGGCACTGGATGAAGCTGTCGAGCAACTGAGGATTAAGTACGTTCCGATTATCAATAAGGTGCTGGCTGGCAAGAAGACGACCACGTTCTTCCAAATGGACCGTCGCATCACCGCGCTAATCGACCTCCAACTGGCATCGCAAATTCCGCTCGTACAGGAACAGCACTAGTTCCGAATCGCAAAAAAGCGAGAGATGATCGACTGGGTTCGTCGGTCATTTCTTGGTGTGCGGTCGCACAATGGAGTATCTCCCATTCCAGTCACCCAAATGCCCGGGAAGGGTCTTGGTTAGGTGCTTGCTCGCTTCCCGTTCGTGTTGGTTAATCCAATGACAAGCTCTCGGTCCAGAAACGCTGGATTCAAGTAAAGTGGAAGGCCTGCTCGTGACCGGCAAATCCCGCCCGACTCGATGTGCTGCTCGCGAGTCTCTTACGAGCCTATGGGCGGGAAAAGTCGAGACATTGCTTTGCATTCGTAATAGGAGCCCTCGATGGAACCTCCCATTCCCCCTCTGCTTTTTGCTCTGCTTCTTCTCATCGGCATGCTGCTTCTACTGGAATTCGGTCGCCGTATCGGTGTCAGGCGCCGCCCGAAAGAGTCGGAAGGCGAGCGGAGCGGTCTTGGCACTGTCGAGGGCGCGGTTTTCGCCCTGTTTGGCTTGATGATTGCCTTCACCTTCTCGGGAGCGGCCTCGCGGTTTAACGAGAAACGGATGCTGACTGCCGAAGAAGTTAATTACATCGAAACCGCCTATCTGCGGCTGCGCTTGCTGCCACACCAGGCACAACCTGCACTTCAGGAATTGTTTCGCCGCTATGTGGACTCGCGGCTTGAGACTTACCGCAGGCTACCCAATATGGCGGCCGCCGAACTGGAGATGGCTGAATCCAAGAGGATTCAGGAAGAGGTTTGGAGCGAGGCCGTAGCCGCTACCCGGCTCCCCGATTCTCATCCTTCCTCTGGTCTGTTACTGCTTCCTGCGCTGAACAACATGATCGACATGTCTACCACCCGCACAATGGCCCTTCAGATTCACCCTCCAAGAGTAATCTATGCGCTTCTGTTCGGCCTGGGTCTCATTTGTTCCCTGCTGGCTGGCTTTCGGATGTCGAGTGGCCAACAACGGAGTTGGCTCCACATCCTCGGCTTCACAGTCCTCACGGTGATCATCGTCTACGTCATGCTTGACGTCGAATACCCGCGTGCGGGCTTGATTCGCCTCGAATCTGCCGACCAGTTGCTGATCAATCTCCGCGAGCATATGAACTGAGGGCGGATGATCTGATATTGGGTTTGATCTAGCCGTGTGAAGCCTTTTGTGAAGGTCAGGTTTGGGGATTTGCCTGCCCACAAGCGATCCGCTTCCATTTTTCTTGACTGGGCGCAATGTTCTGTGAATTTTGACCCTTAGGAAGCCCGCGAGTGAGGATGTCTCTAATCAATGTGCACTCGACGTCACGGCTGTTCCGCGGATAAGACAGCTTCACCCTTTGTCTTGCTTTCTTTGAGCTTGGCACGGTACACCATCACCCGGGTCTCAAGGAGTTCTGCTTCAGCTTTGCGCTTCGTCTTCTCGAGCACTACGGAGTAATTCGTCAATGCTTGAATCAGCGCTGGATAATTCGGCGGCGATGATTTTTCCAAGATGCTGAGCGCTTGTTTGGAGGGCGACTCTGCCTCGGCATAGTAGCCACGAGCCAAGCTGGCACAAGCAACCTTGATCAGAGCATCTGCCACGTCGGGGTGGTTCTTGCCCAATGAATGTTCCTTGATCGTGGCTGCCCGATCAAAAAGCGCTCCGGCCTCATCGTACTTCCGCAGGTCGAAATACAGCACACCCAGATTTTGCAATGTTTGCGCATAGTTAAGAGTTTGTGTTTGCGACGCCTGATCCCACACTCTTATAGCCCGTTTGAAAAGTGACTCAGCGTCTGAATAATTGTGGCGCGAGTAATTGAGCACGCCCAGGCTGCTGAGGATGGAAGCCACTCCCGGGTTTTCCGGGCCTAGCGTCTTTTCTCGTATGGCAAGTGCGCGCTGGTAGAGCGACTCGGCTTCCTTGCCCTTGCCTTGCGAGGCGTAATTCTCCGCCAAATTGGCAAGAATGACGGCCACTTCGGCGTGCTCCTGTCCGAATGTTCTTATCCGAATTTCTAGCGCGCGCTGAAACAGGGGTTCGGCTTCTGAATACTTACCTTCCCTATGAAAAACCGAGGCCAGACCGTTGAGGCCTGTTCCCACGTCTGGGTGATCCGTCCCAAGTGCCTTTTCCCAGACAGCGAGCGCGCGCTGGATGAGGAGTTCAGCGGCTGGGTAATCACCCTCCCATAGCCGGAGCGTTCCCAAACTATTGAGAACGGAAGCCACTTCCGGATGATCGGGTCCATAAGTTTTCACCCGGATCGCCAAGGCGCGTCGGTAAAGCTCTTCAGCAGCCGTGTATTTGCCTTCATCACATAGGAGCGTGGCCAGATTCTTGAGGATGCTGGCCACGCCTGGGTGCTCTGCCCCAAAGGCACTTTCCGCGATAGTTCGAGCACGCTGCAAGAGAGGTTCGGCTTCCGCGTACCTGCCTTCCTCCAAATAGAGTGAGCCCATATCATCAAGTATATTAGCCACTCCAGGGTTGTCCGGTCCTAGCGCCGTTTCCTCGATGGCCACCGCGCGCCGCAAATGGGATTCAGCTTCTGAGTACTTGCCTTCGTCTTGTTCGACCATGGCCAGATTGTGGAGAGCTGTGCCGATGTTAGGGTGCTCGGGCGCGAGAGTCTTCTCCCATATCGCGAGTGTTCGATGGTATTCCAACTCGGCTTCCTTATACTTCCCTTGCTTTTGATAAACGCTCGCCAAGTTGTTTAGAACCAAAGCCACGTCGGGGCCTTCGGGTCCTGAGGCCTTCTGGTCTATCGCTAGTGCGCGTTTAAACAGGGACTCGGATTCCGTATACATACCTTCCATCCACTTTAGCCCGGCAAGATCGCTGAGAACCTTTGCCACCTCTAGGTGCTCCGGTCCAAGGGCCTTTTCACGGATGGCGAGGGCGCGCACAAAGAGTGGTTCAGCGTCCGAATATTTGGCTCGCTGTACCAGAAGATTGGCGAGATTGTCGAGTGATGTGGCGACTTCCAGCTGTTCTGGTCCGTAAACATGTTCGAGAATCGTCAGGGCGCGGTTGTAAAGCAGTTCAGCTTCGGCGAACTTGCGTTCCGCTTGCTGCACCGCGGCGAGGTTAGTCATTGCTGCTGCTAAACGAGGATCAAGTTCTCCGAATTTTTCGGCGAGTAGAATTGCATCCTTAAATAGATCCTCAGCTTCCGTGTAACTCCGCTTCTGATACGCTTGCATCCCTGCTGCGTTTTCACTTTCCCACGAAGGTGCCTGAGCAGAGCCTGCGACGGCCCACAAGGTCATGGCAAGCGGTATAACTATTTGGCGGGATTTCACCGCACAGCCTCCTCAAGCTGGCCTGGCCGAACAATCAAATGCTTGCGTGTCGCGACGATGCTTCAAACTGTCAGAGTTGCCAGCCTGATTGGCAATTGTGCTGGCCAGTCTTGATTGGAGTGCAGGGACTTGGGCTTATTCAGCCTGACTAACCCTGTTGGATCGCTTCACTCGAGACGCGCCGCAGGAAGACCTTCTATCGTTCACATTAGGGGAGGATTTCAGTGAAAAAGCTCTGCAGCTACAGTTATATGTAAATGGACGTCGGCTGTGGTCACAGCAAAGAGGTGAGACTGGGCCTTCCGAACCACGACTCTCTCATTTCAGAAGGTCAGGATAATTTCCCTGCTCAAGTCGATTTGGCGCGAAAATTCTTTTCAACCGAGAGCACTTTTTTTAGACGGCGGACAGCGTTTGGAATCTCTTCAACCGTCGTGTTTCCAAACCCCAAAATAAAACCTTGGCGAGGCGTGTCGCCCAGGTACGCGGGAGAAAGCGGCGCGAGCCATAGCTTCTCCCGTGCGGCGCGCTCCGCCAATTCCCGATCACGCAAATCTTTCGGCAAGATGACCGCGAGATGCATACCCGCTTCCGATCCAAGCACCTGGAGCGCTGAGCCGAATTCCTTTTGGAGTTCATCGACAAGCGCTGTCCTGCGCAGGGAGTAGAGCTGGCGCATGCGGCGAATGTGGCGCGCGAAATGGCCTTCATTCATGAAGTCCGTGAGCACAGCCTGGAAAAAATGCGGCGGCGTTATATCCATAACATACCGTACTGCCGCGAAGCGACTCACCAGGTCCGGTGGAATCACGATGTAACCTAGCCGCAAGGATGGGAACAGAGTCTTGCTAAAGGTTCCTATATAGATGACGCGAGAGTTGTGGTCGAGACCTTGCAGAGACGCGATGGGCATGTTGCCATAGCGATATTCGCTGTCGTAATCGTCCTCAATGACCCAGGCGCCTGAACTTTGCGCCCAGTCGAGGAGCTGAAGGCGCCGCGACGCGCTCATGGTCGCGCCGAGAGGGAATTGATGAGAAGGTGCAACAAAAGCGGCTCTTGCTTTACGGCACTTCTTGACACCGAAGGCCACATCCAAGCCCTCGCTATCCACTGGGACGGGCACCAAACGACAGCCCGCTGCAGTCAAGACCTGGCGCGTCAACCAATATCCGGGTTCTTCGACCCATGCGGCGCTTTGCTCGTCAAGCAGAACGCGCGTCGTGATCTCTAAAGCTTGCTGAGAGCCGGCGACAATCATGACTTGCTCCGGATCGCAGTGCACCGCACGAGCGGTTCTGAGATAGGCACATATGGCTTTGCGAAGCTCCTCGAAACCGAGCGGTCCGCCGTAGTGCAACTCTTTCGCACGAGGATTTCGGCAGTGGCGCATCACTATGCGCGACCACGTCTGGAATGGGAACTGGTCGAACGCCGGCTGGCTCACGTTGAAGGCCCCCAGCCCCCCCAACCACGGGAGTCGTTCATACGCGGGAAGCAGGCTCGCGCGTCGCGACGTAACCCGCGCACCGGAACGCGCTACATCTGGATGGGCCGAGCCTCGATCATTGGACGTCAATTGGTCTGGAAGGGAACTGCAGACGAACGTTCCTGAACCACCGCGGGCTTCGAAGTATCCTTCGGCAAGAAGCTGAGAATATGCTGTCAGGACCGGTATTCGGGAAATCCTCAATTCACTAGCAAGCGCCCGAGTCGAAGGAATCTGTTGGCCCGCGCCCAAGTTTCGGCTGACGATCATGGAGCGAAAGGCGTCATAGATTTGCCTGTGCAAAGGCTTGGCGGCTTTCCGGTCGACAGCTATCACGGGCGACACCGCGCTAGGTACTTTCTTCATAGCCCTCTCCAACTGGTCATAGCGATTTTATCTCAAGTGGATATTGCGCCCGACCACTCGGACACGCAACATTAAAAATATCGATATTGCTCATCGCCTTTTGTTCTTAGTCCCGGTGCGACAGATGCGGGGCGTCGGTGCGGATGCTCCTGAAGGCTCGAAAAAGTTTTCCACCTCGAGGGATGAGAAAACTGGCGGCCTAATTTCTAAAAGGGGGTATCTCCAAGTGCTCGATCAAAAAAACTTACTAACTCAGGTTAAGCAGTTTCGTTTCCTTTTTGTTCTCTTAGTTGCCCTGATTGGTTTTTCTGCCTCAACGTTCGCACAGCAGGCCACGATCGTCGGGACGGTTACCGATCCTTCGGGTGCCGTCGTCCCGAATGTGGCTGTCACTCTTACCAATACGGATACGGGCGTCAGCCACGTCATTCCCACGAATGACGCTGGCCAGTACGTCGCCGTCGATCTCCAGATCGGTCACTACCGAGCGAAAGCCGAGGCCAAAGGATTCAAGGTTTCAGAACAAAAAGATATCGTGCTAACGGTTGGCGACCGCATCCGCGTCGATTTCCAGATGCAACTGGGAGCGGCGCAAGAGACCGTAACGGTTGAAGCCAATGCGGTCCAGGTTCAGACCGATTCGGGCGAGCGCAGCAACCTCATCACCGACCAGCAGATGAGCCAGATCGCTGTGGCCGGGCGCAGCATTTACCAGCTTGCCGCTCTGACCCCGGGAGCCTCGAGCCAGATTGGCGCCGGTGGCATGAACTCAGGCGAAGTCAACACTCCAGTCGGCGGCGACGCCAGCGTGGAGTTCAACGGCATGCGCCAGAATCACAACATCTATTTGCTCGATGGTGGCGAAGATGACGACCGCGGCGGCGCGGGCGGTATGAGCATCGCCCCCTCCACGGACGCGATCCAAGAGTTTCGCGCTCTTACTTCCAACTACAGCGCGGACTACGGTCTCTCTTCGGCCGGCACCATGACCATGGTCCTGAAATCCGGGACGAGCCAGTTCCACGCTTCCGCATGGGAATTCAACCGCAACGATTTTTTCGACGCGCAAAACTACTTCGTCCCGAATCAGGAGCTGCGCCTCAATGTCTACGGATTCAACGTCGGCGGCCCAGTAACTCTTGGCCATCTCTATAATCCGGATAAGAAGAAAACCTTCTTCTTCTACAATATGGAATGGCGTCCCCTGATCCAGGGAGGTGCGACCAACCAGTTGGTTCCAGCCACTTCTACTTATCCCACTGCGGCTGGTGCGAATTTGGGTTCGATCAGCACGCCAATCCTTGTGCCGTCGGCGTCTCAGGTTAAGGCAAGCGTTCTCGCCAGGAACTGCGGTGGCCCTGGCCCCGGGGGGCTGCCTGCTGGAATCGTGCAAGGTTCGCAGTTCCCGGGTAACGTCATTCCCGCTTGCATGATCGACCCCAACGCAGCGTCACTGCTCGCCGCGGGCATTTTCCCAGAGAACAACGGCACAGACCTGAGCGGAAATCCTGAGTTCAAGGGCGGCGCCAACGCTGACACAAATCTACGGGAAGAGATCGTCCGCATCGACCACAACTTCAGCGACAAATTCTCCGTTTTCGGACACTACATCGCGGAGCAAGTCTCGCAAGGATTTGCAACCAGCCAATGGAGCGGTGACAACGTTCCTACCGTTGGCGACACGTTTGGGAATCCGTCGTACAGCGCCGTCGTCCACACCACTTATACGATCAATCCTCGGCTGGTCAACGAAGTTGCCTTTAACTACAACGGGAACCGCATCAACATCGTGCCCTACGCAGCGTCGGGCTTGGCCAGCTTGGCAGTCCCCACCGGTTACGATTCAACGAACACCCGGCTCTTTACTGGACCCAACAACCTCAATCGCATCCCCAATATCGACCTAGGCGGGGCCATCAACTCACAGTTTGAAATCTCCAGCTGGCCGTGGCACAACAAGGCCGATGACTACCAGATCCGCGACGACATTTCCTGGACCAAGGGTGCCCATCAGCTGAAATTTGGCGGAAGCTGGGCGCTTTACAAAAAGACCCAGGACCTGTTTGGTCAGACTCAAGGTGGTTTCACCTTCAACGGCACTTTCACAGGAAACGGCACACCAGCTTTCCCCGGACTCGGCTACGCTGATTTCTTGCTCGGCGATGCTTCGTCCTATCAAGAACTTGCCGTTCAGGACCATGGCCAGTGGAACAACGTTTCTTGGGCCGCGTACGTCCAGGACAACTGGCGCGTCAACCGCCGCTTGACCCTGAACCTCGGCTTGCGATGGGATGGCGTGCCCCACACATACGAAGCGAACGATCGCATGGGGAACTTCTATCCATCGCTCTACAATCCAGCCAATGCGGCGACGTTTAACAATAACCACAGCATCTGCGGACCAACGGATAATGCAGCGGATGGTTGCCCTGGCGGTGCCAGTCTCGGTCTGGGAACCAGCCCGAATCCTATCCTCGCTGGCGTCCCACTCTACTTAAACGGCATCGGTATCCCAGGCCAGAACGGCGTCCCGAATGGCCTCGTTAACAATCACTGGGCCATATTTGGTCCTCGCCTCGGCTTTGCCTATGACCTCACAGGAGGCGGCAAGACGGTTGTCCGCGTCGGATTCGGCATCATGTACGAGCGCATTCAGGGCAACGACATGTACAACGCCGGTCCCAACATCCCTTTCAGCCTGCAAGTTGGTCTCAACAGCGTTGAGATGATGAACCCAAGCTTTGCCCTATCTAGCGGAACGGCTGCCACTCAGCCGATCAATGCTGCCAGCATCACTGGCTTGGCAATCGGCAATTACAAGCCGCCTGTAAGCTACCAGTGGAGCATTGGCCTGCAGCACCAGATCGGAACCAAGTCGGTGTTTTCGGCGAGTTACGTCGGCAACCAGGGCCGCCATCAGAACGACTACCGCAACATCAATTTGCCGTCCGAATCCGACCTCCCGGCCTTGATTGGGGGCGCTCCCTATCAGACAGCACCCGGCCTGCCCTACCCGGGCTTCAATTCCATCACCCTTTCGGAAAACGAGGCCAACACGCATTACAACGGCCTGCAAATGGACCTGAACTCACAGCTTAGCCATGACCTGACGTTGCGGGCGATTTACACCTTTTCAAAGGCGTTCGATCCAACGAATGCGGGCAACGGCGGCGGCGACCTCGGCACCGTATCCAACCCCTACCAGGGCTGGACGTACGATGCCGGACCAAGCGGTTATGACCGCAGGAACGTGGCTGTCGTCGACTTCATCTACGACATTCCACTCTTCCGCCATACTGAAAACCGCCTCTTGAAGTCGGTGGTTGGAGGTTGGCAGGTATCGGGCATCGTCACTATGGAGTCCGGCCTGCCTATCAACATTACTCTCGGCAACAACCAGGGCGGGAATGGAGTAAGCGGCGGGGCAAACCGCCCAGACCTGCCCAGCTCAATCGCGTATCCGCACACCGTTAACCAGTGGTTTGATCCCCAGGGCTGGTCGTTTCCAGCCGTCGGCGATTGGGGGACTCTGCCACACAATGATCTGCGCGGACCTGGCCGCGACAACTGGAACATGTCGCTCTTCAAGAGCTTCATGCTCAGCGAATCTCGCGGCAGCCGTTTGGAACTGCGTTTGGAAACCTTCAACACGTGGAACCATACGCAATTCAACGGCATCGGCACCAGCTTTAACGGCTACATCACATCTGGACCCAATGCTGGCCAGCCGAATGGCAACTTCGGCCAAGTGACATCTGCCTTCGACCCGAGAATCCTTCAGCTCGGAGGAAAGATCTACTTCTAACCACACCCCGGGAGTAGGCATGCACCCCGCTCGCACACCACACCCTGCGAGCGGGGTTTTGTTTTCGACTTCACAAAGCGCGTACGTGTTTCTGACACGTTGGAACCACTGAGTTGTTAAGCGCTGGGTGGATTTTGAAAATCCTCTCGCGGCACTGAGAAGGAGAGAATGTCTATGAAAATCAATGCGGCACCCAAATGGGAGTGTGCGTGAAAAGACCGTTGACGAAACCCATCTGATAAACGATGAAAAGGCCAAAGACCAGACTAACCAGCCCTGAGACCAATCCCAGGCCGCGATTGAGGCGAGCAAAACGCTTCTCCGAATAGGTAAATGGAACAGCAATCGCCGCGGTGATCAGCATCATCCCGGCGACCGTGCCGATACCAAAAACCAAAAGATATAAAACGGCCCAGGACGGAACACGAATAGTAGTGAGGACCAACAAAGCTACGGCCGCCGATCCCGCTAGCCCGTGAACGATACCAACGGCCAGCGGCCTGACGACTTGATAGACACCAAGCTTTCCAAACACGTGATCCATCCAACCCACTGGTGTCGCGTCCTCGGCATGGCCGTGTTCTTCAGGACTGTGGCCGTGCGGGTGGCTGTGAACGTAGTCTCCGTGTCCGTGAGGATGTGAATGAGATCCCATCTGAGATGGCGTGAAAATCTCTGTCATCCTGCGCATGATTCCGGAGAGATTCAGGATTCCCAGAAGAATCAGCATCAACCCAACTGATAACTCCATCGTGAGCCCCAGTCTTGGCGGAATCACGATGCCAAACAGAATGATTGCGGAACCAACAACCAGAATCGTGATCGTGTGTCCGACACCCCAGAGGGCCCCAATCAAAGCCGCATGGCGAATGCTTCGCTGACGGCTAACGATGGTCGTTACCGCGATGACATGGTCCGCGTCGGTCGCATGACGCATGCCGAGAAAAAAGCCAAGAACAATAATAGAAAGTAGAGTGATCATTTATTTCGCGACTCCAGCGGCGGCGCGGGAACAGACGCGCCGCGCTTCGAGAAACTCCAGATATTCTGTCATTCCTTCTGCGGTTTTGGCCGACACTTTGAAAACTTCCATCTCCGGCCGGATTGCTTCAATGTTTCGTTTCGCCGCTTTCTCGTCAAATTCTACGGCGGCAGCAAGATCCGATTTAAAGATGATAGCAACGTCCGCGCTGTTGAACATCGTCGAATACTCTAGTGGCTTGTCCTCGCCATCCGAAAACTAAATCTCAACTCGCCCTATGCTCTCGAATCCTCTCGACATAACATCGACCTAAATGCGATTCTTCCCGGCGTGTACCACACACCTTGCGTGCACTTATCGTCGAAAGCCCGGCGCTCACACTCCTCTTCGGCCCTCGGCCCAGACTCGTCTTCTGTAATATCTGACAACCACCATGACTGCACGAATTGACGCCCACCATCACCTCTGGCGCTATTCGAAAGAAGAGTACGGCTGGATCACCGGCAACATGGCGGCGATAGCTAGAGATTTTCTGCCGCAGGATCTCCAGCAAGCTCTCTCGTCTTCCGGAATGCAAGGCAGCATCGCCGTTCAGGCCAGGCAATCCATCGAGGAAACTCAAGCGCTCCTGGATTTCGCTCAACAATTCGATGTGATTCAGGGAGTCGTTGGCTGGGCTCCCATCGCCGGTCCCGAGTTTCCCGCAGTCCTCGACCGCTTCAAGCATTCTCAGAAATTGAAGGGTTTTCGCCACGTCGTTCAAGACGAACCCGAAGATGCCTTCCTCCTCCGTCCAGACTTCAACGCAGGCATCGCGCTATTGAAACCGCTTGGCTTTGTCTACGATATTTTAATCTTCGAGCGCCAATTCCCCGTAGCCATCTCTTTCGTAGACCGCCATCCCGCGCAATTATTCGTCCTGGATCACGTTGCCAAACCCTGTATTCGCGAACGCGCGCTCGAACCTTGGCGCACATACATTAAGGAACTGGCGCTCCGCGAAAATGTCTTTTGCAAACTTTCCGGCATGGTGACCGAAGCGGACTGGGCGCATTGGCATCCTCAAGATCTCCAACCTTATTTCGATGTCGTCCTCGAGGCCTTCGGCCCCAAACGCCTAATGGCCGGCTCGGATTGGCCCGTCTGTCTATTGGCAGCCACGCACGAAAAATGGTTTTCTACGCTCCGCGAATTCATCTCGCCGCTTTCCGTCGCGGAGCAGGACATGATTCTTGGCGGCGTAGCGACCCATGTCTACTCTCTAAGCGAAAACGCATGAATCCCAAAACCATGCGCGCTCTGATGATCAAATCACCCGGAGCTGCCTCCATCGAACACGTGCCGCAGCCTCAGCCGGAGCACGGCAAAATCTTGCTCCGCGTTCGCATGGTCGGCCTGTGCGGCAGCGATCTAAATTCCTTTCGCGGCAAAAACCCCATGGTCCAGTTTCCGCGAATCCCTGGCCACGAAATCGCCGCCACTATCGTCGAAGGAACCTCTTCTTTCCCAGGCCTCGCCGCCGGTGTAAATGTCACCATGTCCCCCTACACTAGCTGCGGCAAATGTCCTTCCTGCCTCCGTGGTCGTCCCAATGCTTGCGCATTCAACGAGACTCTCGGCGTTCAGCGCGATGGCGCGATCACCGAATTTATCACCATGCCGCCAGAGAAACTCTATCCGGCGCCGCTCACGATCAAAGAACTCTGCCTGGTCGAACCGCTCACGGTAGGATTCCACGCCGTCGCCCGAGGACGTGTCACTTCCGCCGACAAAGTAGCCGTCTTCGGCTGCGGCGGCGTGGGCCTCGGCGCAATCGCCGCTTCCCATTTTGCCCGCGCCACCACCATTGCCGTCGACCTCGACGATGATAAGCTTCAGCTCGCCAAAAAAGCCGGCGCCGCCCATATCGTGAACTCCACTAAATCCCCGGTCCATGGCCAACTGCTGGAACTCACGGACGGCCGCGGACCTGACGTCATCATCGAAGCCGTCGGCCTTCCCGAAACCTTTCGCGCCGCGGTCGAAGAAGTCGCCTTCACTGGCCGTGTCGTTTACATCGGCTACGCCAAAGAACCCGTAGCCTACGAAACCAAACTCTTCGTGCAAAAAGAACTCGACATTCTCGGCTCGCGCAACGCGCTACCGGAGGATTTTCACACCGTCATCAAAATGCTCGAGGAACGCAAGTTTCCCGTCGAAGACGCCGTCGGCTCGATCGTCTCCCTTGATGACGCTCCGAGCATCCTGGAAGCCTGGAGTTCCAATCCCTTGAAGTTTACAAAAATCATGGTGCAACTCGACTGATCAAGAAAAACGCACACAAGGGTTTCGGTTTCACGGTCCTTTCAGGACCCTTTGAGGAGAAGACGGACGATGGCACAGCATCAACTTGAAAGTTCACCAGGAAAAACGGCGCCCTCTGCCCGCCATTCTCTGTTTCCCGCCGGACAAATCGTCCCCTTCATTCTCGTCACCGTGCTTTTTTTCCTATGGGGCATTCCCAATAACCTGAATGATGTCCTCATCCGCCACTTCATGAAGTCCTTCGCCATCTCTCGTTTTCAAGCCAGCCTCGTGCAAACCGCTTTCTATCTGGGCTATTTTCTACCCGCGATTCCCGCGGCCCTCTTTATGAAGCGCGTCGGCTACAAACCGGGCTTCATCGTCGGCCTCCTGCTTCTTGCTTCAGGCTGTTTCTTGTTTTGGCCTGCCGCGCTGCAGAGTAGTTACGCTTTTTTTCTCTTCGCGCTCTTCGTCATTGCCAGCGGCTTGTCCTTTCTCGAAACCGCCTCCAATCCATTCATCGCTCAGCTCGGTGATCCAGACACTTCTGAGCGCCGCCTGAATTTCTCGCAAGCCTTCAATCCCTTCGGCGCCATGACCGGCGCACTAATCGGCACCGTCTTCATTTTTTCCGGTGTCGAGCTGACAGCCGCGCAAATCACCGCCCGCCAGGCCGATCATACGTATCAGGCTTACCTTCAATTCGAAGTGCTGCGCGTAGTGCGTCCCTACCTCGTCCTCGGCGTTGTCGCGATAGTCTGGGCGCTGCTCATCCTCCGCACTAAATTCCCGGCTATCTCCAGTGAGAACGAAGCAGCCGATGGCAGTCATGGCAGTTTTAGCCAACTCCTCCGTCAAAGACATTTTGTCCTCGCCGTGGTAGCCCAATTTTTCTACGTTGGCGCCCAAGTTGGCACATGGAGCTACTTCATTCCGTACGTTCAGGAGTACGCCCACAAGCCTGAAAAAACCGCTGGATATTTCCTCATCGGCACTCTTGCCGCATTCGGCGTCGGCCGCTTCGTTTCTGCGTGGCTGATGCGCTTTATCTCCCCCAGCCGCCTAATGGGTTTCTATGCTCTGGCAAATATCGCGCTGGTCTCCGTCGGAGTTTTCTTCCCAGGATGGGTCGGCATCTGGTGTGTCTTCCTCACTAGTTTCTTCATGTCCCTCATGTTCCCCACCATCTTCGCTCTCGGTCTGAAAGGTTTAGGTCCAAACACAAAGCTCGGCGGCTCCTTCCTGGTCTTGGCCATTGTTGGCGGCGCCGTTCTTACGCCCATCATGGGCCTGATTTCAGATAAACTTCACAGCTACGCCCTGGCCTACTCCGTCCCCTTCCTCGCCTACATCTATATATCTCTCTATTCCTTCCTGGGCTCGCAGCGAGTCGAGAACGCTCCTCTCAGCGAATCCGCGCGTTCAACTTACTGAGTCCGGCATAATATTGCGCCCTGGTGATATGGAGTGCGGCAGCTTTGCTGCCGCTTTTCTCAATGACTCGCACGACTCCATATCTGGCGACTCTCAGCAGAGAGAAAGTTAATCTCCGGTTGTACCCTTGCAAGGTTTTCAAAGCCCCACCGAGCCAAACAAAAGCAACATCAAATCGAAATTTTGACGGCCCACTCCCAGTCTCTGTTCTATAAACCGCTTGTGCCCGCTAAGCAGAATCTATATCGTGGCCGCCATTGTTTCCTGGCTTGCTAAGGAAATCGCGGAAAGGTCCAGCTCCGAAAAAATATGTCGCAAACGCTTCCCGAAGCAGGCAGTTATGGATTGCGGCGCGAAATCCTCTCCCCCATGGAGACGCTCGCACAGTCCGTCTCTACCATCGCGCCAACCACGACTCCCGTCGCCACCATTCCCCTGGTCTGCGCCCTCGCAGGCAACGGCACCTGGCTAGCCTACGTCTTGGCAACCGCCGCGATTCTCCTTGTCGCCGTATGTATCGGCAAATTTGCCCGTTACTCGTCGTCGCCCGGCTCGCTCTACACCTACGCCTCCATGATCCTTCCTCCTTCGCTCGGCGCCACGGCCGCCTGGAGCCTACTTCTCGCCTATATTGCAACTGGCTCTAGCGTCATCGGCGGTTTCTATCACTTCGCAATCCTACTGCTTCGCGACGCCACGGGCCACGGCGCCTCCGCCGTATTTCTCGCTCTTCTCGTCACCGCCATCTCCATCTGGATCGCCTGGCGCGACGTCAAAATCTCCGCACGCCTCATGCTTTGGATCGAAGCCGTTTCCGTCTCTTTCATTCTGATCGTCGTGTTACTCGTATTGTTTCGGCACGGTTGGGTTTTGGACTGGGAACAATTCCATCTCCGCGGCATGACGGGCAGCGGTCTTCGTCTCGGCCTCGTGCTTGCTCTCTTCAGCTTCGTCGGTTTCGAAAGCGCCACGACGCTCGGCGCCGAAGCGCGCAACCCCCTCAAAACAATCCCCCGCGCCGTAATCCAAAGCGCTCTCCTCGCCGGTGCCATCTTCATCGTTTGCGCTTACACCGAAGTCCTCGGCCTCCGCGCCACAGGTCAAGATCTGGCCACCAGCGCCGCCCCCATGCGCCTCTTGGCTAAACTTGCGGGCCTCCCGATTTTTGGGCTGCTCATCGACATCGGCGCCCTAGTGAGCATGTTTGCGGGGACTCTCGCCTGCATCACCGCTGCCGCGCGCGTCCTGCTCCTCATGTCCCACAACGGCCTCGCCCATACCTCGCTTCGCAAAACTCACGCACGCAACGAAACTCCCGGAATCGCCATCGCCGTCACCGGAATCGCTGCCGTTCTGCCCGTCGCGATCCTCGCCGCACGCGGCGCCAGCGGCCTCGACGTCTACGGCTGGATGGGCTCGCTCGCCACCTACGGCTTCATCGTCACTTACGCCCTCGTCTGCGTCGCGCTCCCCCGCTACTTGCGCGCACACAACGCCTACCGCTCCGGAGCCCAGCTCATTCCCTGGCTAGCCTGCGCCGCTATGCTCCTCGCTCTAGTCGGAAATCTCTATCCCGTCCCAGAAGGCCCCTACGGCAAACTCCCCTACATCTATCTCGTCTATCTGGTCGCTGGCCTCGCCTGGTTTTTCTTCCGCGCCCGCCATCAAAAACCAACCTTGGCGCCAAGCTAGCGAACACCACTCCCATAATCCCTGTGGCGCTCGTTTCCATCGATGAAATAAAAAATCAAATCGACGAAAACAAAAGTTTGCGTTTCGGTTCTGCGCCGTTATGCAATACCTTCCTCCAAACTTACTGTCCTTAGGGCGTGGCCAAGCGGGGTGGAACCGAATTCCTTTGCAAAATTTTTGCTTGGTCTTTGTCCGAAGACGGCGGGGCAAGTGTGTGCTCATAGAAAGTGGGAGGCGTCACGGAATGATCGAGCCATCGGCTAGAGCTTTTTACTGCTTCTTTTCATCTTGTTTTTGTATTTGCCTGACGCTCCTCCTCCCGCTCAATGCCTTTCCCCAACAAACTCTCGGCGGCATCACTGGCACGGTCACGGACTCCTCCGGCGGCGTTCTCGCCGATGCCTCCGTCACCGTCGTCTCCGATAACACGCAACTTACCCGCACACAGAAAACCACCAGCGTCGGCAGCTACGATTTTGTAAACCTTCCCATCGGCTCCTACACTCTCACCTTCTCCCACGACGGCTTCGAAACCCAAAGAATTCCATCCATCGTCGTGCAAGCCGATCGCACCGCCACCGTCAACGCCGTCCTCAAAGTCGGCCAGGTCGGCACCACCGTCACCGTTGAAGCCAGCCCCCTGATGAACGCCGTCGACACCACCAACGGCTACATTCTCGAGAAAGCCCAGCTCGAGTCCATTCCTCTTCCCACCGGCAGCTTTACCGGCGTCGCCATTCTCTCTCCCGGCGTCAACGCCGAACTCTCCAGCGGCTCTGGCGTCAACGCCGGCCTCGGCAATCTCCCCATCTGGGCGAATGGCCAGCGCGACACCAGCAACACATTCCTCCTCAACGGGGTTGACGCCAGCAATCTCTTCAACGGCAAAAGCACCAGTCAGGTCGCCAGCGCCCGCATCGTCAACAACACCGGCATCGGCGGCGCCGCCAGCATCTCCAGCACTACCGCCGAGCCTCTCCAAAGCACCGCCTCTCCCTATCTCGCCATCGGCCAGGCTCTCCCCACTCCCTCTCCCGATACCATCGAAGAATTTCGCGTCAACACTTCCATGTACGACGCCCAACAAGGTTCCACCAGCGGCGCCCACATCGACATGAGCACCGCCTCCGGCACCAACAATCTCCACGGCTCTGCTTACCTCTATCGCGCCTCAGACGCTCTCAACGCCGCTCCCTTTTTCTACAATGCCGACCCTAATATTCCCGCCAGCGACAAAGTCCCCGGTCTGCATAACTACACCGCCGGCGGCACAGTCGGCGGCGCAATCCTCAAGAACAAACTCTTCGGCTATCTCTCGTACCAACACGTTGAAAAATCCGACGCCGAAATCGGCAGCTCCCGCGTCTCCGTCCCTCCTGGCCTCACTAGCGATCGCAGCCCCGCCGCCCTGGCCGCCCTCGTTAACGGAAACTTTCCCTCTTCCGCAACCGTCAATCCCACCATCGGCACCGCCCCCGGCGACATCAGCCCCATCGCCTACGGCCTTCTCAATTACAAATTCCCCAACGGCCAATTCCTTTTCCCCTCCGCCAACAGCTTTGTCCCCACCATCAGCTTCCCGGAAAACACCTTTACTCCCGGCACCGCCTACTTCAAGGCCGATCAAGCTGTCTCCGATCTCGATTGGATTGCCACCTCCAAAGACACCGTCGCCCTGAAGTATTACTATCAGCACGATCCCAGCATCGCTCCCTACGCTTTTTCCGGCTCTCCCGGCTTCACCCAGAATCTCGACGCTGGCAGTCAGGTCGCCTCCATCACCAACACCCAGGTCCTGAAACCCAATCTCAGCGTCGTCGAAGTCTTCGGCTTCCTCCGAGAAAAGATCTACAGCACCCTCCAGCAGCCATTCACCCCTCAGCAATTCGGCGCCTACGTTCAGCAACTTACCGGCGCCTCCCTCTCCGACTCCACTATCAACACCTTCGGCTCTTCCTTCTTCCCCGGCATCTCCATCGTCGACAACTACGGCAACTCCGCGCCCTATAACGAGAACTTCGTCTTCAACGCCGCCACCAACATCGGCAGCGGCGCCGCTTCTCAGGGCGCGTGGACCGGCGTGTTCCAAAATCGCTTCATGCCTAGCGCCAACGCCATCTGGACTCTCGGCAAACACACCATCACCTTCGGCGGCAGCTTCGCCTACACCCAGCTCAACACTCGCGATGAGCGCACCGACAAAGGCACCATCGGTTTCGCCGACTTCTCCCAATTCCTCCAGGGCCTCGTCGTCCCCTACACGCCCGACGGCTTCATCACCACCGCCTATCTTCAGGGCGACGCCAACCGTTACTATCGCTCCAAGGAAACCGGCCTCTTTCTCCAGGACAAATATCAAATCTTCTCCAACCTCAGCCTCACCGCCGGTCTCCGCTTCGACGATCACGGCGGTCTCACCGAAAAGTACGGCCGCCTCTACAATTTCGATCCCGCCGAGTACGACTATGACTCCAGCACCGACACCATCGTCAACACCGGCTTCTTAATCGCCGGCAATAACAAACTCTTCCCCAGCAAAGGTGTCAGCAATTCCACACTCACCGGCCGTCAGTGGGGCCTCGGCCCGCGCTTCGGCCTCGCCTGGAGCCCCACGAAGTTCAACAACAAAATCGTCGTCCGCGCCGGCTGGGGCATGTACTACGATCGCGGCGAACTCTTCACCTATCTCTCTCCTGGCTTTGCCGCTGGCGTCATCGCCGGTGGTCCCTTCGGCGTCAACCAAGCTCCCCCCTTCGTAAATTCCCAGGTTTGCAGCGCGCTGCTGAGTAACCCCTACCAGGGCTTCATCCCCACCTGCGATCCCACTCAGGCAAGCGGTGGCTCCTTCTCCAATCCTTGGGGCAACACTCTTCAAGCCCCTCCCACCGGCAACCCAGCCAGCATCGTCCTCCCCAACGCCGCCGCCATCGAAAACGGCGCACAACTCTTCTCCTTCGCCGACTACAACCGCGCCAACAAGCTCCCTTACACTCTCAACCAGACTCTCGACATCCAATGGCAACCACGCAAAGATCTAGCCATCACTATCGGCTACGTCGGCAACTTCGGTCGCCACGAAGTCATCCCGGTGCCCTTCAACCAGGCCGGCATCGCCACTCCCACCCATCCCATTCACGGCCAAAATTATTCTTACGGCTATACCGTTCTCGCTCCCCCGAACTGCAACCCCGCTTTTCCCCAAAGCGCTACCAACTGCGCTTACACTTCCGATTGCAACGCCACCGGTGTCACCACCGGCTGCAATTTCATGACTCTTCCCGACGGCACCACCATGATGGATAACTACGAAGGCGGCAACATTGACCTTCGCGTCCCCTACCTCGGCTACTCTTCCGAATCCGAGTCCTACACCGCCGCCGGAATTTCTGCCTACAACGCCCTCCAGGCCCACGTCGAAAAACGCATCAGTCACGGCCTGCAAGTCGGCTTCTCCTACACCTTCTCGCACGCCACTGATGAACAGAGCGCCATGGGCCTCTTCTACAACGGCAACAACGCCACCGACCTCCGCAGCGGCTACGGCCTCTCCGACTTCGACCGCAAGCACGTCATCAACTTCACCTATCTGTATGAGCTCCCCAAATTCCTCGAGCTAACCTCCATGCGCGGCCGTTTCGCCGACGGCTGGGCCATCTCTGGCCTGGCCATCATCCAAAGCGGCCAGCCCTATAGCGTCATCGACTATTCCGGCGCGGTCGGCAGCCTCTACTACGGCACCAGCGACGGTATCACCAACCCCATCGTTCCCCTGGCCCCCGGCTGCACTCCTTCGAACGCCTACACCGGCGCAAGCGGCACCGTCTCCGGCCTCCCAGCCCTCAATCCCAATTGCTTCACCGTCCCTGCGTTAAATCCCGGCGATCTCGGCGGCGCCATTCCCGCCGGCGACACCTTCGAAACCACCTACACCACGGGCCAGCGCAACATCTTCCGCCAGCCCTGGCAGCGCCGCACTGATCTCTCCGTCATCAAAATGACCCAGCTCACCGAGCGCGTCGCCGCACGCTTCACCTTCGAAGTCTTCAACCTAACCAACACTCCCAGCTTCGATATCCCCATCGACGACGTTACTCAAAACCTAAATTTCAACGATTTCCCCGTCTACGGCTCCCAGCTCTATTCCTCTCCAACATTGAGCGGCATCGGCATCGTCAACAAAACCATCGGCAGCCCCCGCCAAATCCAAATGTCCCTGAAATTCACCTTCTAACTTCGCCGCAATTTCCCTTGTAGGGGCGGGGCTTGCCCCGCCCTCTGTCTATGCCCCTCATGTCGCGAGCTTCGCCGTGGACAGGCAACCAATTAACGCCGTCTGTCTCTCGCCATATTTCGATGGATTGCACCACTTGAGGATTTTCCGCGCGCTCTCGCCCCGTCGCAGGCTGTGATCCTGCGCTGGCGATGCTGGAGGCAAAAATCGGTCTTCCAACAACAATGAGGCAATAACCCCGCTCGTGAGTCGTGCAGCATACGCTGCACGACTCATCAAAGAACGGAGTTTTGCCTCGCTATTTGGAAGAGTCTTTTTTATTTGCGGTGAGTAGCTCGCTTGACGGACGAACTCGCTCGACGCAGCCCGCGCCGAGCAGCTTTCGCAACCTTACTTCTTTTCAGACTCGCAGCCGTCGCCTTTGTAGTCTTGCGGACGGCTCTTTTGCTTTTCCGTGCAAGCCTCTTGCCTTCCCGTTCCACAACATGGACCGCGCTGCTTCGGCCAAGAGCCTTCTGTGCCGCATTGGCCTTTGCTGCGATAGTTCCCAGGGCCGATCCGATCGACTCCGCCAAACTCGTCAAAAGTGCCGCATCTTTAGCGTGGCTTCGTGTGCGTGCTTTCATAAATTGGCTCCGTTCAGTTTCTGGATGCCCTGCCTCGCTGAACAGGGGTCGTGCGGCGTTCCTATGCATCTGGGTCCGCGTTGCTCTAAAAATTACGCTCTTTTGGCCTGGTTGTAAGCAGTGTCGCCTGCCTCGATCGCGTCCTGCACTTGGTCTTTTGCCATATCCACGACTCTTTGTGCTCGCCGCTTCAAATCTCTGCTGGTGCTGCGAACTTGATTGACGTCGTCACTCACGCCGTCAGCAATGTCGCCTCGCAATTCCTCGCCAGATTTGGGCGCAAACAGCAACGCCACCGCCGCACCTATGCCCGCTCCCACAGCGAAAGTTAAAATCGCTCCTGGAACCTGTTTTCTGTTCATCGTCAATCCCTTTCCAACGCCGTTTTTCTTCACCTTCCGAAAATTGCCTTTAGGAAAAAAAGAGGAAGTCGAAAATCGACTTCCTCCCGATTGGATCACTACGAAATACGTGCAGCCTTGGCGGAGGTGTCGCGATCCACCGAAGCTTCTCCGGTCGACGTAACATCTTCCGCGCCCGTGGCTTTCAGAACATCCTTGGCGCGCTTGATTTCATCCGAAGTGTTGCAATGGACAGAGAGAAGAATCCCGCCATGCTGCAATCGGCCTTCGTAACGCTTCGCTTCGAATTCAGGAATTCCCGAGCCGATAAGAGCGCCCGTAACTCCTCCCACTGCTCCGCCAACGCCCAACCCCGCAAGTCCTGCCATGATCGGGCCTGCGGCGATGAAAGGCCCAAGGCCAGGGATCGCCAGCAAGCCGACACCTGCCAGCACGCCAAGCGCGCCGCCAATCACTCCGCCTGCTGTGACGCCTGCTGTCGCACCTTCAGGCGCTTTCGTGGCTTTTTCTGTTCCCATCTCCTTCGTTCCTGCAAGATTCTCCGGCAATAGCACCGAAATATCTGGAGACGGGAAGCCCGCCCGTACAAGCGTGTCTATGCCGTTTTCGACCCCCATACGAGTGGAGTAAATTCCAAAAACGCCTACTTTTTTTCCTGACATTTGTATTTCTCCTTTTCGATTCAACTCTTGGATTCAACGACTGTCTGCTATTGCTCCATTATTTCGGCGGCGCAATTTCAAGCTGATCGGTTACGTTCCCTTGTCCCGCCACCGCCACGGCTTTGGCTTCAATGTTGTTCTTCTCGTCCTCAGACCGGACTGGCCCCCGGAGAGTCACTTTGCCGTCTTGTGAAATGATTTTGATGTTGTGCGCGTAGGTCGAAAGGGTAGTGTCTTCATGGATCGCCTTTCGAATCTTCTGCGTAAGCGCGCGGTCCGCCGGATTCATCTTCTGTTGATCCGCGGTTGGGTTGCTCTGGTCCTTGTTTTGTTTCGTGTTGTCCGGTGGTGTTTGCGGGTCTTGCTTTCCCGGGATTGGCGTTGCCATCAGGGATGCGCAAAAAACCAGCGAACCCAGCGGCAAAAGCAATCGCGATACTTTGATCAAACTTCCATTCATATCTGTTCCTCCTTTTGGATTGTGTTTCTGATGTTCCTCAATAGCGCAATTAGGCTCGCGCGGTCTTAGCCTTCCTCGCCATCCTGTTCTCTTCTTCTTCTTCTTCTTCGGAGCCCGCGGCTGCGAGGTTGATGTTCTCCGCCAGTTGTGTCAGCTTCGCGTCTGTCTTTTTTTCTTCTTCAAGCGTCTCCCTTAAGAGCGACTCTGCCTCGTCTTCACCGAGAAGCTTCGCGTATGTACTCACGCAGCCATATCCGGCGATTTCATAGTGCTCCACGCGCTGTGCGGCCGAGATCAGCCCAGCATCCAATTCTTCCGGTGCTGGATCTTCCTCAATCATTTCTCCGCCTTCCTTGATAAGGCCCTCCATGCCCTTGCACTTCTTCCCCTTCGGACTTTCTCCGAGCGCCTTGAAGATCTCTTCGAGCCGCGACACGTGTCCCTTCGTTTGCTCCAGATGTTCTGTAAAACCTGCGCGCAAATCCTCCGAAGTCGCGGCCTTGATCATTTTGGGCAGCGCTTTCACCATCTGGCTTTCCGCGCTGTACAAATCCTTCAATTCCTCAACGTAAAGATGCTTCAACCTGTTCGATTCCATGTGAATCTCCTATCGGGCCCGAATTCGCCTGGTTTCCGTAATCTCTAGTGCGAACGTTTCTCACACCATCTACCTTCCATAAACAACTTCCGGCTCTGAGCAGCCATAAGGGGAAACGGGTAGGGAGTGACAATTAAATCGTGTAGCCCCCATACGCTAGCGCGGCCGCACGCCGTTTCATTGAATAAACTCGGCGTCTCTGCGTTTTGACGGTCAGCTTATTGGGTTGGGTCCCGATAGTGGCTTATGCGAGGCTCTCGTTCTGCCCAGTTTTGGACACCTTAATCCCTGGAGAGGCAGAACTATGCGGGACTGCCGACGCGCAGTCTGTGGCTAGGCTTGAATTCAGATAAAGAAGGCGCGGACTGCCATTTGTACTAGTCGAAATTGCGGGAATGGCGAGCTAACGATTCAGAAATGGCGAGCAAATCGCTAGCGAAGCAATGGTTGTGTCGTTTCGGCGACGGTCTCCCGTATTCGAAAGGCGATGTGCTTCAGGATTTGCTGCAGGGTGGTAAACACTCCATGGCCCTTAGCTAGTTTCAGGCGGATTGCGGCCTTTTCTGGATCGCCCTCGAATTGCCACAGACAAACCGCGATATACAAATCCGGGGACTGAGCCCGCAATCTTGCATACAACGCTCGCGCGTGGTTCACAGCGAATGGCGGTAGCGCCGAAATGCACACTACTGCTGGGTTTAGCTCCGCCACTTGCGCCAACATCTCCGCGGTTGTGCCGATCGCTATGCTCTGCGCTTTGTGACCCTGTCGCTCCAGAAGTTGCGCAAGCAGCATGGCCACAACATCATCCGCATCGTCCCGAGCCGGAATGCAGAGCACGTCCAAACCACCTGTTTCATCGCTCCGCCTTCGAAGCAATTCGGGCAAATCTTCTGATGTACTCTCTGCGCTTTGTTCAGGCGCCGTGTCAGCCAGCTCTTCGATGATTTCCCGCGTGCTTTGATAGATGAAATTTTGCTTTTCTTCATCCAGTTCATTTCGATGTCTGTCTTGTTCGGCAAGACTCAACGCCGGAATCAGGACGCTGCTGTAAAGCTCTTCCAGATTGTTCTCTTTGAGATGTTGCTCTAAGACTTTTCTGGCTTCGTTTTGATCCGTGGCCAAGAGGCGCTGATAATATTGCGCGTGCGGCGGCAGTACAGGCTCATCTCCCAAAAGCACATTAAGGAAACTCAGGCTTGGAACGTAGCGACCCATTACCACCAAACAGACCGTCAGAGGAGTCGCCAGCACAAGCCCTGGAAATCCCCAAATCAGTGTCCAAAACACAGCCGCCACTAGAATGGCCAATGGCCCGAGTCCGAGGTGCGCACCATACAGAAGCGGCTCAACAATATTCGCTACAGTCAGCTCTAGAACCAGGAACAGACCTACTGTTGCGACCGCGTGTTGCCATCCGGGGAAAACTGCCAGTGACAGCAAAATGGGCATTACCGCGGCCATCGGCGGCCCGATATATGGCAAGAACCGGAGGACGGCAGCAGCCACGCCCCAAAGGGCGGAATTCGGAATGCCAATAAAATGCAATGCCGTGAATACAATTAGCCCATAACCTGAATTAACCAGGAGTTGCAGAAACAAATATCGGTTGATTCGTTGCGTCGCCTCGTCGAGCGCCTGGGTCATCATGTTCAATCGACCGCCCGCCAGCCGGATAAGCCGGTTGCGCAAGTCTTCTCTGCCCGCAAGAATGAAAACTGTGAACAGGATCACTACTCCCGCGTTTCCGAGAGGACCCAGCAAGTTTTCGACGGATTCAAGCGGATTGCCGGGAGCAACGAGTTCTACCGCCATCGGTCGCGATGCTGAGGATCCGGGAGCTGCGGCTGTCTTTTTCGTTTCATTGGTGGACGGTATGGATCCAGGACTCACCGCGCTTATTTCCTTTGATAACTCTTTAACGGTGTCAGAAGCCTTGTGGAGACTCTGGCTGCCAGGCCCCTTCAGTGAGTGGATTTTGTCTTCCAGCGTTTGCCGATAGGAAGGCAGTTGGTCCGTTAAGTCGACGAATTGCTGAGAAGTTTTCCAGCCCACCAGACCCATCAATCCAACCAGTAGGACAATCACTAGAAAGATGGCAACCGCGCGTGGGAGCTTGATCCTTTCAAGGAACGCGACGGGTGCAGACAATACAAGCGAGAGAAGTAAAGCCAGCGCTAAAGGTATGAAAACAATTCGAGCAAAATAAAGAGTTGCGATCACCACCACTGCGGCAACAATTCCCAGAAGCCGCGAATTTTCCGTCGATCCTGATGCTCGTTTTAGAGATTTTTCCATGAGAGACAATTCGTGCTCTCGACCATCTTCATCGAAGGAGGGAAGAAGTGGCATACACAATTCCCCTTACCCCGTAGCTTGACTTCAAAGTCTGCTACCGTCTGTCCAAATGGAGACAACTTGCCATGCGGCGCGCTTTGAATCCAAAACCAGGCGATTGGCCGAAACGATAAGTAGGAGAGTGAACCAGATTGACCCATCCGTTGGTTTTATGCGGGGGACTTCGAGTTTTCCACACATTTTCACAGTCATAGCAAACTCATCAATCCCCACTCAACTCCTTCAAACCTCTCGACTTCTGCTCCGCTAATTCGAACCCAAGTCCGTCGTTCGAATTAGCATCCAGTAACCTATTAAAGTGATGGACAGCCTCTCAATTCCCCTGCTACCATTCCCTATGGTTCGCCCACGCCGACCGCACGTCCTCTCTGACATTTGTCATCCCGAACGTAGTGAGGGATCTGCTTTTCTCGGCTCCTCGCTCGCCACTCGTTCACCCCGAGTTTTGAGGGGCCGCTCCCCACTCGCCACTATCCCCTTTAGAATCACATTCTTCGCACGCCCCCACCCATTAACCTCCATCGAATCATATTCTTACAAAAAACGGGGGTGGGGGTGGGGTCCCGAGCACTTTCCTCTTTTCCCCCCAGCGGACAAGCGCGCGACGCGCAGCAACGCGGGCAACCCCAATCTTTTCATGCGCTTACTTCACGGTTCTCTGGATACCCCCGGGGGGGCATCCTTTTTCCTCTGTGCGACTCCTCGCACTCTGCGCCTCTGCGTTATCCTTTTCCGCTCCTCGCTTCTCCTCTTTGTCTCAACGCCGGAGGCCGCAATGAACCTTGATCACGAACTATTGAAAAGTCTTCCCAAGGTTCTCCTCCACGAGCACCTCGACGGCGTCCTCCGCCCCGAAACCGTCATCGACTTCGCCAAGTCCGCCGGCTACCAGGGACTTCCAACAAGAAATCCCGAAGAGCTCGCCCACTGGTTCCACCAGGGCGCCAATCAAGGCAGCCTCCCCAAATACCTCGAAGGCTTCGTCCACACCATCGCCGTCATGCAAACCGAAGAAGCCCTCGAACGCGTCGCTTACGAACAAGCTGAAGACCTCGCCGGCGATGGCGTCGTCTATTTTGAAACGCGCTTCGCTCCGGTCTTTCACACGCGGAAGGGACTGAGCCACCAGCAGGTTGTCTCCGCCGTACTAAAAGGTCTTGAACGCGGCAAACACGACTTTGGAATTTCCTCGGGATTGATCATCTGCGCCATGCGCAATATGGACGTCTCGCTGGAAATGGCCGAGCTCGCCGTAGACTTCCGCGATCGTGGCGTCGTCGGTTTCGATCTAGCCGGGGAAGAAGGCGGCTATCCGCCCAAAAAACACGTCGACGCTTTTCATTACATTCAGCGCAAGAATTTCAGCATCACCATTCACGCCGGCGAGGGTTACGGAAAAGAATCCATCTGGCAAGCCATTCAATACTGCGGCGCCCACCGCATCGGCCATGGTACCCGCCTCATCGACGACATCGCCGTCGCCGAAGACGGCAAAGTCGTGAAACTAGGCGACCTCGCGCAGTATGTTTTGGACAAAAGAATCCCGCTCGAAATTTGCCTCATCAGCAACGTCCAAACCGGCGCCGCCCGCAGCCTCGCCGAACATCCCTTCAAAACTTTTTACCAGCAGAAATTTCGCGTCACGCTAAACACCGACAACCGCCTGATGAGCGATACGACGATGACCAAGGAATTCGAGGCTGCCACCGACACCTTTGGCCTGACCCTCGACGACTTCGAAATTCTCACCATCAACGCCATGAAAAGCGCGTTCCTGCCCTACGACAAACGCTGCGACTTTATCTACAACGTCCTCAAACCCGGCTACGCCAAAATCCGCCGCTTCCAACAAGAACAATGACGCCACAAATCACGATCGAATCCCTTGTAGGGGCACGATTCATCGTGCCCGTCTTACGCCGGTATGCTGTACCCCTGCCGCCCGGGCGTATAAATCATTCTCTTTTTTCTCGTTTATCTTTTTTGCCTGCATTAGAACGGATATCCGCAGCTATCGAATCGTCTCAACTCGCGAGCGCTGCGAGCGTCTCCGCAAGCACGAGCACCCCGCGCCCAATATCCTCCGGCGAAGCAAACTCATCCGGCCGGTGGCTATATCCCTTGAAGCAAGGAATAAACAGCATCGCGACAGGAGCGATGCGCGACATAAAAAGCGAATCATGATAAGCGCGACTAACCATCTTCATCGAAGCAAGATTATGTTTCGCGCAAGCCTGCGAAAGCGCTTCGACAATCTCAGGGGCACACTGCGCAGGCGCATCCGCGTTAACGATCTCTTCGCGAATCGCAACGTTCCGTTTCGCCGCAATAGTTTTCTGCGCGGTTTCGATCGCACGCATCGCAGTGTCGCGCCGCGCAAGATCCGTATCGCGAATATCGAGCGTCAAACTAACGCGGCTGGGAATGCTGTTCACCGCGCCGGGAAACACATCGCAAATGCCCACAGTCGCCACAGTATCAATCGCGCCGCTCGTCTTCGCCGCGTCTTCAATCGCGAGAACAAGTTCCGACGCAGCGCAAAGCGCATCGCGTCGCTCCGGCATCAGCACCGCACCAGCATGCCCGCCCGCGCCCTCGATCGTAATCCGCAAACTCGCCGGCGCAGCAATGCTCGTGACGATGCCGAGCGGAATTTGCTGCTGCTCGAGCAGTGGACCTTGCTCTATGTGCAGTTCGACAAACGCTTTGTAGTAGCCGTCGCGTAGTCTCACTTCTTCGAGCGGTGCTTTGTATCCCGCGCTGCGGCGAACTTCTTCAAGAGCCGCACCTTCTTTGTCGACGAGCTTTCGCGCCGAATCCGGAGTCATCGTGCCGGATAACAGCCGGCTGCCGAGACAACCGATTCCGAAGCGGGTCGGTTCCTCGGATGTGAAGACGAGCAGTTCGACCGAATGCTTCGGACGAAAACCGCTGCGCTGCAAGGAACGAATCGCTTCAAGTCCGCCGAGCACGCCAACAACGCCATCATATTTTCCGGCATTGGGTATCGCGTCAATGTGAGAACCCGTTCCCAACGCCGGAGCGCCGGGATCCGAGCCAGCCCACCGCACGAACATATTTCCAATCGCGTCCTGGCGTACAGCCAGCCCCGCTTCTTCGCAACGTGCAATCAGCCACGCCCGCGCTTTGAGATCCGCCGGCGAAAACACAATTCGCGTCACCACCGGCGGCTCCGCTTCAGAAATCATCGCCAGCTCTTCGATCTCCGCGACCAGTCGATTGTGGTCGACTTCCAGATTCATCAGCGTCGGTCCTTCTTTGGCAGATTCTTCGCCGTTTTGCTTTGTGGCGCCGAAGTCAGCTGCGGCGTAGCGCTTTTCTCTGCGTCCAAGTTGGGCGCCGCGCGCATGAATTCCGATGGTGGCGCAGGGGCCAGCGGATGGCGGTTCCAGTCTTTGTAGATGAGATATTTTGCGGGGACTTTGCCGATGGCGCCGAACCATTGCGGGCACCACGGGCCCATCCAGATAAAATCTCCGGCGGTGACCGGATACCACGAATCGCCGAGGCGATAGATGCCGCCGCCTTCGAGCATCAGTAGACCATGTTCCATAACGTGCATTTCGACCATGCTCAGAGCGGCTCCCGGCTGATAAACCATGGAGTTTACGGCGAAATCGAAAGGCATCGTGTCGGGGAGCAGGTGTTTCACTTGCAAGTCTTTGTCACCATCAAGCGGCTCGGAAGAAACGGCATCTTCGCTGGAGATGATGGCGCTGGGCGATTCGAATGAGGCGAGCGGCTGATACGGTTTTTCTATGACGGCGGCGCGGCTCGCTTTCGTGGCGACCACGCGATGCGAGGCGTCTTCGGGTAGGTACGCGTAACCGCGGACTCTCAGATCACTTTGGCGGCCATCAGCCTCCAGCTTGAGTTGGCCATCGAGGACATAGAGGAAGCGCTGGGCTGTGGTGGGGCCGAGTTCGCCGCCAGATTCGAATTCGGCGATGTACTCGGTGAATCGCGCGCCGATGGCAGGGCCGGCGTGCACGACCGCCATGCACGCTTTCATTCCCGGTAACGCGGTTCGAACGAAGGTGTCTGGCGTGAGAAGGAGATGATTGTGTTTTTGGGAGCTGCGCGTTTGGCCAAGATTATGAAGGGGGTTATGCACGGCACATCCTTTTTTGAAATTCAGAGGAGTTTGCAAGTTGATCGAGCAGATTTAATCCGCATTCGAGCGCTCTAGCGACGTCTTCGAGTTTGACGGATTCAGCCGGGTCGTGGCTGATTCCGCCGGGGGAGCGAAGGAAAATCATGGCAGAGGGAATTTTTTCGGCGAGGATCATGGCATCATGGCCGGCGCCACTGACCATGCGGTGCGGCTGGCATCCGGTGCCGCGGATGGCTTCCTGGATCTGCTCGACGAGGAACGGGTCCATTACTACCGCGCGCTGACTTAGCAGGACGCTTTGCCGGAGCGTTAAGCCACGACGCTCGGCAATTTCGTGGGCCAGTCGTACGACTGTATCCGCCGCGCGATCGCGAATCTCATCCGACTTGTGACGCAGATCGAGTGTCACGCGAGCTTCGGCGGCGATGACGTTAATCGCGCCCGGTTTTGCCTCGATTTGACCCACGGTAGCGACAACGCCTGGATGATTATTGGCCTCACGCTCGACGGCAACAATCCATTCAGCTGCGGCAGCGATGGCATCGTGGCGAAGGTGCATCGGCGTGGTGCCCGCATGATTGGCGCGGCCCAGAAATTCGAACTGCATACGCGTTTGGGCCACGATGGCTTCGACGGCGCCAAGCGACCGTCCAAGCGATTCGAGGACCGGTCCTTGCTCGATATGAAATTCAAAGTAGGCAAGTGCGTCGTCGCTTAGAGCTGCGCGCGGGATTTCCGAGGGATTCAGACCGAAGTTTTTAATGGCGGTGCGGACGGAGATTCCGTTCGCATCCCGGCGGTTCAGGAGTTCTTCATCGAGCCTGCCAACCAGCGCGCGGCTGCCGATGAAAGGTATGCCGAAGCGGACTCCTTCTTCTTCGGAAAAGCCGACGACCTCGATGGCAAAAGGAAGGCGCCGCCGATCCAGCGATTCGAGCAGAGCGACCGCGATAATGACTCCGAGAATGCCGTCATAGGCTCCGGCGTTCGGGACGGTGTCGAGATGTGAGCCGAGCAGGAGGCGTGGCGCGGAGGATTGCGCGCCTGCATAGAAACCGCGCAGATTTCCGGCGGCATCGACGGTCACTTCGGCCCCCGCAGCTTTGAGCCACGCGGTGATTTCGCGGTGACAATCGTGCATCGGCGGAGATAGAAAAGTACGGCGCGTGCCGGCTGCGTCTTCCGAGAGAGACGCCAGTTTCCGGCAGCGAGCGATCACTTCTTCCGCGCGAATTGTTGTGCTCCCAGCTGTGGACACGAAAGTTCAACCTTGCCGGCGCAGGCGTGCCTCGATGGCGCCGTGAGGCTCATCGATGGGCACAAAAATCTCGTTGGGATTATCCTGGCCAAAGCGAGAAAGGTCCGCGAGGAGAAAGTGCTTGTTGGGCATCGTCAGGTGGATGTCTTCGATTTCGGGAATATTCGCGAGAGCGCTTTCACCCATGGCGTATAAAGTGTGTTGGACGGATTTGCTGGCGTGCGCGGCGAACACGCCGAGCAAAATGTCACGAACTTTGGAACGCAAAGACACAAAGGGAATGCTGGGCGACGAATAGGTCCAACGGGCGCCGAGAGACGTGGCGAACAGACGGTCCGCTGTTTCCGGCAGGGTAGTGAGCGAATCCTTGATGAAGCCCGCGAACGCGGAGTTCTCCGTTTTCAGGATGACCAGGTTTTGGAGTCCCGCCTGGACAGACGGCGCGGCATTTCGAGCAGCCGCAATCTCTGCCGTCTGGCACTCGCTGCTGGATTGCACAAATGTTGTGGGCCGAGGCTTTCCGCCGGTGTTCAGATGCTGCCAGGATTTTTCGGAGAGAGTAACTCGCGCAGCCGAGACTTGGGGATTGCGGTCCAGGAAGTAAGCAACGAGTTCCTTGCCAAATTCCTCCATACAATCCGTTGAAGAAGTTCGCGCCAGCGAGTATACGGTGTTCTTCATGGTGTCGGTGGGGAGAATCTTGCTGTTGTCACCGGCGACGAAGCACGACTCAAAATCGCCTTCCAGAAGAATCTCGATGGTCCATTCGCGAAAATCATGATGGCCGGGGTGCCGCTTCACCTTTGCGAGGCGGACTCGAGATTTGCCGTAGCTGTTTTCGGCGAGCGTAATCATCGGATCAGCTTCCCCGGTACGTCGTATAGCCGTGCGGGCTCAAGAGCAGCGGAATGTGGAAGTGTGATTCGCCTTCACGGGCCTCGAACGTGATTTCGACTCGCGGATAGAGGCCCTCACTTTTGTGAGCACGATAATAGGTCGCCGTGTCGAATGCCAAGCGGTAAGTCCCGGCGCTAAGAGCTTCGTTTTCGGGCAGTAGTTGAGCGCAGCGGCCGTCGCCGTCGGTGCGTAGCAGACTCAGGACGCGCCATTCGCCATTGGATTCCTGCTTCTCCAGCCGAACAGGGACATCTTTCGCGGGCTTGCCAAACGCGGTGTCCAGGACATGAGTGGAGATGCGATTCATTTTGAGAGCCATTTCTTCAGGCGGAGTTGCGCGATCTGGCGCTGCTGTTCGGCTGCTTCCTGCAATTCGGCTGCTTCCTCATTGCGCAAGCGCCGCTCGAGAATAGCAAGGATATCCGGCGCGGATTTGCCCGTAGCGCAGACGATGAAGATACGATTGAACTTTTCTTCGTAGGCGCGATTGCCGGCCGCGATAGCGGCCTTAATGTCATCACCAGCCGTGCCGGCTTTGCGCTGTTCTTCGCCCGACCACGCGGCCGATTGGGCTGTTGCGGAAGCAGGAGCATGCGAATCACCGATTCTCGGATGGCTGCGAAAGGCTTCGATCCAATCGGACTCCGGAAGATTCTTCCAGACTTCATCACAAGCAGACAAGAGAGCGGACTCGTCGAGGAGCGGCCGACGATTCGTCATCGCGAGGGCCCAGGCTTTTGTACCGCAACAGGGCAAGATTTCCTCGGCGGCTTTTTCCGACGACAGATCGTTCCAACGTGCAAGCACATTTTTTGAATTTTCGCTCCGCGCTCCGTGCGTGTTGAGTTGCTCGAGAAATTCGGCGACAACATTTCCTGTGACTGCCGCGCGATAAGGGGACGTGGAGCGAATGTCGTCGATGGGCCGGACCTCTCTGGCTGCCGCCGCTTTCGCCAACTGAATGAGATGCGGATCGATACGATTTCCTTTCACGATGCGTTCCGTCTCGGCCAAACGCATCGGAACAGGCGCGACGCTTCCCACGGCAAGACGAAGGTCGTCGACGACGCCAGCCGCCAGATGCCCCAGCGCCGCGAGGCACACTTTCGAAATTGCTTGCGCATTGCGTGCACCAACCTTGTGCGCATGGGCATAGTAACCTGAAAACTGTTTCTTGAGGCAGACGGCGCGAATCAGTTCGCCGGGAGCGAGCTGGGTTTTGCGGTAGCCGATGTGAAAGTTCGCGTAAGGCACGCGGCGTTCGCCTTGCGCAGAGACGAGAAGAAGCTCGGCCTCGTAAACCATCAGGGCGGGCAGGGAATCGGCGGCCGGAGAAGCGTTGACGATATTGCCGCCGATCGTTCCGCGATTCTGGTTGGCGATGCCGCCGGTCCAAGCTGCGGCGCTGGCCAACAACGGGAACTCACGGTTGATCGTTTCATGTGCGCGCAGATCGGTATAGGTGCAACCAGCGCCGATTTGGATTTCTCTAGCGGAAATCTCGATTCGGCGCAGCTCTGGAAGATTCCAGATGCTGACCAGTTTCCGCGAGGGAAGTTTTCCCGCGGAGTATTGCACCATCACGTCGGTGCCGCCGGCGATGGGAAGCCACGCGCCGGAATCTTGAGCGAGAAGCGATAACACGGCGGGCAGCGTGCGCGGCGCAACAAGTTCATATTCGGCGGGGTGGGCCCTCACGTTGCGGCTCCCCGGCGTCCGGCTTCGGCGACGGCTTCAAAGATTTGCATGTAGCCCGTGCAGCGGCAAAGATTGCCGCTCAGGCCTTCGCGGATTTCTTCGAGAGTGGGCTGCGGTGTTTTCTTTAATAGATAGAGGGACGCGAGAATCATTCCCGGAGTGCAGATGCCGCATTGCGCGGCGCCGCAGTCAAGAAAGGACTGCTGCAACAGTTGCAAGCGGCCGTCGGAGGCAAGGCCTTCGATCGTGATGATTTTCGCGCCATGCGCTTGGAGCGCAGGGATGAGACAGCTATTCACCAGCGTTCCGTCAATCAAAACGGAGCAGGAGCCGCACTCGCCCTCGCCGCAGCCTTCTTTTGTTCCCGTCAAGGCAAGCTCGTGGCGCAGGACGTCGAGCAGGCGCTCCATCGGGTAGACATGGACGCTTTCCAGCTTTCCATTCACCGTGAAAGAAATTTCGCTTTTGGCGCGGCCCTGCGGGGATTCGTTCATTCTCGGCCTCGCGCCGCAGGTGCCACGATCTCTGGGGCGGAGTTTTCGGAGAGCGCCGCGAAGATATCTTCGGGAAGCAGCGGGATCGAATGGAACGCGACGTGCAACGCGTCTTCGACGGCGTTGATGATCGCGGGAGCGGGGCCGTCCATCGGAAGTTCGCCGATTCCTTTTGCGCCGTACGCGCCGTGAACGTTGCCGAGTTCTTCGAAATACACGCGAATGGGAGGAAGGTCGGCGGAAGTGGGCATGATGTAGTTGGTCATCTGGCCGTTTTGCATGCGGCCGTGATCCCAAATCACTTTTTCATATAAGGCGAAGCCGATACCTTGCGCCACGCCGCCGATGATTTGTCCTCTCGCAAGAACGGGGTGAAGGACTTTTCCAATTTCCTGGAGCGCGACGAAATCGTCGACGGTGACGCTGTAGGTAGCCAGATCTACGGTGACTTCAGCGACGTAAACAGCCCAGGCAAAGGCGGCGTAGGCGGAGCCGCGATATTTTTCATCGTCCCAGAATATGCCTTCGGGTTGTTCGTATTGCGCCATACTGCGGAAATTGTCGTGCTTTGCGACGTAAGCGCGGCAGGCGGCGCGGAATTCTTCGGGCGTGTAGGAATCGGAGAGCATGCCGCTCGCGGTGAGTGTTTTTCGGATGCCGATGGCAGCGGATTGTACGAGTTTTCCGACGACCATGACCGTGCGGGATGCGACAGTGGGGCCGCTGTTGGGCACTTCGTGTGTGTCGGGTTGCGCGATGCTGACGTCTTCGTAGCGAAGACCGAGAGCTTCGGCGACGATTTGGCACAACACGGTGTTGGTTCCCTGGCCGAATTCGGTGCTGGAGACGAGGATGCGCAGGCTGCCGTCGGCGATGGCTTCGATGCCGACAACCGAGCCAAGAAAACGCTCACCGGAGCCAGTGAATCCCGCGCCGTGGAGAAAAGACGCGATGCCAATTCCTTTTTTGCGCGTGGCTTGCGGATTTTCACGCGCGAAGTTTTCTTTCTTTGCGTGATAGCCGGAGAGTTCGAGAGCGCGATCGAGAAGTTTGCTGAGATCGATCGGTTCGTCGATGGTTTGTCCCGTTGTGGTGGTTTGGCCAGGCTGGAGGAAATTGCGGCGGCGAATTTCGACGGGTGAAAGGCCGACGACTTGGGCGATGCGGTCCATGTGACGTTCGAGCGCGAAGAGCGACTGTGGCGCGCCGAAACCACGGAACGCGCCGTGCGGCGGAGCATTGGTGGCGACGGCTTTAGCGCGAATGCGAATGCCCGGCCAATAGTAAGGGCCGCCGGCGTGAATGGCGCCGCGGGAGAGAACGACAGGGGAGAGAGTCTTATACGCGCCGCCGTCGATGATGAAGTCGATTTCGCCGCCGAGAATTTTGCCGTCTTTAGTGACGGCAGTGCGGAGGCGCGTGCGCGAGGGATGGCGTTTGGTGGTGGCCGCCATGTCTTCCATGCGATCGTAAATAATTTTTACAGGTTTGCCGGATTTCATGGCGAGGAGCGCGGCGTGGGCGGCAATCATGGACGGATATTCTTCCTTGCCGCCAAAAGCGCCGCCGGTTTCCATTTGCACGACGCGCACGCGATCGGCGGGCAAGTCAAAAAGCTTCAGAAGGGCTTTGTGGACGTAGTAAGGACATTGGAGGGAGCCCCAGACGGTGAGGCCTTGGTCAGTATCGAAGGCGGCGATCATGCCGTTGTTTTCGATGTAGAGCTGCTCTTGCGCGCCAGTGGTGTATTCGGCTTCGACGATGTGGGCGGCGTTTTGCCAGACGGAATCGACATCGCCTTTTTCGATGAGATAGCTTTTGAAGATGTTGTCGGCGCCCCAGATGACTTGCTGGAGCGATGCGCTCTCCTCGATGGAGAAAATCGCGGGGAGCGCATCGTATTCGACCGAAACGGCTTCGACCGCTTTCGGAAGGAGATGGCGGTTCGGATGAGCGAGCAAGAGGATAGGTTCTTCAGGATGATTGACGACGCCATCGGCGAGGCAGGGTTGATCATCTTCGATGAGCGCGATGCAATTTTTTCCGGGGATGTCTTTGGCGGCGACGATTACGAATTCGTTCCAGTCGATGCCGGGGCCGAAGGAGATCTTTTTGATTTTGCCACGGGGAATGCGGCTGCGGACAGTGGCGCCATAGAGCATGCCGGGTAAAGTCATGTCGTCGACATAACGCGCGTGTCCTGTGACTTTGCCGCGGCCTTCCATTCGGGGAACCGAGGTGCCGACGATAGGTGCGTTTTTCATTCGAATCGCGGAAGCACTTTTTTAAGCTTTCGCCGCGGGTTTCTTGCTTGTATTAGTGTATGACAGACAAAACGAAACGTGGCTGCCTGGTTGATACAAAAAACAATTACGCGGCATCGTGGATTTTCTTAGATGCGTGTTTGCTAAAGGCGGTGCTCGATGCCGATGGGCTCGCCGGGGAACTGGCTGTCGCGAAAAACAAGATGGCCGCGAAGATAGGTGGCTTTCACTTCGCCACGCAGCTTTTCGCCGAGGTAGGGGGAAACCGGGTGACGGTAGTGCAAGCGGTCTTCGGTGAGGACGAATTCGGCCTCGGGATCGAAGATGACGAAGTCGGCGTCGTAGCCTGCGGCCAGGCGGCCTTTGTGCTTGTGGCAGCCGGCTAGATTTGCGGGTGCTACGGCCATCCAGCGGGCGATGTCTATCAGGGAGAAACCGCGGTTGATGGCTTCTGTGTGCATCAAGGGGAGAGCTACGGAAAGGCTGGCGATGCCGCCCCAGGCGGTGAGGAAATTTCCTTCGGCGAGGCGCTTCATTTCTGGTGGGCAGGGAGAATGGTCGGTGGCGACGAGATCGATCGTTCCATCGCGAAGAGCCTGCCAGAGTTGATCGCAATTTTCGCGGCTGCGAATGGGCGGGGCGCATTTGAAGAGCGTTGCGCCTTTCGGAATGGATTCGGCGGCGAGGTGCAGATAGTGAGGGCAAGTTTCGACGGTTACGGGAAGGCCTTCGGCGCGTGCGGCGCGCAGATCGGGAAGGGCTTTAGCGGCCGAGAGATGGACGATGTGAAGGCGGAATTTGTATTCGCGGCAAAGAGAGAGGAGCATTCGAATGGCGGAGAGTTCGGCTTCTTCGGGGCGCGATTGGAGATAGGTTTTGTAGAGAGACCAGTCGGCGTTAGCTAGATTTGCGGTGGCGGCATCGATGGGGGCGGGGAGTTCGGCGTGGACGAGTAGCGGCAAGCCTGTGCGGGCGACGTGAGGAAGGGCGGCGCGCAGCTGCGGCTCGGTGACCATGGTGAAGCCGTCGATGCCGGGATGGACTAGAAAACATTTGAAGCCGGGGACGTCGGCGTTGGCGAGCGGCTCGATGTCGAGGGGATTGTCGGCGACGACTCCGCCCCAGGGCATCCAATCGACGCGGCATCGGCCTTGCGCGGCGGCGCGTTTGGCTTCGAGCGCGGGAACATTGGTGGTGGCGGGGAGGCAGTTCAGAGGCATGTCGACCAGTAACGTGTAGCCACCGGCGGCAGCGGCTCGCGTGGCGGTTTCGAAGCCTTCCCAATCGGCGCGGCCGGGATCGTTGATGTGGACGTGGGAATCGACTAGGCCGGGGAGGATTGCGGCGTCGCCAAAATCGTGGAGTTCCGCGTGGGGCGGGATTTGATTGGGGGCGACAACTTCGAGGATGCGGCCGTCTTCGACGAGCAGGGCAGCGGGACGCACGGCATCCGGCGTTACGACGCGGCGGGAAAGGAAGGCGTGCAGATTCATAGTGAAAAGCGGATCCAGATCCGGGGCCGGAGAAAATCTCGTGAGAATGAGAACCGAGCGTAGACTGATATCTGCAGGTTTTCAAGTCAGCAAAATCGATAAATCAAGTCGAAAAAAGTGCTGGGTGGCGGTTTGGCGGGCATATACTTGCCGATTGGCGTGAGCGTCGGGCTGGCTTTCTTGTGGAGATATCTGTGCAGGTTGCGAGAGCTTGTTAGGGATTGTGAACGAATAGATCGGCGGCGGTAAGACTTGAGCAATGCGTTCATGGCGCGGGCGATTCAGCTGTCGATTGAAGGAGTTCAATCGGGGCGTGGAGGGCCGTTTGGCGCGGTGATTGTAAGGGACGGAGAGATTATCGCTGAGGGATCGAATGAGGTGACGTCGACGAATGATCCGACGGCGCATGCGGAAGTTTTGGCGATTCGGCGAGCTTGCGAAAAACTGGGCGCGTTCGAATTGAAGGATTGCGAGCTGTACACTTCGTGCGAACCGTGCCCGATGTGCCTGGGCGCGATTTATTGGGCGCGGATTTCGCGGATTTATTTCGCGAGTACGGCGGAGGATGCGGCGAAGGCTGGATTTGACGATTCTTTCATCTACAGCGAACTTAAGCTGCCTTTCGCACAGCGGCGCATCCCAACCAGGCAAATCATGAGGGACGAAGCATTGGCTGGATTTCGTGCGTGGGCCGACCGGCCTAATAAGATTCCGTATTGAGATGCTTTTGCATGATCGAACGAGTATTCGCTGAACCACGGGTGATTGTCCGCATCGGCGGAGGGCCGATTGATCGATCGCTACTTCAAGCTCACTGAGAATCAAACATCTATCAAACAGGAGTTACTGGGCGGGCTCACGACATTTGTGACGATGGCGTACATTGTCGTGGTGAATCCGCAGATTCTGGCGCAGGCGGGAATGCCGGCGGATGGCGTAGTGTTTGCCACGTGCCTTTCGGCCGCGGCGGCGACGCTGGTGATGGGATTGTATGCGAATTATCCGATCGCGCTGGCGCCGGGGATGTCGCTGAATGCGTATTTCACGTACTCCGTGTGTCTGTCGATGCATGTGCCGTGGAGAACGGCGCTGGCGGTAGTGTTTTTTTCGGGTGTGCTGTTTCTGGTTCTTACGGTAACGAAGGTCCGCGAGCAGATTGTGAATGGCATGCCGGATTGCTTGAAGCATTCGACGGCAGCGGGAATCGGGATGTTCATCGCGTTTGTTGGGTTGCGGAATGCAAAGCTGGTGGTGGCCAATCCCGCGACGTTTGTAGGATTGGGCAGCTTTGCGGACAAAGAAGTGCAAACTGCGTGCTTCGGGTTAGCGCTGACGCTGATTTTGATGGCGCGGAAAATCCATGGCGGCATTTTGCTGGGCATCATTGGAACTACGGTTCTAGGAATGCTTCGTGGCATCTCGAGCTGGCCCACTACCTTTTTGTCCATGCCGCATCCCTCTTCGACTTTTCTGCAATTGGATTTTCGCGGCGCGTTGCATCTCGGGTTTCTGGAAATACTCTTCGCGTTTCTGTTCGTCGACCTTTTTGACAACGTGGGCACGCTGGTGGGAGTCTGCGAGCAGGGCGGATTTATCAAGGATGGCAAGATTCCACGCGTCGGCCGGGTATTGCTGGCGGATTCCGTGGGAACGATTTTTGGTTCGCTGACGGGTACTTCGACGGTCACAAGCTACATCGAGAGCGCGGCAGGCGTCGCCGCGGGAGCGCGAACCGGTTTCAGCAATATCGCCGTGGCAGGGCTTTTTCTTTTGGCCATGTTTTGCTCGCCGCTGGCGACGGCGATTCCAGCCTATGCGACTGCTCCGGCACTGATTCTGGTGGGTGTTTTGATGTCGCAATCCCTGGCACAGGTGAACTGGAACAACTTCAGCGAGGCTCTTCCCGCTTTTATCACGATGCTGGCGACGCCGCTGACCTTCAGCATCGCGACTGGCCTGAGCCTGGGACTGATTTCCTACACTGTGGTGAAACTGGCGTCGGGGAAATACAAGGAAATCAACGCCCTCGTCTGGATTCTCACAGTCCTCTTCATTTTGCGCTACGTGTATCTGGCCGCCGCCTAGCTCTTTCGAGAATTTTGCGCGGCGGGCGTAACGCGAGCTAGTCCGCAAGATGCGAAGTCAGTCCAAATAAAATACTTCCTGCATCATCGCGAATTTCTCGCCTGGTTTCAGGCCTGGCACCGGCTCGAAGAGCAAGGCCATTTCCTGCTGCCATTTCAAGTTGGTTGGATCCCTGTCGAGCGCGTGCCACGCGACATCGAAATCGTCCACGTGCATAAACAAGAACAGGTCCTGGTCTTTTCGAAAAATGGAATATTTCGAGATGCCGACCTCTTTCAATTTCGCGAGCAAAGCGGGCCAGACATTCTTGTGGGCAGCGTCGTACTCTTTTTCTTTGCCGGGCTTGATGCGTAAGCGAAACGCGACTCGGGGCATTGGCTTCTCCCAAAGTGCGATAGTGTAATGACTCGCGCCCCGTTTGATACAGAAATGTGTTCCGCATTCTGCTGACAGGTGGGAGTAGATGCCGCTACAGTGCGCGACGCCGACCCACAGAGTGCCGACAACCCATCTATTGCATGATGTGTGCTCGCGCTGTGCGAGACCGGGAGAATCCACCATGAGAAAACCTGAGAGCAGGGCTAGAAACACGATGAGGATGACGAAAAGGATGGCGGCTAGCGTTCTGCTGTTCGCAGGGAGCGTGTCCGCGCAAACAGCGAAGCCCGTCAAGCTCGAATGCGAATCACTGATCAAGCCGCTGGGGATGGACGCGGCAAAACCGCAGCTGTCGTGGAAGATTCAGGATCCACGCCCCGGAGCGCGGCAAACTGCCTATGAGATTCAAGTCGCCTCGAAGGCGGAAACGCTCGCTAGCGGTAAGGGCGATGTGTGGGACAGCGGGCGCGTGGAATCCAGCCAGTCTCTAGGCGTGCTGTATGGTGGGCCCGCGCTGGAACCGAGCAGGCGTTATTACTGGCGGGTTTTGACATGGGATCAAGACGGGAAGGCCTTGGCGCCGAGTGAGCCGAGTTGGTGGGAGACGGGGCTTCTCCAGCAGGAAAACTGGAAAGCAAAGTGGATCGGCTATGAGGAGCCCGAACTGCGGTACGTGCGCGAATCTGGTGCCGCGTGGATTACGAACGCCGATGGAGAAGCGTCGAAGGACGCCACGAGCACAAAGCATGACTTTCGACTCAAGTTCGATTTGACGAAGCCCGTGAAGCGCGCCGTGCTCTACGCAACGGGAGAGGACTCGGCGGGCGCTTGGATCAATGGAAAACAGGTGATGGAAGCAGCACCCCTGACACCGTGGCGCCAAATGCCGTGGAAGACATACGCGTTTCGCGACGCTTCAAGAGCCTTGCGCACAGGGAAAAACGTGCTGGCGATTGAGGCTGTGCGCTACGGGAATAATAGTGGCGGGGCGAATCACGTAAGTCAAACTCCGATGAGCGCGGTGCTTTACGTTGAAGCGGTGGATGGCACGGTAGAGCTATTCAAGAGCGCCGCGGAGGGCTGGCGAGCAAGCTTGAATGCCGGCGGAGATTGGCAAGCTGCCGAATTCGATGATTCTTCGTGGAGCGGAGCGGTCCGGTATGTAATGCCAACTTCTGGGTTTGAAAACGCGGAGTTGGGGAATCCGTGGCCGACGGGAGCCGTGAAGTCTCTACGGCGGACGTTTGAAGTTGGAAAGCCGGTGACTTCCGCGCGAATCTATGCAACGGCGCTCGGTTCGTACCAGCTTTCGATCAACGGGAGAAAAGTGGGGAACGAAATTCTAGCGCCGGGATGGACGGATTTTCGGGAGCGCGTCGTTTACCAGGCGTATGACGTGACGGCGGAAATAAAAGCAGGGAAAAATGCGGTGGGAGCACTCCTTGCACCCGGATGGTATTCGACGCCGTTACAGTGGTTCCGGCAGGGCTACAACTACGGGAAAACGCCCCCAGCGCTGCGGGCGCAGCTGCGAATCGAATACAAGGACGGATCAGTGGACTGGGTCCTGACGGATGAAACGTGGAAGGCGGACATCTCGCCGATTCTTTTCGCTGAAATATACGACGGGGAAACGTACGACGCACGAAAGGTCCAAGCAAACTGGAACACGGCGGCGTTCGACGACAAGCGATGGAAATCCGCGGAGTTGATTGAGCCAAAGGAGACGCAAATCGTCTGGCAATACTTTCAGCCGATTCGCGCGGAAGAAGCGCTCGATGCAATGAAAGTGACAAATCCTTCCGCGGGCGTATACATCTTCGATTTCGAGCAGAATCTTTCCGGCGTTGCGCACATCCGGGCGCAAGGCTCGGCGGGAACCGATGTGAAACTGAGATTCGCGGAAGTGTTGAACCCGGATGGCACGCTTTATACGGAAAACCTGCGAACCGCCAAGGCGACGGACCATTTTATTCTCGCAGGCAAGGGAATCGAGGAGTTTGAGCCAACTTTTACCTTTCATGGGTTCCGCTACGTGGAAATTTCCGGGTTGAAGGAAGAACCGAAGATCGGGGATGTGAAAGCCGTCGTGTTTCATACAGACGCTCCGTTCACGGCGACGCTGAAAACAAGCAGCGCGATGCTAAACAAACTGTGGAGTAATATTCTCTGGGGCCAACGCTCGAACTTCGTGGGAGTTCCAACGGATTGCCCGCAGCGTGATGAACGACTGGGCTGGACGGGAGATGCGCAGGTCTTTTGGCGCACGGCAACTTACAACATGGACCTGACCGCCTTCTCCAAAAAATTTGGAGCGGATTTGCGCGGAACACAAGCCGGCACGCCCATGTATGGCATTTTCGCTCCTGGAACAAACACCGAGCATCCTGCCCACGCCACGGGATGGAGCGACGCAGGAGTGATCATTCCGTGGTCGTCGTGGATTCAAACTGGCGACAAGGAAGTGGTGGAAGAAAATTGGGAGGGGATGGAAAAGTATCTCGCCGCCATTGCGGCCGCGAATCCGGATTTTCTTTGGAAAAAGAACTACGGCATTCCCTTTGCGGACTGGCTCTCGCCGGAAGGGGTGACGCCCGTGGACCTGATTGCGACAGCGTATTGGGCGCACGACGTGACGCTGATGAGCCAGATGGCCCTCGCCGTGGGAAAAACGGAAGACGCGCGGAAGTACAGCGAACTCTTTGAAAAGATCAAAGTTGCGTTCGATCAGGCCTTCGTGCGGCCGGATGGATTTGTCGGCGGGGTGCCACCACCACCGGTATTCGCTTCGGGGACGGCGAAGCCGCTGAGCGACCAGCCCGTCGAAACGCAAACGGGATACGTGCTCGCGCTGCACATGAATCTGCTACCTGATTCGCTGCGAAGCCTTGCGGCAAAACGCCTCGTGGACCGGCTGGAAGCCAATCACTGGCGTCTCGGCACTGGATTCCTGGGCACTCCTTATTTGCTGGGCGCGCTAACGGATACCGGACACGCAGACGTGGCGTACCGCCTACTTCTCAGCACGGAGTATCCGTCGTGGGGCTACCTGGTGGAACACGGAGCGACCACGATGTGGGAGCGCTGGAATGGCGATCAGATGCGCGGCGATCCGAGCATGAATTCCTACAATCATTACGCGTATGGCGCCGTCGCAGACTGGATCTACCGCTATGCAGCGGGAATCGATACAGTGACGAGCGATCCGGGATTTCACATCATCCGACTTCATCCAAACTTCGACAAGCGTTTGGGGAGTTTGGATTTTTCCTATGAGTCGTCGTCTGGGACGATTCACTCGGCATGGTCGGTTTCCGGAAACAGAGCCACCTGGAACTTAACGATTCCCGCAAATGCGACTGGGCGGTTGCCGCTGGGGAAAGAGCAGTCGGAGTCGTACCAGCTGGATGGGCAAGCGCTCTCGAAGAGCAGCAGAATTCACGCGGCGAACAAGGACAGTAACGAGCTCGAATATGAGCTTCCCGCAGGCAGCTACCGATTTGAGATCGCTCTGCCCTCCGTTAATTAAATGACGCTATGAAGCGGCCATTCTTAGCTTTTTCTATTGGCGAGCGGTGAGCCGAAAGAGCTCGAGTTATTCGTAGCGTAAAGCTTTCATCGGATCGAGGCGGCTGGCGCGCCACGCGGGGATATACCCGGCGGCACAGGCGACGAACGCCAATGCAATCGTGGCGAGAGCGAGAGTTGCAGGGTCGTGCGGCGAAAGGCCGAAGAGCTGGCTTTGCACGAGCTTCGTTAGCGCCAACGAAGCGGGCACACCTGCGGCAACACCGATTGCCACGAGTATCAGCACTTCACGCATCACCATCCAAATCACATTGCCTTGCGCGGCGCCGAGTGCCATGCGGATGCCGACTTCGCGAGTGCGCTGCGCGACGGTGTAGGCCATGACGCCGTAGAGGCCGATGACTGCGAGCAGCGTGGCGAGAAATCCGAAAACGGCGGAAAGGCTGGCGATCATGCGTTCCGTGGACAGCGAGTTGCTGATTTGCACTTCGGTGGTACGCATGTTGGAGATGGGGATGTTGGGGTCGAGATCGCGGACCTTGGAACGAATCGAAGACATAAGCAGAGTGGGGTCGGCAACAGTGCGGACGTAAATGACCATGCCGCCAACGAAGCGGTCGGCGATATAGGGAAGATAGGCCTGCGGAGGAATTTCTTCGCGGAGACTCTGGTATTTGATGTCTTTGACAACGCCGATGACTTCCATATCGGTAGGCGTGCCGGGATCGGAGCCAAACCCCAAATGCATACCAACGGGGTTGCGGCCGGCAAAATATTTCTTCGCGAAGGTTTCATTGATCATGACGACGGCCGGATTCCATCCGTAAGGGTCATCGGGGCGGTGATTCACTTCGCCAGTATCGGAGGGACGAAAGTCGCGTCCGTTGACGATCGGAACACTCATGGTGGCGAAATAGTTGGGACTGATTTCGTTCATGTAGGGTTCGGGATGGGCGTCCGGAGTGGGAGGAGAGAAGCCTTCGACCGTCATGCTGCTGTCCCATTCGTTGTCTTCGAGGATGCGCATGGAAGCGAGGCCGGTGGATTGCACGCCGGGAATGGAAGAGAGGGAATCCAGCAATTGAGGATAGAAGACTTTCAAGCGTGCGACGTTATAGCCGCTGTAAGAGGGATCGATCTCAAAACCGACGAGATTTTGTGGGTTAAAACCTGGACCGAGGTTGCGAAGATTGCCGAGACTTTTGGTGAAAAGCCCGGCGCCGATCAGAAGCAGGAGAGAAAGAGTGACTTGAGCGATGACGAGAGATTTTCTGAGGGCGCCGTGACCACCGCCAACGACGGCAGCGGCTTCGTCTTTGAGAGTCGAGGCGACGTTGGGCTTGGTGGTTTGCAGAGCGGGAACCAGGCCAAAAAAGACGCCGGTGGCGACTGTGACGGCGAGTGTGAATAGCAGAATGCGAAGATCGGGCGAGGTGGAAATACGCAAGCCTCCCGAATCCGACGGGAGATATGCGGCCATCAGAGCTTTGTCTGCCCAATAGGCGAGAGCGAGTCCGGCGAGAGCTCCGAGCGTCGCGAGAGAAAGGCTCTCGATCAAGAGCTGCGAGATGATGCGAGGGCGCGTGGCGCCCATGGCCAGGCGAATAGCTATTTCCTTCTTTCGCGCCGATCCGCGGACAAGGAGAAGATTGGCAAGATTAGCGCAGGCAATCAGAAGGACGAGGCCCGTAGTGGCCATGAGAACCCACAGGGGAGTGGACAGAGCCTGGCGCGTATAAGAACGGCCTTGAGATCCGGGCAGGAGATCGATGTAGCACTTCAGGAATTGCTCGCGATCATAGGGTGACGCGTGAGCGAAAGCTTTTTCCTGAACTTCCATCTCGAGCATGGAATGCATGTAGGGCTGGAGCGAGGCTTTTGCCTGTTCGCGTGTGACACCGGGCTTGAGGCGGCCAAAGGCGTTGACCCAACGGTTGCGGCGTTCCTTGAGCATGTCGGTAGGATTGCCGACCATGATTTCCTTTTGCATCATGAGGGGAACGAAGAGTTTGGGGGAGCGGCCGAGCTCGACGCCGTCATAGCCGGGTTGAAGAACGCCAACGATGGTCATGCTGTTGTTGTTTAGGATGAGGGTCTTGCCGACGACGTTGGGGTCGGAGGAGAAACGCGATTTCCAATAGGCGTAGTTGAGGATGACGTAAGGATAGGCGTCGGGGAGGCGGTCGTCTTCGGGAGTGAACACGCGGCCCAGGTAGGGATTCAAACCGAGGTTGGAAAAATAAGTGCCGGAAACCATTTCCAGTTGAACGTGCTCGGCTTGGCCATTGAAAGAGACGCTGGCGTCGAAGGGAAAACGGGCAAACATGTCGGAGAAGACTTCGTTGTGAGCGGCGAAATCGCGGAACATGGGATGGGAAATGGCATTGCCACCCCAATTGCTGCCGTAGTGGCGTCCGCGCATGGTGAGGAGGACGAGTTCCTGGGGGTTCTTGACGGGCAGGAGGCGGAGCAGGACTTGATCGAGAAGCGTGAAGATGGCGGTATTTGCGCCGATACCGAGAGCGAGCGTAAGAATCGCGATGGCGGTGAAACCGGGAGTGCGGGCGAGAGTGCGGAGAGCGTACTTAAAATCGCGATAGGCAGTGTCGAGCGCAGCGATGATATTCATTCCACAGGCCTTATCTTTCCGGGGAGATTCGACAACAACCATGAATACGCTTTGTGGCCGGAATTGTTCCCACGAAATTAGCGTTGCGGCAGGCTGCGCCGAATCCCCGATTTAGCTCAATCTTGAGACGATTCTGCGGGCAAAATGTCTTGTCAGACAGTGATGAAGAATCGGCCAAAGGTGAGCCTGACAGCCGGTTGTTCAGGTTGTCGCAGGGCTAGGGAGCGGGGGACGTTCGGCTAATGTGATTGGCGCTTCCGCGCGTATCTAGAAAGCTTGCATCAGACCGCCGTGCTGGCGGCGGCGCGCGGTGCGTTGGCTTCTTCTTTTTGGCGGAAGAAGGTTGTGACGCGGTCGATGATTTCGTTGAGCGACGTTTGCGGGCGAAAACCTGTGAGAGCGTGGAGCTTATCGACGCAGGGGACGCGGCGCATCATGTCCTCGAAACCGGGCTCGTAGGCTTGATCGTAGGGGATAAATTCGATGGGTGACGGGCTGTTGGTTCGCTGTTTAACGAGGCGGGCGAGGCCCTCGATGGAGATTTCTTCGGTGTTGCCGACGTTGACGACTTCGCCGATGGAGCGATCGGTGTCCATCAGGCGGATGAGGCCCTCGACGGTATCGCGGACGTCGCAGAAGCAGCGAGATTGCTTGCCATTGCCATAGACGCGGATGGGTTCGCTGTCGAGGGCTTGCTTGACGAAATTGGGCAACACCATTCCGTAGCGGCCGGTCTGGCGCGGACCTACGGTGTTGAACAAACGGACCACGATCACGGGAAGCTTTTTCTCTTTCCAGTAGGAGAGCGCCAGGAATTCGTCAAGAGCCTTGGATGCGGCGTAGCTCCAGCGGCCTTTGGTAGTGGGGCCGAGGACGAGATCGGCGTCTTCGTGGAAGGGGACGTTGGTGTTCTTGCCGTAGACTTCGGAAGTAGAGGCGGTGAGAACGAGCTTGCGTTTTTTGCAGGCGGCTTCGAGGATACGCTGGGTGCCGTTGACATTGGTCTCGATGGTGCGCACGGGGCTCTCGACGATGAGCTTGACACCGACCGCGGCGGCGAGGTGAACGATGATGTCGGCGTCGTCGACAAGCTCGGCGAGCAGCTGGAGATTTTCGATGTTGTCGAGATGATATTCCATTTGGCCGGAAGCTTTGAGGTGGCGGATGTTATCCATGCTTCCGGTGGAGAGGTTGTCGAGCAAGACGACACGATCGCCGCGAGCGAGAAGCCGCTCCGACAAGTGAGAACCGATGAAGCCGGCGCCGCCGGTAATCAAGTAACGCAAAGTGCCTCCTTACAATGACTGGTCGTCGTCTCGATGCCGAGTGGAGCTTTCGGAGACGGATCCAGCAAGATCGTCATGTTCCTGGGGAGATTCGGCCGCTTCTTGAGGGCCGTAGCCATAGGAATAAGGATAGTAACGATAAGAGTAGTAGTAGTCCGGAGCGCCGGAATCCACGGCATTGAGGACGACGCCGAGGATGTGACACTTCACACTGACGAGCAAGTCACGGGTGCGTGTGAAGGCTTCCTTGGGAGTTTCGCCGCTGCGTACGACCAGAAGAACGCCGTCCGTTTGCACGGAAAGGATGACGGCGTCTGTGGCAGCCATGATGGGAGGCGAGTCGATCACGACAAATTTGAACTTGGTGCGCAATTCGGCGATGGCCTCCGCCAATTTGTGAGAAGACAACAAGTCAGCAGGATTGGGAGGCAGGGGGCCGGTGGGAATCGCGGCGAGATTGGGAATATCGGGGTGCGGGACGGTGACAAGATCAAGGCTCGAAACACCCGCCAGATAGGAGCTTAGGCCAGCATATTTGCCGCTTGTCATATTGAGCAGGCGGCCGACACCCGGCTTGCGCAAGTCCGCATCGACGAGCACGGTGCTGTCTCCGAGTTGGGCAAGTGTGACGGCCAAGTTAGCCGCCGCGGTAGTCTTGCCTTCGCGGGGAAGCGCGCTCGTTACGAGGATAACTTGCGGCGGGCGACCGGGCTGAGAAAGCAAGAGAGAGGTACGCAGCGCGCGGAACGCCTCGGACATTTGGGACTTGGGGAGATGCTGAGCAACGAGCTCAATGCGTTTTTCGTGGCCATTCGCGGAAATGCCTTGCAAAAGGCGCCTACGCGAACCGTTGCCGTTGGAGCCGGCAAACTGGGGCACGACCGCCAAGGAAGGCAAGCGGGCGAGAGTTTCGATATCGTCGGGAGTCTTAACGGTGTTGTCGAGGTACTCGCGCATGAGAGCAAGACCGATGCCTCCGACAAGACCGACGAGAAAAGCCAAGGCGATGTTACGCGCTTTGGCGGGACGCGAAGGGAAGGTGGGGATCATGGCCGGATCGACGACGTGGGTATTAGAGGATTGCAGAGCAGCAGAGATTCCTACTTCCTTGAGCTTGGTCATCAACCCGTCATAGAGAGCTTTAGAAGCTTCCGCTTCGCGCTTGAGGATGTTGTATTCGACCATACGCTCGGCCATCTCGTTCGCCGCCACCTTTTGTTCATCAAGGGCCTGCGTGAGGAGGTTCTCGCGTTGCCGGGACTCGCGGTACTCGCTTTCGATGCGGTTAAGGGTATTGACATTCTCCTTTTGGATGAGTTCGTCTATATCTTTAAGCTGGCTCTGGAGGCGCTGCACTTTGGGAAAATTCGGGCCGTACTGGTTCAGAGCCTCGTTGTATGCCTCGGCTGTGGTCTGCCGTTTCGCGTTAAGGTTTTGCAAGGTGGAATTGTCGCGAAGCTGAGGAACGCTTGCGATATCGCCGGACTTGGCAAATTGGAAGAGAGATTCCTTGCGCATGCGCTCAGACTGAGCATCCGTCAATTCCTTATTGAGATCGGCGAGGCGCTGTGTGGTGATATTGGACTTGTCGTCGAGCGTCCAAATCTGGTTTTTTCGTTCGTAGGCGATGCGCTTGTCTTCCGATTGCTGAACGGTGATCTTGAGTTCCTCAAGCTCGTTGCGGAGCCAGGTGGTAGCCCGCGTAGTTTCATCGTAGTGACTGCGAATGTTCTGATCCTGGTAATTCTTAATATGTTCGTTGACGATGCGTGCGGCGAACTGCGGGTCTGTCGACTCAAAGCTCACGTCCAGGAGCCGGCTGTTAGGAACGCGCTTTATGCTGAGACTGCCAAGAAATGCGCCGAGCTCCGGGGGACGCTTCTGATTTTCCAAACTGCCGGTGGCTAGCGCTTCGGAGGGCCCGTTGGGAGAAGCAAACTCAGGCCGCGCCCCGAGGCCGCTGCTGCGAATGGTCTGCAAGGCCAGAGTTTCGCTCGTCAAGATCTTCGACTGCGTCTCGATAGAGTTCTCGATATCCAGCTCGTAGCCATAAGGATCCATCGCCTGGAAGGGCAGAATGCTGGCATTCGGTGGGTCCATTTCGATACGCGCGGTGGCCACATAGACGGCTTGCATCCGGAAAGTAGCGATGCTGACTATGGTGACCACGGCAAGCAGGAATGACAAAATCAGCCATTGATGTTTGCGCAGGATCAGCAGGTAGTCGTAAAGATGCGGCTCGCGTGGCGAGAGATCCCAAGCCGGGATGCGCGCGGAGGGCGGAATCAGCTCCACGATGCCGTTGGAGCCGTTTTCCCGGGGAACGAGTTTGTGGTCTTCAGACATTTTCTTTTAGTGATACGCGATACGATAGAGCGCCACACCTGAACCGAGGGCGAGGCCAAACTCGATCGTCCTCAAAACGGCCTGCTTGGTTCCGCTCTGCGGAACATACAAAATGTCGCTGGGCTGGAGTTGCAAATCCTCGGCCTGGCGATTCAGAATTTTCTTCAGATCGAGAGCCACTTCATGCTGCTGTCCCTGGGCATCTTTGCGGATTATGACGGCGTGGTCGGTCTTCGCTATGTTGGTGTAACCGCCGGCCAACGCGAGAATCTTTAGGGCGCTCAATTGCTCGCGATCGTTGGTAAGCACAAACCCGCCAGGCCTGGTGACCGCACCCAAGACGTAGACAATGCCGGCATGAGGCACGGTCACAACATCGCCCGCCTGGAGGAGAATGTTGTTCGCGGTGTTCCCGGCTTCCATCAACTGATACAAATTTACAGTGATGGTATCCGCGGACGGATTCGACGCCGAGCTTGCGCTGTTAATGGGTTTTCCCTGTGTAGCGTTGGGCGCCGGCAGTTCAGGTGGGTTCGCTGTCGCCGCGTTTGGTGCCGAAGAAGACGGTGTAACGGCTGGCGCTAACGGCTTAACCTCTGGTTTGATGGATTGCGAGTTCGCGGAAGCCGCATCGGCAGGCCCGATTGGGGGCGGCCCCGATTCTTCGAAAGTCATCTGGGGAATGGGCCGGGTAACAATGACTTCATCCCCGGCATCGTTGGCAAGCCCACCAGCTTCAGCGAGAACTTCAAGAAGTGTGACCTGGCGATCGGCCTGGTAAACCAAAGGATGCGCTACGGCCCCGACAACCGTAATGGGTTTGCTCTTTCTTTCCTTGACGGTAACGTTTACCTCGGGATGCGAAACCAAACCATTTGCTTCCAGCACTTCGGCAATTTTTTGTTCCGTCTGGATCTCGGTGAGGCCGGCAATATGTAAGCGCACCGGGACAAGCGGGATGCCGATGGTGCCGGTTTGGCTGACTCGGACTTCGCGGCTTAACTCTTTCACGTCGAAGACATCGATCGAGATCAAGTCGCCGTTGCCAATGACGTATTCATGCGGCTCGACGCGCGCGGCGGCGGAAAGCTCGCGAATGCGATCGTTCGTTTGTTGTGGCGTCTCGAGAACGGCCTGCGCGCGGGTGGGCGGCGCCAGAACCAGAAATCCGAGGAGAGCTGTGGAGACGAGACACAACGTCCCCGCACCCAGTCTCGCTGGTTGCATGCGTATAGATGACCCCCAATTGATTATACAGGGAGAAGGAGGAAGTCTATCAGCGATTTCAATGCGTGTGGCCCACATTTCCCGATTTGGGAATTTGCAAAGTAGAGGTCCGGATCTCGCTAGTCGCAAGGTTTGCCAGGAGGAAAAAAAGGAGCAAGTTGGCTGGAATGTGGAGATTGAAATCGAAGAGAGCGTGAGTGAGAAAACCAAGACACGCTACCAGGCCCGATAGCTGAATGGTCGCAGCAAAAGCACCCTCGGGCTGAGACAGCCGCCGAAGCGAATCAAAGAACAGGACACCCAGAAACCATACGCAACACAACCCGCCAGCAATGCCCGTTTCGGCAAGGGCCTCCAGATAATCGTTGTGAGTGTGATTGACAATTTTTCCGTCGTAAAGCGTCTCATAAGCAGGGAAGACGGTCTGAAGGGTACCAAGACCAGTGCCCATCAAGGGATGGTCGAGGAAAATTCGCGAAGTGTCCGCTCTCATTGAGGCGCGTTTACCGCCAGTAATCTCAAGTGATTGCAGGGAGGAGAATCGGTCCACGAGTTGCTGGACACCCAACCAAGAAACCATGAGAAAGGCAAGTAGAAGGACAGCACCTCCGGAGAGCAAGTGTTTACCGACGGTGCGGCGAAGAATCAGCCAAAGTAGCAGGACGCCGACTTCCACGGCGAAACTCACAAGGCCTCCGCGAGAAGCGGCGAGAAAAAGAGCGCCGATGGGCACCACCGCAAACAGACTGACGAGAAACCACCGTTCCCTTCGAACCTTGCCCAGAACCAGAGGAACCAGGGAGACGGGAATGACGAGCTCCGCAAAACCAGCAAAATGATTGCGATTCACGTACGGACCGAAAGGAATGCCTCCATAGCGCATCTCGCGAAACCAATAGAGCTTGCCGTTAAAAGTGAGGTGCTGCAGGATGCCGAAGATCGCGACGAGAAATCCGAAACTCATCACAAACCAGACGAAGGCGCGCCAGTCCTCGATCGTCCGGAAGGCTTGCGAAGCTAAAAAAAGAAGAAGGATATCGGCGAGAAGAAGCGCGATTTCCATGCGCGTGGCGTAAGAAGAGGCGGTGCGATGAAAGAGCCATTGGACAAGAGCGATCAGCAACAGAGAAACAAGAGGCAAGAGCAAAGGTGAAAGGACGATCTGGTGCTCTTGCGTGAAATACGCGCGGACGGCCCAGGCGAGAAAGAGAAAGGCTGCGCTGATTTCGAGGACAGCACGCGCCCAATCCTCGACGGCGCCGTGCGTCGCCACGCCAAAGACCACCAGGGCGCAAATGCCGATGCGTAAGAACTTCATCGCTTGGAGTTCTCCGCGACCGCTGGCAGCAAGAGAACGTCGTCGATCCAGGCCGACCCACGAATCTTGCTGTCAAATTTCGTGCTTGGAAGACGGCTCACGCAGAGCTGTAATTCATAGACATCTTTTCCGGAGATCCAAGGGAGTTCGACTTTGGTCCACGGCTGCGTGCCTTCCATATCCTCCGTCCAGGCGATGGAATTGTTCGGATCCCCGATGGAGCGAAGGCCGAAGCGCACGCCTTGATCGGTAGACAAAGAACGAGTCATGACCCATGCGGAAAAAACGTAGGAAGTGGAAGGCTGAACGGGGACATATTGGCAGACGCTATTGAAGGTTATGTTGGTAAGGCCGTTAAACGTGAGCCGGAGAGAACGATCTCCGGAATGTTTTTCCTTCGAATCCGAGGTGAGCACCACCCCATCAAGGAAGGATGAGTAGCGCCACGTGAATCCACCACCGACAACGTCTGTTTCGAAGCCACCGTCCCACACTAAAGAGCCGGGAGGATCCGGAGGGCGCGACACCGAGGCAAAAGTGAGAGCCTGATCCCAGACGCGCTGCGCCTCGGCCACTTGCCGTTTGTTGATGAGAGCTTCGAGTAGAGGAAAGGACTGGCTCAGTTGGAGCTTCGGGGGAAGCGCAGCCAGCTTGGACCATACAATCAAAGCTTGATCGGTTTGTCCCTGCTCCGCGAGGGCAGAAATCACGTTCAAGTAAGCGTCCTGAGAGAGAGGCAGCACGCGTTGCAGGACGGAGTTGACGTTGGGATCGAAGCGCATGCTCAGAGAGAAAGCGGCTGCTGCACGCTTTGGGTCGGCTTCCACGGACTGTTTGATCTGCGCGAATGCGGCGTCCGGCTCCCTCTGACGCAGCAGAAAATTTCCGTAACGCCAGGAGACTTCGGGCGAAAGTGGGTACGCGCGTTTGGCCTGAACAAATGCATTTCGAGCGGCGGCCGTGTCGCCTTCCGTTTCATAAGCCGTGCCGAGATCCAGCCAGGTGTCCGCGGAATAGGGATCAAAGGACAATGCCGTTTGATAGGCGCGGATAGCGCGCTGGGAATCGGGATCTTCCAGGTTGTATTGCCAATAGCGGCCCAGGAAATACCAATTGCTGGCGTTATCCGGTTCCAGCCTCGTGGCGAGTTCGTAGCCCACGGGCGTATTCAGCGCCGCATCGTGCACAGCCAGGGCATTGCGAATACCGGAATAGGAAAGAACGGCAGCAAAAGCAACCGCAAGAAGGGCAAGGACAGCGCGCGCGGCTGGACTTGAGAGGCGAAGAATCATCTCGCGATACTGTGCATAGACAAACTCTTAGATGCAAGATGAAAGTCTGACGAGCAACGGGAGAACGAGGCCGCGATTTCTGGAAAGAGGGCTACTTGCCCATGGACGCCGAGAGAGTTTCGTCGGCGCGGCCACGGCGGCGGACGTCAATGCCGAGGCGCTTGATCTTTTGATTTAGCGTGGAAAGTGGAATCATAAAACGCTCGGCGGCTTCTGTCTGGTTCCAGCCGGTACGTTCGAGCATGTCGATAATAATGCGGCGCTCGATTTCGTCCATGATTTGAAAGAGCGAAGGTTGCGGGTGGTCGGCGCCGGAACGCGAGCCAGGTTCGCCAGGCAGGGGAGGAAGAAATTCGGACAGCTGCAGGCGTACCCCGCGGACAATTTCTTTGCTGCGGATGCTTTCGGGAAGCAAATCGACGTCGACGCGCTCTTGTGTCGAAAGCACGACGGCGCGCTCAACGACGTTTTCCAGCTCGCGGACATTGCCGGGCCAATCGTAATCCATCAAGAGTTTCAGGGCGCCCTGTGTGAAGAGGCGCATAGGCTTGCCGTTCTCGACGCAGTAGCGGTCGAGGAAATGGGCGAGCAGCGCGGGCACATCTTCGCGGCGATCGCGCAGCGGGGGAAGCTGGAGGTGGATCACATTCAAGCGGTGATACAAATCCTCGCGAAAACGGCCTTCGCGGACGAGCGTCAAGAGCTCCACGTTGGAAGCGGCGACGATGCGGACATCGACTTTGAGCTGTTCCGTGCCGCCGAGGCGCATGAATTCCCGCTCTTGAATGACGCGAAGAAGCTTGGCCTGCGTTTCCGGGCTGATAGTGGCAATTTCGTCGAAGAAAATGGTGCCTTGATCGGCGACTTCGAACAGGCCTTTTTTGGAGGCGACGGCGCTGGTGAAAGCTCCCTTCACATGGCCGAAAAGCTGAGATTCGAGCAAGTCCACCGGGATAGAGCCGGTATTGACCGGGACGAAGGCTTTGTCCGCGCGCGTCGAAGCTGAATGGATGGCTTTGGCGATGAGCTCCTTGCCAGTGCCGCTTTCTCCGCTGATCAGCACGGTGGAGCGCGAGGGCGCCACTTGCGTGATCAGATCGAACAGCGTCAGCATCTTTTCGCTCTTGCCGATGATGTTCGGAAAATTGAAGCGTTGTTTCAGCGCGCGCTTGAGTTGGACGTTCTCTTCGCGCAGATGGCGCGATTCGACGGCTTGCGCTACTTGCGCCAGGAGTTCGTCGTTGGACCAGGGCTTGGTGATGTAATCGAGCGCGCCGCCCTTGAATGCGGCACGGGCCATTTCAATCGAACCGTAAGCGGTGATCAAGACGACGGAGAGTTGCGGGTCGCGTTTGCGAATTTCGCGCAGCAGCTCGATGCCATTGCGATCGGGCAAACTAACGTCGAGCAGCAGCAAATCGAAAGGATGCTCTTCAAGTTTAGCGAGGCCGGATTCGCCGGTTTCGGCGCTGGAGACACCGTAGCCTTCACTTGTGAGCAGGAGTTCAAGGCCTTCGCGAATTTCTGATTCGTCGTCAACAACCAGGATAGAACCCTTAGACATGAACAGACTTTCTGACCGCGGGGAACTCTACGTGGAAAGAAGTTCCTTTGCCGGGTGTCGAGCGGACGTCGATCTTGCCGGAGTGTTCCTTGATGATGCCGTAGCTAACGGAGAGGCCGAGACCGGTGCCGCGGCCGCTGGCTTTCGTGGTGAAGAAGGGATCGAAAATGCGGTGAATATGTTCGCGCGGAATACCGGCACCTGTATCGACGACTTCAATCTCGACGCTGCCATTGTGGGCGGCGGTGCGCACTTCCAGCAAGCCTCCGCCGGGCATGGCGTCGCGTGCGTTCAGGAAAAGATTTAGAAAAACCTGCTGTAGCTTGTTGGCAGAGCCGCGGACGGCAGGAAGAGTCTCGCCGAAATGCTTAACGACTTGAATCTGAGAGGTCTTTAGCGGATGCGAGACGAGAGAAAGAGTCTCTTCCACCACGCGGTTCACATCGATATCCACGGCCTCGGCCGCTCCGGTGCGGGAAAAATTCAAAAGGTTGTTGACGATTTCGCTGGCGCGGAAGGTTTGCTTGACGATTTTTTCGATGATGGATTGGCGCGGATCGCCATCCGGCATCTGCTTTGCCAGCATCTGGATGTAGTTGGAAATGACGGCCAGAGGCGTATTGACTTCGTGTGCGACGCCGGCGGCAAGGAGGCCGAGCGAGGTGAGCTTCTCGGTTTGCGACATCTGCTCTTCCATGCGCTCGCGCTGGGTGACGTCGTCGAAGAGCAAGAGACGGCCAATGCGCTCGGCGGACTTGCTAACCAACGGAGTGATGGAAACGTTCAAGGTGAGCGCTTTGCCTTGGTGGTGCAGACGCTGTTTGTAAATGCCAGTAATTTGCTCTGCGTCGCCGCGCGCCGCGATCTCCGTTGCAAGTTCGTCCGGGAGCAGTGAGCGAAGCTGGCGTCCCACAGCGTCCTGCCGGGCCACGCCGAAAAGCTGCTCCATGCGCGTATTCCAGGATTCGACGATGCCTTCCAGATCCACAGCGAGGACGCCGACATTCAAGGACTCGACAATGTTTTCGCTAAAGTCCTTGAGGCGCGCGATCTCGAGGGCTTTCTGTTCAAGCGAGGTATACAGCTGCGAGTTGTCGAGAGCCACAGCGACGTAGCCTGCAATCGTTTCCACAAGCTCGACGTCGTCGCTGGAGAGGTAGTCGCCGTCGACGGTTTTGCCGAGCCCCAAAACAGCTACGGTGTGCTCGCGAATGCGGCAGGGCACAAAGTAATTGAGGTCCAGCTGCTCGAGAGTCCGCCGGACGGAGTCGCTGACGTCGCGCGCGGCGCGGGGCGACTCGAAAAAGAGCGCCCCCCGCGCGAACTCGGGCCGGGCCGGTCCGAGGAAACTGAGATCGAGAGGCTCCGCCAGACGAACGCCCATGGAGCGGGCGAGGCGGAGATTGCCGGGATTTGAGGCGTCCTCGACAAAAATCGCCAGGCGATCGACCAGGAGCGTTTGCGACACGCGGTCCATCACGGAGCCGAGCATGGGCTCAAGCCGAACTTCGTTTGTGAGCGTGCGGCCAAATTCGATCAGCGTTCGGCGATAATCCAGACGGTCGCGGTAGAAAAAACGATCGAGGCGCGCTTGAATCCATTCGCGGAACGGCTGGAAGAGCAGCGCCGCAATAACGATGGCGATGACGCCACCGACGGGGCCGTTCGTCTGCGCATGAAAGATTTGGGGGATCAGTGCCACGAAGAAGAAATAAATCGTGGCGATCGCCGCCGTTGCCGCGGTATACGCCAAGCCGCGCTTGAAAATAATGTCCACATCCATCAAGCGGTAGCGAATGATGGCGTAGCCGAAACACAGTGGAATGAAAACCAGGCTGACCGTCGAGAATTTCATCCACGGCCTGGAAGCCGCGTCGAACACGAACGGCACGATATACAGGACGACAAAGGGAGATGTCCCGATGAAAGTTCCGGCTGTAAGCCATTTCAATTGCTGGCGCAGGACGCCAGCAGGCGCTGCGCGAAAATTGCGATAGAAAACCAATCCTGCAGCTAGAAGACACAAGCCCAAATAACTGTAGGCTATTTTGTCCAAAAGGATGCGGGAGCCCAGCCAAGGAACCCAACCGAGCACACCCAGCGCTGTGCTGACATGAATGAAAAGGATCGCGAGCGGCGGCAGATAAACGAAGCTTAGCTTGGAGAGCGACCGACTGGTCGCTTCGGCGCGTTCCGGAAAGACCAGCGCAAAGTGCAGCAACAAAGCCGGCATCAGCACTTGCGCAAGGATTTTGACCCAATAAACCTCATAGTCAAAAGTGTCCAGCTTCCCGCTGTAATGGAAGGAGAAGAAAATGAAGGACACAAGACAGAAAATGTAGAAATGCACGGCGCGCGGCGCATTCCAGCGGCGCGCAAAAATGAAAAGCCCAATGAAAAGGTAGATCAGGCCCAGGACACGCGCGTAATTCTCAATGGAGGTTGGTTTCTCGGCAGGAGCGGTGACGAGCGGAGTCTCAAACTCCTCGCCATTACGCACCAGCTTGTAGCGCACCTGGGTCCATAGCCCCGCGCGCCAGAGGCGCTTGGTTACCTGCACTTGCCGGGTGACAGGGCTATCGTTGATGGCCAGGAGATGATCCCCCGGGCGAACGCCGGCACGAGCAGCGGGGGAGTTCTCAGCGACCTGCTGAGCTTGCACGCCCTGCGTGGTGTCCAGCCAAACAACTCCGTCATCAGGACTCTCGAATTCGGCTCTTTGGACGAAATTCAACCAGGCAAAGATCATGGCTGCCAGCGTGGCAAGCGCTAGCACAACGGCCCCAAGACTGACTCTGAGGTTCTGCTTCATCACTGGCCCAGGCAGGGTGACACCCCACCAAAGAAACTTAGGTGCAAACGAATGTCCATTCTTTGGAAGAGTCGCTGTTCAAAAAGTATCTTATATTTCAATGACTTACATAATCTGAGGGCTGGAGACTTGTCGATAATCCGCTTTCTGGAAGGGAGCATACAGCTTTCTAAAGCCCATTTTGTGATTAGAACTGCAAGCTCAGACCACCCCGGAACGTGCGGAAAGCGGGCATCAATGTCACGCGACCGTCCTGGGAGCTGAGGGTCACATAGCCCTGAGCCAGGAGGTTGTCGCACTCCGCGTTGGCCTCCCATCGGCCCGGACCAAACTTAGGCAGCCGTTGGTGCACCCCGATGTGAAGATAAGGCTCCATGTCAAGCAGGGATTCGCCAAAACTATCCACGCGAGAGAGAGTTGGTCCGCTGATCCACTGGTAGCCCGCCGTTACCCTGGTGCCAAGGCGGGGCACCCTTCCGGTGACTTTTGTCCCGGCGGTGTGGCGCCCGGCGGTGCGGAATAGCTCGCGGAGAGGTCCAGCTGCCGCGCTCGAAGGTGTCAAGGCGCCAGCGAAGGCATAAAGCACGGTAAGTTCAACGTCATCGCTCAGCTTTTCGCGATACACAGCGCGTGTTCCCCAACTGGTCGAAGAACCGCCATCGTAAGAGAAGCCATTGGAATAGACGTCCTGGAAAAAGTCGGCAACCGGTAGATTGGCGCCGCGCCCAAAGACCGCTACGTGGCTATCGTCTTCGTGGAAGGCCGCAACCTGCAACTTGCCGCGCGTGCCCAGCTTGCGTTCCGCGGCGAGCTCTTCGTGAAAGCCGCTCTCAAGTACGGGACGCCCTCCGCGCCACATAAGTACGGGAAAGGCATCCATCTCGTTCAGGGCAGCTGCCAAACCGTTGACGACTTCCCCTTCGGGGGCGTCGAGTGGCTCGGGACCGGTGGGCATAGATGCAAAAATCAGGGACGCGTGCCAATCATCAGACAGTCTGGTATCCAGTTGCATGCGAGGGCGCAGAGAGCTGGCAGAGCTTCCAAGGCCAACCAAGACGTATTCGCCTCCGTATTCAAGAACGGCGCGGGTTCCAAAAGCCAGCGAACCGCCTTGATCGATGCGAACACCGCGGAATGTCGGCCCTACGTCTCCCAGCTTCGATTCGCGCAAAACCAGCGCGGTGTGCGGTCCGGCACCAAGCGAGCCGGTGGGCAGCCAAACCGTGGCAATTCCTCCGGCAGGTGACTCGCCGTCATAACTCATCAGGCCTGCGAGCAGTAGCCTGCTCGATGGACCAAGGCGCTGGTCGTACGCGAATGCAGTCGCCGGACTCGCGGGAAGATTGGAGACGGAACCCGGCTTGCGAGCGCCATCCATAAATTCCAGGCGGCCACGCACCGGCTCGACGGGAACAGAATCCGAGCCCATCGCGGTTGCGCCAATCGGGTCGTCTTCCACCCATTGAAGAACCGGCCGCGCTGAACTTGCGGTACGCAGTACCCATTTCCAATCATCTGCTTCGCTGGTCGCGGCAGTGGGAGCGCGGCGCAATTGCTCCAGGGTAGCAAACATGGATTCCAGCTGAATGCGGACCAGGGTCGTAAGATTGGCGCTGACGCGGACGTGTTTTTCGAGGGTGGGAAGAAAACCGGCGAGCGTGACGCGCACGGTGTAAAACCCCGGAGCGAGCTTTTCGCCGCGGAAAACACCTTGGGTGTTCGTCAAAAATCCGATGGCTGCGACGGATGCACCAGATTCAGGGATTACCTGGACGCTGGCGCCCAGTTGAGGCGTGCCAGAAGTGTCTCGAACGACTCCCGAGAGGATCCCTTGCACAGACTTCAACTGCGCCACCGCCGGATTCGCTCCCAGGAATGAGAACGTTGCGGCCAGGACGAGAGCCCCCATGACTCGGACCTGTCCTCTGATCACTGCTAACTACCTCCCCGGAACCGTATTAGCTGCGGCCTTGGTCGGTTCCTGTGGCCCCTTGACCGTAAAATCCGCGGTCTTGGAAATAGACTGATTGGAGTTGCCATCGGTGGCATTAATTTCGATCGTGTATTTGCCGGGAGCCAGCGTGGCAAGAGGCAGCCATCTCTCGATGGTGACCTGGTCGCCGGTTTGTTTCATGTCCGCCGAAGTTTCCTTGAACTGCATCACTTGCTCGGCGCCCTTCTTCACGGTGTATTGGAAGGTAGCGTTGGACTTGTGTGTCTTGTCGTCCGGCTTGAGGTTGTAAACCTGGAGATAAATTCCCATGCGATCGGACGGCGCGAATTCGCTGTCGAGACGCGGGCGCACTTTCGTGGAGCCGAGAACGAATTGCCCGGTGCCAATCTGTTTGGCCGGAACGTGTTCGAGCTGGTCGGCAAGAATCAGCGTGCTGGCGTCCAACTTTTCGTCCGCGTAGCGCGGCACAGCCAGCCTGGTATTCACGACGCCGACATTTCCGCTCTGCACATCCTTGATGACGATATCCAAGCGGTATAGCCCTGGGCGGAGTGGCACGGCTTTTTGATAAATGGACTGCAGCTTCAGGGATTGCTGGAACAGGGAATCAGGAAAATCCTTGGAAACGGGATCTTCGAAAGTCTGAACCACGCGTCCCGTCAAGGTGCTGACGCGGCCAAAAACGTTCATGGTGGCGGAGTGAATGCCATCCTTCGACGAGAAGTTGAGCTGGCCGTTGGAGACCTGGATGGTAATGGGTACCAAGACGGTGTCGTTGGTTACCTTCATAAAATCCGTGCGCCAATTGAACTTGAGTTGATCGCGAACAATGCGCGCGGTCACAATCGCTTCTAGGTCTTTGAACTTGACCTCGGGTGGTTTCTGAATCTTGGCGTAAAGGTCCAAGCGATTGAATTCATCCATGCTGGCGGGCGTGCCACCCATGGCCGTCGGGAGGTTGGTTCCGTCGGAGCGCGTGAAGCGATCCGTCTTGGAGGCCAAGCCCATCGATTCGAGCAAGCTCAAGCCGGCACCCGGCACGTGCAGCAGGGCATCCTTTTCGGAAGGATCCATGGTCATGTGATATTCGCCGGAACCGGTAGTGTCCACAAACTCTATTTCGATGTTCTCGCCGATTCCTTCCAAATAACGCCAGCGCCAGGTCTCCCACGGATAGGTCGTGGTCGAACCTCCGCCATCTTCCATCGGCCGGTCCCACGTGCCGCCCATGGGATGCGAATCTACTTCGTCCGCTGGCCCCCACATGATGTACAGACGGCCGCGATCCGTTTTCCAGCCAGGAATGCCCGAGGCAAAGTGCTCGTTGGCGTAAGCAATGCGGCGATAGTGCTCTTCCTTAAAATCGTTTTCCGGGAGGTCGGGGTTGCTGCTGCGGCGGAGCCAGAACTGCTCGATAAATTGCTCGCGCTCTTCATTGGTATCGAGCTGGAGGAAGGCATTCCGTTCATCCGGAGAAATGATGTAGACAACATCCTCGTTCAGCCACTGCTTGTACTGGCTGTCGAGTTCTTTCAGCGTCCGGTGCGCTTTTTCTTTCTGCGCTTTCCTCTGCTCTTTAGTGAGCGTTTGAGGAGCCGGAGGGTTCGTGGGATCTTGCGCCTGCGGAACCTGCTGAGCTGGTACGCCCGGAATAAGGATGGCAAGCGAGAATGCAGTAGCAATCAGGGTACGAATTACCCGTGGCATTGGCACACCTCAACTTCTAGGACGTCTGGATTCTACCCCCGGACAAGCTGCCCGTCAATCGAGGAATCTCCTGCATTATGTGGGACTTGTCCCCCGATTGCGGTTGGATTCGCAAGACAATCGAAGGGTTGCCTGACAGTTTTTGACCTGAACTTTGGGGCAGGTCTCTTGAAAAAAGAGTTCGGAACGGAAGAAGTACGCTGAGGTGGTCAAAGAGGGCGGGGTGGGGGAGCGAATTCAGCGAATGCCTATTGAACTCGATGGTTAAATACGTCCGAGCCGACCAAGGTATCGAAGATCGCCAGGACGTGTCGGCGGTATTCCACCATGCGCGTGAAGATGTCACGAAGTTCCGGCTCGCGTTCCGCTTCTTTGTGCCATTTCGCCAGAACCAGGGCGGGCACTTCGATATCCCGCCTGAGTTTTTCCGCAGAATGCCCGCGCAGGAAGAGGCCGTAGAAGAAAGCCGCTTCTCGCTGCGGAAAGTCGAAGTCGTGTACGACTTCCGAGGGAACGATTTGTGGCAGAGTCGCCATAGAGAAAAATGCAGTTTACAGAAAAGATTTTCCGAGTCAAGTAGTACGCACGGTTTACTGCCGCCACTTGTGCAACTCCCTGTCCCAAGGGGTTAAGCGCCCCGGCACTGCAACTGCTACAATAGAAGTGTTGCTGGCGAGTGCTAACCGCCGTAGGATGCTTAAAGACATGGCAGGGTTACACAACTCGGTGTCGGGAGGGCCTTTTGGGCGGCTTGCCCGCTTTGGGCTCCTGAAAGGGCTAAGCTCGATCGAAGTCGATCGGGAAGAGTTCCGGCGCCAGCTCAAGCGCAAGCACGGGCTTGATGTGTCGGACTTTCGTCGCATGCACCTGGTGCCCCTGGCACGTCTGGATGCCATAGCCAAGATTCTGATTCAGGATACGGAGCGGCTCGCGCTCCTCGAAGGGGCGGGCTTTGGGCTTGGTGGAATGATTACGATCATTCCAGACGCGGGACTGCTAACTATCTTGACGCTGCGCCTTATTCAAAGACTTTGTCTTTTATACGGATTCGAGCACCGGGGCCAAAGTGAACGGCTTGAGTTGTGGATGGCTGCGGCCGCGGCAACTGGCGTCGACTACGGCAAGGATCTTGCCGAGAAACAGATCCTTGAGAAACTTGCCCCGCGCATCGCGGAGCGGCTGGCCGTTAAAATTGGGCAAGAAACCGCGGAAAAATGGGTTGGCCGCTTGATTCCCTTGGCTAGTTCGGTCATCGGCGGAGCACTGAATTTCACCTTCGTGCGTGCCTGGGGCCGCCGCGTGCAACGCAACCTGCGATTGCGCCATGTTGCCGGCCGGCCAACTGCAGCATCCCCGTCTCACGCTCCTTCCTCTTCGGCGTATGCTCCTGCACGCGCCCTACTCGTCTAGACTCTCCAGTCGTTTTGGCAGAGAGGGAACGCTATCTTCCATGCCAGGCCACTTTAAACCTTCAACTCTCCGATGTGAAAGCGAACTGTGCACGCCGGTCCCTCCCAAGAATCACCGGTGTGCGCAGTTGTCATCGCTCCTGGCGGTATTCTGCTTTCTGACATTTTTATTTGCGCCCCCTGCCGCTCTTGGACAGGACCCGGAAGAGATGAAGGGTGCGCCCGCCGAGCCGGCGGACGCGCAAGAGATTCGCATTCAAATTGCGGCCGTAGAGAAACTGCAACACGCTCTGCCGGACCGCGGCGCAGCGCTTTATTTTCTCGCCGCCGCAAAACAACACTTGCGAGAAACGCGCGAAGCGCTGGCGCTCCTAAAGGAGTGTCTTGCCTTGCAGGAAGGATTCGATCCGTCCGGCGATCCTGCCTTTCTGGGTTTTAAGGAAATGAAGGAATTCACAGCGCAAATCGAAAATGTGCACCGGGACTTTCCGATCGTGGCGCAAGCACGAGAAGCCGTCAGGACAACGGAGAAAGATCTGGTCCCCGAAGGCCTTTCCTACGATGCGCAACGGAATGTTTTTTATCTGAGTAGCCTTAACCGCCGGAAGATTGTGGAGATTGGCCGAGACGGCCGGACTTCCGATTTCGTTCCCGCGGATCGCTACGGACTCCTGCCGGTCCTGGGCATCCGAATTAGCCTCAGCGACGGCACGGTATGGGCCGATTCCTTCACCGACAGCGGGCGGACGGAGCTGCTGCATTTCGATTCCACTGGAAAACTGCTGGGAAGATTCAAGCCGGAGGGTTCTGCGAAGCACGGCTTCAATGATCTGGTCATTCGCAAGAACGGGGAAGTGATTACGACAGATAGTCTGGCGAACATGGTGCTGCGCTTTGATCCCGCCGCTCGATCTTTTTCGCCTCTGCCGGTTCATCGCCCGCTCTTCTATCCCAACGGCATTACCCTGAGCGAGGATGACCACACTTTATATGTTGCCGATAGCCTGGGTGTGGTGAGAGTGGACCTCGCGAATGGAGAAAGTCGCGACGTTGACCCGGGGCCAAAGAGCACACTCGCAGGCATCGACGGCCTCTATTGGCACAACGGCAGCTTGATTGGTATTCAGAACGGCATCGGGTCACCTCGCGTTGCGGCTTTCCGTCTTTCCAGCGATGGCCTTCACGTGACACGCACCACCGTCCTCGAAAATCGCAGCAAGTTTTGTGTTTTGCCCACCACTGGCGCCATCCGCGGCTCCGACTTTTTCTTTATTGCGAACAGCCAGATCGATAACTTGAACAACGACAAGGTGATGGACGTGACGCGGCTGGAAGCGATCCGTATCGGCGTCCTGCGTCTGCCTTGAGTTAGTGGCGGGGTGGACGCGCTGAAAAGCGCGAGTGGAAATTAGATCGATAGCGCCGTAGAGTAGTAGTCGGGTTTTGTTGCGTGCCGTCCGGCGCGGGGATTCGCCAGGTTATTCTGGGGGGCCAGACATGCGAGTAACACAAAGACTTTTTAGCGGAATCACTCTCGTGGCGGTGGCGCTTGGGCTGGCGCTAACGCCGCAACAGGCTTCGCCGCGGTTCGCTGGAAGTTCGACACAAGACGTAAATCCTGAACCGGTACCTGCGTTTCACAACTCCGCGCCGACTGGACCCTTGCCAGAAACTTTGAGCCCTTCGCTCTTCACCGAGCCAGTTGCGCAGAATGCTTACGCGCTGGCCGCGCGCGTCAAAAAAATTCTTTATCAGGAGCCTTGCTATTGCCACTGCGACCGCAGCCAGGGCCATGGCAGCCTGCTTGATTGCTATGCGGGCAAACACGCCGCAGTCTGCGGGATTTGCGAGCGCGAAGCTTTTTACGCCTACGAACAATCTCACAAAGGCAAGACCGCCGCGCAGATTCGCGAAGCCATCGAGCACGGCGACTGGCAAAGCGTCGACATCACAAAGTATCAGTCCCCCTTGCCCGCGCCGGCAAAGTGATTCTTTCTGACCCCCAGATCATTGGGGTTGCCTTACGGAACTGCACTCGACCAGCTAACCATAGCAGCCTCCGAGAATGCTGAAACCCCTTCGCTCGGCGGTTCGTCTGTCTTTTAGAAGGCGTGCCAGCCGATGTGGTGCTGGAACGCTGCAAACTCCATAGAGTGGCACTACAAGGAAAAACGGGGGAAACCATGCGGAATCGTAAATATCCGGTGGGAATTATTGTGACGGCATTGTTGGCTATCGCCGTAACAATGGCAGGTGCTGGTATGCGTGCCTCGGCGAAACCCGCCGGCGACGCTGGCTATTGGGGTTTCGACACGGCTAATCTCGACAAGACGTGCAAGCCCTGCGACGACTTCTACCAGTTCGCCATGGGCGGCTGGATGAAGAGCAATCCAATTCCGCCGGAATATTCAACCTGGGGTTCTTTCTCTCAGTTGCTCGACAAGAACCAGCAAAACTTGAAGCAAATCCTCGAAGCGGCGGAGAGCGCGAAGTCTGCCGCAGGTTCGAACGAACAAAAAATCGGCGATTTCTATGCGAGCTGCATGGACACGACAGCTATTGACGCAGCCGGCACAAAACCAATTGACGCGGAACTCGCAAACATCGCGCAGATGAAAAATGAACCTGACTTACAGATGGAAGCGGCGCGTCTGCACCAAGAAGGCGTGGGAGTGCTTTTCGGATTTAGAGCAACTCAAGACGCGAAAGACAGTACCCAAGTCGTGGGCGCCTCCTGGCAAGGCGGACTGGGACTGCCGGAACGCGAATACTATCTGAAGCAGGACGACAAATCGAAGCAAGTGCGCGACGCTTACGTGAAGCACGTGGCGAAGATGTTTGAACTGCTGGGCGACTCTGCGGACGCGGCAGCGACGGAAGCAACGACGGTCCTTGGGATCGAAACTTCCCTCGCTACTGCTTCTATGAAGAACACCGACCTGCGCGATCCCAATAAGACGTATCACAGGCTGAAGATGGCGGATTTGCAAGCGATGACGCCAGATTTTAACTGGGAAAGCTACTTCAAGGCGCTGGGCCACCCGGAATTGAAGGAAATAAATGTTGGCCAGCCGGACTTTTTTAAAGCGCTCGATGCGCAGCTCACCGCGACCTCAATCGCGGACTGGAAGACCTACTATCGCTGGCATCTCCTGAATTCGGCGGCTCCCGCGCTTCCAGAAAAATTTGTGGACGAGGAATTCGAATTTCGCGGCAAGACACTGACGGGAGCGAAAGAGATTCAGCCGCGATGGAAGCGTTGTGTCCAAGCCACCGACCGTTCACTCGGAGAAGCTCTCGGCCAGCTTTACGTTCAAAAATATTTCCCGCCCGAAGCCAAAGCTCATGCGCTTCTGATGGTGCATAACTTGATCACCGCGCTCCATGACGATTTGCAGACGCTTTCCTGGATGAGCCCGGAAACGCGCGCGGAAGCCACCGCCAAGCTCGAAGCGTTTGCCGTCAAGATCGGCTATACCGATAAGTGGCGCGACTATTCCGAATTGAAAATAGATCGCGTTTCGTTCCTCGGAAATCAAAGGCGCGCCGCAGCGTTCGACTTTCAACGCCGCCTCGCGAAAATCGGCAAGCCCGTCGACCGCACGGAATGGGGCATGACGCCGCCCACGGTGAATGCTTACAACAACAGCAGCATGAACGAAATCGTCTTCCCTGCCGGGATCCTGCAGCCTCCGTTCTACGATCCAAAAGCGGACGACGCCGTGAACTACGGCGGCATGGGCGCGGTCATCGGCCACGAAATTACCCACGGTTTCGACGACCAAGGGAGCCAGTTTGACGGCCACGGCAATTTGAAGAACTGGTGGACTCCCGACGATCTGAAGAACTTTAAGGAACGCGCGGCGTGCGTCCAAACACAATTTGACGGCTACGTGGTGGACGGCGACCTGCACGAAAATGGCAAGCTTGTGCTTGGCGAGAGCATCGCGGACCTCGGCGGCCTCGCGATTTCCTATGCTGCTTACGAGAAATCATTGGAAGGCAAGCCTCGTCCACCGGACAAGGACGGCTTCACTCCCGAGCAGCGCTTTTTTCTTGGTTGGGTGCAGGTGTGGGGAACGAACAATCGGCCGGAGTACGAACGCTTGATGGCCAACACCAATCCGCACCCCTTGGGCCGTTTCCGTGGGAATGGACCGCTCTCAAACATGACGGAATTTGCCAAGGCGTTCGGCTGCAAGAAGGGTGACGCCATGGTCCGCGAGCAAGCTTGCAAGATCTGGTAAGCTCGCTGGGCCAAAATGCCCACAAGACATAAAGCAGCTTTTGTATTCTTCTCCGGCGTGCTTCTCTCGCTTGTAACGTTTCCGCTTGTTCCATCCGCGTCCGCGAAGTGGAAATACTTCCGCGCCGGAAACGCCGCCGACAGCACGGCCACGCCACGAGCCGGACTCGTGCTAATGGGTGGCGGCGAACAAGATCCTGCTCTCAAGAATTTGTGCGAGCGCGCAAACGGCGGCGACTTCCTGATTCTTCGCGCCAACACCGAAGACGACTACGCTCAAAAAGTAAATGAAGAGATACGCGCTCTCTGCCCGCTGAACTCCGCCGCAACCATCATCTTTTCTGAGCGCGATGACTCCGATGATCCGAAGCTGCTCGCACGTATCGAGCAAGCGGAGTCAATCTTTATTGCGGGCGGCGATCAATCAAATTACGTCCGCTTCTGGCAGGACACTCCCGTCGAGGACGCACTGAACCGGCATATCGCCGCCGGAAAGCCAATCGGTGGTTCAAGCGCCGGACTCGCCGTGCTTGGCGAATTCTCGTTTTCTTCGATGATTGACACCATTCATTCCCCGGCTGCCCTTGCCGACCCTTACGGAAACAAAGTGACTCTCTCGCGAGACTTCCTCCGCATTCCACTGCTCTCCGGCATCATCACGGACACGCACTTCGCCAAGCGCGACCGCATGGGACGCCTGCTCGTGTTTCTGGCGCGTATTTTGCAGGATGGCTGGGCCGCGCAGGTGCGCGCTATTGCTGTTGAGCAGGACGCCGCCGTTCTTCTCGAACCGGATGGGCAGGCGAAAGTCATTGGATCGGGAGCGGCCTATTTTCTCGAAGCGAAAAATTCGCCGGATGTTTGCAAAAGGATGGTTCCGCTCAGCATCAGCGGAATCGCAGTACACCGTGCGCCGTCGGGTGCTTCGTTCAATGTGAAGGATTGGAAAGGGGCGGGCGGCGATGACTATCAGCTCTCCGTCGTGAACGGAGAGGTAAAGGCGGTCGGTTCAAATCACGGAATCTATTAACGCTCGTCTCGCGTTTCGTTAGAAGTGGAAAACAACCCCGGCCGTCAGCTCAAAATTGTTTTGCGACTGGCTGAAATAGGTTGTGCGCACCCAATCAGCTTCGAGGCGTCCCGAAAAGCGAGGATTGAAGCGATAATCCGCTCCGCCCCCAAGCTCGATGGCAAATGCATTTTTGCTGTTTCCCGCGGTTTGCGGTTGCTCATGGGTTCCGCCGAAGATGGCATGAGCCCACGGCTCCCATCTCTTTTCTCGCCAGGCGATCTTGGGTCCGCCCCCATAGATCAGCACTTTCACGTGTTCCCGGTCGAAAATTTCCGGAGCGAAAGTGCCCGAAACGTTTCCTTCGACTCCAAGCCAGTCATTCATAAAGTATGTTACCGAACTTTTCACGCCGATGGCACTGGCGTTGAAGATCGAGTTTCTGAACCTCAGCCAGTCAAAGCCAATCCCGAGTTGCCAGCGGTAATCGTCTCGCCCGCCATAGAGAAACTTGGGATCAGGTGCCGGCGACGGGGAGGGATCAGGCGTAGCGGTTGCGAACGGCGTGGCGAAAGCTGGCTCCGGCGCAAAGCTTGCAGGGGGAAACAGAGCGATGCCGGCGTCGGTTTGAAACAAGTTTGAGCTTGCGACTGGCGCCGCGGAAAACACCGCCGCGACATTGCGGTTTGCGGGCAGGCTATCCGGAACCACTTCTTGTGCGCTAGCTGCGCACGTTGCCCCAAGCATCAACGACAGAACTACGAGTTGCCTCTTCATGATTCTCCCCTCAGAGGTATGACCCCACGCCTGGAATCACCCACTCTGCTACGGTAAACAAGACCATAGGCATTTGTCTACGTTCTTTCGCTGGCCGGATACAAAGAAACCGGGGCGGGAGGGTTGCCCCACATGGCGGGCCTGAAGGAGCGCCAGCCTTCAGCGCCCATGCCTCAGGTAATCGTCGGTCTTATTCAACCAGTCTTCCCGTGGCGGATTGAAGACGTCCAGATCTACCGTGTCTTCCATCGCCCAGGCTTCATGTGGCATGTGCGGAGGAATGCAGAGCACTTCTCCCGCCCGCACCACAATCTCTTTGCCATCGATGGCGAATTTCAACGCGCCTTCCAGAATATACGTCACCTGCTCATTGTGGTGATGGTGCAGGGGCACGTGAGCGCCTTTCTTCATGAGCACGCGCGCCAGCATAATCTTATCGCCAACCACCATCTCGCGGTCAATCTGTGGATTCAGCTGCTCGCGCTCGACGTTTTTCCAGGAGATATATTTCATTTCGGAAGCAATGCTCATGGTTTGGCTCCGTACAGCTTCGCCGCATTATCGTGCAGGTACATGCGCGCCAGTTCAAGGGCCTTTTCTTCGCTGAACGCCCCTTCCGAGACGAGTTCAGCCAGCGCGGCAGCCACGGCTGTGCGCGCCGAGCGCACAGCCAGCCAGAAAGTCTCCTCCGCTCCCACCGCGTCGTTGAACGGAAATGCATCGGAGCCGAACATGATTCGGTCCGGAAAAAGCGAAATCCATTGCTTCAAAATGTTCTTCAACTCCGAAGGATAGACGTAATAGCCCATCAGCGATGAATCGGTGTACACGTTCTTGGCTGCCGTCATCCAGATCATATCGAGCGTGTAGGGATACCCGCCATGGATGAGGACGAAGTTTATCTTGCTGTTTCGCGGGTCGCGCACCACATTTTCCAGATTCAGCGGATGGCCATTGCGCAAGCTGAAATAATCGCCGATGCCCACAGCGCTGTGAAAATGCACGGAAAGGTTCAATTTCCCGGCTTCGTCGATCAGTACATGAAAAATGTAATCCTGAAATGTCCGGTATTCCTCTTCCGTGGGAACTCCTCCGGAATGATATTTCGAGTAAATAGCCGCCGCTTTCTCTCGCGGAGGATCCTGGAAATAAAGTGAGCGAAAATAAGCGGCCTCGAACTTCATGGCCACTCCACCTTTTTTCTTGTTGTCAGCGACTGTCTGCCGAGCGAAGGCTTCGTATCCCGCGAGATCAGCAGGGAGGCCGCTCACGTTTTCCTGCTTCATGTAGCGCTGCAGAACTTTTTCCTGCAACGGAATGTAGACGCCCATGTCCGGGTTTTTCCCGGTCTGGTCGCGGTTATCGAGCGGGAAAAGGAACGAATCCACGAAGAAAACCCAGTGAAAGCGCTTGGGATCGAGATAAGGCGCCAGTGCCACGCGATTCGCAAGGCAGGTCTCGATATTTAATTTGTCGAGGATGCTGTCCCAATAGGCCGTGCCGCCGGCCGCTTCCGCGGCTTTTTTCTTGTCGATCAGCCACTTCGCGTGTTCGGGCTTGAAATCATCGTAAGGATAACCAAAGAGCGATTTAGCCGCGGCAACAAACTCTGGGTTGTCATCGCGCAGGCGCAGAACAGAAGTTTCATCCGGAGGAGCAGCTTGCGCGTCCATGTCGGAGTCGTCGGGGAAAGTGGCGTGCGAGTGATTGTCTATGATAGGGATTTGATCTATCTGCTTGAGAAGTCGTTCATAGATTTTCGGCACGTCCGCGCCCGCGAGCGGCTTGGCCTGAGCGGCCGCATTCCCCGCGCCGAAAAGCATAGCCGGCGCGCCAAGTAGCAACGCCATTCCCATTTGACTCAGACTTCTCATCGTTCCGCTCTCCCCTGAACCTTCTGGTCGGACATACACTCTTGTCTGTTTTCCTTCTCTTTCTTCTTTCGTCTTTCCTCTCTCTCCGAACTCTATCTTTTTTTATCGGGAAAACCGACAGGCAAGAGTGCCGGTCCTACCGCGCGACCGCAGCGCGCCAACGGGAAGACACCCGCTGTATGCGTTCCAGCGCTTCTTCCAGCAGATGGCGTGCGCTGACCAGCGAGAATCGCAAGTAATTTTTTCCGGCCGGGCCAAACGCCGCTCCGGCGATCCCGGCGACTCCGGCTTCTTCCAGAAGAAGCTTCGCCACTTCCTCCGCACCCAGGCCAGTCTCTTCGATATTCACCCACGCGTAAAACGCGCCGCCCGGGGACTGGCAACGGAATCCTGGAATGCCGTTTAGTCCATCCACGAAAAGGTCGCGCCGCTTGCAGTATTCCGCAACCATGGCATCCACGGCATGGGTGGAATCGCGCAGCGCTTCTATCGCCGCCACCTGCGTGAATTCCGCCACGCAAGTGAACGTATTCAGCACCAGCAAGTCCATCGCATCCACCACATGTTTTGGCGCCACCGCATAACCCAAGCGCCAGCCTGTCATCGCAAAGCTTTTCGAAAACCCGTCAATGATGACCGTTCGCTCCGCCATTCCGGGCAGCGACCAAATCGATTCGTACTCTCCGCTGAACAAAATCCGCGCATAGATTTCGTCAGAGAGAATCCAGAGGTCATGCTTCTCAGCGAACTCCGCTATTTTTCGGAGCGCTTCTGCGTTGAAAACAGTTCCCGTCGGATTGTTGGGTGAATTGAAGATCAGGGCGGTGGTGCGCGTCGTAATCTTCGCCGCAATCTCGTCAAGATCAGGCTGAAAGCCGTTTTTCTCTTCCAATCCAAATGGTACAGCCTTCGCGCCAAGTCCGCGCGTGAACGACGGATAAATTGGAAAACCAGGATCGGGATAAAGCACCTCATCGCCCGGTTCGATCAGCGCCATCATCGCCAGCGAGAGCGCCATCTTGCAGCCCGGCGCCACGAGGACCTGTTCGGGCGTCACCTGCAAACGCCGCGTCCTTCCCAGATATTCCGCAATCGCTTCGCGAAGCGCAGGAATGCCACGCGTGGAGACATAGCGATCCCGCCCAGACGCAACGGCATCGCGCACCGCGTCTACAACCGGAGCCGCCGGGTGAAAGTCCGGCTCGCCAAGCTCCAAATGGATGATCGACCGCCCCGCACGTTCCAGTTCTTTCGCGCGCGAATAGACGGCCAGGGCCCCTTCGCCATTCAATTGAGAAACACGGGAAGCAATTCGTCGCATATTGTTCCGCAGAATCCTATCATTTTGACGCAGGAAGTGGGCGTAAGGCTACCAGCGCCGCCCCGCCACGCGAGGTTTAGCAAAAAATGTCAGGGCTCGGTAACGATTTCCCGCGTTGGAAAAACACGCAGCGCGATTATTGATCCCAGTTCCAGTTAGCGAACTGTTCGCGGAGCGCTGTTTTTTTAAATTTGCCTACAGATGTGCGGGGCAAAGCTTCCACGAAAACGAAAGCGTCCGGAAGCTGCCACTTCGCGAACGATTGAGCCAGAAAAGCGCGAAGTTCTTCGGGCGTGGCCTGTGCGCCGTCTTTCAATACGACCGCAGCGAGCGGCCGCTCCTGCCATTTAGGATGTGGAATGCCGACGACTGCGGCCTCCTTTACCGCCGGATGCCCCATCAATGTATTTTCAATGTCCACGGAACTGATCCACTCGCCGCCGGACTTCACCAAATCCTTGGCGCGGTCGACAATCTTGACGAACCCCTCGTCGTCAATGGTGGCGACGTCCCCGGTCCTAAACCAGCCATCTTCGGTCCAGCGATGAGCCTGGTCCGGCGAATTGTAGTAGCTGCCGGCCACCCATGGTCCGCGGACTTCCAGTTCGCCGGGCGAAACACCGTCGCGCGGGGCCTCAACGGATTTTTCCTCGGGACCCTCCGGCCGCATCACACGAAGCTCAATGAAGGGACATGGCCACCCCTGTTTTGCGCGCACTTCGTATTGCTGGTCGGAGGTCCACTCGCTCATGTGGCGTTTGAGTTTGCCGACTGTGGCGATCGGCGTGGTCTCCGTCATGCCCCAAAGATGCAATATGTGGAGATTGTGCTTGTCCAAAGCGCGCATCAGCCGCTCCGGCGGGGCGGAGCCGCCGCAAATAATGCGGATGGGCCACTCGAATTTCCAGCGTCCCGGATTTTTCTCAAGAGCAGCGAGCACGCTAAGCCAGACAGTTGGCACGCCGCACGCGATGGTGACGTGCTCCTGGGCGATCAGGTCAAGCACGCTTTCGGGGTCCACACAAGGTCCCGGCAGAATCAGCCGAGCGCCAGCCATGGTGCAGGAATAGGGCAAGCCCCAGGCGTTGGCATGAAACATGGGGGCAACGGGCAGAACGGTGTCGTGATGGCTGATGGCGAAGCAATCCACGCCGAGTTCGGTGAACGAGTGCAGCACCAGCGCGCGGTGCGAGTAAACGACGCCTTTGGACGTGCCCGTAGTGCCGGAGGTGTAGCACATGGCCGCGCCATCGTTTTCGTCAATCGCCGGATAGCGGAAATCGTCGCCCGCCTCGGCGAGAAGCTCTTCATAGTTCAGCGAGCCATCCGGAACGGGATCGCTGCAGCCCCCATAGGGAACGACGATGACGCGTTCGAACGACACGCTGCCGCGGAATTTTTCAAACGTCGGCAGAAGCACATCGTCGATCAGCAGAAAGCGGTCGCTGGCGTGGTTGACGATGGCCGCGATTTCGTGAGGATGCAAACGCAGGTTCAGCGTGTGCAGTATTCCGCCAGCGCAAGGCACGCCGAAGAAAGCTTCCAGGTGTCCAGCGTGATTCCACATCATGGAAGCGACGCGGTCGCCAGGACGCAATCCAAGTTTGGTGAGCACGACAGCCAGACGCCGCGCGCGGCGATAGAACTCCCCGTAAGTGGTTCGAACGATAGACCGGTCAGGCTTGCGCGAGACAATCTCGACGCGATGAAAGAGCTTGCTCGAGCGCTCGAGAATCGAGGGCAGCGTCAGCGGAAAATTCATCATCGTGCCGCGCATATTTTATATTTTCCTGCTGGGTATCAAGCCGGCGGCATCCTACCACCATTCCGCGGCGATAGGCGGTTCGACCGCCATTCGCATAAAGAACCGAAAGAGACTAATCAAGCATAGCCTCAATCGCGAAGAGTCGAGAGAGCACCGGGGGCTAGACTCTTTCCCATTGCAAAAGGGGTTAATTTTCGAGAGTATGCCTCTGACCGCTGAAGTGCCGGTCTCGCCCCGCGGTGGCTCGGCTTCCCCGACTGCCCGTGAACGATAGCTGTCCTTCAGCGCGCTCCGCGACTCTCACTTGGGTTCCGGGCAGAAGGAGTGGGCAGGTGAAGAAGCTCTACATCGGCAACCTTCCGTTTTCCGCTACGGAAGAGCAGCTTCAGGAATGGTTCGCACAGGTAGGCGTTACTCCCTCGGGTGTCAATCTCATTCGTGACCGTTTCACGGGACAATCTCGCGGTTTTGCCTTCGTCGAAGTGCAGGGCGACGAAGACGCCGATCGCGCGGTGAACTCGCTGAACGGGCAAAATTTCGGCGGGCGGAACCTGGTAGTCAATGAAGCGCGGCCGCAAGCTGAGCGCGGCGGCGGTGGCGGCGGCCGTCCAGGTGGCGGGGGTGGTGGGGGCTATGGTGGTCGCGGCGGCGGCGGTGGCGGACGTGGCGGTGGCGGCGGTGGTCGCGGCGGCGGTGGAGGCGGGCGCGGTGGCGGCGGAGATCGTGGAGACCGCGGGAACCGCTGGTAAACAGGCCTTCCAGAGTTAGAAGCGGCGTCTTGCTTCCCAGGGGCGCCGCTGGAACCCTCCTTTAAAACCCCTCTCAGATAATCGTGTGCCCGTCGTTTGTCCCTCCTCTTGCAACATTTGCGGCACAAGTCCGTCTATAGATATAGGTCCTTGCTGACAGCGAGTGGAGCAGCTTCATTCACTCTGTGTGTCTAGCTTCGTTGTCGCCCACGGAAGGCGAGAGTCTCCGTGGCCGTACACGAGGCGGCGATGGGGACTGTCAGAATGCACAGTGGCGGAAGTTCGCCATTGTGCATAGCATCCCCACCTAACGGACGCCCGCAGACCGCCGTTACCGGCGCAGTAGTTTTCTTTGTACTAAGGAGTGCTGCTTACGAAACAAATCACCCGGTAACGTGTTTGAAACAGTAGGCAAGTAAAATGACGCACAGCGTCGAATGTGAAGTATGTTGAGCGCCTGGCGGCCCGCCTCCCCAGCGAGGGATTAGCGGTTTCAGGGCCGCGGGTGGTAAAAGCGATGCCCGAGAAACTCGAGACGAACCTTCTGGTCGAACCTTGCATCCAACCGGAAGCTGAGGACGTAGTAATAAAGAGAACAATGACTACGTGGCACAAACGCGATTGGCAGCAATTTTATGAACTGGCGCGCCGCCCCTGGCAGCGTCACCGCCCGCCGCGCCCGGTCTATCCCACGGGTCTGAACCGCGTCCTCCCCGCGCAAGGTTTTAGCCTGTCCGAGCTGGATGATGCCGGCGTCGACCTAGACCAAGCCGAGCGCCTCGGCCTCCCCGTCGATGCAGGCCGCATCGGCGCCTACGGCCCCAACGTAACCGTCCTACGCGACTTCGTCCGCTCCTCGCGCCAGCCGCTCTAATTCTTTCCGCCTTTTCCTTGTAGGGGCACGATACATCGTGCGCTCTTCTCCGATTGTTCTCAGCGAGGCGAAGGACGCGCGGGTGCCCCACCCTCGCTTTTCGAGGGTGGGTTTTTCTTCTCCGTCCCCTGGCTCTAACACCGCCTCCTGCCTTAGACTCGTGCCCGCAACGTGGAGAAGCCTTCATGAAACATTTGCTCTTCGCGGTCCTTCTTATGGCTACATCGTCTGTGTGGGCCGCAGCCCCTCCTACGCCCGACTACTCAATTCAAGCGATACGTTACGCCAGCTCGCCGGACGTCCCCGTGTCGGAGCTCGTCGTAGGCGGCCCGAAGGATGTGAAAGTCGATATCGCCTTGGTGGTTTGGCTAATCCGAGGAGGAGGCCGCACCATTCTCTTCGACAGCGGTTTTCACCGCGACACTTTCCTTAAATATTTTCCGGCGAAAGAGTATCTCCGTCCGGACGAAGCCGTGAAACTCGCCGGCGTGCAGCCCGAAGAAGTGACCGACATCGTCATCAGTCACGCCCATTGGGACCACATGGGCGGCATCGATCTTTTCCCGAAAGCAAATGTATGGATTCAGAAGGCGGAGTATCGCTACTACACCATGGAAGCCTGGCAGCCCGGCGGCAATCATGGCGGTATCGACCCCGAAGACGTGAAGCAACTATTGCAATTAAATACGGAAGGCCGCTTGCATTTGGTCGATGGCGATAACGTCGAAATCTTCCCCGGCATCCGCGCCTATACCGGCGCGCGCCATACCTACGCCTCGCAATATCTCCGCGTCGAGGGCAATCCGCCGTTCGTTCTCGCCTCGGACAATTGCTATTTCTATCTCAATCTTTCTTTGCACTTGCCCAGCGCCACGTTCTCAGACGCCGATCACCCCGCCAACATCGCCGCGCAGTCGCGGATGATCGAACTAGCCGGCTCGGTCGACCGCGTAGTGCCCGGCCATGACGCCCTGCAATTCAAGAAATTCCCCACCAGCGCCGACGGCCGCATCGCCAAAATCAAGTAGCGTGGGTGCCCCACCCTCGTTTTTTGAGGGTGGGTCTTTCTACTTCGCCTCCCGATTCTTCCCCTCGTAGGGGCACAACACGTTGTGCCCGCTCCTCGCAGTTTGCCTCGTTTTGTGTAGGCGCACGACTTCAGTCGTGCACTTGGCCCGCCGTCCGCTTGGGAGTCGGAGCTGGGTGCCCCACCCTCGTCTCTTGAGGGTGGGGTCTTTCCTTCCCGCCTTTTCCCTCGTAGGGGCACGATACATCGTGCCCTCTTCTCCGCGCACCTCTGTTAACTCTGCGCTTCTGCGCTATCTCTTTTGTCCGGTCGCGCGGGTGCCCCACCCTCGTTTCTTGAGGGTGGGTGCTCATCCTCCGTCCATCGATTTTTCAATTCCTTGTTCCATCCACAAGCCTTCACATATGCAATTCTTCCACGTGTTGACGCCGAACCTTGATCTGGCTTTCATTCTTCCGCGCCGCTGCAAGGTCATACGCAAGCTGCATCCGCAACCACGTTTCCGCCGTGCTCCCGAAAGTCTTCGAGAGCCGTATCGCCATCTCCGGACTAATCCCAGACTTGCCGTTCACGACGTTATTGAGCGCCTGCCGCGTCACGCCAAGCACCTTCGCGCCCGCGGTTACAGAGAGTCCCAAAGGCTCAAGGCAATCGTGCCGCACGACGCGCCCGGGATGAACGGGGTTTTTCATAGGCATAAAATTTTCTCGCTCTTCAATGGTAATCAGCCAGTTCAACGTCAAACGCATCTTCTCCTTCAAATCGGAAAACGATGCGCCAGTTGGCCCGCACCGTCACGGACCAGAATCCTCTCAAATCGCCTTTCACCGGGTGAAGGCGATAGTGGGGCAGCTCGAGCGCTTGCGGCGTCGTAGGCTCAACTTCAAGACAATAAACAGCGTCGATTATATCTAGTATATAATACGCCTTCGAGGATACCAATGAGCGTTGGCGCCACGTATGTCATCTTTGACGGCGATAAAGACCGATGGGCGTACGCCTTCATGAAAGGCTGGAAAGTGAATGAACGTGTAGAATTCGATTTTCGAGACGCTCACGACCTCGGCTCGATGACTGGGCGCGCACAAGACGAAGCCTATGTGAAATCTCAGCTGCGAAAACGAATGGAGGCTTCAAAGCAAGTTATCGTGCTCGTAGGTGAGAGCACGAAAAATCTTCGGAAATTTGTAGGTTGGGAGATTGACCTAGCGGTGAGCCTTGGACTGCCAATCATCGTGGTAAATTTGAACGACCGACGCCAACTGGATTCTGACCGGTGCCCGGTTCCGCTAAGGAATGGGTACATCGTTCACGTGGCGTTCAAACGCGCCGTCATCAAGCTCGCACTGGACAGTTTTCCGGGAGAGTTCGCGCGGCGCGACAAAAATCTGACCGGCAACCGCTATTACAACGATGAGGTTTATCGGAGCCTTGGTTTACAATGACCTGTTTTTTGAATCGCGACTAACACTCGCGCTCTCCCGACAAATACCGGGGCAAATCACGAATGACATTGTCCGACAGTGACCTTCCGCCGCTTTATCAAGCTGCCGACAGGAGTTCCACGGAGGCGCAATCGCACTTTTTTGCGGCGACCCGATTTCGCCTGTACGGGTTAATCGGAGCGGCCCTATTCGGACTCTTCACATGGAAGCATGGGGCATCGCCCGTCGATTGGTCCGGGGTTCTTGCGGCTTTGTGCTTTGTCATGGCCTTGGTAGTCGAGGGGTTTCTCTACCGTTCCAAACCAGAACGAACTTGGTACGAAGGAAGGGCCGCCGCCGAATCGGTGAAGACCCTAAGCTGGCGCTACGGAGTCGGTGGAGAGCCGTTCAATGTTGGCCTACATGAAGAAACCCACGTTGACGCTCTGTTCCTAGCCAGACTTGAAAGTCTGTTCGACGTCATTAAGGATCTAGACCTTGTAGCGCCGACTTCAAGCGAAGCACAGATTACACCCCGCATGAGAGAGGTCCGAGCATTACCACTTGCCGAGCGAAGGGGCATCTATGAGCATGGGCGGGTTGGAAAACAACAAAAGTGGTATCTGGCCAAGGCGAGCGGGAACAGACGCTTTGCGAACGGTTGGACGGTGGCCATGCTTGCTCTTGAAATTGCAGGGGTCATTTTCGGAGTTTTGAAGGCTATCGGTGCGATTGAAGGCGACCTCTTAACCTTTTCCGGCGTCATTCTTGCGGCAATCACTGCCTGGATGCAGACGAGGCAGTATCGAACGCTTGCGATTGCATACACGGTCACCGCGCTCGAACTCGCGTCAGTTCGCTCCAAAATCGCAAATCAGCACACCGAAGCAGAATGGGCTAAGTTCGTGAACGATGCCGAGGAAGCGTTCTCCCGAGAACACACTCTTTGGAAGGCGTCACGTGGAGTGCAGTCGACCTAATTGAAAGCGGGTGTTCGGGATGAGCAGACTATCGCAGACTGTTGGCGAACTGATTGAATTTGGCTGGAGCGTGAAGACCATCGAAGACTACGCAGGGTGGATCACGAGAGCAGACTCGTTCCTGAGCAATGCCGTCAGCTCGGAGACTGCATTGGATTTTAGGAATCTTAACTCACTTGGTCCGGCATGGAAGGTTAGCAGGGAGGGTCAGATTGGAGTCTTAGAAGCGGTATTGGTCCGGGACGAACAGATGGGACAAAAAGCGCAGAAAGAAGAGGCAATTGTGGCTGTGGCGCGTGCCGCCTCTCTACCGAGGCCGTCGAAACGGGTCTTCGTCGTCCACGGCCATGACGAGGAGGCAAAACAGACGACGGCCCGGTTTCTCGAACGTATAGGCCTCGAGCCCATCATCCTCCACGAGCAACCGAACTCGGGACGCACAATAATCGAAAAGTTCGAGGACCATGCCAATGTGGGGTTCGCTGTAGTTCTCCTGACTCCTGATGACGTTGCCCACGCCGCGAACGCCCCCGCCAAGGTGTCGGGGCGCGCAAGGCAGAACGTCATCCTCGAGCTGGGCTACTTCATTGGCAGGCTCACGAGACGGCGGGTCTGCGCGCTCTATAAACCGGGAGTCGAAATTCCATCGGACTACCATGGTGTGGGCTACATAGAACTCGATCCGGCAGGGGGCTGGCGCATGAGGCTCGCGCAAGAGCTGAATGAGGAAGGCTTCTCGATCAAGTTGGAAGCACTCTTGAAGTAGTCATGGCGGGCGGGCGGCAAGTCTTTAAGTCTCGGGTGGCGTACTCCTCTCTTACTCACCGTTCTACTCACTACCGACCACTCCCTACTCACTCTTCATCACCCACAACCCCCGCCAAACAAACAACTTATGTTTTTTACTTGACAATCAATACCATTATGTTATAATGTTTTGTCGATTGGGACACGAACTCTGTCCGTCATCCCGCAAGTCATGTGCGTCCGCCGCGCGGTCCCTAAAATCCCCGCAAAATCTTCAGTCTCTCCCAGGTTACCAGTTCATAAAACCCGCTCTATCCGAACCCGTTCAGAATCAACACTTCCAGAACTGTTGATTTCACTCCACTTTAACTCCCGTATCAGCAACACTTACAAAAAACCCCAGGGGGAGGGCCCCCTCTCCAGCCCCAAAGTTTTGCAACTCGTCACTATCCGCTCGCCGCTCCGTATCTCTGCCTCATTACATCGTTACGTCGTTACATCGCACCTTTTTGCGGCCCTGTGTACGCACAGCAACCCGTGCAACTCCAATCCCCTCATCAACTTACTTCACGATTCTCTGGATACCCGGGGTGGGGGGTCACATCCTTCAAGCCAAATGCCATCCAGTAGTCGTTGTTGTCGTCGGCATCTTCACGGGTCACCGGCCACGGATCACGTCCCGTTTGTTTCGACCGCAGAGCCAAGCTGAGGTAAAATAGCGACTTCGAGAACACACCATGGCCTCGCCCTTCAACATTATCTCCAGCACGCCGCAGATACCAGTCCCGGCTCCGAACGCCCACCCGCGCCCGGATTGGCTCCGCGTAAAATTCTTCGGCGGCGAGCGCTACCAGGACCTCAAGCGCATCATGCGCACGCTCGACCTGCACACCGTGTGCGAAAGCGCGCGCTGCCCCAACATGGGCGAGTGCTGGGATCACGGCACGGCTACCTTCATGATTCTGGGAGACATTTGCACACGCGCCTGCGGCTTTTGCGCCGTGCCGAGCGGCAAGCCTGCTGGCCCGCCGGATGAAAACGAGCCGCAGCGCGTCGCTGAAGCCGTCGCGCGAATGGGTCTGCGCTACGCCGTGGTCACCAGCGTGAATCGCGACGACCGGCCGGACGGCGGCGCGCACATTTTTGCCCGCACTATCGAAGAAATTCGCAGCCGCGTCCCCGGATGCAAGGTAGAAGTACTCATACCGGACTTCCGCGGCGACTGGAACGCGCTGAACGTAGTCCTAGCAACGCGCCCCGACGTGCTGAATCACAACACCGAAACCGTGCCGCGCCTCTACCGGCAGGTACGCAAAGGCGCGGTCTACGAGCGATCGCTGGAATTGCTGCGCCGCGCAAAGCAAACGCATCCCGATGTGCCTACCAAGACCGGACTCATGCTGGGCCTCGGCGAAGAAAAAGACGAAGTCCTGGCCACGCTTCAGGATCTAGCCGCGCAAGGCACAGACATTCTCACGCTAGGCCAATATCTCCAGCCGACCCGTGAACATCTGCCCATCGTTCGCTACGTTCACCCCGACGAATTTGCCGAGTTCAAAATCCTGGGCGAAGCGATGGGCTTCAAACACGTCGAAGCCGGCCCGCTGGTGCGCTCTTCGTATCACGCCTTCGAGCAAACCGAATCCGCGCACAAGTAGGACCGGCTTGTACTCGGAATGCAGAGCGCTAGATTACTGCTTTATTCTTGGGCTCAGGACGATTAGTACCGCTCCTGCGATGAGGAGCACGCCTGCCACGATCGGTGGAACGGTCGTTCTCTCAGGCTTGTCGACGGTTGCCGTGATCGGGCCAATTTTGGCGACTTCTTCGTGCTTGTGGTAGTCGAAGCTAGGGTGAACGAGAGCAACAAGTCCAAAAATCGCGAGAATAATCCCAACGGCCATAACGAAACGTTTCATGGCGCAGACACTAACATAGAGAGAACGAGCGCGGAGCAAGAGATTTTGGACACACCCCTTCGCCGGATTGGCGAAGGGGAAGAGTTGACTTCTAGAATCGGAGCGGGAAAAGAATTACGAACGGCCTGCGGCAGCAGCGGCGGTAGCAGCGGCGGCTTTCTTCGCGGCTTTCGCTGCGGTGGAAGCCTTGCGGCGGCGCTTAGTCTTGGGCGGAGTCGCAGGAGCTTCGCCGATGAGCTCGGCTACCATGATGCTGGTAACGAACAACTTGGGTCCGTGATCGTCGAAATCAATCGCGGTGCGCTCCTGATCGGAAGCGGTAACAATTCCCAAGCCGTAGGTTTCGTGCTTGACTGTCTGACCTTCTGCCATCACTTGCACATCGTCCTCCTTGAAAACTCTTTGCGTCGTTAATACCCGACTCGAATCTCTTGAAGTGCGGTGCCCCCGAGCGATCAGGGGCACCCAAATGCACAGGCTAGAGGCCGGTAACGTTCTCTGCCTGAAGGCCTTTGGGGCCTTTCTTTACTTCAAATTCCACTGCTTGGCCTTCGTTGAGCGATTTGTATCCGTCCATCATAATCGCGGAGAAGTGTACGAAAACATCTTCACCGGTTTGGCGCTGGATAAAACCATATCCCTTCGAAGCATTGAACCACTTAACTGTTCCTTGTTCCTTCACTGCCACTACCTCGCATGCGCTTTCCCGATTTGGCTGGGTCGGCGACATTGAAATTGCATTGTTTCTCCTGGGCCGTATCCTGGTTCGCTACGGGTCAGCCAACACCCGCGTTCTCCCAAGCCCGCGACAGCCTCCAGCCCGCAAAAAAAGGCCGCAAAGATTGTCCTTGCAGCCCCCTCGAACGAGTCAAAAGGTAATACAAGAGCAACAAACGCTAGACAAATGGTACCACGAAATGGGCCATTTGTCCACGCCGCAAACTGGTACTCTGCCACTGCGCTCCTAAGGCTAACTTATTGACATATATGGGCTTATTGAGGAGTTGCGGGCGCGGGAGACAGGCGAAAGGGGAGAATCCCGGCTAATCGAGCGACTCGGGTTGCAGACTCAAACCGCTCTCGCCGGAGCCCTTCTTTTCCCAGTACTTGCGTACCCAGGCTTCCCAGCTTTTTCCGGCGGCGGGATCGCGGCCAGTGAACGCAAGCGCCGCAATATCGGCATACGCGATCTTCTGTCTTTGGTTGGAATCTTTCGGCAGAACACGCACGAAGGAAGAAGCCAGCGTGGGACCAGAGACACGATCGAAAATGTAGCCTTCTAACTTCTTGCCATCTTTAGTGGTTACCGTCACGTCGCCGCGATAGTCGAAGGCTTTTTCCAGAGCTTCGCGCAATTCTTCCTCGGTGGCGAGTTCGGGCAGCCATCCCTCGATGGTTTCACGCGCTCTTCCGGGAGCGACTTCCAGAGAATCAGGATTCTGCGGAAGAGGTTCCGCCTGGGCGGGGTGGTCAGCGTGTCGAGGACCGGTCAAGCGCGTGTCTCCTCGAACTGAGACTTGCCTTTATCGATTTGAATAAGCGGATTGTAAGAATGAACCGGTTTTGCAGGTTCATTGAGCAAAGCCAGCGCGTCAGGATCCTCGTACTTTACAGCGAACGTCGCCTTCATCGCCGCCCACAGGCCCCGCAACCCGCTGAAAGTGTGGTCCATGGCCGAGGCTTCGTAGCCGCTGTGCACCATGCAGTTGGCGCACTTGGGATTGCCGGATTCTGTTCCGTAGTTTTGCCACGCGGTCGTTTCCAGCAATTCCTGGAACGTGTCGGCATAGCCGTCCTGGAGCAAATAGCAGGGCTTTTGCCAGCCGAATACGTTGTAAGTCGGCATGCCCCATGGCGTGCAAGCGTATTGTTGCTTGCCCATGAGAAATTCCAGGAAGAGTTTCGATTGGTTGAACTGCCAGGATTTTTTGCGGTTCGAAAGGATGGCGCGGAATGTGCGGCGTGTGCGCGCCCGGCCCAGGAAGTGCTTTTGATCCGGGGCTTTATCGTAGGAATAGCCGGGGGAAAGCATCATGCCTTCCACGCCGAGTGCCATCATTTCGTCAAAAAACTGGCGGACGCTGTTCGGATCGGCGCCGTCAAAGAGCGTGGTGTTCGTTGTGACGCGGAAGCCGCGCTTGAGCGCTTCCTTGATGCCATCGACAGCCAAATCGTAGCCGCCTTCGCGGCAAACGGAGAAATCGTGGTGTTCGCGCTGGCCGTCCATGTGCACCGAAAACGTTAAATACTTGCTCGGTTTGAAAAGGTCCAGCTTTTCCTTCAGCAGCAAGGCGTTGGTGCAGAGATAGATGTACTTCTTGCGCGCAACGAGGCCTTCGACGATCTTGTCGATCTGCGGGTGCATTAGCGGTTCGCCACCGGGGATGGAAACCATCGGCGTGCCGCACTCATCGACCGCCTTGAAGCATTCTTCGGGGCTCAATTCCTTTTTCAAAATATGGGCGGGATACTGAATTTTGCCGCAGCCGGCGCAGGCCAGATTGCAGCGGAAAAGCGGCTCGAGCATGAGCACAAACGGGTAACGCTTGTTTCCCGCGATTTTTTGCTTGAGGACGTACGTGGCGACCGTCCACATCTGTGAAATAGGTACCGGCATTTATCCTGCTTACGAGCGAATTAGATGGGGGTACACTTCGCGCCCCCAGCAGAACTATTGTACCCGAAACATTGCAAGTTCTGCTTGCGTGGTTTTCATCAGATGCAAGGTGGCGTTCTTTCGTGGCATGGGTCTCGTGGCACGAGACGTGCACCTTACGACGCAAGTGTGGAGACTTGTCCGCTCTCCGCAGGCGTAGAATCGAGCCATCTCCGAGGCGTGAGAATACGGGGAACATGTCCCGAGACAGTCTTCTATCTCTGTTCGGCGAGTTCGAGCGATATGGCAGCGATATAGCGTTCGTGCAGCGGCGAGGTTATCGGCGCGAGGCGTGGACATACCGCAAGCTCGCTGGTACTGCCTTCGCGTTCGCTTTAGAGCTGAAAAAGCGCAGCGTTCGCACAGGCGATCGCGTCCTGCTCTGGGGGCCGAACACCGCCGAATGGACCGCGGCCTTTTGGGGCTGCCTGCTGCGCGGGGCGGTAGCGGTGCCCATGGATGACGGCGCGACGCTTGATTTTGCTCGACGAGTGGCCCGCGACGCGGGCGTTAAACTGATTGTCGCCTCGCGGGAAAAGCCCGCGCTCGATCCCGCCATCCCGAGGCTCGTACTGGAGGATTTTGCCGACAGAGCCGGGCATGACGGCAAAATTCCCCTCGATAGCCTTGCGGATGAGCCAATCACTCGGAATCACATAGCCCAAATTCTTTTCACTTCGGGCACGACGGCAGAGCCGCGCGGTGTCGTTCTAACGCATGGCAATTTTTTGGCAAATCTCGAGCCGCTCGAGCGGGGAATCGATCCGTATCGAAAGTATGAGCGCTGGTTTCATCCGATTCGTTTCGTCACGCTGGTCCCGCTCAGCCACGTCTTCGGGCAGTTCATGGCGCTATTTGTGCCGCCGCTGCTGGGCGCGACGGTGGTTTTCGAGCAATCCGCGAATCCTTCCGAGATTATTCGCACCGTGAAGCGTGAACGAGCAACTGCTCTCATTGCGGTGCCGCGCATGCTCGATGCGTTGCACTCGTGTATCGAGCGGGATTTTGACGCGCATGGCCAGGGTGGATGGCTGAAAAAATCATTCGATGCGTCGAACGGTGAGAAGTTCCTGCGTCGCGCCTGGCGCTTTCGCCGCATTCACCGGCGATTCGGCTGGAAGTTCTGGGCGTTTATTTCCGGAGGTGCGGCGCTCTCCTCCGACACCGAAGAGTTTTTCAAGCGTGTGGGCTACGCGGTGGTGCAAGGCTACGGGATGACGGAGACGGCGTCGCTCATCAGCTTGAATCATCCTTTTCGCGCCACGCAGGGCTCGATTGGAAAAGTTCTGCCAGGGCGTGAATTCCGGCTGGCGGAAGACGGCGAGATTTTGGTGCGCGGCGACAACGTGGCGAGCGGCTATTGGGAAGGCGGAGCGCTGCGGCAAGGAGTACGCGACGGCGACAATTGGCTTCGCACGGGAGATATCGGCGAAGTCGATGGCGAAGGAAATCTGCGCTTCAAGGGGCGCAAGAAAAATGTGATCGTCACGCCAGCGGGGCTAAATGTCTATCCCGAGGACATAGAAGCGGCGCTGCGAAAACAGCCCGGCGTGCGGGATTGCGTCGTGATTCCCATGCAGCACGGGGGCAACGCGGAACCACGCGCGATTCTCCTGATGGACAGCGGCTCGGATGCGAAGGAAGAGGCAGCGCGTGAAACGATAGAAAACGCCAACGCTTCGCTAGCCGAATACCAGCGCGTGCGCCAATGGCTGGTCTGGCCGGAGCCGGATTTTCCGCGGACGCCGACCGGCAAGCCTCGTCTGAGTGTCATCGCAGCGCGCGCGGCAGAGGCGTTCGATGGTTCACCGCAGGCGGGCGCGCATGCTGGCACGCTTGACGATTTGCTGGAAAAATTTTCCGCGGGCAAGGGAGATTCAGAGAAATTGGAGAAGGACTTGAATCTCAGTTCGCTCGATCGCGTGGAGCTGATGAGCGCGCTTGAAGAACGTTTTCAGATCGAACTGAACGAAACATCTTTTGCCGATGCGAAAACTGTCGCGGATGTGCAGCGGCTTTTGCAGCAACCGGCGTCGCAGCGCACGGAATACGTCTATCCGCGATGGACGCAGAGAGTGCCTGTGCGCTGGCTGCGCCTGGCCGTTTATTACGCGTTAGTCTGGCCAGCCACGCAAATTCTTGGGCATCCGAAAATAGTTGGGCGAGAAAATCTTCGCGGCGTCCGTGGGCCGGTGCTCATTGTTTCGAATCACATCACCCGCCGCGCCGACATTGGCCTGATTCTCGCGGCGCTTCCGCGACGCTTTCGCCATCGCCTTGCCACGGCCATGGGCGGCGAGTCCCTGCAACGGATGCGGCAGCCGCCGCGCAATTGGTGCTTTGCGAAACGCTGGGCCTATTATTTCGGCTATTGGCTTGCCACGGCGCTCTTCAACGTTTTCCCGCTGCCGCAGCATTCCGGCTTTCGCGAAAGCTTTCGTTTTGCCGGCGAATCCGCCGACCGTGGCTACAGCCTCCTCGTTTTCCCCGAAGGCGAGGTCAACAATTCCGAAGACGGCCGCATGGCAGCTTTCCAAAGCGGCATTGGCTTGCTGGCGGAGAACCTGCGCCTTCCCATTATTCCCATGCGCCTCGACGGCGTCTGGCAAATGAAGCGCGAACGCCGCCGCCTCGCCTACTTTGGCGAAATCACTGTGCATATCGGCGCGCCGATCGTATTTCCTCCAGAAACGTCCCCGGAGGAAATTGCGCGGTCGTTGCAGGATCGAGTTGTTTCCCTCTGAAGCACAACTATTGTCAATTGTCATCTGTTCTTCGGCAGTGAGCCAGTTGAGCTGGTAGCGTTTACCAGGAGCTGCTCCAGTTTTTCGAGGTTCAACCACCGTGCAAGTCCTATCGCTTAGTTGGCTTGTGACCGGTCGCAACCTAAGACGCCTAAATGACGGGCCTCAGCTCCGCGCACCTATTTAGCCGGAGCAGCAGATGTGCCTAGCCGCTTCAGCTCCGCCAGCGCCGCGGCGTAGTCCGGATCCGCTTTTGGGCAGCCGTCGCGTGCGGCCTTGAGGAGCGCCAGCGCCGTCGCTCGTTGATGATGTATCAGCGCGTCCTCGCCGGTGAAGTAGTTGGCTTCGCAAACCCGCGCCTTCTTTTCTCTATCGGAGCCGGAGCTGGCCGCAGCCAACATTACCTCGTTCGCTGTCATCTGTCCCAGATCCAGCTTCAGCACCGGCCCCGGCCATTTCGACAGATCCGCGGCCGCTGCGACTCTCGCGAGCTGCTGCGCATCATCGTGGCCCTGCCGCTTCATAATCACGTGCAGCATCAGAACCGCGTGAACCGCCCCACTTGAAGACGGCGCGGCGGAGATCGTGTGCAGAAAGTCCGCGATCGCGGCTGTCAGGTTGGACTGCGCAACATAGGCGTAGCCACGACTGGTGTAGGCGACTGTGTAGTTAGAGTTTAGAAGAATCGCTTGATTGTAGTCCTGAATCGCGCGGCCATAGTCGCCCTTCCTCTGGTAGGCGACGCCGCGGTTGTTGTAGGCGTTCGCATCCTTCGGGTTCAGGCGAATAGCGTCGTCGAATTCCTGAATTGCGCGGACGAAATCATTCTTGTCCATGTAGGCATTGCCGCGGCTGTAGTAGGCTATTTCTAAATTCGGATTCAGGTGAATTGCTTCGTTAAAATCCTGGATCGCGCGATCGTAGTCGCCCTTCTTTGTGTAGGCGCGGCCGCGGCCGTAGTAGGCTGTTTCATGATTCGGGTCCAGGTGAATGGCTTCGTTGAAATCTTGGATCGCGCGGTCGTAATCTCCCTTATCGACATAGGCGGAGCCGCGGTTATTGTAGATGACGGACAGGTTCTTCGTCGTACCCTGGCCTGCCTGGATAAGCGCGGTGCATCCGGTGATTTTAACGTCCGGATCATCGGACTGGCACTTGTTCAAGTTTTCTTGCCTGCTCTGCCCCATCGCGGCGATCGCCGTGCCGAGCAAAAGGCAAGTGCATAAAGCTGACTTGCAAATCACGTTCGATGCTCCTTGCCCGCGGGTTGGCAGCAACACCTTATTACAGTCCCTTTCACACCCGCAACGGTCCGACGGAGCGGAGTTCGAAGAAGACTCCGGCAGGCTACAGATTGCAGCACAACACTGGAACAGGTAATCGTCTTAGCGTCTGGCACGCGTAATCGGAAACTCCCCACTACCTGTTGCTCTGGCAAAAAGCATCGCGATGGGTTCTGTGGCAAAATAGAGTGTTGTCTGAGATGAGTTAATGGCCGACCGTACAATCATGGCGTTGGAACGCCCCGCAAAACCAGCCAAGGGCTCGAAAAAAGGTGCCGCGAGCAACGAACAGCGCGAGCGCATTTTTGACGCGTTTCGCCGCTGGGGCTATTACGAAGCTACGCTCGATCCTCTAGGCGTCTTCCAACCGCAGAAGCTTGCCGACCTCGAATTGACAGGCGAGGCGGCTGACGAGGCGCGCCGCATCTATTCCGGCAACATCGGCGTGGAATTCATGCACCTGCCTGAGCCGGAAAGGCGCCGCTGGATCGCGGAGCGCATCGAAGGGCCTGAGACCGAGGTGAACCAGGAAAAAATTCTCGAACGCCTGGTCCGCGCCGACCTTTTCGAGCAGGTCCTTCAGGCACGGTATTTGGGCACCAAGCGTTTTTCGCTCGAAGGCGTCACCTCGCTCATCCCGCTGCTGGATTCGATTCTGGATACGGCCGGCGAATTCGGCGCGTTGGATTGCGTGATGGCCATGAGCCATCGCGGCCGCCTGAATGTAATGGTTCATGCCGCCTGCAAACCGCCGCACGAAGTTGTTTCCGGGTTTGAAGACGTGGATCCGCGCAGCGTGCTTGGCGCGGGCGACGTGAAATATCACGTCGGCGCGACGGGAACGTATACGACTACGGGCGGCAAGCCTATCAACATGCACCTCGTCTCGAATCCCAGCCATCTCGAAGCGGTCGATCCGGTGGCCATGGGACGCGCGCGTGCGAAGCAGACGCGCCGTGGCGTCGACGGTCCCATCATTGACCGCTCGCGCGAAGCGCTCAACAAAGTCTGGCCGATTGTCATGCACGGTGACGCGGCGTTCGCCGGCCAAGGCATCTTGGCGGAAACACTTAATCTTGCTGACCTGAAGGCCTACACCGTCGGCGGCACGGTGCACATCGTCGTCAACAATCTTATTGGGTTCACCACGCAGCCCACGCAGGAACATTCTTCGCGCTTCGCGGCGGACATCGCCAAGCGCCAAAGTGTGCCGATATTCCACGTGAACTCGGAAGATCCCGACGCGGTCGTGCGCATCGGCAAGCTTGCCGCGGAGTATCGCGCGACATTCGGCAGCGACGTGGTCGTGGACATCATCGGTTATCGCCGTCATGGCCATAGCGAAGTCGACGATCCCACCATTACGCAGCCGGTTTTGTACGAACGCATCCGGAACCACGCGCCTCTCTGGAAGATTTACGCTGAGAAGACTGGGATCGACGCCTCGTTAATCGTCGAAGGCGTAAAAAAAGAATACGAATTGGAGCAGGAGAAAGCGGGGCAGCTAACCAAGATCCCGCATCTGCGCAAGCTGCCGGACTATTGGTCTCCCTACAAGCACGGAAAATACAACCCTGCGTACGAAGTTGACACAGGTTTGACGCAAGAAAAACTCGCGGAACTCACAGACGGGCTTGTCCGCGTGCCGGCCGGTTTTCACATCCATCCCAAGATTGCCAAGCTTCTGGAACAGCGCAACGAGATGGGTCACGGCAAACGCGCCATCGATTACGGTTTCGCGGAAGCGCTAGCTTTGGGTTCGCTGGTGCTCGAAGGCAATCCCGTTCGTTTGACTGGGCAGGACACGCAGCGCGGCACTTTTAATCAGCGGCACGCCGTCCTGATCGATACGGAAACCGAGCACAACTACTTGACGCTTTCGCATCTCTCGCGTCAGCAGGCTTTCTGCGAAATTTACAACTCTTCGCTTTCCGAAGCAGCTTGCGTGGGATTCGAATACGGCTTCAGCCGCGACTATCCGGAAGCGCTGGTTATGTGGGAGGCGCAGTTCGGAGATTTTGCCAACGGCGCGCAAGTGATCATCGATCAATTCCTGAGCGCAACCGAAGACAAGTGGAATTTGCCCAGCGGGCTCGTGCTCCTGCTGCCGCATGGTTATGAAGGCCAGGGCCCTGAACACTCCAGCGCGCGCATCGAGCGCTATATGCAACTCGCCGCGGAAGACAACCTGCAGATCTGCCAGCCTTCCACAGCCGCACAGTATTTCCACATGCTGCGCCGGCAGGCCCTGCGGGTGTGGCGGAAGCCCCTGATCGTCTTCACGCCAAAGAGCATGCTGCGGCATCCAGACGCCAGTTCGAATATCGAGGACTTTACGCGGCCGCGTTTTCTGCCGCTCGTGCCGGATCATGAGGTGCAGGACGCCAAGCGCATTCTGATCGCCAGTGGGAAGGTTGGCCACGAACTTCGCGGGGAGCGCCGCCGCCGCAAGGACACGAGCACCGCGATCTTTTTCCTCGACCAGCTTTATCCGCTGCCTCGGACGGAGATTTCCGCCGCCCTGGCCGAACATCCCAATGCCCGCGAAATCGTTTGGGTGCAGGAAGAGCCCGCGAATATGGGAGCACTCTTCTACATCCTGCCGCGTCTCGAACGGCTGGCACAGGCCAAAGGGCTTCAGGTGCGTTCGGTCAAGCGTTCGGCAAGCGCCAGCCCTGCGACAGGCTCAGCTAAAGCACACGAACTCGAGCAAAAAACGCTGCTGGCCCTGGCTTTCACAACTGCCAGCGGAAGTTAGGCTTTTCTTGGAGTGTTAACACTCCATTCACATTGATGTTATCGCCGCGTTACAAACACACTGCGAGAATAAGTCGTGTTACGCCAATCTCACAGTGATCCGAATCCTTCCAACTCCTATCGAATTTCTCCGGCGTACGGTAAGCTTTCACCAAGCCGGCGAGCGGAACGTGCCAACCTTATGAAACGCGTTTTAATCATCGAGGACGACAAGGACATCGTCGAACTCGTTCGCTACAACCTCGCCAACGAAGGCTTTCAGGTGAGCGCCGCTTTTGACGGCAGCACTGGCCTGAACACGCTCAAGAAGACGCCACCCGATTTGCTGCTGCTCGATCTCATGCTCCCGAAACTTTCCGGGCTGGATATTTGCCGGGAAGTTCGCCGGGATGATTCACTCAATCGTTTGCCGATTCTGATGCTCACGGCGCGCGGCGATGAAGCTGACCGCGTGGTGGGCCTCGAAATGGGCGCCGACGATTACGTGACGAAGCCCTTCAGCCCGCGCGAACTGCTTGCGCGTGTCAAGGCGTTGCTCCGCCGCGCGGAGCCGCCCGTTGATTCGCCGCGCATCATCGAGATCGGCAAGCTGGCCATAGACCCGGCGTCTTATCGCGTAAGCCACACTGGAAAGCCCGTTCCGCTTAGCACGCTCGAATTCCGGCTGCTCTATTACCTTGCTTCTCGCCCGAACCGGGTTTTCACGCGGGATCAGTTGCTCGATGCCGTGTGGGGAACGGATCGTTTTGTCACACCACGCAGCGTGGACGTGTACGTCCGCCGCTTGCGCGAAAAAATCGAAAGCGATCCGGAGAATCCCGTTCATCTGAAGACCGTGCGCGGCGCGGGGTACTTGTTCGAAACTCGTGCGGCTTAATCTATTCTGGAAATTCGCGTTGGCGTTTCTTGCGCTGCTGGTGAGCGTCCTGCTCGCCGTGGATTTCTTTGCGGAGCGTTCTTTCCGCAACGACTACGAGCGCATCGGCTTCGAACAGCTCACCGCCATCGCCCGCATCGCGCAAGCGCGTCCTCCGCATTGGACGCCCGCTTCTGCAGGACAGCCGGAAGACCTCGCCCCTCTGCGCGATTGGGTCACGCAAATGGCTGCCAGCGGCGCTCGCGTCACAGTCGTCACCGCCGATGGCCGCGTGCTCGCCGATTCGCAATCGGATCCGCAAACGATGGAAAACCACGCCACTCGCCCCGAGATCGTCGAGGCGATGGCCAAGGGCTACGGGCGTTCCATTCGCCACAGCGTCACCATCAATCGCGATCTTCTTTACTATGCCGTGCGCCAGGACACCTTCGCGGGACCTCCTACAGTCCTGCGATTTGCCCTACCGCTCGAGACCGTCGATGAAGTTCTTAGCTCCTTCCGTCACAGACTCTGGCTCGCGTCATTCTTCATTCTGCTGGTTGCTGGTGCCATCTCCCTGTTGTTTTCACGCAGCTTTACGGGCCGCGTGGAGCGCTTGAAGGAGTTTTCCCGGCGCGTCGCCGAAGGCGATTTCCGTCCGCAGCCCCGTGATGGCTCCGGCGATGCTCTGGAGGCGCTTGGCATTTCGCTCAACCGCACCGCAGCTCGTTTGGACCGCACCATCCAAACGCTAACGGAAGAGCGCAACCTTTCCTCCGCCATTCTCGGAAGCATGGTTGAAGGCGTCGCTGTGGTGAACGGTTCGGAGCGGCTGGTGTTTGCCAATCCCGGCTTTGCGGAAATTCTCGGCCTGGATGTGCCCCCGACTTCCGGCAGCGCGCTCGTGGAAGTTGTGCGGCAGACCGAACTGGTCGAAGCCGTGCGGCAGGTTCTAGCTGGCGAGCCGCGCGTTCAATCAGAAATCGTCACAGGCACGCTGCGCCAGCACTATTTTGCAATTACCGTTGCCTCTGTCCGCGCGGGAGACACCATCGGCGCCGTCGTTGTGCTTCACGACATCACCGAGCTGCGAAAGCTCGAACGCGTGCGCCGCGATTTTGTCGCCAACGTTTCTCACGAATTCCGAACTCCGCTCACCGCCATTCAAGGCTTCGCGGAAACGCTTCTCGCCGGCGCCATCGACGATCCGCAGAACCGCACTCGCTTCTTAGAAATTATTCTCGAGCATTCCCGCCGCCTCGCTCGCTTGACGGAAGACCTGCTCATGCTTTCCAAGATGGATGCGGAACGCCTCGAGCTAGAGATTCGACGGCTCAGCGTGTCGCAATTGATCGAAAGCTGCCTCGAAACGGCCCAGCGCCGCGCCGCGGAAAAAGACCTGCGAATTTCAGTGAACACGCCGCAGCGCCTGCCGGATATCGCCGGAGACCGCCGTCGTCTCGCCGAAGTTCTGCAAAATCTTTTGGACAACGCCATTCAGTACACGCTTCCGGGCGGACAAATCATGCTGAGCGCGGAAACCGGTGGAGATGAGGTTGTCCTCACCGTCTCCGACACCGGTATCGGCATCCCGCAAGCCGACCAGCCGCGCATCTTTGAGCGCTTTTACCGTGTCGATGTGGCGCGCTCTCGCGAAGCAGGCGGCACGGGCCTCGGCCTGGCCATCGCCAAGCATCTTGTCGAGATACACGGGGGTCGCCTCTGGGTGGAAAGTGAAGTAGGTCAGGGCTCCCAATTCCATTTTTCCGTTCCGCTTTTCGACTCGGAACCTCCGGCTCCGCGTTCTTCCTCCAACAGCACGGGCGGGCGTGGCAATGGCGGCGGGCCACACCCTTCTTAGCCTGCTCGGAACTGGCTGCCTTCTCGCTCCTCCACCGCCTGTATCCAAAGGATTTATCCGCACATTCATCTCGTTGTGAACAAGCTGTAACCAGCCTTTTGCCACAGTATCGACTACGAGCAGGGGTGTGACTCTCAGCGCCCTACTCCGGAAGGGGAACCATGGCAAGTCCAGCTGGACAGACGGAAGCGGTCCTCTACGAAACGCTTGTCAACTATCTGGTCTCGATGGCCCGCACCGTCGAAGGCGCGATGAACCGCGGCCTGGATGCCATCATTGGCGTCTGCGATTCGCGTACCTGGGCTCTTCCCGGTGAGGTCTTTTTGCTCGAACCCCGCATCAACGAAATGGAAATTGTCATCGATGAACACGCCATCCGGCTCCTCCGCCGCGGCTCTTTCTCGGATGACGAAGTGCGCCTTATCGTCGCCGCCCTCAAAATAACGAATGATCTCGAACGTATCGGCGACCTCGCCGTGAATCTCGCCGAGTGCGTTATCTCGCTCCGCGAAATGCCGGGCGCGCAGTTGCCGGAAGAACTCGCTCCCATGACCTCGGCGGTCCGCGCCATGGTCAGCAAGAGCCTCGGCGCCTTGATTTTCCGCAACGTCGAAATGGCAGGGCAAGTCCTTCAGAGCGACGACGTCGTCGATCAATACCGCGATCGTATTTTCGACCAACTCATGCAAAGCATGACCCAGCAAGCCGCTTTGGTCAGCCCGGGAATGCAATTCATTCTCGCCACGAGACATCTTGAGCGCATCGCCGACCATGCCACAAACATTGCCGAGGACATTATTTTCTGGGTCCGCGGTCTCGATGTTCGCCACGGTCGCGGACTCACCATGGGCACGGACGGCCGCGAGCAGAGCCCAGCCGCCGGTGAAGAGGTCATGGAGAATTCACAAGCCCTTCATTCGCAAGTGACCCCGGGCTGCGATACTCAGCGAGTTTGAACTTCGTTCCACGTCCTACCACGGGGATCGGCGCACCCCTGGCTCCGATCCCCTTCTCCCCTCTCGGTACTCAGCACTTTTGCGTAGGCATCTTCTTGACCCCCGCCTGCAGTCCTACTATTGTCAAGGATAGAGATGAGCCGAAAGACTAATCCAGCCATTGGTGCAGGCACGCTTTCCGGATGGTTCCGAGGCGCGTGTTTTGCGTTGATTGTGCTGCTTCTTCACAATCCGTTCCTGATCGCACCTACGAGGGCCGACGGATTGAACGTGTCTCATCTACCCAGCTATCGCGCAACCATAGCTGCCTCCGAACTTCAGCACTTCACGCCGGCGAGTGCTCAATATGATTTCACGGCGCAAGCTGCTCAGTCCTGGAACGACCTTGCACCATTGCAAGCCGATTGGCGCCAACCGCGCATCACCCCTTCTCAAGTCGTTTCCAATCCTCAGCAATTCTGGTGCGCGAGCCTGTGGTTCCGGCCGCCACCACCGTTTTAGCCAGGGTTTTCCCTTTCAATTCCAAGATATTTCCGCAACCTCGATGAGGTGGCGAGAGTCAATTATTCAGGCCCTTTTTTCCTTTAGAAGGATGTCTGACGCCGGATCCAGCCATATCCATCCGGTTCGACATTCTCCCGGTGACAAACGCATGACGAAAAAAAAGTTGCTCATTGTTCTGATGGTTGTTGTTGCAGGGTCATTACTATTGGCTTGGCATTGGCTTGGGCGCACGCCCATGGAAGCCGATGATCGCAGCCATCCGGCGGCTACAACCGCGGCCGTATCCATCGTGAAGCGCCGCGACCTGGGCGACACGCTCACCGTTTCCGGCGCCTTCAAGCCCTTTCAAGACATCGACGTGCACGCCAAAGTGGCTGGCTATATCAAGGTGATTCATGTCGACGTCGGCGATCACGTTAAAGAGGGACAGACGCTGGCCGTCCTAGAAATTCCTGAGTTGGCCGCGGAACTAGCCGGCACAGACGCGGCGGTTCGTGCCGCCCAGGAACAAATTCGCCGGGCCCAGGGCGACCTGGATCGCGCACAGTCAACGCATGCCGCCGCGCACTCCGCGTATCACCGGTTGAAACAAGCCGCTGACACGCAACCGGGCCTGGTAGCGCAACAGGAACTCGATGACTGGCAAGCCAAGGACCTCGGAGCAGAAGCTCAGGTCGCCAGTTCGGAGGCGGAACTCTCGGGGGCCAAGCAGCAGTTGGAAGAGGCGCAAGACAAGCAGAAACAATACGCAGCTCTTTCAGACTACACACGTATCACCGCGCCTTTCGCAGGTGTGATCACCGTTCGGTACGCCGACACGGGCTCTCTCATCGCCGCGGGCACTTCGTCTAGCACGCAAGCCACACCCGTTGTCCGGCTAGCCCAGATTTCCGTTTTGCGCCTGGTTCTGCAGATTCCTGAGTCCGTCGCCCCGCAAATCCACGTCGGCGGAGCTATGAAAGTACATGTGCAGGCCCTGAACCAGGACTTCGAGGGAAAAGTCTCGCGCTTCGCGGATTCCCTGGACCAGCAAACTCGCACCATGGAAACGGAAGTCGATTTTCAGAATTCCGACGGCGAGCTGATGCCTGGCATGTTTTGCGAAGCCTACTTTGTCCACGACAATAAAAAGAACGCACTCTCCATTCCGCTCGAAGCCGTCAGCCGCACTGGAGACCAAGCCAGCGTTTTTGTCGTGAACCCGCAAAATGTCGTGGAGGTGCGCTCCGTAAAGCTGGGTCAGGAGAGCAGCACGCAGATCGAGGTCTTGTCCGGTCTGACAGAAGGCGAACGCGTCATCGTTGGCAATCTTAGCGAGTTTTCGCCCGGACAGAAGGTCTTGCCGAAAGTGGTTGACGCGGGGACCGCGAGTGGGGCGGGTAACGGCTAATGCCAAAGTTTGCTCTCGCTTATCCTTATTTCATCATCATGCTGTGCCTGGTCGTCGCGGTTGTGGGGATCACGACCGTTGTACGTATGCCGGTGGACCTCTTTCCGCAAATCGATATCCCCGTCGTCGTGGTGGCCACGTTTTACTCCGGTATGCCTCCGAAGCAGATCGAGGCGGATATCACCAATACCTTCGAGCGCTTCTTCACCTTGGGCAGTAATATCGATCACATCGAGTCGCGTTCCCTAACTGGCGTCAGCCTCATCAAGATTTACTTCAAACCCGGCACCGATTCGAACGCCGCTCTGAGTAACATCGCGAACCTGGCCATGGCCGACTTGCGACGGCTTCCGCAAGGTACCCTGCCACCAGTCGTTCTGAAGTTCGACGCGTCGAGCTTGCCGGTGTGCCTCGTCACACTGAAAGGGCAGGGGCTCGACGAAACGCGCCTCAAGGACTTAGCCCAATTCCAGGTGCGGAATCAGATTGCCAACGTCCAGGGTGCCTCGGTGCCACAGCCTTTCGGTGGCACGTATCGCCAAATCCAGGTTTTCGTCGACCCCGTAAAACTCGAAGCTCATCAACTAAGCCTCATGGACGTGGTTCATGCCATCAACGATTCGAACCTGATCCTCCCCGCCGGCGACGTGCGCATCGGAAACATGGACTACAACATTTATGCCAACAGCCAAGTCGCGGCCGCCGACGAAATCAATAGTTTTCCCTTGAAAACGGTTGGCCTCGGCTCGGTTCTCGTGGCGGACATTGGCAAGGCGGAAGATTCTGGCGCGATTCAGACGAATATCGTGCGAATTGATGGCCAGCACTCTGTTTATATCCCCATTCTCAAACAGGGAGGAAACAGCAACACCATTTCGATCGTTAGCGGAATCAAGGAGGCCATCAAGCACCTCGTGGACATTCCCGATGTGCTTAAAACAGCCGTTGTTTTCGATCAGTCCATCTTCGTAAAAATCGCCATCAAAAATTTGCTCAAAGAGGGCGGCATCGGCCTCTTCCTCACCGCCGTGATGATTCTGCTTTTTCTGGGCAGTCCGCGCGCCACGTTCGCAGTTCTGCTCTCCATTCCCCTTTCCGCCTTGATGTGTTTTCTGATCATGAATGCCATGGGTGGCTCCATCAACACCATGCTTCTCGGCGGACTGGCCTTGGCATTCTCCAGGCTGATTGACGATTCCGTCGTCGTACTCGAAAACATTTTTCGCTTTATGGAAAATGGAGCCGCGCCGCATGAAGCCGCCGAAAAGGGCGGCATGGAAGTCGCCCTCGCGGTTCTGGCTGCAACGTCCACAACTTCGATCGTATTTTTCCCGGTTACGTTTTTCTACGGTGTCAGCCGCTATCTCTTCATCGATCTTGCGTTGGGCGTCGTTCTGTCTATCTTTGCGTCCTACATTTTCGCCATGACGGTTGTTCCGCTTTATTGCGCTACCTTCATCCGCATACGCCACGATGAGATCCACGGGGAAATCGTCAAGAAAGCGCTTTTTGCGCGCGTTGTTCAGCGCTTTAACGCCAGCTTCCTGAAACTCTTGCTTTACTACGACAAAGCCGTGGAGAAGGCGCTCGATTGTCCGAAACGCACAATAGCGATCATCGCGGGCGGCATTGTGGTCGTTCTGGCTGTATTGTTTCCCTTCGTGGGTACCTCGTATTTCCCTCGCACCGATCCAGGACAATTTGTTATTGACGTCAAAGCGCCTACAGGCACGCGCGTCGAGATCACGGACAACTACATCGCCAAAGTCGAAGACGACATCCGCCAAGTTGTGACGCCCAACGATCTGGACATGATCGTTTCCAATATCGGCATCACTCCTGATCTTTCCGCCATTTACACCAGCAATTCCGCGATGCACACCGCTTTCGTCCAGGTGAGCCTGAAGGAAGAGCACAAGATCGGCAGCTACGAATACATGGAACGTCTTCGCAGAAAACTGGCCGCCGACATTCCTCAGCTCAGCCTTTATTTTCAGGCGGGAGGTCTGGTGGATTCCGTCGTAAACCAGGGGCTGCCTGCTCCGCTGGATATTCAAATCAGTGACAACGACATGACGGAGGCATACGGCATTGCCCGGAACATCGCGTCGCAGCTCAAACCTTCCAAAAACGTAAGCGACATTTTAATTCCACAGGACATCGACTATCCCGGCTTGGAATTGAACATTGATCGTGAACAAACCAGCCAGTTGGGGCTGACGCCTCAAGGCGTCGTGGACAACGTCATCACCGCGCTCACTTCCGACGGGCAGATCGCCCCGAGCTACTGGATCGATCCCAAAACGGGCAACAACTACATGGTCACCGTTCAATACTTCAATCAGAAAATCGATTCCATGACCATGTCCGATTTCAAGAACATCCCGCTGCGCGCGAACACTTCGACGAAGTACACCCCCCTTCAGTCCGTGGCCAGGATCGTGCCGATCAGCACGCCGACAGAAGTCGATCACTACCAGATTCGCCGGGTCATCGACGTTTACGTGATGCCCACGACGGAAGACCTCAGCGCGGTCAACAGCGAAGTGAATAAGCTCCTGGCGGAACTCAAGACCGGCAAAAATGTCCGCGTCACCGTTCGTGGCGCTGTGGTCGGCATGAATGAATCCTTCAAACGCTTTGCGATTGGCCTAATCCTTTCGATCATTCTTGTCTATCTGATCTTGATGGCCCAGTTCCGGTCCTTCGTGAATCCCCTCATCATTCTTACTGCCATTCCTCCCGGCCTGGCGGGCGTCGTTCTCACTCTCTTCGTGACCCATACCACGCTCAATATCATGTCGCTCATGGGCGTCATTATGATGACCGGCATCGTGGTTTCGAACAGCATTCTGATCGTCGAGTTTTCCGGCATCCTGCATGAGCGTGGCATGACGCTGCGGGCCGCCGTTGTCGAAGCCTGCAAGGTCCGCCTGCGGCCGATTCTCATGACCTCGCTTGCCACGCTGCTGGGACTTCTCCCCATGGCCTTCGGGATCGAGGCCGGGAGCGAACAGTACGCCCCGCTGGCGCGCTCCATCATCGGCGGCCTGGCGATCTCCGTGGTTGTGACTGTGTTCCTAGTCCCTGCGGTTTATCTCATCGTGCATGGCGGCAAAGAAACGAAAGTTGAGGAGGCCAAGCCGTGAGCCGTTCCATTCTTATCTTTGCGTCGTCCATCGTCTTTTTCCCATTTCGCATTTACGCACAGACGCCCGCTCCGTTGCCGACTGCGGTATCCGCCGGCCCAGGCACCCCGCTGACGCTGCAACAAGCCGAAGCTATGGCCATCAAAAATAATCCGCAAATCACCATCGGAAAATTACGCGCTCTCGCTGCTCAGCAATACGTCCGCGAAGCTCGCTCCGCACTCTTGCCAACCGCAAACCTCAGTCTCACCGCGGTGGATTCCATTCCGGGGGGCCGCATTACTGCCGGTGCTCTCAACAACCCCGCCGTTTACCCTCGAGCGGCTGGCGGCGTCTCCGTCACTCAGCTTCTGACCGACTTCGGTCGCACTAACAATTTGCTTTCCAGCTCCGAATACGGAGCCAAGGCCGAGGACCAAAATGCCGCGGCCACTCGCGCCGACATTCTCCTCGTCGTAGATCAGGCGTTCTACAATTCCCTGGAAAGCAAGGCGCTCGTCACCGTGGCGGAAGAAACTGTTCATGCCCGGCAGACTCTCGTCGACAAAATTCAGGCATTGACGAACGCCAAACTTAAGTCGGATATCGATCTCAGTTTTTCCAACGTCGATCTGGCGCGCGGCAAACTTCTCCTGCTGGAAGCCCAAAACAACTACGAGATTTCTCTGGCAGCGCTGTCCGCGATTCTCGGTTATCCGGACGAGCAGAATTTCCAACTCCTCGAAGAGACCGTCCCCATCACTCAGCCGGATCTCGACGTCGCTCCACTTATTCAACAAGCGCTCCAACAGCGCCCCGAAATTAAAGCTCTGCAATTCCAGGTAGAGTCCGCGCAAAAATTCGGCAGTGCTGAGCACGATCTCTGGCGGCCAACTGTGGACGCCCTCGGTGTGGTTGGTGAGGCGCCCGTCCGCGACAATCACATCCCGAACTGGTATGGCGCCATCGGCGTCAATATCAACATCCCCGTCTTCAACGGTTTTCTCTACAATGCCCGTGCCAAGGCCGCCGACCTGCAAACCGAAGTCCAGCGTCAGAGTTTGCTCGACGCTCGCAACAACATCGCCCGCGACGTTCGCAATGCCTGGCAAGATTCCCGCCGCGCTTTCGAGCGCCTCTCCGTCACTCAGCAACTCCGCGAGCAGGCCAATCTTTCGCTCAGCCTCGCACAGGCACGATACAATCTTGGTCTTGGCTCTATCGTCGAATTCACCCAGGCCGAACTTCAAAAAACCGAAGCCGACATCCAAGACACCGATGCCAAATACCAATATCGCTTGACTCAACTCGTCCTCGCATTTACCATTTCCGCGCCGAAGTAAATTCCCTTCCTAGCGTTGAGGGTGGAAGGCCGTTTTCGAAGGCGGGCATGAGACAAGTTTTCAATCCCCGGTCAGATGAACGAATCTTTGCCGAGCGCCACAAACCTTGGCAAATGATCCTCATTTTCCGTGGTTGTTGACCTACCTCTCCTGTCGTAACCTTCGCCATTTCAACGGTTTACGTCCATCGTTCCCAGATTGTTACAGGATATTCATATTCGGTTGACGTAACTGTAAAGACGGCCCTTTACCTTCTCGCGCGGGGTGGTTTGTATCTCCCTCGGCACGCGTTCGAATTTTGCTCCAAAGAGAGAGGCAATGAAAAAAATCGCAGCACTCGCACTATCGCTGTTCCTCACGGTAGGAACAGCTCTCGCTGATACACCGAAGGACACGCCGAAGGACGCCGACGCGCAGCCTGCTAAGCCTGCTACGCCGGCCAAGCCCAAGGCAGCCACGAAAGCTGACAAGTCGGACTCGGCGATCGCTGCCGAGATTGAAGAGCTCCGTCAGGCGCTACAGGCCCAGCAAGAGCAGCTCACGTTGTTGAAGGAAGAACTTGCCAAGCGCGATCATCAAATCGACGAAGCGCGCGACGCGGCGGCTTCGGCCAACGCGCGTGCAGCGGAAGCCAACACCAAAGCCACTGAAGCGGCTAACACCACCGCTGAAGTGAAAAGCAACGAAGCCACTCTCAACTCGACCGTCGCCGACTTGAAATCCAGCAACGAAGTCCTCAAGACCACCGTTGCCACCGGGCCGGCCGACGCGAAGAAGGCGGATGAAGAAGGCCCAGCCTCGATTCGTTACAAGGGCGTCACCATTACGCCCGGTGGCTTCGTGGCGGCGGAAACGGTCTATCGCACTCGCGCCACCGACAGCGATATCGCCACGCCATTTACCGCCACTCCCTTCGATGCCGCCAATCTCGCGCACGTTAGCGAGAATGCCTTCACTGGCCGCCAGAGCCGCCTCAGCATGCTCGTGCAGGGCAAAGTGGGCTCTACAGCTGTGGGTGGTTACTACGAAGGGGATTTCCTCGGTGTCGGCACTACATCCAACAATCGCCAGACCAATAGCTACGTCTTTCGCCAGCGCCAAGCGTTCGCGCAAGCCGCTTTCGACAACGGCTTGATCATCACTGGCGGTCAGATGTGGAGCTTGGTAACTGAAACCAAGAAGGGCATGTTCAATCGTCAGGAAGACTTGCCGATGATGATTGACCCCAACTACGTCGTCGGTTTCACTTGGGCGCGTCAGTATGGTTTCCGCGTCGTCAAGAACTTTGGTGACAAATTTGCCCTCGGCTTCTCCGTCGAAGGGCCGCAGGCCACCATTGGCGGCCGCGGTTTCTCCGCCGTTACCACCATCAACGACGCCTCCGCTCCCGCCACAATCGTCACTTCCGGTGCTACGACCAGTACTACGGGGAACTTTTTCCTTAATGGTCCCGGCACTGGGGCCGGTCTCTACAACGCTTTCGACGCCACCGGCTACACCGTCAACAAGGCTCCGGACTTCGTCTTCAAGGCCGCAGCCGATCCCGGCTTCGGTCACTACGAACTTTTCGGCATAGTGAGCCTGTTCCGCGATCGCATCTATCCTTGCGGCGTGGTCGGAACCAACGCCAATGATACCGATCCTCCAGCAACGCCAACGGTCCTCACCGGAAACTGCACGTCCGCAACGCCGACGGTAGTGAGCAGCTTCGGCGCCACGAACAGCAGCACCACAGGTGGCGGCGTCGGTGCCAGCGCTCTCTGGTCGCTCTTCAACAAGAAAGTAGACTTCGGTGTTAAGGCCCTCGCCGGTGACGGCGTCGGCCGTTACAACGGTGCACAACTCGTCGATGCGACGGCTCGTCCCGATGGCACCCTGGCGCTGATCCGTACCGCTGGCGGCCTGGGAAGACTCGAATTCCACCCCACGCCCAAGATCGACATCTACGGCTACTATGGTCTGGAGTACGCTTGGCGCGCAGGCTATTCTGGCTATGACTCCGTCACCATCACCAAGACCACGGCGATTCCCGCAAATGGCATAAACCCGGCAATTCCGGCCACCACCACCACCAAAATCACGACGAATGGTATCGGTGGATACGGCAACTTTGAAGCTAACAATAGTGGCTGCGCCACCGAAGGTGTGCCCACGAATGACTTTAACCCGTCATCGGGTGCCAATTGCGCCGGCGACATCCGCATCATCCAGGAAGGCACTCTCGGTTTCTGGTACAAGTTCTACCAGGGTACGAAGGGCCGCGTTCAGTTCGGCCTGGCATACTCGTATCTCGCCAAGGACGCCTGGTCCGGCCTAGGCGGTGTGCCAGCCGGCGGTACCGCCATCTCCCCCAAGGGCATCAACAACATGGTGTTCACCTCCTTCCGCTACTACCTCCCCTAAACCAGGAGTCTTAGCGCTCCGTCCTCCCTGTGGATGGAAAAAGGGCAGCCCCTCACGGGGCTGCCCTTTTATTTGCCCGCACCAGATTCGCAGGCGTGTGCCCGAAAACATTGCTGATTTCCGCGCCTCCGCTTGGCTGAAGCTCAATCTTTTATTCGAGTTTGTTAGCCGTCGAGCGCACCGAGGGTGCTCGCGGCGCAAAGCGCCGCATACCTCGACTCCTCCCTAGACAAGGCGTATTCTTTCTCTCATGACACTATCAGCGCGAAATCGTATCGAAGGCGAGGTTGTCGAAATCGAGTTCGGCGGCGTTATGGCCCATGTGGTCATGCGCTCTGGAAAAAATCTAATCGAGAGCGTGATCACCAAGCGCAGCGCCGAAGAAATGAAACTCAAAGTGGGCGACAAGGTATCGGCCGTGATTAAGTCCACCGAAGTGATGCTGGAAAAGGGCTGAAATTACACTCAGTCGCTGCTCGAACGAACCCGTTCGATAAATTGCCACAAACACCCACTCGTCCTCTTTTTTTGGTGTCGGGGTCTGCCCTCAAAACGGGAAACGGATCGAGCATATCGCGATGTGGTTTGTCGGATGGAAGGACGTCACCACAATCTCATATCCACCGCCGATCTCGTGCTTCAGGTACCCATGTGGGCTCTCGACTGAGCCCGCCGCGGGGGCGATTAGAAGGTGAAACGACCACCGATTGTCGGAGCGGTGTTGTTGTTGGAGAAATAGGGAACGCCGGGGCCGTGAGGAATGGCGATGGCAAGACCGCCGCTCACCCAAGAATACGCAATTCCGGCATAAGCGTCGAACCGCTTGGTGAAGTGATGGTCCACGTAGAACGACCCCTCGTTGAGAGTGCCTGCGCAGGAAGCGCGAAAACCGGCTGAGGGCGAGCACGTCGGCGGAATACGGAAGTTGTTCTGCCGCTGTTGATACCAGGCAAAAGTGAAGTCGGTCTTGCTGCGGTAGGTGTACTTCACGCCCGTCCACCAGATCTGCACCAACTTTTCAGAATCCAGATTGTTGTCTTCGACGCCGCTCATGATGTAGCCGCCCTGGTCCGAGGCGCCAACACCCAAAGGGTTTGCCGGGTTGTTCTGCCAGATGTATTCATAGCCAGCAAAAAATTTGAACGGGTCCCACGTGCATTTGATAGCAGCCATAATGGCGTTGTTGTCGGTCACGATGCCATATACGGTGTCGTTCGGGTCGATCAGATTCACACCGACGATTTGATTCGTATTGATGCTGTTGACGGTGGACTGATATGGCGCCGTCGGACTCTGGGGCCCCAGCAAGGGGTTCAATACGCTGATGGCTTGATTGTAATGTTGGAAAACAAGGTCGGCGGAGAGCTTGTGGGCGGATCCGCCCAGGTCGAATCCATAGGCGTTGTTATGCGCCGATTGCGCCGCACAGGTCGCAGCAGTCCAGCCTGCGGTGGCTGAGAAACAGCCGGCCGAACCATTGGCGAATTTATACATCGCGCCGAAATGAACCGGGCCATAAGCGAAGCGATACTTCAGGGCGTCGTCCCAGCGGGAGTCCTCGGTGTCGCCGCCGCCGGCCATCGTGCCGTTATATCCAATATAGGAAAAGGCATAACCACCGTTGGCCGGATCGTAAAGGAGCATCGCGTCGGTGCCGAGAGAGCGCTGGCGACCGAAGGTTAGCGTGCCGAAAAGTTTGGACGATACGCCGCCATAGTATTCGTCATTGAATGGTTGGCCCGCGCGCGCGCCATCGATGGCGTACGAATAGCTGGCCCTGGGAAGGCCGTTGTTGACGGTCTGGGTGGCTGACGCGTTGGCGAGCAGGCCGGAATTCGGATTGATTCCAGTGGAAGCGTTGAACACAACGGACCAGCCAGGCAGAAACTCTACTTTGCCCCTGACGCCCAGACCCGTCTGCTGCAGGTTGTTCGGTGCGACGACGAATCGATGTTCAAAGCCGTTTCGGTTCACCAGAGATTCGCCTTCATAGTTATAGCCGTTTACCGGTAAGCCGTGGGTGACGTAGCCAACGCCGATGTCGTACGCACCGTACACTGTGATGCCATGCCAGGTCAGCGAGCAATCGGCGGTGGCGAACTCGTGGCCGCTCGTGCAGGGGTCGGGAGTGCTCTGCTGCATCTTGATGTCGACCGTGGCGTCCTGGCCAACCGTAAGGTTGATTCCCGCGCGTGTTTCATCGCCGAACCCTTGTTTTGCCGCTCGAATCTCAAAGCGCCCCGCAGGCAGGCCGGACGCCTGAAAGTGCCCTGCGCCGTCGGTTGTGATCGTGCGCGTTTCGCCTGTGGCGACGTTCTTGATGGTCACCGTGACATCGGGAAGGACTACACCGGCTTGGTTCGTCACCATGCCGGAGAGGCTCGCTCCCGTTTGGGCCCACGCCGGGAAAGCCCCCATCACAAGCCACAAAAGCAGCAGGAAGGCTGGGGCCAGCGGCAGTGAGGCAGCCTTTGGAACGTAGCCGGCGCGCGTCAGAGTTTTCCATCGCCTCCCGAACTGCGAGAGGATCTGTGAGCAATCAGAGCGTTTCACGATGCATCATCCTTAGAGAGCGAATGAGAAAATCGCAAGGCACCCCTCCGAACCAATCAGAATTTTGAGTCAGTTTCGCGTAACACTTTAATTCGCATCAATACATTAAAGCAATACGATTTTAAATGATCCAGCGGAAGCATGTTCCTCGGATCGGGAATAGTGATGAGATGAAGTGCCTGCCACTGCCCTTCATCCGGATCCTCATCAGACCGAATGACGTAAGCCGGCTCTCTGCTTCGCTCTGCTCCTAGTATTTTTCAATTATTGCGCTCAAATTTTTTCCAAATACACTGACGGCACTTTTGCACTGGCGCCTCGAATTTCGACACCCGCGAGGCGAATGAGATTTGTAATGTCGAGGGATGCTGCGATTCGCCCGCTCTCGGGTGAACTTGGTGCGAAGTGCGCGCCAGGCAGCGCGGGATCGCGCCGTTTGGAATTCAGTTGATTTGGAGACTCCGTGAAAACCTTATTCACCTGTTTTCTATTCCTATTGGTTGGCTCTGTCGCCGCAGCGCAAGAGCCCGACGCGCAGCCCATCCAACTTGGGAGCGTGACCTTCTCCGGCAGCATTCGCGAAAGGTACGAAGTATGGGACTGGTTCCAGCCGCCCGCCGGTGGCCAGACCCTATACGGCTATTCTGGGACGATAGTGCGTTTCGGCTTTTCGCAAAAGCACGAGCACTACGATTGGAACATCGAGTTTGAGGCGCCTATTCTGCTAGGCATCCCGAATGGCGCCGTTCACGCCGCTCCCTTGGGCCAATACGGGTTGGGCGGTGCTTATTACGCCGCGAATGACAAAAGCCAGAACACCGCATTTATCTTCCCCAAGCAGGCATTTTTCCGCGTAAAGGGAGAGCATTCCAGCTTGCGAATGGGGCGGATGGAGTTCACCGACGGCAGCGAGGTAACGCCCAAGGATCCCACATTGGCATCGCTAAAGGCGGACCGCATCGGTCAGCGGTTGATCGGAAATTTTGGTTTTTCCGACGTCCAGCGAAGCCTTGACGGATTGCAGTACCTCTATTCCAACGGTCCCTGGACTGTCACAGCTGTCAGCGCGATTCCGGATCGCGGTGTCTTTCAAGTCGATGGCTGGGGCTGGGTGAAAACTCCCGTCACTTATGTGGCGCTCACACGCGAAAGCGATTTTGGTACTGCTCACGCGGAATGGCGCGTCTTCGGAATTTATTACAACGATGATCGTCCCCTCGTGAAGACTGACAACCGCCCGGCGGCCGCTAAAGCCACGGATCTCGGCGGCATCAATATCGGCACTTACGGCGGACACTTTATTCTCGCGGCGCCGACCTCCGCTGGCACGTTCGACTTCCTCGGTTGGGGCGCTCTTCAGAATGGCAGCTGGGGAGAATTAACCCAGCGTTCCGGCGCAGGCGCCATCGAAGGAGGTTGGCAACCAAACTTTGCAGCTCCGGTACACCCCTGGCTTCGCGTTGGCTACTACTACTCCAGCGGCGACGGAAATCCAAATGACAATACCCACGGGACGTTCTTCGCCATTCTGCCCACCCCACGCATCTACGCGCGCTTTCCTTTTTTCAATTCCATGAACAATACGGACCTCTTCGGCGAAGTGATGCTCCGCCCGACCAAGCGGCTCACCATCCGCAGCGACGTGCACGGCCTCTGGCTGAGTAACAAGAATGATCTGTGGTATTCCGGAGGCGGCGCGTTTCAGCCTTCGACCTTCGGCTTCAATGGACGGCCTTCGAATGGCTCCACGTCTCTCGCGACTCTGTACGACATTAGCGGCGACTACAAGCTGAAGCACGGCATTTCGTTCGGCCTGTATTTCGGATATGCGGTGGGCGGAGACGTAATCAAGAAAATCTACCCCACCAATTCCAACGGGGCTCTGGGATATAGCGAGCTGAATTACCGTTTCTAGCGGCGGCAGCAACCAGCTCCACCTGACACCACGAGGCCTAGCGCTCCGTCCTCCCTGTGGAGGGAAAAAGGGCAGCTCCTCACTGAGCAGCCCTTTTATTTTTGAATCCCTCTATCCTCGCCGTTCCTCCCCGGTCACAAGCTACTGAATCCACGCATCTTGCTTGCCCCAGCGCAAGCACTCTCCCCATAAATCAAAAAACTATGAAGGGATTGTAACAATCCTGTAACACAGAAGCGCCACACTCATTCATCTAGGTCTATTTAAATTTTCGCGTGGAGATGACGGATGAAACGTATCGCAGGAATCTTACTGATCGCTTTCGGCTTGGCCGCTTTTTTCGTCGCCAGAGCCGCTCTTTCCATCAACGGTGCGGGCGCCTCCTTTCCCGAGCCCATCTATTCCAAATGGTTTGACGAGTACCACAAGAAGGACCCCAACATTCAGATCAACTACCAGGCCATCGGCTCTGGTGGCGGCATCAAGCAGATTACCGAGGGCACTGTTGATTTCGGCGCTTCCGACGGTCCCATGAACGACGACCAACTGAAATCCTTTCAGGATAAACATGGCTTTCCCGTACTGCACTTTCCGACAGTTCTTGGCGCTGCCGTCCCCACCTACAATATTCCTGGGGTTAATGCGGAGTTGAACTTCACGCCGGAAGCTCTCGCGGGAATCTTTCTTGGAAAAATTACCAAATGGAATGACCCCGTTCTCACCGGTGCGAATCCGGGCGTCAACCTTCCGGGAAACGATATCTATGTGGTTCACCGCTCCGATGGCAGCGGCACGACTTACATCTGGACAGACTATCTCTCGAAAGTCAGCGATGAGTGGAAGAGCAAGGTCGGCAAAAACACTTCCGTCAACTGGCCCACCGGCCTTGGTGGCAACAAGAACGAAGGCGTCGCTGGACTCGTCAAACAGACCCCTAACGCCATCGGGTACGTCGAGCTGATCTACGCCATCCAGAACAAAATGTCTTACGGAAAAGTAAAAAACTCGTCTGGCGAATTCGTTAAGGCCGATCTCGCCAGTGTGACCGCCGCCGCTGCGGGCGCCGCCAAAAATATGCCGGACGACTTCCGGGTTTCCATCACCAATGCCCCAGGCAAGACCGCCTATCCGATATCGAGCTTTACCTGGCTGCTGATTCCTTCCAAATTCTCCGATGCTTCCAAACGCGACGCCATCAAGGGCTTCGTCAAGTGGATGCTTGCGGATGGCCAAAACGATACCGAGGCTCTGGCCTACTCCAAGCTCCCCAAAGAAGTGGTCTCTATGGAACTGAAAGCTCTAGATAAGGTCCAATAAACCGCTGGAAGAAATGGCCACCACCAGCACAACTGTTCCGAGCGCGGGCCCCTTCGCGGGCTCGCGCTCCTTTCTCGCCCGCCTTCGCGAAGGCGACGAAATCGCCCGTTTGATCACGTTGTTGTTCGCGGTCTCAGTTGTGCTCATCACGTTGCTCATCGTCTATGAGCTCTGGCAAGGTTCCGTTTTGCCGCGCCACAAATTTGGTTTTGCCTTCCTTCGTACTTCCGTGTGGGATCCCAACTTCGACAACTTCGGTGCTTTGCCCTTTATCTTCGGCACCGTGGTGACCTCCGCCGTAGCCCTCTTTATTGCCGTGCCGCTTGGCATCGGCGCCGCCATCTTTCTGGCCGAGCTTGCCCCCGCGCGTCTTTCCGATGCCTTAGAATTCTTTATCGACTTGCTAGCCGCCGTGCCCAGCGTTATCTACGGCCTCTTGGGCATCTTCATCGTCGTGCCCATCATGCGCGATGTGATTCAGCCCGCTCTCAAAAATACCCTCGGCTTTCTTCCTCTCTTCAAAGGCCCGGCATTCGGTATCGGTTTCCTCACCGCCGGCATCGTCCTGGCCATCATGGTCATTCCCTACATCATCTCCGTCTCCCGCGAGATTCTTCTTTCTGTTCCTCGCGATCAGCGCGAAGCCGCGCTCGCTCTCGGTTCCACGCGCTGGGAATCTACCTGGAAAGTCGTTGTGCCCTTTGCCCGCACTGGCATTATGGGTTCCATTTTTCTTGCTTTGGCCCGCGCTCTTGGCGAAACCATGGCTGTCACCATGGTCATCGGCAATACTCCCGCTATCGCCGCTTCGCTTTTTTCACCGGGTGATTCCATTGCCTCCGTCATCGCCAATCAATTCACGGAAGCCACCGGCGACCTCTATACGCAATCGCTGATCGAGCTCGGCCTCGTCCTCTTTCTTCTTACCTTCATTCTTAATGGCCTCGCTCGCGTGCTCATTCTCGTCACTTCTCAGCGCGGATCGGCCCACTCATGAACGCCCGCCTCCGCTGGCGCAAATTTGTCAGCAATTTCATGCTGACCATGACCGGTGTCTGCGCTCTCGTCTCTGTCGCCGTCCTTTTCTTTATTCTCGGCTATCTCGTTTATCACGGCGGCGCCTCTATCAACTGGGACTTCTTCACCAAGCTCCCCGCGCCCGTTGGTGAAGCCGGCGGCGGCATGGCCAATGCCATCCTCGGCAGCGCCAAGCTTCTCCTGCTCGCCACGCTCTTCGGAGTTCCTATCGGTTTTTTCGGTGCCATCTACCTCGCCGAGTTCAGCGGCAGCAAGGTTGCCTTTGTCGTCCGCTACGCCGCCGACTTGCTCAATGGCGTACCCTCGATCGTCATCGGTATTTTCGCCTACAGCGTTGCCGTTCAGCCCTTCAAACATTTCTCCACCTTTGCTGGCGGCTTCGCTCTTGGCGTGATGATGATCCCCATTACGTTGCGCAGCACGGAGCAGTTTCTGCTGGGCGTCCCTCGCACTTTGCGGGAGGGCGCAATGGCTTTGGGCGCCAGCAAATGGAAAACTATCGCCACGGTCGTCGTCCCTGCCGCCTACCGCGGCATTCTCACCGCCGTTCTGCTCGCCTTCGCGCGCGTCGCCGGCGAAACCGCTCCGCTTCTGTTCACCGCGCTCGGCAATCGCTTTTGGAGCAACGGCTGGAATGAACCCACTGCATCCCTTCCGGTCATGATCTATAACTACGCTCTCTCGCCGTTTGAGGATTGGCATCGCCAGGCTTGGGCTGCGGGGCTCGTATTGTTGGGCTTGATCCTGGTTATTAATATAGTCGCTCGGGCCATTCTCGCCCGCGGCATTTCGGTTCCGAGGGCTTAATCTATGCACGCTTCTGTGAGGCCGGCAGTGTCCGTAAACATAACTCCTCCCGTAATAACCGGCGCAAGCCGCGAAACTGCGGCACCTGCGGAGATGCGCATGACCATCTCCAACGTCAATTTCTGGTACGGCGCCAAGCAAACGCTGTTCGACATCAGTCTCGGCATCGCTACCAGCAAAGTCACCGCTCTCATCGGCCCCTCAGGCTGTGGCAAATCCACTCTTTTACGCACGCTAGACCGCATGCACGAAACCGTGCGCAACTCTCGTCTCGAAGGCCAAATACTCCTTGATGGCAAAAACATTCTCGATCAAGACGTCACTTTGCTTCGCCGCCGCGTCGGCATGGTTTTCCAGCGCCCCAATCCTTTCCCGAAATCCATTTTCGAAAACGTCGCCTACGGTCTCCGCATCAATGGTTCGAAGCTCCCCATGGCCGATGCCGTCGAGAAAAGCCTTCGCCACGCCGCTCTATGGGACGAGGTCAAAGATCACCTCCACAAATCCGCCTACGAACTTTCCGGCGGCCAGCAGCAGCGTCTCTGCATCGCTCGCGCCCTTGCCGTTGAGCCGGAAGTCCTTCTTCTCGACGAGCCTTGCTCTGCCCTCGACCCAATCAGCACCGCTAAAATCGAAGAGCTCCTCGTTCAACTAAAAGATCTCTGCACCATCGTCACCGTCACCCACAACATGCAGCAGGCCGCGCGCATCAGCGATTTCACCGCCTTCCTTCTCACCGGCCAGCTCATCGAATTCAGTCCCACGCCGCAGCTCTTCACCAAACCCACCGACGCGCGCACGGAGGCCTACATCACCGGCCGCTTTGGCTGATTCGGTCGCGTACATCGTCTCGCTCGTTTGTCATTCTGAGCGAAGCGAGGAATCTGCTTTTTCCGAACCCGGAGCAGTAGACTACTGAGGGGAAAAGAGTTCATGGAACGCCACTTCGAAAAAGACCTGAACGAATTGAAAGAGCGCTTGCTCTGGATGGGCAGCCTCGCCGAACGCGCCGTCCACCAAGCCGTCCACGCCGTTCTGGAAGCTGACGAACAGCTCGCGCGCCGCGTTCTCGATGAAGAAGACGCCATCAATGAACTCCAGCTCGAAATCGACGACCGCGTCCTCCAGCTTCTCGCGCTCCATCAATTGATGGCCGTTGATCTCCGGTTCGTCCTTGCCGTTTCCCGCATCAACAACGATCTCGAGCGCATCGGTGATCAGGCCGTCAACATCGCGCAGGCCGCCACTCGTATCCTTCGCCACCCGCGCGTCAAACCATACGTCGACCTCCCGCGCATGAGCGAACTCGCCGAAGAAATGGTCCGCAACGCCCTCAACGCCGTCGTTCGCCGCGACGTCGATCTAGCGCAAAAAGTTCTCGCCACCGACGACCAGGTTGACCACTACCGCGACCAAATCTTCCGCGAACTTCTCACCTACATGATGGGCGATTCCAGCGTGGTCTTCCCCGCCTTCGAGCTAATCCTGGTAGCCAAAAATCTCGAACGCATCGGCGACCACGCCACCAACATCGCCGAAGACGTCATCTACATCGTCCAAGGCCAAGATGTCCGCCACCCCACGGTAGATCGCCGCTAACTGCGTTCCTTAGGTCGCCCTGCGCCGAGGGCCGAGCCACAAGAGGAAAAATGCAGTCACCAAGCTGATGCCACCGCCGAGCGTCCGGTCCCAAGTTTGCACGAAGCGCACGCGAACGTGCGATTCTCCAGCGGGCACGGGCACGATCAGTTGGTTGTAGTCGTCGCCGCCGCGTGGAGTGACCGCTGCGCCATTCACTTCGGCTCGCCAAGCGGGATAATTCAGCAAACGCAGCCCAAGAAAAAATCGCTCGCGTGAGTTGACGGAAACTTCTTTGTCCTCGGGACCCCAGCGGTCCACATGAATCGTTGGCCGCGAATTCGGGCCCGGTATGGAGTCCGTATCCATCACCATCGCCTCGGGCGACTTCGTTGGAAGGTTCGTGTGGTCGTCCCCCATGGGATCGTACTCGTCAGTTCCGTCAAATCCAGATCCGTTTGCAATCGCAGCGCGCAACGTCGGAATGTCCTGCGTGTCCCACCACCCGCGCTGCACAAGCACGACGGCGGTGCTGCCGACCAGCGCAAACGTGGCCACCGCCCAAATCCATCCCCGCCGCCGACCCATCGCGCCTCCGAGAAAAACGGCAAACACCACGGCGAGCGGCGACATCCAGCGCCAGGGAAATTGCACAAAACGCAATTTGGGCAGCAATTGCCATAGAGGAAAAGTGAAGCGCAACATCAGCATCGTCGCCAGCCCTGCAAGAAGCAGCAGCGCGAGCCACACCCGGTTGTCCAGAACGCTCTTGTGCTCCCGGTCTTGTCTGCCAGTTCGCAACGCTGCAAATCCCGTCAAAGTAATCAGCAAAACCGCGATGGTTGACGCGATCCAATTGAAGAGCGTGTGCTCCGGATCGTTGATTACCGTGTACAGAAAGTTTTCCGAGGGCAGCAAGCCGGGCGAGAGCGCTTGCGCAATGTTCACCCAGCGCTGCTCGTAAGCGGCAGGCAAAATGTAAAACGCCGCCAGAGCAATTCCCAATGCCAGCCCGGCCATGCCGCGCACAAGCGGCTGCCACGATCTTCGCGTCAGCGCCGCAAAGCCAAACACGGCAAACGAGCTGTAACTAGCGATCACTCCCGCCGGCGCATTGGAAAGCCAAACCGCAGCAAACACGAGAGCAAAGCCGCCAATCGCGCGTCGCGCAGCTCTTTGCCGAGTCTCCGCCGGACTCTCGACGAACTCGCAAATTTGCAGCGCCAGCAAAAACAACAATGGAAAAAACGCGTTCGCCAGCAACTCCGCAAAATCGCTCCGCATATAAACAATCAGCAATGCGTACGGATTCGCGGCGTAGCACGCCACGCAAAACAAAGCAGCCCTTCCAGGAAGAACACGTCGCGCCAGCGCAAACGCGCTCAATCCGGCGAAAGTCTGCACAAACACGATGAAAACAATGGGCACAGCCTTCCACGGCAGCACGGAGCCGAGAGCGGCTCCCAGCACCCACGAAAACGGAGGGTAAAAAATAAATCGCGGTTCACCGAACCCATAGTTGGCCCACTCCGTCCATCGCGGATAAACGATGCCTTCTTTCCACTGCCCCGCCACATCCACCCACGACTCGGCGTGATACTGGAAATCGTGCCCCGAGGCATTTCCTAAAAAGAAAAAGGGAGAAACAATCGTTAAAGAAATGAGAAGTGAAATCAAAATCGCTGGAACCCAGGCGCGAATACCCGCCTGCTGAGGCTGAAGATTCAGCGGTTTACCGGAAGATGTCATGCGGTGTTCACGCCATTGTAACCGGGAAATAAACCGTCATGCGAGCTTCATCCTTCTGTGCGTCCTGCTTCGACTTGAGCGATAATACACGCTCTTATGAGCACGCCCAGCACATTGTCCGATCCCGCCGGCGCGGAACCCATCATCGAAGCACGTAAGCTCGAGAAATTTTATCCCCAGCCGGACGGCAGCCGCATCCAGGTCATTGCCGCCACCGATCTCGCCGTGTATCCCGGCCAGATCATCGCCATGCTCGGCGCTTCCGGCTGCGGAAAATCCACTCTGCTTCGCATGCTCACTGGACTTTCTCCCGCGAGCGCCGGCTCCGTCTTTTGGCATGGCGCGCCTGTTGGCGATGGCGCGCCGAACGTCTCCATCGTTTTCCAAAGCTTTGCGCTTTTCCCATGGCTCACGGTTCTCGAAAACGTCGAAGCTCCGCTAGAAGCCCGCGGCATGGTTCCCATCGAGCGCCACAAACGCGCGCTGCGCATTATCGACGCGGTCGGCCTCGATGGTTTTGAGTCCGCGTATCCCAAGGAACTTTCCGGAGGCATGAAGCAGCGCGTCGGCGTCGCCCGCGCTCTTGTCGTCGAGCCTGAAGTTCTTTTTATGGATGAGCCCTTCTCCGCGCTGGATGTGCTCACTGCCGAAACGCTGCGCGGCGAACTTCTCGAGCTCTGGCTCGAACACAAAATTCCCACGCGCGCCATTTTCATCGTCACGCACAACATCGAAGAAGCTGTCGTGCTCGCCGATCGCATCGTCGTCCTTGGCCGCAACCCCGCCCACATCCACGCCGATTTCGCCGTGAACATCCCTCACCCACGCGACCGCAAATCTTCCAGCTTCGTCGAACTCGTCGACGAGATTTATCGCGTCCTCACAAGGCCTGACTACGAGCACGACCCAAATCTTCAGAAAACTGTTGCTGCCGGAAGACAGGTGCCTCACAAAGCCATCATGCTTCCTCACACGCGGCCCGGCGGCATGGCCGGCTTGCTGGAAATTCTCATCGACCAGGGCGGCCGCGCCGATCTTCACAAGCTTGCCGATGAGCTAAGCCTCGAAGTCGACGCGCTTCTACCCACAGTGGACACCGCCGTTCTTCTAGGCATGCTGCGCCTCGAGGAAGGCCAGGCCGTCATCACATCGGAGGGGCAGGCCTACGCGCAAGCAGACATTCAGGCACGCAAAGCCATCTTTCGCAAAGCCGCGCTTGCCAATGTTCCGTTGCTTGCGCAAATGCAGAGTGCGCTGAAGGTAAAATCAAACCGCACACTCTCCGACGAATTCTTCCGCGACCTCCTCGACGAACATTTCAGCGAGGACGAATCACGCCGCCAGTTGGAAACCGCTATCCAGTGGGGTCGCTACGCGGAGATTTTCGATTACGACGCCGCTACGGGCAAGCTGACGCTCACCGAGGCTTGACCGAACTGTGACGACTCCTACGATCGCCACACAGACCGCGACTCCCGTACCCCCGGCCATCCGGCGGCCCGCTGGCTCGCGCTGGTCGTGGTCTTTCTTAATCGATATCACTGTTTTTCTTTTTGTCCTCGCGGCTATCTACGGCGTCTACGCTATCGGGCACACCTGGCTAGGACCGGTCCCGGCCCAAGTCGAAATTTCGCAGAGCCCGCGTGCTCTGCCGCTCTACGCGTTCTATTCGCTGGTGCGTTTGAGCGTGGCGTATGGGTTGAGCATGCTTTTTGCGCTTGCCTATGGATATGTTGCGGCGCGCTCGAAACAGGCGGAGATCGTGCTGATTCCGCTTCTCGATATTCTGCAATCCATCCCGGTGCTCAGTTTTCTTCCGGGAGTCATGCTTGCCATGGTCGCGCTTTTTCCGCACAGCCAGTTGGGCATCGAACTAGGCTCCATCATTCTTATTTTCACCGGGCAAGTGTGGAACATTGCTTTCAGCTTTTATTCTTCGCTGAAAGGCATTCCTCGCGAGTTAAGGGAAGCGGCCATCATCTATCGATTTGGCCGCTGGCAAAAGTTTGTCGAATTGGATTTGCCGTTCTCCACTATCGGCCTGGTGTGGAATTCGATGATGTCCGTCGCCGGCGGATGGTTTTTCCTGATGGCGTGCGAGATGTTTGTTCTCGGTAATCGCGATTTCAGATTGCCGGGGCTGGGTTCGTTCCTGCAAACCGCCGCGAGCCACGGCAATACTCGCGCGATTCTCTGGGGCCTGGCGGCCATGGTTACAGTGATCGTTTTGCTCGACCAACTGATTTGGCGGCCGGTGATCGCGTGGGCGGATAAATTCAAGTTCGAGCAAGTCGAGACGGCCAAAGCTGCCACACACAATTTGCTCAGTCTTCTCGGACGCGCGTCCTTCGTGATTCGGCTTTACCGCCTCGCTGTGCGGCCGGTCATCGAGTGGGTCAACGTCAATATTGCTGTCGGCGCGCGGCGTGCCGCGGAGACTTTCTCCGTCCCAAAACGCCAAAGCACTCGCCGCGGCCTGCTCATCGTTCTTGCGGCTGCCATTCTTGCCGGAGTTGGGTTCGCCGTATTTCGCGCTGTTCGCGAGTTATCTGATCTGAGCCGCGCGGATTATCTCGAACTCTTGCGCAGCGCAGGCTTCACGCTTCTTCGCGTCAACGCGGCACTGCTCGTCGGCGCTCTCTGGACCGTCCCTGTTGGCGTGGCCATCGGGTTTAGCCCGCGTCTCGCGCGCATCGCCCAGCCGCTCGCGCAGATCGCTGCATCGATTCCCGCCACCGCGCTTTTTCCTGTCATCCTTTTATTCCTGATTAAATTCCGAGGCGGTCTCGAGCTCGCCGCGCTGCTAGTCATGCTTCTGGGCACGCAATGGTACATCCTCTTCAACGTCATCGCCGGCGCCATGGCCATTCCCACGGACCTTAAGGAAGCGTCCAGCATCTTTCGCTTCGGCTCCTGGGACCGCTGGCGCTATCTGATTCTGCCGGGAATTTTTCCCTATCTCGTCACCGGAATGGTAACCGCCTCTGGTAATGCATGGAACGCGAGCATCATCGCGGAATATTTTCACTTTCAGGGGCGGATCGTTTCGACCACCGGACTTGGCAGCGCCATCAGCAGCGCGAGCGACGCGGGCCGCTTCGATATTCTGTTGGCTTCCACGCTGATAATGGCCACGATCGTAGTGCTTATTAATCGCTTGCTCTGGCGCCGTCTTTACAGGCTCGCATCGACGCGTTTCAAACTTGAAGCGTAGCGGCTGTCGGCCAAATCGGTTTATTGTCTTTCAGATTTCTCCGCTTTATCGGGTTTCACCGCCTCTGGCGCCACAGGCGCGGGCTCTTCGCCCCAGATATATTTCGCGAACCATTTTTCGTTTTCTTCCATCACGGCGCGTTGCTGCTTGGGTTTGGTGATACCGTGACCGAATCCTTTGTAAACCACCATTTTCACGGGCACTCCGTGGTCTTGCAACGCCTGGCGCAGCTCGTAGCCGTTCGGTATGGGCACGCGCCGGTCGTTTTCTCCATGCTGGATCAACGTGGGAGTCTTGGCTTTGGCGATGTACGTAATCGGCGAAGTCTTTTTGTAGATTTCCGGATCGTCCCACGGCGTCGCATGCAAGTACTGCGGCGTGAACGGCGTAATGTCCGTGTTCGCGTAATACGTCATCCAGTCGGAGATTCCAGCGCCCACGGAAACTGCTTTGAACCGGTCGCTCGATGCGGTGATGAATGCCGAGATGTATCCGCCCTCGCTCCAGCCCATCGAGCCGACGCGATCCTTGTCGACAAAACCTTTGGCGATGAGCGCATCCACTCCGGAAATCACGTCGGCGTAATCGCCGACTCCTAAATTCCTCACGTTCAGCGCGCGGAATTTTTCACCGTATCCGGCCGAGCCTCTGTAATTTGGACGCAGAATTAGCGCGCCTTTGGCGACAAATCGCTCGAGCGGGTAATAGCGGTCCGCGTTCAGAACAGGTTGATCCACGCCTGTCGGTCCGCCATGAATCACAACCAGAAGCGGATATTTCTTTTTTGGATCGAAGTCTGGCGGCTTCAACAGCACGCCTTCAATCACCGCGCCGTCCGTGGACTTCCAGGAAATTACTTCACGACGCGCACTCTTAAATCCTTTCAATTGATCTCCCAGGGCTGTGAGTTTTTTCGCAGCCCAGGGCGCAACGCTCGACATATAAATCTCCGCATATTCGTTTTCGAGCGCCGCCCGGTACGCCACCTGTTTGTAGTCTTTTGAAAAGGAGAAGGAAAACGCTGCGAGATGTTCGGGCGAGCTGAGCTTTTCAACCGCTTTCGTCTCGGGGTTCAGGCGAAACAAATGCGCGTAGGTTCTCTGTTCGGCCGCGAAGTAGATGCCATCCGCCGCCCAGCCGATCAGCCCCGGATCTTCGTCGAAGGCGTCCGTCAGCACGCGGGGAGTGCCGCCATCGGCGTCCACCACTGCAATTTTCATGTTCGTATAGAAAAAATACTTCGACCCGGCCGCAGTTTCATAGGCGACCTGCTTTCCGTCGGGCGACCATTGCGGATTCCTGTCCGGCCCGGGCGTATTCACAATCTTTTTCACTTTGCCGTCGCTGGCTGTCACCACATAGATGTCCGCGGTCTCGGACGAAATTAAGTCCGGATCGCGCTGCGCGCTGAATGCAATGCGCGTACCGTCCGGGGACCACGTAAATTCGCCCACGCTAAACGCCGAGCCTTCGGTGAGGCGCTTCGGGTCTGGAACCGCAACGGTCTCGCCTTCTGGTATCGCCAGAGTCCACAAATGCGCCATGTTGTAGTCGGCGTGGACTACTTCGTAGTCGCCGTATTTTTCCTTGCGGTCTTTCATCGTTTTTGGCTCTGGGTCGTCCGCGGAGAAGGCCATCTTTTTCGAGTCAGGCGACCACGCGAAAATGTTCACGCCGGTTTCCACTTTTGTGAGTTGTCTGGCTTCGCCACCGTCGGTGGCAATTACGTAGATTTGCTTTTTGCCTTCCGGGGAACCGGAAATCTGTCCAGGACGGTCAGAGAGAAACGCAATCCACTTGCCGTCGGGCGACCACGACGCGTTGGTGCTCGACTTTTTGGAAGCGGTAAGCTGATGCCCTTCGCCTGTCGCCGAGTCTGCAATCCACAGATCGCGCTCGAACGCGTTATCCTCCCAATTTGTTCGCGAAACTTCGTAGACGACGCGCTTTCCATCCGGAGAAATCTCCGGACTGAACGCGCCTTTCATCTCGAGCGATTGGTCGATCGTCGGCGCCGTCGAAGCGGAAGCTGCCGCTGGAGCCGCTTGCTGAGCAAAGAGGCGCGGGCTGAGCAAACAGGCAATCGTCAGAAAAACGACAGCCCAAGATTTCTTGCGCGAGTTGCGCATGATGTTTCTCCTTGAATTTCGCTTTGAACTCACTCTTTCAGCTTTTGCGCGACCATCGGACGAATCCAATAGTCAGCCCGATTCCGATGAGCGCCAGAGCCAGATAGACGTGCCAGCCGTGCAACTGGAAGGCAGAGATAACAGCCGCAAGCCCCGAAAGCGAAACCAGGAATGTCGCCTTGGTCTTCGACATTTCGCGGTGTTCCACAGGCGCTCCTGATTCCATCTGTCGGGCGTATGCTCCGCCGACGCTTCTTAAGCTGAACTGGCGCGTGGCTCGGATCCTTTTGTCAGTTCTTTGCTCAAGAATATAAGCTGCCCGACATGGTGATAAGCGTGGCCCGCGCATCGAAGAAAAATCATGAAGCGTTCCGCAGCTTCAGGTTCGAGTTCGGCTGAATAAGGTGCCATCCAATCTTCGGGCTTTTGCTTTCTGATGGTCGACACAACCATCGCAATGGTCTGGTCGAAGGCTTCCAACACTTTTGCTTTGTCTGGTTTTCCGGTTTCCGTAAATTCTCCATGGCGGTCGCGGACGTACCCTGTCTTCGCCACCCGTGCTCCGATGTAGTAATTCAGATTACCCGTCAGGTGCAAAGTCAGGTGGCCGACGCTGTTGCCGTAAGTGAACGGGTTGTGCCAGAACTGCTCCTGCGTTAGCGGGTCGACCCACTTGTGAACATGGAGCGCAATGAATTCGTAGTACCAGGCGAAGTCTGATGCAACGGTGTTGGGAAGATCAGCCATGGAAATTCCTTTACTCGTGTGCTACGCAAAGTCTTCCTTAAAACCTAGTGTGCTGGCGTTCCGCGATCATTCTTGTAAATCACGCCTTCCTTCATTACAAAAAAGACGTGCTCCGTCTGGCGAATACTCTCCACTGGATCGCCCGGCACTGCCACCACATCGGCGAGCTTGCCCGCTTCCAGCGTTCCGATCTTGTCAGCCAAGCCAAGCAAATCCGCATCCGCGGAGGTTCCGGCTTTCAGCGCGTCGATCGGCTTCATCCCGTAGTCCACCATCAGGTGAAACTCTTCCGTGTTGCGTCCATGCGGATAAACTCCCGCGTCCGTGCCAAGGCCGATTTTCACGCCCTTGGCCATCGCTTTCTGGAACATCTGATGACCGGCAGCAATCGCGGTCTTTGCTTTGGCCAGAATCGGCGGCGGGATGTACGTGCCTTTATCGATTTGCTCTTGAATGCCATGCCCCGCCATCAGCGTAGGGACGAGATACGTGCCGCGCTGCTTCATCATGTCGAGAGCTTCGTCGTCGAGAAACGTTCCGTGCTCGATCGAATCGATGCCTGCGCGGATGGCGCGCTTTGCGCCTTCGGCGCCGTGGGCGTGCGCGGCAGTTTTGCGGCGCAGCGCGTGGGCTTCGTCCACGATGGCGTTCAATTCCTCTTGCGTGAGCTGCGGGGTGTCCACGTCGTCCGTGAGAGAAAGCACGCCGCCTGTGGCGCAGACTTTGATGATGTCTGCTCCGTACTTGTGATCCAGCCGCACCGCATATCTCGCTTGATCGGGGCCGTTGATGACACCGTCAAGCGGGCCGGATTCGTGGCCGAAAAGGCCTGCGCGATAGCCGCCCGACCCGTCACAGTGGCCGCCCGTAGAGCCCAATGCGTGGACACAGACCAGCATGCGAGGACCGGGGACGACATGATCGCGGATCGCGTTTCGCAAGCCGACGTCCAAATAGTCCGACGAGCCCACATCGCGAACGGTGGTGATGCCGGCCATTAGCGTCACGCGTGCATTGGCGGTTGCGTCCAAGGCTTGTTCGGCGATTGGTTTTTGTAGGGCGTCGAGCGCGGCTTGTTTGTAGTCGTCGCTGTACATTCCGGTGAGGTGCGTGTGCGCGTCGATAAATCCCGGAAGCAGAGTGGAATCTCCGAAGTCGAGGACTTCCGCGCCGGCCGGTATTGCGGCGCTGGAGCCCACGCCCGAGATTTTACCGTCGGTCACGACGACGAGTCCGGGCTTCACCAGCGCATCGCTTTTTCCGTCAAACATGCGCGCCGCTTTCAGGACGTAGGACTTGCTCGCCGACTTTTGTGCTTGCGCCTGTGCGGGCGACATCCCCAGAAGACACCCGGAGAAGAAGCCCAAGATCCCGAGTCCGCACGATTTGCGCGTCATTTGTTTCGCTCCCATGTTTTCTGTTTTGTGCCGCTCGAGATACTGGAACGCCGACAATAGCCTGCTGCAAAGAAATGTCAAGGTCTTCCTCGATCTGATCAATTCCAAGTGGCGAGCTTCATGGTTGCGATTCGTTGAACTTTTGCGGAGGGTTCGCTAGACTATTCGCTGCAGTTGCAAGAACCGTTCCTGCCTGCGCGGTTCCCCGGTAGCTCAATGGTAGAGCATTCGGCTGTTAACCGAAGGGTTGCTAGTTCGAATCTAGCCCGGGGAGCCAAAATTCCGTGAACTCAAACAAGTAACGAGCCCGGTTTGGGCGCCCGGTCGCTTCCGGATGCTTGGGATGTGAAGAGTGAATCGGAGCTACGTTTACGGCAGGCCTGCGATGACGCCCCAGCAAGCGAGTGCGCTGTTCAACGTGGTGCAGTACTGATAAATTCCGTAGATCGTTCCAGCCATATTTTTCAGGATGTTGATAATTTCCGCCGGAGTGGTGGTGGCCGGGAACTGGGAATGAACCATTTGCGGCTCGGACGCGTTGCGTACCGAGATGCATTTCGGACGCTTAGCTGCAGACATCTGGTTGATCGCGTAGAACAGAAAAGCGTCGTCCGTGTCGTTCATGATTCCGAGCGTTTGCAGTCCCTCGGAATTGTTGTTGTCATCCGTGGTCATGAAATCGGCGGAAACGATGTCCATGGGCTGCGGGCCGGACACGGGATTGACGCCCGTCACATAAATGGAAGGCGGCAGAGTATTCTGCTTCACGAACGAATATCCGGGATTCGATTGCAGCCTGCTGTAGCACTGGTCCAAACCCGGCAGCGACAGCTTCGTGAAATGGGTGGCGGCATACTGAACGTATTGCGGATCGAAGGCCGCCGTGCTCGTAAGCGGAGTATCGGCTGCGCTTAGCGTGTCGATGGCCTTAAATTTCGGATAGGTCTTCTGGACGTGGAAGCGGGCAGCCGTGCAGATCGTCACGTCCCCGCACTGGATCCTGCCACCGATTCCGCCGGCGGTTCCCGTGGTGAGCACGTACTTCGGCCCTAGCTCGCTGATCAGCTGCTCCATCACTGTCACAAACGGAAGGCCCGTGCCGTCCTGCTTGGGATGTAGCTCCGATTTATAAATCACGACCTGCTTTCCGCCGATCTTCATCGCCGAAAGACGCCCAAAAGCGCCGTCCTTCAAAGCATCGTTCGCGCTCGGATTCGAGATCGAGGGTTTGATTTTGCTGAAATTATGTCCGTACTCGCACCAGCCGCTCTGGACTTTCGCGTTCCAGTCGGGATTTCCGGTGAAGACGTCGAGCAGCGCCATGGTCTCCTGGTCCGTGTAGAGAACAAGCAGAACATCGGCGCTCGCCGAGACTGCGGACGTTATTTTTGTGCCTGGCGCATACGCGCCGAGGGGCGTCGACGCTGGTTGCAGGTTCGGCGGCCAGGATGGGGCGGCCGGCAGGTGATAAATGATCGGAGACTGGCTCTGAGCGGCCCTCACGAAGGTATCGTCGGCACTGATACCTGCAAACTGGCCGCTCTTCAGAATATTCGTTGGCATGGGCTCCTCCGCGTCAGATTTTGGATGTTAGGGAAAAGGCTCCTCATTCAGGAGATATTAAGGAGCAAATAATTACCACGAATGTTTGCTTTCGCGCAAGCCGGAGAACAAAGAAAGAGGGATGGGTCAGGGTTGGCCGCAGTTCGCTGGGTTCCTTCGAGGAATCGATAAAAGCGGCGCTATCGTAGCGACTTTTTGCGTGCGAGAAACATCAAAGGGCTGGGGAAGAACGACTGCCGAGCTAGCCGCAAGTATCGAGATCAACAATCGTTGACATTCAAAAAACAGATAACTATACTTTCGAAAACGATTAGTTAACCGATTTAGTTCCGGGTGCACGGCGGATCGGCAAGAGTTTGGAGGGAGGATTCGCCATGAACGTGTCTAAGATTTTCCTGCGCGCGCTGCTAATGTTGGCTTGCATGACTGTGGTGTTGTGTTCCGCACACGGGCAGTACCGCGCTTCGATTCAGGGAGTGGTAACGGACCCGCAAGGCGCCGCAGTCTCCGGGGCGACCGTCACGTTGAAGAATCTGGACACAAACCAGACGCAAACGGCCACGACCGACGAGAACGGCATTTATAACTTCAGCGCCCTTCCTCCCAACAAGTATTCCCTCACGGTGGAGAAGACGGGTTTCAAGAGGAAGGTTCTCGACACGGTTGGGGTGATCGCGGACCAAGGGAACGCCCTAAATCTCCAGCTTGAAGTTGGGCAGATCGCGGAAACCGTTACAGTGAACGGCGATTCGACGCCACTCATCGACACGGAAACAGCCAACCTGAGCGGAACAGTTACCGGCAACCAGATTCAGCACATGCCTTCGTTCGGCCGCGACGTCTTCCAGTTGGTTCAGTTGGCACCGGGAGTCTTCGGCGATGGGGCGCAGGGAAGCGGTGGCGGCAGTCAAAATCTTCCTGGTACGCAGGGCCCTGGTGCCACTGGTGGGAACGCAGGCATTTTTGCCACGGAAAACGGTCCCCAGGCGCTGGCCGCTGGCCAGCAGTATGAAAATAACGCCATCACTGTTGACGGTATCAGCACCACGAGCGCTGTGTGGGGCGGAACGACGGTCATTACGCCCGGTGAAGATTCCGTGGAAAGCGTGAAAGTTCTGTCGAACGACTATGATGCCGAGTATGGACGCTTCAGCGGCGCCCAGATTCAGGTCACCTCCAAAAGCGGCACCAATGACTTCCACGGCAGCTTCTTCTATACCGCTCACCGTCCTGGCCTCAACGCCTATCAACGATTCAACGGCCAGAACAACAGCGTTTTGCGAGACGACAACCTGTTCAATCAGTGGGGCGGCAGCGTTGGCGGACCGGTCTGGAAGAACAAAATCTTCTTCTTCTTCAACTACGAGACGGTTCGAGAACCCAACTCCTCTGGCAAGGGCAACGGATGGTATGAAACCACGTCCTTCGCCGCCTCAGCACCTGCCGGAAGCATTGCGGCGAAATATCTCACCTTCCCAGGTTCCGGTGTCGTCAGCTCGGGAATCAATCCTTCCACTTGTGCGAATGCAGGCCTGACGGAAGGAGTTAACTGCAGAACAATCGCAGGCCAGGGCTTGGATATTGGTTCGCCGTTGACGAGCGCGCTGGGCACCCAGGATCCAAGTTGGGTCAGTCCCAACTCGCCGGGCGTTGGTGGCGGCCTTGACGGCGTTGCCGACATCGCGAACTTCATCACCTCAAGCACCACCACTTCCTCGAAAAACCAGTACAACGGCCGCCTCGATGCGAATATCACGAACAGGGATCGCATCGGCTTTGCGATCTACTACGTTCCCCAATCAGCCAGCTTCCTCAACGGTGCAGCACGCGAGTACAATTTCTTCCACCACTCGCAAATCAATGAAGCCTTCTCGGGAATCTGGGACCACACGTTCTCTCCGACGCTGGTCAACGAATTTCGCGTGAATGCCGCCGGATGGCGGTGGAATGAGGTCGACTCCAATCCGCAATCGCCGGTCGGCCTTCCTTCCGATACCATCGGTAATATCGGCACCATCGGCTCGCCAAACTCCTTTGGACCCAACGTTGGCAGCATCTTCGATCAGTGGACCTATGGCGTCAAGGACGTGGCGACCAAGGTCATCGGAAAACACACGATCAAGTTTGGCGGCGACCTTACACGCCTCTCTTACTTGAATGAGAACGCCGGTGGCTCCGTGCCCCACTACAACTTCTTTAATATGTGGGATTTCCTTAATGACGCGCCACAAAGCGAGTCGGGGAACTTCAACCCCACGAACGGGATACCAACCACCCAGCGTCAGGATGATCGCGAGAATATCTGGGGTCTTTTCGTGCAGGATTCCTACAAACTCCGCAGGAACCTGACGATCAACTTCGGACTGCGCTACTCCTACTTCGGGCCCCTGTCGTCCACAGAAGGAAACATGTTTGTGGCTACGCCGGGCGCGGGCTCCGACTACTTGACTGGTCTGACCGTTCACAAGGGAAGTTCCTGGAACGCGCAGAAGGACAACTTCGGGCCGCAGATTGGTTTTGCGTGGAGCCCCGACCGCTTCAAAGACAAGCTTGCGGTCCGCGGCGGTTACGGCCTGAGCTACAACCAGGAAGAGATCGCGATTTCGGGCAATATCGACGCAAATCCGGGCTTGGTGATCTCCCCGTCGTTCAGCCAGAACACTCCGAGCCCGTCGAGCTGTTCACAGCCCCTGCCGAATTGCGGCATTCTCTACGCCGTTTCTTCGGATGTTCATTCACTCAACGGATACCCGGCGAATCCAAACGCGATTGCGACCTTTGGCTCGAACGGACTACCTACAACCGGCGCGGTTAACCTCAGCATCTTCCCGACTGACCTTCCCACCATGCGTGTGCATCACTACTCGCTGCAAGCCCAATACGATCTGGGCCATGACTTCGTAGCGTCGCTGGGATATCAGGGGAGCCTGTCGCGTAACACCTACTTCCACGAGAACCCGCTCGCCACTCCCGCGGTCTTGGGTTTCCCTCTTAACCCGCAGATCGGTGGCGGCGATTACTGGGGCGTCGGAGGCTCCGGTAACTACAACGCTCTGCTTGCGGAATTGCAGCATCGGTTCTCTCATCAGTTTACCGCCGATGCCCAATTCGCCTGGTCCAAGAGCATGGACACCAGTTCCGCTCCCTACTCGGAACAGGATTACCCATATGATCCCGCTCTGAACTATGGGCGCTCGGACTACAACGTTGGCAAGGCCCTCAAGCTCTTCGGTGTGTGGCAACCAGTCCTCTTCCACGGCAGCAATAGCTGGATCGAGAAGATCGCCGGCGGTTGGTCGCTGAGCGGCATCTTCAATATCCACTCCGGATTCCCCTGGACTCCCGTGGTAAACGTTCAGGGGGGAAGCCTCTATTGCGGTCAATGTAGTTACACGCAGCTGCTCCCCGCTGCTTACTTGGGCGGAGCGGGCACCAGCACCAGCAATGACCAATTCAAGACTGGCTCGAACTATCCCAAAGGCGCCGAGGCCTATTTCTCGTTTCCGACCTACACCGCTCTCACGGGCAGTAACACCGGAGGCGCGCTTCCTCAGACGGGCATACGCCGCAACTCGTTCACCGGTCCGGGCTACAAGGATGTCGATATGACCCTGGCCAAGGCCTTTGGTTTGCCCAAATTGCCGGTGCTCGGCGAGAACGCTAGGATCGAGTTCCGAATGGATGCTTACAACCTGTTCAACAATTTGAACTTCAACCCGACGAGCATCTCGAATAGTATCGGCTGCCAAGCTGGGCCATCCGACCCAAGCTGCGTGGCCCTTCCAGGCCAGCCTGGGGTGAGCAATCCGAACTTCGGCCAGGCTACCTCCGCGCTTGCCGCGCGAACCATCACGCTGGGAGCGCGCTTCAGCTTTTAACCCCAAACACCCCGAGGCGTGGTCTGGAAACGGACTGCGCCTCCTAAATCTGTAAGCTGGTCGAGGAAGCTGTCAACGAGTAGCCGTGGAACTCTCCCACTCGTTGACAGCTTTTTATTTGCGTTTACGTTGTCTGGAATCCGGCCTTTTGCATAGCCGTCCGAGCTTCCGGATTTTTCATGAAAATGTCCCATACCAAACCGGTGCGGTGATTTTCGGCCATGAGCATGGTGATGCCCAGGTCTATCCCGAGGACATCCTGGTCGTACCAGCCGTCGAGCGGATTGAATGCGTCCACAAAGCCGTATCGCGCCCAAGCTTTTTCTTTGTAGCGGCCACGGATGGTGCGAAGAACGCGCATGCAATCGTCGTAGAGGAAGGGGAGCGAGCCGCCGGTCGCGCACGGCACAATGCTGCCGTCGATGGGACCTTGCGGCGGTGGGCCGCCCCACGCAGTATAGCCCTTCTCGAAGTCGGAGGCGCTGATGCCCCACAAATTCTCGCTGTAGTCTGGAAATTTGTCGCGCAGTGACAGGCAAAAGAGTTTGTGAGCTTTTGTGGCCTTGATCGAATTCTCGAAATAATTCGTGTAGGCGTCGCGCTTCTTTCGAAAATCGAACCACGCATGCGAATACTGATGCGTGAAGATCGGATCGTTGCCAGAGATATATTCGAGCCCTTGATACTTGATAACCGGCCGCGTCCATGCCTTCCAGCTTTCCGCGGGGAGACTGTGCGTCGGAGAGCCGATGCCCAGCAGATAGATCATCATCAGCTCGCAAAAATGCTCCCAGCGGGCGTCCAGAAAGCCCGACTCAGGCGTCCAGCCCATGGAGAGAGTCGTGCCGCCATTGAGCATCCACGGCCAATCGACGCGCTCGTATATTTTTGTGGCGAGATCCTTGATTTCCTGGTCGGCAAAATACTGGCGTGCGGTGAGAACACCGCAAAGCAGCAGGGAAGTGTCGATCGAGGAAAGCTCGCACTTCTCCCATCGCTGGCCAGTTTCCATGTGGATGAAGTGGTAGTAGAAACCGTGTTCGTGCGGGAGCTCATTGGCAAGAAATCGCAGCGTGTTGCGGACGCGCGCAAGAATATCGGCGCTCTTTCCGAAACCGCGATGGTCTCCGATGCACAGGCTCGTCAGGCCAAAGCCCGTGGCCGCGATGCTGGACATGGCGCGCGTGTCGTTCCCGTTTGCGAGGGCACGGTCTTTCACCTGGCCCGTTTTCGGGCTGGTTTCGAACCAGAAAAAGTCGAAGGTCGTGCGCTGAATTTCGTCCAGGAGTTTTTCGTCGGTCCCCTGATAAGGCGTTCCGGCAGGCTCGACGAATGTCTTTTGTGCATCCGCGAAGCAGTTCAGTAGCGGCACAAATGAGGAAGAGAAAAGCCCGAGGCCGCCAAGCTTGATGACTTCTCTCCTGGGATACGAGCGGTGGCTAGTCATTTCTTGTTCTCTCATTTACTTCGTGGCGTTCGCTTCGTTGCGCTTACTTCGTAATCTCGATCGTCGCAGCGGAGCCATGCGCGGAGTCCGAACTGATCCAGATCGTTGCGCGCGACGCCTCGACGGTATATTTATTTTGGTCGTCCCAAAGCGCAAAAGCATCCGGTCCTAAATGGAAAGTTACATGCTGCGTCTGGCCCGCGGCTAGTTTTATGTGTTGAAAACTCTTGAGTGCGCGAATCGGCTGCGCTGTGCTTGTGCCTTCCAATCGAACGTACAGCTGAACAGTTTCCTCGCCCACTCGTGTACCGGCATTGGTGACGTCGGCGCTGACAGTTAGCTCAGAATTCGATGGCCGCTTGGCTTCGCGAAGGCCGTTGTTCAGTGTTCCAGCGCTCGCTTGAGCCGAACTCGTCTGCGTTGGTCCGTAGCTGAAGGTCGAGTACGCTAGTCCATACCCAAAAGGAAATTGGGGACTGTTCTGCTCATCGATATATCGCGAGATATATTTGACAGAACCTTCCCACGGAGGCTTCGTAAGGTCTGCATCGCCTGCCGGACGGCCTGTATTGAGCGCATTGTAGTAAAGCGGCTCCTGCCCGACGCTACGCGGCCAAGTGACCGGAAGTTTTCCGCTGGGGTTTGACTCTCCAAAGAGAGTCGCCACGAGCGCGGGGCCGGCCTGCACACCCGGGAACCAAGCGGCAAGAACCGCTGGAACATTCTCAAAGGCCCAAGGAAGCGTAAGCGGCCGCCCGCTAAACAAGACAAGGGCGACGGGCTTTCCGGTGGCAACCACCGCCTCGAGCAGTGCTTGCTGGCGGCCTGGCAATCCGAGGTGCGCGCGTGAAGCGGCTTCACCGGTCATTTCCGAGGCGTTTTCGCCCAGCGCGAGGATCACGGCGTCGGACTCCTGCGCGATCTTCACGGCTTCTGCCAGCTGTTCGTCAGTGCCTTTGGTTATTTCGCTGCCCTTCGCGTAATGAACATGATCTGCGCCCAGTTTCTCGGTCAGCGAAGCACGCAAGGTGATGACATCTTCCGGGCGGCCTTGCGCGGACCAGGAACCGAGCATGACATTGGCGTCGTCGGCTAGCGGCCCGACGAGCGCGACGTTCCTCGCATCGCTTGAAAAAGGAAGAAGAGGCGCTCCGCCGGCTATTGGCGAATTTTTCAGCAGTACGAAGGAGCGCTCCGCCGCCTCGCGTGCCAGCGCTACGCTCTCCGGCTGAAGCATCGCACCTGCTTCAAGCTTTTCATCCGCGTACGGATGTTCGAACAAGCCCAGCGCGAACTTGACGCGCAAAACGTCGCGCACGGCTTCGTCCACAGCTGTTTCTGGAACCTGGCTGGAGTGCACAAGATTCGCCAGAGTGTCGTGGTAAAAGCTGCTGACCATATCCATTTCCACGCCGGCCAGAAAGGCTTTTCGCGCGGCCGTGGCAGGATCGTTAGCGATGCCATGTGGAATAAGTTCGGCGATGGAAGTCCAGTCACTGTCAACGATTCCCTGGAATCCCCACTCCTTGCGCAGGATTTGTTTGATGGTGAAGGGGTTCGCCGAAGTGGGAACACCGTTCAGCGAGTCGAATGCAGTCATAATCGTCGCAGCACCGGCCTCGACGGCTGCGTGAAAGGGAGGCAGGTAAAATTCTCGAAGCGTGTGCTCTGAGATTTCAACCGAGTTGTAGTCCCGGCCGCCCTCGGCGGCCCCATAGCCGACAAAATGTTTGGGGCAGGCAACGGCGCTGTCTGGCGAGTTGAGGCGCTCGCCTTGGTACCCGAGCACATAAGCGCGCGCCATTGCCGAGACCAGGTAAGGATCCTCGCCCGAGCCTTCGGCCATTCTTCCCCACCGCGCGTCTCGCGCGATATCGATCATCGGGGAAAACATCCAGCGGATTCCACTTGCGGACGCTTCGCGCGCAGCCACGCGCGCAGCCCGTTGAACAAGCTCAGGATCCCAAGTGGCTGCCAAGCCGGGAGGGATCGGAAATTCGGTGCGATACCCGTGGATGACGTCCATACCATATATGAGAGGGATCTTCAGACGCGACTTTTCCATCGCAACGTGTTGAAACGCGTTCGCTTCCCGCGCGGTCGTGACGTTGAACAACGCGCCGACCTGGCCCTTCTGGATCATGTCGTTGAAGTCGGTGCGTCCGGTGCCTGGGCCTGTGGGTTGTCCGGCCGAGTATTGAACCAATTGCCCGACTTTTTCTTCCAGCGTCATTTTACCCAGCAGGGCATTGATTTTCTGTTCTGTGGCGGGATCGATCAGATTCGAGTGAGGCGTCGCGGGTTTGGATGCTGCCAACGGAGGAGAGTCTTGCGCGGTGGCCGCCTGGCCACAAATTACAAGACAAGCCATAAGGATGGACCGAATCAGCGAGGTGAGCACGTTATCAAGAACTCCGATGGTGCAGTCGGACGTTGAGCTAATCGTCCGCTAGAGCACAGAATCAGGAACAAGCCGCAAAAGCGTGGCCCGCAACGGGCAAGGACGGGAAACGATACTGAATTCCCAGCCAAGCGGCCAGCAAAATCCTTATTCTTAGGGAATTTTAGCAATTCCAAGTTAGAGCAATCTCTCGGGCGATCCGTCCTCCTCTACAGAAATAGCATAGTAAACCGATTTAGTAGGATTCACAAGTGAAGGAATAGGCCGCCCTGGCGCGCCCGGTCTTCCGTCTTGTCCTCCCTCGGTCGCTTATGGGAGACTACCAGCCCAGACCGAACCTATGCCTCGTCCAAAACCAAAGGGCAAGCCTGACGCGCGGAAGTCTTCCGGCTCGGGCGTAAGCCTGAAGTCTCTCGCGGAGCACCTCGGGCTTTCTCAGGCTGCAGTTTCGTTCGTAATAAACCGGTCACCCGCCGCAAAATCGATACCGCACCGCACCCAGGAGCTGATCCGCGCCGCCGCGAAGGAGCTCAATTACCGGCCAAATCATCTTGCCAGGTCGCTTCGGCAGCAGCGGAGCTTCACCATTGGTGTGGTCGTTCCGGAGATCAGCGAAGGCTACGCGGCTTTGGTTATGTCCGGTATCGAGGACCACCTGCTGCAGGAGGGCTACTTCTATTTTGTAGTCAGCCATCGCCACCGAACGGAGCTCATCGAGGAATATCCGTTGCTCCTGCAACAGCGGGCGGTGGAAGGGCTAATCGTTGTAGACACGACTCTTTCGGAAGCAGTGGATGTCCCGAGTGTTGCTGTTTCTGGCCACCGGGATGTGCCAGGGGTGACGAACATCGTCCTCAACCACGCGCGGGCCGCGTGCCTCGCACTCCAACATCTTGTGGACCTGGGGCATCGCCAGTTGGCTTTCATCAAAGGGCAGGCGTTCAGTTCCGATACCGAGGTGCGCTGGGAATCGGTGCGCGAGGCGACCAAAAAATTCGGCGTTGAGATCAAAGAGCAACTGACGGGTCAGCTCGAGGGCGAATCGTCTTCGCCGCTGCTGGGATATCAAGTCGCCCAAAAGCTGATCGCCGGCGGAAAACCGTTTACCGGGCTTTTTACGTTTAACGATATTTCCGCCATCGGAGCGATTCAGGCGTTGCGCGAAGCGGGCCGCCGCGTGCCCGAAGACGTTTCCGTCGTCGGCTTCGACGACATTCAGAGCGCTGCGTTCCAGAATCCCGCGTTGACCACCGTGCGCCAGCCTTTGCGCGCGATGGGGATGATCGCAGCGGAAACCCTTTTGCAAAGGATTACTGCACCTGCGAAGGCACCCTATCCGAAGGAAATTGTGGTTGAGCCAGAACTAATTGTTCGAGGCAGCACGGCGCGTCCTTCGAAACCCGCCTAATTCGATTGCATTGCCGCTGAGTCTGAATGCACTTAGGGCGCGAGTTTCACCGCGCGATCGTACCCAGTCATTTCCAGATAGCCAACGCCTGCGAGCGGCATTGCTCCTCGATGGCCTGCCAGAGTGATGGCTCCCTCCCAATACGTGGGCGCGACTGTTGATTTTCCAGCCAGCTCTTGCGCGGCCAGAGCGGTGTGTGCTTCCAATCCGATCTCCAATTTTGGGATCGTAATTTTCCAAGCGATGGGATAGCTCGCGCGAGTGGTCGGACTTATCCAGTTTTCGGCGAGCGACCGCAATGTAAAGTCGGCCGCACGTAAGTGCCTGGATTTGCCCTGTGTATCAACAAAAGTGCCCGCGGAAAACGGATCGACGGATCCGTCTTTCCGCCGGATGCGAAAGAGCATTAGCTCGGTTTTGTCTTCCAATTGCAAGCTCAGCCAGTCCCAACCAACTTGATCGGCTTCCAGTTGGTGGGTGAAGAATTCGTGGTCCATCCAGGCGAGCCCCGAGACTTCGAGCGTTTTGCCGTTTAATTCGAGTTTTCCAATCGCGGTTAGCCGCGTCAGCGAAATGTAGTAGGACGCGTGACCCGGGCCCTGCGATTTTTGGCTCACGCCGTTTTCCCCGTGAATGACCGGAGGCTTTTCCGGATGGAGCGCCAGATGCAATTGAAACTGCTTGTCGATGGCTTGCAGCTTCTGATCCGCGCCTTCCCATTGGATCTGCCAGTTGCCGTTCCAAATGCGGCCGTTGGATGCGCTCACGCCGGCGATGCCAGGGCCGGCCCGATTCGTTCTTTCCGAGTGGTAAAACTTCTGGCCGTCCAAATCGCTCAGTGCCAGATGCGTGAGGTAGATATCCTTCACGTCCCAAGTTGAGGCTTGCGCCGGATCGCGGCTGACCGCTTGGCGGAAAAAAGTCAGTTCGAATCCATAGCGATGGCCATTTGTGGATTTCAGATTCCCCGTGTAGTACCACCACTCCGTCTGAAAATCGGGATGGTCGAAGTAATCTCTGGGGAATTCGAATCGATAACCGGGCACCGCGGTCTTGTATTGCGCCGCGATGGGATTGAGAAACAAGAGCGCCGCGGCCAGAGCGGCCAGCTTACTCCTCATGGACAGCCTCGAGCGGATTGAGCCGCACGGCAACTTGCGCGGGATACAAACCGGCCAGAACGGTGGCTACATAAACGACGCCGATCGCTCCGAGCAAAACCGCGACCGGCCAGTGGAATCGAATCGTCCAGCCGAAGGATTGCTTGTTAATGACATAGATGAGAACAAGTGAAAGCGCGAATCCCAAAGCGAGTCCCGCGAAATTTGCAAGCAGGCCAAGAAGACCGGCTTCGACAAGAATCTGCTTGCGCACCTGGCCGGCTGATGCTCCGAGAAAACGGAGCAGGCCAAGTTCGCGGCGGCGGTCGATCACCAGAGCGAGCAGCGCGCCGGCGACTCCCATCACGGCAACTATCACGGCGACGGCTTCCAGGGCGTACGTAATGGCGAACGTGCGGTCGAAAATGCGGATCGCTTCTGTGCGCAAATCCCGGTTCGAAGCGACCAGCACACGATAGCCAGCGGAAACTTGCGTAATTTCCTCGCGCACGGTCTCGCTTGTTGTATTGGGCGCGATGTAAATGGCGAGGCTCGAGGGCGCGGGATCGGGGAGATAGCGGAGCATGGTTTGGCGATCCATCAAAATGGTTCCGCGCTCGCTCCCGTAGTCGTAATAAACATCGGCGATACGAAAGGGCGGACGTGCAGCCCCTAGTGCAAGAGCGATGGTGTCGCCCGCTCGTACGTGATGTTTGTAGGTGAATGGCTCGCTGACAAGTACGGCATCGGCGCCACGAATCTGAGAGAGAACTTGTTCGGTGGGCCGGCCAGAGAAAAAATTCGAGCGGTGATCCGAGCGCAAGGCGCTGAGGTCCACCGATGCGAGTGTCGCGGGCAATCCGTCATAACTGATTTCATAGGCGCGCAGCCGGTCTACTCCCGCGACGCCGGGCAGCTTGCTGATTTTGTCCGCCAATTCAAGAGACACCGTCGGATGGCGATCGGGAGCAGGGGCTCCCGCTGGCCGCAGATACAGATCGGCGGGAAGCCGGTCGTTCATCCAGAGGAGAACCGTTTCGCGGAAGCTGCCCACCATGATTCCTACCGAAGCCATCATCGCGATGGCGGTGGAAAGCGCTCCAACGAGAACGGAAGTGCGGCGAAGCGAGGCCGAGAGGCTTTGCGAAGCGAGCAGCGCTTCGACGCCCAGGATTTTTCCAAGCCACCGGGAACTGCGGGAGATGACTGCATCGGTAAAGGCTGGAATCGCCAGCGCGGACGCGACGACAAGCAAGATCGCCGCAAAATAGCCGAAGACGGGCTTGCCTCCAACCGGAGGAACCCGCGCTGCTACCGCTGCTGCGATGCCCAGCGCCAGCGCAATCCACAGATCGCGCGATTTGTGGACGCGTGTCATGTACTCGCGCCTGCCGCGCGCCATGGCTTCCACCGGCGAGACAAGCGAGGCTTCGCGCGCTGGCGAGTATGCGGAAACAATCGCGACGCCAACGCCGATGACAAAGGCGAGCAGGGCGGACCATGCGCTAAGCTCGATGGATCCAGGACGGCTGCTCACATAAAGAGATTCGACCGTGGCAGCCATGAGCTTCACTGCGCCCGAAGCCATAACGCGACCGACCGGGAGACCAAGCGCGGCGCCAGCCAAACCGAAAAAAGCCGCTTCCCCGAAGAAGGCCGCGAGCACTGCTCCGCGACTGGCGCCCAGCGCGCGCACGATGCCAGTCTCCGGACGCCGCCGCACGACGGAAACGGAAATTGTGTTGTAGATCAAAAAAGCGCCGACAATCAGCGCGATGTAACTGAGCAGCCGCAAATTCCACCGGAAAGCGGCGAGCATGCGGCGATTTTCATCGGTGCCTGCGCCCTGTGTGCGAACTTCCACGCCAGCAGGCAACGCGGCGCCCAGACGCTGTTGCCACTCCGCAAGACTCGGAACCTCCGGAACCTTGAGCAGGATGCGGTCGACGCGGCCAAAGCGGTTCAGTGCGAGCTGTGCAGCCGCGATGTCCATCACGATGGCAGATTCGCTGCCGTTGGAATCCGGATAAACGCCGCGAACCGTGAATTCGCGGACCTGATCGTTGATCAACAAGCGAAGGTGATCACCGGCTTTTTTCCCGAGGCTTGCGCCGACCCAGATACCGTCCGGGTTTTGCAAGTAGTGCAGCGCATCTTCGGCTGGCGCAAACGATTCGTTTGAGCTCAGCGCGGAGATCGCTGCATTGCTCGCGAAGCTGCTTTCCGCGACAAGGTCGAGGCCGATAAGAGGAATGGTTTGCTGTGTGTCAGCAATGACGGCCGACTCCTCGATGCGCGGCGAGATACGAATGGAATAGGGAATCGCTGCAAGAGTTCCAACAACTGTTTCCGGTACGCCGCCGGCCGCGACAATTTCCAAATCATTGTCCCCAGCGAGGGTTTCCATCGAGGCGCGAAAGGAACCGGCCGCCGCCGTTCCGGCCAGGTCGATCGCCAGCACCACGGCAACACCGAGAGTCACGGCAAGGATGGTGAGGATGGCGCGCACTGGCTCCTGCAAGAGCGGGCGAAGCATCAATCGATAGAAAAGGAAGAGGCGTCCCATGTCAGCGCCGCGTGATCTCTTCTATTTTTCCGTCGCGCAGGCGTACTACGGCGTCGGCGAGCGCAGCCGCTTCCGCGCTATGCGTGGCCATGAGAGTCGCTGTGTTTTGTTCGCGGGTCAGCCGCTTCAACAATTCGAGGATGACATTGCCCGTTACGCTGTCGAGATTTCCTGTCGGCTCGTCGGCGAGAAGAATGGCGGGCGATTGGATGAGAGCCCGCGCGATGCCTACCCGCTGCATTTGACCACCAGACAGTTGATGTGGATAGCGGTCGCCCAAGCCATCGAGTTCAACAGATGCCAGACGCTCGCGCGCGGCAGCGCGCGCATTCGGCTTGCCCGCAAGAAGCAGCGGCAGCTCAACGTTTTCAAAAACGGTCAGCGTGTGGAGCAGTTGAAACGATTGGAAAATGAATCCAACTTTTTCGCGCCGCAGAGTAGTCAGGCCCGCGTCGTTCAGTGTGGACGTATCGACCGCGTCGAGCATCACGCGGCCGGAGGTAGAGAAGTCCATCGCTCCCGAGAGATTCAGCAGCGTGGATTTTCCGCAGCCGCTGCGGCCGGCGAGCGCAACGAATTCTCCGCGGTTTACTTCAAGGGAGACATCGCTCAGCGCGTGGACAGGCTGGCCGTCGGTGAGATAGTCCTTACTGACCTTTTGCAGCGAGACAATCGCCATAACTTATGATGGAGCTTTTGCAAGGCAATGCGCCAGCGGCAGCGCGCGGCAGCAGAGAACGCGCCTTTGCCGGCAGAGATACCGCCGCCGCACGTCGCGTTTTCGTCTTAAGCGTGCGGCTACTTTCTCGCCGCTATTTTTTTGCTTCAGCGATTGCTTTCTCAATCGCCGCGGTGACTTCCGGCGAATCCGGCGTAACAGCCGGCTCGAAACGCGCGATCACGTGCCCATCCGGCCCGATCAGGAATTTCGTGAAATTCCATTGAATCTCGCCGCCCGTCTGCGGATTAGCTGCTTTGTCCGTCAGAAATTGGTAAAGCGGCGTCTTGTCATCGCCTTTCACGGAAACTTTCGACATCATCGGGAAAGTCACGCTGTATTTGCTCTGGCAGAAGGTCTTGATCTCCTGATTCGTGCCCGGCTCTTGCGCGCCGAAATTATTCGCCGGAATTCCCACGATGACGAATCCGCGATCTTTGTATTTCTCATAGACCGCTTCGAGCGCCGTGTATTGCGGAGTGAAGCCGCAACGGCTCGCCACGTTCACCAACAGCACGATTTTTCCCCTGTAGGAAGCGAGTGGCGTCGGCTGCCCGTCGATCGAATTGAGAGTGAAGTCATAAACGGACCTATCCCCGGCCATTAGCGCGGTCGCAAAAAACATCAGGCAAAACAGCAACTTGGTCATATCTCCTCTTTCCTCCACACTCTCTTTTACCCTGATCCGCGGATCACGGCAAATCGGCATTGCCCACTCACGTCGAAGACAGTCGGAAGCAAAGTTTCTGCTCACCTCGGTGACTCAAACACCCATTGAGCCTTGACTTGCGCTGGTATAGACTGCGCACGCCGAATTTCAGTCTAGGGGCGGCAGGGGTTCCCCTGTACCAAGCGCGCGGGCCAACAAGGGGTTGGTGCGCGCCGCACTCTCGCGAAAGCTAAATCATCTGCGCCATTGATTCTGCCGATGGTATGCGGCGGATGCCAAGGAGGAACGGATGCTGTTTGCATCGCAAGTCACGGTTGCCCATCAGAGCGTAGCCACCTTGGATCTCGTGATCATCGGGATCTACTTCGCGATCGTGTTTGGCATCGGCATGTATTTTTCCCGGAGAGAGCGAACCTCCGAGGACTATTTCCTCGCGGGCCGGGACATCGGCTGGTTTTTTATCGGCGCGTCTCTGTTTGTTTCGAATATTTCTACCGAGCATTTCATTGGACTTTCGGGGACGGGCGCTTCGTCCGGATTAGCGGTGGGCCATTTCGAGTGGCTTGCCTGCTTGATCCTGTTGATCTTGGGCTGGGTATTCGTGCCGTTCTACTTGCGCTCCAACGTGTTCACTATGCCGGAGTTCTTGGAGCGGCGCTTCAATCGTAATTGCGCCGTGTACCTGGCGGCAATCTCGATCATCGCGTACATCTTCACCAAGATTTCTGTGCAACTCTATGCCGCGAGCGTCGTTCTTGAACGGGTGGCTGGCTGGTCGCTGTGGAAGACGGCAGTCGTCTTGGTCATTGCCACTGGAATTTACACCGTGGCCGGCGGGCTGGCGGCGGTCATCTATACCGATACAGTCCAAACGTTGATCCTGATCTGCGGCGCCGTCGCTTTGACAATCATTGGCCTTCACCGCGTCGGCGGTTTCGAACACCTGCGAACCATGGTGCCTGCCAGTTACTTCCACATGATGAGGCCGTCCAGCGATAAAGATTTTCCGTGGACAGGCATATTTTTTGGCGCGCCCATTCTCGGCATTTGGTATTGGTGTACCGACCAAGTCATCGTGCAACGCGTGCTATCCGCCCGCGATGAAGGCCACGCCAAGTTAGGCACCATTTTCGCAGGCTTCTTAAAAATACTGCCGGTATTCATGCTCGTCCTGCCCGGCATTATCGCGTTCGCTCTTTTTCCAGAACAGGTGAAGAAGCCCGACTTCGCTTATCCAACACTCATTTTGAACCTGTTGCCCACCGGCCTCGTCGGTCTGGTCATGGCTGCTTTGCTCGCCGCAGTCATGGGCGCGATGAGTTCGGTGTTTAACTCCGCGTCTACACTCGTTACGTTGGATTTTTACAAAAAAATCCGCCCTCAAGCCTCCGAGGGCCAGCTCGTGAATTTCGGCCGCATTGCCACCGGCTTCATGGTTGTCCTTGGGCTGCTCTGGGTGCCCTTCATTCATTACATTAGTAGCCAGCTATACATTTATTTGCAGAGCGTGCAGGCCTACATCTCTCCGCCGATCTCGGCTTGTTTCGTCCTGGGAATCTTGTGGCCGCGCCTGAACGGCTCTGGCGCGATCTCCTCGCTTATGACCGGATTCGTTTTGGGCGCCACTCGATTCATCCTCGAACTCGCCGATCGCGCGGCGGGCGGCCATTTCGAATCTCCCGTCGCGCGCTGGATCATCGACATGAACTTCCTGCACTACGCGATTTTTATGTTCGTGGTCTGTTCGCTGGTGCTGATCTCGGTCAGCCTGTTGACCAAAGCGCCTGACCGCAAACAACTTGCCGGACTTACGTTTGCCACCGTCGACGACAAAATGGAAACTATCGCGGTAGGTATTCCGCAGCGTAAACCTGCGCATGAAACACCCACCGAACGACGCATCAACATTTTCTTCAGCCTCTTGTTGCTGGCGACGGTCATCGGCTTGTGGATTTATTTCCGCTAGGAGCCTTTGCGGACGGGACATAAATGCGAGTTACTGCGATTCGAACCTTGAAGCCCAACGTCACGCAGGAAGAAGCCCTCCGCTTCTTTCGTGCGGGCGTATTCAGTGCAACGTATTGGCGGATTCGCAGCGGCCCTTTGCAGCGCATTGCGGACGCGTACGTACCCTTCTGGGTGTACAAGGTGCGTTACGAGATTGGCCGTGCGCGCAAGGCGCGTTTTTTCGCACTGGATGCCGTGCACGGCGCGCTCGATCTATTCGAGTTTCCGCGTGTTCCGGCGGAGAATGAACTCGTGACCATTGAAACGCGGAATCTGCTCCTGCCAAGCTTGCAGCCGGAGGCCGCGGAAGAACTTCTCAGAATTAAAGTCCTGCGCGTCCTCTTCCAGCAAGGTTTTTTCAAGCTGCGCGCGCTTAAAGTGGAGATCGAGCGGATTCCTCTCGAGCTTCATCTGCCGTATTGGCTGGCCTTTTACGGAAGCAATGGGACGGCCAAATGCCGCGTCATGGACGCCGTCCGCCGCCGCATCGAAGGCGGAAAAGCCACGTCATTCTTTGAAGAGTGGCTCGCGGCCTAACTAAAAACGCTAGGACCGCCGCCCGGCGCGCAGGCGTATTCTAGTCAAGGATTCTTCCACCGGACCCGCGAAGAGAGGAAGTGCATGTCACGGCTTGCAAGATGGACCGGAATCTGCGTGCTGGTCTGTGCGTTCATCCCCAGCAACGCCGCGGCGGCAGGCTGGCAGCACATCGGAAGCGTCCAGCACGTGGAGAAACTTCCGGATGGCGTTGAGCTGACCGCCGGTTCCGCGAAAGTGCGCATCACGATTTTTCGCGATGGCGTAATTCGCGTTCGCGTCGCGCCGCAAGGCTCGTTCCCGAAAGATTTTTCCTGGGCGATCATCGAATCGGCGGAGCTTCCTGCTTTCAACATCGAAGACGGCGCGTCGGAGCTGCGCATGACGGCGGGCCGCGTCATTGTCATCGTCAAGAAAGCGCCTCTGCTGATCAGCTTCGCGGATTCCGCCGGAAACGTTCTTCTTGCAGATGAACACTCATTGCCGATGGCTTGGAACGGCACCTACATCCACGCCTGGAAGCACATGCCTCCCGAAGAGGGCTATTACGGCCTCGGCGACAAACCCGGCCCGATGAACCGCCGCAATCACGCCTATACAATGTGGAACACGGATTTTTTTGGCTGGCAGGAATCGGACGATCCGCTCTACAAGACCATCCCGTTTTTCATCGGCATTAACAAAGGTACGGCCTACGGCGTTTTCTTCGATAACACCTATCGCAGCAGCTTCGACTTCGGAAAAGAGTCGCCCGATTATTTTTCGTTCGGCGCCGAGGGCGGCGAACTGAACTACTACTTCATCGCCGGGCCGGAGCCCAAGAAAATCGTCGAGCATTTCACTTCGCTGGTTGGCCGCACGCCGCTCCCTCCGCTCTGGTCCCTCGGCTATCAGCAGAGCCGCTACAGTTATTATCCTGAAGCGCGTGCTCGCGAGATCGTTCAAACCTTGCGCGACAAAAAGATTCCCGCCGACGTCATCTATTTTGACATCGATTATCAGCAAGGCAACGCTCCCTTCACCGTCAACCGCGAATATTTCTCCCACTTCGAAAAAATGATCGCGGATTTTCGCGCGCAGGGCATGCGCACCGTACTCATCACCGACCTGCACATCAAAAAGGATCCAGACCACGGCTACGCGCCTTACGATTCCGGAATCAAGAATGACGTCTTCGTGAAGAACCACGATGGCTCGCTCTACGTCGGCAAAGTCTGGCCCGGCGACAGCGTCTTTCCTGATTTCACGCTGACCCGAGTACGCGACTGGTGGGGTGGCCTCTACAAGAATTTCGTCGACATGGGCGTGGCCGGCTTCTGGAACGACATGAACGAGCCTTCCGTCTTCGAAACTCCTACAAAGACCATGCCGCTCGACAATCTGCACCGCCTCGATGACGGCACGGCCATCGATCATCGCGAAGCGCACAACTTCTACGGTCTAGAAAATGCCCGCGCAACTCACGACGGACTTCTCAAGCTTCGTCCCGACGAGCGGCCCTTTGTTCTTACGCGCGCCGCCTACGCCGGCGCCGAACGCTACGCCGCCACTTGGACCGGCGACAACAGCGCCACCTGGAACCACATCGGCATGAGCATTCCGCAAATCATGAGTCTCGGCCTTTCGGGCTATTCCATGGTTGGCGCGGACGTCGGCGGTTTTGCCGGCTCTCCGCCCGTGGATCTTCTTACGCGCTGGTATGAGCTTGGCGTTTTCTACCCGATGTATCGCGATCACGCCGCGAAAGGCACCGCCGATCACGAGCCGTGGGCCAGCGGCCCCGAGCAAGAAGCGATCCGCAAACGCTACGTCGAGCTGCGCTACAAACTGCTTCCTTATATTTACACCGCGATGGAGGAAACTTCGCGCACCGGCGTGCCAGTGATGGAACCCATCTTTCTTGAATATCCCGCCGCCGAGCAGCTCTATGGCGAGGACCACGAGTTCCTCTTCGGACGCGATTTCTTAGTTGCTCCAGTCGTCACGGAAAAAGTTGACGCGGAAGACGTTCATCTTCCGCCCGGCCATTGGTACGATTTCTGGACTGCGGAAGTTCATTCAAGCGAGGATCAAATCTCTTTGCGCCCAACGCTCGTGGAAACACCCCTCTACGTTCGCGCTGGCGCAATCATTCCCATGCAGCCCGTCGTGCAAAGCACCAACGAAAAGCCCGACGGCCCACTCGAACTGCGCGTCTACATGGGCGAGGATTGCCACGGCACGCTCTATCAGGACGACGGTCACACGTTCGACTATCAAAAAGGAGATTTCCTCCGCGTGAATTTCACGTGCGAAGTCACGCCGCAAGATATGACCGTCACCAGCACGATAGAGAAAAATGCCTATAAACCGTGGTGGAACAGCACGCAGCTAAGAATCTTCGGGGCAGGCGCTGAGCCAAAAGAAGTCCACATTGGCGATCAACTGAATCATGATTGGCGTTTCGACCCTAAAGCGCACTGCGTTACGCTGACCATTCCGGACTCTCTCAAAAACTGGAATGTTCATTTGAGATTCTGATCGTTCAATCGAGCAGAAAAATAGAAATGGATTGTGCTGGAACAGTGATGCGGGCCTCCTCTTTAAATACCTCAGCTTTCGCTTGTCCAAAAAGCAAAGTGAATCCGGCCGCGCCCGCCGCCGGCGTGTCGTTCAAAGGAATTTTCAACGCGCGTGGTTCTGTTGAATTGTTGAAGGCCACAAGTACGCGTTCTTCTTCCGTCTCTCGCAAAAATACATAGGACGTTTCATCCGAGAAGAGGTGCCACAGCTTTCCGCTTTGCAGGGCGGCATGTGCGCGACGCAAGGCCAAAAGCCTCTGCACATAGGCAAAGAGTTCCTGTTGCTCGGCGGTACGTCCTTCCGCGGTAAAGGAGTTCTTCGGGTCGCCCGGCCAGCCGCCCGGAAAATCGCGCCGATTGTCCGGGTCTCCGCCGCCGGGCATTCCGATTTCGTCGCCGTAGTAAAGTTCGGGGATACCGCGCAGCGTCAGTGTGAGTCCAAACGCCAGCTTGCTCTTTGCTGGCGAGCCGCCCTCGGCGCTCGCGAATCGCGCCACATCGTGATTCGCGAAAAATGTCACCAGCGTATCGGGATGAACGTACAGCGAATCGTGGCGCAAAACATCCGCGATGCGCCCTGCCGGCGCGTTTTGCAGGAGGACATCCCGCAGCGCGAAAAACATTGGAAAATCAAACAGTGTGTTTAAGCCGGAATCAATGCCGTCGAATCTCCTCTGACCTCCGGCGAAAAACGAAGCCACGCTCGGGTCTGGATGAAAAACTTCGCCGACGGTCGTCAGATAGGGATAGAGGCGGTGCAACCCCGCGTGCCAAGCCGACCAAAAGCTGCGCGGAACGTACGGAAACGTGTCCAGTCGAAAGCCGTCCAAACCGGAAATTTCCGCCCACCAGATGCCGTTTTGCAAAAGATATTCGGCGACTGCGGGGTTTTCCGTATTCAAGTCAGGCAGCACGTTGAAGAACCAGCCGTCCGTAAGATTTCGCGAAATCCGCTGTGGTGCGTGCGGATCAACCAGCGCTTCAAACGGATCATTGGCAACCGCCGGTTTCTCCGTCTTGCCGTAAAACGTCCCGCTGACGCCTGAAGTAGTATCCATATGATGTTGCGCGGTGCCATGAAGCCAGTCCGGGAGCGGCGGCTCGGCGACCCAAGGATGTTTTGGCCCCACGTGGTTCGGCACAAAATCGAAAAAAATCTTCATGCCCTGTTTGTGCGCTGCCGCTACAAACTCTTGATAATCTGCGATCGTTCCCAGATGCGGATCGACCGCGTAGAAATCCACCGCGCCATAGCCGTGATAATCCTGCGCCGCGCCATTCTTCAAAATAGGCGTCAACCACAGCGCGGTCACGCCGAGATCCTTCAAGTACGGAAGATGCTCGCGAATCCCGCGCAGGTCGCCGCCATGATAAGCGCGCGGGTTCAAACGGTCGTGCGTGCCAGGAGCTTCGGCAGGTTCATCATTCGTGGGATCGCCGTTCGCGAAACGGTCCGGCATGATGAGATAAATCACGTCCTCCTGCGCAAGCCCTTGAGATTTTCCGAGCTTCATCGCGCGAGCGGCCAGCGGCAGCTCAAACGAAGTCATCCCCGTCGGCGTTGTGACCCGGCAGACGGCCGTACCCGATTTTGTGTCGGACCCGATCTTCAGCCAGACGAACAAATAGTCGCCTCCAGCTGTCGCCTGTGTGCGCTCCACCAAAACGCTCGGCAAATTGCAAACGACATGTGTGGCTTCGAGATGATGTCCGGATAGCAGCAGCATCACTTCCGGCGTTAGGTTGACCCACCACGAGGGCGGCTCGACTTTTGTCACAGTCGGCGCATCCGGGTTTGGCTTTTGAGTTGATTCGTTTTGACTGGCGAGCGTTGCGGAGCACAGAACGAAGGCGGCGCCCACGGTGGCGAGCGTTCGCACAGCGCGCCTGAGAATCGCGCGCCAAAACGGAAATACGGGGATTTTCACACCGGAAGCATAGAAAAAAAGTTGGCGTGGCGCCAGTCTTGTCTAAGAGGGCCAAGAATTCTAATTAGTTTTCGAATACGAGCTTGCCAAATTCTTCGGGGACGTGAAAATTCGGCACCGGCGTTCCCGTCGGCCGCCACGCGGAATAAAAGCGCGGCTCGCTAGCCCCTTCGACGCGAAAGAAATTGACTCGCCAAGCCGCGGACGGCTCGAATCTCGCCGACAAACTTTTCATCGGCAGCACGAGCTCGGCCCTCCACGTCTTGCTCTTTTCATCAATGCTGACGCGCCGCTTCAAGCCGCTCTTCAAATCGCGTTTTTCTCCAGGTGCAATATCCAGGTCAATCCAGAAACCGTTGGGACTCACTTCAAATTCTTTGTAATTCCGCGCATCCGCGCCGGCCGGTTGCAGAAAAACTTCCACAACGTCGCGGTCCCACAGCTGGTCCCTCCGCCCGTTTGGTTCGGCATCCGGAAAAACCCTGATGCTTCGGTAGTGCGAAAGAAATCTCAGATAAAGGGTTTCGCGAGTCCACAGCAGCCGCACCTCCGTTTCTAGCTGCGTATCGACATGTTTCCCTTGCCAGTCGTGATCAAACCGAATCGCTGGAGCGTTTTCCCACGCCGCCACCGCCGGAAATCCTTCCGCATCGGCCCGGCCGGTGAATTGCATGGCAACGGCCGTCTCCGTCTCGCGAGCCGATGATGTTTTTCCCACCACCACGAAGAGCACCTCGTCCGAGTCCAGAAAGTCGTAGCCCAGCATACCCGCAAACAGAAATGCTTCGCGCCAGAAACTACTCGATGTGCGGAGAATGGCATGACACTCAACGCCGACCCGCGACGCAACTCGCTTCAGGGGCAAACCCTTTGCGCACGCGTCCATTCTCTGCTCCAGAACACAAACCTGCACCGTGGTAGCATCGAATTTAGTCCTTTTAAGCCGCTGTTAAGGCTTTCGAGCGGCAATTTCCCAGGAGGGCGGGCCATGATTGAGCCGGTAGAAGAGCAAGACTATGTGTCACAACCCGGGCGGCGCGAGCCAGATCAATTCGAATACATAAAGATGCGCGTCGACGGCAGCGTTGCCCGCATGACACTCGCTCGTCCCGAGCACAATCTCCTCAATGAAGCCTTTCTCCGCGAGCTCTCGGATGGAATCATTCTCGCCGGTCAGGACCCCGAAGTGAAGCTAGTCGTTCTCAATTCCGCTTGTAAAGTTTTTTGCGGCGGCATCGACATCGGCGAGTACACAGCCGAACGTGTTTTCCAAATGCTGGATGCTTTTCACGGGGCCTTCATGGGCATGCTCGAAGTGGGCAAGCCCGTGATCTGTGTCGTGAACGGCCCCGCCATCGGCGGTGGCGCCGAACTCGCCGCCTTTGGCGATCTGGTGATTGCCACGCCGAAAGCTCGTTTCGCGCAGCCCGAAATTTCCATCGGCGTTTTCCCGCCTCTCGCCTCAACGATTCTGCCGTTTCTCGTCGGGCCGAAGCGAGCGCTCGAGATCATTCTCACTGGAGAAGCCATCACAGCGGACCACGCTCTGGAGTTGGGCCTCGTCAACCGTCTCGTTCCCGAAGCCAAGCTCGAACAAACCGTCAATGAATTGATCGAGCGTATCTCGGCGCACTCCGGTCCCGTCCTGACCATGGCCAAAAAAGCCATTCTCGGCGGCGTGGGCCTTTCACTCCGCGACGGCTTGAAGAACTCCATGAACATTTTCCTCAACGAACTCTATCGCCTCGAGGATTCTCAAGAGGGACTTCGCGCGCTCGTCGAAAAGCGCAAACCAGTTTGGAAGAATCGCTGAGCCTGCACGCACGAGACGATCATGCCCGCATTGACACTCCCAGACCCTCGGCTTACACTGAGTTTCCAATTTGCAGGCAAGGGAAGTGGGGAAGGCCGTGAGAATCGGCCGCGGTCCCGCCACTGTAATCGGCTGAAACAGCCGTAAGCCAGGCTACCCTCCCGCGCCGCAGAGGCCAGCGCTTTTCGCGAGAAGAAGCGCCGCCAAGAAGCCCCAAGGTGTCTCGCGGGGCTTTTTTATTGGGCCAGAGATTCGAGTTTGTCAGCGGGGAATTGTGCCGACGCGGAAAGATCCTCAAAAAAATATGGCGGCTGGAATCGCCGTTGCTGCTTTTCTGCTCTGCGCCTTGTCCTGGACGTCTCCCGGAGCGGAAGCGCAGACCCCAGCGGCGAGCCCCGCAGCGTCACCGATTTACAAGGAATTCGTCGATGAAGCTGGCCGCACTGTTCGCGTCCCGCAGCCTGTGCAGCGCATCGTCTCTCTCGCGCCAAGTCTCACGGAAACGATCTACGCTCTCGGCCTGCAGGATCGCCTCGTCGGAGACACGGACTTCTGCGACTATCCTCCCGACGCTCAGAAAAAAACCAAAGTCGGCGGTGCGATCAATCCGAGTCTCGAACAAATAGCCGCTCTCCGGCCAGATCTCGTTCTCGTCACAAAAAGTTTGAACCTCATTGAAACCGTGAACGCTCTCGACAGTCTCGGCATTTCTTCCTACGGCACCGATCCGCATACAGTGAAGGACATCGTTTCCTCGACGGAGCGCCTTGCCGGCGTCCTCGGTGCCCCGGAAGCTGGTGCCACTCTCGGCGCGGATCTCGAACGCCACCTTGCCGATCTCCAGCAGCGTCTGAACGGCGTACCGCCGCGCCGCGTTCTCTTCATCGTTTGGTCCGATCCGCTGATCTCCGCCGGCAAAAACACGTTCATTGCCGATGCCCTGCGCCTCGCGGGCGCCACCTCCATCGTTGACTCCTCTCAAGACTGGCCTCACATGAGTCTCGAGGAAGTGGTCCGCCTCCAACCGGACTTTCTCGTTTTCGCCGCGTCCCATTCCGATAGCGGACAGAATGATTTCGACGTACTCGCCGAGCGCCCCGGATGGCGCGGCCTCGACGCTGTCCGCAACCGCCGCTTTGCCGTCATCAGCGATGCCGTGAACAGGCCCGCGCCGCGAATCGTTTCCGCCATTGAGGACCTCGCGCGCCAGTTGCATCCCGAAGCTTTTTCCGCACATCCCGGCGACGAAAAAGAAAAGAAAATCTCGCCCCCAGCTCAGCCACAAGCCTCGCTCCGTGTATTGGAGTCTTCCCGCGGAGATTCCGCCCTCTTGGAGGTCTGTGCTTGCGCCCTTTGACGCTCAGCCGCTTGCTCGCTCACTGCGCCATTCTTTCCGCAGTCTTATTCGTTGTCGTTGTGATCGCGCTAAAGCTCGGCGCCGTGCCCGTCTCGCTCTACGGTTTGGGCCACGACCTGCTTCGCGTCCTTTTTCGGCAGACCAGCCAACTCTCGAGCGAATACCAGCTCATCATTTTCGATATTCGCCTGCCGCGCATTTTGCTCGGTATCTTTGTTGGTGCTTCTCTTTCCGTTGCAGGCGCGAGTTTTCAGGCTTTATTGCGTAATCCCCTGGCCGATCCTTACGTTCTTGGCGTCTCGAGCGGCGCGGCTGTCGGCGCCATCATCGCGTTGGTGATCGAGCCCCACCTGGCCCTCGCGCCTGCTGTCGCCGCGCTCTTGACGCCCATCGGCGCTTTTCTGGGTGCTGCGCTCACTGTCACGGCGGTTTACTTCCTCGGACTCCGCCGAGGACAGATCGACAGCGGCACTTTGCTCCTCGCAGGCATCATTTCGGCTTCGTTCCTTCAAGCCATCATCATGTTTTTCATGTCTACCCTCACGGGAGGCAATTATCGTGGCATGGCTTTTTGGATGATGGGCGAACTCTCCACCCCGCCTCAGCGGATTGTAAGCCTCATTCTTCGCTTTGGTTTTCTTCTCGCAACGGCGGCAATTTACACCACTGCCTCTGACCTGAATCTGCTTCTCGCCGGAGAAAAGGAAGCGATGCACCTCGGCGTGGACGTCCGCCGCGTCCGCTTGGTCGTTTACATCGCTGCATCCTTGCTAACGGGTCTGGCAGTATCCGTCAGCGGAGCCATAGGTTACGTCGGCCTGCTGGTACCTCACGTCATGCGGCTCCTCTTCGGCTCCGATCACCGCATTCTCCTGCCAACTGCTGCGTTCGGCGGCGCCATCGCTGTCGTCGTCGCCGACACGCTCGCGCGCACCGTCGTCTCTCCCTCGGAACTGCCCGTCGGCGCCATGACCGCGATAGCCGGAGCGCCACTTTTTCTCTACCTGATGCGCAGGAGGCTGGCATGAGCAGTTACGCCCGCACTTCAGCTTCCGGATCTCGCTTTGTCGGAGAGGCTGGTGATTTCAACTCCGACATTCGCTTGAGTGTTGAACAGGTCAGCTACGCATACTCCGCCAACCCAACGCAAGCGCCGCTCTTCACCCTCGAAGCGACCAGCTTCCAGGCGCGTCCCGGCGAAATCGTCGCCATCGTTGGTCCAAACGCCTGCGGCAAATCCACTCTCTTGAAGCTGATCGCCGGCGCTCTCGAGCCCCTTTCCGGGCGCGTTCTTCTGAACGGTTTCGTCACTCACGCGCTTCCTCACCGCACCCGCGGACAGCGCATCGCCATGGTCCAGCAGGAAAGCCCTTTGCTTTTCCCGTCGCGCGCCTGGGAATTTGTTCTTCAGGGAAGGCATCCCTACGGCCGCACGCTTCGCTTTGAAACCGAGGAAGACATCCTCATTGCGCGCAACGCCCTCGCGCAGGTAGGCGCGGAACATCTCACTGACCGCTTCATGGACCAAATCTCCGGTGGCGAGAAACAACGCGTCATCCTCGCCCGTGCTCTCGCCCAGCAGCCTCTGCTCCTTTTGCTCGACGAGCCCACGCTGCATCTCGATATCGGCGCGCAGGTCGATCTGCTCGAAACTCTCCGCCGCCTCGCGTCCGCCAACCGCTACACGGTTGTCGTCGTCACCCACGAGCTGAATCTTGCTGGTCAGTACGCCGACCAGGTCGCTCTCTTTCAAAAGGGCAAATGTCTTCGCGTGGGACCTCCTGCAACTGTCTTCCAGCGCGAGTTGCTCGAACAGGTTTTTCAGACGCCTCTCACCGTGGAGCTGGGTTCATCCGGCCGCCCTCGTGTGAATATGCCGTCTGCAAAATAAGTAGCCGTTCCATGTTTCACCCAAACGCCGCGGCTCACCCCGCGGCACTTGAATAACGAATAGCGGGCCCTGCCATCCAAGGGAGCCCCCCACAACCATCGCGGACTTCGTGCACGGGAAGACGGTGCGTTCACCCTCACCAACGCTGAGGTCGAACGTGAAAGAAGCCGTCGCCGCCGCGCGACTGTAAGGCGGAATAAGGTACTGCTCGGGCCACTGCAGCGCCTCGCTCACTGCTCGCGAATCTCTTTCAGGGATTCGCGCCAGGAATAAAGGGCAGCGCTACGGGAAGGCCTCGCACCGGGCCCGTTGAGCCATCTCAAGCCAAACGGGATCGGAACTGCCGCCAAGCCAGGAGACCGGCGAAGTCTGCAAGCCCGAGCGATTTTTTCCCAGCGCCAGGCCAACCTTCAAGCTCCCGCGCGAGAGGGAGCGGAGGAAACCATGAAAACGACGCTTCTTCGTTCCACTTTTCTTTTTTTGGCAGTCTTCGCAATTGGTTTTTCTTCGCACGCACAAAATAATTCCAACACCACGGATGCTCATCTCTTCGGCTCGCTCCTAGATTCCAGCGGTGCAGGCGTCGCTGCAGTCAACGTCACCGCGCAACCGGAAGGCAACTCCTCCGCGCAACTCTGGAAATCGAATTCGTCCACCGACGGCGCCTACAGCCTCACCATTCCGCCCGGCCGTTATCGCGTATCGTTCGAACGCTCCCCATTCGTCCCGCGTGATTTCGTCATCGACTTATCGGCGAATCAGCAACGACAGCTCGATCTCACTCTCAACCTCGAGCCTCTTTCCTCCAGCGTTGTCGTCACCGCGGAAGCCGAGCCGACGCTCATCGAGCAATCCACCGCCTTCGTCTCGATCATCACAAAAGATGAAATCGAAGCTCGCCAGTCCCTCTTCCTAACCGACGCTCTCCTCTTCACCCCCGGCGTCGCCATCGGACGCACCGGCCCCGAAGGCGGCACCGCCTCCGTCTTCCTCAACGGCGGCAACTCCAATTTCACCAAAGTCCTCGTCGATGGAGCGCCCATCAATCCTCCCGGTGGAGCCGTGGATTTTTCCACCCTCACGCTCTACAACATCGACAAAGTGGAAATCGTCCGCGGCGCAGAAAGCGCCATTTACGGCACCGACGCCGTCGACGGTGTCATTCAACTCTTTACCCATCGCGGTGACACGCGCATTCCTGAATTCAGCGCATACGCCGAAGGCGGCAGCTTCGCCTCTGGTAGCGGCGGCGCGCAACTCAGCGGCCTACTCGGCGCCTTCGACTACTCCCTCGCCGCCGCCTACTTCCAAACCGACGGCCAGGGCCCTGACGACGATTTTCTCAATCGCACCCTCTCCGCGAATTTCGGCTATCGCTTCAGCGACGCCGACCAAATCCGCCTCACGCTCCGCGACAACGACAGCATCGCCGGTATTCCTGGCCAAACTCTCTACGAACCTCCGAATCTCGACCAGCGCTACACCCAGCATCTTTTCAGCGCCAGCGCCAGCTGGAATTTCGCCACCGGCAAACACTGGCACCACCAAATCAGCGGCGCCGAATCCTACACCCTGCAAGTCAGCGATAATCCCGTGCAAAGTTTTTACGCCACCGATCCCAACGCCTTCTGCCCGCAAACCAATCCCGCAGCCGTCGCCACGGCCGAGTTCTGCGATTTCCCGGGCAACAGCCTTTTCCAATACAATCGCGCCAACGTCACCGCCCAAACTAGCTATCTCCTCTCGAATTTCGGTGTCACCGCGGGCTACGAATACGAAGTCGAAAACGCTTTCCTCACTTCCATCGACGTCCCCCACGCCCGCCGCAATAATCAGGCCGGCTTTCTGGACTTTCGCTATCGCCCGCATCCGCGCGCGACTTTGAATTTCGGAGGCCGCGCCGAAGCCAATGCCAATTTCGGCACGCGCGTCGTTCCACGCGCCGGAGCCTCGCTCGTTCTTCTCTACGGCAAAGGTGTGCGCGGCGACACGCTCTTCCGCGCTTTCTACGCCGAAGGCATCAAGGAGCCGCGCTTCGACCAGATCTACGGCGACAATTTCGGCGACTTCGGCAATCCCTCCCTCAAACCCGAAGCCAGCAAAACCTTCACCACCGGCATCGACCAGAAATTCTTCGGCGATCACGTGCACTTGAGCGCCGAATACTTCTACAGCCGTTTCTACGACATCGTCACTTTCGCCTTCTGCTCCGCTACCAACAACTACTGCAACCTCACCTCTCCGGTTGTCCCGAGCGGCTTCGGCTATTACTTCAACACCGACATCGCCCGGGCCCGCGGACTCAATCTCAGCGGAGAAACCCGCTTCACCCGCTGGCTCAATCTCGCGGGAAATTACACGTATGACGACAGTCTGGTGATCAAAGCCTCTGATCCTTTCGACATAACCGAACTTCCCGGCAACCGCCTCCTTCGCCGCCCTGCTAACTCCGGTTCACTCACCCTGAACGCCACCTTCCGCCGTCTCAACGTCACCTTGGGCGGCTACTTCACCGGCGTCCGCACCGACAGCGATTTTCTCGGCCTGGGCTTCACGCGAAACCCCGGCTACGCTCGCTTCGACTTATCAGGAAGCTACCGCCTGAACCACGGCGTAACGCTCTACGCCCGCGCCTCCAATCTCTTCGACAAACAATACCAAGACGCTCTCGGCTACCCCGCGCTAGGCCGCGACATTCGCGCCGGCGTCCGCTACACATTCGCCGGCCGCAACTAACCACAACCGCTTTGCCGCTGTAGGGGCGCAATTCATTGCGCCCTTCTCAGCAAGGCGCAAGCTCAAACGTTCAAGGGAGGATTCTCAAAAATGCCCGAACCCATCCTCTTCTGCTGGAGCGGCGGCAAAGACTCCGCCATGGCCCTTCACACGCTTCTCCAACAAAACGATGTCCACATCGCCGCGCTCCTAACCACCGTCACCGAAACCTACGACCGCATCAGCATGCACGGCGTCCGCCGCGAACTCCTCCACCAACAAGCGCGATCCCTAAACCTCCCACTCCACGAAGTCCTAATCCCACCCCAATGCGTCAATCCGATTTACGAAGCCCGCATGGAAGAAGCCCTGCGCATCTACAAAGATCAAGGCGTCCGCAAAGTAGCCTTCGGCGATATCTTCCTGGAAGACCTCCGCGCCTATCGCGAAAAAAATCTCGCGCGTATAGGCATGACCGCCGTCTTCCCCATCTGGAAGCGCGACACTCGCGAACTCATCCGTTCCTTCCACGCCAACAAATTCCGCGCCATCGCCGTCTGCGTCGACCCCAAAGCGATTGCCCCCACCTTCGCCTGCCGCGAACTCGACGCGTCCTTCTTCCGCGACCTTCCCCCGCATGCGGACCCCTGCGGCGAAAACGGCGAGTTCCACACCTTCGTCTACGACGGCCCCATCTTTCGCTCTCCCATCCACGTCCGCACGGGAGAAGTCGTCAATCGTGACGGTTTTGTTTTTTGTGATTTGTTATCTGAAAGGGAGGAAGCAACAAAATGAACGCCGAAATATCCAGCACCGACAACACCGAAATATCCAAAAACGAAAATCTGCTCTATCGCACTCTCCTAGCGCTGGTCCTGATCGCCGTAGCCGCCGCCTTACGCGTCGCGCCGCACCCGTGGAACTTCACCCCCGTCGGCGCCATGGCCCTCTTCTCCGGCGCCATCCTCAAAGACCGCCGCCTGGCCTTCGTCGTCCCCCTCCTCGCGCTCTTCGCCGGAGACATCTTCATCGGCTTCCACAAACTCATGCCCATCGTCTACGCCAGCTTCCTCGTCAACGTCGCCATCGGCTTCTGGCTACGCAACCGCCGCACCGTCGCCCGGATCTCCGCCGCCACGCTAATCGGCGCCATCCAATTCTTCCTAGTCACCAACTTCGCCGTTTGGGCGTTCGGCCTCTCCTACCCACGCAACGGCGCAGGCCTCACAGCCTGCTACGTAGCCGGCATCCCCTTCTTCTGGAACACCCTAGCCGGCGACGCCGCCTACGCCATCCTCTTCTTCGGCACCTTCGCCCTGGCCGAACGCCTCTTCCCAGCCTTTCGCGAACCCGCGTCCGCTGCCACCGCGGCGCACCACTAAACGCCAACTCGCAAACGCAAACTCGCTTGTAGGGGCACGATATATCGTGCCCTTCGCCGGGTCAGCAACCAGTTATCCGATCCACAGTTCCTTATGCCCACCCCTAACCAACCAAAAGTCGGCGTAGGCGTCCTCCTCATTGACGAATCCGGCCGCCTCCTCCTAACCCTCCGTCTTCGCCCTCCCGAAGTCGGCTGTTGGAGCATCGTCGGCGGCAAGCTAGATTTTCTCGAAACTCTCGAACAATGTGCCATCCGCGAGACCCTGGAGGAAGTCGGCGCAGTCATCTCCATCGACTCTCTCCTCTGCGTCACCGACCATCTCGTCCCTGCCGAAGGCCAGCACTGGGTTTCTCCTGCCTTCCTGGCCCGCGTGTCGAGCCGTGACACGCGAAACTGCGAGCCAGAAAAAACGCGGGAAGTCCGCTGGTTCCCCATCGACGCGCTGCCCCCTAATCTGACCACGACGGCTCGCAGTGCCGTGGATGCGTATAAACGGAGGTCCCCGCAAGGACCAACTCCATGGTAGGGGCGGGGTTCACCCCGCCCTCCGGGGTTCCTCCGCTTCAGCTGTAGCAAACCAAACCACACTGCCGATGTAACAAATCTACCCAGCTTTTTCCCTTGACAAATTAGTATTTTGTAGTACACTCTTCCTTGGGTAATACCGCGTCTCTCATACGTAGCGCCAGCATCCATGCTGGCGTTTTTGCTTTCTGAACGCGCCCTTCTCTCTCGTTAAGCTACCTAGAATCAACACTTACAAAACCGCATCAAAACAAACGACTTTATCTATCTTTAGAATGAGCACTTGCGCGAAAACACAGGGGCGAAGACACCATTTCCGTCAGGCTCGCCGGTACGCTCCGCGCCGCGTGCGTACGCACAGCAACGCCTGCAACTACAATCCCCTCATACGTTTACTTCACGATTCTCTGGATACCCGGGGGGTGGGGGGTAGAGGCCGCAAAACTTCGTGAGCAAGCCGTCGGCAACAAGCCGAGAACGCACCCGGCCGAGCCAACCCGTGCTCTACTGCTCCAAGCTGATGCTATAATTCGCGCTTGATCATGACGAAATCTTCTTCAGAAGTGGCTGCCGTCGCCCCGGAGGTCCTCGCGAAGTACGAGACCGTCATCGGCCTGGAAGTCCACGTCCAGCTTCTGACCAACACCAAGATTTTCTGTGCATGCGCCAACCGCTTCGGCGACGCACCCAACTCGAATGTCTGCCCCGTCTGCCTCGGTCTTCCGGGGACGCTGCCGATTTTGAATAAACGCGCCGTCGAGCTCGCCATGCGCGCCTCGCTCGCCCTGAACTGCACCGTGCACGAACACTCGCGCTTCGCTCGTAAAAATTATTTCTATCCCGACCTGCCCAAGGGCTATCAGATCTCGCAATACGAATTGCCCCTAGCCACCAACGGCTGGCTCGAAATCGATCACGAGGGCGCAAAAAAACGCATCGGCATCACGCGCCTCCATCTGGAAGAAGACGCCGCCAAAAATCTCCACGAAGGTTTTTCCGAATCCGCCACCAAGGCCTACATCGACTACAACCGTTGCGGTACGCCGCTTAGCGAAATCGTCTCCGAACCCGACATGCGCGCCCCCGAAGAGGCCTACGCTTACCTCACCACCCTCCGCCAGATCATGCTCTACACGGGCATCAGCGACTGCAACATGGAAGAAGGCTCGCTCCGCTGCGATGCCAACGTCAGCGTCCGCCTTCGTGGCGCAAAAGAATTCGGCACCAAGGTCGAAGTGAAAAATCTAAATTCCTTCCGGTATTTGCAAAAAGCTCTCGAATACGAAGTCGAGCGCCACATCGGCGTCCTCGAATCCGGGGGCCGCATTTTTCAGGAAACGCGCCTCTGGAACCAGAACGAATCTCGCACCGTGAGCATGCGCTCCAAGGAAAAAGCTCACGACTACCGTTATTTCCCCGAGCCCGATCTGCTCCCCGTCCACGTAAGCGACGCCTGGCGCGAAGAAGTTCGCCGCACCCTGCCGGAACTACCCGAAGCCAAGCGCGCTCGGTTCATGAGGGACTACGGTTTGACTCCTTACGACGCGGAACTACTTACGGCATCTCGATCTTTTGGCGATTATTTCGAAGAAGTTGTGCGGTTTGGCGCGCCCGGCAAAGCGGCAGCCAACTGGATGCAAACCGAGCTAATCCGTTGCTTGAATGATACAAAGACGCCGTTTCTTGAGAACCCGATCTCATCCTCCGCCCTCGCTGATTTCGTGAAACTTGTGGAGTCCGGCAAGATTACGGCTGCCATCGGTAAGAAAGTCTTCGCCAAGATGTTTGAAACGGGCCGCTCCTCTGCCGATATCGTTGCCGCCGAAGGCCTCGGCTCCCAAGTCGACGAGTCCGCCATCGAAAAAGCCGCTCGCGAAGTCATTGAAAAAAATCCCGACAACGTTGCCAAATTCAAATCCGGCAACGAAGGCGTCTTCAAATTTTTCGTAGGCCAGGTCATGCGCTCCACCCGCGGCCAAGCCAATCCCCAAGCCGTCAACGACATCCTCCGAAGGCTTCTCTCGTGAGGCGCGGCGAACGCAGTTGTAGTGGCCGGGCTTTAGCCCGGAGTTTTTTCTTTGTGTTTTTATGCTTAATGCCGCGCGAATTTAATGGCGGCAAGCCACTGAGGAGAACATGCTGAAAATCGGCGACAAAGCCCCTGCATTCCGCTTGAAAAACGACGCTGGCAATGACGTTTCACTCTCCGACTTCGTCGGCAAACGCGTCGTCCTCTTCTTCTATCCCAAAGCCAACACTCCCGGCTGAACGACTGAAGCGTCCGAGTTTCGCGACGCAAAAAAAGATTTCGACAAGCTAGGCGTTGTCATCCTAGGAATGAGCGGCGACTCCGTGAAAATCCAGGCCGGTTTCAAAGTCAAACATAAACTCAACTTCGATCTTCTCAGTGACTCCGATCTCAAAACAATCGAGGCCTACAGCGCGCGCCGCATGAAGAGATTCCTGGGCCGTTCGTTTCTCGGCATCATTCGCAGCACCTTTCTCATCGGCTCCGACGGCAAACTCGAACACATCTGGGACAACGTAAAGGTGAAAGGCCACGTCGCGGAAGTCCTGGCCGAAGCCTCAAAAAAAGAACCACGCTCCGGCGGCGTAGCATCCGCCTTTTTTTGAGCGAAGCGAAGGACTGATTCGGAATCGGAGATGAAGCTCCGACATTCACAGCTAGGAAAAAAGGGCTTTAGCTCCTGACGAAACTCTACGTTCCATTTAAGAGGCAAGTTCCGAGATAAGACTGACAAGGAAAGAATTTAGCTTACAGCTGAAACAACAACTCATCGGAACCCGGCGAAGCCGGCTCGATCAAAAGGTTGTCGATCAACCTGGTCTTGCCGATAAATACAGCCAACACTGCATAACTAGGTCGCGCCACCCGGACCACCGGCTCGAACGTATCCGCGCTGACAATCTCCGCATAATCCACATTGGCCAGCGGCTCGGCTTCGAGGATCCGACGCATCGCGGTTTGCAGTTGCATCGCATCGCGCACGCCGCGCGATAACTCGTCCCGCGCCGCCACCAGGGCCCGATGCAAAACGGTCGCAACCTTTCGCTCTTCAGCGCTCAAGTAAGCATTTCGCGAAGAAAGCGCCAATCCATCGGCTTCGCGTATAACTGGACAAACGACAATCTCGGCGTCCAAATTCAGATCGCGCGCCATCTCGCAAATAATGCGCACCTGCTGCCCATCTTTCCGTCCGAAGTACGCAAAATGCGGCTGCACAATCTCAAACAATTTCAATACCACGGTCGCCACGCCGCGAAAATGCCCGGGCCGCGACCGCCCTTCGAGCCGTTCGCTGATCCCCTCGACATTCACGTACGTCCGAAATCCATCCGGATAAATGTCAGCCGTCTCCGGTGCGAAAAGTGCATCCACGCCCACCGCCGCCAGTTTCTCGGCGTCCTTCTCCAAATCGCGCGGATACTTCTTGTAGTCCTCTTTAGGCCCAAACTGTTTCGGATTCACAAACACCGACGCAATCACTCGCGAACATTCTTTTCGCGCGCGCGCCACCAGCGCCGTGTGTCCTTCGTGAAGCGCGCCCATCGTCGGCACGAGGCCAATCACACGGCCTTCCGCGCGCGCCCCTCGCGCGTATTCCTTCATCCAGGCTATGGTTCGGATTATTTCCACGGTAGCGCCGGCATCCTGCCGGCTTTTATTTTGTTGGTGGAGCAAAAGTGTCTATGCATCAAGCGCTCGCCGCCGTCGCGCGTTCCCGATAATAATGCATCAAGTCGGTCAAAATCGGCTCCGCTCCAAGCTGCCGCAGCAAAGTCGTAACCTGCCCACGATGGTACGTCCCATGATTCAACACATGCTGCATCGACTGCCAAAGCGGATTTTTATAAACGCCAAATTTCAAGGTCTTGTATTCCATCATGCGATTCAAATCTTCCTGCTTCAGCTGGGCGACAAACGCCAGCAGCCGCGCTTCCTGCTCCGCCCACTTCTTGCGAAGGCTCGCGACATCGGCGCATTCCAACACATCCGGCAACGAGGAAGGCGAGCGCCCCTGAAACCGTTCCAGCCAAATCCATTCCGCGCCGCAAATATGCGCCAGCGTGTCGCGCACCGACCCAAAACTCGAGCCCAATGGCTTCGTAAACTGTTCGTTGGTCAGCTTCGACGCCGCCTCGAGCGAGCGATGATTCGCCCACGCATTGTAGTCATACAGTGTGCGCATCTCTTCCGGCGTCATTTTTTCCTCCACACGCAGTGCTTGTGGGTAATTCTCGTTCCCAGCGCAGCCTCGCGGGGTTCGTCATTTGAGGTGATATCGAAGATCGTCATTCGGGTTGTGCAGAAGATTGTCATTCCGAGCGCAGCGCCCCGTGAACTGTCATTCCGAGCGGAGCGAGGAATCTGCTTTTCTGCTTTCTACCAATCGCCATCGCTATTCACCGGCGCTTCTTTCTCTTCCTTCGCCATCTGCGCCGCATGATACGACTCGCCATCCGAAGGGAACGTCCCTCCGCGCACGTCCTCGCAATATTCGCGCGCCGCCTTCGCAATGATCTGCCCGACATTCGCATACTGCCGCGCAAATTTCGGTGTCTTCCCAAATGTGAGTCCCAGCAAATCGTGAATCACCAGAATCTGCCCGTCGCAGTCCGGCCCCGCGCCAATTCCAATCGTCGGAATGCGCAGCTCGCGCGTGATCTGCGCGGCCAGCTCTCGCGGCACCGCTTCCAGCACCACCGCAAACGCGCCCGCCGCTTCGACGGCCCGCGCGTCGCGCAACAACTGCTCCGCCGCATCGACCGTTTTACCCTGCACGCGGAATCCACCCAGCGCATTCACCGATTGCGGCGTCAATCCGATATGCCCCATCACCGGAATTTCCGCTTCGGTCAGCCGCACAATCAATTCCAGCCGCCGCTCGCCCCCTTCCACTTTCACCGCTTCCGCGCCCGCATCTTTCACGAAGCGCATGGCGTTCCGCACCGATTCGGCGATGTCGCTGTGATAGCTGCCGTAAGGCATGTCCGCCACAACGAGCGCCCGCCGCGTCCCGCGGCGCACAGCCCGCGTGTGGTGCAGCATCTCCTCGATCGACACCGGCAGCGTACTGTCATATCCCAGCACAACCATCCCGACCGAATCGCCCACCAGCAACACGTCCACGCCCGCTTCGTCCAGAAGACGCGCGGTCGCGTAGTCATACGCCGTCAAGCAAGTGATTTTCGTTGAATTAGAAAGAGGGTTTGTGCTGGAAGATTTCCGCTGCAGCAGATCGGGCACAGTGATTTTGCCATTGCCCGAAATAGGAAGAACGCTCATGCCGGCCTCCGGTGCCGCTCCTTAACCTCAGGATACAGCCCTGTACCTTAGACTTGTGCAGAATACCAAATTCCTCCGCGACTGGCCACAATTTCGGCCTTTGCGCACTGCTTGTTTCTTTACAATCATTCCGAAGTCCGTGCTTCAACACGAAACCTAAAATCCCGAGGGCCGCTCTTTTACGACACCAAACGCCTTCTCAAGCGCGAGGCCGGCTTGGCCGACTGTTCCTTCCTCGAACAGGCGACCGATTAGCGTCACGCCATGCGGCACGCGGCGCGGTGGGGAAAACTTCGGCAGCGGCCTGCTCGGGTCCGGCGCCCAGTCGGTGCGGGCTTCGCTGACCTCGATAAATCCAGCTCTCATCGTCAATGATGGATGCCCTGTGAAATTTGTGATGGTCAGCATTTCATCGCGTAGCGAAGGCACCAGCAGCAGATCGACCTGAGAAAAAACGCGCGCCATTTCCTGAGCGACTTTTCGTCTCAGACGATCCGCTTGCACGAAGTCAACCGCCGACAAGAATCGCGACTGACGGAAAATATTTGGCCACGCGTCGTACGTTTGCACCTTCAACTGGTCCACCGCATGATTCAGCGTGATCTCTTCAAACGCCGCCGCGCCTTCTGCAAACAAAATCAGATTTAGCGAATCGTACGGCCAGTCCGGAATGCTCACTTCCACCGGAACCATGCCAACTTTCTTCACCGTTTCGAGCGCTGCGCGATCTACTTCCGTCGCGGGGTTTTCCTTCATCCACGCGGGGAAATAGCCAACGCGCAATCCTTTCACGCTGGCGCCCGCGTCAAAATCCAGCCGGCTGTGCACACTAGAAACATCGCCGGCGTCCTGCCCGGAAATCGCTTGCAGCACAAGCATCGCGTCCTCGACACTCCGCGTCATCGGCCCCAGTTTATCGAGCGACCAGCACAGCGTCATCGCCCCTGTCCGCGCCACTCGCCCATATGTCGGGCGCAGTCCCGTCAATCCGCAGCGCATGCTCGGCCCAACGATGCTGCCTCCCGTCTCGCTTCCAATCGCAAACGCCACCAACCCTGCCGCTGTCGCCGCGCCGGGCCCCGCGCTAGAGCCCGACGAGCCTTCTTCCAGCAGCCACGGATTCATCGTCTGCCCGCCAAACCAAATGTCATTCAGTGCCAGCGCACCCAAGCTCAGCTTTGCCACGAGCACTGCGCCGGCATCGTGCAATCTTTTGACGACCACCGCATCCTTCGCAGGCACGCGATCGCGAAACGGTTCCGCTCCCCAAGTCGTCGCAATGCCCGCCGTATCCAGCAAATCTTTCGCACCCCACGGAATTCCATGCAGCGGCCCGCGATATTTTCCAGCCGCAATCTCCGCGTCAGCCTTTTTCGCCTGCGCCAACGCCAGTTCACGCGTCAGCGTGATCACGCACCGCAGCTTCCCGTTAAATCTCTCCAGCCTCTCGAGATAAATCTTCGTCAGCCGCTCCGAAGTCATCTTCCGCGTTTCGATCCATTGAGAGAGTTTCCACACCGGCGCAAACGCGATGTCCTCATCCCACCCCGGCAAAACTCCCGCATCGTTCGAGGTGCGCACAAATCGGTCGCGCTCCGGCCAGCGCGTCATCCCTGGCAAAATCGGATCCCAGTGCGAATACGGCGCTACGCCGTCCTCGATCGCAACTTTGTGCGGCCCCGTTCGCCGCTCGTACAATGCCGCCATATTTCCGCGCCAGCTTTCCGCCACCATCGCGCGATCCGCGGGCGTCATCTCTACCTGGACCACTTTCTCCGCTTCGGCAAATGTCGCTGTCGACACTTCCGGCCCCACGGCAGGCCCTGTCCCAAACGCCGGCGGAGTGCCCGCAGGCGGCTCGCCGGGTTTTTGTTGTTGCGCCCCCACTACCGCTGCACCGACTAATCCGAGCGAAGTCTCCGTCAAGAATTCGCGCCGCGTTTTCGTCATGTTCTCTCCGTCAACCTGTTTTAAAAAACGATCATCTGGAGCCCGGACGTACCGATGTTCGCACAACGCCCTTAGAAAATCGTTTTTCTTCATTTTCTTGTGGCATCTTTTCCGTCCGCCTATTAGCATCACGCCGTCTTGCGGGAGGCTATCGTGAAAACATACCAGCAATTTCGTCTCAACAAAAAAAATCTCTGGAGCGCGCTGCTCTTTCTCTTCGCGCTGGCCGTTGTTCCGCTGGCTCCTTCGGAAACTTCCCCTTCCGGCGCTCCTCCCGACGACGCGGCGGTGCGCCAGCGCGTTGAGGATCTGCTTAAGCAGATGACGATGGAAGAAAAGCTTGGCCAGATGAATCAGCTGTTTGCCTTTGGCACCCCGGCTACTTTTGACGAAGCCGTTTCCAAGGGCCAGCTCGGATCGCTCCTCTTCGTCACCGATCCGGCACTGATCAATCACTTCCAACGTCTCGCCGTTGAAAAATCGAGGCTGCATATTCCACTCATCTTCGGGTTCGACGTGATTCACGGGTTCCGCACAATTTTTCCCGTGCCGATCGCGATGGCTGCTTCGTGGGATCCCGCCGCAGCGGTGAATGCGCAGACCATCGCCGCCAAAGAAGCGCACGCCGTGGGCATCGACTGGGCGTTCGCCCCGATGCTGGATATTGCGCGCGACCCACGCTGGGGCCGCATGGTCGAAGGCGCGGGTGAAGATCCGTATCTCGGCTCGGCCATGGCTGCCGCGCAAGTTCGCGGCTTTCAAGGTGATTACATTGGCGCGCCCGATCACATTCTCGCGTGCATGAAGCATTTTGCAGGCTATGGCGCCGCCGTCGGCGGCCGCGATTACGACGAAGCCTACATCCCCGAAACTCTTCTGCAAAATGTTTATCTAAAGCCTTTTCACGCAGCGGTGAAGGCGGGCATCGGCTCGGCGATGAGTGCCTATCTCGATTTGAACGACGTTCCCGCCACCGGGAATCGCTGGCTGTTGCGCGACATCCTGCGCGACGATTGGAAATTCACCGGACTAGTGGTCAGCGACGCCAACTCCGTCAAAAGCTTGCAGATCCACGGTTACGCGAAAGACGTCTCGGAAGCCGCGCTGTACGCCTTCGACGCGGGCGTCGACATGGAAATGGCTCTTGGTTTTACTGCGTATTCGAAAAGCCTCGCGACAGCCCTTGAGCGCGGCCAAATCACCGCGCAGCAAGTCGACGATGCCGTGCGCCCGATCCTCGAAATGAAAATACGCCTCGGACTGTTCGAGCATCCTTACGTGGACGAAGCGCGCTCCAAACAAGTTCTCGCCACACCTGAGCATCGCGTCGCTTCCCGCCAGGTTGCAGAACGTACCGCCGTTCTGCTCCGCAATGAAGGCAGCCTCCTCCCGCTGAAGAAAAATGGCTACAAAAAAATCGCCGTCATCGGTCCTCTCGCTGATTCGCAAGTAGACACGCTTGGCTCATGGGCTTTCCAGTTCGATCTGCCCGAAACCGTCACGATTCTCGCCGGAGTTAAGAACGCCGTGGGCTCGCGCGCCGAAGTCAATTACGCGCAGGGCGTCCATGTCCAGCGCAAGTTTCCATCGTTCTTCGACCCGATCATGCATATTCCGCCGGAAGTTCCGTGGACGGATGCTCAATCCAAAGACGAATTCTCCAAAGCAGTCCATCTCGCGAGCTCCAGCGATCTTGCTCTGCTCGTTCTCGGCGAGCAGCAAAAAATGAGCGGTGAAGCGGCTTCGCGCGAGTCGCTCGACCTTCCGGGCGACGAAGAGCGTCTACTCGAGGCTGTGGCCGCGACCGGCAAGCCCGTCGTACTGGTTCTTATGAACGGACGCCCGCTCGATATTAGATGGGCTTCTGCTCACATCCCCGCCATTCTCGATGTTTGGTATCCCGGGACGCAGGGTGGCAATGCGGTTGCCAATCTTCTTTTTGGCGATGCGGTGCCCGGAGGCAAGCTTCCCTTCACCTGGCCTCGCGATGCTGGCCAGGTTCCCATCTATTACGCGCACAACACGACGCAGGCTCCGGAGAATCAGGGAAAGCGCTATTGGGATGAAGAGAGTACGCCGCTCTATCCGTTTGGTTACGGCCTCAGCTATTCCACTTTCAGTTTCAACGACATGAGGCTCAGCAAGAGCAGCCTTAAGCCTGGCGAAACGCTCGACATTCTCGTCGACGTCCAAAATACCGGTTCAATCACGGCCGACGAAGTCGCCGAGCTTTACATCCACCAGCGTTATGGCAGCACTTCACGACCTGTCCGCGAACTTAAGGGTTTCCAGCGAGTAACCCTCGCGCCTCGCGAAAAAAAGACGCTTCAATTTTCGCTCGGTAGAGACGAACTGGAGTACTGGAGCACTGCGAAAAAAGCCTGGGTTGAAGAGCCCTCGTCGTTCGACGTTTGGGTGGGCCCTGATTCCACCACGACATTTCGCTCGAGCTTCAGCGTCACGGAATAGCATCACCGCTTCAGTCAGGCGGCCGCAACGCGCCCCTATCTCGCGTGCAACAAATGCGAAAGCGCGCGACAACTGCATCCACGCCGCGCGCCCTCATCTTTCATATTGTGTCTCTTCGTCCTAATTCGCAGGAACGTGCCGCACCTGTGTTGCCAACGCTCCTGGTCCGGGCTCCGGCGCCGGCTTTGGCATCTCCGCGTCCTTGAATCGCGGGACCATCTCGTCGGCCATCGCGAGAGCGTAGACGGCCGAAGCAATCTCGACGGCGCCTTCTCTTACGTCTTCTTCATAAATGCGTTCGTAGGTGTCGAGATTGGTGTGATGCGTGAACGAGCCGTAGTCAAATGCGTCCTGCGCCAATCCAATCCCCGGCAAGCCTGCATTGTTAAAAGAAGTGCTGTCCGTGCCGCCAGTCCTTCGGCTGTCCGATGCGATTGCTCCCATGAATCCCCAATCGGTAAAGGGAGTCATCGCCTCGCGGACCATATCGGCTGCGCTCGCTGGCCCAAACACGCCCGCGCCGCGCGGTTTTCCGGTGCCCGAATCGATGTTGAAATACGCATCAAGCTTCGCGTACTCCGGCTTCTGGTTTTCAAAACTCCCGAAGTGCTGCTGCACATAGGCAAGCGAACCCAGCAGTCCTTCCTCTTCTCCGCTCCAAAGCGCGACGCGGATCGTTCGGCGCGGTTTCACGTGCAGGGCTGCCAAAATCCGCACGGCCTCAAGCATCATCGAAGAGCCGATGCCGTTGTCGGTCGCGCCGGTAGCGTCATGCCACGAGTCGTAATGCCCGCCGAGCATCACAATTTCGTCTTTTTTATCCGTGCCGGGAATTTCTCCGATGGCGTTGTACGACGTCGTACCTTCCGGATATTCCTTGTTCTGGATATTGACGCGCAGCGTCACTGCCGCGCCATCGGCCATAATCCGCGTGATTCGCCCGTAATCCTCGTTGCGCATAACCAGCGTCGGCACCGCTCGGGTCCAATCGTACGTTGCATTCTGCTGGGCGATGATGATGCCGTGCGCGCGTCCTGCATCGTTCACGCGGACCAGCGCTCCGTTATCCACCAGGAACTGATCCACTTGGCGGGAAACCTCCGCCCGCGTCAACTGGCCTTCCGGCAATTTCGGCTGCTCGGGAAAACGAAACGGGCTCGGATTCTTCGTATCGAAGCGCGACTTCCATTCGTCTTCGGGCCGCCGCATGGGCGCTGGATTCATCTCCTCGGCGACTTCAACATGCCTGCCCACCAAGACGATCGCGCCGTGAACTTTGTCTTTCACGGAGTTCAGGTACGCGTCGAGCTCCGCTTGCGTCGGCTGCTTTGGCGGGGCTGGTTTTGTCGCTGCCGGCATCGGCGGCGCAGCCCACTTCGGTTCCGGCGGTGGTGGAGCGCCTCCGAAAAAGTTGAATCCCGCGCCCGTTGGGGGCGCCATTCCCGGAGGATCGAGCAATACCACCTGCGCGGTGACTTCGCCGTTCGTGCTGGGCGTCCACGCCAGCGGCTTCACCATGAGCTGCCCGTGAAATGGCGTAACTGCTTCGGCCACGAGTTCCATGTTTTCCCAGCCTGGCACCGGCGTCGCCGCGCTCGGCGGCTGAAATGTCCAGGGTTCGAGGTGCGCGTCCGCCAATCCCCACGACGACATTGTTCTTACTGCCCAGTCATCCGCCGCCTTCAGGTTCGGTGTCCCCGTCACCCGCGGGCCGTACACGTCCGCGATTTCATGGATGACCCACATGATCTTGGAATTGTTCGTCTCTTCCGCGCGAATCAGGGTGTACATTTCGGTAAGGCCAGGAGCCTGCGCAGGCAAAGGTAACGCCGCCAGCAAAAGCAAACACACCACACACGCCAACACTTTTCCCACGGTTCCCCCAATGTCTCCGAATATCAATGTTCCTAGATCTCGGTGCAAATGCTCAGCTAACTTGCCTTTGGCATCGACCGGTCGCCCGCCAATATACGCTCGACCGCTCTCCCAGGCAATGCGCCCAATCATCCGCGGGGGCACGGCACGTTTACGCTGAGCTCCGAAGGGCCGTGCCCGTCCGAGCTACTTCGCGGACTTCAACTCAATGCTGACTAAGTTTCGCACCCATCGCGCTGGGCGCTTGTCTTCCGTCACCACCAGCTTGAACGGCCCTGACTTCGCATCCAGTGCCGCACCATTCATCATGTCGGCGACAATCACTTCGCCGGAATGAAAACTCGGATCTGCTTCCGCAAGAGCGATCACTGCTACATAACCGTCCGAACCGGTCGCCACCAGGTACCCGCTGAGCGCCGCGCCGCGCAGGTCGTGGCCGAGTGGAGCTCCCATCTCTCCAAGCAAATCGGCAAGTCGAACGCCAGAATAGCTCTCATTTGCCTTGGAGTGCTCATTGTGCACGGTGACTGTGGTGCGAGGCATAGCTTTCAAGTCGGCGACCTTCAGGAGCAAGTCTTCGTGATACGCATGCGCCGAAATTCGCAACTCATCTTTCGCCGGCGTGGAACTCGACGCCTGGGTACTCGGCGTCGGCGCTGCCTGCTGCGCGAAAGTCCTGCCTTGAATAAAAAAAACAATAAACAGTGAAGCAAAAAACACCACACAGTTCAGTTTGTGTCTATGCTCTTGTGAGATCATGCCGCCAGCATACTGGGTAAGTCCACGGATGTCAGCCCCTTCCGTACAGCAAGTAAAGAAAACTGGCGAGAACTCGCAAACGAGGTTCTCGCCAGACAGATGCGCGTTTTGGATTGATGATTACTGTCCGATAAGTTCCAGCAGCGAGGTTGGAAGGTTTGCGGACGGGGCCGCGAACACCGTGAGCAAGCTGGAAGCATTGCCCATAGCGTAGAATTCATTTGTAAGCGGATTCATAGCCACCGCGTGCACGTCCGAGATGGATCCTTGGTTGGTCAGCAGCGCGTTCGTTTGTCCGTCCAGGATCGCCACCTGGGCGCCACCGGTATCTGCAATGAAAACCTTATTCCGTAGCGGATCCACTGCCATCCCGAGCGGCAAGACAACTCCAGAAACATTTAAGATCGCGTGCGTGGCTCCATCTAAAACAGTTACAACATTTCCGGTCTGGTAGGTGACATAAATTTTGTTCGTTACGGGATTCAGAGCGATAACGTATGGATAAGCCGACACGGATACCTCCGTGACGGTATGAAAGGCACCGTCAATGACACTGATGTTGCTGCTCAGAAGATTCGCAGTATAGATAGTGTTCGTGGTTGGGTTTACGGCGATGGCTTGAGGCAACGTCCCGACAGGTATCGTCGCCATCACCCGGTCTTTATTGCCGTCGATTACCGTCACATTATTGCTGTTTTGATTCGCCACGTATATTTCGTTGGTGATGGGGTTGATCGCAATCGCGCTGGGGCTCGCGCCGACGTTCAGGTTCTTGACGGCATTTGTTGCACCGTTCAAGACCGTTACCGTGTTGTTGCCGAAATTTGCGACATAAAGTTTGTTGGTAACGAGATTGATTTCCATGGCTACTGGATTGACCCCCGCCGCCACGAAGGACACGACGTGAGTGGCGCCGCTGACGATCGCGATATTGTTGTCCACTACGTTGGTCACATAGATGGTGTTGGTGTTGGGGTTGATTCGAATGGCAGCATTCAGCGCCGTTTGCGAAGTCGGCCCCAGCGAAATGAAGGTAGCCTGAAACGAAATGCCGTCGATCTCCGCGACTTCACTCGTGGGCTCGTCCACTACATAGATTTTATTCGTGACCGGATTGTAACTTATGGCCTGAGAGTAAGGGTTCAGCTGGACAGTCGCGAGCTGGGTCTGCGCGCGTGCGATTTGTAAGCACGTTAGAAAGAGCGTGGCTGCAAGAAGGTACCGGCTGAATTTCACAGGAATGGTCATGTTTCCTCCCTTAGGGTTCCAGAGGCGCACGTAGGAATCAAAAAGATTTCACGGCCCATCGCGCGTTCCCTGGCAGTTCAAAAAGGGTATCAGGGGGTACGTCAACGCGGGAGAAATAGTTGCAGAGGTAATTTTAATAGTTACTACTAGGAAATGCGGTTGTACGTGAGAGGCTCGCATGCAAGAAGCAGAGCAACGGCCAGGCAAACGAAAAACGACACGGAATCCAGGTCCTATTTGCACTTTTGAGATTTTACGCTGCAAGCAAGCCACGGAAGCCGCTTCGAGACGGAAAAGCGGAGTTTTTGTACGCAGTTGTCATAGCTGGGACGTCGCCGCGCGCACCCTTTGCGCTCGTTTATAGTCTCCCGTCTTCAAATCTCTCGCTTTGCCCCACCCTCCCAGCTCCAACGCGACACCCAGGCACGCGTCGCGCAACTCGTCGGCATAACTTCGGTCAGCCATGGCGCGGGCCACGACCATTCCGCCCACGCAGAGCGCCGCGATGGCCTGGGCTTGGTCCCGGCGTGGGCTGCTGTTTCCGGCCGAGGTGCGCTCGAGCACGCTTACCATCGCCTTAAACACTGTTTCGAACGCCCGCTTAGTGCTGACACTGCTGCGTGCCACATCCGTGGGCAGCGCTGTCATCGGGCAGGAATTTTCCACGTCCTCAAAATGCTGGCGCGACAAATAGGCGCGTACCACCTGCGGGCCCATATCCCCCGACGACAAATCCACCTTCACTCCCTCCCAGCAGCTCTTCCATTCCGGATCGGTGAAGAAGCAGCCCAGCACCTCGACATACAGATCGCTCTTGCTGGGAAAGTAGCTGTAGAAGCCGCCGTGCGTCAGTCCTGCACCGGCCATGATCTGTTTTAGCGACACGCCGTCAAATCCATGCCGGTTAAAGAGTCGCCGCGCGCTTTGCACAATCTTCTTCCTAACTTCGCGGCTGTGTCCTGCAGGATAAGGCATAGGTCCTCCGGATCTTCGATGCGCCGAAGTATCGCTCAAACAGCATTCTCCCCTCCAGCAAAATATTATCTTGAACATATTTAGGGCTCATGGTCCCATGCCTGCACGGTTCGAAGGGCCTAAGATTCCGCAATATTCGGAGAATAATAATGAGCGATAGAGAGAATCTGTTTCGGTCCGTGACTAATCCCAACCGGCGCCAGATGATTGCCGGTGTGACGATCGCGCTGGGCGGCTTCGGTTTTGCTTCGACCGAAACTTTCGCGCAAGCGGCGCAAGAGATTTCTCATTCCGAGGATGCCATTCATCAAGAGCCCGTCTTCAAAGCGAGCCGCAAGCGGGTCTATGAAGCCCTCACCGACGCCAAGCAATTCCAGAAAGTCACGCTGTTAAGCGCCGCCGTGCAATCGGGCATGGCGAAGGGCAACATCCCTGCGGAGATCGCACCCGAAGCAGGCGGCGCGTTCAAGCTTTTTAATGGGTTTATTGTTGGACGAAACCTCGAACTCGTACCAAATGAACGCATCGTACAAGCCTGGCGAGTGGCTTACTGGCCTGCGGGAGCTTGGTCGATCACAAAGTTCGTTCTGGTTGAACAGGGCTCCGACACCAAGCTGGTCTTCGACCACACCGGCTTCCCCAAAGGCGACGCCGACCATCTGCTCGAAGGCTGGAACGGCAACTACTGGCAGCCGCTGGCTAAATTTCTGGCGTAGGCGTTGCGTGGTAAGTAGGGCCCACTTTTTGAGGCGGCCTACTTTGCTGAGATCCTAAACTCCTTTCGGCGCTTGCGCCCGACCTTTCCACTGTCCGCCCTTGCCCATCCAATACCGGACTGCTGATAGCCATGTCGCATACGTATAGAACAGAGCAGTGAGCGGCAAAAACGGCGCCCAGAGGGGCGAGAGCCGGTAAAAACGCACCGTGGGAAGGAACGACAGAGACATCAGGAGCCAAGACGCGAAACCAAGTATCCGAGCCGTCGAATCGTGCGCAAATAGTAGAACTACTGGCGCGACGTAGGTCAGGAACATCCCCGCCAGCGTCCCGGCCAGGAGTAGGGACGAGTAGCGAAGTTGCGTAAACGCTGTCCGCGCAATGAGATCGCGGATTTCGCCGAATGTTTTGTAGGCACGCAAACTTGTGCTTTTCCTGGTGAGCCCCATCCAGACTGTTCCGCCGCTGGCTTTCACAGCCTTGGCCAGGGCGCAATCATCGATCACCTCGCCGCGAATCGCAGCCAGTCCGCCGATACGCGCAAGCGCCTCCTGTCTCAACAAGATGCATCCGCCTGCCGCTCCCGCGGTGCTCAGCTCTGCATCCGCAATCCACTGGGGCGGATAAAGCATCAGGAAAAAGTAGAGAAACGCTGGAATCAGCGCACGCTCAGGGAATGTGTTCGCTTGGAGCAGCACCATCAGCGACGCCAGATTCAGCTTATCTCGTTCCGCACGCACCACCAGCCGCCGCAGTGTGTCTGGCGCATGAATCACGTCGGCGTCCGTAAACCAATAAAACGAGGGGGCTTCTTCCGCCGTACGGCCAAGCCACCCCGAATCGGTAGCGTCCCCGCTGGACACGCCCGCGTTGAGCGCTGAGAGCTTTCCGGTCCAGTCTGAGGCAAGCGGCGGCGCGCTGACGAGGCGCACGCGGTTGTCGGCTCCGTCCGGCTCGGCAGCTTGCTTGGCGATGGCTGCGGTGGCATCTTCGCTATGGTCGTCCACGACGATAACGGAAAGCTGCCCTGGATAATCCTGCTCGATTAGGCTGGTCACAACTCGGCCAATTGTTTCAGCCTCATTGCGGGCTGGCACTACGGCCATCACGCTTGGCCATTTAGCTAAAATCTTTTCCGCAGGCTTATCTGCATCCAGCCTTCTAATTCGCCAGAACCAGCCGCGCCCAAAGAAGAGATGCAGCCATATCGCTAAAGTGATGATTCCAACGATGTTTGCGATATGCGGATGGAAGAGAGGGGTCATCGATGCGTGCAAACGAATCTCTCATGGCCTGTAACCCTTTGTCACTCAGGAGTGCAATCGCAATGCAGTTTGAAGAAGGCTCTGTATTTGAGGGGTGACTGGATACAGGTAATTCTGCCCACTACGCGCTATTCCTGGACGATGCTTAGGCCTTTTCGGCTGGCGCGCCGGCGGCGCGGTGGATGGCTTTGCGGATGCGTTGGTAGGTGCCGCAGCGGCAGATGTTGCCGCTCATAAAGTCGTCGATGTCAGCGTCGGTGGGTTTCGGTTTTTTCGCGAGCAGCGCGACCGCGGACATGATTTGCCCGGACTGGCAGTAACCGCACTGCGGAACGTCTTCTTCAATCCAGGCTTTCTGAACGGGGTGGGAGCCATCGGCAGAGAGCCCCTCGATGGTGGTGATTTTCTTGCCGCCAACGCTGGAGATCGGTGTAATGCAGGAGCGCGTGGCTTCGCCGTTGATGTGCACGGTGCAGGCGCCGCAGAGAGCCATGCCGCAGCCGAATTTTGTGCCGGTCATGTTGAGAACATCGCGAAGCACCCAGAGCAGCGGCATATCGGGACTGACATCCGTCAGCGTCTGCGACTTTCCATTCAATATGAAGGTGATGGCCATGCGGTCCTCCTACAGCAGACGGATATCGTACAACAACCTGGGATTGATTGAAAATGTACGAAATATAGGGTAGTGGATGACGGAATTGACAGGTGCGGAGGAAGGACGGGCACGGCCCTTCGAGGCTCAGGGTAAACTTGCCGTGCCCCTACGGGCTTCGTCGGCGTGGCTTTTTGGGCCCTATGCTACTCTCTCTTTTGGACTTCAATTCCTAAATTTTGGCTTTCACAAAAATGAAAAAAACGCTTCTTCCGATTCAGGCAGTCGCCCGAAAACTGAAAATTCCAGAAAAATATGTCGAACAAGTTGGACCGTATGGGGCCAAGGTGCGGCTGGAGCTTTTGGCTGACCTCGCTTATGCGCGGCGGGGAAAGTTGATACTGGTGACGGCGACGTCGCCGACAGTTTCGGGAGAAGGCAAGACGGTTACCGCCATCGGCCTGACGCAAGGGCTGGCGATGAATGGGAAGAAAGCGGTGATCACGTCGCGTGAGCCTTCGCTGGGGCCGGTGTTTGGGATGAAAGGCGGCGCGGCGGGCGGAGGGCTCTCGCAGATTGAGCCGAGCGCGAAGATCAATCTGCATTTCCACGGAGATTTTCACGCGATATCTTCCGCGCACAATTTGCTGGCGGCGCTGATCGACGCTCATCTTTTTCACGGTAACGATTTGCAGCTCGACCCCGAACGAATTACCTGGCCGCGCACGATGGACATGAACGACCGCGCGTTGCGGCGGATTGCGGTTTCGCTGGACAGCAAGAAGGAGGGCGGCGGACGCAAAACTGGATTTGTCATCACTGCCGCGTCCGAGATCATGGCAATCGTGGCACTGGCAAAAGATTTGAAGGACTTGCGCAGGAGGCTGGACGCCATAGTGATAGGAGCGACGCGCGACGGAAAGCCCGTGCGTGCAAAGGATTTGCAAGCCACCGGCGGAATGATGGCGCTGCTCGCGGACGCGATTTTGCCGAATCTGGTGCAGACGACGGACGGGACACCAGCGTTTGTGCACGCCGGACCGTTTGGAAATATCGCGCACGGAACAAGCAGCGTCATCTCGCAAGAAATGGGACTGCGGCTGGCGGACTACGTTGTGAATGAAGCAGGATTTGCGGCGGATCTCGGCGGCGAAAAATACTTCGATATCGTTATGCGACAGTCCGGCATCACGCCTTCGGCGGCGGTACTTGTAACGACCGTGCAGAGCATACGAAATCAGGGTGAAGGCGATCTGGAGCGCGGGCTGCCGAACCTGGGAAGGCACCTCGATAATCTGAAAAATTTTGGCGTGCCGACGATTGCGGCGATTAACCGCTTTCCAAGCGACACGGACGCGGACCTGAAGCGACTGGCGGATTATTGCTCGGAACATGGAACGCCGACGGCTGTTTCGGAGGCTTTTACAAGAGGTGGTACGGGAGCAAAGGAGCTTGCGGAAAAAGTGATTGAGTTAATCGACAAAAATCCGTCGCCCATGGTGCGGCCGGTTTACGAACCGGAAGAACCGCTGACCGAGAAAATTCAAAAGGTCGCGCGCAAAATTTACGGGGCAGGCGAGGTGAGCTTCAGCGACCAAGCCAAAGTCAAACTGCAGCAGTTCACGGAGTGGGGATACGCGAAACTTCCCATTTGCATAGCAAAAACGCAGTATTCCTTTACGGACGATCCCAAAATTCTGGGCGCGCCCTCAGGATGGACTTTGCGCGTCACGGATGCGTCCCTATCGGCTGGGGTGGGATTCATTGTGGTTATGTGCGGCAACATCATGCTGATGCCGGGACTGCCGAAGGTCTCACGCGCGGTGTCCATCGACGTGGACGATTCAGGCGAGATCACCGGAGTATGAAATGGCGGCAGCCAGTAATCGAAGCCGCTAGCGCAAAATCTTCGCAAGGGGCCTCACGTGGATTCCAGCACACCCACAAAAATTCGTCTGCTAGTCTATGCGGGCAGAACTGATGCGGTTATCCCAGTTCAGATTGGGATTGTTGGGCATGCGCCAGTGATGCAAGTCTGAGATGCTTCGGTCGGTAGTGGCTTGAGGGCCGCTGAAGTTCGGGTCCTTGTAGATCGTGACGCTGGCCCGGCCCAATATCTGGATCGAGCTAATCTCATCATCCAACCGAACCTGGCGAATATTGGCTCCCCGCTCGGTGCAGAAATATTCTCCGGTGAAGTTCGCATTCTTGTAGAAGCAAGCACCGCTGTGCGGCCGGTTCGACGGGGCGTGCGAGCCGGAATGCCACCACTCTGGCCCATCATCGCGGCCGGGTCTAACTTCGAACCGAGCCTTGCATCCTTTATCCACCCAGATGCCCTTGGAGTCATTGCCCCAGGTTTCACCGCGAACGCAGCGGCCACCGCTGAGTTCTTCCACCAAAACGACACGAGATCGTGGATCAGCAATGGGACAGAATTGAACTCGGCCATGACGAGACTCGCAAACTAAAGTTTGGGCCTGGTCATATTGCCCCGCTGCCTTTTGAGGAACGAACAAACAAAATAAAAATGCGAAAAATACAAGAGCAAGACAAGTTTTTTTCATTAGAATTCTCCGTCAATCGTAGACTTCAACTGCAGTGGCTCGAACATAACACCAAGAATCGAAGATGGGGAAGCGTTCCTGCGAGTCTGTTACCTAAAGTTCCTCGCGAGCAGAATGCCGCGGGAAGCCCACGCTTGCCGGTCGCGGGCGACTCGCATTCAGCCTGGGGCGAGACCTGATCTGGCAATCACGCTAGCACGCATTGCCATCCGAGCCTGTGCTGTTCGGCACATATGGGAAAGGAACCTGAAGGAGGCGCAGTCGGAAACTGGGATAGCACGCACTACGAATCACTCCTGCGTCAAGTTGTCAGGGCTGATGGGACGGCGGATTCGTCTTCAGGTTTCTGCGAAAACAGTGTTGCCGGCCGCGGGCGCGATGTATCGGATAATTATGCAAATAATTTAGACCCAACCCGCATCGACTACATAGCTTTGACTTGTGATGGCGCTGCTGTCGTCGGAAGCCAGGAAGAGGACAAGGCGAGCGACTTCTTCCGGCAAAATCATTTTCTTCAGGGCCTGGTTGCGGAGGATTTCGGCTTGATATTCCTCCGTGAACCATAATTGTTTCTGGCGCTCCGTCTGGATGGCGCCGGGAAGCACGCAATTTACGCGTATGTTATGCGGCCCGAGTTCATGGGCAAGGGTGCGTGTGAGGCCCACAATCGCGGCCTTCGTCGTGACGTATACCGGCAATCCTGTGGACGGAATGATCCAGCTGATGGAGCTCATGTTAATTATGGATCCTTGGCCCGCCTTCTTCATCGCCGGAATAACGGCTTGGCTCGCGAAGTATTGGTGTCTGAGATTCACAGCGATGGCGCGATCCCAATATTCCGGAGTAACTTCATCGATGGAATGGCGAGCGTCGTTGCCAGCATTATTAACGAGCACTCGGATCGTCCCGTGGCGCGCCTCAATCTCAGCGATGGCGGCACGTAGCTTGGCAATATCCGTCAAATCGCATGGGAGAAAAGCAGGGGCGTGAGCACATTTCGAAGAGAGCGCGGCCACCAATGCTTCGGCGCTTTTCCGATCGATATCGAGGAAGGCGACCTGAGAGCCTTGCAAAGCGAAGTGCTCGACTAGAGAAGCTCCAATCCCGGTGGCTCCCCCTGTGATGAGGACCAACTGATCCCGCAAACTCGGATAAACGGCAAATTGTGGTGCGGCGCTCATAGTCCGGTGATCCGTTCAAAGGAAAAGATTTCCAAATGTTGACCGGCGCGTTTTTTCGCGCTCACGGGAACAGAGTCTACATCACGTCCGCGGCTACAAATTGGGATTTAACGTGTGGCTGCGGCCTGCGAAGCGCAAGCGAGGCTATCCGCGCAGGACAGGCGCCACGGAGCGCGGCGGCGGGGCCTCGGTCTCTACGCCGCGCCAGCCTACGGGGCGGCCGCTGACGGCTTCTTTGACCGAGCGGAAAAGGACGACGTACATCAACTGGCGATAATAGAAACGCTGGAGAAGGACGGGCACGAGCAGCGTCCAATCTTCTTTTTTCTCGAGGGCGAAGGCGAGAGCGCAAGTGAGGACGTCGATCAGCAAGAACCCTAGGAAGAAGATGACGGATTTCTCGACATCCGCGGTCGTCCAGAGTTGCGGCAGTTTGGTGATGCGGAACTGCGAGAGGCCCCAGAGCAGCAAAGAGCCGAAGAACATCAGATCTATAACCGGAGAGATCAGCGGCAACACAAGCTGAAAGACAAAGATATTCGGGAGCGCAATCCAGCCGAGCGTGCCTTGCTTGGGGCGGAAGAGCGTGTCGCTGTGTTTCCAAAAAGATTGCAGCGTGCCAAAGGTCCAGCGGAATCGCTGGCGAATAAGGGCGCCGGCGGTTTCGGGGGCTTCGGTCCAGGCGATGGCTTCTTCGTCGTAACTGATGCGCCAGCCGAGGCGGCGGATGCCGATGGTCAGGTCGGCATCTTCGGCGACGGTATCCGCAGTGATGCCGCCGGCAGCTTCAATGGCTTGTTTGCGCCACGCGCCCAGCGCGCCGGGGACGACCGTAATGCAATTCAGAAGATCAAAGGCACGTTTTTCCATGTTCTGGCTGGTGATGTATTCGAGCGCCTGCCAGCGCGTGAGCCAACGCGAGCGATTGCCGACTTTGACGTTGCCCGCGACAGCGCCAACGGTGGGATCGGAAAAATGGCGCAGCAGTTTGCTGATGGCGTCCGGCTCGATCTCTGTGTCCGCGTCGATGGTGACGACGATTTCGGTGTCGGCCTCTCCCAGCGCGCGGTGCAGGGCAGAGGCTTTGCCGCGGTTCACTTGATGGATGATGTGCACGCGCGGATCATTTCCAAAAGAGGCGTCGAGCAGAGGGCCCGTGTTGTCCGTCGAGCCATCATTCACGACGATGACGCGGAGCGACTTCACATCAGAGGCAAGCACTGAGGTCACGGTCTGAACCACGACGTTTTCTTCGTTATGCGCGGGAATCAGCACGGTGACGGCAGGCTCGGGCACGGGCATCACCGCGTGGTCAGGACGCAGCTTCTCGATTAGCGCGAGAATGCCGATGACGAGTGCGCGAGCGCTGACCAGAATGATGCCAACGATGAAGATGGTTGCGATCGTGAACCGAATCCACTGAAAGATGGCGAAGATGAATCCGTCCGCGCGCGCCTCGAAGCGCTCTTGCGCGGAGAGCGGCAGCATGACTTCCGCGCGCGTTTTTCCGAGCAAGTCCGCGATGGATACGAACTGATAGCCGCGGGCGCGCAGAGCGTCGATGATGAGCGGCAGAGCGGCGACCGTTTGGGCACGTTCGCCGCCACCATCGTGCAGGAGGATGATGTTGCCCTTGTCCAACTGGCGCAAAACGTTTTGGACGATGGCCGCCGCCGGCATCTGGTTTTTTCCGTCGGGCGTGCTCCAATCGTCGGGATCGATGCGCTGGCCGATAATCAAGTAGCCCATGTCTTGCGCGAGAGGCAGCTGGGAGACTTCCTCGGCATATTCCGGCTGATGATCGATGCCATAAGGCGGGCGGAAGAGGATGGTCTTCGCGCCAACCGTGCTTTCGATAAGGCGTTGCGTGAGATTCAACTGCCACCGGAGTTCGGTCTTCGAGATTTGATCGAACTGTGGGTGCGTGAAGGTGTGGTTGCCGATTTCGTTGCCGTCGGCGTACTCACGTTTCAGAATGTCCGGGTGTTGATCGGCCGCTACGCCGACGACGAAGAAGACTGCGGGCACATTTTTTTTCTTTAGCACGTCGAGAATCTGCGGAGTCCAACGCGGATCGGGGCCATCATCAAAGGAAAGTACGACCTTCTTTGCTGTTGTGCCGCCGATTTGATCGATGTCGTAGGACAACGGATATTCTTCATAGGTTTCGTCGGTGAAAAGGTCGGTGCCGGGGTCGTACAAGAAACTGCGGCGGCCGGCTTTGGGCGTATCAGCAAAATGCCAAATGTCGCCGTTGCCTTCCAAGGTCAGGTCGGGTCCGGGCGGGATGTCCTTAATTTTTTGACGAGCAGTGTCATCGGGGCGAGTGGCGTCCCAGATGGGCCAGATCGAGGAATCCGAGGAGCCCATCCGCCAGAGGGCGGTCCCTTGCACGCCTAGGCGTTCGCTGGCCCGAAGCTGGTTGTAAGCCGTCACAGCATCGAGTATCCAAACTCTATGAACGTGGCCCTGTTCGTCGGAGTAGGAGTAGTGCGGATTTAAAGAAGTCTCGTCGAAGTCGACGTCGGTCTCCGATTCGTAGGCGTGCAGAAGCGCTTCCTGAACGCTGAACTCGCTGCCGGACCATTGGCCCTTCTTGTCCGTTTCGCCCCAGTCATACGCATAGTTGGCGATGCCAACAACAAGTTTTTGCGCAGGCACGATTTCCAGAAGCTGGCGGAGATTTTCGACAAACCAATCCTGCGCGGCGATGGGGCCGGGCGGCGAAGTCAGCCAGTGCTGGTCGTAATTCATGAGGATGATGGCATCGCACTGTTTGCCAAAAAATTCGTAATCGTAATCGTCGTCGCGCGCGGGGAGCGCGATCATGAGTTTGAGGTTGGAGGCGTGAAGGGAGGTGGCGAGTTCGGCGGCAAACTGCTTGAAGTGAACCTGGCTGGCGTCGGGAACTTCTTCGAAGTCCACGACGATGCCGGACTGGTGAGCGAGAACGGCGTATTCCGTGACATTTTGAATGAGAAAGCGGCGAGCCGCGGGATTAGCGAGAAGAGCGGCCATCTCGTCGATGCGCCAGACAGCGCCGTCGTAGTTATCGAGCATGCCCATCATCGGCAATTCCACGGGAGGATTGAGCGAGCGCATCCACTCGTGAAGCTCGTCGCCTTTCAGAAGAGCGATAGCTTCCGCGGGGGTGGCTTTGACGGGGCGAGTTTGGTTGTGTGTGTAGTCTACGATGGTGAGAGCGCCATCGGGCGTGACGCCGTGCAACTGCTCGGGGATCAGCAGGTCGAGATCTTTGTAATGCTTTTTGAGCGATGCCAGACTGTTAGCATCCCAACTAACGTAAAAGGCTGCGCGGAGCGGGTCGTAGCTTTCCGGAATCTTACCGATATTGGCGACGCGGCGACGGCGGCCTTCACGCCCTACGGCGGGTTTTTTCTTCGCCGCTGTTTTCAGGGCGTGAAAAGCGGGTTTGATTTCCGGCAGGAGGCCGGCGGGAAGCTCGACACTGACCACGATCGTGACAAAGAAATAGGCGAGCAGGAGCGTGAGGAGCGCTCCGGTGATTTCCATGACGCGGCGCGTGCGGCGCCAGCGCGCGCGTTGAGCGTCGTAAAAAATTGGACCGCGTTCTTTCATGAGTGCTTAGAGCAAAGCCTTCGAAAAAGCATGCGTCAATGGATGCGACCCGGCGGTATGGCAGGGAACTGGGCCGTGGGCGAGCCTAGACCGTCTGCGCGATTCCGTCCGCTCTATTGTAAGATGCGTTGCGCTTATGAAGCGAATTTTCTCGCATGCCGTCGCCGCATTAACAGCAGGGCTTTGCCTGCGGCTGTTCTTCACCTTCAAGTTTCCCTTCGCTCCGACCGACACGGCGCTTTACGAGCAACTGGCGACGAATTGGTTGCAGCATCACGTTTATGCCATCACGGTGGACGGGGCACTTGTGCCGGTCGATTTACGTATGCCGGGCTACCCCGCATTTTTAGCCCTTATGTACGCGATCACGGGACGCGCCGGTCCGGACGCACGGCTGTACGTCAAGCTGGTACAAGCGGCGGTGGACTTGTGCACTTGCCTGGTCACGGCGGGTCTGGCGGCTTTGCTGGCGTTGCTTAGGCCCAATCCTGAAAGCTGGCGGCGCGTCTTTATTGTGACGCTGTGGATTGCGGCGCTGTGCCCCTTCACGGCGAATTATGCGGCGGTTCCGATGACAGAAGTGTTTGCGATATTTTTCACGGCAGCTGCTCTTGTGTCGCTGATCGGCCTGATTTGGAGGGAGTGCGGCGGCGAGGCTGCGTTCTTCAAGAGCGACTGGGTAAGACGGCATTCCGAGTCGGTTTTTGCACTCGCGAGCGGGTTTCTGATTGGGTTAGGGACGCTCTTTCGTCCGGAGACGCCGCTTCTGCTGCTTGCGGCGTGGATTTTGCTCGCTTTTATTTGGCTGAGGAATCGGCGGTTTCTCTTTTTTGCGCGGCTCGTGACGCTCTCGGCGGTTGGCTGCATTTTGCCGCTTGCGCCCTGGGCCGTGCGGAATGCCGTGACGCTTCACGAAGTGCAGTTTCTCGCGCCTAAAAATTTGAATATGTCCGGGGAATTCGTTCCGCGCGGATTCATGGCCTGGGAAAAAACCTGGCTTTTTCGCATGAAGGACTGCTTTCTCGTTCCGTGGAAGCTGGACGACGAAGTGATCAATCTGGAAGATATTCCGGCGCGGGCCTTCGACACGCCTGAAGAAAAGGACCGCGTGGCGGCGCTGCTCGAGCAGTACAACAATGACGTGACGATTACTCCTGAGGAAGACGAGGCGTTCGGCCAGTTGGCGCGCGAGCGCACGGCGCGGCACCCGCTGCGCACGTATCTTTGGCTGCCAGTGGCGCGCGCTTTCACGATCTGGTTTACACCGCGGATTGAGTTGCTGCCGTTTTCGGGTGACGTGTTTCCCATCAAAGCGGCGTGGCGGGAAGATCCCATCGATCTGTCCGTGACGCTGAGCTATTTTTTTCTGTGCGTCCTTTATGTTGCGTTCGCGATCTGGGGCGGGTGGCGATTGTGGCGAGAGAAATCCGCGCTAGGGCTGGCTGTGGCGCTGATCTTGGGGTATTTATTGCTGCGCACGGCGTTTCTCACGACGCTCGAAACACCAGAGCCGCGTTACGTGCTTGTCTGTTTTCCGGCCATTTTCGCGCTGGCGGGGCAGGTCTTTGCACGCTCTCCTAAAACGGGAGGTTCGGTTTAGATACGGAGTTGGCGGATTATTTTTCTTCGACTGGTTCGGGATGAATCGTGACGCGGTAAATCTGGGGAAATTTTTCCTTAACACGATCTTCCAGCGCGGCGGTCACGTCATGAACCTGGGTAATGGGGAGCGCGCCTCGCATCGTGCAATGGCAAGAAGCCAAAATGTGATGTTCCACTTGGCGGACACGCACGTCGTGGCAATTTACCAACTCGTCGAATTCGGAGGGCAGGGTATTCAGAAAATCCTCGATCGCTCTGGAGAGCTGCTTCATTTCGCCGGCGCCGGCATCAGGAGTGGCGATGTGGCGGCCGAGCGGCTCGATATGAATGTTTACGTCTGTTGAGCCGTCGCGCAGTTTGCGAATCCCTTCTTCGAGTTCCGTGGCCTGGCGATGCGCCTCTCGCAAGCTGAGATTTTCGTCCACTTCCAAATGCAGCTCGATGAAAAGTTGGCCCGCGTGTTGCAGTGCTGTGACGTCGTGAATAGCCAAACCCATGCGCTGCGCGACGGCGCGAATGGCCTCGAAAAGGTGCTCGCCCTGTGGTGCGCGCGGTTCTGCGTGCACCATGACGTCTGAGGGGACAATCTCGCCGATGCGTTTCTCGATGGCGTCGCTCAGGGCGTGCACCTGCTCGAGGCTGGCGGTGCGCGCCACACTGACGGTAGCATCCACGAAATGCCGATTGCCCGCGCGGCGGACGCGCACGCGGTCGACGTCCAGAACTCCGTCCATACGCCCAACCGCCATCGCTATTTCCTGCTGCAAACCCTTTGGAGCAACATCCAGCAGCGCATCCAGCGTTCGCTTGCCGAGCTGCGAGCCAACCCACAGGATAATGGCGGCAACGGCGAGGCCTGCGAGCGCGTCGGCGTAGGCAAGCCACGGCAAGTTCCACGTTTCGCCGGCCCAGACGAGGCCAATGCCGGAAATGACGACGATGGTGCTCCACACGTCGGTTGAAAAATGGAGCGCATCGGCTTCCAGCGCGTCACTCGAGTATTTTTGGGCAACATGCTTGAGCGCCCGCGCCCGGGTTATGTCGATGGCTAGCGCCACGAGTAGCACGAGAATGGCTGTGATGCTCGGCTGAATATGGACGCTGTGGAAAAAGAGCCGGTCAAACGCTTCGTAAATAATGTACAGCGCGGTGAGGAGCAAGAGCGCCGTTTCGACGAATGCGGAAAAATTTTCAAACTTGCCGTGGCCGTAGGGATGGCGTTCGTCGGCCGGTTCATCCGAGACGCGCACGGAGAGGAATGTGATGACCGCAGCGAGCAGATCCAAGCCGGAGTGCAGGGCCTCGGAGAGCACGCCCAAGCTTCCCGTGCGGATAACTAGAAAAGCCTTCAAGGAAACCAGCAGCACCGCCGAGCCAACGCTCAAGAGTGCGGCGCGCTTCTTTTCGCGCCCTTCCTCGAATTGATTGATCTTTGCCACTGTCCGCCTAGACTACCTTAAGTCCAAGATTTCCCTGAGCCCGGAACGCTCAGGCGAAGGACCTGACCGCCCGGGGGCAAAGGCCTGAAAATTCCGATTCACGGCAGGTTCCATTTTCGCGCAGTTATCTTTGTTAGGCTGTCCGGCTCATCGCTTTTACACTATACTGGCCGAAGTTCTTCAAACATTAAGTTATCGAGGTCTAACATGCGAACCCGATTTCGGTGGATCTCTAATACTGCGCATAAGCCAAGCCACGCCGGGATTGTTCTGCGGGCGACAGCGGTATTCCTGGCTGTTATCTCCACAGCACGGGCGCAGTCGGTCGCGAACTCCGATCCCACGTACGTGGCTCTGCGTAATCAGGGCTTGGGGACTGAAGCCGTACGGGTGACAAACTTCGATCTGAAGCGCGACGCGGGCACGTTTCGACTGATTTCCGGCACCGTTTGTTTTGTTCCTCCGGTGAATGGGAAGGTGACCGGCGGCGTATTCACTGGCGACGGTATATTTCTGCTCACGCCACCCACCGAAGCCGAGCGAAAGAGTCTGACGTATTTGACGAAAGAGGAAGAGTTCAACGAAAAGTTCGACAGGCTGGTTCTGCGCTTCACCGACTCGACGTACGACGAAATCAAGAAGGCTGGCTCGTCCTCGACAGAAGGCTGCGACGCCGGGATGCTCAAGGACAGCCAGAGCACGATGCGCCACAGAATAAAACACAATCTTGAGATAGAGATTCTCGGTGAGGTGCTGAGTCCCGACCCCCGAGGGTTATTCGTCGCGTTCATCCACGGCAAGCGCTACAACGATAAAGAGATCTATTCGCTCGACCCCAATCAGGATTCAGACCAGGTGGATTTCTGGACCTATGACGAGAACAAATGGGGTGACTGGGCTTCCTTCAAGTTTACGGAACGCCGCCCGAGGGAGTCCGTCGGAAGAAACATCCAAATTGAACATCACCTGCTCGACACAACCTTGGAAAAGAGTGGCGAGCTTTCCGGCAAAGCCACAACCACTTTTACGTCACTGCGCAGCGGGCTCCGCGTGATTCCGTTCTCTCTGTTCCCCACCCTTCGAGTTCAATCGGTTACTGCCGACGGCCAGCCCCTTTCCTTCATACAGGAAGAGAAGAACGAAGACGCGGATTTCGCGGTGATCCTCCCTAAGCCGCTGGCAGCCGGTGAGAAGTTCTCCGTCACGACGACCTACAAGGGGAAAGATGCGGTAAGCAACGAGGGCGGCGGCAACTATTTCCCCGTGGCCAGGCAAAACTGGTATCCCAATAGCAGGTCTTCGGCATTAGGGGAGTACGCCAGCTATGACATGACCTTCCGAATTCCCAAGGGGATGAAGATCGCGGCAACGGGGGCGCGGATTAGCGATTCGGTCGAAGGCAACCAGGATGTCAGCGTGTGGAAGAGCGAGGCTCCGCAGACGGTTGCCGGATTCAATTTTGGGAAATTCAAGGTTGAGGAAGCGAAGCTAACCAAGCCAGAAATGGATATCCAGTCTTTTGCGAATGAAGAACCGCCATCCTGGGTCTCGAGCCTGCAGCACGTGGCAGACGGCGACATGCCGGGACAAGGCGGACGCAGCGAAATGGCTTTGGGCACGATGACCACGACTTCCCTCAATAAGAAGGCGCTTGCGGAAGGGGAACTTGCCGTTCAGATCTACACGGATTTTTTCGGACCGTCGTCGTTCACGCACCTGCAGATTACCCAGCAAACGGCTTGCAACTTTGGCCAATCCTGGCCTGAGCTCGTATGGATTCCGCTTTGCTACTACTTCGACACAACCGTGCGGCATCAGCTGGGGATGGATTGGGGGGATCGCGGCTACTGGAAGGTCGTTACACCGCACGAAGTCGCGCACCAGTGGTGGGGACACACTGTGGGTTTCAGCTCAGGCCGCGATCAGTGGATGAGCGAAGGATTCGCCGAGATGTCCGCTTCGCTCTATCTTAGCATTATTGAAAAGGACCAAAAGAAATTCCTGAAATTCTGGAGTGATGAACGAGAGCTGCTTACCGAACGCGACGCGCAGGGGTACCGGGCCATCGATGCCGGCTCGCTTACGATGGGATACCGGGCCAGCAACTCTCGTACGGGCGTGGGCATCACACGGCGGCTTATTTATCCCAAGGGCGCCTTCGTGCTGCAAATGATCCGCATGATGCTGTTCGATGGCCGCACGGGCGGGGATAAACAGTTCAGGGAGACTATGCAGGATTTCGTCAATACTTACCGGGGAAGAGCGGCTACGACCGAAGACTTCAAAGCGATGGTGGAGAAGCACATGAGCCGGGGGATGGACTTGGATGGCAACCACAAAATGGACTGGTTCTTCAACCAGTACGTTTACGGGACAGGCGAAGCGCAGTACACGTTCCATGCGACGACGGAAGCCACTTCGGACGGCAAAACCCACATCAAGGGAGAGATTACCCGCACTGGAGTTCCCGATACTTGGAAGGATGCCATGCCTCTATACGCTCATGTTGGAGATAAGACGGTGAAGATGGGACTGATTTCCGTGACACATGCAACCGAGCCGTTCGACTTCACAATCTCAGGCAAAGTCGACCGCGTATCGATCAACGACAATCAAGATATTCTGGCAGAAGTGAAGCAATAAAAAGGGGCGAGGAAGCAAAGGCGAAAAGAAACGTTGAAGATGTCCGTTTTGTATCGATCGATTCGCCGAAGCTACGGCTTGGCGTGGGGAATAAAGCGAAGCGCCAGCGAGTTCATGCAGTAGCGCAGGCCGGTGGGCTTAGGGCCGTCGTCAAAGACGTGCCCGAGGTGAGCGTCGCAGAGAACGCAGGTCACTTCGTCGCGCTGCATTCCAAAACTCAAATCTATTATTGTCGAGACGTTTTCTTTGGCGATGGGTGCCCAGAAACTCGGCCAGCCTGTACCCGAATCGAATTTCGTATCGGAACTGAAGAGCGCGTTGGCGCAGCAGACGCAGCGGTAAAGGCCTGGGTCGTGGTTGTTGTAGTGCGCACCGCTGAAGGCCCGCTCGGTGTCGGCGCGGCGAGTGACATCAAATTCGTCGGAACTCAGCAATTTGCGCCAGTCGGCGTCGCTCTTGATTACTTTTGCTGCGGTCTCGACGCTCAAGCGCGTTCCGTCATCCGCGAATTTCACGATTTGTACAGGGCCGGCGGTTTCGCCCTTTGCCGGTTTATTATCGGCAAGCGCAAAACGGCAGGCGCGCTGAACGCCGATGAGCAGACCGCAAGCGCCGATAGTTGCAGTGCCAAATATTAAGCCGCGGCGGGTCAGCTCGCTCATGATTCCAGTCTTCGCAGGCGTGCAAGCCTGCGGGATTTCTCAGCGCCAGTTTCGCGATCAGTCCGCGTTCATCGGAGGCGCGGGAAGCAATGGCAAGCGCTTGGGTTCTCCGCGCGCGCCACGCACTTCCAGGTCGTCGAAGAGAAGCGAGGGAGCCACGAGCGAAGCGGGCAATCCGTTTCGCGCCGACCCAAACGCGCCGAGTGCGGTTCCGGCAAACCCCGATTCCTGGCTCTGCATGTAGTTATAGACGAAGTCGTCGTTGCCAATCCCGCCGAGGTTTCGCAGCATGCGCGTGTTCAGTCCAATAATTCGCGCACCGCGAACCATCTCTTCGCGTCCGTCCTCCGGATAGATTTTGAAGACGATGAGTGGAAGGCGGTCGCCGGTGCCAGCGCCTCCGCCAAAGCTCGCCAGCAGCTCAGAGAAGTCATCCTGGTGGAGCAAGCTGATGGAGGGATTGTCCATCTCCCGGACTAGAAGGCAGTACGGCAATTTTTCCGAGCGGCATTCGTCGAGAAACTTTTTCTTCAGTTCAGCCGGCGATAGAGTTTCCGTCGATGAGAAGAACAGATTGCTCATGGTGGGCTTGGCGTCGTTTAAAAACGCCGAACGCCCGTGACCGTTGGAATTGTCGGAGTCTGGACCAGGCCGGCGAGACATCAAGAGTTCTTTGGCGTTCCCCCTATCCACAATCGTGACTTTCTCCGCCCGGACGCCTTCATCATCCACCGCGTAAGCGCCTAGCAAAGCCGTTCCGTGAGATTCCTTCGCGCCCGGATCATCGATCAAGGAGACGCCCGGGGGCAGAACACGTGCGCCCATGCGGCCGACCCAGTCGCTCTTTCCGCCTAGTCCGGTGAGAAGCTGTTCCATGACTGGAGTGAAGGAGACCGGCGGCCGAGCGCCGTTGATCGCGGGTGTAAGCACCTGGGCCAGAAGCGGAGCAGCGGCGCGAGCTTCAAAAAGCACTGGGCCGGTGTAGTCTTGCGCTGGTTGCGCCGCGCGCATGGCCATCAACTCGCTGCCGGTCACGTTCAGAGCCTTGCGAACTGCATCCGCGGTCGGCAAATCAGCGGGCTTCGGAGCGTAGCTAGCGTACATGTGATTGATCTGCATGCCATCGTCGGCAAGCGTGTTCATGCCGGCTTCGATGGCGGCGAAGCAGCGGTTGGTGCGGATTTCCGTACCTTCGCTGGTGAGCAAATATTCCGTGGCATAAACCAGGTAGTAGGTCACGCGCGATTCGTAAATTTGCGGAAACGCGCGCAGGGCGCCGGAAGTTTCGCGTGCTTCCTGTTCCCAGTTGCGATTACTCCAGTCGGGCGTCACCAACGGATCGATGAGCTGCAGCGGCGAAGCTTTCGAAAAATCGTCGATGTCGGACTGGCGAGCAAGGCTGCTCAAGTAGGCTTGCTTGCGAGAATAGGTTTCGACAGCTTCCTTAAAGGCCTGGTCGGTGGCGATCCAGAGGTCCTGACGCAGGGAATTGTAGTCGCGGTCGATGCCGACGGAGCCGGTAGGACCGATAAAGCCGCGGAAGCCGTCGTCGCTGATGAAATTCGAGCTGTCCAGCTTGTAGTCGCCAATGCGCGCTTCCACATCCATGAAGCGGTTGCGGGTGTGATTCGTGGAGACCAGAGCGCCAAATTCAGCGACGACTTCGCGCACGTCGAGATCGAGCAGCCGATATTCCACGTAGTAGGGGCGCTGAGGCTTTGGCGTGCCGGGGATTTGCAGTTCGAGACGCGTTTTCGAGCGCGCCATTTCGTCGCGCATGGCTTGCAGAGTGTGATCGTTGTCCGCTGGAGCTTGCGCGCGGGTGGCGAGGCTGCCAGTTAGCGTGGCGGCGAGAAGCGTGAGTCCTGCGAAACAGAAAGCGCGCTTCATTGCTGGCCTCCCGTCTTCAAAGGATCATGCGCGGGCGGCGGAAGAATCGGCGGCCGGTCCGTGGAAGCTTCTTTCTTCTGCACTTCCAATTCCGAGGTCAGAATGGCGGGCGAGGCGGCGGAAACTGGGACGGAGCCGGACTCTGCGCCGCAGTAACCGTTGAACACTTCCGGTGTGTCTCCGGTGGCGACGATTTTCGTGAGCGCGGCAAGCGGCGTTCCGACGATATCCACGCCACGAACTAATTCATCCGGCCGTCCATCGGGGAACACCTTGTAAACGACGAGCGGAAGAACTTGAAAGGCCTGGGGCTGTCCGCGTCCGGTGAACGTAAAGCCTCCGGCGATGTCATCAATCAGCAGTCCGAATGGCTTTCCCTGCGCTTTGATTAGTTCGATCAACTTTGCGCGCAGTTGCGCGTTTGTGAGCGTCTTGCTGCTTTCCACGATCAAATTGCCCTGGCGGGAAACCGGTGTGGCGCCTAGCTGGCGGCGTCCATGGCCGTTCGACGTTGGGAAGCCGACGAGCGGCGAGCGCGACATTTCAAAGCCTTTCAGGACTCCGTGATCGACGAGCATCACGCGCTGCGCCGGAACACCTTCGTCATCGAACTGGTAGTAGCCCAGCAAGTCTTCCGAGCCGAGCTTCTTCATGGTGGTGTCGTCCACGATGCTCAAAAATGTGGGTAGGATAGGCTCGCCAACTTTTTTCGCGAAGGTCTGGCCTTCGGCGGCGTCTTTTTGGCGATGGCCCTCGGCGCGGTGGCCAAAGACTTCATGGAAAAAGACGGCCGCCGCGCGTCCGGTCAAAAGCGCCGGTCCGACGGACGGCTCGTTAATCGGCGCGGCGACGAGACCTTCCAGTTCCTTACGCATCGTTGCTTGCGCGGCGGCCACGGCCTTGTCATCAGGCGCGTCGCTCGGATTCACCCAGTCGAAATTGTAGTAGCGATCGATATCCATGCCGTCCGGCGCTTTACCTTGAATGAACAGCTCGAGGCGGTAGCGAATCTGGCCGAATTGCAGCTGGGTTCCTTCGCTGGTCACTTGCATCACGTTCTGGGCCTGGGCCGTGAAAGTCACAATCGAATTGATAATCGCTGCGGATTCGCGGAACGTGCGGGTGTAGGCGCGTACCTTTTCTTCCCACGGCTTGCGGTCCAGCGTGAAAGAAACCTCGGGGCCGATGTAGGTATGCGGCTGCTCGTGAGAGAAATCCGGAGCGCGGTTTTCAACCGAATCAACCTTAACTTCCTTGCCCGTCTTGATCTTGATGAGGGCTTCGGCGGCGGCGCGGTATTGTTCGTCAGTCTCGAGCCAGACGGCTCGTCGGAGAACGCCCGGATCATCGTCGAGCGGGACGGAAGTGCCCGGGCTGGCGCTCGTTTGTGTACGCTCGCCGACTTTGTGCGTGTCATCCGTTTCGTATGTGCCGGTGCGCACGGAAACTTCCAGCCAGCGGTTGCGTCCTTCGGTGCTGTTGAGTAGCGCGCCGTTTGAGCCGGAGACGTCCGCGCGCTGCGTATCGGTGATCGTGTAGCCGAGGTAGTACGCAGGCGGGTCTTGCGATTTGAGCGTCTTCATGGAGCGCTCAAGCTCAGCTTGCAGCGCAGCAAGTAGCGGAGATTTCTTGGCCTGCGCATCAGGAGGTGGCGCGGCCTGCGTCACAGTCACTGCGATGGGCGTTAGGGCAGCCACGAGGGCGAGACCGCACAAAAGAGAATTCAGGTAATGACGGACAGAAATTTTCAAGGATTGCCTCACTTACAGTTAGACGGCACAGCCGAACATCCAGTGTACGCTACCGCGGGTAACGGCACAAAATGAGGGTCTCAATGCGTCTCTAATATCTAATGACATTAGTTTGACGGTTGCCGGACCCCGCGAGTTGCACACGTGTGAAAACAAAGAGCCCTGGCTGCCAGTGGCAGCCAGGGCGAAAAAAGGTGGATGTTTCGAAGCGGTCGGGGAGTTTAGCCGCAGTTGGCAGGAGCGATTACGCAAGGATTCGTTATTACGGGAGGGGGAGGCGGGCTGTGACGTGTTGCGACAACCGCAAAGACCACGATCGGAACGGCGGCTACGACCCCGATCATAATGCCCAATCCCTTGCCAATGTGTCCGGCGTTTTCGAAGCCGCTGCTGCCTGGCCGCGGGCCTACTTCCGTGTCTTTGCTGCCTGCGACAAGCACGTCGAGCGGTGCTTGTGTCGGCGGCGCCGGCGTCTCATTGTTTCCGTTGCGCAAGGTGGTTAGCTGGCCCGCCTTCAAGAGCACGCAGACACCCGCCAGATTGCAGACGCGTACTACGCCCTCGTAGGCGATCACATTCATCACGTTGTTCTCATAGCCGACGTAAAAGTCCGTGCCCACCACGCCGGCGACGCCAGCCGCGGTGTGAACCTCAAATTTGCCGTCAGGTTTTGAAATCTTCTGCGCTTGCGTACGGAGTTTTCCGTAGGCCAGCTCAAGATCGGTTTGCTGCGCTCCAGTGTCGTGCTTCACGACCTTGATCGAAGAATCGGAGCCGACGTTCAAGACCGAGCCATCCTCAAGCGCGATTCGCGCGCGCCCCTCGGTCTTGGTATTCACCAAGTCCTGCCAGTAGACCTCCGTCTTCGCGGAAGCGTTGAGGTTCTTCGAGCCGCGGGCAATGCTCACCGCGGGTATGACACGAGCCACTTCGCCAGCCTTCTGTCCGCCAGTTTGTGGCTCGGCAGAAATATCCGTGGGAATAGTGATGATCAGCGAAAGCAAGAAGGCCAGACCAAGTGCACAGGGGGATTTTGTCTTCATCGGGGACTCTCCTAAAAAGGTTGCCGTAATCTGCGTTATCTATTGTTGTTACTGGAGACCGATTGACCTGTCAATTGAAAACCCAGAGTAGATTGCGCAGTCACTACACCCCGTTTGAGCACTTGCCTTTCTTGGCTGCGCCCTCGGACATTCCCACACCATGAATCCTCCTGCAACAGCTATTTACCCGGGCTTGCCCCGCGCCCTATTCCGAGCAGTAGAAGAGAGCCGCAGCCATGTCGTCATGGGGAGCACGCCCCCGGCTGAAGGCCTCCGCCGCCAGGAAGATAGCTTGCAGGAGGTGTGTGGGAGAATCAGCAAGGTGTTCCTCGCAGATCGCCACGAGGCGGTCCGTCCCGAAGCTCTCCTCGTCCATGTTCATGGAATCCGTGACTCCGTCGGTGCAGAAGAGAACGGAGTCGCCCGGCTCGAGGCGCAGCACTGTGGCTTCGTAACTCGCGCATGGCCAGAGTCCGGGAGGAATGCCGGACAGCTTGAGCAGTTGGCAACCCTTGCGGCTGAGATGCAGTGGCCCCGGCATTCCAGCGCTCGAGATTTGAATCTCGCGAGTGGATGGATTGAACACCGCGTATTGTAGGGCGGCGTGCCGCGCCGGCAAGCCGCGGATCATCAGACGCCGGTTCATGGTGGCAAGCACCTGATCCGAGGAAATTCCCGTTTTGTGCACCCCGCGCAGCGTTCCGACTGCTAGAGCTCCAAAAAATGCGGCGGGAAGGCCTTTTCCGGAAACATCGCCGAGGTACAGGCCGATGGAGCCGTCGGTTAGTTCAAAATAGTCCAGAAAATCGCCGCCCACCACCGAGACTGGCTGAAATTGATGAGAAATCGTCACGCCGCGCGAACACAGCGATTCCCTAGGAAGCATCACGCTTTGGAGCGCGCGAGCCTCTTCCAATTCCTCTTCACGCAATTTTTCGAGCGCCTGCAGCTCGATGGAGGGCGCAAACGTGTTCATTCAACAATCCAAGGGAGGGGTTTTACACCGCGAAGAGGGATCGGCGGTGAGAGGAGTTTAGCAAAGAAGCCAGTGGCCCAGTGGAAGAAGAGTCGTGTTGTTTCCTCGCGCACGCGCACCTTGCTCCAGTCTTGCAACTGGTGTGGCGCAGCGCCAAAATTCCTATATGCGAGGCCTCGTCACAATTCTCCTCGGTGCTGCGCTTGTATTTGGCATTTATCATTTCTATTTCAAGAAAATGCCAACCACCGATGAAGGCACTGCGCCCACGCAGGCGATCAGCCTTATAGGCGTCCGCGAGGACCTCATAATGATTGCCCACGCGGAGAATAACTACATTGGGCTAAACGGCCATTGCGTTTCGCTCGATGAACTTATCTCTTCCGGTACGCTGGCAATGTCACATCCCGACCGAGATGGGTACACATATTCCGTCCAGTGCTCTGGGAATGAGTTCACTGTCACGGGACGGCACGCTCCGGCCGCAGCGGGTTCGCCCATTCGGTACCCCAACTTCGCGACTGACCAAAACATGGAAACCCACGAAGTAAACTAAACGATCCGCAAGGAATTCCGATCTCCTGCCTGCGCTTTAAGCCGTTGCTTCCCGCATCCTTCCGGGGAACCTTTCCCATAAGAGCTTCGTACCTTCTAATGACGAGAATTCCCTCGCTATAAATCGCGCTTCCGGCGCATCTTAGAAGGAGCAAAACATGGGCGGAGATTTGATCGGATTGGTGGCAGTCACGCTGGGCATGGGCGTCCCCCTCGGCGCGTTATACACCTATTACCGCGTGCGAAAATTACGAAGCGAAGAGCGGCTTGCCGCCATCGCAAGGGGTGTCAACATTCCTCTCGAACCGGAGCTCTCGCAAGCGGACCACTCCCGCCGTTCGGGACTTTTACTGATTGCCGGCGCTCTCGGCTACATCGTTACCTTCGGATTGGTCGCAGCCATACAAGTCGATCGCGATTTCTGGTCGGCGGCAGCATTTGGCATCATCCCGCTTGCCGTCGGCGTTGGCTACTTCCTCGATTTCACGCTGATTCGGCGCGATCATCGTGCTTCCAGCTAACCCGGCTGTTTGCCCAATCAAAACTGCAGGAAAGCGGAGGGTATTGCTGACGTCGATCGCGGTGGCGACGTTCGCGCCATCTCTTGAGGTCAAGCTGAGTAAAAATGTGTCCCGGCCTCGGGTCATGGCGTGCGCTTTTGATCCGCTACGAGGACGCCTGCTTCGGCATAGTCCGTTGCCGGCACGTCGTGGAACGACACATGAACATTCTCTCGTTTCGCGCGTCCGTCTTCGACCAGCACGGCGGTGACGCGCTCGGCGATCTTGCGCTTCATCTCGGGCGTGCGTCCTTCCACCCAGGTGATCTGCACATGTGGCATATCGATTCCTCCTTAGAACAGGCTATTTCGGAAAACTTGCAAGAAAATCAAGGCATTCTACAGAGCTTTCTAATGTACGGGCGCTCTCCGCAGGTACACGGGAATGCCCCGGCTGTGGTGGGCAAAGCATAGCGCCGCCTGTGTTAGTATTACAGACCGATGCATTCCGCCATTCCTCGCCTTATCGAGCTCCAGCGTGTCGACCACCTGATTGCCGCGGTGCGCACCGAGATTGAAACGTTTCCAAAACGCATCCGCGAAGCCGACGCCAAGTTGAGCGGCGCTCGCGCAGCCTTGGCCGCCGCCAAAGAAGGCCTCGTCAAGAGCCAAGCAGAGCGGAAAAAATTCGAATTTGATGTGCAGCAGTGGAAAGACCGCGCGAAGAAATACCGCGACCAGAGCGGTGCCGTGAAAACCAACGAAGCATATAAAGCACTGCAGCATGAGATTACCAACGCCGAAGCGGAAGTCGCAAAGGCCGAAGACGCGCAGCTCAATGTGATGATGGCTGGCGAAGAGGCCGAACGGCGCGTGAAGCACGCCGAAGCGAATCTCAAGGAAGACGAAACGGCGGTCGCAAAAGAGAGAAAAGAGATCGAATCGCAGCAAGCCGAGAAGAAGAAACAGCTGGAATCGTTGCTTGCCGAGCGCGAGCGCGCCCTGGCCCCGATTCCTGAGGATTTGCGCGAACTCTATGCGCGCATTGCTAAACGCCACCATGGCGCCGGGCTCGCCGAAGCCCGCGATGGACAGTGCCGCGGCTGCGGCATGCGCGTGCTGCCGCACACTTTGCAGGAGCTGCGCCGCGATCCCAATGAAGAAATTTACCGCTGCGAGTCTTGCGGCCTGATTTTGTACACTTTAGAGCCGATTCCGTTGCCGGACCCTGCTGCCGGCTCGGGTCACGCCGCTTCTTCGGCTTCTAACCATTCCTGATGCCACGCCTTCCAAAATCTACTCGCGCTGCCGGTGACGGTCTCTTCGGGGACTCGCCCGCCGACCAAAAAAACGCTGCGCCTGCGCATCAAGCGAACATTGACGGCGCGGCGCGTGGAAATCCCGGCCCCGCTTCGTATGGTGTCGTGATTCGCGACGGGCAGGGCGAGCTTGTCGCCAAGCTGAAGAAATACATTGGCCGGATGACAAACAATGTCGCGGAATACTACGGCCTGATCGCGGCGCTCGACTACGCGGAGTCGCACGGCATCCGCGCATTGCGCGTCGAGAGCGATTCGGAGCTGATGGTCAAGCAGATGCAAGGGCAGTACAAAGTGAAGAGCGAGGATCTGAAGCCGCTTTTCGAGCGCGCCAAGAAAATGTCGATGGGCTTCACATCTTTCCGGATCGATCACGTCTATCGCGAGCAAAACCGCGAAGCCGATGCCCTGGCAAATGAAGCGCTTGATGAAACTTCTGGCGCGCCCAGTGCTCCAGGAGCGCCGGCGAAAGCCGCGGTCGCCGATGCCAAACCCGGTCCGCGCTGGATTCAGGCGCGATTCCGCAGCGGGATTCTTTATCCGCTCGAAGATATCGATCTTCCCGATGGAACCGAGGTGCAGCTCGTACTTCGCCCCCTGAAGCGCCCGGCTCCACAAAAATAGCGTTTGGATTATTGAGAGTTACTTCAGCGCGTAAGAGCGATAAAGCGTATCGCGTTGCGCGGGCACGAATCCCGCATCGGAGATGATGCGGCGGAGTTCGTTTTCATTGGTGCGGTTTTTTACACCGGCGGCGAACACAACGTTTTCTTCGATAAGGATGCTGCCAACGTCGTCCGCGCCAAACTGCAAGCCGACCTGGCAAACTTTAATGCCGGGCGTCAGCCAGCTAGATTGGATGTGGTCGATGTTGTCGAGGTACAGGCGGCTCACGGCGAGTGTCTTCAAATAATCGACGGCGGTAGTCTCCTGCACTTTTTTCCCGAGCGCCGTATTTTCCGCAGCGAACATCCAGGGAATGAAGGCCGTGAACCCGCCCGTATCTTCCTGAATGCGGCGCAAGCGTTCGAGGTGATTCACGCGGTGGCGCAGCTCTTCGCCGCAGCCGAACATCATTGTCGCGGTGGTGCGCAATCCGAGCGAGTGCGCCGCGCGATGGACTTCTTCCCAATCGTCGCTGGTGCACTTCAGTCGGGCGATTTTTCCACGGATTTCGTCATCGAGAATTTCCGCGCCGCCTCCGGGAATGGACTGCAACCCGGCATCCATCAGGCGCTGAATCGTTTCTCGCACGCTTAGCTCGCTGACTTCCGCTATGCACAAAATTTCGGGCGCGGAAAAACAGTGCAGGTGTACTTGCGGAAAGCGTGCTTTCAAGGAGCGCAGAAGATTTTCGTAATAACCGATCTGTAGGTCGGGATGCAGCCCTCCTTGCAGCAAAATTCCCGTTCCGCCGAGTTCGAGCATCTCCTCGATTTTCTCGTAGATGGTTTCGAAGGAAAGGATGTAGCCGTCTTTTGCGCCGAGCGGCCGGTAAAACGCGCAGAACGAACAGTATTCCGTGCAGAAATTTGTGTAATTGATGTTGCGGTCGATCTGATAAGTCACGACGCGCGGATCGTTTTTCTTGAGACGCAGTTGGTGCGCGGCCATGCCAACGCCTACCAGGTCGTCGGATTGCAGCATGTCGATCGCTTCTTCTTTGGTCAGGCCCACGTTGTTCCTTCGCGTCGTTGCGTTCCTATTCTAACGAATGTACCTTCTAAACTCTAATCGTAGGGGCACGATGTATCGTGCCCCTACTTCGCCGAAACTTGAGCCGCTTCCTTGGCCGCGGTTGCCCACTCAATTTTCTTTTCGCGGTCTATCAAACCCAATTTTGCGGCTTCCTGGAAGTAACGTTCGAGGCCACGGCGATTTTCTTCACCGAGAGAAAAATCGATGTTGTGGCGCAAGTAGGACTCGAGGGCCTGTTGCGGCAACTCCAGTTCGCGTGCCGCTTCTAGGCTAATGGCCGCGATCTGATTCAGCCCGAAGTCGCGGGATGCTGAAAAATCCGCCAGCACCTCCGGAGTCGTAACCTCCGGCCTTGCGGCCCACACCGCCATCACTGCGGGCAGGCTCGAAAATTTGCGCCATTCGCCAACCACGTCATAGATATGAAATATTTCCGCGCCTTGAATTCCAAGTGTAGCTGCTTGGCACACCGCTCGCCCTTGTGGGCTGACCGTGCTCTTTTTCTCTATGGCCACGGAAATCCGTAGCGCTGGGTCGCCGATAAGCAGAGCAGCGTCAGCTCTTTCCAGCATCGCGCTCAAATCAGGCTCGGTTTCAAAAAACTCGGGATCGATCTTCCAATGCTCCGCCGCCAGAATTCGCGTCAGGGCCTGCGTGCTGCGCGAACTGCGGTCCAGCGCGATGCTGCGCACCTGTTCAATGGGTTTCTTTGCGATGATCAGCAGGCTGCGCACACGATTTTGCGAAGCGATCGCCAAGTCCGGCAAAACCACCAATCCAGGGATGCGCTGGTATTCAATCGCCGGAATGATGGCAATGTCCGCTGTCCTCGCACGCAGCGCTTCCGCGCACTGCGACGGCACGGTGAACGACAAATCGTACTTCCCGGCCAACGGCCCGTTTGTAAACCCCCAAACGAGCGGCGCGGTGTTCAAGTACTGCACAATCGATATGCGAAGTTTTTGCAATTTCGAGAGTCTCGCGATTTCGACCAAGTATAGCAGAGAGGATTTTCCTCCGCGCCAAGCGTCTTTTGTTGTAAAACGTTCCTTCCATTCGGAGGCGCTGAAAATGCTGAAACGTTCCTGGTGTCTTTTCCTGCTCTGTTTTCTGTGTCTGCCCTTTGCCGGCGTCGCCGCCAACCCCGATGCTGCCGAGACGCCGACAATCGCGGCGAAAACTGCCGGCTCGCAAAAGTTTCCCGGCTATTTCAATCTCTACTGGGACGCCAAGCAAGGCAAGCTTTGGCTCGAAATCGACAAGTGGAGCACGGAATTTCTTTACCAGAGCGGCCTCCCGGCGGGCATCGGTTCGAATGACATCGGCCTCGACCGCGGTCAGCTAGGCAAAACGGCCATTGTCCGGTTCGAACGCAGCGGCCCTAAAGTTTTGCTCATTGAGGAAAATCTCAGCTATCGCGCTGTGACCAATGATGCGGATGAGCGGCGCGCCGTCCACGACTCCTTCGCCGAATCGGCGCTTTGGGGCTTCACAGTTGCCGCCGAGGAGAATTGCCAGCTCCCTGTCGATGCAACCAAAGAGAATTGCCGTGTGCTCGTTGACGCCACCGATTTCTTCCTGCGCGATGCTCACAGCATTCCCGCCACGCTCCGCCGCACCAAGCAAGGCTCTTATCACCTGGATGGCTCGCGCTGCGCCATTTATCTTCCGCGAACGAACAGCTTTCCGCTCAACACGGAAGTCGAAGCCACGCTCACGTTCGCCGGCGACGAGCCAGGTCCGTGGGTTCGTGAAGTCACGCCTTCGCCCGAATCCATCACCGTCCGCGAGCATCATTCTTTCGTGCAGCTTCCACCGCCCGGCTACAAGCCGCGCGTCTACGATCCGCGCAGCAGTTTTTTCGGCATCTCCTATATGGACTACGCAACGCCGGTCAGCGAACCCATCGTAAAGCGTTTCATCGCGCGCCACCGCCTCGAGAAAAATGATCCGAAAGCAGCAATGAGTGAACCCGTCCAGCCCATCGTTTATTACCTTGACCGAGGTGCGCCGGAGCCGATTCGCTCCGCGCTTCTCGAAGGCGCTCGCTGGTGGAACCAGGCGTTTGAAGCTGCCGGTTACAAAAACGCCTTCCGGGTCGAACTTATGCCCGAAGGCGCGGACCTAATGGATTTGCGCTACAACGTGATCCAGTGGGTGCATCGCGCCACGCGCGGCTGGTCGTACGGCGCGGCAGTAATCGATCCGCGCACCGGCGAAATTATCAAAGGCCACGTCACGCTCGGCTCGCTGCGCGTGCGGCAGGACTATCTGATCGCCGAAGGTTTGCTCGCTCCGTATGAAAAGGGCAAACCGGTCTCGCCAAAAATGATGCAGATGGCGCTCGCGCGTCTCCGCCAGCTTGCGGCTCACGAGGTCGGCCACACGCTGGGCCTGATGCATAACTATTCGGCGAGCACGGTCAATCGCTCATCGGTGATGGACTATCCTCCGCCGCTCGTCAAGCTCGCCGCCGACGGCACGCCCGATCTTTCCGATGCTTATGCCACGGGTATCGGCGAGTGGGACAAAGTATCGATCACCTGGGGCTACAGCGACTTCGCCCCCGGCACCGACGAGCACGCCGCGCTCGATAAAACCCTGAGCGACGCGTTCGGCCGCGGACTTCGGTATCTCACCGACCAGGACGCCCGCCCCCCAGGTTCTTCCAGCAGCGTGGCGCATCTTTGGGACAGCGGCTCGAACGCCGTCGACGAACTAAACCGCATCATGCAGGTTCGCGCCGCCGCGCTGAAACGCTTTGGCGAAAATAACATTCGCGAAGGCGCGCCGCTGGCAACCCTAGAAGACGTCCTTGTGCCCATCTACATGTACCACCGCTATCAGGTGGAAGCCGCCAGCAAGCTCGTTGGAGGAATGGACTACACCTTTGCCCTGCGCGGCGACGGCGAAGTTCCCACACAAATCGTCGCACCCGCTGAACAACGGCGCGCTCTCGCTGCTGTCCTCGCCACACTAAAGCCGGAGACGCTTGCCCTGCCGGAATCGCTCTTAAAGATCATTCCGCCGCGTCCACCGGAATACCCGCGCGACCGCGAAGATTTCAAGATTCACACCAGCCCGGCCTTCGATGCGCTCGCTCCCGCCGAATCCGCCGCCCAGCACACGCTGCAATTTCTCTTTAATCCCGAACGCGCCGCTCGCTTGGTCGAGTTCCACGCGCGCCACGCCGAAAACCCCGGCCTTAACGATGTCCTGGAAGCTATTCTTGCCTCTACTTGGAAATCCCCTCATGGCTCTGGATACGCCAATCAAATTGCCATGACCGTGGACAACGTTGTTCTCTATGACCTCATGGCCCTTGCTGCCAACGACCATGCCACCGATGAAGTCCGGGGTGTAGCTTCACTCAAACTTCACGAATTGCACGACTGGCTCGCCGCGCAATCCAGAAACGGCTCCATCGATGAAGCGCACATCTTCTTCAGCAAGCAGCGCATTGAGCTCTTCGAAAAGGATCCCAAGCGTATCGATCTCACCGCGCCCGTCGAGCCGCCCGACGGCCCGCCAATCGGCAGCATGGGCACCCTCGATTGCGATTGGCAGCCGTAGTTCTCGGTGCCGATGTTTAGTGAGGTGCTAAGTTTCTATTGCTTAGTTTCACCTGAACGAAGACATCTTCGCTGAACTTTTTACTTCGACGAACGCGATCCCGTTCACACCGCTGCATGCAAGCCACAAGTTGCCATCGGGAGTGGGCACCATGTTCCGCACAACGCCTCCGCCCGATGGAATAATCCACGTCTGGAATTTCTCCGTCTTGGGGTCGAAGCGCACAACCGTATTCGGCTTGGTGTTCGATTCGCTGTACCAGATGATGTCGCCCACAGCGGTTATGCCGTAAGGCCTGGACCGCGGCCCCCCCGGGGATGCCCATTCAGTGACTTTGCCTGTTGCGGGATCGAGCCGCCCCAGGTACCCGCGCGAATAGTCGGAATACCAAATCACATCGTCCGGAGTTATGGCCACGCGCCTCGGATGCGAATCCACATGCGGCAGCACATACTCGTGAATCGCCAGCGTGTCCGGATCAAGGCTGGCCACCTTGTTGCTCCCAAATTCGACGAAGAAGGGAACGCCCTTCGAGCTCACCACCATGCCGTACGGATTGGATTTGGCCGTCGGTGAACTGACCACCTTCACTTCGCCCGTCTTCGGATTCAGCCTTCCCACCATGTTCCCGCCTTGAACCGTGAAGTAAATGTTTCCATTCGGCGCAAAGAGCAGTGTATGAGGGTCTTTGGCTTGCGGATCAGGCATCGGGTATTCGGTCACGTCGCCGGTCATTGGATTAAGCTTGCCAATATAGGCCTTAAAGTTTGCCGTGAACCAGATGTTCCCGTCTTTATCCGGCACAAGTCCATGCGGGCCGGACCCCGGCGTTTTCAGCGTATATTCCTTGAATTGCTCCGTATTGGGATCGAACCGCCCGAGCACATTGGCCATTTGCCCCGTGTACCAGACCGAACCGTCCGGCGCGAATGCCGGATCATGAGGCCGCGACCCAGCCGTTGGCACCTGCCACTCCTTGATCGAGACCTCGACGCTTCCTGGAATCAAGACCGCATCAGGCGCGGGTCGCTCCGGGAAGTTCTTGGCCAGATAGTCCGTCACCGTCGCAACTTGGTCTTTCGGCACAGAGGCGCCAGCGGTCATCATCATGTGCAGCACCGACGCCCACTCTTCTCGGTTGTGCCCCGCGTTCGTCACCGTGGTGAGCGCGTGACACGAACCGCACGCCTTCTGAACCGTTTCCTTACCATTCCCGTCAGGCAATTGGGGCGGCGTCTGAGCCCTACCGGCCGCAGTCCAGCACACGAAAGCTGCCACCAGTAAAGACGACCACACCGCCGCTGCGAATAGGTTCCTCGGATACGGCGTCGAGCGCGGCTTGTGACCCCCTGGAACTGCCTCGCGACTTAGTCTGCGCATGGGGACCTCCTTTTGCGGCTCTTTCGCGGTTAATCTACGCCCGTAGGGCTTTCCGCGCAATCGAGAAGGAGTCAACTCCTTTTAAATCATGCACAACCCCGTCCAGCCAGTGGAAGGAAGCAAGGGTCTTGGGCAATTCAACGGAGCCACCGTCCTCTGTCTAACATCGGTGACGAATCCATCAAACCGTTGGTGGTTTTCTTCGTCTATCTAGCAGGGAGGGTTTGTCCATGAAATCGCTCTTTAGGGTTTGTCTTTTTTCTGTAACCGCAGTCTGCGGAATCTCCGCTTTGGCTGGAGCCCAGGACGCTCCAACACCTCCAACTCCACCCGTGCCCCCCTCTTTCGAGTCTCTTGTTCCTCCTGTGCCGCCAATCCCTCAAGTTAGCTTCTTCGGTGCTACACTTGCGGCTCCAGCCGCACCCGCGATGCCTGCCATGCCCGCAATGCCTGCTGTCCCTGCATTCCCCGCAGTCCCGGCCGTTCCAGGCTGGACCGATTGGGATCATCGCCACTCGATGAGCATGTCCGGCGGCCGCCACGAGCCTGCAACGGATTGCTCCGACCTCCATGTTCGATTCGACGATCGGGACGCCGTCACGGAATCGGAAGAACGCACGATAACCAAGGCCGATGCGCCCACGCTTCACGTTCGCCCGCACAAAAACGGCGGCGTTCAGATCCAAGGCTGGGACAAAGACACCTATTCGGTGACGTCCTGCAAGTTCGCCTCAAATGAAGATGGAAGCGCGCAGCGAATTCTCGCGCAGATGACGCTATCCGTTAAAAACGGAGAGGTCTCGACAAACGGTCCCAGCGATGACGGCGAATGGGCGATCTACCTGCTCATTCGCGCGCCGAAAGCGTCGGTCATCGACCTGGAGACCGCCAACGGCCCGCTTTCTCTTTACAGTGTGGACGGAAAATTGACGGCCCTCGCCACGAACGGTCCCATCACCCTGCGCGATTTTTCCGGCGATGCCGACGTCCGTGCGGCAAACGGCCCCATCACCATTACAGGAAGCAGCGGCAACGTGCGCATCCACACGGAGAACGGTCCAATCTCCATCAACCTGAAAGGGACGACGTGGAGCGGCACCGGCTTGACCGCCGATGCGCAAAACGGTCCGCTGACACTTTCCGTTCCGTCCGACTACAAGTCCAGCTTCAGCGTGGAGTCGCGTAACTATTCCCCCATGAGCTGCCACGCAAGCATCTGCGAAAACGCGCGAAAAACCTGGGACGACAACAATCGCCGCATCGAATTCGGCGGCTCGCCCGCCATGATCCGGCTTTCCACCGTGAACGGTCCGGTTTCCGTGCAGTCATCCCGCGACGAAATGTAGCGTCGGATTTTCATCCGGTTTAGCCGAGCGCCACCGAAGACTTGCCCGCGCCGCGGCTCACGTATTCCGCACGGCCCACGCTGCCAGGATGGACGCGCTCCATCCCTTGCGGATAAGATTCCCGGCATGATTCCCGAAGCGCGCGTGGCTCAGCCGGTCACCGAATCAGATGCTGCGCGCTTGGCGCACGAAATTTTTGGCCTCGATGTCTCCGCCAAATCGCTTCCCGGCGAGTACGACGACAATTTTCATCTCATCTCTGCCGACGGGCGCGAATTTGTCCTGAAAATCATGCATCCGGCGAGGGAGCAGTCTTTCGTCGAGATGCAGTGCCAGGCCCTGCAGCATCTGGCCAAGCGCGCGCCCCAACTTTCATTGCCGCGCGTCTGTGCAACGCCCAGCGGCGATGCGTTCACCTCCGCCACTCTCTCAGGTGGAACGAAGCGTCTCCTCTGGCTGCTTACATTTGTTCAGGGAACTGTTCTCGCGAAGGTAAATCCGCACAGTCCTGAGTTGCTGCGGAGTCTCGGGCACTTTCTTGCAGAGATGGACGCCGCACTGGCAGATTTTTCGCATCCCGCCACACATCGCGAATTGAAATGGGATCTCTCGCGAGCGGGATGGATTCGAGACTACCTTTATCACATCGCGAATCCCGAGAGACGTGCGCTCGTCGACAAGTTTCTCCATCTGTACGAATCCAAAGTGGTTCCCGCGCTTCCTTCGCTGCGGCACAGCGTCATCTATGGTGATGCCAACGATTACAACGCGCTGGTAAGCTCGCCCTGGCCGCAACCGCGAAAAGTAGTCGGCGTGATCGACTTCGGAGACATGCATCTCGGTCTTACCGTTTCTGAGGTCGCGATCGCGGCCGCGTATGCGGTCCTTGGCGAGAAAGATCCGTTGTCCGCGGCGGCCGCCGTTGTCGGCGGATATCACAAGGCTTTTCCGCTCACCGAACCCGAGATCGCCACGCTCTTTCCGCTCATCGCGATCCGGCTCGCCGTCAGTGTGACAAACTCCGCACATCGCAAGTCTTTGCTCCCTGGCGATCCTTACGTGACGATTAGCGAGGCCCCCGCGTGGGAAGCGCTCGAGAAGTTGGCGGCCGTCCATCCAAGATTCGCGCACTACACGTTTCGCCATGCCTGCGATTTGCTCGCGGTGCCGCAAAGCGAAAGAGTGCAGCGATGGCTGACCTCCAACGCGGGAAGCGTTGCTTCCGTTCTCGATCCGGACTTGCGCACAGCTCCAACCATTGTTTTCGATTTGAGCGTTGGCAGCACATTTCTAGGCGCAAATCCGAGCGCCTCAGAGACGCAAAACCTCGGCGCGGCGATTTTCCACAAGTTGAAGAAAGTCAACGCCTCCGTAGGGATTGGCCGCTACAACGAACCGCGCCTGCTCTACACATCGCCGCTTTTTGGAGCGAGCGAAAATCCGACCGCTGAGCGCCGCACGGTTCACTTAGGCGTCGATTTATTTGCCTTACCCCGCACGCCGATCCGCGCCCCGCTTGACGCTGTCGTGCACGCCGTAGCCGTCAATACCGCGCCGCTCGATTACGGACCGCTCGTGATTCTTCGTCACACTACTGGTGACGGCCTGGAATTTTTCACACTCTACGGCCACCTCGCGCGTGAAACTTTTGACATCCTGCAACCAGGGCAGCGCATAACTCGCGGACAGCAATTCGCTCGCATTGGCGAAGTCCATGAAAACGGTGGCTGGGTGCCTCACCTTCATTTCCAAATCATCCTGGACTTACTGGATCACCGCTCAGATTTTCCCGGTGTCGCTCCGGTGTCGCAGCGCAACGTCTGGACTTCTCTCTCTCCTGATCCAAATCTATTGTTGGGCATTCCTGCCGAACGTTTCCCTCAGCCCGAAACGAGCTCAGCGGAAACACTTTCTGCCCGCCGCGAACTGCTTGGAAAAAACCTCAGCATCTCCTACGAGCAGCCGCTGAAGATTACCCGCGGATGGATGCAGTATCTTTACGATGACACGGGCCGCGCTTTCCTCGACGTTTACAACAACGTTCCGCTCGTCGGGCACAGCCATCCGCGCGTAGTGCGTGCTGTCCAGGAGCAGATAGCCCTTCTCAACACCAACACGCGCTACCTCCACGACAACGTGAACCGTTATGCCGAGCGCCTCACGCGTCTTCTTCCCGAGCCACTGCGTGTCTGCTATTTCGTCAATTCTGGCAGCGAAGCAAACGAGCTTGCGCTGCGGCTCGCCCGAGCGCACACCGGCCGCGAAGACATCATCGTTCTCGAGCACGCCTACCACGGCCACACAACCACGCTGATCGAAATCAGCCCCTACAAATTTGACGGCCCCGGTGGCCGCGGTCGCAAGCCGTGGGTCCAAGTCGCGCCCATTCCCGACGATTATCGCGGGCCTTACCGTCGCGGAGATCCCGACGCAGGAAAAGAGTATGCGCAGCGTGTCGCGGAACTTTTAGAGAATATGCGCTCGGAAGGTCGCAGCGTCGCCGCATACATTGCCGAAACGCTCCCCAGCGTAGCCGGCCAAATCGTTTTTCCGCCGGGATACCTTGCCGAAGCTTACAAACACATCCGTGCCGCTGGCGCCGTTTGCATCGCCGACGAAGTACAAGTGGGCTTCGGCCGCCTCGGCACGCACTTCTGGGGATTCGAGACGCAAGACGTCGTCCCGGATATTGTGGTGCTCGGCAAACCTATCGGAAACGCGTTCCCGTTAGCGGTCGTTGTCACCACTCCCGAAATCGCCGCAAGCTTCAACAACGGCATGGAGTTCTTCAGCACGTTCGGCGGCAATCCGGTCGCCTGCGCCGCCGGACTCGCCGTCCTAGACGTGCTCGAGGAGGACCATCTCCAGGAAAACGCTCTGCGCATTGGAACGTATCTCGCCGCGCGGCTCAAAGCTCTCCAAGAAAAGCACGCGCTAATCGGCGATGTCCGTGGAGCAGGACTCTTCCTTGGCGTAGACCTGGTCCTCGACCGCGCAACCCGCGAACCCGCGCCGCGGCAAGCTTCTTACGTTGTCAATCGCCTCCGCGAACGCGGCATCCTCACCGGCACAGACGGCCCACATCACAACGTCATCAAACTCCGCCCCCCGCTGATTTTCTCGCAAGCCGACGCCGATCTTTTCGTCACGACTCTGGAGTCCGTCCTCGCCGAGGACGCCGCTCAACCCGGCTGACTAAAGAGCCCGTCTCATTTATAACGATTATTAGTTGACATTACAGTTATCAAGCGCATAGTCTTGTCCCGCGATGGAGCTAGACTCATCCCTCCCCTGGCTCGCGCTGGCGCTCACGCCCGGCCTGGCCTCCCGTCTGTCCGCACGCCTCCTAAAACGCTTCGGCTCGCCCGACGCCATCTTCCGCGCGCCGCTCACCGACCTCGAAGGTTGCAGACTGCCTGCTCCCGTCGCCCAAGCCGTCTTCAAAAAGGAATCCTTTAAGCGCGCCGAAAAAGAACTCACCGCCACGCGCAACATCGACCGCTGCCGCCTCATCAATTGGACCGATCCCGAATATCCGCAAAATCTGCTTCAAATTTACGATCCGCCCGTCCTGCTTTACGTTCGCGGCGATCCAGAAGTTCTGAATCTCCCCAGCCTGAGCATCGTAGGTACCAGAAAGCCCACTCTCTATGGCACGCAGATGGCGCAAAACCTTGGCCGCGATCTGGCTGCCCGGGGACTCGTCATCGCCAGCGGCATGGCCCGCGGTATCGATGCCATCGGCCATCAAGGCGCCATGGCCGCAAACGGCAGAGCCATCGGTGTTCTTGGCACTGGCATCGACGTCTGCTATCCCAAAGAAAACAAAAAGCTCTACGAAAAAGTACTGGAGCGCGGCGCCATCATCAGCGAATTTCCCCTGCGCACTCATCCCGCGCCCGAAAACTTTCCCATCCGCAATCGCATCGTCGCCGGAATGCCACTAGGCGTTATTGTCATCGAAGGGGCGCAATACAGCGGCTCGCTCATCACCGCGCGCTTAGCCATGGAATTCGGCCGCGAAGTCTTCGGCGTCCCGGGAAACGTAACGCAACCAGTAAGCTTTGCGCCCAACCAGCTCATCAAGCAAGGCGCAAAACTCGTCACGAATGCCGAAGATGTAATCGAAGAGCTCCCCACGCCCGTCCGCGCCGCCCTCGTAAAAGCCGAACAACCCGAAGCCGAACAAAGAAATCTCCTGGTGGCGGCCTCCCTCAACCCCTCCGAAAAAAAGCTCTACGAACTCCTCAGTTCCGACGAATCCGCGCACATTGATGACCTCGTCGAACGTTCCGGCTTGAACTCTTCCGAAGTTCTCGCTACGCTTTTTAATCTGGAGATGAAAGGCATCGTCCGGCAATCGCCGGGGAAGCAGTTCAGCAAAGTGTTGTTTTAGCGGCAGATACGGCGCGAATCGCCCGCCGCTGTTCCTGCATCTAAGCGCGGAGAGTATCCCAGAGGCTGATTGCAGCATCTACTGTAAGTTAGCGAGAAGGACACACGCCGCCCTCTCCAGCTCTCCCAGCAGCACATTACGGGGTTACAAAGAAAAGATGGCTCGTTCGCTCGTGATCGTTGAGTCGCCTGCCAAGGCGAAGACAATTAACAAATACCTTGGGCGAAATTTCCTCGTCAAAGCCTCCATCGGCCACGTGATGGACCTGCCCAAGAAGACGATCGGCATTCGTCTGCCCGGCGAAGAAGAAAATAACGGCAAGAAAAAGAAGCGCGCCAAGAAGGGCGCAAAGAAAGTTAAGGAAAAGCCGGTTCGTCCTCCGATCTCCCTCGACGACGAAAAAATCTTCGAGCCCACTCTTCAAATCATCGCCGGCAAAGGCAAGATCATCAACGATCTCCGCAAAGCTGCGAATACCGCCGATGCGATCTATCTCGCGGGCGACCCCGACCGCGAAGGCGAAGCCATCTCCGCGCACCTCGCCATGGTGCTGTCAAAGCCGTCCAAATATCCGGAGCAGGAACCCACCGTTTCGCGCTTCAAGAAAAAGAACGCCAAGCCCGAAGTAGTGGTGGAAGAGCCGAAGGACGAACCAAAGAAAGAAATTCCTGCCATCGACCCCAAGAAAATCTTCCGCGTCACCTTTAACGAAATTACCCCCAAAGCGATTCGCGCGGCTTTCGAGCATCCGCGCAAAGTCGATGCAAATCTTGTCGACGCCCAGCAAGCTCGCCGGGTTCTCGACCGCATCGTGGGCTACAAAGTCTCTCCGTTGCTTTGGAACAAAGTTCGCCGCGGCCTTTCCGCCGGCCGCGTGCAGACCGTCGCCTTGCGCCTGATTGTCGAGCGCGAACAAGAAATCCGCGCCTTCGTCCCTCAGGAATACTGGACGATCCACGCCATGCTCGACGCCGGTCAGCCGCCTCTCTTCGAGGCCAAGCTTTTCAAGCACAAGGGCGAAGACATCGAAGTCAAGAATCAGGAAGCCGCCGATAAGATTGTCGCCGCGGTGAGCAAAGCAAAATGGCAAGTTGCCAGCGTCACGCAACGGGAAAAGAAAAGAAATCCGCCTCCGCCTTTCACGACATCAAAGCTGCAACAGGCTTCCTATAACCGGCTGCGCTACTCGGCAAAAAATACGATGCGCGTGGCGCAGGGCCTCTATGAAGGCGTCGAACTCGGCAGCGAAGGCTCCGTTGCACTCATCACATACATGCGCACGGACTCTGTCAACGTTTCGCAGGACGCGCTCGCGCAAGTCCGCGAACTTATTCCCGAGAGATTCGGCTCCGCCTACTTGCCGGAGAAACCCAACTACTACAAATCCAAGAAAGACGCGCAAGAAGCGCACGAAGCAGTCCGCCCAACGGATGTAACGCGCACGCCGGAAGACGTCCGCAAATATCTGAAAGAAGATCAATTCAAGCTCTACCAATTGATCTGGCAGCGGTTCGTTGCTTCCCAAATGATGCCGGCTGTCTTCGATCAGACCACGATCGACATTTCGGCAGCGGACTACACGTTTCGCGCCACGGGCATGGTCCAGAAATTCGCCGGCTATTTGGCCGTGTATCAAGCCGAGGTTGTGGATGTGGCCGACGACGAAAAGAGCGACGAAGGCGAAGGCAACGCGCTTCCTCGCGTAACCGAAGGCCAGGCCCTCAAGCTGGACAAAATCCGGCCCGATCAGCACTTTACGCAACCGCCGCCGCGCTACAACGATGCGACACTGGTAAAGGATCTGGAAGAAAAGGGCATCGGCCGTCCTTCCACCTATGCCTCGATCATTTCCGTCATCGTTGAGCGCGAATACGTAACCAAAGAGCAGGGCCGTTTTTCGCCCACGATGCTTGGCGAGCGTGTGAGCCTGCTGCTGGTCAAAAGTTTTGAAGATATTTTCGATGTCACTTTCACCGCGCGCCTCGAAGAGGAACTCGACGAAATCGAAGAGGGCAAACTTCCCTGGCGCGAAGCCGTAAAAGAATTCTGGGAAAAGTTCATCGTCGATCTCGATCGCGCCGACGACGAAATGCTTTCCTACAAAGCGGGCATCCCCACCGGCAAAAAGTGCGAAAAGTGCAGTGAAGGCGAGCTACTTGAGCGCATCAGCCGCTTAGGTTTCTTCCTGGGCTGTTCGCGCTATCCGGACTGCGATTTCATTCAGGATTTGTCCCCTGCTTTGCCGGACGCCGCTCCGGGCGAAATAAAAGTCGAATATTGCCACAACTGCGGCAAAGAAATGGTCATCAAGGCTGGCAGGTTCGGACCGTTCCTCGCGTGCTCCGCATATCCGGATTGCCAGACCACTCGCCGCCTCGTCGAGGGCACGCGCAAATCCATGCAGCCCGACGAGTTGCTCGACGAAAAATGCACGCTTTGCGGCAACGGCCTCGTCAAGAAACACGGCCGCTTCGGTGAATTCATCGGCTGCACCGGCTATCCTAAGTGCAAATACACGCGCCCCATCACCATGGGCATCAAATGTCCAAAGTGCAAGGAGGGCGAATTCGTTCGCCGTGGCAGCGCCGGAAAAGGTGGCCGCGGCCGCCCGCGCATTTTCTACGGCTGCTCACGCTATCCCGATTGCGATTTCACGACGCCCTTCATGCCCATCGCCGAGCCATGCCCGAAGTGCGGCGCGCCTTTCATCGTCGAAAAGAAAACCAAAATTGGCATGGTCCACACCTGCTTGACGGAAGGCTGCGACTGGGAAAAACTCGCTCCCGAACCCGTAGCTCCGCCGCCGCAAGTTCAACCCGAAGAAGCCACGCCCGTTGGCGCCAAGCCGTAACTATAGAGCGCAGCAGCTCTGCTCCCGCTTTTCTAAAGCGACCTACACCACGCTCAATAATCCGCGAGTCTCAATCCGCGGCGAATTTCACCTGGGTGCAGGCACATCGAAATTCTCATCCGTATAAACAAGCAACGGTGTACCTTGCTTAATCTCCACGTCTTTTCCGTGCTTAATCAATCCAATCGGCCCGAACAGAACGGTTAGCGCCACCGTCGCCCCCACTTTTCCTTCTCCCTCTTTGCCCTTGGTCCCGCGCAACCGCAGCCGTCCCGAATCCGTGATTAAGTAATCCAATCTCATGTTCAACTCACCGGCCTTGCCCATCATGCCCGCTTTTTTCGCGTGGGTAATCGTTCCCACAGCTTTCGCCCCGGCCTTGACCACCACAACATCGCCTATTTTTACGTCTTGATCGAGCACCAGGCTCACTGAATCGTCGTCGTTCGCCGTTTTCGAACTCAAATCCTGCGCAAATTTCAAGCTCACGTCCGCGCCTTCTTTCAAAATAAGTTTTTCCGGCGGTGCGACAACGGCGGCCGCTACGGGTGCAGGCGGCTTGCTCGCATCGGGAGGCGCCTGTTGCGGATCCTGCGCCATAAGCACTGAGCCGAAACACAGCGCCAGTGCAATACCCACTGCCAATTCTCTGATTCGCATGGAACCCTCCTGTTTCTTCCTCTTTGAGTGAGCGGAGTCATCGACCCTCTCACCCAGGTCGGCCTTTTGCCATCCAGATATCTGCTAAGTAGAACGAGAGTATCACCCCCTAGGTTTCCCTAAGCACCTGAACGGTAGCCAAAAAGCCAACTCATAAACAGCGAGCTTGCTCGTCCTCATCTCCTCTGAATCACCGCTGCGCCGATTGCCCTCCCTCGACGCGGATAGCTGTCCTATAATCAGTGACGGAAGAGTAGCCGGGTCCCCTCGACGCAAAATGAAAACAGCGATCGGCAAATATCTCGAATACCTTCGGGCAGTAAAGAATTCCTCGCCGCACACAATCTCCAATTACGGCAAGGACCTCGCCCAATTCATCGCCTATCTCTCGCCGCCCGGTCTCGAGCCGCCCGCGCTAACCGCCGTCACGCACAACACCATCCGCGAATTCGTCGGCTATTTGCACGACCAACATCTTCAGAAAAGCTCGATCGCCCGCAAACTGGCCGCGCTCCGCTCCTTTTTCAAGTACTGCGTCCGCGAAGGCCGCTTGCAGGAAAATCCCGCCCGCCTGGTCCCCACTCCCAAACTGCCCAAACGCATCCCTTCCGTCCTCACCGCCGAAGAGATGAACGGCTTTCTGAATCAACTCGCGGAAATGGGTCCCGCTTCCGGCGCCCGAAGCGAGCCTCCCAAGAAACGAGTGCGGCGGAACCCTGATGCTTCTCCGGGCAAACTTGCCACTCTTGAAGAGGAAGGCCTCCTGCTCCGTCGCGACCGCGCCCTCCTCGAATTGCTCTACGCCGCCGGCCTTCGGGTCAGCGAACTCACTGGCCTCAACCTGTCCGACATCGAACGAAAAGATCTCATGCTGCGTGTCCGCGGCAAGGGCGACAAGGAACGCATCGTCCCCTACGGCTCGAAAGCCCAGGAAGCGCTGGAAAAATATTGGCCTCTGCGTGAGCAGTTGCTCCTGCAAGCCTCCAACAGCCGCGGCCGCCACCGCGAAGCCCCTCACACCGAAGCCGTTTTCCTGAATTATGCCGGCCGCCGCCTCACGCAACGTTCCGTCGGCCGCATCGTCAAAAAATACGTCCGCCTCGTCAACGTAAACTGGGACCTGCATCCCCACTCCCTCCGCCATGCCTTCGCCACGCATCTCCTCGCCGACGGCGCCGACCTCCGCGCCATTCAGGAACTCCTCGGCCACCAATCCCTCTCCACCACGCAAAAATACACGCACGCCTCCATCCGCCAGCTCATGGACATCTACGACAAAGCCCATCCCCACGCATAAACAATTTCGAAATCCACCAAAGACCTTCGTCGAACGAGGATTTCGACATCACGCGCCAGACCAGCCGCCTGATCGCTAGCATGATCCTCGGCTAACGTTTCGACTTTTGCTTTCTCCTGATGAATGGCCAGAGCGTTTACGAATCACTTTAGAGAAACTCCCTGGCAATCGCGTTGCACTCTGCAAACGCTGCTTCTTCGCTGTGCGGACTGTGCTTCCCGTTACCCACAAATTTCATCGTCGCTTGCGGCACTGCCTCGCGCACAAGCTCCATCTCCCCCGGCTCCGTTCGTGGATCGAGGCTCCCGTGCAAAAATAACGCCGGCACGCGAAGCTCGCCCAGCTGCCCGTCGTACAAATCCTCATCCGGCCGTTTCACGGAATCCGCAATCCGGAACCACACGCCGCAATTCCTCCGCAGCACTGCCGACCACTGTTCCTCTCCGTGGTCTTCCGCCAGCATCCTCTTCGTTTCTTCTCCCAAGTCTTCCGGATGCGCGGCAAATCGCTCAAAAAACGCTCTCGACCCCGGTTTTCTCCTTAGAAAATGGAACGCTTCCAGAATCAAACCCTCGCAGCGCTCCGGCGCCGCCAACCCAGTCATTGCGCTGATCACCGATCCATCGCTGTGCCCCCACAGCACAGCCCGATCGATTCCCAGCGCGTCGAGAAACGCCACAGTCTCCGCGGCCGCCCGCCGGTGAAAATCCAGCGGCATCTCTTCCGGCACTCGAGTCGAGCGCCCGTACCCCGAGCGGTCGGGGATCAGTATTCTGTACTCGCTCCCGAGCGCCTCGATTTGCCTATCAAACGGATACACTCCATAGCCCCAGCCGCCGTGCAGAAATACCAGCGGCTTTCCTCGCCCATATTCCCGGTAATGGATCGTTACAGGACTAATCCCTGGCGCGTGCGCCGAGTGCTTCAGTTCAACGGTTGGCACCTAGCTCTGCCCCTCCGGCGATCTCCTCGCCGATCCGCTTGATTCCCAGCCGTTTTCCCAGGCACTCACGCGCGTACCTTACGACACCCTATTCCCCAACTCAAGCAGTGCCTCACGCCAAAAAAAACGGCCGGCAACAAAAGCTGCCAGCCGTTCTAATTCTCACTCGAATGTTCTAATTCAATTACCGGTGCCCACCGCCGCCATGGCTTCCGCCGCCGTGACTTCCGCCACCGCTGTGGAAACTGCCACCGCCACCGTGGAAGCTGCCGCCACCGTGGAATGCCCCGGCGCTACCGCCATGGAATCCGCCGCCTACGGGTCCTCGACCAACCGCTCCACCCCGTGCAGCAAACCCACCGCGTCCTTCAAATCCGCGCCCGCCAAAACCGCCTCGGCCACCGAAGCCGGGACGGCCCCAGTAGCCTCCACGGAACCCGTGGAACCACGGTCCAGCTCCGATAAAGATTCCGCCCGCAAACCAACTCGGGCCGTAGTAGCCGTACGGCGCGCAGGCATACGGTGCATACCCGTAATATCCATACGCGCAAACGGGTGCAGCATAGCCGCCGTACACGGGCCCAACTCCGATGCCAACTCCAACCCTGACCTGTGCCTGGGACGGCGCGGCTAGCGCGAAAGCGCAAACAGCCAATAACGCCAAATATTTGAAATATCTCATGTTCTTGTCCTCGCTAGACCCGAACCTGCTCTCCAACCGCCTCGGATCTAAGTGCTTTCAGGTGACTCACTCATTCTGAAGCACCTGTATAGTTTAACTCCGAATCCGCGCAAAAGTTGCGGTCGGTCCGCCGAAGGCCTTTTCGACCTCTGCTAGCCCCTAGCCGCACCCTGTCCCCGAAGCCTCTCCGTGTCCCCTGTGTCCTCCGCGCCCTCTGCGTTAACCTCTTTCTTTTCTATGCACAACAACCCCTTCCAGCCGCGCCTCTCTTCAGCAAAATTCACGCCTTTTTCCTTGACAGAAAGATGTTCCCAGCGTATAGTGTTTCTCAGGTAATATTCCCAGTCATCGGTTCCGCGCCAGCCCGCTGCTGGCGTTTTTGTTTTCCAGACGCATTCTTTAGCACCATAAGCCCTTTGTTTGCCACTCTTACAGGGCACACCCTAAATTGCACAATTTTGGTGCAAAATAAGTCCTTTATTTGCCGCTCTTACGGACAGGGTCAAGCATAAGTCCTTTATCTGCCACTCTTACAGAAAACACCCGGGGTGGGGGTCTCGGTGCCAGATGATCTCTCGTGTCCCTCTGCGTACGCACAGCAACGCCCGCAACTCTTCTATTTTCACGGGTATACTTCACGGTTCTGCTGGATACCCCGGGGTACCCCTTAGACCCATCTTCTCCGTCTTACGCGATCGCGAATCGCGCGCTTGCCGTACATCCGATGCCGGTTCACCACCGGATTTGCGCGTACTGTTCCCCGGCGCAGTAGCCACGGCCCGGTGCTCGAAAGCCGTCGCCTGATCATTTCCAGGAACGATCGCGTTCCTTCGTTGACGCTTTGGCCGCTTCACCCGTATAATTGACGTTTGTCTTTACAGCTTGGAGGGCAGATGTACGCCGTTATTCAAACCGGGGGTAAGCAGTACCGCGTCGCACCCGGCGACACCATTCGTATCGAGCGCGTCGCGGGCGAAGTCGGCGAAAAAGTGACGTTCGGCAAGGTTCTCGCTGTCCACACCGACGAAAAGAAAATCGTCCTGGGCGGCGACGCTTCCAAAGCCAGCGTGAGCGGCAAGATCGTCTCGCAGGGCCGCGCCAAGAAAATCACCGTGCTCAAGTTCAAAAAGGGCAATCAGTACAAGATTTCTCGCGGCCACCGTCAGAATTTCACGGCCGTCGAAGTCAGCGATATCAAACTGTAATTGTAGGGGCGCGATTCATCGCGTCCCTTTTAGTGCACAAAACTAAAACTCTTAGGGGCGTCCGCCCAGGCGGGCTGGTCCCACCCAGAGATAAGGAAATAAGCCATGGCACATAAGAAAGGCGGCGGCTCCTCTACAAACGGCCGCGATTCTCACGGACAGCGGCTCGGCGTAAAGCGCTTCGGCGGCCAGCTCGTCAATGCAGGCACGATTCTCATTCGCCAGCGCGGCACGCGCCATCAAGCCGGCGAAAACGTCGGCCAGGGCAAGGACGACACGCTCTTCGCTCTCGTCACCGGCGTCGTGAAGTTCACCGACCGCGGACGCCACGGCCGCTTCATCAGCGTCGAGCCCAAGCCGGTCGACCTAAATTCAAATGAAGAACTAAAGGCTTGGGCGTCCAAGGTCCCAGGCTTGGGCGGCAAGTCCGCCGCGAACTAGTTCGTTTGCGTCCTCGCGGGTTTCCGTTCGGTCAAATTGCTGCCGTCCGGTTTCTAAAACGGACGGCATTTTTCTTCCTAGCGCATGTGTCGAGAGAACTTGCGGAGTGCCCTCACTGTCCGGAAACGCAGCTCAATGGGCCGCCGGGAAAGAATTTTTTGTATGCGCTTCGTCCGTGCGCCGGAATAATCGCCAGCTCCGGAAGCTTTTCGTGCAGGTCGCTGAGGCTCGAGACGACTTGATCGGCAAGGGCCTCGTCGTTGTCGCTATCTCGCAAGATCAAAGACTTGCCTACGCGCTCCTGAAAGCCGCGGTCGTCATCGACAGCGTCGCCAACATAGAACAGCCGACGATTGGGTGACAGGTTCACGAAGATACCCACGCTCCCCGGCGTATGTCCGCGCAGTGGCACAACGACCACCGACCCGTCCTTATAAAGGTCGGCGCTCTCGTCGAACGATTCGTAAGGCTGAGGATCGAAGCGCAAACTGGGTTTGCCGGGCACAGGGAATTTCGAGACGTGCGCGGCAATCGCAAAACCTTTTGCTTGCACGTTCGGATCATTCGCGAATTGCAATTCTTCCTGCGACAGAAGAACCGGCACGCGCGGCAAGTCCATCAGCCCGCCGGCGTGATCGAGATGCGCGTGAGAAAGAATCACCCAGCGTAATTTTGCCGGATCTTCTTTCACCCGGCGCAGCAATTCCGGCAGCGGAATCTTGGGAGTCAGTTGCCCAGCCAGGAATCGGAGTTTGAACCAGGTCCCGAAAGGATAGCCACGAATCTCGTCAACAAAATGGCTCGAGTCGCCCGTATCGATCAGCAAATCGCCGGCGGGGTGCCGCACAAGAATGCTTCCCGCGGTCGAGCCAAAAGAAAAGTTGCTGAGTGTTTTTCCAGTCTCAATCCAGCAAGCGGCGAGTCCCGGCAAAGACGCAATGGCAGGCGCAACAATCGCATGGGGCGCAGCGGGCGGCAGAGGAGTTCGCCGGAAGTAGAGCACATAAAGCGCCGCGCCGGTCACCACGGCGGCGATTACGAAGAGCAGCAGCAGTCGCCTGAACCATTTGTTCACGGCAGGTATCGTTTTCTTGGCGCCGCCATCGAAATATGAAGTAACGGCTGGATTTACAGTTTCGACCGTGCGCTTATGCTATCGTTTTTAATGGCAGCCGCCTAGCGGCCAGCCTCTGTGGAGAGTGATTCTCGTGTTTGTTGATGAAGCAAAAATATTGGTGAAGGCGGGCGACGGCGGCAACGGCTGCGTCGCGTTTCGCCGTGAAAAATACGTTCCGCGCGGCGGCCCGTCCGGCGGCGACGGCGGCCATGGCGGCAGCATCTATCTCGAAGCGAACCCCAACGACAACACGCTTCTCCGCTACCGCTACAATCGCGAATTCAAAGCAGATCGCGGCCGCCACGGCGAAGGCTCCAACTGCACAGGCCATTCCGGCGGCGACATGATCTTGCAGGTTCCCATCGGCACGCTCGCTTACGACGAAAAAACCGGCGAAACCATCGCCGATCTTGCCGTCCCCGGACAGCGTGTTCTCATCGCGCAAGGTGGACGCGGCGGCCGCGGCAACCAAAATTTCGCCAAGCCCTGGCATCAAGCTCCTCGCGAACACGAAGACGGTTTTCCCGGAGAAGAGCGCCATCTTCGCCTCGAGCTAAAACTTCTCGCCGACGTTGGCCTGGTCGGTTTTCCGAATGCCGGCAAATCCACACTCATCTCCGTTATTTCTGCCGCGCGGCCAAAAATTGCGAACTATCCTTTCACCACACTGGAGCCGAATCTCGGCGTCGTCAATGCCGATGGCGGCACCGGCGGCCACGGCACCGAACTCGGCCGCACGTTCGTCGTCGCCGATTTGCCCGGCTTGATCGAGGGAGCCCATCTAGGCGCAGGCCTTGGCATCCGTTTCCTCCGCCATGTCGAGCGCACGCGCCTCATCGTGCATCTAATCGATACGAGCGATTCCAACGTCGATGACCCGGTTCACTCATTTCAAGTAATCAACGGAGAGCTGGAAGCCTTCAGCCCTTCGCTCGTTGAAAAACCGATGATCGTCGTCGCCACCAAGCTGGACGCCACCACGGACCGCACCCGTATCGAGGAGCTACAAGCCTTTTGCAAAGAGCGTAACCTCGAATTTCACGCGATCTCCGCCGTTGCTGGTGACGGCGTGAAAGATCTGGTGCGCTCTATCGCTGATGCGCTCGATAAGATTCCGCGTCCCGCGTACGAAACAACTTTGGACTTGCCAGCTTCTACAGGAGAAATTGACGAGAACGCGCCGGGGCACGATTCCCATCCTGCGCCGATCAAGAATTCGTGAGAAAATTAACCATAGGTTCCTCTCGGGAGGCTCGTTGACGACAGCGCAGGCGCATCGCACCGCCGCAAAGCATCAACCGCGTCGCATCGCGCTGTTCGGCGGCTCCTTCGACCCGATTCATAACGGCCACCTTGCCGTGGCCCGCGCCGCCGACCGCCGCTTCAATTTTGATGAAATCCATTTCATCCCCGCGAGCCGGCCGCCGCACAAGCTCAAGCAGCACCTCGCTCCGTTCCCGCACCGCTTCGCGATGACTTCGCTCGCGTGCTCCGAGCACCCGCATTTCGTTCCTTCGCTCGCTGAAGCTGGCGAAGATTTCAGCGGCACGCAGCTCCACTACTCGGTGGACACGGTGCGCTACTTCCGCCACGCCTATAACGGGCACGGTGACCGCATCTTCTTCATCATCGGCGCCGACGCATTCCTCGACATTCCCGTTTGGAAGGAATACGAGACGCTTCTCGGTCTTTGCGATTTCATCGTCGCCAACCGCCCAGGAATTCGCGCGGAAGCGCTGCGCTTGGTGATCCCGCCGGATCTCATCGGCCGGCGCGGCCTCAAGAAAAATGGCGAGGCACAACCGTCGCAAGTCGTCGCCGAGCTTCAGAACACCAATGTCTATCTGCTGGAATCCGTTTCCGTCGACGTCTCCGCGACGGACATTCGCCGACGCGCCAACCGCGGCCAGTCCATTCATGGACTTGTCTCCGTGCGCGTCGAGGAATACATTCTCAAACAAGGCCTATACCGGTGAAATTAGACTCTCTGCCACAAGGCGTCCGTATCGCCGTCGAAGCAGCGCAAAATAAAAAAGCAGCAGGAATTACCGTTCTCGATCTCAGTGGCGTCGGTGCGTTCACCGACTACTTCGTCATCTGCACGGGATTCAGCACGCCGCAAGTGCAAGCCATCTGCAGCGAAGTCGAAGAGCAACTCGAGAAGCAGCTTCACCGTTCGCCGAAACACCGCGAAGGGCGCGGCTCCGCAGAATGGGCGCTGATCGATTTTGGCGGCTTCATCTTGCACGTCTTCAGCGAGCAAGCTCGCCGCTACTACGACCTCGAACGCCTGTGGCGCTCTTCGCCGAAGCTTGTGCTTCCCGACGAACCGGACGTCGCCGCGCGCAACCATTCTTTCGACTCCTTCGACGATTCCCACGCCGCTGGCGAAGCCTATTCCAAATGAGCACGGAGCGATTGCCGTGGATCGCGGAAGACCCCGCCTCGCAGCGTCTTCTCGAACTCGCGCAAAAAGTCGCCACCGCCGCGACCACGCTACTTATCAGCGGTGAAAGCGGAACCGGCAAAGACCATCTCGCGCGCCTCGTCCATGAACTCGGTCCCCGGCGCGATGCGCCTTTTCTAAAAATTGATTGCGCCAGCCTTCCGCCAAATTTGGTGGAAAGCGAACTTTTCGGCCATGAACTCGGCGCATTCACAGGCGCCGTCGAACGCAAACTGGGCCGCCTGGAACTTGGCGGAAACGGGACGATCGTTCTCGATGAAGTTGCCGCGCTGACGCCCGGCGCGCAAGGCAAACTGCTCCGCGTTTTGCAGGAGCGCACCTTCGAGCGGCTCGGCGGAACGGAAGTGCTGCACATTGAAGCGCGCATCGTGGCCTTAACCAATGTCAATCTGAATGCCGCTGTCGCTAGCGGCCATTTTCGCGAAGACCTTTATTTCCGCTTGAATGTCCTCGCGCTGACGGTTCCGCCGCTCCGCGAGCGCCGCGCGGACATTCTCCCGCTCGCCGACTATCTACTAGCCGCGCTGCGCGCGATCCACGGCCACCCCGGTTCGCATCTCAGCGAACCCGCGCGGCGCATGCTCGCCACCTACGCGTGGCCCGGCAACGTTCGCGAGCTTCGCAACGCGCTCGAACGCGCCATCGTTTTTTCCCGCGGCGATACGCTAGATCCCACGGATTTTCCCGACAACATTCGCGCGGCTGCCTCCGGCGCAGCAGGTTCCATCGCCGGGTTGCGCTCCCTCGAAGAAGTCGAGCGCGAAGTGATTGCCGCCACGCTCGAAGCCGTGCACTACAAAATCAGCCGCGCCGCCGAAGCCCTGGGCATCAGCCGCAAAACTCTCCTCGAAAAACGCAAAAAATACGGTTTGAAGTGAAAATCCGCCTGCTCATGCTCGGCAAAACGCGCCGCGCGGAAATGCGCGAAGTGATTGACGATTACGTGAAGCGCATTGGCCGCCACTCGCCGATCGAAATCACAGAAGTCCGCGATGGCGAAGCCGCTCTGAAAAAGCTCGACGCCGATCGCGCCGCCACGGCCGTTCTGCTTGATGCCCTCGGAAAAAATCTCGATTCCATCGCGTTTGCGAAATGGCTCGGCGAACTTCGCGATCGCGGAACGCGCGAACTCATCTTCGTTTGTGGCGACGCCGACGGTTTCCCCGCCGCGCTTCGCGAACGCGTCCCGCAAAAAATCTCTCTCAGCGCCATGACGTACTCTCACGAACTGGCGCGCGCGATGATCGCCGAGCAGCTCTACCGCGCCTTCGCCATCCTCTCCGGCAGCCCCTATCCGAAATAGCTCCGCTGGTGTAAAACGTTACGCACCATGTCCATCCGCATTATTCCTGATCAGGGCCAGCCTTCCGCCGCGATAGAAATTTCTCTCTCAACTCCTCTGCCCGAATACGACTTGCTCCAGCTCGACCAGCCCACGCCTCGCGACGTTGACGCCGTCCTCGTTTCGCAAGGCTTCCGCGATCTCGTGGATGATGCGCGTGGTGTCTTGATGGATCTTCTCGTCCACCCTCCTTTTCAGGCCAATTCTCCCGAGCACGCCAATCTCGATTTCACGCATTCCGCGCCGTTTGCCCTCGAACTCACGCAACTTACCGGCGCGATCTGTCCTGGCGATGACGAGGTGTATCGCCCCGGCCTCTGGATCGTCATCCGCGACCCCCACGCCAAGGCAAAGACAACGCTGCCCGCCGCGACACAGGAACGCATCACAGCCATCGCCGCGGAACTGACCAAGCGTCTCGGGCTTACTTAGTTATGGACCGCGCGATTTTTCTCCTTGCTCAAGCGAAACGAGCAGCATAGCGTTGTAGATACAAGTTGGTCTGCGAAATGGAAGTGTCGTGGGCGATCCGTTTCAGCAGGCCCGGCCAAGCGCGAAAATCTTTCAACTTAGGAGCTCTATGGAAAGACCAGCAGGAGTGACGATTCTTGCAGTGGTGGCTTTCATTTTCGGCGGATTCATGGCTTTGGGCGGCTTGGGATTTATGCTTGGTGGCGCGGCACTTTCCCGCATGGCGAACAGCGGCGGCTTGGGAATGCTGGCGGGGGTGGGAGGCGCCATCCTCGGCTTTGTGCTCTTGGGTTTTGCGGTGGTGTATATAGTGGACGGGATCGGGCTTATGAAAGTGGCAAACTGGGCGCGAATCCTGACAATAATCCTGGTTGGGCTGAGCTTGCTTCGCTCCGCCTTTGGCTTGATGAGATCGCTTGGGCACCTGAATCCGCTAGCGCTTTGTTTCACGCTCATCATCGCTGCCATCGACGTATGGATACTGGTCTATCTTTTCAAACCGGAAGTGAAACAAGCCTTTGGCGCCACGAGTTTCTGACGCCTATCTAGAAGACTGACCAGTCCGGGCAGCGGTTTTGCGCTGCTGCCCTTGGTCGTCTTGACCTTTCTTTTCGCACCCTCCAAACTCTAGACCTTTCCCTGTGTGCCGCGCTCTCTTGAGGGGAAGGAACTCATGCCGGAAGAAAAAGGACTGCTGATTGTTTACACCGGGCCGGGCAAGGGCAAGACGACTTGCGCGCTGGGGACGGCGTTCCGCGCTGTGGGGCAAGGGCTGCGCGTATTGATGGTGCAGTTCATCAAGGGTTCTTGGCACTACGGAGAACTCGACGCAGCGAAGATGCTGGGCGACGATAAATTTGAGATTCGGCCGATGGGCCGCGGATTCGTGAAAATCGGCGGCGCGGAAACCGATCCGGAAGATATCAAGCTGGCGCGGGAGTGTTGGGAAGCCGGGCGCGACGCGATCTACGGAGGGAAGTACGATCTGGTAGTTCTGGACGAAATTAACTACACGATCAGCTACAAGATGCTCGACGCGGGGGAAGTGGTGGAGGCGCTGAAAAACCGGCCGGAGCGAGTGCACGTGATTTGCACGGGGCGGAACGCGCATCCGCTGCTTGTCGAGCTGGCGGACCTCGTAACGGAGATGCGCGAGGTGAAACACCCGTACACCAAGGGTATACTGGCTCAGCGGGGAATTGACTACTAGCTGCGGCGCGGGGAGGTGGTCCCGCGGGGATTGTGCCGGTTGTAGATTGATCGACAGAAAAAATTTAGCTGCAACGTACGGACGGATTCCGACTTTTATCCACACTTATGGCCTGGTTCAAGCGGGACAAAAAATCGATCGACGCAGCCACGCCCCCCGAAGAGCGCCGCGTGCGCACGGAGGGGCTGTGGGCCAAGTGTGAGTCCTGCGGCACGATTGTTTTTCGCAAGGACCTGGAAGCAAACCTCTACGTTTGCCCGAAGTGCCAATTCCATTTCAAGATGAGCGCGAAGCAGCGGCTGGAAATGCTGCTGGATTCGCGCTGGACGGAACATGACGCGGGCATGACGTCAACCGACCCGCTGAAGTTTGTGGATACGAAACCCTACGCCGCTCGGCTCAAGGAAGCGCGCAAAAAGCTGGGGATGAATGATGCGGTGATCACTGCGGAGGGCCGGCTGAGCGGGCGGGGTCGTTTGCTGCGCAATGGAATTTGGGTTTATCGGCGGGTCGATGGGCGCGGTGGTGGGAGAGAAGGTGACGCGCGGGATCGAGTTGGCCATCGAGTCGCGGCAGCCACTTGTTGTGGTTTCGTGTTCCGGCGGCGCGCGCATGATGGAAGGCACGATCAGCCTGATGCAGCTTGCGAAAGTTTCCGCGGCGCTGGCCAAGCTCGACGATGCGAAGGTGCCTTACATTTCTTTGCTTACCGATCCTACGACGGGCGGCGTCACGGCCAGTTTCGCTATGCTAGGCGACATCAATATTGCCGAGCCTGGGGCGCTGATTGGATTTGCCGGCCCGCGCGTCATCGAGCAGACGATACGGCAGAAGCTTCCTGAAGGTTTCCAGCGCTCAGAATTCCTTTTGGAACATGGATTCCTCGACGCTGTCGTACACCGCAAAGATCTGAAAGCGTTCATCGCCAACTCCTTCGATCTTCTTTTGAGCTGAAATGAATTACGAAGCTGCCGTCCGCTATTTACTTTCGCTGGGAAGGGAATTGGCGGCGCCTACGCAGGCAGCGACGGCGAAATTCGACCTGGAAAATATAACGATTCTCGCGGAGCGGCTGGGGCGGCCGGATCGCGCTTATCCGTCCGTGCATGTTGCAGGAACAAATGGCAAAGGCTCGACGGCTGCGTTTCTCGAATCGATCCTGAGGCGCGCCGGGTTTCGGACGGGCCTCAACACTTCACCTCATCTGGAAAAAATCAACGAGCGCATTCGCGTAAACGGCGAAGAGATTAGCGAAGAAGCGTTTGCTGAGACGTTTACGCGCATTCAGGCTTTGAATGAAGAGCTACTTGCGGCAGGGAAACTTCGCGCGCATCCGACGTATTTCGAATGTGTGACGGCGATGGCGTTTGAATATTTTGCGCGTGCGCGGGTGGAGTTCGGCGTTTTCGAAGTGGGGCTTGGCGGGCGGCTGGACGCGACGAATATTTTGACTCCAGTGGTCTCGGTTGTTACGCGCGTGGACTTCGACCACGAAAATTTTCTGGGGCATTCGCTTGCTGAGATCGCGGCGGAAAAGGCTGGGATTATCAAGCCGAGCGTTCCGGTGGTCGTCGCCGAGCAGCGGCCGAAAGCAATAGAAGTGATTCGAGCGCGTGCTCGCGAGCTCGGCTGTCCTCTCATCGAAACCTCGGCTGCGTTTCACATTGAAAAGCAATGGATGGAGAACGGCTGCAGCCGGGCTCGCGTCGTGGAAGTTGAATCCGGCTGGTCCATGGAGCTTGCTCCGAGGCTTCCGGGAAGATTCCAGATACAAAACAGCCACAACGCTGTGACAGCAGCGCGATACCTACAAAAGCGCGGGTACCGGATTTCGGACGAGGCGGTCGCGCAGGGAATCGCAGAGGCGGTTTGGCCCGGGCGCCTGGAGAAGGTGCAGTCGGAACCGGATGTATATCTGGATGGCGCGCACAATCCGTCGGCGGCGAGAGAGCTTGCCACGTTTTTGGAACAGAATCTTAGCGGCAGAAAAATTTGGCTGGTGTTTGGCGCCCTGCGCGACAAAGCCGTGGATGAAATTGCAGGTGTTCTCTTCCCGCATGCGGCCGAAGTAATTTTCACACAGCCGCGAACGACGCGAGCCATTTCCGTCGCTCAGCTTGCGGAGATCTCGTCGCACCACGCCGCGCATTTTACGATTGTTCCCGACGCGGAGGCCGCGCTCGAATACGCGCTCGACCGAGCTGACACGCCCGATGTGATTGTCGTGGCTGGGTCGCTCTATCTCGTTGGGCAACTGCGCAGCCATTGGAAGCATAGAGCACATCTCGCGGTTAAATGAAAAAAATCGTAGAATAACGCGCTCGTCACGAGTCCCCTGCTTCATACGAGCTACCGCGCAGAATTGCGGGCATTGCATGCAGACTAGAGCACGAAAGTGAAGAATCAACGGAAGACAGGCCTGTTCGATGGCATTAAGCCGATTTATCGGCTGGGAATCGTGTTGTTTGCTTTGTTCCTGATGGTTTCGGGCGTCTTCAAAGTGCTTAGCGGTCGGACGAATTACTACAATCTTTGGGGACATCTGGCATTTGCGCCATCCTTAATTCTCGTCGGGCTTTTACTGATTGTGGCGATGATTTTCGCTTGGGTTAGGAATAAATAGATTCGAGAATAGGACAGGTCGCTACGAATTCGATGGGGAAAAAAACTGAAAATACGCGCCCGCCGCTTGTCGGCATTATCATGGGTTCGTCTTCGGATTGGGAGACGATGGAGCACGCGGTCGCGACGCTTGAGGAATTAGGCGTGTCGCACGAAACACGAGTCGTTTCGGCTCATCGTACACCGGACCTGCTCTTTGAATATGCGGCGAGCGCGGAGAAGCGCGGCATCGAGGTAATTATTGCTGGCGCGGGCGGTGCGGCGCATTTGCCCGGAATGACGGCTTCAAAGACGGTGCTGCCCGTGCTCGGCGTTCCAGTGGAATCGAAAGCCTTGAAGGGGCTCGATTCTTTGCTTTCGATCGCGCAGATGCCCGGAGGCATTCCTGTCGGGACGCTGGCGATTGGCAAGGCTGGTGCGATCAACGCCGCGCTTCTCGCTGCCGCCATTCTTGGAAACAAGTATCCGCACATCCGCGAAGCGCTTCGGAGATTTCGCGCGGCGCAAACCGGGCGCGTGCTGGCAAATCCCGATCCATCCGTGGCGGTTCTCTCTCTCAAAAATAGGCCGACGAAGCTCACGAAAAAGAGGAACAGAGCGTGAGCATCGGGATCCTCGGCGGCGGACAGCTTGGTTACATGCTGGCCCTTGCGGGTTATCCGCTTGGGCTGCGATTCCGTTTTCTCGACCCGTCGCCGGAAGCGCCCGTGGGACGGATTGCTCCGCGAGTGACGGGAGACTTTACGGATCGAGCGGCGCTGGAGAAATTCGCGCACGGGCTGGAAGTGGTGACCTACGAGTTTGAGAACGTGCCGGTGGACGCGGTGCAACATCTGGCCAAAAAGGTGTCCGTTTTTCCGCCGCCGGGGGCGCTCGAGACGGCACAGGACCGCCTCAAAGAAAAGCAGCTGTTCGAGAAGCTGGGAATCGGCACGACGGAGTTTGCTTCGGTGCCCGTCGCCTACGACGTCGAAGCAGCGATCAAGAAAGTAGGGCTGCCGGCAGTGGTCAAGACCCGGCGGATGGGCTACGACGGGAAGGGGCAATGGGTTCTGAGGACGGCGGAGGACGTGAAGGCCGCCAAGGAAGGTTTGCCCAAACAGCCTTGTATCGCGGAGAAGTTCGTCAGCTTCGCGCGGGAGCTGTCCGTGATTGCGGTACGGGGCAAAGCGGGCGAGACGGCGTTCTACCCGCTGGTGGAAAATCACCATCGAAACGGGATACTTCGGCTTTCTCTGGCTCCGGCGCCAGCGGTCAGTGAGGAGATACAGAAAGCCGCCGAGGATGCGGCGCGCAAGGTGCTCGAAGCGCTGAATTACGTGGGCGTGCTGGCGATTGAGTTTTTTGAATGCGGAGGAAAGCTGCTGGCGAATGAGATGGCTCCACGGGTCCATAACTCCGGGCATTGGACGATCGAGGGAGCGGTGACGAGCCAGTTTGAGAACCATCTGCGGGCCATTTGCGGGCTGCCCTTGGGTGCGACCACGACCGTTGGAGCTTCCGCGATGATCAATCTGATTGGTGAAGTGCCTGAGTCCGCTCGGGTACTTGCGATTCCGTCGGCCCATCTTCATCTTTACGGCAAGGAGCCCCGCCCCGGCCGCAAACTTGGTCATGTGACGCTCCGCGCGCCTTCCTTCGAGCAGCTCGTGAGCCGCTTTTCGAGCCTGCCGGCGTTCTTCCAGCGTCCTGAATTCTGCCTGGACGCGCGGGGCACAAAGAGCGCGTCTCCGCTGGCCTAGTTCGTACCGAGGTGCGCCAGGAGCGGCGAAAATGGGTAGTGTCAGTTTCCGGCTGCGGTGGTGGTCTCAATGGGTCGACGCAACACTAAGCTCAAAGTCTAACTGCTGGAGTCTCATAGGCAAAAATCGCTTACAAGTGTTGAATCAAACGGAACACTGCCCTGGCTAGGTTCTGATCGAGTACAGCCGGTGAGATCGGTTCTCTCGAGGAAGTGCTGTTGGATCAGCGTATTAGAAAGTGTTGCGTCGACCGGTTGAGCTGGCAGTGTTAGCCGGGACTTGGCACCTCGTTGGCATTGCAGATGCGAGATAGAATCTTGTCTGGAACTGAAACGTAGATGGGAACCTCATCTAACTCCGTTTGTAGCAAAGAGCTCCGCGTGAGCAATCTTTCGATTTTGGCTCTGGTGGTCGTCAGCACTGTGCTTTGTCTTCCACAAGTGTTGACAGCTCAACACGCCAAGCCCAAGGAGCCCGAGGAGCAATCCGATTTCGGCATTGAGCTGGAAGTTGCGCCAATTCAGCGGCCAGTCGCACTCCAACGAGCCGCACTTGATGCCTTGAGCAAGGATGCTAGCGTTTCCTCCTGTTTAGAAAATGAGGGCCTCAGCCCCGAGGAACTGCCTGCAAATTGGTTTGTCGCTTCTGAGATTCATCTGGACGGGACGAAAGAAAGTGACTTGGTGGTTTTGCCGGGTGGCCGTCTTCCCGATACACCGGAGGGCGAGATTTCACCAAATGCTTGCTTCTTAGGGGCCAATACCGGCCAGATGTGGGTTCTGCGCAAAACTCAAAGTGGTTTCCAATTGGTCCTGAGTCAAATCGGTCTTGGCATGAGTATTCTTACAACAAGGACCAACGGACTTCGGGATATCGAGGTCGGCGCTGCCGTTGGCGGCTATGATGATTCCATCGATTACAAGTTTGACGGAGAGTCGTACAAGGTTGCTGGCCGAACGTCAAATCTGATTGGCGCGGAACTTCCTCATTCACTTTCTGCGTTTAGGACCAGGAAAATGCTCGTTCAGTTGCCCGCCCAGACCTCCGAGGCTGTTCGTGGTCAGGCTAGGGCTTGGATTTGGCGTCAGTGGCAGGCGCATGAGACTTCATATCTGACGGTCAAAATCCACGACGAGGCGTCAGAGGAAACCTCGTCTTACTTCATTGCCCCCGACGAGCACGGAGAGTGGCAAGTCACTATCCAGGTTCACCGAATTGTGCACGACGAAGATGCCACTGCTTCGCAGCTTCGCGTATCCGAAAGGAATCTTCTTGTGGCCTCCCTGGTTAAGCGCGTCGAACCTACGACGGACGAAATGCATCTTCCGCACGCCTTTTCCGAAGACGAGATTCTTCCAGAATCAAAATACAGGCTGCGATTCTTGGACTACGGAAGCAGAACTGTAGCTGTGCTTTAGAGGCGTTCCGTCGGCCAAGCCCCGGCAAGTCGGGTTATCGGGAACTGACCCACCACCCGAAAGCTGGCCGGGTTGCCGCACTTCCCTGCGAATGCTACGATTTGGGATTCCATGAGCCCCGAAACTCCCAACCGGCCCCGTGTGGGGATTCCCTGGCGAACGTCGGAAGAAGAAGCACAGAACAATCGCCCCAAGATCGCCAATTACGAAGAAGCGGTGCGCAAGGCGGGGGGCGAACCAGTACTCATCCCCCTGAACGACGGAAAAGAGCAAGGGCACCTGATACCCAGGATGGATGCGTTCGTATTGCCGGGGAGCCCTGCGGACGTCGAGCCTGCCGAATATGGTGCGGTGAATCAGGGTAAGTCTGCGCCGGCTGACTTGCCGCGCGAGCAGGCGGACCGGGCCATTCTTTCCCATGCTTTTGCGGAGAGGAAACCTGTTCTGGCCATCTGCTACGGGTGCCAGCTTTTGAATGTGTATCTGGGCGGGACGCTGATTCAGGACCTGCGCTCGGAGCTTGGCACGACGACACCGCACCGGAAGAAGGACCTTTCGCCGGAGCCGAAGGACGACCCGATTCATGGGGCAAAATTCGAGCCGGAGAGCCGGCTGGCGGAGTTGGCGGCTGGCGAGCGGGCAAAAATCAATAGTTCGCACCACCAGGCGATCGCGAAGCCGGGGAAGAGTCTGCGCGTCACAGCACATTCGACGGATGGGATTATTGAAGGCGTGGAATGGACAGGCGATTCCAATTGGGTCGTTGGAGTGCAGTGGCATCCGGAGCGCATGTTTGGGGATGCTTTCTCCGAACGGTTGTTCCGCGATTTCGTGGCTGCGGCGCGCGGGGCCGTGGTCCAAAAGACTTGAGCATTCGCTTTCTGATATTCGCTATTCAAACGGTGGGGGGATTGGATGATTTCACTGGCAGGCAAGGCGGCACTGATCACAGGGGGTTCGCGCGGAATCGGGGCGGCGGCCGTCAAACTCTTTGCGCAGGCGGGCGCGGACGTGATTTTCAGTTACAACAAGGCGAAGGATGCCGCGTTGCAGGTCGAGCAAGAGGCGAAGAAGCACGGAACGCGGGTCGAGGCATTTAAGGCGGATGTGGGCCGCCACGTGGATAACCAAAAGCTGGTCGAGCAGTGCATTGCACGGCTCGGGCGATTGGATATTGTGGTGGCGAACGCGGGTGTCTGGAATATCGAGGACCTGCCGATCGAGAAAATGAGCGAGAAGCAGTGGGATGAAATGATACGGGTGAACTTGAAGAGCGTGTACTCGATCATTCATTTCAGCGTGCCGCAGATGATCAAGCAGAAGTCGGGGAAGATTATTCCGATCACGTCTACGGCAGGGCAGCGCGGGGAGTCGTTCCACACGCATTACGGTGCGAGCAAAGGCGGGGTGATCAGCCTCGTCAAAGGACTGGCTGTGGAACTAGCGCGGCACAACATACTTGTGAATTCGGTCGCTCCTGGGTGGGTGGCCACGGACATGTCCAATCCCGTGATTCAGACGAAAGCGGGGGCGAAGGCGGTAGCTGCGGCGATTCCGCTCGGACGGCCCGCTACGGCGGAGGAAATCGCGGGGCCAATTTTGTTTCTTGCGTCGGACCTGGCCAACTTCCTCACCGGAGAGATCATCAATGTAAATGGAGGTTCGGTCCTGTGCGGTTGAAGCTCGTCCAGATTGTAGTTGCGGCTTCGCTTGCAGTTGCGGCACTCGCGCCGCACGCCGCCGCGCAGAATCCGGACAGCATGATGCCGGAGGATAGTGCCGCGAAGGCCAAACAGATTCTCAAAGATCTGATTAATGCCCGTGGCGCGGCGGGATATCTGGATGCCAAAGAAGGCGAATGCCACGGTAACCGCGCACAATTTGGCCACAATGGGGCCATCACCGGATATGTCGGCTTCACGGATTTTCGACAGTACCCGGACAAAGAGCGGCTCGAATACACCGCGAAGAGCCACAATCTGAAGAGCATCATCAATACGGTGATTGGAGTGGAAGGGTTGGACTGGTCGCATGCGGGCATTATCATTGCCGTGTATAACGGGGACCGCGGGTGGACTTTTGATCGCAGCGGGATCACCGAATTGCCAGTTACCTCGATTTCGGAATTTCAGGAACAGGTCAAACGGAATATCGACAACGTGCTGAGAGTGCGGCTGAAAGAGCCCGGTTGGACGTACCGGTTTGGCGGCAGTGACACGGTGGATTTGAAAGAAGTGGAGTGGGTGGAATTGACGGACAGCGAGGAGCGGCAGTTCCGGCTGGCGGTGGACCACAACACACACCTCTTGGTGCGCAGCGTGGTGACTACCAGCAACGAAGAGACTCATGAACGCGACGACGATGTCACGATTTATACGAACTACCAGTTGAAAGATACCGTGTGGACGCCGATGCAAGTTACGAAGGACCACAACGGCCGGCGGGCTTCGCAATTTTTCTACGATACCTGCAGATATAATCCTGGGTTCCCCAGCGACTTCTTTGACAAGACTTCTCTCTCGAAACAGGGCGGCGATGCGACCATCAAGAAAAGTAAGAATGGCGCGAACAACTAGCGCGCTGTGAATCCCGCGTTTCTGTTTCCTTTAAACACACCGAACAAACGATGACTGATAATTTCGCGCCGGCGCAAAGATGGTGCGGGGCGGGAGCGTGACGTTGCACCAAGGATGCAAGTTTGCTCGCGGCGCTTTTGCTAGACTGACAGCCCTCGATGAACCTCACGCCTAAACAGCAGCGAGCGCTGCAATCCATTTGCGATACATTTGCGCCCGCGTGGGCTGCGGACGGTTGGCCCTCCGCGTCGGAACTCGGCATTCCCAGGGCGATTGCGAAGGCGCTGGACTTGAATCCTCGTTCCAGCGAGCGAGCGCAATTCTTGCAACTGCTCGATCTTTGGGATTCGCATCTCCATAGTTTGCTTACCGCGAGGAGGTGGGCTGCGTTTTCCACTCTTCCGATGGAAGCGAGGATACGTGTTTTGCTTTCCTGGGCGGACAGCGGCCTCAGCCGCCGGCGCGGCGCGTTTCAAGCTTTGCGGAAAGCGATTGGTTTTCTTTACGTGATGCTGCCTGGCGCGGATGGCGGTGCAAGTCCCGTTTGGAAGAAGTTTGGCTATCCCGGGCCGCTTGGTCCACAACAAGCTAAACCTCGCGGGTTGAGGCCGATTATTCCTGAGACGGATACGGAATTATCTTGCGACGTTTGCGTTGTCGGTTCTGGCGCCGGTGGAAGCGTGACGGCAGCGGTTCTTGCTGAGGCGGGCAAAGATGTGATTGTGCTCGAGGCGGGAAGCTACTACGACGATTCTGATTTTGACGGCGCGGAGCTTGGTGGATTTCAGCGGCTGTATCTGGAGGGGGGATTTGCGGCGACGGCTGATCAGAGTGTGGGGCTTTTGGCAGGCGAGTGCCTAGGCGGCGGGACGGTCATCAATTACTGCACATCGTTTCGAACGCCCGACGATGTGCGCGCGGAATGGGCTGCCGCGGGTGTGCCGTGGCTTGCAAGCGAAGAGTACACCAGCAGTCTCGATTCGGTGTGCAAGCGGCTATCCGTGAACCTAGACCACAATCGCGTTTCGGCGCGCGAACAGATTTTGCAGCGCGGGCTGAACTCTTTGGGATGGCACTCGGCGGCCATGCCGCGCAACGTCGTGGGTTGCGAGCAAGGCAAGGTGTGCGGGTATTGCGGGTACGGCTGCTCGCTAGGCGCAAAGCAATCGAGTACGAAAACCTGGCTCGCCGATGCACAGGCTGCGGGAGCTCGATTGGTGACGGAGACACGAGCGCTGCGGGTGCGCATCGAAGCGGGCGCTGCAAGCGGAGTGGAAGCTCGCTCGCGGAATGGTTGCCGGGTCAACATTCGGTGCAAGGCGGTGGTCGTTGCCTGCGGCGCCATTCACACGCCGGCGCTGCTGCTTCGTTCTGGCCTGCGGAACGAAAACATCGGGCGACATCTGCACCTGCATCCCGTTTCCAATGTTTGCGGAGTGTTTGAAGAAGAGATTCGTCCGTGGGAAGGGACGATGCAGGCGATCTATTCGGACGAACACCGCTTTCTGACGGGAAATTACGGCGTGAAATATGAGACGACGGCGTTGCAGCCGGTGATCGCCGTGGCGGTTTTGCCGTGGCGCGAGCCGGAGCACTACCGTTCCTTGCTTGGGAAATTATCAAACACCATGGCGATAGGTGTTTTGCTGCGCGACCGCGATGGCGGCCGGGTCACTCTCGATGGTGAGGGCAACCCTGTAACGCACTACGCGTTGTCGGAGTTCGACAGGGCGCATTTGCGCCGTGGATTTATCGGCGCTGCCCGGATCCTTGAGGCCGCCGGTGCGCGGCTCATTTTTTCACCTCATGCGAAATGGTGCGCTTACGAACCTGGGAGAATCGGCTCGGTGGATTCTTTGACAACTGCAATGGACGCTGCAGGCTGGCATTCTGGCCAACTCGCGCTCTTTTCGTTTCACATCATGGGGAGCGCGCGGCTTGGCGGCTCTGCGAAAATGGCTGCTGTCAATCCTGATGGCGAGACCTGGGAGGCACGCAATATCTTCGTGATGGACGGGTCGGCGTTCCCGAGCGCCTCGGGAGTGAATCCCATGATTTCGATCGAGGCGATATCCCGACGCAACGCATTGGCTCTGGCTGACCGCTCCGGGATGTAAGCGTCTTGTTTGTAGTGGGATAGGGGGGCAAGAGAGCAAGAGCGGGGTGCAACCCGCCTGGCTGGCCTAGTGAGTTTAAGAGCGTTCCTTTCGGCCCATCTGCCAATTTAACGAGGGAGCCGGGGCGAGTACTGCCATTAACTAGTGCTATGGTTGCGCTTATTTGGGTACCCCCGAACTATGGGATTTTGTTGATAAAATGTAATAGTCTTAGTAGGTTGGGCGTGCTCCCAGGCAATCGCAGGAGTGGGCCCGACGGGTGTCGTCCCAAAATGATACTGAACGCCAACTTCGTGTCCCCGCATCGAAGCCCACGAAATGGCTTTAGCTTGGTGGAGCTCGTACTTTCCTTGGCCGTGCTCCTTGTTATTACAACTCTGGCCATACCTGTGGTCGTGCGTTCGCTGCAGACCTATCAGCTTAATTCCACGGCTTCGCAGCTGGCGGGGATGCTCAAGTTCACAAAATTCGATGCCATTCGCCAGAACACACATGTGAATTTCCAGATCGCGCAGAGCGGCACAAATTGGGTCGTGTGGGCGGATTCGAATGGCGACGGCGTAGCGGATGGGGCTGAGCCGCAAATGGTGATTCCGATTGCCGGGACCGACACGCTACTGCCGCAAAGTTCCGTGCCGAGTCCAAATCCTATTGCGACTACTTTGGGTGCAGGCGGAACCACGTTGCCGTGGACGGTTTTGTCGGGGTCCAACGCCAGTGTCATGTTTGACCAGCGGGGAGTCATCGTGTCCGGTCCAGGCGGCGCTGTGGTTTCGACTGTCTACGCATTTTACCTCGGCAATCCCAACGACCCGAACGCTGGTTACCGCGCAGTGATAACGCTGCCCTCCGGAGCCGTGCAGGTATGGACTTGCGCTTTGGCGGGCAATTGGCAGCGAATCAGTTGATCCGATTTGCAGGATAAGGTGATGAAGAATCCGCACAACCGCGAGCAGCGCAGGATGGCACGGAGGAATGAGCACGGATTCACGCTTACGGAAGTGCTTATCGCCATCGTCATTTTGCTCGTAGGCATAGTTGCGGTCGCGCAGTTGGTGCCGGCATCGATCGGTTCCAACTCGACGAATCGCAATGACTCTTCCGCGCTGGTCTTCGCGCAGCGGCAGATGGACCTGTTCCTGAATCAGCCGCTCAACAATACGGCCTTTATCGAAACGATCGACACGCAGACTTTCACGTGCAATCTGGGGGACCCTACACAGCCCAACCAGTTTGTAGGCAGCAGCAACGCTTTGTTTTATAACCAGCTGGTCATCAATTTCAGCGCGGCGACAGTGACGAACTACAATTTCGTCTACCACGATCCGAATGATCCGGCGGAAGTGGTTTACGACGTCCGGTGGGCGGTGTTCACGACGACCAACAACGGAGCAGTTACCTCGAAGCGATTCGTCCTCGGAGCCAGGAAAAAAGGCGGCAACGGGATTTACAATCCGGTGACTCTGGACACGGTACTTTACAAATGAAACGGGCGGCTCGAAATCGGAAGGAACACGGCTTCTCGCTCATCGAAATGATGATCGCGGCGGTGATTTTCATTTTGCTGTGCGGCGCGGCGTTCGCGCTTCTTTCCGTGGCGCAGCAGCGATACCAGACGGAATCCCAGGTCTTGAACTCCTTCCAGGAGGCGCGTTTCGGTTTGGACGAGATTGTTCGAGACGTGAATGGCTCGGGATATCCCCCGCAAAATTCTTTCTCGTTTTCGCCAAACATACCACCGGCGAATCTGTATGCGAGCACTCCGGTCGCATGGGATCCGGGGTATCAGAGCAATTTGCCCTGCCAGATCGGGACCGGGGGCGGCGGGACCTGCAACACTCCGGGAGATTTTGATCTAATCATCGAAAGGGATGTTGATCCCTGGCGACATGATGGCGTTGAGTGGACGCGCTATCAGCTTAGCAACAACATTTTGTCCCGCAGCCAGACTTATAAGGTAGTCTCAGCCAATCCTGCTTCGACTACAGCACCCTCATTCGTTCCCTACGTGCAAAATGTAATGAACAACGCTTCGCCCACGCAAATCGCGCAATTCCAGGCGATTTACCCGCAAATGTTCCAAGGCGGAAATCCTGTGCCCGTTTTCAGCTTCACCTGTTACACGCCATACGGGTCGCAGCCGTGTCCTTTGGCGGGATCGTACAATTCCCCGGTCAACGTAACCGACGTTGAGATCACGCTCATCGTGATGGCGCCGACTAAGGATGCACAGACAGGCGTGCCGAGGCTCATTGAATTACATGGACGGGGACATAGTCTGAATCCGATACAGTAAGACCCGATGGCGCACTGAGAAAGTGTGATGATGAAGAAAGACAACAAAATGCGACGCCGCAGCGAGGATGGAATCGCATTACTAATCGCGATTTTCGTCTTATTGCTGATCAGTGTTGTGTCGATCGCATTGCTTGTTTCTTCCGGGACGGAAACGGCGCTCGGCACCAATTACCGGGCCTCTTCGACGGTCTACTATGCTGCCATCGCAGGTCTGGAAGAAGCCCGTGGACGGCTGCTCCCCAAGAACCCCACCTATTTTGGTCTCTCCGTCATTCCCCCCCTCCTCCCGGTGGGCCAGGCCGTCTATGTCATAAATGGATTGCAAGGCGAAACCGTGGCACCCTGGGATTCAAGCAACGTTTATTACGATAACGAATACCAGAGTGAGTTTGGCGCGCAGCCCACTTCCTGGCAGTCCGTCAATTCGGTTTGGAACAACAACATTCAAGGGATACCTGGTCCTCTCTACAAGTGGGTACGCATAAACGCCGTGACCGAGGCGGCGGTGTACATTGACGTGAACTACTCAGGCTCCTACAACACCACCAGACCTCTTTATTACGATCCAGCTAATCTAGATTCCCATGGAAATCCGTGGCCCAGCCTGATCTCGACGGCGAGTCCGCCTTCTTCTGCGGTGCAAGCGCTGGAAATCACCGCATTGGCCGAAATGCCGAACGGCAGCAAGAAAATTTTGCAGTATCTTGTGGCACCGGTGACGCTGGGTATTACGTTGCCGGCGGCGCTAACGATGGATGGTTATTCAGACTCTTTCACCGGTCCAAACCACAATTTATTCCAGATTGAGGGATTCAGCGATTCGCACGACTCTGCCTGTGGCGGTTCAATACCTTACCCCGTACCCGCCATCGGAGTCCCCGATACTCCAGATGTCACCAATGTTTCAAATGGAATTCCTGGAGTCGAAGCCGGAAACTACACGGGCAACGGCCCATCTCCTAACGTAGCCACCGTCACGCTAGCTACAAATTTGCAGACCGTTCAAAGTCTGAATCAAATCGTTCAGAACATCATTCAAAATGCTGACGCTGTCATCACGGGACCCGCAACCGAGGCGAATCTGCCTTCGGCCATGTCCAGCGGGAATCCGATGACCGTGGCGGTCCAAGGCGATTTCTATTTGGGCAACAGTATCCCGTCGGGTTACGGACTGCTTCTTGTAACTGGTAATTTCACATACGACACGGGAGCGAATTGGAACGGAATTGTTTTGGTCATCGGGAAAGGCAGCATGACTGAAACAAGCCAGAACGGCGCCGGCGGCGCTTTCCAAGGAGCCACACTTATCGCACGAACGCTCGACTCATTAGGGAATCCTCTGCCAGGAAACAACCCCCCAGGGCCGACGACCTTTAACGACTCACCGTCGAGTGGAAGTGTGGGCAGGGGCTTTATTTACAACTGTGGCTGGATACAGAGCGCGCAAGCGCCGCTCACCTATAAAGTTCTGTCCTTTCACGAAATTCCACAATAAAGAGAGGATTCAGAATGAATTCCAATAACCTCTTGAGGAAGCTTGGCGTATGCTCTCTCGCTATGGGTGCTGCGTTTCTGCTGGCTCAATTGAAGTGCGATGCCGCTCATGCGCAGCAGCAAGGGCAGGAGCATTCCCAATCACAACAGACACCGCCTCCTTCTTCACCGACGCCCCCGCCGAGCGCGCAACCTGCACCCGACCCCGCGCCAGCCATCGGCGCGCTGCCTGTCAAGAGACGCAAAGTTTGGACCGACGATGAGGTGGTAGAGTTGCGATCACCGGCCGACACTTACCGAGTGGAAAAGGAAGCTAAGGAGGCTGCCGACGCGGAAGCCGCCGCAAAGGAGGCTGCTATTAGGGCAGCCATGAAGTCCGAGAAGGAGCCGCCGCTGGATATCAAGCTCCCGGCCACTCCCGAAGAGACCGAAAAAATGCTGAAGGACACTCAAGGCGATATCCAAGAAGAAACGGAAGTGCTCGCCAAGCTACACAAAGAGCTTTTGGATACTCCCGCCGAGCAGCAGCCAGACAAACAAAAAGAAGTCGATCGTCTTATTGCAAGCCTGGAGAAATTGCGAAGAGATGTGAAAGCGCTTCAGGATCACCTGAAAATGCTCCGCGGAAAGCCCCAGGGAGATACTCCATCAGCAGTCCCGCCCCCGCCTGGCCGTTGAGAAGTACCAAGCGAAAATAGCAAAGAGTTGTGGCCTTCGATGGCCCAACGTGCTTCGCATGGCTTGGCCCTGCCTCACCGCTGTATAATGACGGGATGCGTAACAGCCAGGGAAGCGCGCAGATGCATGGCACCACGGTATTGTGCGTGCGCAAGGACAATAAAGCCGTGCTGATCGCCGATGGACAGGTGACCATGGGCGATCACGTGATGAAGCACACGGCGCGGAAGACGCGGCGGCTTTACAATGACAAAGTGATCGCGGGGTTTGCCGGGTCTACTGCCGATGCCATATCGCTGTTCGAAAGATTCGAGGGCAAGCTCCAGGAACATTCGGGAAATTTGCAGAAGGGCGCGGTCGAGCTGGCCAAGGAATGGCGCAAGGATCGCGCGCTGCGGCATCTGGAGGCGTTGCTGATTGTCGCGGACACGAAAGCCACATTTTTGCTTTCCGGCAACGGCGACGTGATCGAGCCGGATGATGGATTGTGCGCGATCGGGTCCGGCGGGACGTATGCGCTGGCCGCGGCGCGGGCCTTGCTCAAGCATTCGAAGCTTGGCGCGAAAGATTTAGCCATGGAAGCGATGCGCATCGCCAGCGAGATTTGCATTTACACGAACGCGAACTTTACAGTCGAAGAACTCTAGGCGGCGGGCGATAATACGCATGCTTGGTTTGGCGCATCAAAGAGATGCGCACACAAAGAGATTGCCAACAGAGAGAACGCGAACAAGCGGGTTGCACGCAAAGGGATTGGACATTTCATGGCCAGCAAGACCGATAAGGAAATAGTTTTTGTGCCCGGCGGCAACGGTGCCGCGCCGGTAGAAGAGGAACAACTTCTACCCGCTCTCGACGACATGACGCCGCGCGAGATTGTCGTGGAGCTCGACAAGTACATCGTCGGGCAGAACGCGGCTAAGCGCGCCGTCGCTGTGGCTTTGCGCAATCGCGTCCGCCGCCAAAAGCTTCCGCCGGAAATCGCGGAGGACGTCCTTCCCAAGAATATTTTAATGATTGGACCGACGGGCGTCGGCAAAACGGAAATCGCGCGCCGTCTCGCGCGGTTGGCAGGCTGCCCGTTTGTCAAAGTGGAAGCTTCGAAATACACGGAAGTCGGCTACGTGGGGCGCGACGTGGAATCGATGGTGCGCGATCTCGTGGAGACTTCCATCGACATGGTTCGCGAAGAAAAACTCGATGAAGTGGCCGACCGCGCAGAGCAGGCTGCGGAAGAGCGCGTTCTGGATCTACTGCTTCCTCCGTCTCCTCCGCCGGTTGCCGGTACAAGCGAAATGGACGCCGCGGCGCAGCGGGAACAGTCACAGCGCACGCGCGAGAAACTGCGCGCGCAACTTCGCGAGGGCAAACTCGATCAACGCATGGTGGACCTCGAAGTGCGCGAACGGTCCATGCCTTCGTTTGAGATTATTTCCAATCAGGGCGTCGAGGACATGGATGTGAATATGAAGGACATGTTCTCCAACCTTTCCGGAATTTTCGGGCAGCAGAAAAAAAAGCGCAAGATGTCCGTCGCGGATGCTTTCGAATATTTGATTCAAGAGGAAGAAAACAAGCTTTTGGACATGGATCAGGTGACGCGCATCGCCGTCGAGCGCGCCGAGCAGATGGGCATCATATTTATCGATGAGATTGATAAAGTCGCAGGACGCGAATCCGGACACGGGCCGGATGTTTCCCGCGAGGGCGTTCAGCGAGATATTCTGCCGATTATCGAGGGCACGACTGTCAACACGCGCTACGGCATGATTCGCACGGACCACATTCTGTTTATCGCGGCGGGCGCGTTTCACGTGACAAAACCGTCGGACCTCATCCCCGAGCTGCAGGGCCGCTTGCCGATTCGCGTGGAGCTGCAATCGCTGAAGGAAGAAGATTTCATTCGTATTCTCACGGAGCCGAAAAACGCGCTCATCAAGCAGTACATCGCGCTTTTGGAGACCGAGGGCGTGAAGCTGAATTTTACCGAGGATGCGGTTGCGGCCATCGCGCGCTTCGCCACGAGCGTCAATGAGTCGACCGAAAACATCGGAGCGCGCCGGCTGCATACCATCCTCGAGAAGGTTCTCGACGAGCTTTCCTTCGAAGCGCCGGACCTGAAGAAAAAGAATGTAAAAGTGGATGCCGCGTACGTAACCAAACAGCTTGCGGATATCGTCAAGAATCAGGATTTGAGCCGTTATATCCTGTAAACTCCGAAAATCGAAAATGGGAATCCGAAACTTGCGGAAGCCGGTATCGCGCGACTTGGAGCACGCCCGCTTCGCGAGTTTCGCGTTTCGGATTTCAGGGCTCGCATTTCTCTTTGCCGCTGGTTGCGGTGCGCCCGGCGAACCGACTCCACCTGCGCCGCCAGTTCCTGTTGCAATTACGGATCTTGCCGCGCATCAGGCCGGGGATGGCGTGCAACTCATATTCACATTGCCCGCGAAGACCATCACTGGCGATCGGCTTGCATCGCCGCCCGCAGTGGAAATTGTACGGGGCACGCCGAAGCCCGATGGTTCGCCGGACGCGAAAACCTTTCGCGTCGTTTACACGATTCCAGGTTCGCTCGTGGAAAATTACGTTTCGGAAGGTCACATAAAAATCATTGACCCCGTGGCGCCAGCGGATACTCGCGCTCATCCCGGGGGCATCCTCGTCTATGTGATACGAACGCGAGCCTCCAAGAAACGCGCTTCGGGAGATTCCAACGCTGTTTCCGTCCGCGTGTATCCAGTGCCGGAGCCGATCGCGAAGCTCGATGCGCGCGTCACCGAACCCGCGATAGAGTTGAGCTGGACAGCTCCCACGCACACGTCCGGCGGCGATCCGCTCAGCGGGTTTTCCGGCTATCGAATTTATCGCGGCGAGCTTGACCCAGCCTCGGCGGAAGCTGCTGCAACGGATTTCTCAAAAGCCAAATGGAAATCGGCGCTGGCCTTGCTCGCTCCCTCGGACGAAAACAATTACCGCGACACGCTCTTTGATTTTGGCAAGACCTACGTATACATTGTCAGAAGCGTTTTGCTCGTCGAAGGCAGCGCGCTCGAGTCCGGGGATTCCGGCCCCGCGATCGTTAACCCGCGCGACATTTTTCCTCCCGCTGCGCCACAGAACCTGGTTGCCGCAGTGCTTTCCGGCTCCACACCCGTTTCCGTGCTCGTGGACCTCTCGTGGTCCATCAATCTTGAAACCGATCTCGCCGGTTACCGCGTCTATCGAAGTGAGCGGCAGGACACACGCGGTGTAGTGATCACGCCAGAGCTATTGCTTGCACCAGCGTATCGTGATACGTCTGTAGAGCCTGGCCACCGCTACTGGTATTCCGCAACTGCTGTCGATCGTGCTGGCAATGAGAGTGACGCCAGCGCGGCCGTTGCAGTTGATGTTGTGAAACCTTCTCCGTAGCTCCGGGTTCTACACAGCATCCAGCTTGGGAGCTCATTGCATGATGACCGTTCGTGCCCACTTGCCGGCGTACGGATCGTTCCACGTTTTACGGAGCGCGCCGGTTCGCACGGGCTTCTACGTCGGGGTCATTCTCTCGATTGTGTTCAGCGGGTGGGTGATCGTAGCCAATCGACTCCCGTTCCTGGATCGCTTTGCAATGGTACGCAATTTGGCGGCGGTGACTCTTCTTGGCATCATCGCTTTGATTCCCGTGGTCCGATTCTGGCGGATGCCGGGTAATTTGCTAGCTTCGAGCCTGGTTGCGTGGGCTATTTTTAGCCTCACCTACCGCGTGCTTTGCATGGATTTCACTAGCCTGGTGGCTGCGATGAGCCTCAGCGCGGTGCAAATCTTCGTACTCGGTGCGCTGTTGTATATGCTCGTGGTTACTGTTTCCTGGATATGGGCAATCATCCAGCGTGCCCGCACGTCGGATGGATCACATCCGAATCATCATCCGAGCTGAGGCCGAATGAAATTCTGCCGATTTTCTCCCAGTGGTACTTCCGGCTCACAGCCCGCTTCCGCGCTCTATGGCCAGTTCGAGGGCGATCTTATCCGCGATATCTCCGGGCCTCCGTGGAGCGCCTGGTCGCAGGGCTCACGCACTTGGCCAATTGCTGATGTTCGTCTACTCGCGCCAGTCGAGCCTGGAAAGATTGTTTGCGTGGGGCGTAACTACGCGGCGCACGCCGCGGAACTCGGCAACGAAATACCCAAGGAGCCGCTCATTTTTCTCAAGCCCCCTTCAGCGATCATAGGTCCAGGTGAGCCGATCGTTCTTACGCCGCAATCCAAGCGAGTTGAACATGAAGGCGAGCTGGCGCTGATCGTTGGCAAGCGCTGTTCGCAGCTCAAGGAGAGCGACGATGCGCTCTCCTATCTCCTCGGCTACAGTTGTCTGAACGACGTCACCGCGCGCGACCTGCAAAAGAGCGACGTGCAGTTTACGCGCGCGAAGGGCTTCGATACTTTTTGTCCTGTCGGTCCGCACATCGAGACGCAGCTCGATCCAGCGGACGTCTTGGTGGAAACGCACGTCAACGGAGCGAGCCGCCAATCCGGGCGCACTTCGTTGATGGCATATCCGGTTGCGTTTCTGGTGCGCTGGATTTCTCGTGTGATGACTCTTTTTCCCGGAGATTTGATTGCTACAGGCACGCCTGCCGGCGTCGGGCCGCTCGTTGCAGGGGACGTGGTCGAGATAAGCGTCAGCGGTGTTGGCGTGTTGCGCAATCCAGTGCAAGCCCCGCACACGTAATTTCGCAACGCCCCCGCTCTTTCGGTAAAATATCCACCGGTGGCGCGAACCCGTCGGTCGGCCCTTTTTCCGGCGGGCCTCCAGGTTCGCTGTACCGCCGCGTGAATGTCCGTCGCCGCACACTTTGTTTGCATCTATGGAGATTCTCAGTTGAGAGCTTTGTTCGCGGACTGGAAGTTGGTTCTCGCAATGGCTGGCGCGGCTATCGCAGCGATCCTGATGATCGCCTATGCATTTTTTCGTCCAGCGGAAGAGCCCGAGAACGTGGAGCGCCGCCGGCGTCTGCACCTGAATCAAATCGGGCGCATTGCGGAGGGGCAGGTCGTCGAGCTGGCGGAACATCCTCCTGAGCCTCGCGAAGTGCAAAGAAAACTTTTCGGTTCGCGCGCCCGGCCGATCGTAGATTTGAGGCCCAGGCACCTTGTCACATACAGTTACGCGATTTCCGGCGTTACTTATCACACGGCGCAAGACATTACCGGCCTGGAAGGGCAGATCCGTTTCGAGCGGCTCGTTGCTGGCCAGCCCGCCAGCGTGAAATACGATCCTTCGAATCCGAGCGATTCGATTCTTGTTGCCGACGATTGGTCCGGCCTGCGCTGAGTTCCGAAGTTTTTGCGGCAAGCCCCAACACGTCACGGCCGATGTTTGAAGTTGACTTTCCCTCGCGGCCTTCTCATTCTGATTTACGCGCAGTTGCGCTATCCTTCTTTCTGCGGCCTCGACGCGCCGCGCCAATCCCATGAAGATGATCCTCGCCTCCATTCTCACTACCGTCCTGATCGTGGCGATGACTCTCGGAGCGATGTTCATTCTCGTGCAGGCCACGGATTACGTGACGTCGCGCGAGTCGCCGCTGCAGCGCGCCGCCGCGATTTGCGCCGAGCTGCTTCTCGGCGTGGTTCTCCTGCTGGGCACGGTCTGGCTTGCCACGCATCTTGCCGTTCGGATCTTTGCCAAAAAGGAAGCGGATGCTCCCGGAGGAAAGCTTGCCTGAGAGAGACGCCACAGCGAGCGCGAAAGAAAAACATCACGACCGAATGGAAGAGCTTCGACGCCAGTCCGCCGAAGCGGAAGCCGGCGGCGGCCCTGAACGCCGCGAGCGCGAACACAAAGTCGGCAAACTCGCCGCGCGCGAACGCATAAATCTGCTTCTCGATGAAGGCAGTTTCGAAGAACTCGACAAATTTGTCCGCCATGGCTGCGTGGATTTTGGAATGCAGGAGCAGCGCCCTGCCGGGGACGGTTTTGTTACCGGCTTTGGCCGCATCGATGGCCGCCTGGTCTACGTTTTTGCACAGGACTTCACCGTTTTCGGTGGTTCGCTCTCCGAAGCCAACGCGCGCAAAATCTGCAAGATCATGGATCTTGCCATGCGCGCAGGTGCTCCCGTTATCGGCTTGAATGACTCTGGAGGCGCGCGGATTCAGGAAGGCGTTGCCTCACTCGCCGGTTATGCCGATATTTTTTTGCGCAACACGCTCGCGAGCGGAGTCATTCCGCAAATCAGCGCCATTATGGGTCCTTGCGCGGGCGGCGCGGTTTACTCGCCCGCGATTACCGATTTCATTTTCATGACGCGCGAGACTTCTTACATGTTCGTTACCGGGCCTGACGTCATCAAGACCGTCACGCATGAGGAAGTCACCAAGCAGGAACTTGGCGGCGCAATGACGCATAACGAAAAGAGCGGCGTGGCGCACTTTGTCTCCGCGGACGATGCCGATTGTCTTGCCATGATTCGCGAGCTGCTGAGTTTTCTCCCTTCAAATAATGTAGACGATTCGCCACGCCGCCAATCCTCGGATTCGCCGGAGCGCCGCGAGGAATCCTTGAACTCGCTCGTTCCGGACGAAGCGCAGAAGCCCTACAACATAAAGGACGCCATCCACGCCATCGTGGATGACGGCTATTTGTTCGAGGTCCACGAACACTTCGCGAAAAATATGGTTGTGGGTTTTGCGCGACTCGACGGCCGGCCTGTCGGCATCGTTGCCAATCAGCCTGCGTTTCTCGCGGGCGTTCTCGATATCAACGCTTCTCTAAAGGGTGCGCGCTTTGTCCGCTTCTGCGATGCCTTCAATATTCCGCTCATTACTTTCGAAGACGTTCCCGGCTTTTTGCCCGGCACTCAGCAGGAGTTTGGCGGCATCATTAAACATGGGGCGAAATTGCTCTTCGCGTTTGCGGAAGCTACCGTCCCCAAAATCACGGTCATCACACGCAAGGCTTACGGTGGGGCTTATTGCGTCATGGCCAGCAAGCACATCCGTACCGACGCGAATTTCGCCTGGCCCTCTGCGGAAATCGCTGTGATGGGCCCAGAAGGCGCCGTGAATATTGTTTACAAACGCGAACTGGACAAGGCTCCCGAGTCCGACCGCGAACGCCTCCGCCAGGAAAAAATCACTGAATTTCGCGACCGCTTCGCCAACCCGTTTGTGGCCGCCGAAAAGGGCTACATCGACGCGATCATTGAGCCGTCCGAAACGCGTCCCCGCATCATCACCGCTCTTCGCTCCCTGGAAAACAAGCGCGACACCAATCCTCGCAAGAAGCATGGCAATATCCCTCTTTGAACACGGCTAAGCTTCCCAAGAGTGCTTTATTCAAGTTGCACGCTGCCTTTTGAGGCGACTCCCCGAGTTTGTTACACCTCAAACAATTAGACACGCCCCGCGCGCCCGCAGCTTGGCGGCGATATCCCTCGTGCTAAAATCCCGGAGCAACACCAAAGACACATGTTCCGGAAAATCCTGATTGCCAATCGCGGCGAAATCGCTGTGCGCATCTTGCGCGCTTGCCGCGAGCTGGGCATTCGCTGCGTCGCGGTTTTCAGCGAGGTCGACCGCAAATCGCTTCACGTTCGTCTTGCCGATGAGGCGTATCCCATCGGCGCCGCACCTTCGCGCGAAAGTTATCTTTGCATTGAAAAAATAATTGACGTCGCGCGCCGCTCCGACTGCGATGCGATCCATCCAGGCTACGGTTTTCTTGCCGAAAACGCCGCGCTTCCTCGTGCGTGCGCAGAAGCCGGCATCACCTTCATCGGTCCAAGCGCCGAAGCCATGGATGCCCTCGGCTCGAAAACGGCCGGGCGCCAACTGGCACGCCGCTCCGATGTGCCAACGGTTCCCGGCGCCAACGACCCCATCGAGAACCCCGATGACGCACAGGCTCTCTCGCAAAACATGGGCTATCCCGTTTTGCTAAAGGCGGTTGCCGGCGGCGGTGGAAAAGGTATGCGCGTCGTCACTCGCGACGCCGATTTTGCGGCCGCCTGGCGCGATGCATCCTCCGAAGCCTTGAATGCGTTCGGCGATGCGCGGCTGTATCTTGAAAAATATCTCGAAAGACCGCGCCACATTGAAATTCAGATTCTCGCGGATGCCCACGGCCGCGTTGTTTCTCTCGGTGAGCGCGAATGTTCGGTTCAGCGGCGCCACCAAAAAGTGATTGAAGAAGCTCCCTCACTTGTTGTCACGCCGGAATTGCGCAAGAAAATGGGTGACGCTGCCGTCCGCCTGGCGCGCGCTGGCGGGTATGTCAACGCTGGCACCGTGGAATTTTTGGTAGACGCTCATCTCAATTTTTATTTTCTGGAGGTGAACACACGCCTTCAGGTCGAACACCCGGTTACGGAGCAAGTCACCGGACTTGATTTGGTAAAGCTGCAAATCGCCATCGCCGCAGGCCATCGTCTTCCTTTCGCTTGGGAGACCATCACGCCGCGCGGGCATGCCATGGAAGTGCGCCTCTACGCCGAGGATCCCGACAACAATTTTTTCCCTTCGCCCGGAAAAATTCTCTCGCTCCATGCGCCCAGCGGCCCAGGCATTCGCCTCGATGAAGGAGTCTACGAAGGCTGGACCGTCCCGATGGATTACGACCCTCTGCTAAGCAAATTGATCGCCTGGGGCAACAGCCGCGAAGAAACTATTGCTCGCTTGCGGCGTGCTCTCGAGGAGTACGCCGTCACGGGCATCAAGACCAACGCTGGCCTATTCCGCCGCATTCTCGCTGAGCCGGACTTTCTTCGTGGCGAGATACATACCAAATGGCTCGACGAATTGCTTCAGCGTCCGCGCTCCGAAGCCAGCTTTCCGCGTGAGAATCCTAAGCCCGACCGCGCCGCCGATGCCGCCGCCATTGCCGCGGCTCTCTGGCACGCGAATCAGCCGGAGAAATCTTCAGACCAGTCTTCTGCAAGTCAGGATACTTCGCTGTCTTCCCGTTGGAAGCAAGAAGGCCGTCGCCAACAACTGGACCGCTTGCCATGAAATTCGAAGTCCAGCTCACCGGCTCATCAGGCAAGAAACTTCGCAGCGTTGAACTCGAGCGCGTTGCGGACCGCTGGAAAGTCGCACTCGACGGTCAGCCGCTCGATGTCGACGCCGTGGAAATCACGCCCAACACTCTCTTGCTCCTACTCGAAGGCCGGTCTTACGAAGTTCTCATCTCCCCCTCGCCCGACGGCGTGCTCAAACTACAGACCGGCTTGCAAGAGTTCACCGCCGAGGTTGCCGATCCTCGCGCGTGGCGCGGCCGCAGGCACGGCACTCTCGAGGCGGAAGGCCGCCAGCAAGTTGTCGCTCCCATGCCCGGCAAGGTCATTCGCGTTCTCGTCCAAGCGGGAGATAGAGTCGAAGCCGGCCAGGGCTTGCTCGTTGTGGAAGCAATGAAGATGCAAAACGAGATTCGCTCGCCAAAAGGCGGCACCGTGGAGCGCCTGCATGTCAAAGAAGGCCAGCCCGTCAACGCGGGCGAGGTGCTCGCCTGGGTCGAATAGTTGAAATTCCAGAGGGAAGAAAAAAGAATCAGTGGCCCGATGACTTGGCGGGGAAATCCGTCTTTGCCGCATCCGGCAGTTTGCCTGCGGCCTCGATCACTTGTTGCGCCAGATAGTTCGTCACGCGCGCATCATCCCGTGCAATCGTCAGGTACGCGGCGCGCAGTAATTGTTCTTTGTGGCTGCGCAGCGTGTCGCGAATCGTTTGCTGCACTTGCTGGTCAGAAATACTGCGTTGCCCGGGCGACTCGCGAGAGATGAGCTTCAAAATCACGATGCGCGGGCCATCCTTCGACTGAATCGGAAGCGGCGGGCTAACCTGTCCCGGCTTCATTCCCAGCACAATCCTTTTTAAAGTCGCATCCGACTGGTTCAGCGCCGATTCCGGCACATATCCCAGGTCCCCGCCCATGGCTGAGGAGTTCATGTCCTCGGAATAATCCATAGCCAGCTGCGCAAAGTCCGCGCCGCTATTCAGCTTGTCCTCAAGCATCTTTACTTTGCGTTCGGCTTCCACTTCATTCGTCGCGTCGTCATTCTTGAGGTTGCGGATTTGTGGTTCTTTTCGGGGAGTTACCACGATTTCGGAAATTCTGTAACGCGGTTCCACGACGTTGAATTGCGCTTTGTTCGCGTTATACGTATCGAGCACTTCCTGGTCAGTGATCGATATTTTCGCCACCACCTCGCGGTTCAGCAGCTTGGTGATGGAAAGTTGCCTGCGCAGGTCGCGTTTTATATCGTCCACGGAAACGCCGCGATCCTTCAACTGTCTCTGGAACTCATCTTCGGTGAAAGGGCTCTTCATCTCGGTGAATTTGTCTTCCACTTCACCGTCGCTCGCTTCCAGGTTCAGCTTCTTGGCCCGCTCAAGCAGAATCTCGTTGTTGATCAGCTCGCCCAGAACATTCAGCTTTAGTGACAAGGCCTCTTCCTGCGAAGGTTCCTGCCCATCGGGATTTACGCGCGTTCGGTAGTATTTGTCGACGTCATCGCGCTTAATTTCTTGCCCGTTCACGACTGCCCACACGTCAGGCGACGGCTGCGTTTTCTGCTTACAGCCCGCCCCCATAGCAAGGGCGATAGCTAGCACGGGCAATAACGCTGCAGCGCGCTCCCTGCATTTCACGGAAGCACGTAGGCGCACAGCCGCGCTCTTTTTGGCATGCGAGGGGTTCAAGGTGTGGTGCTCAGGCCGCTTTCTTGACGCGGCCCGCGCGGATGCAGGCCGTGCAAACTCTAATATGCTTTCTGGCGCCGTCCACCAACGCGTGGACACGCTTCAGGTTCGGATTCCACCGTCTCCGCCTTGTATTGTTCGCGTGACTGATGACGTTGCCAAAATGCGGCCCTTTGCTGCAAAGTTCACACTTCAGTGCCATTGTTCTTCCTACTGGGCTGTCTAGTGCAGCCGTAAATTTGCTCTGAGAAATTGCAAGACTGAGCGTTCCATTCTAACAGACGCTCTTTCTCCAGCAAAGCTAGCCTTTTGTCGCTCGCCGGTTAGGTTTACCCGTGCCTTGCGGTAAAGGTCTCTCGCGCCCGGTCTCCTCGCCGAATCCTGGCCCAAAGCCACCCTTGGAACTAGCCAGGTTGGCTCTTTCCGTTCCGAAACATCTTCGTCCGACATGGGTTTATACAAGGGGGAATTGCTATGTCTTGCCGCGCTTTTCATCCTGACAGATGCACTTCTGGCCGGCCCCAAGACCGTGAGAATGGGGCGCAACCCTCATATAATTTCGAGCATCTTAATATTGTAGTAGGTCGTTCTGTTTCAATAGGTTACGCCAGATATACCTGTCCTTTGGGGCGGGCTTGGAATTGCCTAAAGCACTATTAGCCCCGCCCCTACAGGGTTCGTTTGATTCTCCCTGGCCCGTTAAACTAGTAGAGTGAGCCTTCGGCTGAAAGGAAACCGATCGCGTTGCCAAAGTTGACCCCAAATCGCGCATACAGCGCGGCGGTCCTAGTACTGCTCTTTATTTGCCTGCTTTCTACTCCGGCGCAAGCGGACGTCGGTGTGTTGCTCAACGAGTCTCTGGATACCAGCGTCGCTCGCATAACAGGTTCCGGCCATAGCGCCGTCTATTTTTCGCGCATCTGTGCGGAATCGCCCGTTAAGCTTCGCCTGTGCCGCGCTGACGAACAAGGCTCTGTGATGAGCAACTACACCACTCTGGGAGAAGACCAGCCCTTCGAGTGGAATATCGTTCCTCTGTCCGTATATCTATACGGAGTCGAGGACCCGCAAAACCGGCCGCTCTTTGGCTCGCAAAAAATCAAGCACGCTCTTGAGGAAAGATACCGCATAAATTTTCTTTCGGGTTACTGCGAAAGTTCCACGTGCCGCACGAGCAATAAAGCCGAATGGCGCGAAATGGTCGGCGCCACGCTGGAGCGCAGCATCTACATTTTCGTCGTCGAAACGTCCGTCGAACAGGACCGCGCGCTCATCGCCGAATTCAATGCTTTGCCGAATCAAAACCACTTTAATGGCATCACACAAAATTGCGCCACGTTCTCGCGTCGCGTCATTAATACTTACTATCCCCACGCGGCCAGGGCTGACTATCTAAACGATTTCGGCTTGATCACGCCCAAAGCCATCGCGCGCTCCTTTACGCGCTTTGGCGAACGTCATCCGGAAGCGCATCTGCGCGTACTACATTTCGCGCAGCTGCCAGGCACTATCAAACGCAGCACCGAATGCCGCAACGGCACCGAGCAGTTGTATCACTCCAAGAAGCTCCTGGTGCCCATGATCCTTTTCGCCAACCACGAACTGCCCTTCATGGCCGCTTCTTACCTGCTTACGGGGCGGTTCAACGCCGAGCACGAATTGGAGCAGCATCCAACCGCCGAAGCGTCGGACATCAAGCTGGAAATCCGCGAGGCGAAGGCCGAGAACGATGTCTCTCGCGAAGAGCAGCTCGAAGCCGTAGTCAATCAGGAAAGCGCGCAACTGGTTGGCACCGCCCAGGAATGGAAACAATATCGCGAGGCATTTGGTTCCCTCACAAGCGATGCCATCAGCCGCGAAATTATTCCCAACTACGATTTTCTTGGCCGTCTTTATAAGTATCTCGATCGCGCCGGCACGCTCAGCGTCGACGCCAACGGGACCCTTTGGCTGGACCTCTCGCAAGGGGGCAAGCCGTCGAAGATTGGGCTGAGCGCGAGCAACATTTTCGCTTCCCGCAGCGATTCCCAATGGGCTTATGCGCTGACCCTTGCGCGTGCCGATCATTACCTGAAAAGTCCCAAGCATAGCCGCGAAATCATGCCGGAGTTCAAGAACGATTGGGCTCTCCTGGAAGCAGCTCGCATCAATAGCTCGACTTTCACGGCAGCCAACAGCACCTTCCTGCCTAGTAACGCACGCTCCACAGCTATTTCTTTTGGCCAACTTCAGTAATCCTTAGTAGTCTTCCATTTCAAGCGGGTCCTGTGAGTACTAAGGCATTTATCCCATCTCGCCAACCACTCCTCGTACCATTTTCTGGCAGTTCGGTCTTGCGTAACTTTATCCTTGTTTGTTTCATCTCTACTGATGTAGTTTCCCCGTCACGGTGCAGCGAATGCTTCCGTCGTTCCGGGTCTTGGTTTTGCTTGTATCTTTGGTTCTCGTCTCTGGTGAGGCGAGTTCGAAACCGCCCGCTACTCCTGCAGGTATTCCCTCCGCTTCACCGGTTATCGTGATTGGATTTGTGGGTGGTTTTGTCCGCCACGACGACCGCGTTCACACCGAAGTCCAGCTCGTGAAGCGCTTGCGCGAAGAATACGCTTCGTCTGCTTTCGTCGAATCGTTTGAGAATCACCGCGGCAAAGATGCTTACCAGGCGGTTCTGCGCCTCCTGGATGCCAACAGCGATGGAAAACTTTCGCCTGAAGAAAAGCAGAACGCGCGTATCATTATTTTTGGCCACAGTTGGGGCGCCTCGGAAACAGTCGAGCTCGCGCGTCAGCTGGAAAAAGACGGCATCCCCGTGGTTCTCACCATTCAGGTTGATAGCGTCTCCAAAATGGGAGAGAACGACGCGGTCATCCCCGCAAACGTCGCCCAGGCCGCGAATTTTTATCAGCTCGATGGAATGCTCCACGGCCAGCCACAGATTCGCGCCGCGAATCCTGCGCGCACTCGCATCCTCGGCAATTTCCGTTCGGACTACAAAACCAAACCTCTCAGCTGCGGCCAGTATCCCTGGTGGGACCGCGTTTTCATGAAGCCCCATATCCAGATCGAGTGCGATCCTGCCGTCTGGAACCAGGTCGAATCCCTCATTCGCTCGAACCTGTCTTTGGAAGTCCGGCTCCCGCAAAGCAGCGATGTCAATCCCGCAGCCTCGCCCCTTAAGTAGCCGCTCTGCCTTTTAACTTTAGATAGTGCAGCTCCAATTATTGATAACCGCCCCTGGAGCTCATGCGTCCATTAGGGGTGTAGCATTCTCTGCAAAGACGTTTCTGAGGAGGCCCCATGAAACGCCGCGAATTTCTACTTCGCTCTGCCTGCACGGCAGGGGCAGCCTGGCTACACGCCACAACGTTCCCTCAACACGCTCGCCCGTTAACTCTCAAGCCGCTCCCGCGCAAATTTAGCGCGTCGGACACCGTCACTCTCGGCAAGACGGGCATCCAAACCAGCCGCTTGGCGATGGGCACCGGCACTGTCGGCGCCGGCCATCATTCCCATCAGACCGCTCTCGGCATCCAGGGCCTCTCCGATCTTCTCCTCAACGGGTACGACCACGGCCTCCGTTTTCTCGATTCTGCCGACAGCTACGGCAGCCATCCTCACGTCGCCGAAGCTCTCAAACACGTCCCGCGAGACAAAGTCACCGTCCTCACCAAAACCTGGGCCCGAGATGCCGCCTCCGCCCGCGCCGATCTTGACCGCTTCCGCCGCGAACTCGGCACCGATCACCTCGACATCTGCTTGATGCACTGCCTCACCGAACCCGACTGGACCGAGCGCTACAAAGGCGTGATGGATGTGCTCTCCGAAGCCAAGGAAAAAGGCATCATCCGCGCCCACGGCTGCTCGTGCCATTCTATCGAAGCTCTTCGCGCAGCCACGCAATCGTCCTGGGTCGAAGTCCATCTGGTCCGTATCAATCCCGTCGACGCGATGATGGATGCTGATCCGGATACGGTCGTAAGTGTGATCAAGGAAATGCGCGCCAGAGGGAAGGGCATCATCGGCATGAAAATTTTGGGCCAGGGCGCTCTGTGCGACCGCCAGGACGAAGCCCTGAATTTCGCGCTTGGCCTTAATCTTCTCGATGCCTTCACTATTGGCGCCGAGAGCAAATCCGAACAGGAAGATCTGATCCGCCGCATCGCCGCTGCCTAACAAAATCTTCCACCAGGGCAAACGTGTCATCCCAATTTGTAAAATTGTCATCCCGAGCGAAGCGAGGAATCTTCTTTTGGTTCTCTGCACACACACCAGAAACGTGCACGTACGTCTTCTACGTCTCCAACCCAATCAAACGCATCAATTCCAGCGCGTTGCTCTTCTCGACTACGCCCTCGCGTAACCGGTAATCAAACTTCATCTTCCCGTCCGCCACCTGATCCTCAAAATGCATATTCCTCAAAACATTCCCCACCGCCGCCGCGATTTCCGTCAAAGCCAAATCATGGGTCGTCACAATTCCAATCGCCCACCGCTTCAGCAATCCCTGAATCAGCCCTTCCGCCCCGATTCGGCGGTCCTTCGAATTCGTCCCCTCCAGCAATTCATCAAACAAAAATAGCGTCGGCACCGCGCCATTCGCCGCGTCAAACACTTTCCGGATATGCAAAATCTCTGTGAAAAAACTCGACCGTCCCTCTTGCAGCGAGTCGGTACTTCGAATCCGCGTTCCAATCCGAAGCGGCGTCAAACGCAATCTCCTTCCGCGAATCGGTGCTCCAGCCATCGCCAACACAGTGTTAATCCCCACCACGCGCAAAAACGTGCTCTTCCCCGACATATTCGATCCGCTCACCAGCAAAACCCGCGTCTGCGCATCGAGTCGCACGCTATTTCGCACGCACTTTTCCGCCGCGATCAAGGGATGCCCCAATTCCTCGCCGTCAAAAAACCCCACTCCCTCCTTCGCGTCCAAAAATTCCGGAAACGGATCCGCCGTATGCTCGTACGAATACGCCGCCAAAGAGAGCAACGCCTCCATCTCCCCAGTCAACTCCGCCCACCGCCGCATTTTCGCGCCCCAGCGGCGCCGCCATGCCTCCGCCGCCAATCCCACCTGCACGCTATAGAGAAACGGCAGCTCCGACATTTTCCCGATCGCGCTGTCGCTCGCATCGATCCAATTCACAATCCGCGCGAATTTCCGAATCGCCGTCGAAGCCGGTTCGTTTCCCTGTTTCAGTTCGGCGGCCATCGCCCGCAATCGTGGAGCGGCGAATGGCTCCCGCTCCAACCGTTCCAAAACCTCCGCAAACAGCAACACGCCCTCCGCGTTGCAATCGACTCCCTCCATCACCTCGTGCGCTCGCCGCCTCAACCACGCCAGAACGATTGCCTCCACTCCCATCACGCTCAAAAGCGGCCACAGCGTCCCCGTCTCAAACCAATAGACGATCCCCGCCCCTGCCAGAATCGCCAGCAGCGCCGCCACTCCGCGCCAGATTGCGTCCTTAGGCAAAATCGATTCTCTCTCCGCCCACGTGACCAGCGTTTCCGGATTCAACCTCGCCCGCAAATCCTCCCCGGTCACCGCCAGGTCCTCGCGCAAATCCAGCTTCTCGCGCAGTTCCTGAATCAATTTCTGCCGCTCCAGAATCGCCTCAATCTCCGAACCTTCGCTCAACCAACTCGCAAGCTGCCTTTCCCCCATCGGCAATCGCGCCGTCGAGAGCAATTCAAACAAACACCCTCGTCCAAAAAGATCCAAATCCTCCGCATACACATGATTCGCATCGCGAAAGCGATCCCCCGTTTGCCCGCCCCCCGCCCACCGATCTTCCATCCGCGCAATCCCTTTGCGATAAAACTCCGCGGCCGTGTTCGCCCGCTCCTTAGCCCGCAAAACACGCCCATGCAAAATCGTCAGCAACAAATACGCCGCCACCGGTGCTATCAACCAATAAGCCGGCCCAAAATGCTTCGCCAACACGCTCCACGCCAGGATCAATCCCGCCGCAATCACCAGCAACTTGGCGTATCCCACGCGCAAGTGCACACGGTCCCTCTCCGCAATCCTCTTCAGGTATTTATCCAGCCGCCCTTCGTACTCTGCCTTTGGCTCAGCCACATTCCCTCTCAACGCATATCGCTCGCCGCCCATCGAGTTTATCTCTTCTCGCCGTCCTAGCGCCCACCCTCATTCGTCGCCACTCTCATCTAGGGGCACGGCCCGCCGTGCCCGTCTCTTGTCGCCGCTTCGGCCATCATTCAAGGTACTTTCCATCGCTCCTTCTTTTACTTTTCCACGGATCTCCACATCCGTATCAATCCACTAACCTCCCCGCCACCTCTTTTTTATCCTGCCACTTCCGCCTCGTTCGTTCGAACTAGCCCGTTTCGTTTGAATGACCGTAAAGTACATAAAAATTATGTATTAACAGTTGGTAACTATCGTGGTATCCTTCCTTGTGAATTGCAGGCGCTGGCCCTTTCCGACGACCTCGTCGTCGCGGCACCATCTCCGTGCGCTCTGCGTCTCCCGGTTTTCTTCTTCGGATCCTCGCGGTTTCTCTCGCCGCCCCGCAATCTCGACGATTCCACGTTTCTCTTCTCTTCACCTTCGCAATGGCGCTAAGTCCCGCAGAATCCGCACTTACGCAAAACACACCCCTAACTCCTTTGGAATCCGCACTTCCAAAACACGGGACTTAAAGCCCTTTAGAATCCGCACTTACAGAAAAACAGGGGGTGGGGCCTCCCCGGAGCGATCAACCAATCGTCGTCTCTTCGTTGTCTCTTTAGCTCGCTGCCTCATCACTTCAGATCTTCACCCAGCTCCATTCCTTCGAGTAAGGCACCCGGCTCATCCGGTAGCCGGACTTCACGCCGGTCACGACATGATCGCTCCAGTTGAATCCGACTCCGGCTTTCGGATCGTAGAGCCCCGGCTCTTCGGAGAAGCACATGTTCTTCTTCAGCACGGTGTAGTCCCCAAGCGACATGTATGGCGGCTGGTGCCCTTCCGAGCCTTCTCCATGCGCTGGCCGATGATAAATGTAATCCTGCACACCCTGCGCCACTTGGTATTTGTGAATCTCGTACGCTACGCTCGAGCACGTCGCGCCTTCTTTTTGCAACTCCACTTGCATGTCGCACGTGTGCTGGCTTACTTCCCAGAGTTTTCGCATGTGCGCATCGAACTCGCCCGCGTTATCCGCGAGGATGTACATCCGATAGTTTTCTCCGCCGTGTCCGCCGATATACGAATCGCCATCGACCTGCAACGGCATGTTCCTCTGGATACGGTTGAACCGCGGCTGATTCGGATGTGGATAGGCACAGAGGCGCCCCACACGACAATCAATTTCGACGCTCGCTGCCACGCCGTGATGCGGCAATCCGCCCGCAAGGTCCAAATCCGCAAGCAGTACGTTGTTGATCCAGAATGTGCTCGCAAACGCTACCTCGTAATCCGTCACATCTGTTCCATAAGTAAGGATGTAATCCCGTGCGTAAGCATGCGCCCGGTCAAAATAGGTATAGGCGCGCCGCGTCAGCGCAAGCTCCTCGGGAGTTTTCACTTCGCGCATATCCAGGAGCGTGTCGCTGACGTCCACCCACTTCACTTTCGGCAGAATTTTCTTAGCTGTTGCCAGCTCATCCGAGTAAAGTTTCCCGTCAATGCCGATTTTGTTTCCTTGTACGCCCTTCGCCTTGATTCCTTCGAGAAGCATCTGGAACAAATCCACCGTTTTCCCTTGCACGACCTTCCCCTGTTCCGGAAAGCCGCCCTCGGCGTGCTTCGTGTCGAAATACTCCCAGCCACCGCCAAACCACCAGCCCTTCACCAAGTCGCGGTCCAGCGCCGGATAGAGAAACCACGGGTCCGCATCATCCTTATTCATGAAGACCACCTGCGGCCGCTCTGTGTGCGTGTGCCAGTAGCCCGTCAAATAAATAATGTTCAGTTGATCGCGCGCCACAAACGCGTGAATATCTTTTTGCGCCAGCTGCTCCTTGAACCGCGCCACCGTCTGCTTGTTCCACTCCAGCGGCAGCCGGTCCACTTTTGCAGGTTCGGGCGGACCTTCCTCGCCGGGAGTCGGCCCGAGCAGCAGTTTTTCGCTCGTGCCTGTGCTGCGGCTCTTCACAATTTCCGCCAGCGATCCGCCCGCTCCTTGCGTCTGCATACCATCAATTTTGTCCATGCGGCGAAACAAGCCGCCGCCCAGCAACGCAAGACTCCCACTCTTCAACGCATCACGGCGATTCGGATTCATCTCTCCTCCAATTATTTTTTCCGCCTATTGCGATCGCGCGAATTATTTTTGTCCAGTGACTTCAACCCACTCACGCTCGCCGCGTTCCAGCAGCGCCGGCAAGTCTTCGCGCAACAGGAATCTCTCGCGGATCAATTTAATGGCCGCTTGCGCGAATTTCCCCATGTATTCGTCGCGCGAAGCATAACGCTCCGCAACAGAAATCCGGGGATCGCCGGACTTTTCACGTTCAGCAGCTGTTTTTGCGAAAGGAATGAACGAACCGTAAAAGCTGAGCCGCAAATCGCCGAGGCCGATCCCCGGATCGCGCAGGTTCCATCCGGTGTACGTAGCGAGCGGAACTTGCAATTCCGGTAAACTCACGCCTCCCATGTCATTCCCATTGGCGTCCGATTGAGGAACGAGCACCACGAACGGCTTGCCGACTTTGGGAGGCTCAATGCTGAAGATTCCTTCTTTCCACTGCGGACCAAAGTCCAGGTGGTACGCGAGACTCACTTCGTGCGGCTTGTTGACGCCCGGAATGTTTGGAAACGCCGATTTGTTCAGCGGCACGAGCGTAGCGTCCGCGATTTTCGGATACGTGCTCGCAGGCGGCGCCGTGCCGTCTTTCACCCACTGATCCAAATCCGTAATCAGTGCTCGCCAGTACCACTGGATGGGATTGGGATTGTAGCGCTGCTGCGCGTTGGAATCCGGCGAGCCGGGACTGGATTTCTGCGGCGGAAATCCAGCGGAAAAATGTTGCAAGCCAGCAAGGAAATAAACCCGAGTGCCTTCGCCGAGTTTTGCATCGCTCAATCCGTCCGGCGAAGTGTGAATCAGAGACGCGGCGCGGCCCCAATATTCGTACGACGTGTTCGTGAGAAAAAGCTTCGGCGCATTCTTGGATTTGATCGAAGCGTCGAGGAAACCGCCTGTTTCTCCTGTATCCGGATCGGTTTCCGGAAGGTCGGTAAACGGAAACAAATCGGTGGGGAAGAAAATGCTGGAAAGAGGCTGAGCATCACGCGAAGGCTGAGCAAAACGATGATTGAAGCTGCCGCGGCCCGCGCCGGCGACATGTGCGATGACGCCATCCATCACCTGGCGACCTTGCTCGTCGGCATTGAAGTCCTGATAAAGAAAATGCCGCAGAAAGCGCCCGCTTTGCGAAATGCCAACGGCATAGACGCGCTTCACGGGAGCCGTCGCTTGCGGATCATATTTCAAATAGGAGAGAAAATCGCGCACGGCAGCGAAACCAAGCCCCACAACGGCCGGGTCTTTCGCTTCGTACACGGCTTCATAAATCTTTCCAGCCTGGAATCCGCCGTCGAGATGAATGAAATGAGGATCAGCTGCAACTTTGCCATCGACGGTATGAGCAAAACTCCATTGCGAACGCGGAATCGTTTGTCGATTGCCACCCGGCGTGTCTCGCACCGTCAATACATTTTTCGCGCTCGCCGGATCATCGACGGGATAGCTTTTTCCTCCTGTCGGTCCGAGGAGGGAATGGCCGAGCGGCATATCGTCTACTTTTTGCGCCGGCGTGAAATCCGAACGCACCAGGCCGCGAATTTCTTTTCCTCCCGCATCGTGAGCAACAGGTGCGTAGAGCTTGAGACGATCGCCTTCATCGGGGACGTCAAACTCCCATCCGACCCAGGCGACTGTGTAGCCTTCGCGCATCAGAAAGCCGTCGCCATATTCTCCTTCCGGAGTGGAAGGGCTGAAGCCGTCGGCGAGGTGCAGAATTCCTTTTCCGCCGCGATTGGAGACTTCAAAAAGCAGCGAGCCGTTCCCCTTGTTCATGTCCTTGGGCTTCAGCAAATAAAGGTCGGCGGAAAATTCCACTTCGCCTTGCGCGTTGCGCGGCGCTTTATCGAGATCGACGATCAGCTTATTGTGAAGATTTTCGGGATTCACGGCGAAATACACGCGGCCGACAATTTTCTCGTACGCCCCAGCCAATCCGAACGCGCGGCCATCCAGAACATCAATGCGCGAAATAATCTCGACACGCGTGACATGCGCGTCCGCGCCAGCAGCGATGAGTAGAAAAATGACAAGCGAGAGAAAACGAACGAGACCAGCGCGGAAACGATGCATAAGCAGCCTCCAAAGAGAGCACAGCTTACATCATTGCCTGCCGAAACCAATTGCGCTGATACAGATTTTATACATCGGCGTGCGATCGAATTTCAGCCGCACGATGCTGAGCTTGGCGGGATCGAACGCGGGACAGGTGTCTTTGCAAGTCATTTCAAACGCGGAGAAGGGCGCGCGCACGGATTGGAAAATGGTTTCCCAATCCTGGTTGTATCCTGCGTCGTCGAGCACGCTCAGCTTTGTAAATTTCTCCTTGAACGGCGGTGGGATGGAGACGAAGCGGCCTACGGGAGCGCTGGCGGTCGCGCCGTCGGTGGTCACGAGTTCTATGGTGAAATCCGGCGATTCGCGCTCTTTCTTCTTGGACTTGTCCTCTTCTTTTTTCTTTTCCTCGGCCTTTTTCTTGTCTTTATCGTCGTCTTTTTTCTTTCCGGGCAGCGAAACGTCCTCGTCCATCGGGGCGACAGAAAGTTCGAGCGTCGAGTTTGCAGATAAATGCCAATTCGCTGCTGCGCCCGCCGGCAATGTGAGCGTGTACGTAGCGGCAGGAGCGTCCTTGGCGCGATTCCAGCCAAGAAACACGCCGTTGTAGCCGCGATCTCCATCGCGCCAGGGGATGGGGCCTTCGTTCCAGATGGAAAGGTTCTCGCCTTCGATGTGGCCGCCAGCGACGGTCGTTGTGGTGAGGTCAGCATCTTCGTCGAACGATGCTAGCGGGACGTAAGAGGCGTCCCGATAACGATTGAAGTAGATCGTGTCCGGCAGCCAGGCACGAGCGACGCGCCAGTCCTCGAACAGGGGGATATATTCGCGATGATCTTTGAGCGTCGCTTCGAGAAACGCGGAGATATACGTTTTCGAGATGCGGCGTTGTTCGTCTCCAGGCATCAGCGGTTTGAGATTGAGTAGCCAGCCGAGCGGCTTGCCGGCATCGTCGTTGCCCCAGACGGTATTGAATTGGCCATGATTCGCGCGGTACGCGTAAATCTCGGCTTTGAACCACAGCCCCGGTTGCGTGAAGCGCACGTGATCCCATTGGCGGCTGCCATCGAACGAAGAAACGTCCATGTCATGCGCGCCCTGCAGCGTGAGATAGCTGACGTCTTCTATCCAGCGAGGTTGTCCAGCAGGTTTGTACTGACCATCGGCAGGCGCGATAGCGACGACGGCTTTGATCGAGAAGCCGTAATCGAATTTGATGTTGGCGTCTTCGGGAGCGTACTTCATGTGGTTGAAAGCAGCCGCCGTTGCTGCTGCTTCTCCCCCGCGTGAATGGCCCAACAGCGCGATGCGCGACATATCTACTTTGCCGTGGAATGGATTGCCTTCGGCCTGGTTCCATTCCTTCCAAAGTTTCAAATGCTCGAGCAGCATCCAGCCGCGAACGGCTTGTTGCTTGGGCGGATCGTGGAAGAGACCGCTGTTCAGAAAATTTTCATCGATCGAGGCGAGGATGATTCCGCGGCTCGCGAGCAATTCGCCGAGGTACTCATATCCAGAATCGGAGAAAGCCGCCATGTTGTGATTTCCATGGACGATAAGAGCAAGCGGAAAAGGGCCAGGGCCGTCGGGATACCACACGCGCGCATTCAGCGGAAGTTTGTCGATATCGAAGCCCCAATATTTCTTGCGCGACCAGCGCTTCCAGCCGTCGAAGTCCTTGAAGAAATCGGACGAGTCCACCGTGCGAGTCTTGATCGCGACGCTCGGGCCATATTCGGGGCGGCGAATGTCATTGCCGACTCCGTAGAAAAGTTCCAGCACGTGAAACGGGCCAGGAGCGGAAGGATCTGGGGCGGACAGCTTTACAGGCATGGAATCCGCGGGCGGCTTCCAGGAAATAAGCTTTTCCATCGAGCCCGCGTGCGCCAAGAGCCATACGAAATAAATATTGCCTGCCAGAGCGAGCACGAAAAGAAGAAAAACAATGACTTTCTTGCTCAGCGCAGCCAAGCCAAAATTGCCCCAGAAAAAAGTGGCAATCGTAGCGCCGAGAATTCCGGTGGCGAGGCCCACCAGAATCGCCGCGAGAGCGCCCAACTGCGGAGGTCCCCAGAGGGCCATGACGATCATGCAGGAGCCGAAGATCACACCCGTGGCAAAGCGGGGCAACTTTCTGGCGATGCTAAGTAGCAGTACGACAAGGAGAGCAACCAGAGGGATGAAGATGGCGGCAAATAGAATGCAAAACGCAAAATCGAAAAAATAGCCGAAGCCCGTATCGAGATAGAGCCCGCCGATGACCATGCAAACCCCGGCAGCGGCCAGCGTTCCCCAAACCCCTCCGCGGCGCGCTTCGATGCCGGGGCGGATCGCGACCCACTGTCGCGAGCACCAATCGCGCAGCCTGCGCCATCGGGATTGAGCCACAGGAGGTGGCGCGGAAGCTGGAGCGAAAGGTGTCGCAGGCGTAGCAGTCAAATCGTCGATGGGCATGATTTACTCCCGAGGCGTGAGTTAGGAGCTGCGAGCCGACGGCATTGTACATGTAGTTGAGCGTTTGGCGGCGTCGAGGCGCAGCTCCAAACAATAGACTGCCTGTCGAACGATAGGTCTCATGCGCGATGGGAAAAAGTTTCAACTTCGCAGACGAAGGGCCGCGACAATTTGCGGAAAGGGCGGCGTCCTCTATTGATCGTGGGACATACCGGGCATCTGGTGGGCAGAAGGCTTGCGACGCAGCGCGGCCATGGCACTGTCATTGGCGGGGACAAAATAGCCCACGACGATTCCCATTGCGCCATCACGCAGAAGCTTGCGGGTCGTGTTGTCGTAAGTCGCAGAGACTTTTAGGAAGTCACCTGCGGCAAACTTGTAGCCGCCACGATCGAGGAAAAGCACAGTTGGCATGCTGAGGAGTTCGCCGCGATCGTCGACTTTGGCGTAGAGTGTGGCGACTGTTTCTTTGCGCGTGGCGTTTTCAAGCGTGAGTTGTTTCGCGTAGTCGTGCATGTGGCCGCCAACGCCTAGTAGAACGCCGGCATATTTCACTGCGACGGTTCCGGTTTGTTCGCTTTTGCCGGCGGGCAAGTCGTAGGCCGAGTTTCCACAGGATTTCACGTCCATCCAAGTGGGATAGACGCTTTTCAACGGCGGGCCGTCGGCGGCTTGTTGATAGGGAATGGTCACTTCGAGATAGACCTTGTCGTACGAGGTGTCCGTGGGATTGTGGGCCATCGTCTCGATGCGGATTTTGTCTCCCATTTGCACGCGATAGCCGTAACCAGGAACTTCGGCCCAATTGGTGAGTTCACCACCGGCGCCGAAAATGTGCTCTTCCTTATTAGGGCAGAGAAAATCGGCGCGGTTTTCGTTCCAGAAGGCGGTGTGATGGAGCACGCGGCCGGGGATGGTGCTGCCACCGGCGTCGACGAGCTTTGGCGAGTACGCGAGGAGCCAGCCGTCGATGGGGATTTGCCAAATTAAATCGGGAGGCTGCGGCATTTTCATGTGGCTGGTATTCGCCGGCAAGTTCATTGGGCCGATGCGCACGACGATGGTATGGCCATCGATCTTTTGTTCGAGCTTCACACCTTTGGCCACCGCGTGGTGCATGCCACCTTGCATAAAACCACCATGCTGCATGTGGTCCATGTCCTGCGGGGGGTCGGCGGGCTTGTCCTGGGCTAGGAGAGAGCTGATGATGAGCAGGCTGGCGAAGAAAAGATTTATTGCTCGCATGGTCGTACCCTCGTGCGTTTCCGCAACTACCGCACACTTTCATCATAGCTCCATCTTTGTTCAAAGGGCGCTGGTGTCGAGTGTCAGATTGAGCGCATGGAATTCTTGGAGAGAAACGATAGAATTCGGGATTACGAGAGACGGCATATTCGCAACGATTGGGTCAAGCTGGGAAATAAGGCACCGCCGGTACGGTTGGAGGGTCCGATGATTCGAAGAATAGTTCGAGGCGCGATGTGGTTGAGTGGGATTGCAGTTGCCGTGATTATTTGTTGCATCGTGGCGACCTCCGAGACGAAGAAGGAGACGGACACGAACCCGCGGGCTGTGCAACAAGAGGGATTTACCGTAGTGGGCATCGCCGTGCGGACGAGCAATGCGGAGCAAATGACGTCGGAGCGGCCAATCGGCAAACAGTGGGAGCGGCTATTTAAGGAAAGTGTGTTGACGGCGATTCCGAACAAGGCGGACGCGAACATTGTGGCGTTGTACACCGAGTATGCGAGCGACAAGGATGGGGCCTATACCTACGTGTTGGGCGCGCGCGTGTCGAAAGTGGAGAACTTGCCAGCGGGGATGGTCGCGAAGGAAGTGCCTGCAGGTCGATATGCGGTGTTCACCTCGGAAAGAGGGACGGTGCAAAAAGTCGTCGTCGAGATGTGGCAAAGAGTTTGGGCAACGCCGAAGGGCGCGTTGGGCGGTGATCGAACTTACAAATCGGATTACGAGGTATACGATCAGCGAGCGCAGAATCCAGCGGACGCAGTGGTCGATTTGTATGTGGCAGTGCGATAGAGGCGCCGCGGTTCGCTAAGCTTGCGCTTGCACACGAAGCTGCTGAGCGGCTAGAAATTCCAAAGTGGCGTGATGAGCTGCGGCTGGCTGGTCGGTCTCGAAAATATGACTGGCATGAGGGATTAGCACGAGTTTAGCGCCTGGAATTTTATCGGCGATCAGGCGAGCGTTCGCCGCGGGAACGAGCCTGTCGGTTTCGCCGTGAATCACCAGCGTGGGCGCCGTAATTTGCGCGATGCGACTGTAAGCTTCCCAGCCAAAAATTCCCTGGAGCTGGCCCATATACCCTTGCGCGGTGGGATACCACTTCATTCGGATGGCCATGTCTTCGTCGATGCGATCCCGCGGTGTGGCGGGGTCATAAATGAAAGGGATGATGGCTTCCTTTGCCTCTTCGGGAGTGACGTCGCGGCGCAGAATCGCTTGCAGAGCTTCTGGCTCGGCCTGTACGGCACAGGGACCGCCGGCTGCGGTGCATCCCAAAACCAGCGAGCGCACGCGATTTGGATATTGCAGCGCGAATTCCTGGGCGATCATGCCGCCCATCGAGGCGCCAAATACGTGAGCGCTTTCTACGCCCGCGGCATCCAGAACGGCGGCCGCATCGCTGGCCATCAGCGCAATGGAATAGACGCCGGGAGGGGCGTCGCTTTGGCCAACGCCGCGATTGTCGAGAGCGATGGTGCGGAAATGCTTTGCGAGCATGGGGCGGCTGCGATGCCACATGTAAGAGGGGTAGCTGAGGCCCATGATGAGCAAGAGAGGCTCGCCGGAGCCCTGTTCATCCCAATAGATTTTGGCTCCTTTATTTTCTATGAAAGGCATGAAAGCTCCTGTTGCAGCGGACGATAGCGGTTTCGAGTTTGCTGGTTTCGAGCGATTCCCGAACCAAGATTACGCGGATTTCGCGGAGACTCCGGCGGGATCGACCACCATGGAGGCTATGCGCTCGCGATGAAAAGTAGCGTCGCCGAATGCCGTTTCTGAGGCCTTAGCGCGGCGGTAATAGAGATGAACGTCGTTCTCCCAAGTGAAGCCCATACCGCCATGGATTTGTATGCCGCGGTTGCCGACGGTGCGAGCGGCGTCGCTGGCATACATCTTTGCAATGGAGACAGCCGTAGCCGCGTCGGGCGCGTTTTCTTCCAACGCCCATCCGGCGTAATACACGGCGGAACGGGAACTTTCAGTTTCGAGATACATGTCGGCGCACTGGTGCTGCACGGCTTGAAACATACCGATGGGTTTGCCGAACTGTTTGCGAGTCTTGGCGTATTCGACAGTGATATCGAGCGTGCGCTGCATGCCGCCGACGAGTTCCGCGGCGAGCGCGGCGGTGGCAACATCGAAAGCGCGTGCGAGATCCTTGCTCGATGCAATTTTCTCCGCGGGAGTATCGCGAAATTCGACCGCGTAAATCTTGCGGGTCAGATCCATTCCCTGCATTGGCGATATTTTCAGGCCGTGCGCCTTGGAGTGGACCGCGAAGACACCGTTGCTGGCCACAACGAGGAAAAAATCAGCAACAGCGGCATCCGAGACGAAGAGTTTCTCGCCGCTGAGTTTTCCGTCGGTGGCGCTCATCTGAATGTCACGTGGGTTCCAACTGGCGTTCGCTTCGAGGATGGCAACGGTGGCGCGAGCGCTGCCGCGACAGATGGGAGCAAGATACTGCATTTTTTGGACGGGAGTGGCGACGGCATCCAAAACGGAGCCTGCAAGAACGACGGTCGAGAAAAACGGCCCTGGCAAGAGTGCGCGGCCGGCCTCTTCCATCAACAGCACAAGCTCGACTTTGCCGAGCCCGACACCGCCATACTCTTCGGGAAAGATGATTCCGGTGTAGCCCTGCTCAGTGAGTTTGGCCCAAAGGGCGGCGTCGTAGGCGGTATCTGTCTCCATGAGGCGCCGCATTTCCGAGCTGGGGCATTCGCCGGCGAAAAATTTGCGAGCGCTGTCTTTCAGAAATTCCTGGCTTTCGCTGAGACCGAATTGCATGTCGTGTCCTTTTTAGCTTTCCGCTGCTGAAATTAGTAACTTCTGGGCAGGCCGAGAACGAAATGGCCGATGATGTTGCGTTGTACTTCGGAAGTGCCAGCTTCGATGGTATTTCCGCGAGTGCGCAGGTAGGCGTAAGACCAAAGCCCTTTGTCGATCGCATGCGAATCGCTTGCCATGAGCTGTCCGAACGAACCTAGAATTTCCTGGGCGATTTGCTGGAGGCGCTGGTTGAGTTCGCTCCAGAAAATTTTCTGGATGGAGCCTTCGGGGCCGGGAACGCCGGTAGCCGTGATGCGGCTGAAGGCGCGCATCTGGTTGAATCGCATGATTTCGATTTCGGCGCAGCATTGCGCGAGCTTCTGCCGGATGATGGGGTCTTCGGATGCGGGACGCCCATCGCGCTGGATGGTGCGCGCGAGTTCGATGAGACGCGTGATGTAACGTTTGAAAATCAGATGCAGGCGCGCGCCGTAGGAGCCACGCTCGTACATCAACGTGCTGACCGCTACATTCCAGCCGTCATTCACTTTGCCGAGGATATTTTCAGCAGGCACGCGGACATCGCGGAAGAACAGTTCGTTGAATTCGGATTCACCGGTCATTTGGCGCAAGGGACGGACTTCAACGCCCGGTGATTTCATGTCTACAAGAAGAACGGTGAGACCTTTGTGCCTAGCGGCGGCTGCGTCGGTACGAACGACGAGTTCGCACCAGTTGCCCACCCAGCCGTAGCTGGTCCAGACTTTTTGCCCGTTCACGATGTAGTGATCGCCGTCGAGGCGAGCTTCGGTTTGTAACCCGGCGAGATCGGAGCCGGCATTCGGCTCGGAGAAGCCCTGGCACCAGATTTCTTCGGCGCTGAGAATTTTCGGAATGTAGCGTTTTTTCTGCGCTTCTGTGCCGTAAGCGATGATAGTGGGGCCGATGAGCCCCAAGCCCAGAGAGTTGGCCATGGGCGGAGCTTCGACGCGGGCCATCTCTTCCCAGAAGATCGCCTGCTGCATCAGCGTGGCGCCGCGGCCGCCATATTCCTTGGGCCAGGAAACCGCAGCCCAGCGGCCTTCCTGCAGCTTGCGCTGCCAGTCGCGGAGGTAGGGAAACGATTCCTCTATGGGCTTTTCGCGCCACTGGTCCCAGTCCTTCGGGACGCTGGATGCCAGCCAGGCGCGGAGTTCGTCGCGAAAGGCGAGCTCTTCAGCGGTTAAATTAAGATCCATGAGAAAGGCTCCTTGCGCATTGGAAGAAGTGTTTTTCGGCGAGCGACAGTGAAACGGCCATCGGCCCTCCAGGATCAGCAAGCAAATGTTTGTTTATATCATGTATTAGCCACTATCGTTAGATAGCATTCGTACGCTGACCATGACGTAGCACGGCTTCAACGAACGGGGGAGCCAGGAGCGCGAGTAGGCTGCCGTCGCTGCCGGACGCGGGCGCGGCCTCGCCTCGCTATCTTTAGAAGGTCAACCGCAAGCCGAGCTGTATTTCCCGCTTTGGGAAATCGGAGGTGAATCCCAGCGGCTGGCTCGGAGATAGGGCCGCGCTCCCGTGCACGTTGAAGGTGGTATTGCCGAGGCCGGGGGGACAGGCGGGACACGCTGTATTGTCATCCGGATTGGAAGGAAGACCGAACAGCGGGCTCACTTCATTGTTCACACTCGCATAGTTGGTGTGGTTAGCGAGGTTGAAGCTCTCGGCCGTAAATATCAAATTGGCCTTTTCGCCCAATTTGTGTTGCCAAGTAAGGCGTAGATCGAAGTTGATGTAGTTAGGGCCAAGTCCCGTGTCACGACCGGTGCCGATGGGGCGTTCGTTGGTGGTGTGATTGTCGCCATTCACTTCGCCGCCAGCCAAGAGATTGAAAGGGTGGCCACTGTTGTAGGTAAAAATAGGAGCAAGCTGAAAGCCGGCGAGAATGGGGTTTTTCCAGGGGCTGTTAAACACGCCGGCCACGACGACTTTGTTGCGTTGATCGAATTCCGAAAGCGCGCGGTCGAGGCCCAGGTTTGTGGGATCTTGCGGTCCGTAGTCGCTGTTAAAATCAGTCGTGGTGTCGAAGCCTTTGCTGTAAGTGTAGTTGCCAAACACCGTGAAGTTATTGCTGAAACGTTTTTTGACTTCGAGAATTCCAGCCTGGTAAACGGCGGAACCAGCGGAACTGTACTGATTGTTCTGGACGATGAAGGGATTTACAAAGCAAGCGAAGCCCTGACTGGCGTCGCAGGGCAAGCCCTCCGCGCCACCGAGGGGATCGGCCCCACCAGCGGTGGTGTTCCAGTTACGGTAGGAATAGTTCTTGCCATTGGCTAATGTCACGGTGGTCATTGGAGCGGGAAGGAGATTGGTGTCAATGGCCACGGGAAGGCCGATGGTATGAGAGTAGATGTAACTGCCGGAGATCGAGAACCCCGGAGCAACTTCGCGCTCAATTCCAAACTCAGCCTGTTGAGAATAAGGAGACCTAAAGTTGCGCTGGTCGGTGAAGATCACCTGAAGGGGAGAAAGTTGACCACTGTTGGCAATTCTGAGGCCGAACTGCGATAGCCCGCCCGCCCCGCCTGCGCCGCCATTGGGCGTAATGCAAGCATAGCTTCCCGGCGGCGGTATCGTGCAGCTGATGGCACCTTGCGCGAAGAGCGTCTGGAAAACTGTCGGGGCGTTCAGTGCTGGGTTGCCGCCAGGTACTCCGGTGATCGGAATGATATAGATCGAGATCTCGCGGTTGCAGGGACTAGTTCCGTTACCTGGGAAAAGGCCGAAGGCACCGGACATTCCGCAGATGGCGTCCAGGTTGTCCACTTGCCCAGCGGACGTCGAGTTAGCTACCGAGCTCTTATTCGCGTTTAAGACTCCCAGTGAGTAATCAACATCGGGAATCTGGGCGTAGATGGGCGCGTAATAGATCCCATAGCCGCCGCGAACCACCGTTTTGTGATCTTTAAAAGGATCCCAGGCGAAGGATACGCGGGGAGCAAAATCCTTCTTGTAGGTGCTCAAAGGAGCGAACTGGGAGTCAAGTTCGTAGCGAAGACCGTAGTTCAGCGTGAAATTAGACACGATCTTCCAAGAGTCCTGCCAGTATGCCGCCGTAAATGGCCTTGTATAGTAGGGGTAAGTGGGATTGCCGAAGCCTTGTTGGAAAACCTGCGGCAGGCCAAAGGATGCCGCTTGCAGCGGATCGATGGCGGGAAGCAGAGGGGTGATCAGGTCTCCGGGCAGCGAGCCAAAGATGAAGCGGCCAGGGAAGAAAGTATGCGATTCCGTATGATTGCCGCGCAACAACTCGGAACCGCCCATTTTCATGGTGTGATGGCCGCGGATCAGAGTGAAGTTGTCGCCAATTTCATATCGGCGAGTAATCGTGAAGTTGGGTATAAAGATGCTCGTTCCGAGGTTATTCACAATGCCGGGGATTTGGAGTCCCACTTGCCCTGGTACGTTGGGAATGACGTTGAAGCTCGTGTAGTCGAATTGAAATAGGGCTTCGTTCTGCGCCGTGGGGCTGAACTGGTGGTACCAAGCCGCCAGAGCGTTGTTGTCATAATCGTGAATCGAACTGCCGGCGGAAAAGCCGGTCAGCGATTGCACGTCAGGATTTTCCTCGAGATCGTGTCCAAATCTGTAGGTGAGAGCGAGCTGGTTTGAGTCGCTGAAACGATGATCGAACCGGCCGGATGCCAGATAAGCTCGAGTGTTGTAATCGAACAGTCCACCGTTTGTCTCCAACTCGTTCAAGAGGAATGCCTGCAAAGGACTCGAGGCCGGGTTCAAAGTCAAAGCCCCGTTCAGGACGGCCGCACAAACGGGCCCCGGCAGAGTCGTCATGCCAGTAAAGGGCGCGGGCAACTGACTGGCTACAGCAGCGCCGACAGGGCCGCTCAAGCAAGTGACCGGTCCTGGGTTTCCTGCTACCGCGGCAAGTGCAGCCTGCTGTGAGGAATTCGGTCGCAGAACATTTGTGTTGGTCAGGATTGGGACGGCGTTTTGAGAGTCTTGCTGCAATCCTTCGAAGGAGAGGAACAGGAACGACTTATCTTTTTTGATCGGGAATCCGACCGCGCCGCCATATTGGTAACGCGTCAAAGAATTCTTGATTGGATGACCCACGCTATCGGGTTGACTCGGATCGAAGGTCTGGCCTGGCTGCAATGCTTGAGTAATGGCAAAGGGATCGGCGGCATCCATCGCATCGTTGCGGAAATAACCAAAAACACTGCCATGTATGTCGTTTGTGCCGGATTTGGAGACGATGTTAATCGTGGCGCCGCTCGCGCCGCCTAGATCCGCGGCATAGTTGCTGCGGTTGACTTGGAACTCTTGCACGGCGTCCTGGCTTACGGTGAGACGTACGCCACCGGAGTCGTCATTGGCTTCTCCGCCGTCCACCGTGACGCTGTTGCCGCGTCCGTTGCTGCCGTAGAAGGAAAGACCGCTCTGCGGAGTCTGCTTGACTCGATAATCCTGGTCAGAGGCCAGCCGCGTGGAATTCGAGACGCCGGGAGCCAGCAGGGTAAATGTAAGATAATCGCGCCGGTCGATGGGTAAGTTGGCGATTTGGTCTTGCGTCAGGGTATCCGCTTGGCTGCCTCTCTCGGTTTCCACGACAGGCAACTCCCCGGTTACTTCCACATTGGTAGTGGCCGACGCCAGTTGCAAATGAAAATCCAGGATAAGCGTTTGTCCAACGTTTACGACAACATCTTTATGAGTTTCCTTCTGAAAGCCCGCGATCTCTACGCTAACGCTGTACACGGATGGAGGAAGCCCCGTCAGACGGTACTCGCCATCGGTCTCCGTCGTTGCGGTCCGCCGGACCCCTTTTTCGGGATCTTCGGCCGTTACGCTGGCTTTCGGAACTGTCGCCCCCGTGGGATCCACCACCGTGCCGCGGATCTCTCCCGAGGAGCCGGTGCCCTGGGCAAGCGCCACCCTGTTAGCAGGCAGCAAGATTGCCATGGACAGAAAAGCGGCCGCAAGAATAGTTGCCCTCATAAGTCCTCCTGGTTCAGCGAATCGATCACGAAAACTTTGCTGAATTTGCTGATGCGCTTCCAGCTTCGCACCGCCAGTGTCCGGCCGGGCCGCGCTCGACAGGTGCTGCCGAGCCCGATGCCGCACAGGTTGATACCGGAACCGCCAACGCCCATGGAGCCACTACACAGACTTCTTTTTCAACCACTAGGAATTTGAGAACCCCATGCCCCGACGTACTATCCAAAATTATGATTGTCCGTATCACATAATATTGACTAACGTCAAGTTGAAAGCGCAGGCGCACAGCAAGAGCAGTGGAGAAAGGATAAGCCCAGTCAGTGGAAGGACAACTGTAAGAAGTGCTAGGTGCAGCCCATGCGATATGCGTGGAGGTACCAGGCTGCGCAACCAGGTCTCCACATCGGAAAACAAAGGGGTTCCGTTCAGCGAGGTACGAGTACTATCCGGCCCGAGACTTGTCCGCGCCGCAGTTGCTCCAGAGCTTCGTTGACTTGTGCCAGCGGGCGAGTGGACGTCTGACAGTGTAGTCTCCCTGCAGCCGCCATCGCCAGCACCTGTAGCAAGTCCTCCCGCGTGCCGACGGAGGAAGCCTGGATGCGGACCTCTGTCGCGGCCATCATGATGGGCGGAAAGCAGAGCGGTTCTGCTGGTAGGCCAACTACGAGGAGCGTCCCGCTGCCGCGAACGCAGGGAAACGCCGTGTCATACGCCGCTTTTGCGGCGGAGGTCACGATCGCAACATGAGCTCCGCCCGCTCGCCGCAGTTCCTTGACAACATTGAAGGTGCCCAAGTTCAACGTGGCGGATGCGCCGAGCCTTTTAGCGTGCGCTAGTTTTTCATCGGAGACATCAATGGCCGTGACCGCCGCTCCCTGATCGAGCCCGATTTGCACGGCCAAGTGTCCGAGGCCGCCGACGCCGAACACCGCCAAACGCTGCCCTGGGTGGATTTTCGCATGTTTCAACGCGCGATAGACGGTCACTCCCGCACAGAAAAGAGGCGCGGCGTCGGCGGAGGAAAGTCCATCGGGAATCTTCGTGGCATGGCTCGCGGGAACTTTCACGAACTCGGCGTACCCGCCATCCACAGTGACGCCGGTAATTTTTTGTTTGGAGCAAAGGTTCTCGTTGCCTTCACGGCAGAAATCGCATTCGCCGCACGTCCAGTAAATCCACGGAACGCCAACGCGATCACCAACTTCCAAGAGTTTGACGGAGGCGCCCTTTTCTACAACACGGCCGGCGATTTCGTGGCCGAGAATCAAAGGCCGCTTGGTGATAGGCACCAGTTGCGGCCAATCGCCATCGGCGACGTGCAAGTCCGAATGGCAGACACCGCATGCTTCCACCTCGATGAGCACTTCATGAGCGTCGGGAGAGGGTTGCGCAACGTCCTCGATGCTCAGCGGCGTTTTGAACTCGCGAAGGATGGCAGCTTTCATCGCGCCCACTTTAGCGATTTGCGGAAGCGTGAATCACTGTTTTCGCACAAGCGAATCGGACTCCTTTGCCTTTGATGCAATTAGCAGCAATTCTTCGCCGCAGCTTAAGGTTTGGCGCCGCGCAGAAAAAACTCAACGGCGTTGCGCACACGCTCGGTGAGTTTGTGAGGCCCGGTAAGATCGACAGCCCATTGCCGGACGACGGTATTGAAAAGCCCTTCCATAAACTCTGCCAGGTGCACCACCGGAAAATCGCGTGTGATCTCGCCGTTCTTTTGCCCTTCGGCGATAATTTGGCGCAAAAGACTTACCGTTGCCGCCTCGGCTCCGCGCAACTCCGGTGAGCGCACCGGATCCATGGCGCCGGCCAGAATCACGGCCTGCCAAAGAGGGCGCCCCACTTCCGTCGTGTTTCCCAGGGTTTCATAAAATCTTCGTAAACGCTGCTCCGTCGTCGCTTTGATGGACAGCTCGGACTTCAGGCTCTCGGCCTGACGGGCAAAGGCACGCCGTCCCACTTCGCGCAAAACCGCATCTTTGCTGGGGAAATAACGGAAAAATGTGGGCTGGCTGATTTCCAAAGTGTGCACGATGTCGTCGATGCGCGTGTTCTCATAGCCGCGCTGGCGAAAGAGGTGCAGGGCTGTTTCGATGATCTGCTGACGAAGCCGCGCCTTCTTGCGTTCGCGAAGACCGGCCATTGGCTCCTTCCCGGAAGTGGCACGGCCGATCCTTCTCTTCGTTGCCTCGCCTACTTCAACATTCGCGGTCTCTGGCGAATGAGAATGTCTCGCGGCACCCTTTGCGCGGCGCATGAAATGTTTCCTCCTGGATGGTGCGCCGCTCAGGCTGCGCGGCATGCATTTCGATAGTCGCGCTAACATTATAGCGACTAACGTCAAGTTGCAAGCCCCGCGGTAAATGGCAATTAAAGAAAGATAGGATTCCTGCGCAATTTCAAACACAGCGAAAAGCGATCGGGGGTGCACTGCCGTTAAAATTGTCTTAAACTATTGTAGTCGCAAAGATGGGCGTGTAGCTCAGCTGGGAGAGCGCGTGCTTTGCAAGCATGAGGTCGCAGGTTCGATCCCTGTCACGTCCACCAACTTATCCCCTGCAATTTCAATCCTTCGCGGGGTTCTGTCTGGGTGCGGGTCCCAGAATTTGGACCGCGTTTGATTCCAATCGTCGGCTAAGTCTTCTCCGCCGCATCATCATTCTCCGACTCAAGCTGCACTTTCACTGTGCACTTGGGCGCTTGCAGGAAACTTTCGGTGCAGCCAGGCGAACGTGCCGCGCACAATAAAAACGTTGAGTAATATCGAAATCAAGGACGCGGCGATCAATGTACTGAAAACGTTTTCGGCCACCATTCCCGACGATCGCCCCACTTGCACGACCACGAAGGAGAGCTCGCCGATCTGCGTCAGCCCCGCGGCCACCGCGATCGCTGTCCAGAAGGAATAGCGGAAGAGCCACACTACCGCCGTCCATACGAGAAACTTGCCGATCACGATGAGGAGAAGCATCAAACCGAGAAGCGGAAGACTCTTGGCCAGCACATGGGGATCAATTAATGTGCCCAGGGAAACAAAGAAGAGCGCCACGAACGTATTGCGCAGGGGCACAAGCTGGGTGTGCGCGTCATGAAGGTCTTCCAAGCCGCTGATAGATAGCCCCGCAAGGAAAGCGCCCAAAGCAACCGAAAATCCAACCGCTTGCGCAAGCGCCGCCGTCCCCAGACACACCGCGATGGCAATCAACAGGAAGAGTTCCTGGTTGCAGGTGGCCTTGACTCGCCGGAAAACGGGCGGAATCACCTTGATCGCGAGGAATCCCAGTGGAACGAGCAGTAGCAAAGCCTTGCCCAGCGTCCAAGCCGCATTCACGAAAAGATCATTCCCTGATCCGCCGAACGCAGGCAGGACCAGCGTCATACAAATGACGGCGAGATCTTCGACGAGCGTGATGCCGATCATTACGCGGCCGTGCGTTGACGTCATGTTTCCGCTGTCCTTAAGAAGGCGCGCGAGCACCATGGTGCTCGCGACGGAGAGCGCTGCGCCGATGACGAGTCCCTCCGTAAGATTCCATCCCGCAAGCATTCCGACCCCGATGGTCACACCCAGGATGACTAGAATCCCGATAGGAGCTCCGGCGAGCGCAACCCACTTCACACGCAACAAGTCAGGAATCGAGAATTCCACCCCGATCGAAAACATCAGCAGCACGACGCCGACTTCGGCAAACACTTCGAACGTGTGCAAATCAGAAAGATGAGGTCCGGGCGTGAACGGGCTGATGGCGATTCCGCCCAAAACGAACCCCAGAATCAGTGGCAGCCGAAGTCGCCAAGCAAGGAGTCCTCCGGCTACTGCTGCCAGAAAGATGTAAGCCAGATCGCGAAACAGTATTGGGTTCGGTTCCATTCTCCATGTATCCTTTCCCACCCCACGGGGGACTCAAAGCTCACTCTCGAAGAAATGTCTTTTGCGTATCCACATACCAGATCCTGCGACCTCCGCACTCCTTATCGTGAGTGCGACCGACTTGTCCTTGGCCGCCAGTAGGTGCGAACCTTGCATGGCTCCTCGGGAGGTGGTGGCAGCGTAAGTTCAGTTGGTGCCGATCCTGTTCCAGGCGTCGAAGGCAAGGCGTTTTCTCCTTCGACTAATACTAAGTGCATTGCATCAGCCTGATTCTTGTCCTGCATCTTAGAGCATTGCGCGGAGCTGGCAGATACAATCCATTTCCTATTTGCTGCGCCTGCTCGCTTCGAATTGCTAAAAGAAAAATCCACCAGCACCGACCGTTCGATCCTGGTCCGTCGATTCTGAAACGAAGGTTTTCGCCCTGCGCCTAGTGTGACCCGGTGCACCAGCGAGTGTGCTCTATTGCACAGACGGAAATGTTGCCAACGAGAATAATGCCGCCAACCGGAAATGACATGAAAGCGGCAATCCTCTCATGGCTATTCCGGCTTACGGAAAAGCGGGCTGTGCCTGGGATTCTGGGCCATGGATTCGCGCGAGTCCATTTTGGTTTGGAATCGCTACGCGGGTGCCAAAATGAAATTCAAAAGGCTCTGCGGTTGTTTGCCTGACCGCTATTTCAACCCTTTTTTATTCACTGAGAACTGTGACCGGTGTCACAGACGTGGAATTAGGCTTGCTATAACTTTCCAAATCAAGGGAAGCCAGGCTTCGGACGTTCGCATGGAGGGGTGATGAAGGGCGTTCAGCGGCGAGGACCGAGGATCGTGTTTCTTGCCGGTCTGGTGCTCTTTTTTGTGGCTGCGGTGCTCTCGTTCGGCGGCGAGCCTCGGGGACATACTCCAGTTCCGGGAAGCAAGGCGGATCAAAAAGGCTACGTGCGCCCGACCGATCCATCGCTGTACGTCGGCTCTGAGACCTGCAAGACCTGCCACGCAGACATGCCATCCAAGGATTTCTTCCAACATTTTGAAGATTCGCCGCACTTTGTCACTACTTTGGATACGAAGAAAGGCCCGGCATGGCAGGGATGCGAGAGCTGTCACGGCCCCGGGAAGGCGCACGTCGACGGCGGAGGAGACAAGACCAAGATTTTCACCTTCAAGGGCGCATCGGCGCAGGAGATCAGCGCGCGGTGCCTGGACTGCCATGCTGGCGGAACGCAGCACATGAATGCGATCAACTCGGTGCATTTGAAGAATGGCGTAAGTTGCATCTCCTGCCATTCGCCTCATCATGCGAAAGAATCAGAGTTTTTGTTGGTCAAGTCCCAGCCTGAGCTTTGCTTCACCTGCCATCTTCAGCAAAAAGCGCAGTTCGACATGCCGTTTCATCACCGTGTGAATGAAGGACTCGTGCAATGCAGCGATTGCCACAACGTGCACGGCACAGTGGGTCCCAAGCAGGTGCGGACTTCCTCGACGCAGGATGCGATCTGCTTCAAGTGCCACACGGACAAGCAGGGACCGTTTGTATTCGAGCACCAGCCCGTGAAGACCGATGGGTGCCAGTCCTGCCATTTGACACACGGTGGGCCGAATCCCCACATGTTGAAAGTAAGCAACGTCAACCTGCTCTGCCTGCAGTGCCACACCACATCTAGCTTCAGCGGGGCGCCGGGGGCTCCGTCGTTCCACAACCAGGCAAGCTTTTTCCAGTCATGCGTGTTGTGCCACAACGCCATTCACGGCTCCAACTTCGACGCGACATTCTTCAAATAGGAGCCGCGATGAGCTTTAATTCAGCCGGAAAAAAATCAGGCAGGCCGGGAACGATCTTCCCCCAACGGAAAGAGAGAAACACCATGAAGGGCCGCCTGGGGGTTCACGCGATTCTCGCAGCCATTTTTGTCACGGCGCTTTCCCTTTCACCCGCTGCTCGCGCCCAGGATGACCCCGAACAATCCAAGGGAATTAATTCGGGCGGTTATAACATCCACCAGACCATCGAATTTGGCTATCGATCGAGCAACATCAACGGCAACTTGAATACCTACAATACGTTCGAGAACCTCGGCTCAGGGCTCCGGCTGTTTGACTTCAACGTCCAGATGCACGCGCTTGACCACAACGGATTCCTGTTCGACAACCTGACTTTCAGCAACTTCGGATATGGCGGAGATCCAAACAATGTGTCGCGCATGCACGTCGAAAAAAATAAATGGTACGACTTCCGGCTGCTCTTCCGCCGCGATAAGAACTTTTGGGACTATAACCTGTTCGCGAACCCATTGAATCCCGCCTCGTTGAATCCGCCAGGGTCCGTGACGACAGGCTGCTACGTCGGTCCTCCGACCGCGGCATTCCCACAGGGAGCTCCGTCGTTTTGCTCAAACCCTGCCGTAGCTCAAAACAATTCACTCAATAGCTTGTATCTAACGCGACGCATGCAGGACTACGATCTCATGCTGCTTCCGACATCCAAGGTGCGATTCCGATTAGGATATTCCCGCAATCGCAATGAAGGCCCCGGCTCCTACACCACGGACGGCGGGACGATATCAGCGTTCGCCGAGACCTATAGCTATACAACAAACTCCTATCGAGCTGGAGTCGATTTCAAGGTCCTGCCCCGGACAACTCTCTCCTTTGACGAGTTCCTCAGCTACTACAAGCAGGACAACATTGTTCTTGATAATCCCGCCGTGAATCCTGGGAACTTCGGATTCGCCCTCGGCACTGTTCCGGGGCAGGGCACGCCGGCCGGAACACCGGTAGACCTGGGCAACGTGTGGAGCACGCAAACATCGGCTGAGGCTCTTCCTTGTGCGACTCCGATCGTTGCTGGCACAACCAATACAGCCACACCCACTTGCAACGGCTATTTGTCTTACAGTCAGGTTGGCAATCCGCGGAACTTTATGCCCACGGAGAGGCTGCGCTTCCAATCGAACTACTTCCAGAATTTCGAGATGTCCGGCTCGGTGGGCTACAGCACCAGCAACAACGTGATTCCGGATTTTCTAGAAACCGTGAACGGATATACAGCGCGCTCGGCCGAGCGTGGGAGCACGACCGGCGGCCCAGCGAATGCGAAGCGCATTTCGGTGAATGCGGATTGGTCGGGGGTGTACGCGATAACGGAAAAACTCCGGATTCTCGATTCCTTCCGTTATGACAACTGGCGAATCCCCGGCATGTGGGACACGGCCGACACCGCTGTGTTTGGAACCCCATCCCCAGGGCCGGGCGTGGTTGGACTGTTGCTTTCACCCGGTGTATTTAGCCCGGCAAGCTGCACGGCGGCTCTCAAATACAACGAGCCGACTTGCCCGCAACACACTGCAAGCTCTGCCGCCGACGTGACCAACGAGGTTGCATCACAATTCCTTGCGCAACAGATCAAGACGAATACGCTCGAGCTCGAATATGATTTCACGAGGCGATATAGCGCGCACATCGGCTATTTTTATGAAAACCGGACAATCGCCACTGAGGACGCGGCGTTCGATGTCGGAGAATACTATTTTCCGGGAGGAGCCACAGGAACGGCGGCCAACGATTTTCTGGCGGCACGCGGCGATTGCGCGATGGTTGCCGGTGCTCTGCCCGCTGGTTGCACGCTGCTGACAACTGGTCCTTTTGCCGGCGCGATAGTGGAAGGTTCACCCACCAACCCAATTCCAGAAGCAGGGAACGACACGTCTCGCAATCTCACTATCATCAACACGCAAGCGCTGTTGCTAGGATTCATTGCGCGTCCCATCGACGCTCTGCGGATCACGAGCGATTTTGAGTTTGGCTACAATGACCAATCTTTTACGCGGATCGATCCCCGGCAAGTGCAGTCCTACAAGGTGCATGCGAGTTACAAGCCGAAGCCATGGGCGAATGTGGACGGCGCGGTGGAGATTCACGAAAACCGCGACAACGTCGCTACCGTGAATAACCTGGAGCACGACCGCTCGTACAGCTTTGCCACGATATTGACGGCGAGTCCACGGCTGTCCGTTGATTTCGGATACAACTACTGGGACGTCTACACGCAATCGATCATCTGCTTTGCGTACTCGCAAACTTCCGCAAACCCTGCGCCCCCACCTGCTACTGTCGTTGCGTCCGCATTCCCACCGGGTGTCCCGCAGCTGCCAACAGGCATGGCGTGCCCGATTGCGGGTGCGTCATCGCCGCTGGGAGCGCTCTCAACGTACAGCAGTACGGATCATTTTGCGCACGCCGCCATGATCTGGAAACCCGTGAAGCGGGTGACGGCGACGCTGGGTTACGGAGGGAGCTTTGTGCGCGGCAATACGATTTTTCTGAACCCACTCACACCATCTGGCACGCTCGATTTCAACTACCAGAGGCCGTATGCGTCGATCGAAATCGCCGTCTACCGAGGGCTCTCCTACAAGATGGCTTGGAACTATTACGGGTTCAACCAGGCGGGAAACACGAACCCATTCGGGCTAGCGGCGATCCAATCGCAGGACTTTAACGGCAGCAATGCTACATTTTCGCTCCGGTATTCGTTTTGACCGGAGCGCCGCCAAGGATGCGCGGCAGCAAGGCGTGCGATATGCGTTCCAAATTTTGTGCAACATCATTTCTGGAGGAACTATGAATCGAGACATGAAATTCGCGTGGAAGGTAATCTTGGGAACTTTGCTTGGCGTGGCACTCGGCGTTTTAGCGCTGCCGGCGCGGGGGCAAGGCGACGGGGAGGCCCTTTATAAATCAAAATGCGCGGGCTGTCATGGCGCGGACGGAAAAGGCCAAACCGCCATGGGCAAATCGAACAGCATTCGGGATCTCGGTTCCTCGGATGTGCAAGCGCAAAGCGACGATTCAATCGCCGGGATCATCAGCGGCGGCAAAGGCAAAATGCCGGCTTACGGCAAAAGCCTGAAAGCAGATCAGATCAAGGATCTCGTTACTTACATTCGTACCTTGAAGAAGTAAAGGGTATCGAATGGGTTTGAGCTGATGCCAACCTTTGCCATCGTCATTCTCGTTCTATTCAGCGCGGCGCTCGCAGGGGTCCTTGTGGTGCGCCCCGCGATTACCGTAAGCCGCGCAGGAAAAATTCTTGCGTTCGGCGTGCTTTTCTTTCTTCCGCTCTTTTCTCTGGTGGCGGGCATGGAAAATGAAATGCAGCGCTCTGAAAGCACGGCGTTCTGCCTTTCTTGCCACATCATGGAGCCTTACGGAAAGAGCCTGCATATAGATGATCCTTCGTATCTTGCGGGAGCACACTTCCAGAATCACCGGGTTCCCGCGGACGAAGCTTGTTACACGTGCCACACGAACTACGCCATGTTTGGAACGGTCAAAGCGAAGTTCGGCGGTTTGCGGCACCTGTACGTCTATTACTTGGGAAAACCGCCGTTGCCGGAAAACATCAAGCTTTACGAGCCGTTCAACAATCGAGAGTGTCTGCATTGCCATCTTGGGGCGCGTTCCTTTGAGGCGGGCGCCACTCACAATGCCGATCCGGCCACGCTTCCCGCGATCAAGGCGAACACCTTGTCCTGCGTTTCCAGCGGCTGCCACGATTCGGTTCATAACGTGGGCCACTGGGGAGACAAAGTGAAGTTCTGGAACGGAGGAAGCTGATGCATCCAGGCGGCTCTATGGAGCGGAGACTTCGCATTTCAGGAATCATGGTGATCACTGGATTGCTTGTTGAGGCGCTGTGTCTCGCGTGGTCGCAGCCAATCGCATTCGTCGTGCTTGTATGCATTGGCGGCGCACTGATCGGCCTAGGAGTATTGTTTTTTCTCTACTCGCTTCTCTCCGCTTCTTCTCACCCAGCCAGCTCTTCCGGAGCGGCCGCCGGCAAGTAGGGGAGTAAAGCCAGGTTGCTCGCATCCTTCGTTTTCAAAAACCTTCAGTCGGATTCCGATTCTTGAATCTGAAGAGGCTGGAGGATTTGAATGGGAGGAGCCGGCAGATTCTGCGACGAATGATTTGTCCTGTTCATGCTTGGGGTGATACCACCGAGGGCCACAAAATCATCGGCATTTCGAGCAACTTCATAAGAGGTGTCGCCGTAAAACGTTTTGGCCTCGCAACGGGGGGAAGCATCAAGTCTTAGCCGGAATTTAGCGGGCCAACTTGAGAGCTTTGCAACCAATTCTTCAATCACAAACAAATGGGTTTCAGCGCCTACCGTGAACTTGAAAATATTCTCCTTCACCAACGTCTGACTCAGTGCCTTCAGTAGCATCCGAAGCGTCTCCTTTCAGGATTTGAACTTGTTACCAGCGATTTTGGATGAAGGCCAAAGAACGTCAAGTTCCCAAAAAGTACCTTGAGTATTGGCGGGTTTCCAGGGCGGTGTCCGTATTTCTACGGTATGGACTTTCGGAGAAGGCCGGCCGATCGGCGTGGCAATCTTAGAGACGCGGCTTCAGAACGGACTAGAGGTTGAACAGCGAGATCGCGAGCTGCCGTCCGTCTCGGAGTCCTCATCTCTCCATCTTTACTAAATCGCGCTCATAATAAAGCAGCTGCACACCAATCCCAGATAGTCCCAGAGGCATGTTCTCCAACTCAACATGGGTGACCCGTCCGGTAAATCGACGGCTGCTGACTTTCGCGCCGGTGACGCGCTTCGGCATTTCCAGGAGAAGTTCCACGGCTTCGCCGACGCGTAGGACAAGATTCGTGGTGAAGTAGACGCCTCGCGTCGAGATGTTTATCGCTTTTGCCTGCTGCTCGCCGTCGGAGAGCGACTCCATGCGATGAAAAGACAGAGGTGTATGCAGCTTGAAACGCGGTGTGATACGACGATCGGATGTGGCCATGCCTCTTCCTTCATACGCCTGGGAAGGGAGGAACGGCAGGCTCAATCTGACTAAAGGGACATTTACTGTTGCACAAGGCGGAGCACGGAACTGTTCAAAAGAGCACAAGAATCTTAGAGAATCATTAGACCTTTCCACATGTTTCCCACCTCTCCCTAGCCCTCTTTTCTTTCCGCCAACTCATTCTAAACTCGAGACTTCCCGCAGACTCGCGCGAACCTGCGTCTCTTCTTTTGAATAGCCAGGCAGAGAGCGAGGAGGTGCACCAACGAGAGCGCTGGCTGATAGAAGAGCGGACTGAGGAATTAGGACAGCGTGCTTTGCAGGACTTCGCGCAACAATTCGTGTTTTTGCTGGCTGAGTTTTTCGCCGCGTTCCGTCAGATAGAAGACGTCGATAGCTTTTTGGCCTTCTGTGTCGATCAGGGCCACGTCGATATTGCATCCGAGGCGTGCGAGCGCGGAGCCGACTTCGTACAACAAGCCGGGGCGGTCTTGCACCATGATTTCGAGGAGGGTGCTGTGCGCGGAAGACGTGTCATCGTAGCCGATGCGAGTTTCTACGGGAACCTTCGGAGGTTTTGCTTTGCTGGCGCTCTCACGGCCTTTCAGCAGCGGCTCAAGCGACGCTTTACCGTTCACGATATCGGCGAGGCTCTTCTGGAAGCGGGCGATTTCGCTGGGATTGAGTTCGAGGGTGTGATGCAAGTCGACAAACTGGAAGGTATCGAGGACGACGCCCGCGGCGTTCGCGAAGGCATCGGCTTTCACGATGTTCATGCCCCAGGCGGCGAGGACGCCGGAGATGGTTGCAAAGAGAGCGGGGCGGTCGGCGGTGAGCAGAGTGAGCGAGAAGGAATGATGGCGGGCTTTCAGCTCGGTCTGCACGGGCTCGGCGCCTAATTTTTGATAGAGCTGGAAGTGGGCGGCGATTTCCGGGGCGGAGTGGACGGCGCGGTAGCGGCGCGGGAAGCCTTCCAGAAAGCGCTCGATCTCGCGCTTGTTTGCGCCGCCTGCCTGGCTGCTGACTTGCTCGAGCAGAGAGACTTCGTCGGAGGCATGGAGACGGTCGCGGTCGAGCGTGCGGCTGAAATAATTGGAGGTGGCGACGAAGAGCTGCCACAACATTTCGGCTTTCCAGGGAGTCAGCGCTTCCGGATTGACGGCGTGAATGTCGGCATAGGTCAGCAAGCACAAGCGCTGTAGGCGCTCTTGTGTGGTGACGATATCGGCGAAGACGGAAACGGTTCCGGGATCGAAAATGTCGCGGCGCTGCATGGTTTCGGACATGTCGAGGTGATGCTCGATCAAGAAATGGACTTCGTCTTTTTCGTAGGCGGAGAGGCGCAGGCGGGCTGCCGCGCTGTCCAAAGCCTCGAGGCTGCCGGTAACATGATTATCGACGGGCATGCCTTTGCCTACGTCGTGGAGAAGTAGCGCGAGGATTAGCAGATCGCGGCGATCGACCGTTTTCCACAGCTGCTTGAAGTGAGCGGCGCGTTCATCGGGCGGCTCGGCGAGTTCCTGGAGATGTTCGATGGTGCGGAGCGAGTGCTCGTCGACGGTGTAGCGGTGATAGAAATCGCGGACGACGAGCGAATCGATGGCTTTGAATTCCGGCAAGACTTCCATTAGGAGGGAGAGGCGTTGCATGGGCCGAAGTGCCATGCTGGGATAATCGGCGGCGAGAATTTCCCGGAGCGTGGACCAATTCACTTGAGTGTTTTTTTGCGGAAGCTCGGGATGTTTCAAGATGTAGAAGATGGCGCGCTCGGCTTCGCGGCTGAGAGGGATGCCGGTGCGTGCGGCTTCGGTGAAGAGAGCGAAGGTCACGGCGCGGTCGGAAAGGGCAGGCTCATCGATCACCTCGAGCAAGCCGTCGCGAACGGCAAACGGCCTTCCTTTGCCGATTTCGCCGCGCGCGCCGCGGGCCGCGCTGAATAATCGTTCGCGGAAACTCGGTTGCACGGCGGGTTTTTGCTCGATGTAACGAAGCAAGAGGCGGTTCAGAACGCGGGCCTGGCGGAAATAGAGGCGCATCCACTCTTCGGGACTGCGTTTGGCATCGCGCGCCGCGCCGATGGGGACGCCCAGAGAACGTTCGGCGGCGGCGGTTTGCAATTCGTAGGTGAGCGTGTTGTCGTTTCGGCCGTTGCTGTAATGCAGGAAGCAGCGGATGGCGCTGAGGAAATCGACGGCGTTGGCGGCCAATTCATCCTCGCCGGCACTGGTCTTCCACTCATCTTTTTGACCGTTGGCGATTTGACGAAGCCATGCGGCGGCTTGGTAATCGCGAAGGCCGCCGGGGGCGTCTTTTACGTTGGGCTCCAGATGATAAATTGTGTTTCCGTAGTGCGCATGGCGCTCCTTGGTGAGTTTGGTTAGCTCAGCGAGCATGAACGGGCGCGCTTGTTTTTCTGGTCCCGCGAGGATCTTTTTGGTGAGGCGGTCGAAAAGTTCTTCATCGCCGGCGAGGAACCTGCGGTCGAGTAGAGCGAGATGGAATTCGGCGTTGTCCTCTTCGATGCGTTTACATTCTTCGAGCGTGCGGCCGGCGGAGCTGACGCGAAAACCGAGATCCCACAGAGTTCGCGAAAAGTCCGCAATTAGAGGGCGAAATTCTGTTTCGGCTTTCTCGTTGCCAAAGAGAAAAAGAATGTCGAGGTCCGAGTAGGGAAAAAGAAGGCGCCGGCCGTAGCCACCGAGAGCCACCAGACAAAGCCCTTGCGGCTCGGCGTTGTTGACGCGCAGAACTTCACCAAAAATTTGTTGGGCCGTTTTGTCGGCGAGAGCGCAGAGGGCTTGCAAGGTTTCTTGCGCGCTTCCGCCCGCTTCAAAATGTCGCCGGATGCGTTGTCGCTCGTCCTCGGCTTGTGGTCCGAGGACGGACAAGGGTGTCAAAGAGCTTTGCATGGTTTTTGCGGGTCGGTTGGCCGGATTAAGACCTGGGCGCGCTGCGGTCGTCACTGCATTTAGAGCGCGTTTTCGCCGCGCTCCTCGTTCCGGATCCGGATGGCTTCGTCAACCCGTGATAGAAATATTTTACCGTCGCCAATCTTTCCTGTCTTGGCTGTCTTTAAAATTGTGTCCACGGCGCGCTGGACGAGCGGATCGGGGAGGACCATCTCGAGCTTGAGTTTGGGGAGCAGGTCCACGGTATATTCGCGGCCGCGGTAGACTTCGGTGTGGCCCTTTTGGCGGCCATGGCCGCGCACTTCGGTGACCGTCATGCCCTCGATGCCAATTTCGCGCAGGGCATCTTTCACGGATTCGAACCGCGAGGGCTGAATGATTGCCTCAATTTTCATCATGAATGTTTCTGCTCCGCCCAATGACAGTCGCTGCCGTGCTGAAAATTCTCAAAGCTCGCTCAGGATTCGAGATTGTAAGCTTCTTCGCCGTGTTGCGTGATATCGAGACCTTCGATTTCTTCGGTTTCACTCACGCGCACACCGGTAATCATATCCGTTATTTTGAGAAGGACAATGGTGCCGACGAGGGCAAAGCCCCAGGCGATCAAAACGCCTACAAGCTGATTCCCGAGCTGTCCCCAGTGGCCGTCCAAACCGCCAACTGGTTTGCCAGCACCGAAAATCGGATTGATGAATTGTTGCGCGAAAACGCCGGTTAAGAGTGCGCCGATGGTGCCGCCCGCACCGTGAACACCGAAAGCATCGAGCGCGTCGTCGTAGCCGAAGATGGATTTTACTTTGGTGACCATGAAGTAGCAGACGAGTCCGGCGATAAAGCCAATCGCGAGGGCGGGCATGGGAGCGACGAATCCGGCGGCCGGCGTGATGGCAACGAGTCCAGCGACTGCACCGGAGATCGCGCCGAGGGCGCTGGGGCGGCCGTTCTTGAACCATTCGGCGATGCTCCAACTCATGGCGGCTGCGGCGGTGGCCATGTGCGTGGCTACGAAGGCGCTCGTAGCCAGAGCGTTGGCGGCCAAGGCGCTTCCGGCGTTAAAGCCGAACCATCCGACCCACAAGAGGCACGCGCCGATGAAACTTAGGACAAGAGAATGTGGGGGCATCGGCTGCTTAGGATAGCCGGTGCGCTTGCCGAAGTAGAGTGCACACACCAGTGCTGAAACTCCGGAGCTGATGTGCACGACCGTGCCGCCCGCGAAATCCAGCGTTGGAAATTTTCCGCCGAGCGAGGCGTTGAGCAGGCCGCCCTTGCCCCAAACCATGTGGGCGAGCGGGGCGTAGACCACCAAAAACCAAAGCGTCAAGAAGAGGACTGTGCCGCTGAACTTCATGCGCTCAGCTGTTGCGCCGGTGATCAGCGCCGGCGTGATGATGGCGAACATGAGCTGATAAATCATGAAGGTGGATTGAGGAATGGTTCCTGCGTAGTCGGGATTTGGGTCTGCGCCTACGCCACGCAAAAACGCGTGTTCGAATCCGCCGATGACAGGGCCGTTTCCGCCGAAGCATAGGCTGTAGCCCACCAGCGCCCAAAGCACGCTAATCAAAGCCATCAGTAGAAAGCTCTGCATCATGATGGCCAGCGTGTTTTTGCGTCGCACGAGGCCGCCGTAAAAGAGCGCCAACCCGGGACCCGTCATCATAAGGACCAGAGCTGCGCTCACGAGCATCCAGGCGTTATCGCCGGCGGATTGCGCGGCGGTGACCCGCTGGTCGAGTTGTGCCAGTTTGTCGTTTACGGCTTTGGAGCCGTCTGGAGCGGCCGTGGACGTTGTACCGGAAGTTGATGCAGGAGAACTAGTTGCGGAAGAGGGAGCTTGCTGGGCGAGGAGGGGAACAGCGGCGAGCACCATGGTCATAAGGAAACAACACGCCCATCCCAGGTGCTTCATAGATATGTCCGCTCCGCTGCATTTGGGTAGCTCCGGCCTAGGCCGGAGCTACTCTGAAAAAGAAACTGACGGTGACCCACCACTTTTTCGAATCGGATTATACGCGTGGCAGCGGAAGGCTGTGTTTAGAAATTTGCATCCGATAAATTCATTTTTCAGATTCGTTCTTTCTCAAGCTCGCAGCTCCTCGAATGCGATCGACGTGATCCGTGTCGTCACACGAGTTCGTCCCCCCAATTCTTTTTCAGGGCATTCTTGCCTGACAGCGCTGCCATCGTATAATGCATTGCAGTTGTATTCCCCCAGTTCCTGCAGAGTTGAATGCAGGCGACGGCGCAGCTGAATAAATGGGCACTTCGAGCCACGTACTATGACTGAGCATCCACCCATGGAAATCACCGTTCGAGAGTCCGCGAGTGTCCCTGTTCTCGAAGTGCGCGGGCGCCTGACTATCGGCGAGCCCAGCGAGCAACTGCACGATGCCCTCGAGGCCGTCACCAAGGCTGGGGCTCACAAGGTCGTTGTCGACCTCAACGGAGTTCCGCAAATCGATAGTTCCGGCATCTCGGCACTGGTTCGCATTTCCATCAAACTGACACGCGAGGGCGGTGGGCTGCGGTTGGTCTGCGGCCCCGGCCGGGTGCGCGATGCGCTGACGGTGACGCGGCTCGTCGAGGCCATTCCTACCTTCGATTCCGAGTCCGCCGCACTTGCCAATTTCGCCTAGGTACTTCGCCTAGGTAAAGCTGCGAAGTTGAAGCAACGTTTACGGCGCGCAGCGCGTCCTTTAGCATGGGTGTACCTCAGACCTATCTAAAAGACGTCGATTTCAAGTCGGAAAATGTGGGCCTTTTTGCTAAAGAAGACCTTTTCTGTTGTGTGTGCTGGCACCATTGCCAGCCTTTTGGGACCGCTTTGCGCTCTGATGACTGCCGTGCTGGTGTGCTCGCTCGGCGCCGCGATGGCGGACCCCGATGAAGCGCCGGCGTTGCCGCGCGCTGCTCAGGAACGGATGGATTCGCTTGCCTCACGCGTGGCGGAACAAATCCGCCAGTCCAAGATCGATCCTGCATATCCCAAGATTTTGGTGATCGACTTTTCCAACGCCGGCGACAAACAATTTTCCAAGCTCGGTACTCTCCTCGCCGACGACTTGGCGCAATCGCTCTCGGGTTACGCGTCTGGCTTTCAGGTGCAGGACCGCAAGTCTTTCAGCGAATATCTGAAGCAGAACTGGATGGGGCTGGATGATCTTCAGAGCGAGGCGGTTTGCCTGACTCTCGCGCGTTCCATGGGCGGGGCTGCAGTTGTGCGGGGAACGATCGAGACGGATGCGAATCAGCAGTTGCGAGTGAGTTTGCATATCGACGGAATTGGATCGGACTGGTCCGGCGATGCGCAGTTCCCGCTGACAGAAGCTCTGCAGCTACTTCTGAAACAGCCCGCGCTTTCCTTCGCGCGTTCTCCGGAAACAATACCGGTCGAGCCCGGCATTCTTCAGCCGGGAGTGGATGGAGCGTCGCTGCCGATTTGCGTTTTTTGCCCCAGTCCGGACTACACGGACCTGGCGCGCACGGCGAAATACCGTGGCACTGTTGAACTCTCGCTGATTGTCACAAAGGATGGCGCTGTCAATTCTGTCATGGTTTTGAAGGGCGCGCCTTTTGCGCTAACGCAAAAGGCCATCGACGCCGTTCAAAAATGGAAGTTCAAGCCGGCGAAATTCCACGGACAGTCAGTTCCGGTCCGCGTCCCAGTGGACATCGAATTTCAACTTTATTGAAAAGAAGAAGTGTTCAGCCGCCCTTTTTCAGTTCCGCGAGAACCAGTTTCGCCACTTCTTTCAGCGTCTCGAAAACGCCGACACCTTGAATGGCGACTCCTTCGAGGACGGGCTCGCCTTTTTTCTGGAGCTGCTTGGTCAGGTCGGGCACGGACATGGCGTTGGGCAGATCACGTTTGTTCAGCTGCAGCACGTACGGGATCGTATCGAAGTTGAGGTTGTGCTCTTTCAGATGTTCCTGCAGGTTTTCCATCGTTTCGAAATTCGCGTCGAGCCGCTCTTCCTGCGAATCGGCTACGAACACGACGCCGTCGGCGCCCTTGAGGATGAGCTTGCGGCTGGCTTCATAGAAGACCTGGCCGGGAACGGTATAGAGGTGGAAGCGCGTTTTGAAGCCGCGCACGGTGCCGAGATCCAGTGGGAGAAAATCGAAAAAGAGGGTACGGTCCGTTTCGGTGGCCAACGATACCATTTTGCCTTTCTGGTTTTGGCCAGTGTGGTCATAGACCCACTGAAGGTTGGCGGTTTTTCCACCCAGACCTGGACCGTAGTAAACGAGCTTGCAGTTAATTTCGCGAGCAGGAAAGTTGATGAAAGGCACTTGTTCCTAACCAGAGTTCGGCAACAAAATTTATAGCATACGCGGTGCTGGCAGGCCAGCGTTCCGGCTGAGCCTGTCCCCTGTCGGGTAACTTACTTACAGTTTCCGCGAAAAGGCCCTCAGTTCGATGCTCTTTTTTCACGATATGCCGCCGGGCAGTAACTCAGGCAGTTTTGGGCAATCGCGTTTCCGGCTCAGCGACCACAAAAGTGCACTCGTTGACGCCGTCATTTTCCTCTGTTACGATTTGACACATGGCAAAAGCGCACAAGGCCTCTTCGGGCTCATCAGGTCAGGGCAAGGGCACGGCGCATAGCCACTCCAACTCACTGAAAAAGAAGAACTTGCCCCCGCCGCCACCGGCGCAGCGCGGTGGTGTGGAACTAGTCGATCCGCTGGTCCAGGCGCAACTAAAAACCTACGACGAAGCGCTGGCCCTCTTCCACCAACAGAAATTTGCCAAAGCCAAGCAGGAGTTGGAAAAAGTTCTCGAAGGGCCCAGCAAGGGCCTGGCTGATCGCGCCCGCATGCACCTGCGCATCGCCGAACAGCGCATGAAACCGAGCGCGGAGCAGAATCCGAAGACTGCCGACGAACATTATCAGCGCGGTGTCGCAATGATGAACATCGGCCGCTGGGACGACGCGCGGGAAAGTCTGATCAAGGCGCGGAAGGCTTCGCCGAAATCGGATTACATTCATTACGCGCTTGCCGCTCTCGATTGCCTCACCGGCGAAGCGGATTCGGCGATGGCGAATCTCAAAGTCGCCATTGAACTTCGCGCGGAGAACCGCTACCACGCGCGCAATGATGAAGATTTCGCTTTCCTCCAGGAAGATCCTCGCTTTACGGAGTTGCTCTATCCGGAGAAAGACGGCACCGCCGGCTGAGCCTTCATGGTTTTCCTGTCCGTGAACCGGAACGTACCTAAAGTAAAAGCCCGATTGTAAATTCCGGCCTGACAGGAAAGAGTCTCCAGGCAGATTTTGCACTGCTAGCAGGAAATGGGGATGGAGCAGCACGCCCCGAACGAAACGTTTCGTTACCCAGGTTCACTACGTCATCCGGTGAAGAAAATATCGTCCAAACCGAAGCTGCTCTCCCGTGGATTCCGCGTGGTTGCTCTCGGCGGAGGGACTGGACTTTCCACACTTCTGCGCGGGCTCAAGGAATACGTCGTCCGCCGCAGTGATGAGCACCCAAATACTCACCGTCCTATCAGCGAGCTGACGGCCATTGTGACTGTCACCGATGATGGCGGGAGCTCCGGCCGCCTCCGCCGGGAAAACCGCGTTCTTCCACCGGGTGACATTCGTAATTGCATGGTCGCTCTCTCGAAAGATGAAGCGCTGCTTGGACGGCTCTTTCAATATCGCTTTCATGCGGGACGCGGCCTCATTGGCCACAACTTTGGTAATCTTTTTCTCGCCGCGCTCACGCATGTGACGGGGGACTTCGCCGAAGCGATTCGCGTGAGCAGCAAAGTCCTGGCGATTCGCGGGCGCATTTTTCCTTCCACACTTTCCAATGTCAATCTGGTGGGTAAGCTTGCGAATGGCCGAACGGTTCGCGGGGAAACGAACATTACCGCCAGCCGAACACCCATTGAAAAAGTTTCGCTTTCGCCACGGCGTGTTACACCTTTTCCGGCGGTGATCGACGCTATCCGCGAAGCCGACCTAATTCTTCTCGGCCCCGGTTCACTCTATACAAGTATTCTTCCGAATCTTCTTATCCCGGAAATCGCGGCTGCGATTGCCAAGTCCGCTGCACCCCGCGTTTACATTGCCAATCTCATGACGCAGCCGGGCGAAACCGCCGCCTACTCGCTCGCTGATCATCTGCGCGCCATCCGCCGCCACACGCCTCGCTCGGTTGTGGATTGGGTGGTGGCCAACCGCAGGCCTGTTTCTCCGGAAGTCGCCAAGCGCTATCGGCGCCAGGGAGCGGAGCAGGTAGTGATTGACTTGCCCGAGCTGCAGAAGCTCGGCTATCGCGTCGTTCTCGATAATCTGCTGGAGGAACACGGCGTCATCCGGCACAATCCTCGGCGGCTTGCGCGGCTTCTGCTCGAAGAGTTTCTTTCCTCTTCAAGTCCGTCTCGGTAGCGATTCCTAAATGGTTGGCGCGAGAGTCTGAGGTTTAGTCCGCGCGGAGCGCGATGTTTGGATCGACGGCAGCCGCGCGCCGCGCTGGTAAGTAACTTGCCAGCGCGGCTGCTGCCAGCAGCGTCAGGCCGACGCCGCTAAACGTCAGCACGTCGGTTGGCGGAACTTCAAACAAGAGTGATTTCACAAGCCCCGTCAGAGCGACCGCGCCGGCAATTCCAATTCCGACTCCCAATACAGCCAGCAACATGCCTTGCCCGAGAACCATCTGAAGAATGCTTGCTGGTCGCGCGCCAAGCGCGATGCGGATGCCGATTTCGCGAACGCGCTGGCTCACCATCAGCGCCATGATCCCACCGATCCCCGCCGTCGCGATCACCAACGCGAGGCCGGCGAAAATTCCCAGCAGGCTCGCCGTTACGCGCGGCGAAGCCATGGATTCGTAGCGCGCTTGTTCCAAGGTCAAGATGTGCGTCACGGCGGTTTGCGGATCCACGTCATGCACCGCGCGCGTCAGGGCCTGGGCCATGCTGCGCGGTTCGCTAATGGTGCGCACAATCAAGGTGCCGGGTTGCGCATTTTGCGCTTGAGAGGCGTAGAACTCAGCGGTAGGCGGATGGTCCAGTCCAAATTCTCGAACATCGCCAACGACGCCTACAATGGTGACCCAATGCTCTCCGCCATCCCCGGAAGCACGTTTCCCGATGGGATCTTCATTTGGCCAGAACTGGCGCTTCGCCGCTTCATTGATGACCGCTACGTACGGCGCCTTGTCGACGTCTGTTTCCGCCAGCAGCCTGCCCGCTTTCAGAGGAATGCCAAGCGTTTTGAAATAGTCAGGGGAAACCGCTGCAAACGTGCTGACTGGCGGCGCTTGACCTGGTTCCAAAGCGCGGCCTTCGATTTGAAATTGGAACGAGAAGGATTCCGGGCCGCCGGTGATCGCTTCTGGCTCGAATGGATAGCGGCTCGAAATCGCGGCGGAAAGTACTCCGGGCTCCGATTTCACGCGTTCGAGCAATTTCTGGACAACCACATTGGTTTTTTCTGCGGCCGTATATTTGGACCAATTAAACATGGTTCTCATGGCCAGAACGCGCTGCGGAACGATTCCCGCATCCACCTGTTGCATCTTGATGAGGCTCCGCAGCATCAGACCTGCACCGATGAGCAGCATGAACGAAAAAGCGATCTGGCAGACGATCAGCGCGCTGCGCACGCGATTTTGCCGGTAGCCGGAGCCTGCACCACTGCTGCCTTCTTTGAGGCTGGAAGTAAGATTCGCTCGCGAGAAGAGCGCGGAGAGCGTGCCAAAAACAATGCTGGTACCGAGAGCGGCAGCAAGCGTAAAAAGCAAAACTCCCGAATCAATGTGAATTTCGCGGGCGCGGGGCGTGAGCCGACCCACAAAATCTGTGAGCAAATCCAAGCTGCCGTAAGCCAGCATTAAACCCAGCAGGCCGCCTGCAAATGCCATGAGGAAACTTTCGGTCAAGAGCTGGCGCAAGAGCCGGCTTCTCCCTGCACCGAGAGCGCTGCGGACAGCTAGTTCGCGTTCGCGCTTCGCCATACGAGCGAGCGTAAGGTTCGCGACATTGGCGCACGCGATGAGAAGCACGAACGCCGCCGCAGCGAGGAGAAGAAGCAACGTCGGACGCGCTTCACGGGTCAGTTCCTCCTGTAACGGTGCGGCCGAGGAAGTGAAACCCACATTTTCCGGGTACGACTTTGGATAAGCTGCTTTCAATCCCGCGGCGATCGTCGAGACATCTGCATTCGCCTGCGCCACCGTCACGCCGGATTTCAATCGACCGAAGACTTCCATCATGCGCATATCGCGGTCTTCAAGATGCATTTTATTGGAGCGAAAGGGGCAGGCCGAGGTCGCCATATAAACGTCATTCTCGTTTGGATATTGCGGCACAGGCGGAAGAACTCCGACTACTGTGTGCACTTTGTCGTTCATCTCAAAAGTTTTGCCGACGATTCCCGGGTCGGAGCCAAAATTGTTCTTCCAGTATTCGTAGCTGAGGAGCAGGACTGGCGCCGCGCCGAGCTTGTCGTCGTCCGGCAAAAATGTTCGCCCAAGCAGTGGCTGGACGCCGAACAGGTCGAAATAGTTGGCAGAGACGACTCCAGTGCGCACACGCTCCGGATCGCCATGCCCGAAGAGCGTGAAGGACATGGCGTGGTATTCCACAAGCCCGGAAAGCGTGCGGTTTTGCGCGCGATAATCCTCGATCTCTTTCACCGAAAACGATATATCCGGAATCCCCAACTTCGTTTCCTGCTGGCGGATGAAGATCAGTTGCTGGCCCTGCGGATAGGGAAGCGGCCGAAGAAGTACCGAGTGCACCACGCTGAAGATCGCAGTGTTTGCTCCGATTCCCAATGCGAGCGTGAGAATAGCCACGGCAGTGAACCCAGGATTTTTCCGCATCATGCGAAAGGCGTAGCCGCAGTCACTCGTCAGGATTTGCCAGTGCTCTCGCGGCGCGGTGGTGAAGATTCCAACAATCGTCTCTTTCCAGAGCTTGAGCGCTCCCAGGAGACCGCCGCGTTCTTCCACCTCGCGCTGTTGCTCCCGAAAGACACCTTCCATTTCACCTTCATAGTTCGTGCGGAAGTCGAAAGGTAACACGCGAACCAGCGCTCGAAACAACTTCTGCGAAAAAGGCAGAGTCTCTTTTGCCATAATGGTGATTCCTCGCTATGCCAATTTTGGTTTTCTGAAAAGTTTCTTGGCGCGTGCCTGACCGAGCGCTTCTTCCATGCGCTCCGCTTCGGCGACTGCCACTTCGCGCCCAAACTCCGTAAGCAAGTAGTAGCGGCGCCGCTCGTCGTCCAGCACAACTTCCGGCCGGCGGTCGGATTCCGCGATGAGCCCTGCGCCTTCCAGCCTGGCCAAATTTCCATAGAGCGTTCCTGCGCTCAGCCGCACCTTATCGTCTGTGCGGCGCGCGACCTCTTTCAAAATGGCGTATCCGTGCTTATCGCCATCAGCCAGCGCCAGAAGGATCTGAAACATCGCTGGCGTCAGCGGCAGGAACGATTGGGTTTCTCTCTTTTTTGTCACGTTTTTACCTCGTGGCTCCTAGTGGTTCCAATACGATCCCGGATGGCCTGCCTCTATCAGCCTAGAGAACACTATATCGTGATACGTTATAGTTGACCAGCAGGTTCCCTGCCAATCAAAGAAATCTCTAACTTGCAGTTTTTTGCAGACTTTCCGACGCGGACGGGTGGCTATTAGTCTTCGATTGTCCGCTAATGGGACGCTGCGTCTCGGCAGCGGGAATGGCGGGATGCGCTATTCGATCCTGCCGCGCAGGACGGTGACCGAAGCGCGAGGGAGCGTGAATGCACCTTCGGCGGCGTTTACTGTCGAGGTTGCTGGCGGACCGTCGGGGTCGGCATGACTTTTTGGGCCTTCCGAGTGCCAAACATACTGCTCAGCGCCAAACGTTACTGCCGTAACTGGCCCGGCGAAACGCGCGATGTTTTTGCCACTTGAGTCCGCGAATTCAATTTTCACGGAATGCGCGTTGGAAGGATCTTTGTTCAATATCATCAAAGACCAAACTCCATCCGGCCTCTTTACTGCGTACACCGTCACCAGTGCGTGTCCCGCATCGTCCAACACATCTGCTTCGGCAGGGGACAACTGGTGAACTCCGGCGCCGTGCTTCACCCACTCCAAATTAATCATCTGGCTCGCGAAATACTGCGAAGCGTGCTGCGAAATCTCAAATTTCTCGTTCGCCACGAAATTCCCAAACGTGCTGTAGCCGCCGCATCCCGAGCGCAGCGGCTCCGGCTGAATCGGCGAGTGATAAAACGCCGCACCGCCGTTCGCAAGAAACGATCCAGCGTTGTCCGCGAGCCATAGAGCACCAAATAAATCCGCCATCGGTTCGGTAAGCGCCCAGGAAAGATTGCTTTCCGTGATCATCAGCGGCACGTTCGGGGGCACTCCATCCTCGCGCCACACATGCAAAATATGCCGCACCAAATCCGGCTCACGATACAAATCCGACCAATTGATCTCGCAGGGCGAAAACGGATAATGCTCGAACGAGACGAAGGCAAGATCACTCAGCCGACCGTGCGCTTTCAGGTAGTCGATGAATCGCCCAAGCCACGACGTTCGTCCCTGCGCGTCCGGCCACACTTTGATGTCTTCGTTGACTCCTTCGAAAACTGGGCCGCCGAGTTTCAATTTCGGATCGACGCGGTGCAGCGCAGTGGCCCACTGCAGGTAGAGAGCCGCGTCATCCTCCGGGCTCGTATACTTCCCGTCCGGCTCTTCGCCCATCTCTACGTAGGAAATTAGGTAGCCGCGCTTCTCAATGTAGGCAAGTTCCGCCGCTGCGTCTTCCGGCGTCGCATAGATCATCGCCACCGGGATCATCGCTGGCAACTTGTTGGTGATACCGCTGGTATAGAAGAGGTCAAAACCGGTCTGATCGCGACTCGGTTCTATGTCTGCGGACGTGTGCCAGGGATCGGTGGACGAAACGGTCGCCTCCGTCTGATTTTGTCCCGGCGAGTGAGTGATTAGATCGATGAATGAGCTGTCCATCGCAAAATTTCCCGCGTAAATTTCATTTACCGCGTATCCCAGACAGTTCCGCGGATCGTCGCTCCCATGTGTGTCGCAGGTGTTTGAGGATTCCGTCATCCTAATTCTCAGGAAACGCGCCCGCAACGGCGTATCCGCCAATTTCAGTGTGACGGTCCCGCCTTTTCCGTCCTGAACTTCCCCCGCTGGAAACTGTGTCCAGGCTCCTAGCGACGGCTTCTCGAAAGCGTTTTCTCCAACCCAGTACTGGACAACGTATTCCCGTGCGTAAGGATTTGCCCACGCGATACGGATCGCGTCAATGTCCTGCGGCGCACCGAAATCGAGGACGATCCACTGTGGATGCAGCGCATCGTCTTCACCGGTGAATTTTTTCGTCAGATAGGGATTGCTCTTCCAATAGGTCGCCGAATCTCCGTCGGTTAGCCGCGAATACTTGCCCTGCGACGCATCGCTTTTCGTCGAGCCGCGATGCGGTAGGGCATAGCCGTAAGAGTGGCGCAGAAACTCTTTGGGCTCGGCGCTGCCCGTAAAGTAGCCGCTCTGATGTGCGGCGTCGCTCCATGTTCCGTTGGGATTCCAGTGCCATGCTGCAATCGTCAGCTCCGTATTCTGGCGATAGGTAATCGGGCCCCAACCTGCTGAGAGAGATTCCTTCAAGATCGGCGCACTGTAGACAGCGTCGATGGACTTGGAGGACAAAATATCCACGGACGTTCCAAGAGCCTTATCTGGATCGAAGGAAATTGCTCGTGTCGGAGTCGTGTCCACGCGAATGGTCTGTGCCTCGACGTTCCGCGAGCTGTTCGCCGAGAGCAAAAGAAAAACTATCGCAGGTACCTGGATCGCGGTTCTGCGCAGTAAAGGGATGGGCGTGGATTGCATGCAGATTATTCCAGGCCCGACGAACTGCGAGGTATTCAGAACGAATCACCGGGCAGCGAGAAAATACAGTATTGTTTCGATTTAATAAAGCGAAAATGTTCGCCTTTCGGTTCGAGGCTTTGAACGGCAAGGCTGCTGCGAAGGAATTGGAATGGGACCAAAGGTCAAATCGGTGCTTATTTCTGGTAGAGACTCTCGCTTCTTGCCAACGGTTTTCGCGTTACAATTCAAAAGAATTCCGGAGAAATTCATGTCGACCTTTGGCCTTATTGAATATGCAGATGCAAGCTCTGAGGTACGCGCCGTGTACGACGACATCATGGCCACGCGCAAGACGGATTGGATTAACAATTTCTGGAAAGCCATCGCGCACGATCCGGCCACACTGAAGCGCACCTGGGAAAGCATCAAGCAGATCATGGGGCCCGGAGCGCTCGATCCCCTCACCAAGGAGCTGCTCTACGTCGCCGTCAGCGTCACGAACAATTGCCACTACTGCATCGCCTCGCACACCGCCTCCGCTTTCAAAAAAGGCATGACCGACGCCATGTTTCAGGAGCTTCAGGCGGTCATCGGCATGGCGAACGAAACCAATAAGCTCGTCACCGGCTATCAAGTGGAAATTGACGAGCAATTCCGCCCACCGCTGAGTCGTTAGACCAGTTTCTACCCACAGCACGGCTGTCCTTCGGGACAGGTGTTTCCATGTTGGTACGCACGTACTATGGCTGCAAAGCATGGGCGAAGCCGACCATGTAGGTATTCGGGGATAGTCCTATTTACGCGCGGACTACACAAAAATTCTGCGTACCAAGTGAGCATCCTATGGCGCCAACTAGTAAAGATTCTGAAGTTCTGACTGCCGCACCAGAGACGACTGCGGCGGCTTCCGTCCCCTCTGGTCCGCGCCATGAAGATACCTCCACGGGCAGCAAGCCGCAGCCTGTCGCTTTGGAGGTTCCGGTAACCGTCAATGGCGCCCGTACCGTCGAGGGCAGCGATAAGCGCGAGCCATTTTCTGAAACGACAAAGACAGTTTTGGTTTTCGGCAACGGTGCCGTCATCCGGCTGGGTTCGCCAGTGGCCGCTGGACAACTGCTTTTCCTCACCAACGAAAAAACAAAAAAGGAAGTGGTCTGCCAGGTCGTCAAATCAAAGAATTACAAGAGTGTCAGCGGCTACGTGGAACTCGAATTCACAGAGTCGGTAGTGGGCTTCTGGGGAATGCGTTTTCCGTCCGACCGCATCGGCGCGCCAACGCCTGCCTCCGCTCCTGTTGCGACACTTCCGCCCGCGGCCAGAAGTATTCCCGCCGCTCCCATCTCATCCGCGCCAAAGCCGGTGAGCCCTGCTGTTATCGCCGCACCTAAAATTTCGGAACTGCGGCCAGCCCTGGCACAAGTCGAACAGAAGCCCGCGGCGCAGTCTGGCGCTGCCGAGGGAGGTGCAGGTGCACCTGCGATCCCAAAACCACAAGCATTGCCCGTTCAAAATATTGCAGCGCCAGCATCTCCGTTAGCGAATAAAAACGACGTGCCGGTTGTGCCAGCTCCCACAATTTCTTCTTCGCTGGCGTCTTCCCTGGCAAGTCTTCTGGCCTCGCCAGAGGTGCCACCGGCTTCGACTCCGTCAAAACAGCCAGCGTCGCCTCTCCCGTCCGAAATCAAACAGCAGCCTCAGGGCATCGCGGGCCAAGATTCGACCGAAGATTTGAAACTCCAAGCCGCGCGCCTTCAGGAACAGCTTTCCTCCTTGCTCTTTAGCGCCGCCCCGGGTGCAAAGCCAACCCCAGCCGTGCCCGCTCAGGTTCTGGAAAATACAAAGGCCGAGGCTGTGCCTGTCAAAGCGGCACCGCCCGCGAAAACCTCTCCTCCTCCGTTCAAGTCATCGCTGGACACGGAAGAAGTTAAAATTCCGTCATGGCTCGAGCCTCTGGCTCGGAATGCCGCCGCTCCAGCGCCGCTGCAAGACTCTCTCGATCGGGAAAAAGCCAAACACTCCGCCGAAATCGCCGCGCGAGAAGATCATTTCACCGAACCCCTGCCTATCACCGCAGTAGAAAGCGTTCCGGAGTCAGCGCTTCCGGCAGTAGGCAGCTTGCTTCCGCTAGATGAACCAGTCATCACACAGCAACGTTCGTCTGGCCGTTCCGGCGGAGGTGTTTTGTACGGCGCGATTGCCGCAGCTGTTTTGCTAGCCGCCGGTGGCGGATGGTATGTGCTGCATCCGGCGAACGCGGTGCAAGGCACCAGCGGGCCGAGCACATCATTACCGAGTCCTCAAACCAAATCTGCGGCTTCTACCATTACGCAGCCGGCGACACAGCCCGTATCACAATCCGCGTCCCAAGCTTCCACGACCGCGCCTCAAGCATCCTCCGGCTCGAGCGCCACACAGGTTTCGAATACGCCGGCTCCCAGCGCACCTTTCATCCGGGCTCCACAGAATCCGCAACCTGTTCTCCAGACTCGAGACAATACGCGCGGCGCAGGCACCACGATTCCGGCCGCCGCCACGGAGCGCATTTCGCGGCCTCCCGCAGAACCAGAGCCCAAGAAACCTGCTCTCGGTGAAGTGCACCTGGCTAGTCCGACAATGAATCGCGCTACAGCAGCTCAACAAGAAGGAGCGGAGGCTCCTGCACTGGCAAATGGCGCGGACGTGCCCAATGTGGGTGGCCTGGACTCGAGCATCGGGGTGGGAAATGGGAAACAGCCAGCGGCTCCCGAAGCGCCGCTTCCTGTCGGCGGCGACGTCAAGTCCGCCAAATTGATCAGCTCGGTGTCTCCGGTCTACCCGATTCTGGCAAAAAACCAGCACATTTCCGGCGATGTGCAAATTGACGCATTAATCGACGCCAGCGGGCATGTGACCACGATGAAGGTAATTTCCGGCCCGACGCTTCTGCAACAAGCGGCTAAGGATGCAGTGCGCCAATGGAAGTATCAACCGGCATCGCTCGATGGCAAACCGGTGGCGATGCACTTGACGGTCACCCTCCAGTTCCGTCCCCAGTAGACTCTCTTTGCGCGCTTATCTGCGCCCTGTCGCCTGACGCGGTTTACCGCTACTTTTGGCTGCTCGAAAAGGGAAACACGCGCGTCAGGCGCAACTCTACAGTCGGCAGCAAAGGAAAAGCTCCGTGAGGCTCGCTCTGATACCAGTATGCTACCGAATAGAAGTTGTCGCCGCGATCATTCGCATGCCCATGCTCGATCGTGGCGCGCAGAGACTTCGTGAACGGTATTGGAGAGTCCAGATGGAAGCGATAGACGGACCATAGACCGCCCTGGAGTTCCGCGCCCACTATCGGCGCTCCGAATAGACCGTAAGCAAATGGCTTCCCGCCAAAATCCCATGCTCCCAGAAAATAATCTTCCGATCCGGTGCCGTTAATCGAGGGCAGTTTTTCGCCATCCACAAAAAACATGTCGTCGCCCTCGCCCCACCAGCCGTCCTGATTTTCAACCACGGACATAGTGACGCCCGCGAAGTGTCCGCGTCCCTCCGCTTCCAGCCAAACGTAGTTGTCTTTGCCGTCCAGATTTGTTTTGTTTCCCGGGAACGCTTTGTTGGGAGTAGCTTGCCGGTACTGCGCATGAAAGTAGAGCGTGTCCGCCGGTAAATTCGCTTTGTATGCGCGCAGATCGATGTTCCAGTAAACCGCATCAGCGCGTTGCTTGCCTTCGTTTGTAAGCGTTATGCGCGCGTGCTTCTCAAACGGCATCGGAAAGAAACAGTTCAGCGCTTTATCTCCTCCCACCGAAAGCGGCGCGGACTGGTAGAGATGGTAGTCGCCAAGTCCCAAGCCAAAAAAATCGCCGACTGGCGCTTCCACGCTTGGGGAACTCTCGCCGTCCCAGTACATGCGCAATACCATTTTTTTCAGATGAAACCTCTCGTCGCTCGCAATCGTGATCCACACATGCGATATTTCACCCGGCCCTGCTTCGTCCAACAATGTGAGCGTCTCTCCCGCTGCTAGTGGACGATAGTCATCGTTGCCGCCCGTGCGGTCGTAACTTGAGACTCGTTTTAAGACGTAGTCATGCGGCTTTGTCAGACCGGAAAGCAAATCATCGGTTGCCTGCCCGAAGGCTGCGGCAGGTACAACCGACAGAATAAATCCAAGTAGAACAAGGAGTCTGCGATTCATTTGTTGTCTCCGAAAGCAGGCATACCGTAAAAATTGGCCGGATTATAGCAGAGCACCTCGTCTTGGCCCTTGTTTGCGATGCGGATTCTGCTAGACTGGCGCCGCTTTGCCTACCACGACACGAAGGCACTTTATAGCGCGGACCGCTGCAACTGCAGCCACCGCGATATTGTGGCCAGAAGTGAAGCCAGCTAGCGCCGCGGATTCGGGTCCAAATCTGGAATTTCCTACTCTGACCCGCGACCGGATTGCCATCGCTTCTTATCCCTTCCGCGAAGTTATCGCTGGCGCCCACGATAAGCCTTATCCCTCGACAATTCCGAAGATGGACCTGAAGAATTTCGCGGTTTTCGTCAAGTCGAAATTCAACATCAACAAAATCGAGCCGTGGAGCGAGCATTTCCGTTCGCTCGACGCGAAATACTTGAACGAGCTCAGGGCGGTTGTCGAAAAATCCGGTGGTGGCATCGTCAACATCGCCGTCGACGGCGAGCATAGCCCTTACGCAGCTGAAAAGTCCGAGTGCGAGAAAGCTATCTCTTTCAGCAAGCAATGGATCGACATAGCCTCGACCGTGGGGGCGCCCAGTGTCCGTACGAACATGCCGCCAGCCAAGGATTCGAAGCCAGACCTGGACCGCGCCGCGGACACGCTTGCTCGCGTTGCGGAATATGGCGCCGCGAAAAAGATCCTCGTGAACCTCGAGAACGACAATCCCGTTAGCGAAGATCCGTTTTTCATCGTTAGTATAATTGAAAGGGTAAACAACCCCTGGTTGCGCACGAATCCGGATTTTGCGAATTCGCTGACTACTGGCAAAACTGAATATGCCTACAAGGGCATTGCAGTGATGTTCCAGCATGCCTACAGCATCTGCCACGTGAAGGCCATGGAAGCCGGCGAAAAGGGGCAGCTAGTTCGCGTGGATATGGCGAAGACTTTCGGCATTCTGAAAAACAGCAACTATAAAGGCTACTGTTCCATGGAATTCGACAGTCCTGGTGATCCCAATCAGGGAACAGCCGATCTGATCGAAGAAACTCTCAAATTCCTCGCTTGACGCAAACAAGTTCGCTTCGCGAACAGAACTTTCCTAGGTGCCACGCAACGCCCTCTCCCTTGCAGCCAAGGGAGCAGGTTCGTATACTGGCGACCCGGGCAAAAATCGAGTCTGGCGGGCCGGTTTAATCAGTTCTATGCAACGGGGTAGGCTGCCAGCCATCGTTCTTGACCCTGCAAGTCGGTCCTGAACTCCCTTCTCAGGACGAAGTGCGATTTGCTGATTGTTTTTGTTGCCCTTGTCGCCTCAAAGGAGAGTTCCGCATGCCGCAAGCCCCAGTACCCGAAGAAATGAATGTCTACCAGAACGCCGAAGCGCGTTTCGAAGTGGCCGCGCAAAAACTGGGGCTTGAGCAAGGTCTTTATCGCTATCTGAAATATCCCAAAAAAGAAATCACTCTCTACATCCCCGTTGGCATGGACAACGGCCAGCTTGAGGTTTTCGTTGGCTATCGCGTCCTTCATTCCACCGTACGCGGCCCGGGCAAAGGCGGCATTCGTTTTGCTCCCGACGTTTCTCTCGACGAAGTGCGCGCTCTTGCAACATGGATGACTTGGAAGTGCGGCGTCGTGAACATTCCGTTTGGCGGCGCCAAAGGCGGCATCATCTGCGATCCTCGCAAGCTTTCTAGAGGCGAATTAGAGCGTCTGACTCGCCGCTACACCGCGGAGCTCGCCGATTGGCTCGGTCCGGAGCGCGATGTGCCCGCCCCTGATATCGGCTCAAATGAACAGACCATGGCGTGGGTTATGGATACTTATGCGATGCATGTCGGCGAGGCCACAACCGCCGTCGTCACGGGCAAGCCCATCGAACTTGGCGGCTCACGTGGACGACGCGAAGCCACTGGCCGCGGTGTCATGATCTGCTGCGATAAAGCCTTAGCGAAGCTCGGCATCAAGAAGGAAGGCTGCCGCGTCGTCGTGCAAGGCTTTGGCAACGTGGGATCCCTCGCCGCGCAGCTCATGCAACAAGCGGGCTACAAGATCGTCGGCCTAGCTGACATCGGCGGCGGCCTGTACAACGAAAACGGCTTCGACGTTCCGAAAGTGATCGACTGGGTTTATACGCAGAAAAAACCGCTTCAGGATTTCCCAGGCGGCGGCACGAAAATGTCCGCGAGAGACGTTCTCTTCCAGCCTTGCGACATCGCGATACCTGCTGCCATTGAGAATCAAATCACCGAGCAAAACGCGCATCAGGTCCAGGCGCGCATTCTCTGCGAAGGAGCCAATGGCCCGACCACCTGGCAAGCCGACGCCATTGTGGACGCCAAGGGCATCTTCACCGTGCCTGATATTCTTGGCAACGCCGGCGGTGTCACCGTCAGCTATTTCGAATGGGTTCAGGATCGCCAAGGCTTCTTCTGGCGCGAGAGTGAAGTCAATGAACGCCTTCTCGACGTCATGGAAAATGCTTTCGACGAAGTCGTGCGCTACGCGGAAACGCACAAAGTGAACAATCGCATCGCCGCATATATGCTCGCGATTGACCGCGTGGGCAGTGCACTAAAGTTGCGCGGAATTTACGCCTAGTGTGATACAGTGCGCCCCGGGTTTCCGGCCGCTGGGGGCCCAAAAGTTTACTTTGCTGGGGGCAGAGAATTGGCCCGGGTAAGCCCCGGGCAGGAAGAAGTGCGCGCAATGTCTACCAACTCACTCTGGCCCAACCACGAAAAAAGCGAAGAGCAGCACCGCCGTGAGATTTGTACCGCGGGGAAGTGGATGTATGACCGCGGGTTCATTGTCGCCTGCGAAGGCAATATTTCCGTTCGCCTCGACGAAAACCGCGTCCTCACCACCCCCACTTGCATGAACAAAGGCATGCTTGAGCCGCAGGACCTCGTGATCACGAATCTCGAAGGCCGCCAGCTTGCCGGTGAACGCAAATTTTCTTCGGAAATTGCCATGCATTTGTTGTTTTATCGTATGCGGCCTGATGTGAATGCTATCTGTCACGCGCACCCGCCGACCGCTACCGGGTTTGCCGCCGCCGGACGCTCGCTGAATCAGGCTCTCTTGCCCGAAGTGATCATAGGTCTCGGACAAATTCCACTCGTGCGCTATGCCACTCCCGGAACGCCGGAACTCAGCGACGCGATCGAGCCCTTCGTCCCGCATTACGACGCGCTACTCCTCGCGAATCATGGCGCCGTCACCTGTGGCCCGGATCTTCTAACCGCTTTCTTCCGCATGGAAACCATCGAGCACTTTGCCAAAATCGTGCTGTCGGCGGAGTTGGCCGGTGGCCCTGTGCTTCTCTCCAGCCGCGAAGTCGCAAAGTTGATGGCCGCTCGCGCGAGATATTTCGTCACGCCGCCTCCAGGCGGAGGCGCTGAACTTCCGGAAACGAACGACACCGGAGAGTCCTCTGGCGCTCATGTTTCTCTCACCCGCAACGAGCTCGACGCCCTAATCGACGAAGCCGTCCGTAAAGATCGCGCTCGCCGCTAAAGCAAGCCAAATTGGTAGCCCGGCGCTCAAGTGTTTTCTTGCTCGGCGTATCCACCCGCTGTCTCGCGTCATCCATTTAGATGAATTTGACCGGTGAGCTTCTCTGCTTGCTGCCTTCGCAGCCACGCTCGCAAGCGGGCCCTCGCCAAGGAAGGATAATTTTATGGAACCCAGAATTGATGCCAGAAGACACGCGCAGGAAGCCCAAAAAGCTATGTATGCGCTGGAACAATATATTGCCACGTGCGGCCTGGACCACAGCCTGATCCACCTCATGAAAATGCGTGCTTCCCAAATCAACGGCTGCGCCTACTGCATTGACATGCACTCGAAAGATGCCCGCGCTCTCGGCGAAACCGAACAGCGCCTGTATGAACTCGACGCCTGGCGCGAAACCCCCTTTTATACCGACAAAGAGCGCGCAGCTCTGTCTTGGACCGAAGCCATCACCCTGGTGTCTGAGACTCACGTTCCGGACTCTGTTTACGAAGAAGTCCGCAAATACTTCAATGAAAAGGAAATCGTGGATCTCACTTTCGTTGTGACGACCATCAACGCGTGGAACCGCCTGGCGGTCGCCCTGCGAGCCGTGCCCGGCCACTATCGTCCTGCGCCTTCGGCAGCGGCGTCGTCCTGAGAAATAATCAGCGGACAACAGCGCCGTCGAGCACTTCCCTCACCTTTTTCGCCAGACTCAGAGGCGTGAAGGGCTTCTGCAGAAAGGCAGCCTCGCTTTCGCTTATACCCTGGCGCACGACGGAATCATCGATGTAGCCGGACATAAACAACACCTTAATGCCCGGAATACGCGCGGCAATCCGCTTGGATAGTTCCGCTCCGCTCATCCCAGGCATGATGACGTCGGTCAGCAGCAAATCGATTTTTCCCTGATGCGTTTCAGAAATTCTCTCCGCTTCCTGCGGCAGGCGCGCGGAGAGCACCGTATATCCGCGAGACGTCAAAATGGCGCGGACGAGATCGCAAACCGCTGGTTCATCTTCCGTCAAAAGTACAGTTTCCTCGCCCGAGTAGGAAGGCTCGGAAAAAGCCGGCGAGGACCTCGGAGTTTGCTCGGAATCGATCCGGGGAAGGAGTATGCGAAAGATCGTACCCACACCAATTTTGCTGGAAAACGTAACGTAACCTCCAGCTTGCTGTACGATTCCGTACACCGTAGAAAGACCTAGCCCGGTTCCTTTTCCAGATGGTTTAGTGGTGAAGTAGGGTTCAAATATGTGCGTTTGAGTTTGGGAATCCATCCCGATTCCGGTATCGCTCACACTCAATTCGACATAAAGTCCCGGCTTGATGGTTTCGGACCGGCCGTTACGTCCCACTCCGATTTCTGTGTGCCTTGTTTCCAGTGCCAGCTTGCCCCCATCCAGCATGGCATCGCGGGCGTTCACCGCGAGGTTTAGGATCACCTGTTCGATCTGCCCCGCGTCAGCCTTGATCACTCCGATCTCAGGCTCTAAATGAGTCGTTATCGTGATGTTCTCTCCGATCAGCCGTCGCAAGAGCTTTTCTACGCCGCTCACCGCGCTGTTGAGATTTAGCGGCACTGGCTGAATGGTCTGCTTGCGGCTGAATGCCAGCAGTTGCCGCGTGAGCGCCGCTGCGCGCTCACTGGCTTTCTGGATTTGCTCGACTTGCCCGCGAAGCTTCGGTTCTCCCGCCAGCGCTTCATTCAACACCGAGCTATAGCCCGCGATGACCATCAAAAGATTGTTGAAGTCATGCGCTACCCCGCCCGCCAGCGTTCCGATCGCTTCCATTTTTTGCGATTGGCGCAACCGCTCTTCCATCGCTCTGTATTCTGTGATGTCGCGCCCGACGACGATAACCCCGATCGTTTTCCCCTGGCCATCTTGATACGGGCTCTTCATCGCTAAGAAGGTTCGCGTCCCATTGACCATTGGCAGATCGTATTCGAAAGTTTGAGCCCGGCCAGTTTCGATCACCAATCGATCGGTTTCAGAGAGCCGCCGCGCCGTCGCGAAATCGAACATCTGCGCTGCGGTTTTTCCCACGATTTGCTCGGTTGGTCTCTCGAAGTATTTCGCAAACGCCGGATTTACGATGACGTAGCGCCCTTCAAGATCCTTGATGTACACCGCGTCGCCGGTGCCTTCAAAAATGGATTTCAGTAGTGCGTTCTTTTCCTCCAACGCCATGTCCGATAGGCGCCGCTGCCTCTCACTGAAAATAATCCGCGCACTCGAGCACGCAAAGGATGTCACGACCATCACGGATGCGACCGCTAGCTGCCTTTCCGCGATTCCCGCAGCCATCAGCAGTACAACCAGCGGAAAGATCATAGGAACGACGTGGATCAGTCCCCACCGCCCTAGATAGTCCTCCTTGCCGCGTGATCGTTCTTCGTCACCGGCAGCTTCCGGCAAGTTTCCCGACGTTGCGGCCAGAATCGTCAGCGCTAGAAAAGGAAAGGTCCACGCCAAATCCCACGGTGTGGCGGGCTGCAGATTTTTGGTGGACTGTAGATAGAGATACGGAACCTCGCAGGTTAAATAGAGCGCGAAAAAAATGGCCATCCGGCCATAGAGGTCCCGCGCGAGTCTCTCCCGTGACATGAACGCGCGCAGCGCGAATGCGCCCACCAGCAGTACATCACGCCCGGTATCCGGCAGCCATGCCAGCCGGGCCAGCGCTCCCCCGCCCATCTTCCAGTGCTCTGGTGGCGCAAACAGAAGGAGGTGAGCCGCTGCGATTAGGATCACAACCTGCACGAGATCCAGGATGCGCGGCCAATTTTTCAGCTCCAGCCCCCGCTCCGTATCCAGAAAAAGTGCCATGAAAGCGGGCGCCATGCACACAAAGAAAACCACGTCGCTCGGCCACGGCGTTTGCAGCGGAAGATGCGCGATGTTGTTGTAGTACGTGGCCATTAGCTGCGCCGCAGTCCACAATAGGAAGCATGCGGAAATCAGCAGCCAAAAATGTTTTCCGAAGCGATTTGTGTGGCGGGAGGCATAAACGGTAGCCGCCGTCGCCAGAAGGCCAAACACTACTTGGATGGAATCGGAAAGCAGTGAGGTAGCGGACTTCGACGGAGCCGCCACAAGGACGACAGCGTGGAGAAGAAACAGTGCTAGCGCGATGCAGAGGAAAAGCCGCCAGCCCCACCCGCGAGAATCCCAACTCTGCAAGTCCCAAGCCCTCGGTTGACGCCCCGCTACTGGATACTTCTATCATCGCGTAGCTGCCGAAAAAGACAAGACGCCCGTACCTTCAAAATTCCCATTTGTAAACTATGAGTTTGCAGAACTGCTGACTCGACTCGAACTATCGGTGTGCTCAGCATCAAGAAATCGCCTCGATCCCCCAATCCTGGTCCTGCTCAGGTGAGGGGGGTGAAAGGTACTACTTGTCCCTGCGCCATCTTTTTTTCAGACGAAGCTTCCCTCCAATCGAATACAATTTTGCACTCAGCCCTAGGCAACGCATTTCAAACGCATGACGCACAGAGGAGATAATCGCCATGAAAAGCCGCAATCTCGTGTTGAGTTTCTTGTTGGGAGGAGCCTTGGTTTTCGGTGGGTTCGCTCTCGCCCAAGGTCCCGTCGTAAACATTGATTCGCATCGCCATCCGAATCTCTCGGATGCGCAGCACCATCTCCAACAGGCCTACGGAAAGATCGACGAAGCCCAAAGAGAGAATAAAGACGAGCTGGGTGGTCACGCGGCAAAAGCAAAGGATCTGATCGACGCCGCAGACCGCGAACTCAAGGCTGCCGCAGAGTTTGCCGATCACAGGAAGTAAGACCCGACCATCGGCCGGTGTTCTGCATTTAGTTCGTTCGGCATCGCAACCGGCGAGGGAGAGCAGAGATGTTCTCCCTTTGCCGCGTTGACGGGATAGCGGATATAGCCGCGAAAAAGGGACCACCCCCTCTTAGCTGGGCCAAAGGTTGTAGTTGGCGCGAGGGATGGAAGCGCGATGCGAATTCCACGACTACAGCACGGGAAAGAAATGTAGGCGAGTGTCAACGTACAGAAAACTCACTGCATATCTCACCACACACCCAAGTTATAGATGTTGTTTGCGCTGTCGACGATGACGGCAACTGTGCGACCCTGGAACTGATAGATATACATGGGCCGACCATTGGGCATTTTTTGCTTCTTGTAGTTTTTGCCGAGTTTTTCTTCGACGCTTTTCCACGAGACGGTACCAGCGTAGTAAAAGTAAGCAGCAACGACTTTCTTGTTGGCCCGGTTGATATTTAGTTCAATTCCAGCGAAATTAGGAACGGGGCTGTTATATTTGTATATATCACCAACGACAGCATTGTTTACTATGGCATCTCTTCGATCAATAGGCTTTCCGAGTTCGACTTCTGCATCCTCCTTAGTCCAGACCAGGATCTTAGTTCCAAGATAAGTAAAAGCGTCTTGTTTAATGCTGACAGATGGCGAGGCTGCGGAAGTAGCTTCCTTAGGGGGCGCTGCAACCTCAGACGGCTGTTTTGTCTCCTCGGGCTCATAAAAGGCGGAGAGTGGCTGTACTTCTTTCGAGCTCAGCATCCCCGCCGCATAGTCAATCGGAATTGCGAAGTTGAGATTTTGGCCCTCAGAAATGGTCGCTTCGACGATACCGACTACTTCTCCCCGGGCGTCAAAAACGGGGCCTCCCGAACTGCCGTGGCTTATGGGTGCGGAGAGTTGAAACATCTTGTAACCATCCATTTGTCGGATACCGCTCAGAAGTCCTTCTGACAGCGTATTTTGGAATACGCCGAGTGGGTTTCCTAACGTGAAAAGCTTGTCTCCAACTTGAACGAAATTTGAATGACCAAGGTTTAGAAAAGGCAGGTCTACGGCCTTTATTTTCACCAATGCGATGTCCTTTCGCTTATCGACGTCTATTACGTTAACAGCGTCGTATGCGTCTTCATTGGCTAGCCGGACCGTCGCTCTTTTCGTATGGGCGATCACATGAAAATTTGTAAGAATCCTGCCATCGGCGCTCACGAGGAAACCACTTCCCGATCCAGATACTTTGCCATCATCTCCGTACACCTCAATCAACACAACCGATGGTCCAGCCAGCTTGTAAATCTCCCCTGCTGCCTTTTCCACACTCTTCGTTGTCGTTGTTTGAGCACGCAGGAATACCGGCAGCAGAAGCAGACTCAAAAGTAGTCGCTGAGACATGAATCACCTCTGGTACAGAATGACGCGGCGCAGGGACGGACGGACCGTTTCTATTCTCGTATCTTATCCTGTAAGGAATTTGCTTGTCCATTCCAAGAGGGTGTGACCGTAATTTTCATCGACGCAGAAAGCACGGGACGTTCGCTAACTATTGATGACAATCAAAGCCACTTTGCAACCCCACCATGGTGGGAACATGTTCCTTGGCGATGCTGACTGAAGCTATACGTTCCATCGCGGCATTGGGCGGTCGCATTTGCGGGAGCCTTATCATAGTAGGTTGGAGATTGCACTTGTTGCCCATCTTTGTTGGTGTAGTAGCGGGGAGGTGGGTTGTCACTAGTGCTCGTTGAAGGCTGCGAATCTATAACCGCTTTTTCTGAGTCGGTCAATCGAGAGGTGTCGCAGCCGACGTATCTATGTAGGCAGTTATTGTAGTTTCGCCGGTCCGTAGCTTCCTGAACTGCTGGTTTTTCGGCTTCTGTCAACTGCGATGGATTGCATCCGAACAATCCATGCAGGCAGTTATTGTAGTTTCGCTGGTGCGCGGCTTCCTGAACTGCTGGTTTTTCGGCCTCTGTCAACTGCGATGGATTGCATCCGAACAATCCATGCAGGCAGTTATTGTAGTTTCGCTGGTGCGCGGCTTCCTGAACTGCTGGTTTTTCGGCCTCTGTCAACTGCGATGGATTGCATCCGAACAATCCATGCAGGCAGTTATTGTAGTTTCGCTGGTGCGCGGCTTCCTGAACTGCTGGTTTTTCGGCCTCCGTCAACTGCGATGGATTGCATCCAAACAACCCATGTAGGCAGTTATTGTAGTTTCGCTGGTGCGCGGCTTCCCGTACCTGAGTCCGCTCAGTATCAGTTAGGTGAGACTGGTCGCAACCGACGAATCCGTGCAGGCAGTTGTAATAGTTTTTCTGATCTCTCGGCTGCTGCTCTGATTGCGATTGACCGCTTAGAGGCGACGCAACAAACGAAGTGAAAGCAAAAACCAATAGTGTAAATACTAGTTTTTTCATCGAACACTCGTAAGCGCCTACCTCCCGGAGCTTTAGAAGAGGCTCTGGGCAGCGAAAGTTATACATAGATGTGCTCTCTTAAATAAGTTATATACAATAAATTTAATAATTGTCGTTAATAATTTCATATCTTGTGGTTAAGATTACTCTCTGCAGAAGTTCTCTATTCATTCTCGAACGCCGAAGCGCTTCGGTCCGTCGCTTCAAATCACTGCCGATGAGAGCGCAACCATCGAAGCCGCGCCCGACCTAGGTCACTAATCCTGTATTCTAGTGTTCCTCGACCTCGGGAACGTCTTTCCAGCAAGCCGAAACTCCATAATCTCTTGAAATACGTCCAGGCCGAACGTGCCGGGGAGAAATTAAGCCTTTCCGCCGCTTCACTTGGTCCGAGCCATTCACCTTGGGTCGAGGCAAATAAGGATAGGACTTGCAGTTTAAGTTCGTTGTATCGATTCATTTGTCTTCCGAGAGCCTTTTTCTGCGTTATCAAAAGCTAGTTGATGAAGATGAAAAATAGGCGTGATTTAAGCTTGTGCGCCCGACCCCGCAGGGTTGTCTGTCTTTTCCTTATTTGTGAAATAGAAAAGCAACGCAATAAATAAAGTGACGCACCCCACGAGCCACCAAGCCCAATTCTTTTTCCAGACTGCGGCAACAACCAACGTCATACTGCCCGCACCCATGCCGAGCTTCGGATTCCACGCAGCCAGCGCACCTCCAGCAATAAGCGGAACGACAAAACCTACTCCGGCACTCGCCTTTTGAATTGCCATGGGTCGGATCGTTTGTTCCACTGTTTGCGCTTGTCGCTGTTCACGACGACGGGTTAGTCGCTCCGTCCGATGCAGCCGCTCCCATTCTTTCTTTCGTTCCGGGTCTTTGTAAGGCATCTAAGCTCTCCTTTCCTGCTCTTCGCGCAAGCCCATAACGACCTTCGCAAGAGTAGAAGTCTTTACTTTCTTTCCGTTCAAAACTGCGCGAATTGTTTTTCGGTCCAGATGCGTCCGCTTTGTTGTTTGGCGCAACCCGCGCTCGCTGATCTCTGCTATTAATGCTTCGTTTGCGATCACCCGACCGCCGTCATAGTGAATACACACGTCATCGATGTTCTCGATAAAATCATCTTTGCCCTGTTCAAACCGCGAGACCTCTTTTCCAATGCAGTGCTGTAAGCCGCCGCTGATCGTCATCCGACGCAGTAATCCGCGCGTATGAGCCTTGCATTTCCCTGCGTCCGGACCGAGCGACTTGATTTCAGGGTGCTGGACATAGCTACACAAAATATCTCCCAAAGTGACGATATCCGCTCGCGGGAATTCATCCAGACGATAACTCTTCCCATCGCGTGTGTTGATGCAAAGGGAATGCGACCAGCCCGCGCGGTTTTTGCTGAATGGCGTGAGCAATGTGAGCTTCAGCTTGTCGCACGTTCGGGGATGCAAAACAAATCCGAATGGACTGGCCTTGCCTTTCATCTGATCGAAATAATGTGGCGTCGAGATTCTCATTTTCATCATCGCGGGTAGAGATATCCAGGAAGGAACGCCCTCGATATCGGCTGCGGTCGCAGCATTCATGGCTCGTCCGGCAACCATCAGAACATTAAAATCTGGCTCGGCAATCTGTTTGAATTCAAGCGCTAGTAGAAAACTCCACAATTCCCACCACCATTTCGGCAGGCCGTTCACGCGCTCCTCGCTAGGAGCAAAAAAGATTAGACCGTGGGCCTTGGGGTCAACAACTGCGACGCACTTGCGATGACTGCAACCTTGTTGCCCGCATTTCGTCGTGTATAGCGCATAGCGTTTAGCCGCTATCGACAGACCGAAGAGCTGGCGTTGTGTTCCACTTTTGGCGTAATTTTCATCCGTGAGCCGCAAGAGATGCGGCACAATTGTGCGATTGTAGGGAGAAAGAGAATCGAACCGGACCACAATTTTATCGACTTCGCTCCACGAAAGAGCCTTTGCAGTGGAAGCGCCATCAGGCATTTTGACGGGTCCGCCGCGCTCGTTGGAAACGATAGTTAACGCGTCTGTGTCGCAGCACAAATACGTCCCGCCAGCGTCCCGGACGCAACGCTCGATCATTGCGAGGAGCAGGCGTCCGCCCGACGTAATCAAAGCCCCGAGCAGGGGAAAGTAGAAGCTGCCGGGTTGCTCGATAGTATCCGGCGCGGGCTGCTTGAATATGTGGTCGCCAGAATAGACTGTGATCTTAGGGCGATTGCTCGGGTCAATCTTTACCGGATTCAGTTCAAGATAGGTCCCATAGGATGTGCTGTTCGCTAGAATTTTGAGGAAATGCTGCAACCGGTCATTAGCCTTATTCTGTTTCCTGTACTCGATAACGCGGGTGAAGAAGTCTTCTTTTCTAGGGTCGACTGAGATTGAGCTACGGAGCTCAATCGGCCTAAGGCTACGCTGCTTTCCGTGCGGAACAATGCGGAAAGCCTCCAGGACATTCGGAGTATGGCCGCTCAATAAGACGCTGGCGATTAGATCAGGCCCGGCAATCCACGTGGGCTGTTTCCATTTAAGGGCGTTTAGGCCAATGTTGCAGGTACCGGACTTGCCGCCGTACACGGATCGGACCGGGAGAATATCTCCATCTGGAATGATTTGGGCATAGAAGTTGAGCCGCTTCCAGAAAACAGGGTGGAACAATTTGTCCAAGGTGACGTCGGTCAAAAGTGCTCGCACGTCCTTCGTCGCGTCCTCGATAGTTAACCGCTCTGCCGTCAGCACATCCCAGATGCCGAGCAGCGTGTCAACGCTCGGGTACTCACTTGTTAGATCGACTGGTACAACGGGCACAGGCCATCGCCGGATATGGCATTCGGCCCGACCTCCGTAATACGCAGCCATTGCGATTCCGTGAATCTTGGGTGGGATGTCCTTAAACTTCCGCATCGGTTCCACGATTCCCATGGCGCGCAGATATGCCTTGCCGATAGATGCCGGGCTGTACGCTCGGTCGGGACGTAGAGCAATGGGATGCAGCTCATACTCGTGCTTTAAAGCATTGAGTAGCCCCAACGTCGCACGCACATCTTGCCGCGCATAGGTAATTTCGTTGTCGGTTATAAGTCCGGTCGGGTCATGCTCCATTTTTTCCGGTTTGGAACCAAACGCCTTAATTGCGCCAGCCATCGGATAGCAATCATCCGTCAGCGCAAACGCCAGGGTATGCAAATCCAGAAATCGGCCACGACGCCACTTCTGCTGCTCGTTTTTCTGGTGTACGGCGGTTAATTCGATCTGTTCGGCCACGCCGTTCAGAGGCGCAATACGGATGCGTGGGCGATGGAGATTCTCGACCTGCTTTTCGCTCAATTGGCTGAGAACAAAAGAAAAGCCGCCATTATGCGCAGTCGCCCAACGGACCGCGATTCGTGAGATGTCAAACGACAGGTTATAACCCACGATCAACGCGCCAGCGCGAATGGACTCCCAGAAAACTTTCTCCACAAATTCGGCCCGCGAGAGCACTGCCAATTCCGAGTCAGCGCCATCTGCAAGATAGTCCGCGAGATATTTTTGCTTGTACGCATGGATTCTCTGAATGTCCTTAGGAGCCAGTCCGTCGCGATAGAAGATTCCTTCTTGGACGGCAACGTACTCTGATCCTTGAAGCCGGCAGAAACGCCAGACACCAAAATTGAGCGTCTGTTCAAGATCAAGTGTGGTCTCTGTATCCCAAACAAGAGCGTAATCTGGCCACGGCTTGGGCGAACGCGAACGCTTGGCTTGCTGTTCTGATTGCTCCTCCGTGTTGCCCGCGACAACAATGTGCGCCCGCAGATATAGATCGTGGATCATTGCATCCTCCTGGCAAATCGCCAGCACGCTTTGGCCAACAGTGAAAAATGCACGGCTAATGCTCGGAAGATTGCCCGAGCAAACATGGTTGGTTCCTTCTCGCAGGTCATCGGCACATCTGCGTCCCGCAAGTGTTCATGCGCAACCGCATGGCAATTAAGGCAGGAGGGAACTTCCATGGAGTCACGCTTTTTGCTGAACAGGTGATGATCTGCGATTCGGCGGGGACGCACTATAAGGGGATCAGTGTTTCCGCAGTAGATACAACGGACCAGCTCCGTTCCATTTTTCTCTTGTGCTTCAACCTCGCGTCTCGCAGTGCGAGCAGGATTGTGTTGCTGACTCATGCGGCCTTCGCTTTGCCGCCGCGCTGATCGCGATAGAGTGCGTCCAACTTGACCAAATCCGCATTGGCTAACTCCAATAGTCTGTCGGGGTCGGTGAGCAATTCGACGCCGCCGACGCGCTTGCCGATGAAAGGCTTGAGCCATTCGGTGTCCCCAGTCCGAAGGAATCGATCAACCGCAACCAAATGATCCGCTGCAAGATGTGCCTGCCTCGACGAGCGAACTACAACTGGGGAATAGCCGTCGAACCCGAGCACACTTAAATCGCGTCGGAGCGTGTCGCCCCGTGTTGCTGAGTAACGTCCTGACGCATCCCGCTTAAGCTGTTTCCCGAGATTCTTCCGAACCGTTCGTGGCGTAGTGTGCTCATGGCGTGTGGCTTGCGACAGCGATTCTCCACGGCTCCGCATCCGCGCTAGCACAGCTAGCGCTCGCAACCGTGCGACGCGATTTACTCTCTTGCTGGCCTTCGGCATGACTTTGTGTTTTCCCCATTAGTAGCGTGCACTGCCTTCACCCTAAGTCCCCACGCGTGGGGTTCCGGGGGGTATTAGAGAGTGCTAGTTCGATGAAAAATCAGGACATAAAACTTGGACAAGCACCTCGCCGACACGTTTTCGGCGGTTCAGAATGTGGGGTTGTAGATTTGAGGAGACTTACTCGTCGGGCGAGCTTTTGGAGCGATTGATTCTACGTTTTTCGAATGATCGGTCCTGTTTGATTTTCTTATTTGCAGCATCTAAGTGCTCGCGTACTGTTTTTCGATCGATGTCCATTCGCGAAGCAATTTCAGTAGGTCCGAGCCCGTATTCGTACTTTAGTGAAAACGCCAGTCGTTGCTTTTCGGTCAGTTTGTCCATATATTTCGAGAGATCAGCCTTGCGGACAAGACCGTTGGTACCTTTCAACTGGGGCTTTGAGCCTCTGCCCTTACTTGGCTCGTGGGTCTGCGCGTCGATGGTCGGCGCTGGAATTGCACCGGCGGCAGCGATTTCCTCATTCCGTACTACAGCCAGTGCTGTTCCCAACTCTCGCAAGAACACGCGCCGCGCTCCCTTAAGTAACAAGCGAGTGTGCGCAGCGCCTAATCTTTCCTCGGAATCGTTCGCCGGAACGTTCTTTGTCTTTAGCGGTCCAACGCCTACGTGTGCGATAGAGACTTGAAAAAGCCACGCGGGAGCGCGCCAAGATTCAGGCGGTGGGAAGGGCGGCGAGGTAAGTGGGATGGGTATCGAAACTGTGGCTCCGGGGACGTACTCGATTGTTGCTTCACGTCGCACATATTGATTTTCACCGTCGCACGCTAGTATATACCAGTCACGAATCCATCCTAGTGACGCACGCACGACAAGCTGAAGCTGATCGGAAGCCCATTGATGAGGATTAGGTCCGATCTGGCGCGGGTGGGCCAGAGCCAGTTTGAAGTATCGTCTGTAGCTTCCAGCCAGCAGTGAAACCAAATTCTTAAGCAAAGGCAAATAGTATCGATAAAAAGGACCTATTCGCTGGCTAATGGGCCTTATCTCAATTTCAGTGTGCGCGCTCAGAGCCGCGCACCATCCACCCGAAACAATCGCGTTCAGCTCGGGTATCAGCAGATTTCCAATCGCTTCCAGGGCCGGTGTGAGGTTGTCGCGCGGAATGTCCTGTCTCTCTTTCATGTAAGACAATTCTATCGGACGTTCGGCATCACATGCGAGGTGCGAGCCTTTTGCTATCCCGTAAAGACAAGGACAGCGTGATAGGGGCGAGCGAAATTTCCCTCCAACGAGTTATCTCAAGTGAGTGCGAGGGCTCATTGCCACGACTTTGCAGCGATCCATTTCGACATCAAGGCAACTGCTCGCTTGTCCGATTGCTCCGATATCGATTCAGTGTGAAAGACTTCTTTTGGATTGCCTGAAGTTAATACAAGGACGCGCATACCCTTCCTGGACTGTTCAACGAGAACCACATCAGCGTCGTCCAAATCCATTACCGCAAGAAGAAAGACGTCAAGCTGATTTCCCAGGCTTCGATTAGCTTCTATGATGGCTTGTAACAATGATGCTGATGGTGAGTAGATTTTTAGGACCACCTTAGCGGTTTTCTGTGCCTTCAATTCTCGCTCGGCGAGAATCGCGTCTCGCTCAGTTTTTACCTTCGCAACTAGGTGTGCAACCAATCGATTGACGTCATTCTCTTCGTCCACGAGCTTGCGCTCTTCGGAAAATATTATGTTATTGGTTTCCGCATCGAAAACTGTGAGAGAAACCGTTTCGTTGCCGATTATAAAAACGTCTTTATGAAACATGATGATGACATCTGGATTTGAAGCGACCTCCCGAAACGTTTTCAGTAGTCCGGATCGATAAATTAGCGAGAAGGGGATAGCTTGTGAATCAAACTTGCGATCCTTGTTAAATACTACGTCGGACTTTACAAGTGCAGTCCTTGCCGATCCAAGAAGCTGAATATCTTGGGCTGCTGTGGAACCAGAGCAGGCAATAAACATTACGCTTGCTATGACTACCGATTTGATCGTTAATCTCATGGGAGTTCGTCAAATGTAATTTGGTCTGCCAACGTCATCTTTTAACTTAGATTTATCCCGGTTAGGGAACAGGTTGTTCGGCCTTAATCTCTTCAGGATCAGACGCGACTATTTCCGGAACCCCGCGATAGTCCGCGATTTTTCCAGTGACACAGATTCGCTTTCCTTTATACCGAGTTTCAGGCGTACCAAACCTGCTTCGATTACTTCCCCAAATGACAACTGTAAAGATTTGATTCGGAAATGGCTTTTCAAGATTGAGGAAGGTTGGCTGTCCTTTTGTTGACACCGCATAACGCGTGCTAACCACGCTTCCACAGACAGTCGCCGATTCCCCTATATGATCCTTCGCTTCCACTGGAGTAACGTGCTTTTGGGCCTGTGTTGGCGCGACCAGAACAAAACCAAATGACAGCATCAACAACACCTTAGTGATTTTCATTGAACACCTCTTCCGGCTCACCAGCAGATGCGCCGTAAATTTCACTCGCACTCTTCAGTAAGCTTGTCTAATGCATCTTCCTTAGTTAAATCGTAGTCTTCCGTCCAAACTCGCAAATTAGTGTCCGTTGTCTCGTCATAGATGTCATGAAAGCCGTAAGATTCAAAACCTCCGACTAAGACATCACCTTTATCTGGATCGCGGCCGTGGAACCACTCTAAGACGTCATAATCAGACTTTGTTGCTACCATGAAATAGTCGCAGCCGGAGATACGTCGGAAAACGACACCCTTGGCAGTCTTGGCAGCCGGACTTGGCGCAGCTAAGTAGGCTGATCCGGACAGGACGCAGATGAATAACAGAGTTCCTATTCTGCAGAAACGCAGCATGGCACCCTCCCTCCAATTCCTAATTCCTGGATTTGTGGATTGTAACTCCGCTATGCTGTCCTGCGTACTGTTACTTGAACATAATTGCTCAATGCAGACCTAACCGCTTGAGCTAGTTAAGGCGCACTGGTGAGAGTTAAATCTCATATTTTCGGTGATCATCCGTTTTTTGCATTTTCCAAAGCACGATTGGATGAAGCCCGCAAAACAATTCAGCAAGAAGACCCCAACTACCTATTGAACGTCAATGAAACGGAGTACCTACAGCACCTTGAATCACGGTTTCATCTCGATCCAATTGCCTTTGATTTCCCCCAAATGACAATGGATTCGGAAGAACAAAAAGTTCCCGCCAATAGATTCCCACCTAACTTTGCGGTTATGCCTGGACAGTCTTACAAGAAACAGGCTTTTATATTTCACGTCCCCTTTTCTGGATCACCGGACCTCCTGCGATGTATTCCATCCCAGTTCTATTCCGGTGTTGTGTTCGCATGCGAAATTCACTCAGACGAAATTCTGTTCGAAATAGTAGATATGTACGGCGACGGGAACCGGGTGCGTCAGGATCAGGAGCGAATGAAAATATCGCTTGAATCCACTGCGACGTGGCTAGGTCAGGATGTCGCAAAATACAATCAATCCTTGGGATCATTCTTTCAACAAGAATTTCAAAATCGCAAAAATGAGATTCTCAAGCAAAGACATGTTGCTGCATCAATTGGAGTTCCAGTCCGACAGAAGACGAATGTTCCGTCTACTTTCGCAGTACCGACTATTGTCAGAGCCAAGATTGTACCGAAGCCGTCCGCATCGTTAGGCTCATTCGCTCCAGAGCCAACGATGGATGACTCGGCTTATCAGGCGATATTGAAGGTCATCCACGACACGGGGCGCGTCATTGAGCGTCTGCCGAGCCTGTATAAGGGGAAAGACGAAGAGGCGCTCCGGGACTACCTTATTCTCCAACTGGAACCGAGGTTCGAAGGGAGCACGACCGGCGAAACGTTTAACAAACGAGGTAAGACGGATATTCTTATGCGGTATGAAAGTGAGAATATCTTCGTGGCGGAGTGCAAGTTCTGGAGAGGGCCCAAGGCTCATTTGCAAGCTCTGGATCAGCTTCTAAGCTATCTAACGTGGAGAGATTCAAAAACTGCGTTAATTTGTTTTGTAGATAACAAGGAAATAGTCCCTGTCTTGACTGCTGTGGCATCGGTTACCTGCGATCACCCTTGCTTTGTCGGATCCAAAGGCAAACGGGAAGAGTCTTGGTTCAGCTACGAATTCCATTTGCCTGGTGATAACAGCCGACGGGTGTTTCTTGCCGTTCTGTGCTTTCATTTGCCAACTGTTTAGCTGCGTGATCGATGCGAATGCTCTGTGATTCATTCGATGAGACCTGCTACTCGTGCGCCGACACGTCCACAATTCGTGCAAGCCCCAGCCAGTGCCTCGGATGCGGGATGGACCGCGCATTGCGGATTCTTAAAGCGTACGGCTCCGAAATCGATAGTACAGACTGAATTGTTGGAACTTGAATTCCTAATAAGCGCGGCTGAATCTGTTCGCGATAGAACGTCTCGTCTAGCCAGTCAGGTTTTTCGTTCGGGTTCCAAGCCCTCTGCGCAGCAGCTTGTCGCCGCTGGCTCTCAGCGCGTCGTGTCTGGGCAATCGAGTCAAACCTATCGAGTCTCGCGAACCTCGTAGCATTGAAGGGCGACGCAGGCGCACGACTGAAGGGCGGAATCGATGAATTCGCCAAGGGTTGAGCGGGAATTCCCTTCGCTTCCCGCTTTCGGTTCTGAGTCAATCGCGTAGGGGGAGCCTTTGCTCGCGACGGTCGTGACGTGGTTGACCATAGGGAGTGAGCAATCCACTCTGCGAGAGCCCCAAGCGCCTCCCTCCAAATTCTTGAAGTTTCCGACAGCTTGACGGCGCATTCCCCGGTCAGTCGACAGTTTCCGTCTCTTTCTTCGAAAAACCATTTTCGCTGCAACGGCGCACGACGCAACAAATCCAGAAGATAGGCATCCACTTGCGGACGAATCGGTTCCATCAGATCACAGGCCAGACTGTCCCGAGTACGAGTATCGGCATGGAGGACTCCGATGCCCGGATCAAGCCCGAGTTCGGAGATCGCGAGTCTCGCCTCGGATTCTAGAATTGCGTACAGATAGTTGAGCATCGCGTTTGCAGGATTCACGGCGAGTCGTGGTGATTTTGTAAGCGGTGACAAGCGACTTCCGAATGTGCGCCAATGTTCGGGTACATGTCGCGAGTCAGTTTGGGAAAACGCTACAGGTAATTCATGCCAAGCTCTCCAATACGCCAACGCTGCCTGCGCTTCGTACCGCCTGATTTCCTCGCTGGACTTGGCTTTCATCAACGCTTGACAAGCGACTAAAATCATCTCCGGTGAGTTGTCATTTTGAAATTGATCTCGGACGAGTCGAGCTTGGGCGATCAGCTTTTGTCTTATTAGCTCTATTGCAATCCTCAAGCCTGAGCCAGAACCCTGAGCGAGTGATTGGTCACGTCGCAGGCGAGCATCGGATGGGTGTACAGGACCAGTTGTGACGAGAACTTTTCCAATACGGTCGAGCATGACAAACGCGGCGTCTTGATCGGCCAGCCATCGCAGCGCCGAAAGCGACACCATGCCATCGGAACCGATTACGACCAGGCGGCGAAGCCCATGCCCTACGCGAGCGAAGCGCGCCTCACAGCGGTCGCCGCCAATGCCGTCTTTCAATACTAGGTGACCGCGATCTACAGAGACACTAATTCCGAAGCCAAAGAGAGTCACAACGCCGTGTCGTGGGACGAGTAAATTGCGGGACTGCGGGAATTGAGATACGGTTGCCGAAGCTGCCATTGGAGTTTACGCTCCCTTGGTGGTTAGGGCTTGTCGTCTGCTCTAACAGGCGGCAGGCCCGCTTTTCTTCGCTATTTTATCAGTTTCTATGACTTTCCGATCAAATTTCAGTCACCAGACCACATGTTCGTTAAGGCGAATAATCAAGACTTAGATGTGCGAAGGTCTTATAAACAACTCAAAGCTCTTCTTTTGGTATTGGAACAGGGACAAGGCGCTCGGGGATTCGCCGAGCCACGAACACACCCATCAGCGGAACATCGGGAAACCTTTCGTTGAGAATCATCTTCATTGCTTTGAAGTGAGCTCCCGTTGTTAAAACGTCATCGACGACAACAAACGACACGGGGTTTGGCTTAGCAAGCTCCTCATCTATTCGGTAGAGAACGTACAACTCATCGGGTCCCAGGCGAACCTCCAATCCATGTGAAGCATCATAGGTATTGGTTTGTATTACCAATTCCCGAATATCCACTCCGTCCCCGAGTTTGCGGAGAATCTGAATAATTCTGTCATCGTATAGAGGGTCTGTTCTTTCGTAGCTGGGTGGCACCGGCACGAAAGTTGCGGCATTAAGAATTTCTGATGGCAACACTTCTCGTAACTGGCTCGCAGCGAGAGATATCGCGTAACCTTTGTATTTCCATTCAATACGGTCTTTTCTGTCGAGGCCTTTTTTCAAGTTGGAGATCAAATCATTCGTGAAGCTGTAATTGAATCCAGCCCTCGCGGTATATTCGCCAACAAAGTAGCACTCATCTGTACCGTCGAGGCGATAGTGGTCCGGAAACGTTAGCTCATCTATCTTTGTGAGTCTTATTGGCATGAGGCTTAGGAAGGTTGTTCCGAATGTCCTCGTACTTCGTAACCCGTATTGCGCCGAGGTCTTCGAAGCGCTTTGGCCAAGTCAATGCCGGGTTCTTGAAGCAGTTATCGAGAATGAAAAGTTTTCTTCCCTGATCAATGGCCGCACGCGCCTGAGTAAGCGTGCCTGATGTTTCGCCAGCCTCGACAATAACAGTCGCCTCGGTGAGAGCCGACATCGTAATGTTGCGTTGTGGAAAGAAGAATCGATTCTTTCGGTAGTCTTGTTTGGAATACCGATAAACCGGTACTTGTGAAATCACAAGAAATTTATCGCCAATGAATTTCTGGAGAGCCTCATTCTCACGTGGATAGACGCTGTTTATCGGTGTACCGATCACAGCGATGGTTTTCCCACCCGCATCAATTGCAGACTTATGTGCCGTCGAATCCACACCAGCCGCAAGGCCAGAGACAACGGTGTATTCATCTTTAACTAGTAACCGAGCAATCGCCGCGGTTCGCTCAATCCCTTCTGGAGATGGCATCCGGGTGCCGACCACGGCGACCGACGGGGTCTCCACCAAGTCCCACCAGCCTCGATAGTAAAGGAGTTCGACTGGGGCTTCGGCGTCTCTTAATTTCTTGGGATATTCCCCGGCGCGGTAGATTCGGACCCCGAAATACTCAATTCCAGAGTCTTTCAACAATCCGCGTACAGTGTCGGCCATCGTCATGGCCCAAGCGTGATCCACAAAATCAGACGGCAGTTTGTCGGGGTTCTCACGAAACATTGCGGCTAAGGAAGTGAAGGACGCGTTCGGTTTCGCCCAGAGGGCTTCGTAGGCACCAAGTTCAAGAACAGGTGATATTGCCCGAATTGTCGTAGACGGAGCGGTTGCCATTGCGGAGCATACTACTTCAAGACTTCTCGGAACGGGAACAAAACATATCCCTACATGATTTTACAGCGACGGCACTACAGGTCAAATCGATTGTCAGGGCTAAGACCCTAGCTTAATCACTAGCGAGCCGCGAAAGAGTCGACGTCCAGATAAAGCTTTGCCCCCTCACCTTCCACAGTGGGGGGGGCAAATGGCTCGTTAGGATTTGGTGTATATCTACCTTTTTTAAAAATGGCCCTACTTTTTTCCCCCCCCCCCCCGGAATCTGTATTTTCCTGATCTCCAACGTGGCATGATCAAAAGATTCTAAATTTTGCAGATTGTAACGTTTAACCACAGATTACGAACTCAATTTAGGAAACTGAGAAGTGGTGAAGTTCCCGCTCCGAGTTTTCCATGCGCGTTTCTACTGTCCCAGCGAACGACCAACGAGGGCCCAGACAGCAGAACAGTCGTCAAACCGAATGTTCTCTGGCTGACAAAAAAAAGGCTGAAAAATCCGGCGCTGTTTTTCGCTCAGATTGAAACGCTGGCGCGACTAGGCGCACTACCTGCTAAGTGGTCTGACAAGACACTCAGCATGAACCAAACACAGCAGCTAGGGTGAGCCCTTGTGCTCTACGGCTACATGTGTTCGAGGTATGAGGCCGAGGTGGTTGTGACTCAGCCTGGTAGAAAGGAAATCATGAGAACCCGTAGGCTGATCTTACTTCTTGCAGTGATAGTTTTCACGCCGCTCGGAGCATTTTGTCGCCCAGACAACTTTGACGACGCGGTGACTTTGGCTGGGCGCGTATCCGATGCCTATGTCAATATCAAGAAATTAGACAAGGAAGAACTCCGGCAGCTAGTTGAAGCTATCTGTCAGGCGGACGAGGAAGATCGCAAAGAAGTTTCGAAGAACGCTAGCGACAGAGTTAAAGAACATGTAAACAACGAATTATCAAAAATCGAGCGGCTAAAGGATGAGGCCAACGCGGCGTTGGACAAGGTGTTGGCCGATCCGAGCTTGAAGGATAAGTACGACAAGGCCAGGGAACTAAAGGAAAAGGTAAAGAATACGTGGGAATCGATCCAAAAGATGACTACCTCACTTCGTGGGTCAAACCACCCGGTCGTGAGTTATATGCTGGAGACAGGTCAGAAGGCTCATCAAGATTATCAGACCAATTCGAGCAACTGCCAAGCCTATGAATGGACAACAAGCGCTGGTCGCGCTGACTGCCTCTATGCGCCCTCGGGAGAAGTGTGCCTAGTGATTGAACTCAAGCCAGACAATTCGCGGGCACTTTCTATGGGGCGCGGACAGGCGCGTGGCTATGCAGACGCGCTAAACAACAATCCTCAGGAACTCGAAAAGTTGAAGAACGACAAGAGTGCCTTCAAGAACTGCAAGAGTTTTGTTCCCAAAGTCAGGCTCTACAAGTTGTGCCCCGAGATAGACGATAATGGAGAATTCAGGTCTGTTTCTGTAAGTTGGAGGGAAGATTGAAAGAGTTGGTTGCACGCTTTGACTATGCCATCGGCCCGAACCAATCGCCAGGCGTTGCACTTGCTTTGGCAAGGGTGCTAATGCAACCTTGCTTTGATGTCTGCGGTCGCCTCTCAGTCAAGCAACGTGATCGCCAGATAGATTATATGCCCAAGACCCTTTCACAGATTGCAGAATACATTATGGGGCCTAAAAACGATGCGGTTGTTCTGGATAATGGCCGTCAGGGCGACCTCATCGCGACGATCCAAATTCACACCGGACGTACAGCTGTTCCAAATCCTCAACGACCGGTACAACTGTTGTCCTTCGTGATTGTTCCTCTAGACATTTCTAACTTGACTCAGATAGTTGATTCGATTTGCGAAATGGCTATGTTGCTGAGGGCCGTATCTGGCGTCGTGACTGTCGAGGAATCTTTCGGAAGAGCGCATGGCTTCGCTTTGTCAATAGTGTCTGATCGCTCCAGAGACGTGGAGCGTGGAAGTGTAACTGAAGAAAGACTGAAGGAGCGCGCCGCACACTATCTATACAATGAGCAGCTTCCTATGAAAATTGCAGCTCCCGAGTGGGGACTTTTCCTGAGTGCAGGCCATCTCAAGGTTTTGCCGCCTACCCTACTTGAACAAGATAAGACCTTTTCGGTTGTAAGGGTTCTCTCATCTGAATTGGTATACCTGCAAATCACCGACGACCCGCATGATGTTCTGGCCCCCAACTTCGATCGTAAACTGTCTAAGGCCCGGGAGGTTTTGCGGCCAATTCTGATGGATGTATCCGATCTTCCATACGCAGCTTGGCATTGACTCGCGAATAGTGCTCAACAAAAAAGAATTCGTGGCGTCCCCGATGCACAAAGATGCATGAAATCTGATTGGCGACGCACTAAAAACGAACTTTATCCGACTAAACGCTCAACAAAAAGAACTAGCACGTGCGCCCAGGCCCCCCCCTGGGGGTGGTCCCTTTTTTCTGGCTATATCCGCTATCCCTTTGCCGCGTTGACAGGCGAACAAAAGGCGGCAATACTGGCCTTCGATGATTGGCCAGCTTCGCGGTCGCCTCGCCGAAAAACGCCCGAATCAAGTGCTCGTCGATGTCGGCGGCGTTGGGTACCTTGTGCAAGTTCCGCTTTCTTCTTACGCCGCTCTTGGCGAACTCCATACCGAGGTCACTCTTCTCATCCATACTCATGTTCGAGAGGACGCGCTCGCCCTATACGGCTTCGTCTCCTCCCGCGAAAAGCATCTGTTCGAACTGCTCCTCTCCGCCTCGGGAGTCGGGCCTTCTCTCGCGCTGAAAATTCTCTCCGGCATGAGCGTCGAAGAACTTGTCCCCGCCATTCGCGGCAGCGATTTGGGCCGCCTGACGAAAATTCCCGGCGTGGGCCGCAAGACTGCCGAGCGCATGGTCGTCGAGTTGAAGGACAAGCTGGAAGCCGTAGTCTTGGAAGCCCAGAGGCCAGCCGCCGCCTCGCCAGCAGGCGCAGAAGCGGACGTAATTTCCGCGCTAGTCAATCTTGGCTACGATGCGCGCGCCGCGGAAGCTGCCGCCAGCGAAGCCAAACGCGAAGCTGGCACCTCGAATTTCGAAAAATTGCTCCGCGCCGCTCTGCAGTCTCTAGCCGCACCCAAAGGCCGCGCTACGCATGGCGGCGATTGAACGTGCATTTTTAGTGGCCGACCTTTAGGTCGGCCAGCGGTCTAAATTTGTAGGGACTCGAGCAATGCCCGACGCCAGCGCAAAACGAATGCCCGACGGAAGCCAACAACACAGAATCGTCTCCGGCGCCCCGTACGACGAAGACGCCCGCATCGAGGCCAGCGTCCGCCCCAAGCGCCTCGACGAGTACATCGGCCAAAAACGCGTCAAAGAAAACATCTCCATCGCCATCGAAGCCGCCCGCAGCCGCGGCGAAGCCCTCGATCACGTCCTGCTCTATGGCCCTCCCGGCCTCGGAAAAACCACTCTTGCCCAAATCATCGCCAACGAGCTACAGGTTCCTATCAAGACCAGCGCCGGCCCTCTTCTCGAACGCAAAGGCGACCTGACCGCGATCCTTACATCGCTCGAAGGCAAGGAAGTTTTTTTTCTCGATGAGATTCACCGCCTTCAGCCAGCTGTCGAAGAAGTTCTCTATCCGGCCATGGAAGATTTTCGCGTCGATCTGATTATTGGCCAGGGCCCAGGCGCGCGCATTCATCCTTTTCAACTTGGGCATTTCACGCTCATCGGTGCGACTACCCGCGCCGGATTGATCACAGCACCTCTGCGATCGCGCTTTGGTATCGTGCACCGCCTCGATTTCTACGAACCCGAGGACCTGCTAATCATCATTCACCGCTCTGCCAAAATTCTGAACATCCTGATGGACGATGGTGGCGCCGAAGAGATCGCTCGCCGCTGCCGTGGCACACCGCGTATCGCCAACCGCCTATTGCGTCGCTCACGCGATTTTGCCGAAGTCCGCGCCGCCGGCCGCATCACCCGCGCCGTAGCGCAGGAAGCCCTGGCCATGCTCGGCGTGGACGAAAGTGGCCTCGACGAAGTCGACCGCAACTTGATGCTGGCTCTTCTCGATAAATACGCCGGCGGGCCGGTTGGCCTCGGCACGCTCGCCGCCGCCCTCTCCGAAGAAGAAGACGCCATCGAAGAAATCTACGAGCCCTATCTCATGCAGATTGGATTGATAGACCGCACGCCCCGCGGCCGCGTAGCCACCGCCCGTGCCTACGAATATTTCGGCAAGGAACTCCCCAAGCGCCAGCCACGTCTCTTCTAAACCAATATTCGCGGTTCTCGCTCCTGAAGTGCGCGATGTATTCGTCTCCGTCTATCGCGGTTTGCTAAACTGCATTCATCATGAGCGTAATCGACGAAGTCCTCCAAGCCAACGAACTCTACTCCCGCACGCACGAATTGCGCCGGCTCACGCCGCGTCCCGAACGCCATCTCGCCATACTGACTTGTATGGATACGCGCCTCTCCATCCGCACTCTCGGCCTGAAAACCGGCGACGCCCACATCATTCGAAACGCCGGCGGCATCGTCACGGAAGACACTCTGCGCTCCCTTGTCGTATCGCATTACCTGCTGGACACCCGGGAGTTCATGGTCATCAACCACACCGATTGCGGCCTGATGCACACCACTGAACAGGATTTGCGCAACAGAATCCAGAATCGCGCCGGAACGGCGGCCATCTCTCCCGCGTTTTTCTACGCCTTCCAGAACATCGATGAGAATGTGCGCCATCAATTGCAAAAGTTGCGAACACATCCGTGGGTTCCCAAAGAAGTTGCCGTGCGAGGTTTTGTCTACGACGTAACCACCGGGCGCTTGCGCGAAATTACAGGCAGCTAGCCGCGAAGCGCCAAGCGCATATCAAAATGTCCACGATCTATCTTTCGCTCGGTTCAAACGTGGGTGATCGCCAAGCCAATCTCCACGCAGCCATCGCCGCGCTCCCGCAGGCCGGCGTCCACGTCAGGCAGGTATCCTCGTTTTATGAAACCGAGCCGGTAGACTATCTGGACCAACCGTGGTTTCTCAATTGTGCAGTGGAAGCAGAAACAGAACTAGACCCGCACGCGCTACTGCAAGCGTTGCACGACATAGAATCACAACTAGGCAGCAAAAAAGACTTCGCCAAAGGTCCGCGCAAAATCGACCTGGACGTTCTCCTCTACGGCTCAGAAACAATCGCCACTCCAGAGTTAGAGGTGCCTCACCCTCGCATGCTCCAGCGCCGCTTCGTCCTAACTCCGCTAGCCGAAATTGCTCCTAAGTTGGAACACCCGTCTTGGCCCGCAGCAGTCTCTGTTATCCTCGCCCACCTGACCGATCCGAGCCAAGTCCGCAAATTGTAGGGGCACGGCATGTTTACCCCTGCTTGCCCTGAGGAGCGAATGGAACTTCGAAGGGCCGTGCCCGTCTTGCTACGCCGTCATAGCCTCTGTCTTAGGTACCATGCTTCAAGACGTCCGGTGCAATAACAACCGATGCAGAGTCATCGGCTTCGGCGCAATCGATTCCAACTCAATCAAAGAAAGCCTACCCTCCGTAGTCTCCCGCCACCGGTAAACCCCCGGCTCGCTCTCGACCACCTCGCGTCCATTCAAGTTCCGCAAAAACTCCCGAGCATCCGTTATCGCCGCCGTCTCCCTGTAACTCGGCCTCGCCAAAGCCTCCACCGCGTAACTTCGCAGCAGTTTGCTCCAATATTGCTCAAACAACTCTCCAGACGCGAAAATGTCGCTCCAAGCCACATCCCCGCCATACGCCACCACCACGCCCACCACACGTTCCCCCTTGAGCCCCAGGGTGGCTCTGTCAAACCGCCGCCGCAATTCCTCCACAAAACTATCCACCGATGCCCCAGCGCGGCTCTGCTCATAGATTTTTGCGTACGATTGCGTCGGTGCTGCCGTTGCGATCGTTTCGTTGATGACGTCCGCACTCAGTGGTGCAGGCGGCGGTGGCGGCGGAGCGGGTAGCCCTCCTGCAACTCCACCCGATGCGGCCTTCGGCGCGGCCAAAGTCCCGGAGCGCACCGCATTCCACACCTCATTCTGGTTTTGCGCCACAGCCGCCTGCTCTCGGACGCTTGGGTGCACAATGGTTTTAGCCTGTCCAAATTGCGAGCTCGCGCCCGTCCATCGCCCATGTTCCACGCAGAATACGTCCAGCGGCAGGGGCTCCGAACCAACCGGTACAATCCTGTCCTTGCCTATAATCCGGTCCTGCTTCCCTCCGCTTACCAACTCGCCCGCCAGCAGCAAAAGCGGCCGCTTACTGCGATTGATCAAAACAAGCTGGTTGACGCTCGCGCCGCTGCTGTACTGCGGCACAGCCACCGGCCTTCCATCCCGCGTCCGGGCCAAACCTGCCGCCCCCTGCTCGCTGACAATCACCTCTCCGCTCGAAAGCCCTTCATCCAATGTCAAAAACGGCGAAGTGTCCTGCGTGGAAGAACTTACGACCGGAAAAATCGTGATGTTCTCGTACGCCACTGGATCCAGCAGCCGCCAATTGCCTTCTGGCTTCCCTGGCACAGGGTTCGGCGCGGCCCCAATAAACGCCAAACCTCCCAGCGCAGTGAATCCAAACAAACTCCCGAAGATGGCCCCCAGTATCGATCGTTCCATAAACCCTCCTTCGCGTGACCCTTCCGGGGCGCGCCTGGGGATTAGAACGGCTAGCGCTGGATTTCTTGCAGGTGAACATGCAGGATGGGAAGCTGATTTATGAAATTGGTATTCTCTCACTCTGCTGTTCATGCGAGATCAGCCCAACCACACAAGGATGCTCGATCCGAAAAACATGCCAACTGAGAACACAGGGAACGCTCTCGAAATAAATGGGATTCAGCTCTATTACGAGACGCAAGGCGCGGGAGAACCGCTCCTTCTCTTACACGGCGGCAGCGGTTGCCACGAGGATTGGGCCTACGCTGGCCGCGAGGAATTCTTGCGCGAGTACACCATTATCACTCCGGACGCTCGCGGCCACGGTCGATCAACAAACCCTGCTAAATCCATTACTCACCGCCAATGCGCTCTGGACACACTCGAGCTTCTTGATCATCTAGGCATTGAAAAATGTAAGGCCATCGGCATAAGCATGGGCGGGAACATCCTCCTGCACATGGCCACTCTGCAGCCAGATCGCATCGGGTCGATGGTCGTCGTCAGTGCCACCATGTATTTCCCGGAGCAGGCCCGCGCGATCATGCGGCAGGTTCCGGTTGATACGCAGCCACCGCAAGCATGGGAAGTGATGCGCAAGCGCCACAAGCATGGCGATGAGCAGATCAAAGCGATATGGGAATGGTCGCGTGCGATGGCTGACAGCTACGACGACATGAATTTCACGCCGCCGTCGTTGTCCAGAATCACTGCCTCAACCTTAATCGTCTATGGCGATCGCGATTTCCTCTATCCAGTTGAGATGGGGGTAGAAATGTATCGCGCAATCCCACGATCCGCTCTATGGGTCGTTCCAAACGGCGGCCATGGTCCCGTCTTCCTCGATACCGCTCCCCAGTTCGCCAAAACCGCCCTAGCGTTCCTCCGGCAGTAAGCCCGAGCTCGCGCTAGGCTGGAAATGCGAGCTGCGAACTCGCCTAGTTTAGACGTCATTATCGGCCAACCTGCACGTATCTATGGAGTCGGCGGGCGCAACTCGAATTCGCGCGGCGGCTCCGCGCCCAGCAGGTAACGCACGAAGTAGTCCCACCGGCGCCGGGTCATATAGAGCGTCGCGCTCCCGTACCCGTGGTGCTGGTTGGGCAAAAGCAACAAATCAAAATCCTTGTTGGCCTTGATGAGTTCGTCCACCACCAGCAGCGTGTTGTACGGTGGAACGTTGTCATCCAGCGTGCCATGCGCCAGCAACAAGTGTCCCTTCAAATTTTTAGCGAGATGCTGATTGGCCTGATCATCGTAATTGGTTGTCCCGTCGGCATTTCTTACCAGCAACCCCTGATACCGTTCGCCCCAATCATCTTCATATTCTCGATTGTCGTGGTTTCCGGATTCGGAGATGCCGACTTTGAAAAAATCCGGGTAGCGGAACATGGCGTCGGCCGTAGCGAAACCGCCGCCGGAGTGACCAAAAATGCCCACGCGGTCGATATCGATCCACGGGTATTTCTGCGCTAATTCCTTCATCCCGGCGATCTGGTCGGGCAAAGTGTTGTCGCCCATGTTCCCGTAATAGAAGTCGTGGAATTTCTTCGACCGCAGAGGATTGCCCATCCCTTCGATTTCCACCACGACGAACCCAAGCTCGGCCAGAGACTGCGCATCACGCCGCGCGGGAGAAAACGACCAGCTTCCCACGCTCCCGCCCTGCGGTCCCGGATAGATGTAATCCACGATCGGATATTTCTTCGTGGCATCGAGGGTTGTGGGCTTGTACATCAGTCCATAAAGATCGGTAACGCCGTCGCGCGCTTTCACGCTGATAGGCACCGGCGGCCGCCAGCCCGCCGCGAGAAGCTGCGAAATGTCCGTCTTCGCCACGGTCGAGATCAGCTTGCCTGTCTCGTCTCGCACCACTGCCACTGCGGGAACATCGGGTTTGGAGTAGCTATCGAAAAAATACCGCCCTGAGGACGAGAAGCTGACGTCGTGATTCCCAGCTTCGGGAGTCAGCAGAGTGAGATTCTTGCTATCGAACCCGATGCGATAGAGGTGAGCGAAATAAGGATTCTCGCCCTTCTCGCGCCCGAGCCCCAGGAAATAAAGCACGCGATTTTTTTCATCCACGCGAAGCAACTGCGTAACCACCCAATCGCCCGAGGTAATTTGATTTTTGAGCTTGCCCGTGGCCAGGTCATAAAGATACAGATGGGCCCAATTGTCGCGCTCGGAAAACCAAATGATCTCGTTCGAGCCGGGCAGGTATCTCCAATTCACTCGGCCCCAGCCGGATTCGTATTGTGTAGCCGCCGTTTCTTCGAGCACGTCGCGCACGGCGCCAGTTGCGGCATCGGCCACGCGCAGCTGCTCATGTTTATGGTCGCGCGAGGTAGAAACGAACGCCAGGTGTGTGCAGTCGGCGCTCCACTCGACATCGTCCCAGTCGCTGCCTCTGCATGCCACGTCGTCGCAAAGAGTAGTGCGGTGCTGATCGGGAGGGAGCTGGAGCCGAATCACTTTGTGCGCGTCAAGATCAATCACCACGCGCTGAATAGTTGTTACGACGTCGTCGCCCGGCAGCGGATATTTCCACGCTTGAAGTACCGGATGGCCCACTTTCGTTTCGACAAGATACATATCGCCGACACCGCGTTGATCCTGCTGAAATGTCGCGATTTTTTTGGAATCGGGCGACCACAACAGAATCGGCCTGTCGCTGTGAATCCATCCAGCGTTGTCCGTGGCGTAGCCAAAATCCTTCACGCCGTCGGTCGTGAGCTGCGTTTCCTTGTCCGTTGCGACATCGCGCAGCCACAAGTTGTTGTCGCGAATAAACGCGGCGCTCTTGCCATCAGGCGATACCTCTTCTTCAGGCCGCCCAGCCGCGGCTTTGGTCGGTTTTGCTTCGGCAGTGCATTTGGTGCCTTGTAAATCGCAAGTCCAATGCTTGCCCTTTGCTTGAAACGAAATAGATTTGTCGTCGGCAGAAAAATCGAACGTCATGAACGGTAGGTGCCCCGCGTTATACGAAGTTCCTGCAGCCGAGGAAAGAGCGGCAGCTATTCTAGCGTGGTCAAATGCGGGCTGCCGCGTGCCATGCGCAGCGTCAAACACCACGAACTCGCTTCCCTCTGGTCCCGTGTCGCGGAACAAATAGCGATCCTCGGGCAGCCACTTGCCGCGCCCGTCGTGGAACACCAGCGGACGCACGTTGTAAACCATGAATTTTTCAGCCCGCTTGTAATCATCGGCGGTGAAAACGCGCTGCCCCGCGGAATTGGTTTGCTGCGCATCGCATGGAAACACCGCGCAGGCGGCCGAAGCCGCCAGCAAAGCAAATCGAAAAAGCAGACAAGACATCGTCACTCGCAATCCCATTCGGTTCCTCGTTGTTGTCGGCCCATAGCCACCGCGTGCTCGACAGTTTGGACGCGGTAGCATCGCGCTTGCACAGCATGGAAGTCAAGCGAAGCGAGGTTTAAGTAGCACAGGCACTCTTCCCTGTGCGATTTTGCAATTTCCGGAATATGCGGCACGGCCAAAATTCCGCAAAGGACTTAGTAACGACTCAGAAGCGAGGAAAACAAGGAGTGGAAAAGCTTCAGTGAGCGTGGCCTAGCGGTCGGTCCCGCCAAGGTTGGTGCGAGGCTTGCTCCTGCCGCTCTTGGAAGCTTCGCTTTCCTGCTTTTCGTACTCGGCGATCTCTTCGTCGCTGTAGGAATAGGAATCCCGCGAAGCAAACATCGAGTTGGAACGTCCGGCCTGCTTTTTCTTTTTGCGAATCGCGCCAAACTCGTGGCGCACCTGGCGAATCGGTCCCTCGATGGCTTTCACTTCCACGAGCAGGTCGCTGACCTTCTCGAGAAAATCGTGCAGATGGAAAGGCCGCACGACATACGGTACGCGGGCCAGCTCAAGCGCCGGGACGTACTGGCTGCCGGTCATTTCCGGAACCAGATAAAGTGCACGTATACGCCCCCCCTCTTCGTGAGAAACGCTGGCCAGTTCGCGCAGCGTGATGAATATAGGGGTGTCCGTGCCAGCCAAGGCGATGTTGGCAATCACCAGAGACCATTCGCCGGACTTGAGCTCCGTCAGGAGCTGTTTGGGATCCTGCACCAGCCGGACGCGCCAGCCTTCCGAATCAAGGATTTGCCGCAAGGCCCCCTGGTTGTTGTCGTCATCATCCAGAATAAGAATGCCGACTTGCCGTGGCTGCACGGGAGTAGGGGTCGCCATTAAACAAGTATAGCCTCCGGCCGAAGCTCCCCGGAGATGCAAGCAAGTGCCTGCAGCGTATCGGCCAATACCGGACCAAATCGGTCCTAGAGGAGAGAGAGCTTCAGTGGCAGGTGGAAGTGACAGCTCTGGTGAGACCAAAAGGAAGCTCGCCGCGCCCTGGGATGTTGGCTGGAACGCCCAAGGATTCTGAGCAGAACGCTTTCCTGTTCATAAAAAAGCATCCTAGCGCTGAAACCTAAGCACGAGGCCCTATTGACCGATGACGAAGTCATAGCCATCTTGAACTTTCGCTTGGCTGGTCCCGTCCCAGAACATCTTATAGATAGTCATCGCGGCGCCGGAAGGCTCGCGTCCGGTGAAAAAAATCTGGAGACCATCGCGAGACCACTCCGCGAACGAACACGTCAAGCTCGGAGGACTTAGAAGCACACGGCGCTTGGATTGGATCTCGTAGAGAAAGAAGGCTTGTCCCGGAGGCGCGCCGGCATTCTTGGCGGCGTCCTTATTCGCAGCCTGGACACTCTTCAAGTAGGCTGCTGCAGCCGCTGGCAGGATTTCCGCGGAAACAAGCAGCAAATCGGAGTTGAGCGGATGAACGCGCACAGTATTGGCGCTGGACAATCCGAACTGATCCTTACCGTACAAATCCGCGCTGGAAAGAGTCTGTTTCACCGTACCGTCGTTGCCGATCCAGGAGAAGGTTTGCAAATCCCCCGCAAGAATCGTTTGCGCGTCCACCCAACCTTGCAGGCTGATAGCCTCGCCAGGATACAAAAGAGCCGCCTTGTCCGGGGCCTCCGCCGGCATGGTCCATAGTTGCCATTTGGAGCCATCAAATTTCAAGAAGGCAATACGCGTATCGTCCGGGGACCAAAACGGCTGCTGAACGGAGCCTCTGAGCAACTCTGTAGACTTGCCCGTCGTCCAGTCGTAAACGGAAATCGTGCGCTCGTCACTCTTTTCGGGGCCTTTTTCCTCGGTCGTATAGAGCAGCCTCTTCCCATCGTGCGAAAGCGCAGGCTGGTATCCGCCTTTTCCAGGAACAGTACGGACGACTGTGCCGCGCTTAACGATGAGCCCACCGCCGGCCTTGAGGTACGCCACAGCGAAAGGCGGCTTGAAATGCGTGATGGTAGGAGGGGCAGGCTTGTTTTTTGCGTCGTCATCGTCGTCCGTGGGCTGGTTGTTAATCTTGGGGAAAAGCTCTGTGGCCACCCGAGCACACCCTTGCGCAGACCCGATCTGGGCGTGCTCCACCGTTGCAGTGAAGGTAAGTTTGGTGATGGCCGTTGGATCGGAGCAGGGCTCTCGCGTTATGTGCACAGAGACGGCGGCGCCGGTCTGAGAGTCTTTAGCGTGATAAGTCCATGAATCAGTTGTGCCCTCTCGGACCACATCAGAAGGCTCCAAGGGTATCGGGGGGTAGCTGGTTCTATCGAACCGCTCTGGCCCCTTCAGGCCGATGCGCACACTCCAAGTCTTTCCGTCGTCCTGAGTAGGTCCCTGGACCAGTAGCAAGATTGGGTAGCTTTTGGATTGCGGAGCCGGCGGCAAGGTAGGGGGCTTTTTTGCCTGAACAGGTGTGGAAAGCGGCTGGCTGGGTGGTTGCGTGGGCTGTTTTTGCGAAGGCTGTTGCTGCTGAGGCTGGGCAGGTTGCTGTGTTTGGCCCGGGCTCGTACACAAGGAGGCCGAGAAAACGGCCACAGACGCACCAAAAACCAACCGTGCTATTGGGGACTGTCGCACGCCGTTCCTCCCGAAGAAACAGGATACCCTGCGGCACACAAGCGCACAATCTGGACGAACGGACGGTGTGAGCCTGGTGAACCACCGAGTTTCGCAGGCAAATACTAACGAATAAAAAGCGAAAAGCACTTGACGGGGCGAACAAAAAGCGAAATACTTGGCCGTGCTTCGAGGTGGGCTATGTCTCCAGTTCTTTCCTCATCGGCTCGGACCTTTGGTATCCGTCGCCGCCGCGCAAGACAATCCACGGCTACTCTCTTTCCTGTTAGCCCCTATGCGACAAGCCCAACACCAAAAGCCGGTGATTCGCCTGGCGGAGTCCGCGATGTCCATGGCAAACAGGACAAAGTGGAAGCCTCCTCGGCGATGGCCGGTTTAGGCGGCAGCACTTCGGGTTACTCCACGGCGGATTGCCCCCCGCCGACCTCGCAAGAGGCGGCTCCGCACGGCCTTGAAAGCCGAGCGGATCACCGGACCCAAGACGCAGCCGTACCGCTGGTGGGCATTGCCCGCCTCGCAGCACGCTCTCCCGCGGCGCAGAGCCAGCGGAAATCGGCCGAGAAGCCGGAGTATTTCTTTCTGCCGGTAAAATCAATCCTGAACAAGTGCGATTCAGCGCGTGTACCGTTCGATTGGACTATCAATCCCTATCGAGGATGCGAATTCGGTTGCCTCTACTGCTACGCCCGCTACACCCACGAATACATGGAGCTGGACGGCGGCGAATTCGAGCGCAAAATCTTTGTGAAAAAAGATGCAGCGTCGTTGCTGTCTTACGACGTTAATCACAAATATTCGTATGCGTCGGAGAGTTCCGGCGGCGAAAAGCCCGAGCACATTGCCATCGGCACGGCGACCGATCCCTATCAGCCCGCGGAACGCGAATACGGCGTGACCCGCGCGTGCCTCGAAGAACTGTCTAAGCGCGAGGGCTTGAGCATTTCGGTCATCACCAAATCAAATCAGGTTGTGCGCGACATCGACATCTTCAAGAGGATTGCCGAGCGCTCCGAACTCTCCCTGAACATCACCATCACGACGCTTCGCGCAAGGCTCGCGCGATTGCTCGAGCCCCGTGCCCCACGCCCGGATTTGCGAGTGGCGGCAGTGAAGCAATTGCGGGAGGCCGGTCTCCGAGTCGGAGTCTCCGCTTCACCCCTCATCCCCGGCATCACCGACCGCGAAGGCGAACTCGAAGCGGTGGCCGAAGCCGCCCATAAGGCAGGCGCTCAGTGGTTTTTCTCTGGCGTCCTTTTTCTAATGCCATCTTCCGCCAAACAATTCTTGCCCTTCATACGTGAAAAGTTTCCCCGCCTCACGAAACAATACGAAGAGTGGTACTCAAAGGAAGCCTACGCCCCCGAGAAATACCGAAAAATGATCGCCGAACGAGTAGCCCGTATAAAACAGAAATACGGCTTCGATTCGCGCCCCCGACGCGACACCCAGCGCCCAGCCCCGTGCGCCCAAATGAAGCTAGGCTGGGGCGCCGCTGCCGCCACCCCCGATCTGCAAGGCATGCGCTCCTGCGCCGCGGGTTAGTGAACGAGGCTTGCTATTAGCGAGGCCCAATTTGTAAGAACCAAAACATAAGGCCACTAAGCGCGCCGAAAAAAAGCGTCAGCCTGACCAACAGTCCCTTTCCCGCCAAGGAGGCTAATACCGCGACAACGCATGACAGTGCGCCGATGTTTGAGCAGGTATTGAATACGGAGAAGTTGATGCCATGACCAAGAAATTCATTCAAAAGATAGCCAGCGGCTATAAGCGTGTCGACGGTCAGGAAGGAGAGGCCAATTTTCGTCAGGATCCTGCGCCAAGCGGAAGCCTGAATGGTGGCGGTGGAGTCGTGATACCTCCATACCAACAAGGCAGCGATCGAAAATAAGGCGACGGGCGCGAAGAGGCCAAGTGTGAAGACTTTGTCGAATGTCGATGGCAAATTTTTATCCGCGAACTTTAATTCACGACACGAAATGTCTATCTGGTTAAGAGGATCGAGGCAAGTGAAATAGTGTTGCGCTTCCTCCCCTCCACTTTAGCAACCGCGCGGCGCAGCTCAGTGTAATGGTGTAGGTTGCGGCCCCGGCGGCAGGTGCGCTTCGAAGTAGCCGAGAATATTTGTGTAGACGTCCAGATTGGTGCCTCTGCCTTCGAAGATTCCATGCGTGCGGCCGGGATACACACGCATATCGAATTGCTTCCCGAGCGAAATCAATTTATTGACCATCAGCTCGAAGCCCTGGAAGTGTACGTTGTCATCGCCGGAGCCGTGCATCACCATTAAATCTCCGCGCAACCCGTCAGCAAAATTGATCGCCGAGCTCTGCTCGTAAGCTTTCGGACTGTCCTGAGGCAAGCCCATGTACCGCTCTTGATAGATGCTGTCGTAGAGCCGCTGGTCGGGCACGGACGCTACCGAAACGCCGACGCTGTAAATCTCCGGATAGCGGAACATGAGATTGAGTGTTTCCGTGCCGCCGCCGCTCCAACCCCACACTCCTACGCGCTTCGCATCAATATACGGATGCGTTTTTTCAAACGATTGCAGCGCGGCCGCCTGCTGCTGCGACGAAAGCGGGCCTACGTTTCCGTAAACGACCTTGCGCCACTCCCGGCCGCGCGGAGCCGGCGTGCCTTGGTTGTCAAAGCTGGCCACGACATACCCGGCGCTGGTCATTGTGCGCACAAACATGGATTGCCAGCGGTCTTCCGTCGTTTGCCCCGCAGGCTCGGAATAGACATACACAATCATCGAATACTTTTTCGCCGGGTCAAAATTCGGCGGCTTGATCACCCACGCGTCCACCGTTAAACCGTTGCCCGCGTCCACCTTTAGAAATTCCGCCGGGCCGCCCGATAGCGGTCTCACGCGCTCGGCCAGCGCGGAATTTTCCGCCGTGTTCCGGATTACACGGTGATCGGGCAGGTGCACCACTTCAAAGGTGGGCGGCACATTGAGCGATGAGTAGTTGTGAAAAGCCCATTCACCATTCGGCGAAATAGTGTAGGAGTGCGTGGCAGGCTGATTCGGCGTAATCCGCTCCGGCGCCGCAGAGCCATCCATCTTCGCGCGATAGAGGTAACGCTGCGTCGGATTGTCTGGCGACGCGATAAAGTAAATCCATTTTTCATCGGGGCTGACCCGGTCGAGGCTCACCACATCGAAATCGCCGCGTGTCACGAGTTCCGCCTTGCCAGAATCGCGCGCCACGCGATACAAATGCCTCCAGCCGTCGCGCTCGCTCAGCACTAAAAATTCATCCCCTTGGTGAATCCACGAGATGGAGTTATTCACGTCCACCCACGCGCGGTCCTCGTCCACAAACACCGTTCGCGCAACGCCAGATGCCGCATCAGCAAGCAGAAATTCATTTTTATTCTGCAAGCGGTTCATGTGTTGCAGCAAAACGTGGTTGGCATCGGCCCAGCCCATCCGGGGAATGTAGAAATTGTGCGGATCCCCGGCTGTCTGCATCCAGACGGTTGGCCCGCCAGCGGCGCTCACGACGCCCACGCGAACCGCCGAATTTTGTGTACCGGCAAGTGGATACGGATACTGAAGTGTCTGCGGATACGGTCCTGTGCCGGGATACGGAATCCCGGTCACAATCTCGCCGCGCGGCGCGCCTAGATCGTAGATCAGCGTGTAGATGCCTACGCCTCCAGTGTTGAACTGCCAGAAGGCGATGGCGCGGCTGTCGGGACTCCATGCGAAGCCGTCGCGAATATCAAACTCTTCTTCGTTCACCCAATCGGAAGTGCCGTTGATGACCGTGGGCGAGCCATCCTGCGTCAGTTGCGTGATTTTTCCGCTGGCCAGATCCTCCACGTGGACATTGTTTCCGCGCACGTAGCCGACTTTGGTATTGTCCGGCGAAAATTTGGCAAACATCAGGCTGGACGCCGGGGCATCGCCGCCAAGTTTGCGCAAAGCGCCGCTCTTCAAATCCAGAACCCAATAATCTCCGCGTGTATTCTGCCGCCAAACGGTTTGCGAATTTGTGAAGACGAGAAGTTGGCGTCCATCGGCTGAGAACGCGTAATCTTCGATGGGCAGAGGGGCTTTCTCACCTGCGGGAATCAGACGGCTGGCAGAAACTAGAATGTCCCGCGCTCCCGTAGCCGTCTGGTAGCGAACGATGTCGGTGCCGCCTGCCGTGGCGGAAGCCTCCAAATCGAGATAGAAATCTCCGCTACCCAGCCATTCTCCTCCGCGAAAAGTCTTCGCACGAAATTCAGGATTGGCCATCGTACGTGCCACGAGTTTTGCGGCAGACTCCCGCTCCTGGGCGTGAGCCGCAAGAGGGCCGGCAAACGCGGCTGCAACGGCGAACGCAATAAGGGCCGCTGCTGGAAACATGCACATTCCTCTCCGCGGTAGGACCCGCGAAAGAACCGATGTACCGAGTCTCACTTCTTTGCAAAGCATTCCTGCCCTCCGTGAACCAGCCGCGGGAGAAAACACTATCAGATTCCGGTCCGTGCGCGACAAAGAACAAGGCGGCGCAATCGATCGGAATCGTCGGCGCGTCTTAATGCGCCGCGACACGCTGGATGGAATTGTTGGGACTAATCTGTGCCGCGAGCAAAGACCACCATTGCGTTTGCGGGGATCACGATATTTGCCGAGGCTTGGAAGCCATGCAATGGGCCACCGGATGCGGAAATTCCCCCACCATTGCCCGCCACGATTGGATTGACCCAGTTGTCGTAGACATCGCTATTGAAAACTTCCGTCCACGGCCCTGGGTACGGGAACCCAATCGCGTAGTCATACCATGTTGTTTCCGATAGCGTGGCCACCACGATTACGTCGCTTCCCGTGCCGTCCAGCCATCGTTGAAAAGCGATAACGCGGTTCTGGTCGTGAACATAGAAAGCGTTTACGTTTTCGCCGCGCAGAGCCGGTTGATTCCAGCGCAGCCGTATGAGGTCTTGCGTGAAGCGCAGATGATCCACCATGGCCTGGTTGCTTCCAGTATTGAGTCCAGTCCACGAAATGAGGTGGGCCGAGTCCGCGGGATCGCAGTTCCACTGATTCGGTACGAGAAACTCCTGTCCCATGAAGAGCTGCGGAATTCCTGGAGCGGTCAGCAGCAGCCCAGTGGCGAATCTCGAACGGCTGCGAGCGTACCAGGAGCTGGGATTCGAGCCGTCCGCGAGAGTGGGAATCCGGAAGTCACGGCCGGCTTGCACCACGTCGTGATTTTCCACGCAGGTTACGGTTTGCCACGCATGGGGAAGGTCTGGAGGAAAGAGATTGGCGGCGATGGCGTCGAAATTCACGGAAGCGGTCTGGCCTTGCGAAGCTTGCTGAACGGCGGTGCGGACCGCGATGCGCAATCCATCGTGTTGCAAGACGTCGAAACCTGTCCCGCCGCTGTTTGTTGCCGCGACAATAGAGGCCCGCGGCTGTGTGTATTCGCCAGGCCAATACTCGGCGTTTTGCAGCAGGCGCGGCTTTAGGAAGCGCAGCGTATCGGTGAGATTGCAGCAAAAGCTCCAGCCGGAATCGCCGTTCATGGAAAGCAGCGCGCTGATTTCGTCGTAGCGGAAACCATCAACGTGAAATTCGTTGATGTAGTAGCTCGCACTGTTGATGATGAACTGGCGAACGTCGGTATTCCAGAGCGCGAAGGAAAGGCCGCCCGCGATTCCCACGTTGGTGAAATAAAGGCTCTGGTTATTATCGGCGGTATCCGCAGCGCGATCCCAGAAATAGAGACTTTGATCATCGCCCTGGAATCCCCCGGCGTGGTTGTACACCACATCGAACGCCACCGCGATGCCGTAGAGATGGCAGAGATCGACCATTGCCTTGAGTTGCGCCGGCCCGGGAGTGATGTCTTGAATCGCCAACGGAGAAAAACCTTTAGCCCCTAACAGCCGGTTGATCGTGGTTAGGTATCCGGAAAGCGCCCCCTGCCCCGAGACGATATACGGCGTGTCAGGAGAGAAGTAGTCCGCGCCGTTGTACCCCATCGAGGGATCCGTCTCGAGCTCGTCGATAGGCAGCGGCTGAAGTACGTTCACGCCAAGCGCCGCCAAATATTCAATCTTGCCTATTACATCGAGAAAAGTGGAAGCAACGCCCGGCGCGCTGGGGACGTAAGTTCCCACATGCAGCTGGTACACGATCATGTTGGAAAAATCCGGCGTGACAAACACCGAGTCGTGCCACGGGTAGGCTGCCGCTGCACGAATCAGGCAACTGCACGTCGGGAACGAAGCATCCTCAGCCATTTCACGCGCATACGGATCGCGTTTGTACCCGTTCGAACCAGCGCCGTTCACCCAAAAATGATAGAGATCGCCATCCTGTGCGCCTGGAAGAAAGCCCGTCCAATATCCATTGGCATCTTTGGCCATCAACAAATCGTCGGTCTGCCCAGTCCTGGATTGGCCTCCAAAGATACCGTTGACGTAGACAGCGCTGGCTCGTGGCGCCCACGCGCGAAACGTCGCGCCTCCGTTCACCAGAGTTGCGCCCAGGGGAGTCGTTGGCAGGATATTCGTCTGAGAAATCATGAGAGCTCTCCTCGGGGCAGGAGTCGGAGCTGCGGCCTTCGCTGCTTCGCGGGTCAGGAAGTTAATTCGAGAGTATAGTACCGCGAACCTAAAGCACTGGCACGCGCAATTTTCGCTGCGAGCCAATTAGTTTTTCGAATTGTAGCGCCCGTTCCTCTGCGCGCCAACGATTGGCACTTCCGAGACCGTGTTGCTGCGTGGCCAAAGTGTTACGGCACAATGATGCGCGATTCTTCGCGCTTGAGTTCCGGCGCCGCGGGAAATTGGCTGCGGAGGAATTCAATGTAACGGCGCGCTCGCGGCCGGCCGTTGGTACGGAGCAAGCCCATGCGGTAAAGAAACACAAGCAAAGAGAAAACTTCCGAATCCTTGACGGGCGCCGCGCTTGCGAAGACGCTAGTGCCGGCGCCATCTGCGGCGCTCTGCTTGGCTTCGTTTAAGAAAGCGGCAAGCGCCGAGTACAGTTCGCGGGGCAGCACGGCGTCCGGAGGTTTTTCATAATATATGCCGGACCCAAGCGTCTTGTAGGTCTCGGCGAGAGCTTGTAGCGCGGCAAGCACATCGGGATCGGTTGTCGCGGGATGCGCAGCGGAAAATTTCGCGGCGGTGAAGGCTATCCCGGAAAGCACATTTTGGTGTGCGTAGATAACGTCCTGCGAGACCTTGACGTCTAGCAGCGGGGTGTCCGCTGGCAGCGATCGCTGGTGTTCATCTTCGTAGCGGTGCGCAGCCACTAGGTAGCTACAGTCCGGCGGACAGTCGATCGAGACTTCGCGCTCTTTGCCGCAGCAGACGGCGCAAATTTTCTCGCCCTTCGCCGGACAAAATCTTTCAGCTTTGCGTTTTTCACAAATCGGACAGGGCACAGCAGCTCCCAGACACACAAAGACAAACCAGCAGAGTACTCTGCGGACAGTTAAAAGACAAAATCCCTAAAACACAAAGCTGCGGCGCACCATCGTTTGGTCGCCAGAATGAATGGGCATGGAATCGGCCGGCCGCGCGGGAAAATTCGCGCCGGGAATCGCGGGAAGACCGCTCGATCGATCTACCAGGACGATAGTGACTGGTCCCGCCGCTTGCACGCGAAGCAGCAAATCGATGCCTTCGGCAGGTGGATTGGCGTAGTCGAAGCCCCAGTGGCCCGGCTGGTGCCAGCGCGCTTCGGATGGTTTCCCGAGATCATGCTCGTTGACGCTCGCGCTAAGCACTTCCGATTGCGCGACGCCGACATGGAGTGTTCGTGCGTGACGCGGCGTGGTGATGCGGAGATGAAGTGTGCGCGTCGTGCCGTCCGAAGAGTCTTCGAGCAGCTCTGCTTGCGGAGGCACAACTGAGATGGAAGGCGCGTCGTGGTGCAGAAAATCAATGGGATACCAGTCGGGAATAAAGTCAGGGAGCTTGCCGCGCGTGGGGGACGTGCCTAGATATTGAGCGGTCCAAGAGTCCACACGGCTCGCCGAGCTGGTCCACAGTGCTTTGCCCGCGTCGGCGTCCAAAGCGTATGAGAGTAAGCTGGGTTTCGGATGTTCTGCCGAGTATCGAGTTGTTTTCGCGGCGACAACGCACAAGATAAGCGCGGCAACCAGCGCCGCAATCGGAAGAACTTTACCGGCGGATTCCAGTGCTGAGTCGAGAAAAGGGAAGAGCAAAAGGAACAGCAACCCAAACGTGACGCTCAAAAGCGGAGCACCGATCATCGTAAAGCCAAGCGCAGTGTAAAAGCCCTTCAGAAGCGGAATGAACAAGAGCAGCGCCGGAAGACTCAGCACGCTTAGAAGGAGAGCGGAAAGAAACGACAAATCTCCGGGACGAAATGCAGCGATGGCGGTTGCCAGCAACCCTGCAAGCAGCGGCCAGACAAACGTATAACTGCCGCCCGGGAGCCATTTGGATGTCACCAAGACCAGAACAAAGAGCAAAGCCGCGCCGCCGAGGAAAAAAGCCGGTGGAACGATTCTCTTCCGGAAAAAGTTGTAAAGCAGCGCATCCACTGCCAGCAGCAAAGCAAAAAGACCCAGGATGTAATAAGTGTTTTGATCGAGGCCGCCTTCGGGAAGAGCGTGCAAGTGCAGCCATCGCACGCCGAACTCAAAACCAAGACCAACAAGCAACAGCACGAGCAGCACGAGAATGTGCGCGAAAAAGCTACCAAGAATGGCCAGCAGGCTCGTCTGCCACGCGCCGTTTGCATAAAAGATCACGCCGAAGAGCAGAACGCCGCAGACAATCGCGAGCGGCCATATAAAGCGGCTGGAATAATGTGCGAAGAAATTTCCAGGGATGGAAAAATAAACCGAGTCTTGGTCTTGAATCTGCGTCAGGTCCGCATTGCCGAACCTGCGAGCGAGCGAAAGCGCGTTTTCGCCATGCTGCTGCAGGCTGCCGCGATCTAGCAGTTGCGGATTGTCGAGCGGCGTGTGATACGCCTCCCAATGCCCAATGAACGCGAAGTTGAGACCCGCTGTGCCGGACTTTTTGAACACCGTCATATCCGTGTCGTTCGGCATGTGCTTGTAAATTTCATACGTGAGCGAAGAACCCGAAGGGTGCGGAGCAGCTTGCGCGAAGACCCGCATCAAGCCGCCGTTCCCGGCGCTTGTTTCAAACATTTGCGATTCCCCGGCGTTGCCGCGTGCCTCGAAGTTGACGACGACGCGCACATCCTTGGCTGCCGGATTTTCCGCGACAAACGCGGAGGCCCCTAGCAACCCGTCTTCTTCGCCGTCAGTAATCACAAAAAGAATGTCGTTGCGCAGCACGGGTCCGGCGCGTAAAGCGCGAAGCGTCTCGAGCAAAGCAGCCACACCCGCGCCGTCATCTCCCGCCCCGGGGCCAGCCGGAACGGAGTCGTAGTGCGCGACTAGAGCAACCGCGTCCGTCGCGCCACTCGTGCCTTTCAACCGCGCAACAATATTTTCAACGGTCCCAGCGACTTCGTACCGGGGCGTTACTCCCGTAGCGCGTTGAACTTCAGGAGTGAGTCCAAGAGTTGTGAGTTGGGAAACGAGATAATCGCGCACGCGATCGTGCTCGGGAGAACCAATTGGGTGAGGCGCAGTCGCGAAAGCGTTCAGATAAACGAGCGCGCGCTCCGCCGAGAAAACATCTGGCGATGCGGTAGCGGCCAACGGATCAGGCGTTCCCTCGCGCAAAGCGCACACGCCCGCCACGACCAAAACAAAAAGAAGGATCACCCACCCAGATAAACGATTCTCCACGGACGATTACCTCGACTCCAGACTGGAACGCCGATAGTAGTGCGGCGCGGTTCAGCAGGGCAAGCCGAGATTCACACCTACGCCATGATGACTTTGTTGCGGAAACGCCGGGCAGCGATGACCAGGAGCAGTGTACCAATGATGAAGAGAGCCAAGCCGTCGGTCCATAGATGCTTGATACCGGCCCCGCGGAGGATGATGCCGCGAGTGATGTTGATGAAATAAGTGGCAGGAATCAGGTAGCTAATCGGATAGAAGATTGCAGGCATGGTTTCGCGCGGGAAAATATATCCCGAAAAGAAAACGCTCGGAAGAATAGGTAGAAAAGCGAGTTGCATGGCCTCGGCTTGCGATTTGGCTTTGCTGGAAATGAGGATTCCCAGCGAGAGAGCTGCGAAGAGATAAGGCATCGAGAGAATGAAAAGAAGCAGCACGCTGCCATGAATGGGAACAAGGAAAACGAAGCGCATGAAGAAGAGAATCAGGCTGAGCTCGAAAAAGCCGATGCCCAGATAAGGCAACAATTTCCCGAGGAGAAGCCCAAAAGGGCGGACGGGCGTAACGAAGAGCTGCTCGAGCGTGCCGCGCTCTTTTTCGCGGACGATCGAGAAGGCCGTCAGAAATGTTGTGACGTTTAGGAGCATGATTGCTGTGAGCCCGGGAAGAAAGAAATTCGCTGAGCGGGAGTCAGGATTGAACAGCAGCTTAGGCCGCATATCGACAGCGAACTCAGCTCGATCTTGCAGGACGCGGCGGAGAGATTCATCCAGTCCGATAGCATTGGTGACGTTGATGGCTTGGCCGGCCACGGAAGAATCCGAGCCGTCGATTAGGACCAGAACCTGCGCGCTCATGTTGTGGATGAGGCGGTCGGAATAGTCGACGGGAATTTTGATGCCCACGCGCGTTTTGCCGGCGATGATCATATCGTTCAAATCGTGATCATTCTCAACGTAGCGGATGATGTGGAACGTATCTGAGTTTTTCAGGCGGTCGAGCAGCTCCCGGCTTTCGCGCCGGCCGTCGGCGTTATAGACGACGGTGTTGATCTGCCGGATGTTCGTGTCGATGCCGAAACCCAGTAAAAACAACTGCAGCAGTGGCATGGTCAGCGAGAAAAACAGAGTTCCCGCGTCTCGCCGGACGTGCAAAACCTCCTTATAGAAAACGGCGCCGAAACCGCGGAACAGGTCAGGCACGCGACGCCTCCAAAATAGCCTCGTGTTTATAAGTGAGTTCGACGAAAACGTCTTCCAGGCTTGGAGCGAGCGGCCGAATCTCGGCGACTGCAATGCCGTTCTTTAGAAGCTGCTCTTGAAGATTGTGAAGATCGAGGTGGTCATCCACCAACGCGTGGATCGATTGGCCAAAAATGGTGGCGCTACGAATGCCTGGGATCTGTCGCGCGAAGCGCAGAGCGCGAGTGACTTCGGGAGTGGTAATTTCCACGCGTATTGTTCCCTGCGGCTGAACGTCCGGCAATTCGCGAAGCGTATTTGGCGTGCCATCGGCGATAATTTTGCCGTAATAGATGTAGGCGACGTGGCTACAGCGCTCGGCTTCGTCCATATAGTGCGTAGTCACAAAAAAAGTGATGCCGTGTCCCGAAAGTTCAAACAAGAGATCCCAAAGTTGGCGGCGTGCTACCGGATCGATTCCTGCGGTCGGTTCGTCAAGAAAAAGGAGCTTGGGCTCATGCAGCATAGCGCAACCAAGAGCCAGCCGTTGTTTCCATCCGCCAGAGAGCTGTGCGGACAAACGATTCATGTAAGGGCCGAGGCCGTTGAGTTGCACAACTTCTTCGATGCGGCGTTTCAGTCGAGCTGCATCGAGGCTGTAAATGCGACCGTAGAACTGCAAATTCTCCGCGACCGTTAGGTCGTGATAAAGACTGTAATTTTGCGACATGTAGCCAATCCGCTCGCGGACGACTTCGGAATCCACCCGGACATCTAGTCCTTCCACATAAGCAGAGCCACTGGTGAGCGGCAAAAGGCCTGTAAGCATTTTGATGACGGTGGTTTTGCCGCTGCCGTTGGGTCCGAGAAAGCCGAAGATCTCGCCTTTCTCGACGCGAAAGCTAACATCGTTGACAGCAGTGACCTGCCCGAATTTCCGCACAAGGTGTTCGGCGGAGATGGCAGGTTCGGCGGGATTTAGTGGGGTGGCAGCCACGGATTAATTTCCCGCTTTCAACTTCACGTCCGCGGCCATTCCGGCAAGAACGTGCCCCGCGGGATCGTTGATGCGGATTTTCACTCCAAAAACCTGATGAACGCGTTCCTCGCGCGTCTGAACGTTTCGCGGTAGAAATTCTGCCTGCTGATTAATCTGTTCGACGACACCGTCAAAAATCGTTTTCGGATAGGAGTCGATTCTCACTTCGGCCTTTTGGCCTACCTGCACGCGGCCCAGCTCCGTCTCCGGAATGTAGATGCGCACATAAATCTGATCCTGCTCGAGGAGCGTTGCTACTGGCGTGTTTGGCGCAATGATGTCCCCGGGGCGCACATCAAGAACCTCGACGATCGCTGCCGAAGGCGCCGTCACTTGGCGCTCGCGGAAGCGAGCTTCGTCGTAGGAGTATGCCGCTTTCGCAAGATCGACGTCCTCTCGCCGATTCCCGCGCTCAAATTTCTCCAGCGTGGCCAGCGTTTCGTGGTAATGCGCTTCCGCGGAGGCGATTTCTTCAGGACGGTACCCGCGCCTTAGCTCATCCAACTTGTGCTGGTAATTTTGTTGTTGCGCCAGCGCCATCTTCCAATTGGCCTCCGCCGTGTCGCGCTGCTGTTTCGAGACCAAATCCTTCTGTGCGAGCGCTTCGTAACGCTGGAAGTCCAGCCGCGCGCGAACTTCGTCGGCGGTAGCGCGTTCGACGTCCGACTGCGCCGCGGCGACGTCCTCTTTCCGGTAGCCGTTCAAGCGCATCTCGTAATCGGCCTTGGCTTGCGCGGCAGCGGCACGCGCTTCGGCGATTTCTTCGGGTCGATAGCCGCGTTTTGCTTTCTCGGCTGCGGCGCGGGACTGATCCAGCGACGCCAGCAATTCCTTATCGTCGAACGCGATCAAAGTCTGCCCTGGCTGCACGCGATCTCCTTCGCGCACCAAAACCTTGTCGATGCGGCCTCCCACCTTCGAGCCGACGCGGATATCGCGAGCTTCCACAGTGCCGGAACCTTGCAGCGCGTTATCGCGCCGAAACCACGTGGCATAAACAGTCGTGCCGCCAAGAATGATGGCGACGAGGATTATCAGGAAAATGCGCTTGCGACTCATAAAATTAATCTCCACAAGTAAAAAGCGGGACGCTCGCAGCCATTGCTTCGGACTGCGGAGCTTCCGTTGAAGCCGCGCCGGCATCTCGCGGAGACAGTCCGGACCAAAGCACGTTGAAAGCCGACTCCATGCGCGGGTGCAACGTCGCGTCGCCATAAAGCGACCAAAACAAGAGAGTTCCGAAAATAGTCTGGCGGAAAACGTGCGCGATCTCGGTCGCTGGAAGGTCTTTTCGGATTTCGCCGCGATCCTGACCCAGTTGCACAATCTCCGTGTGTAGAGCGTGGACACGCTTTTGTAAATCCAGCATCGCTTCGCGGACCGGGGTGCTCGAAAGATATGCTTGCAGCAAAGTGCGGACGACGCCCGGATTGCGGATGGGCTCCTGGGTCATGCGCACACCCAGAGACCGCAGGAACTGAGGCATCGGCTCCCCGCTGCGGCGTGCTTCCTCGACCGCGGATTGAAGTTTCGCAAGCTGCATTTCCCCAAAAGCCAGAAGGATGTGGTCCTTGCTGGGAAAGTAGTTAAAAAAAGTGCCCTTACCGACGTCTGCCGCCTCGGTGATGTCCTCCACCGTCGTCTCCGTAAACCCTTTTCTGGCAAAGAGATCGAGAGCGGAGCGAAACAGCCGCTCCCGCGTTTCCGCACTGCGGCGCTCGCGTCGGCCGTTGGAGCGATGCGCCAAGGGACGGCGCGCTTCTGAAGATTTCGATGGAGCTTTCCTGACCATTGTTCATAGATGACTATAGGTCATATATGAGGGCGTGTCAAGTTCATTCTGCCCTCAGTCTCGCCCCTAAAAAGCGAAGACCCCGGCACTCGCCGGGGTCTTCGAAATTCTTTGACATTGTTTGGTGCTATTCCTTCAAGGAATTGGGATCGGACGTGTTCCTGGGAGACTTGCGGTTGAGGTAGGCGATCAATTTTTGTCCCGGCGGAGGTACAGCAACCGCGCCTTTGAAAATGATCTCCTCGGCGCTCAGCTTTTTTGCGTAGACACGCTCGTTGGCGTCATTGTCGGGCCGTACCGTCGAGCCCTCCAGGGAGACGCCCGCAAACAAGCCGCGCGAGCGCGAATAGCTCAGCACTTCGGCGCGCAGCGTCGCGTCGGATTCGGCGCTGGCCGCTCGTCCCTTCGGTCCGGCCGCTACCGAAGCGTCCGCGCCGAGCTTCACTTTGCTCTTGAGAATCGAGTGTGCGCCGCGCGGGTTCATCACAAGCAGCACAAAATCCGTGGCCTGTCCGCCGATCTGGAAGCCGATGCTCCCGCCTTCCAGCGCCATCATGGATGGCGCGCTCCACGGGCCGGTGTAGTGCTCACCGGTGCGGCACGTCATCGCGCCGCGGCCGTAACTGCCTCCGATCACAAACGCCGCCTTCAGTACCGACGGAAAAATGATCACGCATTCCGCTTTGTCGATGAGATCCTGCGGGATGTCATCGGGAATATCCATAATTTCCTTCATCACCGTGCCGCTCTCCTCGAGCCGGTCGGCTTCTTTATCCTGAGAGAGCATCGCCGGGGCCATCATCGCCAGCGCCATGAGACAGGAGCTAATTCGCTTAATCAAATTTCACCTCGCTGAAATTTACTGGGCGGACTAATCATAGGTTGCTAAAGGTTTGCGCGCAACCTGCAGTTTTTGGGGACCGACTTCGATTCCTTACGACACCTCGCTAGATGCGCGCCGCCGAGGAAATGTTGCGCGGAGTTTCGACTATACTTTCATCTGCGGCGGTTTCGAGGCAGAGGAAACATGGGCGTAAGAAAAGCGTCTGGATGGCGGTCGGCAGGACTGGCTGTAGCGGTGGTTCTCTCTTCTTTGACGGCAACCGGCAGCCGCGCGCAAACGACTCCGGGGCAAGACCAAGCGTGCTGCGCGACGAAGCACGATGGGAAACGGGAAGAGCGCCCTTCCAAACGTGCTGCGGCAGCGGCGCGCTTCGGCGCGCTGGCGGAGACGCTCCTCGCCGCTGGGCCTTCAGGCAAAGGCGACTGGGGGCTTTTGATCGTTGACGCGCAGACTGGAGATACGCTCTTCGAGAAAAACGCCGACAGCTATTTTGTTCCGGCTTCCAACATGAAACTTTTTACGACCGCGCTCGCGCTGGCCAAGCTCGGGCCGGATTACAAGTTTCACACCACTCTCGAAACGCGCGGCACGATCTCAGCGGACGGCAAGCTCGTCGGCGATGTGGTCCTGGTAGGGCGCGGCGATCCGAACCTCTCAAACCGTAAATTCCCTTACGAGCTCAAAGAGGAGTTCGACGGGCCACCTGAAAGAGCGCTGGCTGAGCTTGCTGACGCTCTGGTCGCGCGCGGCGTCAAAGAAATTTCCGGTGATGTGGTTGGCGACGACAGTTACTTTCCGCGCGAACGCTATCCTAACGGCTGGGAAATCGACGACATGGTTTGGGAATACGGCGCGGCAATTTCCGCGATCGTCGTCGACGACAACACCGTGGCAGTCACACTCATGCCAGGCGAAAAATCCGGCGATCCAGTGCAAGCATCAGTTGTTCCGCTGACGCCGGACTTTACGCTTCAGAACGACGTGACAACGTCAGCGGCGGAAGTTAAATCCGATTTGACGCTGACGCGCGAACCTGGCGCAAATCTCGTCGTCGTCCGCGGCACTATGCCGGCCAGAAGCGTGCCGCGCAAGCTCGTCCTGGCGATTGAAGAGCCGGCGCAGCACGCCGCGTTTGTGCTGGCGGGTCTGCTGGCCGATCGCGGCGTGAAGCTAGATGGAAAGATCCGCGCGATTCATCTCTCGGAAACGGACGTGACGCCACGCACGGTTCTCGCGGAACACGTGTCCGTGCCGCTCGGCGATTCGGTAAAACTCATCAACAAAATCAGTCAGAACCTGCATACGGAAATGTTGCTGCGAACCTCTGCGCGGCAAAACGGTGTGTGGAGCACTTCGGAAGAGATGCTGAAAACTCCGCAGGATTTTTACGCTACTGCAGGAATCGCGCCCGACGACGTAATCCAGACGGATGGCTCGGGACTCTCGCGGCACGATCTGGTCACGCCGCGCGCCATTGTGACCTTGCTCAAGTATGCGCAAGCGCAGACGTGGTTCGCGCCATACTACGCGTCGCTGCCGGTAGCTGGCGTGGACGGCTCGCTCCAGGACCGCATGAAAAACACCATTGCGGCCGGCAGAATCCAAGCGAAAACCGGATCAGTCGAGCACGTACGAACGCTTTCCGGTTTCGCCGAGACGCCGAGCGGCCGGCGCTTGATTTTTTCTTTCCTGAGCAACAATCAGGGCGGAAAAAATCACGAAGCCGCCGACGCGCTGAACGGACTCTGTATCGCGATGATCGAAGAATTTGACGCCGGAGCCGCGACGCTCGTGCCTGCGCGCGCGCACGAAAAGCAATAATGAAAGGCGAACATGCCAATCGGAAATAGAGACTGAACTAACGAGAAAGAAAATGTCGCGGACGGCACAAGACGTACTCGAATTTGACAAGCTGCGGGAACTTTTGCGGCTGAGGACGACGTCCGCGCCGGGGCGGCGTGCGGTTGATGCTCTTGAGTTTGGGACGGATCGCGCGGCGTTGGAAGCGGTGTTTACGTTGATTCGCGAGGCGCGGGAATGGCTGCGCAGCGGCGGGGAACTGGGATTTGGCGGGCTAGCCGATCCACAAGGCTGGCTCGAAAAAATCGAGGGGCCGGGCATTGTTCTCGAAGCGAAGGAATTTCTGGACGCGGCGTCGTTGCTCGAGATTTCCGCTTGGTTGCGCGGGCAATTTCGGGAAGAAGCGGCGAAATTTCAGCTGCTGGCCGCGCGCGCGGCTTCGCTCGGAGACTTTCGCGAAGCTCTTACGGCGATCCGGCGTTCTGTGCTGCCGAACGGCGAGATCAGCGATGATGCTTCGTCCACGCTGCGGCGCATTCGCGCGAACATCAACCAGACGCGCGAGTCGATTCAGAAAACTCTCAAGCAAATCCTGCGCTCTCGCAACGCGGAAGCCGGAGAAGATTACGTTACGCTACGCAACGAACGGTTTGTGATTCCCGTGCGCTCGGAAAATCGGCGAAGCGTTCCGGGAATCGTGCATGGGGCGAGCGGAACAGGACAAACTATTTTTCTCGAGCCGCTCGAAACCGTGGAAGCGAACAACGAACTCACGCAGCTTTCCGAAGAGGAAGCGGCGGAGATCATCCGAATCTTGCGCGGACTAACGGAGCGTCTGCAGGCTGTTCGCGAACCGCTGCTCGCGGCGGCGGAGACCATCGCGGAACTCGACAGCGTTTTCGCTCGTGGGCGCTTTGCGCGCGATTTTGACGCGGCCATGCCGGAATTTTCTAGCACTTCGGAACTACGTTTGGTGGACGCGCGCCATCCTGTGCTCGAAGACAAGTTGCGCCGCGAGGATCGTGCCGTCGTGCCCATGACGCTCGCGCTAGGCGGCGCGGAAAAAGTTCTGGTCATCAGTGGCCCGAACACCGGGGGCAAGACCGTCGCGCTGAAAACGACGGGGCTCGCGGCACTGTCCGCGCAATCGGGCATTCCTGTGGCGGCGCAACGCGCCGTGCTGCCAATTTTTGACCGCGTGCTGGTGGACATCGGCGATGAACAATCCATCGCGGCCGACCTCTCGACGTTTTCGGCGCACATGTTGAATTTGAAGTCCATGCTCGATCTCGCGACGCCGCAATCGCTGGCGCTCGTCGACGAAATGGGCACCGGAACCGCGCCGGAAGAAGGCGCGGCACTGGCCGTCGCGCTTCTCGATGAATTTCGCGCCAAGAATTGCATCGTGCTTGCCACGACCCATCACGACCGATTGAAAGCCTACGCTTCGACGACGCCCGGCGTGGTGAACGCCGCCGTGGAATTTGACGACGTAAATTTGCGGCCGACCTACCGCCTGATGGTCGGCGTTCCTGGCGGATCGAGCGGAATCGCGATTGCTCAGAGATTGGGCATTGCAATCAGCATCATCGAGAGGGCGCGGTCGCTGCTGACGCCGGAATCGCGCGAAGCCGCCGACTTGATCGCCTATTTGCATCGCAGCCGCGATGAACTCGACCGCATGCAACAGCAAATGGCCGCAGAGCGCCACGCTCTCGAAGAAGAACGCAAGAAACTCCGCACGGAATGGGTCGAGCGCCAGCAAAAACGCATCAAGGAACTCGAAGCGCAGTTCTCCGAAATGCAGAAACGCTTCGACGAGAACATAGCTCGTGTGATCGAAGCCGTGAAAGAACGCGAACTGCGCGCGTCACTCGAAAAGACAGCAAAGCGCAAGGGTCAGGAAATTCGCAGCGAAGCCCGCGAAGAACTCAACGCTGCTCTCGTGCAAACCATCTCCGATTCGCAAGCCGATCTAGGAACAAGCTCCGCGAGCCAAGAGCCAATTCGCGCAGAGACGTTACAGCCCGGCGCAAGAATTCGAGTACGCGGCTTCAGCAAGCCAGTCATCTTACGCCGCTTGGATGGTTCCTCCGCCGAAATCGTAGCCGGCCCGCTACGCATGAAAGTTGCCGTCGATGAAATTATCGGCATCGAGCAGACGGGTGGCGCGGCAGCGCGCGCGGGGCAAGCCCCGCCTCTACAGTCGTCGGGCCGTGGTAGTGTCACCGTGACCGCGCAGCCCGGCGAAGGCGCGGCCTCCGGCGAGATCAACGTGATTGGCATGCGCGTCGAAGAAGCGACAGAGCGCGTCGACAAGTATCTCGATGAAGCCGCGCTTGCTAATCAGACACGCGTGCGCATCATTCACGGTCACGGAACCGGCGCACTTCGCAAGGGCCTCGGCGAGTTCCTAAAGTCGCACCCGCTAGTGCAGCGCACCTCGTTTGAGACTGAGGAGCAAGGCGGAAAGGCCATCACAATTGTAGAATTGCGATCGTAGGTGACATGGCAGAGGCCGGATCATTCGCGGAGAGGGTGAAGCAGCAGGCGGACATTGTTCGCGTGGTGGGCGAATATGTGCGCCTGAAAAAGACCGGGAAAGATTTCTCGGGGCTGTGTCCGTTTCACCAGGAAAAAACTCCTTCGTTTACAGTGTCTCCGATTAAGCAGATTTTTTATTGCTTTGGGTGTGGCAAAGGCGGCGACGTTTTTAATTTTGTGATGGATATGGAGAAGTCCGCGTTTCCGGAAGCGGTCCGGACCGTAGCCGAGAAGTGCGGGATCGCGATTCCACGGCCCAGGGAACGGTCGCCGGAGGAACGGCAGGAAAATCAGCAGCGGTCGGCTCTGGTCGAGATGCATCGCGAGGCGCAGGCGTTCTTCACGAAACAAATTTCCGGGACGCTTGAAGGGAAAGCGGCGCGCGCTTATCTCGAGGACCGCGGGCTCGATAACAAGGCGATTGACCGGTTCGGCATCGGTTATGCGCCGAGCGACGGCGACGCGTTGCTGCGCGTCCTCAAGCAGAAGTATCCAGAGAAGTTGCTGGTTGAGTCCGGATTGATCTCGCGCGGCGAACAGGGCGGCCGAATGTTCGACCGCTTCCGCCGGCGCATTATATTTCCCATTGCAAATGATTCGGGAAAGATCGTTGCGTTTGGTGCGCGCGCCCTTGGCGACGATCAGCCGAAATATTTAAATTCGCCGGAAACGCCCATCTACTCGAAAAGCAACGTGCTCTATCACATGGACCGCGCGAAGGAAGCGTTGCGGCGTTCGGATTTTGCGGTGCTGGTCGAGGGCTACATGGACGCGATTGCCGTAGCTCGCGCGGGAATCAGTAACGTGGTGGCGAGCTGCGGGACGAGTCTTGCGGAGCCACAGATCAAGTTGCTCAGCCGTTTTACAAAGCGCGTGATCATTAATTACGACCCGGACAACGCGGGCCAGATGGCTGCAGAGCGGTCTGTGGCGCTTTTGCTCGAACAGGATTTCGAGGTGCGCGTACTGGCGCTGCCTCCTGTCGGCGACAAGAAAGCCGATCCGGATCTGTTTATCCGCGAGCGGGGCGTCGAAGAGTACACCAAGCTGCTGAAAGATTCTCCGCCGTACGTGGACTACTTGATCGCGCGCGCCCGCAAGATGGATTTGACGACCGGGGAAGGGAAGCGGCGCGCCGTGAATTTTCTCCTGCCCTACGTCCAAAAAATTCCAAACACCATTCTTCGCTCCGAATGGGCGACGCGGATTGCGCAGCAACTTCATCTGGACGAGCCAGTGTTGCGCGCCGCGCTAAGCAAAGCAGCCACGCAGCGCCACAGCGAACTAAAAATTCAGCCCGAACTTGTTGGCCGCTCGGCAAAGCCCGTCGAGCGGCGATTGATTCGCATGCTGGCGGAGGCCGAAGGATTCCGGCGCGAGCTGGCACAACGGCTTCAGGCGGCGCAGCTTTATCACGGACTCGAAACCGAGAAAGTGTTCGCGGCGCTGATCGTTGCGAGCCTGGCCGATGAACCGATGCAGGCCACGGAAGTTGCCGCGCATCTCGAAGAACGCGACCGGCGCATCCTCTTCGAGATCCTCTTCGAGGAAGCTAGCGAGCCGACTTGGGAAGAGGCAGTCAGCTGCGTCGAGGCTTTGCAGCACCGCCAGGCCGAGAGAGAGCTGGCCGAGGTGCAGCGCAGCATCGAGGCGAACCCACCCGTGACGGAAATGCGCGGCCTGCTAGAGAAGAAGCAGGACCTAATGCGCCGGCTTGCGGCGGCTAGGTAGTCGGCCAATTTGGCCACTTTACGAAATAAGTCGGTCAGCAGTAACTGTCCATGCGTCAGAAGCAAAAGACGGGCGGTGTTCTCAGCAAATTAAAATGTGCAGGTTTCATGGAGTCCAATAGAGTTCGATGACGTGGCCGTTGTCAGCCCCATAAATTACATGCTGGCTGCCATAAGCGTTGAATGCGTATCCTGTGGGATCTGCGTACAGCGTGGGGGGCGCACCGGTGGCAATAGTCAGATCGGAATCATGCCAGCCGGCGCTGTTCCAGGAAAGCTCGTGGATGTGGTTGTCGACGCCGCGGAATAGAACTTCCTGGTTTCCTGCAAACATAAACCCAAAAGGTGACCCACTCGCGTCGGGTGCGCCGGCGGCCGTAGTAAGGTCATTGTGATGCCAGCCGCTGGTGTCCCACCAGAGCTCATGGATATGGTTGTCGACGCCTATGTAGTTCACATGCTGCGTCCCTTGCGAGGGAAACACGTATCCAGCGGCGACGCGGTTATTCTGTGCTAGGGGAGCGCCTGTGGCAGCGGTCAGGTCGTTGACGTGCCAGCCAGCGGCATCCCACCAAAGCTCATGAACATGTGAGTCGACGCCAACATAGTTCACATGCTGAGTACCTTGGGCGTCGAACACGTACCCGGTCGGGTTGGCGCTGGTTTTTGGGGCCCCGGCGGCGGTGGTCAGGTTGTTCTGATGCCAGCCGCTCGCACTATCCCACCAGAGCTCCTGAACGTCGCCGGAAAGGTCTGGAAAGTTTACGTGCTGAGTGCGTTGAGCGGTGAACCCGTAACCGATGGGGCGGCCGGTGAAGGTAACTCCGACGGCGCCGGAAGCGCCAAGAATGTTTTCGTAATGCCAGCCATGGCTGTCCCGCCAGAGCTGGCCGACGCCCGCGCCGAAAAAGATGACGTGCTGGGTGTCAAGAAACACATAGCCAATCGCGGTGTTATCGCCTTGAGGGCTGGACGTGGCACTGGTTAAATCATGCTGATGCCAGCCACTGCGATCCCACAATAGCTCATGGATATGCATGTCGGTGCCGAGATAGGTCACATGTTGGGTGCCGAAGGCGTCGAAAACATAGCCAGTCGGCTGGGCAAAAGCATCGGGAGAGCCTGTGGTGGCCGTCAAGTCATTGAGGTTCCAGCCCATGATTGCCTCCAGTGAACTGAGTCGAAATCTCCCCTCTGGTTCCCAAAACGGTGCTTAGTCTACACCCCTCTCGCTCGCACACATTGTGAAATGATTCCTAATCAGAGTGTCCTCAAACTACGGACAGAAGCCGTCATGGGTTAGGAGGCACTGAGCGAGGGACGAGGGTGAAATTCTAAGCTAAGTGGAGAGGACAGTTCGGCGGCGAATGAGCCAAGCCGAGGCAATTAGAAGAGCCGCCGGAAGCCAAATCCAGACTAGTTCGCTTTGCACAACTTCAAGGCCGCGGTGGGTGAAGAAACGGGTGATCCCAATGGGCGACACGCGGATGGGCCTCCATGGAAAGAAGTAGCGGGTGGTGTCGAAGGGGGAGAAGAAGGCGACGCCGAGGCCGCCGTCGGTCATCGCGTCGAGGAGGCCGTGGCTGGTTGTGGCCAGGAAGAAATAGCTCCATAAGGCGAACCGACCCAGGCCAGGCGCGCCTTGCCGAAAGGCAACCATCACGACGAAACTTGCCAGAAGTAAGGCGAAGAGGAGGGAATGCGTAAAGCCGCGGTGACCCCAGAAGTCGCCGTAGTGAACGCCAAACTGGAAGCCGATGACGTCCATGTCGGGAATGACCGAGCAGAGCGCGCCGGCTACCCAGACGCGCTTCGGGGTGCCGGGCCGATAAAAGCATGCACCGATACCGAGGGCGGCTACTGCGTGTGAGAGGACGGATGCCATTTTGAGCGAGTCGTTTTTGTCTGCGGAACATCATACACATTGAGGCCACGAATCGGCGGAGCTCGCCCGGTGCCAAGACGGCGGAAGAAGATCCAAGGCTATTGGTTGTAAATCGTTGGAATGGCTGGACGGTCCGGTTCCTAGATACACGGTCAGGGGCATACTTCTTCCACAGTTTTCCACCGATTAAATTGTTGACGAGAGCGGACTTAGACGTGTAGCGTAATAGGGTTTCGCGAGTAACGGTTTCGCACCTAACTGCATCTATATAGATGTACTTAGAGGCGCGGGAACGTACTCTGAGAGCGGGCAACGGGCGAAGTACAGGGCGAACGGCAAGCTGGCGGCGCGGCGTACCATAAAGGAATTCACAAAAAGACGAGTGATCTGGTGGGGGATTCCCCACAGTTCTTTTCGGTGACCGCAGAGGAGTCTGCTGCGCAAGCGTGGCATACTGCCCGCGCCTTTGGTGGAAAAAAGTTTTGGCCGGCTTGACCGGCAGCATTTGGGATTGCGCTTTCAAAGCTGGAGGAATTCGTGGCAGCAGTGGGTCTTGAAGAAAAATATGATGCAGTAAAGCAGCTCATTGCCGTCGGCAAAGAGCGTGGCTACCTGCTTTACGACGAAGTGAACGATTCGCTTCCGGCGGAAGTCCATTCTTCGGAAGAGATCGACGACCTTCTCACTACATTTGAACGGAACGGCATTGAGATTTACGAGGATCAGGCGTCGGCGAAAGCGGCGCGCGCGGTGGAAGTGTCTTCGGAGAGCGGCGATCGTGATGCGGTCGTCAAAGACGAAGCGCATTCGGATGAGGGCGGCAGCGATCTGGATTTGACGCCGGGTTCGCTGGAGAAGACGAACGACCCGGTGCGCATGTATTTGCGCGAGATGGGTACTGTGCCGCTGTTGACGCGCGAGGGCGAAGTGACCATCGCGAAGCGCATCGAGCGCGGGCAACTCGTCGTGATGAAGTCCATCACGCGCTCGCCGATCGTCATCAAGGAATTGATCGCCGTGGGCGAGGATTTGCGCAAGGGCGCGCGGTCCATCAAGGAAATCGTACAGTTCGACGATGAAGAGCTCACCGAAGAAAAGATTGCCAACAAGACGAAGCAGACGCTGAAGTACATCGACAAGATCGCGAAGCTGTACGACCTGGCGTTGAAGCAAGCAGAGAAGCTGGAAAACACGCCGAAGGCCAAGAAAAAGCCGTACATGAAGGCGAAGTGGGCGGTGTCGCGGACCCGCGTCGAGATTTCGGTCGAGATTCGCGGGATCGATTTCAACCCGTTTGAGAAAAAGCGGCTGATCGACAAGATGCGCGGGACGGTCGAGCGCTTGCAGTCTTTGGAGCGCGAAGCGGGGCGGCTCGAGAGGCGTGTGGACGCTGCAAAGGGCGACGTCGCGGCGGAAGCGCGCAAGGAATTGCGCACGCGGCGCACCGAGCTGAAAGACATTGAAGAGGCCAGCGAAGTCGGCCTCACCGAACTGAAGCGCACGTTGACGTTCATTCACCGCGGCGAAGCCGAAGCCGAACAAGCCAAGAAGGAATTGATTGAGGCCAACCTTCGGTTGGTCGTCTCGATTGCGAAAAAATATACGAACCGCGGGTTGCAGTTCCTGGATTTGATTCAGGAAGGCAACATCGGTTTGATGAAGGCCGTCGACAAGTTCGAATGGCGCCGCGGATATAAATTTTCGACGTATGCGACATGGTGGATCCGGCAGGCGATTACGCGCGCGATCGCCGATCAGGCCCGCACGATTCGTATTCCCGTGCACATGATCGAGACGATCAACAAACTGGTGCGCACCAGCCGCCAGTTGGTGCAGGAACTCGGGCGCGAGCCAACTTCGGAAGAAATTGCCAAGCGCATGGACATTCCCGTGTCCAAGGTGCGCAAGATTTTGAAGATCGCACAGGAGCCAATCTCGCTCGAAACGCCGATTGGCGAAGAGGAAGATTCGCATCTCGGCGATTTCATCGAGGACAAGGCCGTCGTTTCGCCGTCCGACGCGGTGATCAATTTGAACTTGAAGGAGCAGACATCTTCGGTGTTGAAGACGCTGACGCCGCGCGAGGAAAAAGTCATCAAGATGCGGTTCGGTCTGGACGATGGCAGCGAACACACGCTCGAAGAAGTCGGGCAGTCGTTTGCCGTGACGCGCGAGCGCATCCGCCAAATCGAAGCGAAGGCGTTGCGCAAGTTGCGCCATCCCTCGCGCTCGCGGAAGTTGCGAGCGTTCCTGGAAGGACCTTCTCGCGATTACTTGTAGAAAGATCCGAAAATCGAAATTGGAAACGCGAAAACGCCCCGACGGCTCGGGGCGTTTTTATTTTCCGCGGAATTCTGAAATCACCTCGATTTTGCCTATGATGTTTTGATTGAACTCATCGAGCTTTTCCGCAGGAATCCAGTATTCAAGATGCAGCGTGCCGCCAACTTTTTGCAGGGTGAATTGCGCAAGGTAGCTTGTTTTTACCGCGAAACGGGTGACGTAACCGAGTGCGGATTGAGAACTATTTGCGTTCCAGTCACGCGCAATTTGCGTGGCGTACTCTTCGTTAAGAACGGGATAGAAAATGGGCTGGCCCGGGAGTCGAGGTGGAAACGCGGTGTAGCCAGACATTGCGATCAAGCGAAGTTCGTCTGCGCCCACCGGGCGAAACAAAATTGAGGTTTCTTCCATTTTGTGGGACGGCCTCCGTCTTATGATTGCCTAGTCGGAGTGACCAGTTCTGGCTCCAGCATTAGTTTGTTCAAAGGTCTTTCCCGGGCCCAGAGTGCGGAGATCTTCGTCCGCAAGATCGAGTTGATTTGTTCTTGTGCAAGTGGTTTCCCGTTTTTTGCCAACCGCGTAGACGAGGTATTTGTCGCCAATTCTTGGATGCGGCTTGTCGCAGCACGCCCAGTTCATACGAATTGTCATCTCCTGCTGCTTTACGCCTTTCCAATAACGCTCGACACGAAAGTTAACTTCGACTCCGATCAAGCCTTTCCCATCTTGGAATTCAGTGACACCTAAAACCTCACCGACGAAGACGGCAGCGGCATGCTGCTTCATCGCAATGGGACTTCCGTCTCCAAATTTCTTGCAAATGCACTCGCATGCCTTAACGGGCGCTGTTGCGAGCAACGCTGCGGTTATGAGTGTCAGGGAGAACAGCAATCGTTTCATTCAAGGCTCCTTTTCCTAGCAAAGCGAATCGACCGAAACTCCTGTCCGCGCTCGAGGCCCCACGATCGGGCACTTCCATCATTTCAATTCCCACCGTTTTGTGCCGGGACACGGGCGAAGCGAGTTGCTAAACGCGTGATCCAGACGGCGACGAAGGCGGCAAAGGTGAGGACTGCATACATCACGTGGTCGGGATCGGGGCGCTCGTCGGGGTGCAGATTGGATTGGACGGCGTAATTAAACATAAAGAGAAGAAGTACGAGAGCCCCACAGCCGAACCACGCGAACCAGGTACTGAAGAATTCCAGTGTAGCCTCTGATTGCTCCGGACTAAGCCAGTATTGTTTGTTAGGAAGATTAATCATCTGGATGGGCATGATCTTGAGGAGGCGTGGGAGACCTAGAGCGAGAAACGCGGCCATCGCGAGCGCGCCGGCAAAAAACGCGAAGAAAGTGGGTTTGGTTTGCCAGCCGTTGGGAAGGCCGCGGCTGTTGAAGTGAGAGGCGAGCTCATCGGGCAGCCGCGGATAGTAGTAAGAAAAACGGATCACCGCAAAGATGGCGAGCAGCACGAACAGCATTTTGGGCAGGCGCGAATCCAATTTGGGCCTCTTCGTTCTCTGATCTAGGGTAGCTGAGGGAGCAATGCGCGGCGACCGAATCCCTGACGGAATTGCGAATCAGTTAGGGCGAAGATGCGCGTTCCGCTGCGACACACGCGCGTATTAGAATGGCAGGACCCTTCCCCGACTGAGGACGCATGAAAACTGGAACAAAAATCGCTGCCGCTGCGCTCGTCATTTTGTCGCTGGCCACGGCCTACGGCTTATATGAAATGCGCCAGCCGTATCTCACCACGCGGTTCTACCTCGGAGCAGCGGGCAATCTTCAAGCGGAGAGCTTGGTGGACCAGATGCCGCTGAAGCGGGCGCAGCAGCTTGCGCAGCTCTCGCTCACGCCAGATGAAAAGCCGCTGGCAGATGAGGCCCTGCGGCTGGCGGATTTTGAAGTGGACCTGGCGTTTGCGGCCGCGCTGCACGATGCTAAGGAACACCCTCCGGTTTTGAAGGGCGAAGCGAAAGAAATTGCGGCACGGCTCGAGAAGGCGCAGAAGGTTTTGGAGGATGAGCAGTCTCAGGTGTCGCAGCTGACGGACGCGGCGGCCAAAGCGAAAGGTGAAAAACAGGAACAGATCCAAGACAACCTGGCCATCGCTCAGGAGGATTTGAATCTTGCGCAGGATGAAGTCGATGACGCGAAGCAGGACTTGATCCGGGCGGGAGGCGATCCCGAAAGCCGCATCCAGCAGATGGAGGCGGAGCACAAGGCAGCGGAGAAGACTGGAGTGACGGCGGCTACCAATGTTGCGCCGCCGCAGTATTTGTCTGGACTACTTCACCGCTATCAAGAGTGGTCACTGCTGCGGCAGAAGCGACAACTGCTGTTGTGGGCGCAGCAGGCTGCGGAGACAGCTGCAACCGATCTCGCGAAAAAGCACGATGCGCTGGATGCGCAGATCGACGCGGCAAAGGCGGCCATGCCTCAGTTGGCTCATCATGCGAAGAACGCCACGGAACCGAGGCAAGACGTTCGGGCGCAGCGTAGTCATGATGAGTCCAGCGATCTGCTGCAAAAAACAAAGCAAATTTCCGCGGACCAGAAAAGCCTGGCTTCCTTCGACAAGCGAGTCGACACCAACAAACAGCTTGTCAACATTTACGGGCAGTGGTTGAACGTCGTGGAGGCGCAGCGCCGGAACGAGATTTATCTTGCGCTGCGCGCGGCGCTGATCATTTTGGGCATCGCACTGGTGCTGGTGTTCTTCGATCGGTGGATGGAAAACCTGCTTGGCCGTACTTCACTGGATCGAAGGCAAGTGGAGACGCTGCGGACGGCAACGCGCGTATCGATACAAGTGCTTGCTGTGCTGCTGATTTTGCTGGTGGCTTTCGGGCCGCCGAGCCAGTTGGGGACTTTTCTCGGACTTGCGGGCGCGGGGCTGACTGTCGCGCTGAAGGATTTCATCGTGGGATTCCTGGGCTGGTTTGTGCTGATGGGGAAAAACGGGATCCGGCTGGGCGATTGGGTGGAGATTAACGGAGTCACTGGGGAAGTCGTCGAGCTTGGGATGTTTCATACTGTTTTGCTTGAGACCGGAAATTGGACGGACTCCGGCCATCCGACAGGGCGGCGCGTGACGTTTACGAATAGCTTTGCCATCGAGGGACACTATTTCAATTTTTCGACTTCGGGGCAGTGGCTATGGGACGAGTTGCAGGTGGTTTTGCCTGCGGGGCGCGATCCTTACCCGATCGTCGATGCCATTCAGAAGAAAGTGCTGGAAGCGACGGCCGAGACGGCCAAGCAAGCGGAGAAGGAATGGCAGGGAGTGGCAAGGTCGAGCGACAAGGCGCACGCTTTGACTGCGGCACCGGCGATCAATGTGAAACCGGTGGTCGGCGGGATTGAAATTGCGGTGCGATACATCACGCGCGCGAACGAGCGCTACCAGTTGCGCGCGAAACTGAATCAAGCGGCTGTGGATTTGTTGGGGCAGGAGTTCGCCGCGCCGCCGGCGGCTACCGCGGAGCCCGCGCCGAAGCCTGCTTGAATTTGGAGTGCGGCAGCTCCGCTGCCGTTTTTTCTCTGCCGTTCTCACGACTATGCGCGACTCTATGCATCGCGAGGCTAGCTAGTGTTCTGGCCACGCCTCAATCCATAACGCTGCGCGCGCGAACTTCTTCGGAAGTCAGGCCGTAGAGCGGCGGCGTTTTTACGCCAAGCATCGCTAGATACATATAAATTTGGCCGCGGTGGTGGATTTCGTGTTCAGGCATCAGGCGAAGCCACTTCCATGTGGTGATGGGCGCGTTGTCGGGAGTTTTGCATTTGCGCTGAAGGTCTTCGTCAGTGAGCTTCGCGAAAACTTCCATCGATTCAGCGTGAAGACGATTCACGAAGGCCATCACGTTTTCGTAGCCATCGGCAAGTTCTTTGCCGTGAGTGGTGTATCGAGCGGGGCGGCACTGGACGTTTTCGGCCCACATGAAGCGTTCCGCCACGGCGAGGTGCCGAAGGATGTCGCCGAGCGTGAATTTGCCGTCGGCGTACGTCCAATCGATTTTGTCTGGCGGAATGCAGCGCGCCACGCGCATGGTGCGTTCGCGAACATTTTTCCAATAATACAGAAACGGTTCGATCGTGCGGATTTCCATTGCGCCCCCACTTGAGGGAAGAACTGCCGCTAAAGTTTAACGCATGAGCTGGCGGGCGCGAGAGGCGGAGAGCGTTGCTCCGGCGTAGAGGAGTGCGAGCAACGCATAACCGGCAATCAGGCTGACACCTTGCGCGACCACTCCCAGAGCGATGCTCATTGTGAGTTGCACGCACGTCGTGAAAATGGCCATTGCGGATTGCGTCCGGCCCATGAAGTGGCGCGGCACGATGGACATGAGTCCGGACTGCGCAGTGACTCCGCCGATGGCGCGGCAGAGTCCAAAGATGGCTTGCAGCACGACGGCGCCAGTGAGAAACGCAACGAACGGCGTGGCCATGTGGCCGACGGCAAGGATTGCGCAAACCGCGACGTAGAGCGGCATGCGCAATGAAGTGCGAAGTTGGCTGACGATGAATCCACCGGTTATCGCGCCAATGGCCCAGCCTGCTTCGAGAAAGCCGAGGCCACGCGCGCCAGCGTGCAGAATGTCGTTCACGAGAGCGACGAGCACTACGTTGCCGCTAACGACTCCTGCCATCATGATCGAGTGCGTGACGCCGAGCGCACGCACAAGCGGTTGTTTCTCGAGATACGCGAATCCTTCCTTTAGATCAGAGTAGACGGCGAGCGAGAGACCGGCTTCGGCGACCTCTGGATTTTCGCCGGCTTCGAGAGCCTCAGCGGTGGCTTCCGTAGCTTCCGAATATTCGCGGGGATATTTCAGATGATCGCGCGGCGAGACGTAGCCTTTGCGCACGCTGTACAGGCAGTACGCGGAGACAAAATAGGTAAGGCCGTCGATGATCAGAATTCCTGCGATGCCGGTACGGTCGTAGAGAAAGCCAACGAAAGAGCCGGCGATGAGCATGCCGCTTTGCACGCCGACGAGTACGGCGGCGTTAGCTCCGGTGAACTGGCTCGGCGGGATGACCTCCTGCACGAGCGCGTTAACGGTGGCCCAGTACATCGCGGAGCCGGTGCCGGTGATCAGCGTCATCGCGTAGAGGTGCCAGAGTTCGAGGTGACCGCTCCACGCGATGTACGCGGTGGCAAGAACAAAAAAGCCGCGCGCCAGGTCCAGCACCACGCCGAGATAGCGGCGGTCGAAGCGATCGATGAGCACGCCGCCGAGAAACGGGATGAAAAGGCCGGGCAGCGTGACGACGATAACCTGCAGGCTGACTTTCACCGTTGAGTGCGTGGCGGCCATGATGTACCAGCTCACGCCTACGAAATTCATGCCGCTCCCAAAGAGCGATACGAACATGGCGACAAAGAAAAAACGGAAGCCGCGCTGCGCCCAGATCAGCTTCCAGTCCACACGGGGTGTTGTTGCGGTTGCCATGGAGCCCTCTAGCTTACTATCGTAGGCGCGCGGATTTGCAGGCGGAGACGGCCGCGGTTTACATCTGTTTACGTCTGCGGAATCGAGGACGGAGATTCATGGGCAACGAATTGAAATGCACGGTGCGGTTCGGGAAAGAAAAGTCCGAAGGCAAGGCGCTGCTGGAAACGAGCGAAGTGCTTTTTCGCGGCGACTTCCGGTTGAAGATTCCGTTTACTTCGATCAAGTCGGCGAAAGCAGTTGACGGCGAACTGCATTTGCAGACCGCGAATGGATTGGCCGTCTTCGAGATCGGTCCGGCGGCGGAAAAGTGGCGCGAGAAGATTCTTCATCCGAAAACGCGCATCGAAAAAATCGGTTTGAAGCCCGGCGCGAAAATTTCGCTGCTCGGAAACTTCGATGCGGACTTTCTCGATGAACTGAAATCACTCTCAGCCTCTGTGAGCAAGGACAAAATTGCCGCCGGCTCCGACACAATTTTCTTCGCCGCCGATTCGTTAAAAACACTTTCTGGTGTCGCGAAAATTGCGAAGTCCCTGAAAGGCGCCGCCGCGCTTTGGATTGTCTACCCCAAAGGGCAAAAGATCATCACCGAGAACGACGTAATCGCAGCCGGCCGAAGAGCGGGGCTAAAAGACGTGAAAGTCGTCGGCTTCTCGGCGACACACACCGCGTTGAAATTTGTGATTCCGCTCGAAAAACGCTGAGCGGCTCGTTTAATCCTTAATCAAGATCGAACAGTTCTTTATCCGGACCCAGAACCTTCCAGGCGGTAGCGCCAGTTGCTTAGCGCCGTTCCGCCTATACCCGGCCGCTAATCAGTCGTCCTGCCCGGAAGGGAAACAGCTCCGAAGTGTACTGGAGCCTGCGAGGGCCCCTCCCCGTTTTTTGTAAGTGTTGCATCTAAAGGATTTATGTTTTGCGTAAGCCGATTAGAATCAATACATACGAATGTGCCTGTAAGTGTTGCGTCTAAAGGATTTAGCAGAGTTGGCGAATTGGAGAGGCGCTGGAGCGCCTTAAAAGTCGCCGACTGGACCCCCACCCCCGGGGCATCCGCAAGTTATGAAGTAAACGCATGAAGAGAAAGGGTTTGCGGCGTTTCCTGCGTGTACGCACGCCCCGCGCTACATGGGAGGGTGAACTTTGGGGGCAAGGAACATAGCTGGCCCGCGAACCACCCATAAAAAGCAAAAACGCCGATCAGGAGATCGGCGGTTAGGGGCAAGAAACGTATTATTTTCCGGCTCCCATTATACACGAATGCGCGGTTTTGTATAGGGAAAAGACAGGCTGGTGTCAAACCTCTAAATGTACCCCATTTTATCGTTCCCCGTTTTACCTCAATTAACGGGCCCTCTGATTGGGGTCGGAAGAGAGAACGGGAGTGCTGAGGGAAGGAGACAATTCAAACTGTTGAGCTTCGCCGAGTGTCGAACCGCGAGGGTGAGTGGGAAAAGCGGCAGCAGAGCTGCCGCACTCCAAATGGGTCGCTGGCAATGTGGGCTCGTTCAGGCTAGAATCCGCCCATCGAAATCTTTGTGGGTCGCCCTGCGTAATGCCTTAGTAGAAAGCGTCTGCAAAACCTCGTGGTGGAGGATTTTCCGATGGCAACGACAACCGCTGTTTCTCCCGCTGCGCCTGAACCGCAGCCCCAGATGAGCGCGATCAGCCGCGTTTTTGGGGTGCTATTTGCGCCTCAAAAGACGTTTGAAGATATCGTCAGGAAGCCCAGCTGGCTGCTGCCGGTCGCTTTGCTGACGATTCTCAGCATTGCCGTGAGCTTTGGCTTGAACCAGCGAATGAACTGGCGTGATTTCGTGAGCCAGCAAATCGAGAAAAGCCCACAGGGATCGCAACTATCTGCCGAGCAAAAGGAACAGCGCATAGAGGCGGGCGCCAAGTTTGCGCCCATTTCGACGTACGTCTTCGGCACGCTGGGCCCTCTCTTTATCGCACTCATCTTCGCGCTGGTGATGTGGGGAGCTTACAGCCTGCTTGGTGGAGCGAGCACGAACTTCAGCACGGCCATGGCCATCACTGCGCACGCTTTCATGACCGGGCTTATCAGTAGTCCCTTATTCTTGCTTGTGATCTTCCTTAAGGCGCCGGGGACGATTGATCTGGAGAATCCAGTTGCGACGAATCTTGCCGCCTTTTTGCCGGATGATTCAGCAAAGTGGCTGGTTGCGCTTTGCAAATCGTTCGACGTGTTCACTTTCTGGACGCTCATTCTCATCGCTATCGGATTTGCTGTCACGAGCCCGAAGAAGCTTAAAGGCAGCAAGCCTTATGTGATTGCCTTCAGCGTGTGGGCCGCGTTCGTGGTGTGCCGCGTGGGATTCGCGTTCGCCTTCTCCTGATACACTCGGTGGGTGAGTTTTTCGTTTGAAGTAGCGAAGACGGATCCAGGTGGCGCGCGGCGCGGCGTTTTGAATACGCCGCACGGCGCGGTACAGACGCCGTTTTTTATGCCTGTGGGCACACAGGCGAGTGTGAAGGGTCTGCGTAACGAGGCGCTCGAAGAGCTTGGCGCCGAAATCATCCTTTCCAATACTTATCATTTGTATTTGCGGCCGGGGCACGAAGCGGTGCGCAAACTCGGCGGGCTGCACAAATTTATGTCGTGGCCGCGCGCGATTCTTACCGACTCGGGTGGCTTTCAGGTATTCAGTCTTTCGGAGTTGCGCAAAGTTACGGACGAAGGTGTGCGGTTTCGTTCGCATCTGGATGGGTCGGAGCACATGCTGACGCCGGAAAAGGCGGCGGAGATTCAGCTGGCGCTGGGGTCGGACATTGCGATGGTGCTGGATGAGTGCATTGAGACGCCGGCGCCGCGGGATAAGGCCGAAGCGGCGGTCGCGCGAACCTCGAAATGGGCGGGGCGTGCGCGAAAATATTTTCTCGAGCAAGCGAACCGCAACGGAGACCTTGCGCAATGGCAATTTGGGATTGTGCAGGGAGCGACGTTCGCTGATTTACGACGCGCGAGCGCGCAGCAGCTTCTCGAATTAGATTTTCCCGGATATGCCGTGGGCGGACTTGCTGTTGGCGAGCCGCATGCGCTCACTTGCGAAATGACCGGCGAAGTTACCGCACTTTTGCCGCGCGATCGTCCGCGCTACTTGATGGGCGTCGGCAAGCCGGAACAAATCGCGGATTACGTAGCGCTGGGCATCGACATGATGGATTGCGTTTTGCCGACGCGCGCGGCGCGCCACGCGTGCCTCTACACGAGCGAAGGGCGCGTGCTGATCAAGGGCGCACGTTACGCCATGGATCAGCGGCCGCCCGATCCAAACTGTTCGTGCTCCGTTTGCCGGCGCTACACACGCGCATATCTTCGTCATCTTTTCGCTGCTGGAGAACTCACCGCAGCGATCCTGGCGACCCACCACAATGTCCACTTTTACCTTGACTTAATGAGGCAAATCCGCGAGGCTATCGAGTTTGGGAACCTAGCGAATTTCTCGTCTGAGATGCATGCGCGCTATGCTGTAGGTCCAGCCTGAACGTTGGACCGGAATAGCGTCCGAGATTCTTCAAGTGCGGCCCGGCTTGGCCGAGGCTGACCTGCGCGGCAACACGAGCAGAGAATCCGGCAGGCTGTGGGAGCGGGCAACTGGAACCCGCCGGGCTGATTCTATCTCCGGTGAGGCTGGGCTGGCCCGAGATTGGTGAAAGGAACGATGCAGCTCTTGGCGATCATGGCGGCGATTTTTTTTCAGACTCCAGGAGCGGGGAACATTCTCGGCAATCCTCTGGTAATGATGGTCGTGGTGATGGCCATCTTTTATGTGATGCTGATTCTACCGCAGCAGCGGCAGCGCAAAAAGATGCAGGCGATGATCGCGGCGCTGAAGTCCGGCGACAAGGTTGTGACAAACAGCGGCATCTACGGCACGATCAATGGCATTGACGGCGATACAGTGATCCTGAAAATCGCCGACCAGGTAAAAATCCGCATCGCGCGCTCGGCGATTGCGCAGGTGGAGGCATCGGAAGATGCGAAATAACGCCATCAGCGGCCAGAGCGTGCGCTCAACTCTCTGACCATGAACCCCAATCTGAAGTGGAAATTCATTTTTATAGTTCTCGTCGTTCTTGGCTGCATCTACGGCCTCGTGGGGCTGCCTACATTTCCTACATCCGTGGCGCAGCTGAAAGATAATTTTTCGCACCAGATCAAGCTTGGCCTCGATCTGCAGGGTGGCACGCACCTCGTCCTGCAAGTGCAAACGCAGGAAGCTATCGCGCAAGAGACCGACCAGATGGTCGAGCGCGTCAGCACGTGGCTGCGCAGCAAAAACATTCACTACGACGAAGTGCGCCGAGTGGACGACACACATATCCTGGTGCGCAACGTCGATTCAGCGCGGCTTTCGGAATTTCGCGACTATATCAGCCAGCAATTCTCGAACTTCTGGGATATGTCGCCTGCCGCGGGCGATCCTTCCGGCTACACGCTGACTCTCCGCGCCGCGGCCATCGCGCAGATTCAAGAAACGACGATGACGCAGACGCTCGAAACCATCGATCGGCGCATAAATGCGCTAGGTTTGACCGAGCCCACGATTCAGCTTCGAGGCGGACAAAACAGCAACGAAATTCTTGTGCAATTGCCCGGTGAAGGCGACCCAACACGCGCCAAGGGTGTCATTCAAGAGGGTGGTCAGCTCGAGCTGCGACTGCTCGAGGATCCCGTCGTCTACACTTCGCTAGCCGACGCTTTGAGCAAGCATAGCGGCGTTTTGCCGCCAGGCACGGAACTATTGCCGGGGCGAGTGGATACCCGGTCCAATTCCGCGGCTTCACCGGAGGGCGAGGGATGGTATATCGTGAGCCGCGCGCCCATTGTGACGGGACGCGATCTTCGCAGTGCCACGGAAAATCGCAATACCAATAACCCCGGCCAATGGGTAGTGGACTTTACGCTTTCTGCCGATGCAGCCCGCCGCTTCGGGCCTTTCACGCAGCAAAATATCGGCCGGCAAATGCCCATCATTCTCGATCATCGCGTCTATTCCGCTCCGACCATTAATGGACGAATTGATGATTCCGGCATGATCGAAGGCAATTTCAGCCAGGAATCCGCCCACGATCTGGCGCTGGTGTTGCGTGCAGGTGCTTTACCAGCCTCGATCAAGTATTTGGAAGAGCGAACCGTGGGCCCGTCTCTCGGCGCGGACTCTATCCGCCACGGCGTGCAAGCGTCGGTGCTGAGCTTGCTCGTGGTCATGATTTTCATGCTGATTTATTACCGGCTTTCAGGGGGCAACGCAGTTCTCGCGCTGATCCTGAACCTGGTCATCTTGCTTGCCGCGCTGGCTTTCTTTGGTGCGGTGCTTACGCTGCCAGGCATCGCCGGCGTGATCCTTACCATCGGTATGGGCGTGGATTCCAACGTTCTTGTCTTCGAGCGCATTCGCGAGGAATTGCGCAACGGCAAATCCGCGGCCTCAGCGGTGGAAGCTGGTTTCGACAAGGCCTTCCTCACCATTATCGACACGCACGTTACGACTGTCGTGTCTGCCTTTTTTCTCTTTCTGTTCGGCACAGGGCCGATTCGCGGCTTTGCCATCACCTTGACGATCGGTTTGATCGCGAACGTGTTCACGGCTATCTACGTGTCGAAGACGATTTTCCAGTATCACCTGGCGAAGATGGACCGCCAGGGTGAGTTGAGTATCTAGGCTGTACTAGGACGTATAGGGCCAATGGCTCTTTTGCAGGAAACGAGAGGGTCATAGCAATCTCCCTCCGCTAGCCTCAATGTATAGAGGGAAGCGGCGGGAACTTATCCAGAGACGTTGGAGTCTAAAGAAGGGAAGTAAAAAGCCGCATGATCGAGCTATTCAAAGAGCCCAACATCGACTGGATGGGGAAAGCCAAGTATTTCTATGCTCTTAGCGGCATTTTGCTGATTGCCGGCTGGACTTCTATCTTTATGCACGGCGGGCTTCGTTACAGCATCGATTTCAAGGGCGGCACAAACGTGGATGTGCGGTTCGCGCAGCCACCCAATATCGACAAGATCCGCAGCGGTCTAACCGCGCAGGGCCTTGGAAACACGGAAATCCAGTCGGTGAGCGACATCGCCAATCCCAACTCGAATGAAGTGCTTATCTTTGTCGAGCAGAAAAATCAGGGCGATGAAGCGGGGGATGCTAGCAAGACCCAGGTCATCAATGCGTTGAACGCGCTCTACGGAACCACGAACTCCTCAAAGCCCGATTTCAATTCCGCAACGCCTACTTCGCTGACAGCCTTCCTGACGGAGAAAGATCCGCTGCTTCTTACGACGAACGCGGGTGACCGTTATCAGCAGCTCGCAAAAAGATTGCTGGATTATCGCGACACGAAAAGCCAAGGGGTGCTCACGAATTTCGATGACCTTGCGAAGGCGGACGGAGTGACTCCGGCTGTGCTTTCCGCGTTTAAAAATAACTACGCGCTAGGATCCTTTGCGATACGCGGCGCGGAGATCGTGGGGCCCAAAGTCGGCGGCGAGCTGCGGCGCCAGGCTATCATTGTTACCCTCTATGCTTTAGGGGGCATGCTGGTATATATTGCCTTCCGATTCCAGTTGGTTTACGGGGCGGCTGCGGTCCTTGCGGTATTTCACGATGTTTTGATCACTTTGGGCTTTTTCTCGCTGCTGCATTTCGAGATTTCGCTGACAGTGATCGCGGCGCTTCTTACACTGGTTGGGTATTCGATGAACGATACTATCGTCATCTTCGACCGCATCCGGGAGAACAATCGTTTGCTGCGTCGTGAGCCATTTCCGGATGTCGTCAATAAGTCCATCAACCAGACGCTTTCCCGGACGATACTAACTAGTGGATTGACTTTCCTCACCGTGCTTGTTTTGTTCCTGATGGGCGGCCAGGTGCTTCGTGCATTCTCCTTTGCCCTGGTGGTGGGGATTGTGGTAGGAACGTACTCCAGTTTTGGAATTGCTGCACCGCTTGTGGTCGCCTGGAATCGCTGGCGCGGCCAACAAGGAGTTGCAGTTGGCACCGGACCCGCAGCCGGAAACAAAACCCGCGGAAGCGAGGGCGCCGCAGGGCGTCTAGCTCCTTCGGGGAGGAGGTAGGAATTATGTTTGAAGATATGGTGCTGTCAGGCGATACGAAGCGGACGAACAAGCCGTGGACGGTGGTTCTCTCCATGGTTGTGCAGGCCGTTCTCGTGGGCATCCTGATCCTCATTCCGCTGATTTATACAGAAGCGCTGCCGAAGACGATGATGGCGACCATGCTTACTGCGCCTCCGCCACCGCCTCCTCCGCCACCGCCTCCGCCTCCCGCGGCGGTCGTGCACGTCAAGCCGCAAGTCCATTTGATGGACGCCGGCAAACTCGTGCAGCCGAAAGCTATCCCGAAAGATGTAAAGATTATTAAGGAAGACGCGCCCGATATGGATGCCGGCGTTCAAGGTGGCGTTCCGGGCGGCGTGCCCGGTGGTTCGATGGGCGGCGTGATTGGCGGCGTTATCGGTGGAATGGGCGGAGCTCCGCCACCGCCGAAGCCGACGCAGACGCGCATCAAGCAGGGCGGTCAAGTGCAGGCTGCCATGATTATCAACAGAGTCCAGCCGATGTATCCGCCGCTGGCTCGGCAGACGCGCATCTCAGGCACGGTGCGGCTGCACGCGATTATCGGCAAGGATGGCTCGGTGCAGCAACTCGAAGTCATCTCTGGGCATCCACTGCTGGTACAATCCGCGCTCGATGCGGTGCGGCAGTGGCGCTATCGGCCGACGCTCCTGAATAACGAGCCGGTCGAAGTGGACACCACGATCGACGTGATTTTCTCTCTGAACCAGTAAGCGGTCTGGCGTGCCGGTCGTGGGACAGGCGCGCTGGTCCGGGCGGCAAAGCTTGGCAAACTCTCGCGTTGGCCCCGGGAGACCCGGGGACCATCAGAACTAAGGAGCAAAACGAATGGTAGCGACCCTGTTTGTGAATGCGACCCTGTTCCTGCAATCCCAGGCAACTTCCTGGGATCTGCGGAGCATGTGGTCTTCAATGAGCACCCTTCCCAGGATCGTTGTTGCGATCCTCTTCATTCTTTCCATCTATTCCTTCGGCGTGATGATTGACCGCGCCCTGATGTACAGCGCGGCTCGCAAGCAGTCCCGCGTATTCGTGCAGCAGGTTGCCGGTGCTCTCAAGGAAGGCAAGCTGGATGAAGCGATCGCGATCGCCGAGCGGAACAAGAAGAGCCATATCGCCAAAGTCGTGGCGACAGGCCTTTCCGAGTTTCAATCGGCTTCGCAGCAAGTTACTGACGCCGACGTGATTGAAGCGGCCAAGCGCGGTCTGGAGCGCTCCGTCGCCATCGTTCACGCGGAAATGAAGCGCGGCCTTTCGGCCCTGGCTACCATCGGCTCGACGGCACCCTTCGTCGGACTGTTCGGCACGGTCGTCGGCATCTTGAACGCCTTCAAGGGCATCGAGACCAGCAAAGCGACCGGCCTCTCGGCGGTTGCCGGCGGTATCGCTGAAGCTCTCGTCACCACAGCTCTCGGTCTTCTCGTGGCCGTCCCTGCCGTGTGGGCCTACAACTACTTCACGAACAAAGTCGAGGCTTTCGACGTCGAAATGGACAACTCCTCCATGGAGTTGATTAACTATTTCATTTTGCGTCGCGGCGCGAAGAAATAAGGTAAACCATGGGCTACAAACCAAAAGTCGGGGCGCAGATGGCGGCGCCAAACGTCATTCCGATGGCCGACATCATGCTCGTCCTGTTGATCATTTTCATGGTCGTCACGCCGATGTTGCAGAAGAGTCTGCCGGTGGATATGGCCAGGGTGAACAACGCGCACGAGATGCAGGATGCCGATAAGGATGACGCGATTATCGTAGCGGTTACTCGAGACGGAACGATCTATCTGAAGAATACGAAGATCACCAAGGATGACATCACCGGGCAGATCAAGGATATGTTGTCCGCCCGTCTCGATAAAACTGTCTACGTGAAGAGCGACGCTCGTGCCAAGTATGGCGATGTGGTTGCGGTGGTGGACGAAATCCGCTCCGCCGGCGTTGACCAGTTGGGCCTACTGACCGAGCAGAATCAACAAGAGCGCCGTACACCGCCTCCGCCACCTAACGGTTCTGCTCCATCGGCTGATTGAAGCCGCGGGAGCTCGTTTGGCTGGGGCTTGAAGTATTAGCACCATTCGTTTGCTGAGTCAGAAGGGCCGCGCCGGATCCCACCTGGCGCGGCTTGATGGCCTACAAAGCTCGCGAAACGCAGGCTGACAGGAGATTTTCAATGGGAATGTCTGTTGGAGATAATAAGGGCGGTTCGATGGCGGAAATGAACGTCGTTCCGCTCATCGATATCTTGCTCGTGTTGCTTATCATTTTCATGGTCATCACTCCGCTCACTCCTCACGGGCTCGATGCTCTTGTGCCGCAGCCCAACCCGAACCAGAAGCAGGACGTGGAGCTGGAGAACAAGACCGTGGTGGTTCAAGTGCTCGTGAATAATAAGCTGAAGATCAACAACGAGGACACCACCTGGGAAGGCCTTGGGCCGCGTCTCGAAACGATCTTTAAGGAGCGCGCCGAGAAAATCGCTTTCGTCAAAGGCGACAACGATGTACTGTTCGCGGAAGTGGCGCGTGCGATTGACATCATGCGCGGCGCCGGCATCGACAGAGTCGGCTTGATCACGGCCAAGCTCGAGGCCGGGCAGTAAGCAACAAGGATTTCCTTTTCACGGCAGCTGTTTCTTGGTTGGAGCAGGGTGTGAGAGTCCTCCTCGCGGGGAAACTTGAATCATGCGAGGTGACTCATGGGAATTTCGCTGGGTGGTGCGAAGCTCGGCCCGGTCTCGGAAATGAATGTTGTTCCGCTGATCGATATTCTGCTGGTGCTTTTAATCATCTTCATGGTGGTTTGTCCGCAGATGCAGTATGGTCTCTCTGCGGATTTGCCGCAGCAGACGGAAACTGGGCCCAAGACTCCGCCGGGTGTTATTGTCGTGCAAGCTTTTGGGGACGGCACGCTGCGCATCAACCAGGATCCGGTGAAGTGGCAAGATCTCCAGGGCCGGCTTGAACAGATTTTCAAGATGCGGGCAAGTCGCGTTGCTTTTGTGCGTGGAGACAGCGTTCTTGAGTTTGGTGTTATCGCCCGGGCCATCGACGTAATGCATGGCTCGGGAATCACGACGGTGGGCCTGATGACGCCGGAACTCGAAAACGCGCGCTAAATAGTGTAGATTGGCCCCTCGCAGGGCGGATCCGAATCCAAGCAGGGATGGATGCTTCGATGACTTATGCATCAGTTCGTAATGCTCGCCGGACCGCTTCTCTGGCAGCGCTGTTGATCCTCACCGTCGGCGTTTCGGGCTGCAATAAGCTCAAGGCCCGCGACCTCCTGAACAAGGGGGTGAACGCGTTCAAAGCCGGCCAGTCGGACACGGCCATCGAGGACTTCAAGCAAGCCACGGAACTCGATCCCAGCTTGATGATGGCTCGCGTTTATTTGGCCACTGCCTACGCGAGCTTGTATATCCCTGGCGCGCCATCGGCGGAAAATAAAGCCCGCGGCGACCAAGCTATCAAGGAATTCAAGGACATTCTGGAAATCGATGCTAACAATCTGACCGCCATTGATGGTATCGGTTCCTTGCTCTTCCAGATGGCAGGCACGCCGCCGGTGAACGAAAAAGGCTTCGAGGAATCGAAGACTTATCATCAGCGCCACATTCAGATCAAACCAGATGATCCGGAGCCCTACTATTGGATCGGCGTGATTGACTGGACGCTTGCCTGGCGCGCGAACGCAGCGATGCGGCTGGAATACAACAAGAACAATATCAAGAAGCAGGTGCATGACGACCAGCCGATGCCGACTGCCGTCCGCACCGACTACGCCACTAAGGACGGCCCGCTGGTGGAAGAAGGAATCGCCGACCTGCAGAAGGCCATCTCGCTGAAGCCAGACTACGACGACGCCATGGCTTATCTCAGCCTTCTCTACCGCCGGAAAGCGGACATGGTGGAAAGCGCGGATGAGCGCGCTTCGCTGCAGAAGCAAGCCGACGACCTGCTGGACAAGATCAAGGAGATCAAGCAGAAGCGCCTGGACCAGCAGCAGCAAACTCCCTGAGCGGGTCGCCTAATAGCCAGTAGTAAATCGATTTTCTAGCGAAAGGGCGCCTCCGTTGGCGTCCTTTCTTTTTTACCCAGACTCCTTCTTGCGCTCCTCCCCCTCTCGCGCGCTGCCCCCTTTCGGGCGTATACTGGAACATGCCGTCTCCCAGTAATGTTCCTCTAAGCTTCCAGCGGGATCGCGCCATCCGCCAGTTGGAGTCTCGCTTTGAGGAACTTCTCGAAAAACTCCGCAAAAACCGGCCTTCCGAGGATCCCTGGGTCGTTCGCCGCGCCTACGAAATTGCGTGCGAGCGGCATCGCGACCAGTTCCGCAGCTCCGGCGACCCCTATATCTCGCATCTTCTGGAAGTCGCCCACATTCTCGCGGACATGCGCATGGACGCCACCACGCTTACCGCCGCGCTGCTGCACGACTCCATCGAAGATACCGAGTATCCTGTCGCGCGCATTGAAGAACGTTTTGGGCCGGACGTAGCCCGCCTCGTCGAAGGCGTTACAAAAATCAGCCGTCTGAATATGACGGCTCCGGAGACGCGCCAAGCCGAGAACGTCCGCAAAATGCTCCTGGCCATGGTCAATGACGTTCGCGTCGTGATGGTCAAGCTCGCCGACCGCCTCCACAACATGCGCACGCTCGAGTTTCTGGGGCAAGAAAAACAGCAGCGGATTTCGCGTGAAACTCTGGATATCTACGCGCCGATCGCTCACCGCCTCGGTATGGGAGTGATCCGCGGCGAACTCGAGGATTTGTCCTTTCGCTTTCTCGAGCCGGAAGCTTTTCTCGCGCTGCAAAAAGAAGTCACGGAAAAAAGCCCCGTTTATCAGAGGTTTTTAGAAGAAGTGCAAGGCACTATTCGCACGAAGCTCGTGGAGAGCAGCATTCCCGCGGAGCTGGAAGCACGCGTCAAAGGCCTCTATTCGTTGCACGGCAAGATCCAGCGGCAACAGAGCAGCCTCGAGCAGGTGTATGATTTGCTCGCCGTCCGCGTAATCACGGATTCCGAGCGAAGCTGCTATGCCGCGCTGGGCGTGATGCATCACATTTGGCGGCCCGTTCCCGGCCGGTTCAAAGATTACATCGCCATGCCGAGGCCGAACCTTTATCAGTCGCTTCACACCACGGTCCTGCATGGCGGCCAGCCTTTCGAGGTCCAAATCCGCACGCAGGAGATGCACCGCATCGCGGAGGAAGGCGTCGCCGCTCACTGGAAATACAAGGGCGGCAAACCTGCCTCCGGTGATGACGATCAGCGCATCGCCTGGATGCGCCAGCTCATCGAGTGGTCGCAAGAGTTGCAGGAGCCTGGAGAATTTCTCTCCACGCTGAAAGTGGATCTCGCGCCCGTCGAGGTGTACGCGTTCACGCCCAAAGGCCGCGTTCTCGAGATGCCCCGTGGCGCCACTCCGGTCGATTTCGCGTATTCCGTGCACACAGAAGTCGGCCATCAATGCGTAGGCGCAAAAGTGAATGGCCAAATGGTGTCGTTGCGTCATGAGATTGTCAGCGGCGACGTAGTCGAAATTCTCACCAACAAGGGCCACACGCCGAGCCGGGACTGGCTCAGCTTCGTCAAGTCCTCGCATGCGCGCAGCAAGATCCGCCAGTGGATCAATCTGCACGAACGCGAAGAAGCCACGGACATGGGCAAGAAGCTGCTGGAAAAGGAGTCCAGGCACTTCGGCCGAGGCCTCAAGAAAATCCCCGAAGCGGATTGGGAAAAGCTGCTCGCCGACTACGGTCTCTCGAAACAGGAGGATCTCTACGCCGCCGTCGGTTTTGGCAAATATTCCGCACGGCAGGTCCTCGCGCGCCTGCTTGGCGAACCGGAAAAAGCTGGGGAATCCGAGGCGGAAGATTCCAAGCCAACGCTCGTCAAAACCGTCAAGCGCATGCTCGGTTTTGGCGAAGCTCCGCTGATCGTCAAAGGACACGACGACCTGCTGGTCTACCGCGCAAAATGCTGCAATCCGATTCCCGGCGACGACATCGTGGGCTACATCACGCGAGGGCGTGGTGTAGCGGTGCACACGCGCGCTTGTCCCAACGTGCAGAACCTAATGTATCAGACCGAGCGCCGCATCGCCGTCGAGTGGGGCGGCGAAAGCGCCGCGACTTTCCCGGTGCAGCTATCCATCCGGGCGAAGGACCGCGCCGGACTTCTGGCGGAAATCACGACGGTCATCAGCGGAGCAGGATCCAATATTCGGAGTCTTGAGAGCCGTCCCGACCGTCAGAATGCCCGCATCGAAGCCAGCCTCGAAATTGTCGATCGCCGCCAGCTCGAAACCATCCTCGCCAACATTCGAAAAGTGACCGGAGTGTTCGGCGTCGAGCGCGTCTACCAAATCTAAATTTTCTTGTTTTGGGACCTGTCCTTTCTGCCGGGTATCAGCCAAGCACACATCCTCATTTCCAGCTTCCCGGACCCTACAATATAAATATGCGGCACCTACGATTGTTTTTTGGCGTATGCGTCCTGGCAACGGCTGGTTGTCATCAGCATCCCCTCACGGACTATCGTCCGCTGGACCAGGCAGGAATGTTTTCCAGCGACATCGAGCAGCTCAAAGGGCTCAATGTCTCGGACCTGGAAATCGCGCAAGTCGTCAAGATGAAGCACGCGAGAATCAGCGATGACATCTGCGTGGAGTTGGTGAGCTCCGCTCACGTTCACAAGCGTATCTTCCTCAGCGCCGAATCCGCTTCCGATTTGGCCGGCGCCGGATTCACGGAGCAGCAAATTCTCGATATCGCTCACGCCGACCAGCTCGATGCCATCAGCATCGACGCTGTTACTCTCAAGCTGATCGGTCTTTCGGATTCCACCGTGCAGCTCGTCCTTCAGCGCCATTTGGATGGCTTGCCAGTGATGGCCAGCGCCGAAATTTCGCGGCTTAAAAACACGGGATTGACGGAACGCCAAATCCTCGACCGCATCCACGCCGGAATGACCGATGAACAGGCCGAAAAAGAAATTAAAGCTCGCGAGAGCGCCCGCAATCACAAAAACACGTCTTTTGTCCGTGTCCGCGGCCGCAAACCTAGCTGATGCCTGTTGTTTCCCGCCGCGTCTGAAACGTTTTCCTTCCTTTTGCTTCTTCCCATTTCCCCCGTTACAATCGAATCGCTTTGCCGCCGCGCTCGCATCTCCGCTCGCTTCTTTATCTGCTTCTTGTCCCAGTAGGTTTTTGGGTTTCTTCCTGTGCCGTCGCGCTGGGGCCGGGCTACTCCATCGAGAATCAGGAAATTCGCGTACAGTTTTTGCCGGGGCCTGAACCCAGGATTCGCGTCGAATCGGACTACCAGCTTCGCAATATAGGAACTCGGCCGCTGTCCTCTTTGGAGATGCGTCTGGCCGGGCGCCGAAGCTTTCACGTTGCGGCGTCGCAAGCTACATGGGACGGCGCGTCGCTCGCTGAGCAAAGGTCGTTTGCGAACCCACGCGAGACCTTCCTCGCTCTTCCCCAGCCTTGGAACGTCTCGGAGCGTCACACTCTCCATCTCTCCGCTGAATTGCAGAGTCCGCCCGCTGGATCTGAGGGTTTCAGTTTTGCTTCCGAGGCATTTTTTCTGCCGTCGGAAGGCTGGGCGCCGGAGTTGCTTCCCTCCCAGGGGCCGTTTGCAACCGGTGGTGTGCCCCCAAAACAGTGGAAGTTGATGGTGCGCGTGCCTGACGGTTTTCTGGTTCACACCAGCGGGCGCTCCGTAAAAACTTCGCGCAATGGAAGCGAAATCACGGTCCAGTCCGTGCAACATCCCGAGGACCGCTATCCGTTTGTTGTTGCTGGCCTCTACAAAGAGACGCAGCTAGACACCGGAACAGGCAACAAGGTTTTTCTCTGGACACGCGCTAAAGAAGAGTCCGCGCCGTCGCGCCAATCCGCGGATGCTCTTGTTCGTGCCATTCAGGCTTACGACGCAACCTTCGGTACTCGCAACCAAAAGCCGCATCCTTTTTGGATTGTGGAATGTCCGGTGGCAGCTGGCTGCTTTCCCCCCGCGGAATCCTCTTACGCCAGTCTCTTGAGCGCGGAGCCGCGTGCCGCTTCTTCGGAACTCGCTTCCCTAGATACCGCGCTCATCGATTTTGGTGGCGGCGCTGCAAAGCTTGCCGCCGCCGCGCCTGCGCTCGCGGCAAGTTGGCTGGGATATGGGCAGAATCCGGGTTTCTATGAGCAGCAGCCTCCTCTTTCCGCGCTGCCTGCCTTCGCCTCTGCGTTGGGACAAGAAGCCATCGAGGGGCCTTCTTCCCGCGCCGAGACAATCCGCCGCGCCCTGCGTATGATTCCCAAGAGCGCAGGTGCTCGTAAAACGGAGGACGAGACCGTTTTGCGCGCAAAAAGTTTTCTCTTCTTCTATGCCCTACAGGAGCGCTATGGGCAAGAAGTTTTCCGCCACGCCATCAACCACATGCTCTCGGCTCGCCAGGGGCGCGGCTTCAATCTCGATGACTTGATTGCCGCGTTTGAAGAAGAGACCCATCAGAATGTCGCGGAGTTCGTCCGGCTGTGGATGAAACGCCCAGGCGTACCTGATCAGTTTCGCGCACGCTACGAAAATGCTTCTGCTTCCATCACCGTCAATTCCAAGGAGACCATGCCATGAGAGAAATTGTTCTAACGGATCGCGGCCCAAAACCGATCGGGCCTTATTCGCAGGCCATCAAGGTGAATGGGCTTCTCTTCGTTTCCGGACAAGTTTCCATAGATCCGAAGACCAACGAATTTGTTGCCGGAGACATCCAGCAGCAGACGGAGCGCACACTGGAAAACGTGAAAGGCATTGTCGAAGCGGCGGGAAGCAAGCTGGGACACGTCATCAAAACGACGGTCTTCTTGAAAAGCATGAGCGACTTCGCGGCGATGAACGAAATTTACGCACGTTATTTTAATGTGACGCCGCCGGCTCGCTCGACCGTGGAGGTTGCGCGCCTGCCTAAGGACGCTCTCGTTGAAATGGAGGTTATCGCGACGATTTGAACTGCGCGGAAAAACTGATTACGGCCTGTCTGGACTTTCCAGGGCTTTGTGAATCGCGAAGACAGTCAATATCACCACCGCGGCGGTTGCGTACCACACAAATCTGCTCCTCGCTGCCATGAGTGGCGGGCGCCCTGTTCCCTTAGATCCCGCGCCCTGCGGCGGCGGCTGATCCTGAGCTTCCTCAGCAGACGGTTCCAGAACGATTCGATAGGAGCTGCCTTCAGGGATCACACGGGAATCGTCGCCGACAGCAATCGACAGCGCGCCGCGCGTGCAACTCACCAACAATTCGTTTACGCTCAGCACGGTTACTTGTCCGACCGTGGGGTCGCCCGACATCGGCTTGATCACCGCAGTTAGAGCATTCAACGCAAACGCTTTTGCGCTGGCCGTCGAGAATGTACCCGATCCTCGCAGGAGTGTTACCGTGGGGATCCCGCCAACATCAGCGACTGTGGCTGCGGAAGACTCAGAAAGTTGAAACCGCGCGTTCCCCGTTCGCAATTGCATGCTTCCGAGGTCCGCCGTGCTCACCGTATCGCCGCTAAAAATAGTTGTGCCAACGGCTGCGCCCGCTCCGCCGATACTCGCGCGGTCCGACGACACAACTGTACCTAGAGGGCCAGTAGAAGCGCCCCAGACAGGAGTCATCAGTAGACAAGATGCTAAGAGTACAGCAACAATTTCGCGCAAGCGCGCCATTGAAGCCTCCAAGAGGGCTACTCGAAGAATACTCACAGCCTCTTCCGCCGTCAATAAAGAATCATCCTCAAGGGCAAAATAATCTTTTGCCTCCGTTCGCTCGCCTCCTCTGGCTGTAGCGCGCTTCCGCTGCTACAATGCATCCCGACACATGGCTGACTGGAAACAGATCACCGCCCGGATTCGTCGGGCCCGCACCGGCAAGGACCCCGTCGGGCAACTCTCCAATTTGTACGAAAAAACGCGCGACGCCATGGTGGCGTTTGAGCTCGCACGCTATTTTGAAACTGCAGGGCAAAATCCCGAAGCCGCCAAATGGTACCTCGCGGCGGCCGAGCGTTTCCGCAGGACCGATTGGAAAATTAAGGCGCAGGAAGCGGCAGTCCGGCTCGGCGCGGAAGTTTCCGCCGTCGATCCGGCCCATTCCTCCGGCGATTTTATGTTGACGCCGTCGCTCGCTCCTGAAGAAAATTCCGCCGAGTCTGAGTCTTCGATTGCGGCTGCTGATTCCGGAGTTGTGACCGAAGAAGCCTCGACGAAGCCCGATGCGGAGTCCGCCGATTCGCCGGACAAAAAGCGTCGCCGTCGTGGCCGCCGGGGTGGCCGCAATCGCCGCAAGGGCGAAACTTCCAAGGTTCCCACAGCCGTCTCCGCGTCCCGAGCCACTGAATCAGCAACGTCTACTCCGGCAAAGGGCTTACCTCAGCGCGTGTTCGATGAGCCATCTGAGCCGAGTGCGCCAAGATCCGGGGACAGCCGCGCCATTCCTTCGCTCCCTGTCGAGCCGATCGGCGAACCGGGCGGCCCCAGCGTTCGTGGCCGTTCTGGCGACCCGGGGCTGTCCTCCAGACTTTCTCTCCTCGAGATGCAGCTCCGCCGCTTGTTGACCTGTCCACCCGTAAAACTTAGCGAAGCAGACCACGCGCCCGTCGGCCCCGGCGTTTTCGTCCTCACCGATTCCGATCTGACGAGCTACTACTACGTCGAGGCCTGCCAGACTCTGCGCATCGCCGTAGGAAATCTCTTGCGCGGAGGTGCAAGTCGCCGTGGGGCCGATTCCCTCAAGCCGCAGCTCGCCGAACATCTTGGCATTCCGGAATCACGTGTAACAAAGTATCTCGCCGATCACTGCGTGGTCCGTTGGCTTCAGCTTGATGAAGGCGCTTCTCACTTCGCCCACTTTGTGACCGCCGTGATACGCCCTACTTTGAACGAGTAGCCGAAGTCCAGAATTTTCCCTAAAGGAAACAGGTCTTTTCCCGAAAAGCGCAAAATTCCGACCCATTCGCTCTAGAAGTAACCCCCATCCCGCCCCCCTCCAGCTACCGTTCGCTGCCCCTAAATACCGTTCAACCCCTCATTTCTACCGTTCACCGCTTCCTTCTGGCATCCTCCCCCCCGTTACCGTCAAACTATAGGCGCACAAAGACTTATTGGACGTACCCAGCTATAATGGTACGGTATTCCGAGCCTAGGGGGCTGTGAAAGGCTCGGTTTTCATCCCAATAAGTGAGCAGTTGGGCCGCATTTTTTGAAAGCGAGGGTAGAGCTTTATGCCGAATCGTGTGGGGACGCAGATTTTGAGAACTTTTGACTGGGCACTGTGCAAGGCAGCTGCAGTCACGTTTAACAGCATTCAGCATTTCAACAAGCGCAACCCGAACCCTTCCGTCACGCCGCAGTGGTCAGATAAGCCGCTGCTCAAGTCCTGGGAAAAGACCAAGCCCACGCTGGGCTTCCCGCGGCAAACCGATTCCTTGTGCCCTGCATGCGTCAAAGAGGCTCGTGAAGCGATCATCGCCGGCAAAAAAGACTGGCGCGATCTGATGAACGAGAAAATCGGCGAAATCAAAGCGCAGATCATCGAGCGCGACAACGAGATTTGGATGATTAAGGATTGCCCCATCCATGGCCACTACGAAGACATGATGGCCATCGATGCCAAGTTTCTCGATTGGATCGAAAAGCAATTCCCCGGCCGCGATATTCCCGCGCACAACGACGAAGACCTTCACAAGCACGGTTCTTCTACCGTTCGCTACGGCCGCGGTTCCGTTCTGACCGTTGACCTCACCAACCGCTGCAACATGATGTGCGATCCCTGTTTCATGGACGCCAACCAGGTCGGCTACGTCCACGAACTCGGTTGGGATGAAGTTAAAGAAATCCTAGACAACGCGCTCAAGATCAAGCCGCGCCGCCAGATGTCCGTGCAATTCTCCGGCGGTGAGCCGACTATGAGCCCGCTCTTCCTCGACGCCGTCGCCTACGCCCGCAAGATTGGCTACAACAGCGTGCAGGCTGCCACCAACGGCATTGAATTTGCCAAGAGCAAGGAATTTTCGAAGAAAGCTTTCGACGCCGGTATGCGCTACGCCTACCTGCAATTCGACGGTATCGGAAACGACGCTAACAGCCACCGCCAGATCGGCAACCTCTTTGACGTGAAACTCCGCGCCATCGAGAACATGCACGAAGCTGGCATCGAAATCGTTCTCGTCGTCACCATCGTCAACAACGTGAACAACGACCAAGTCGGCTCGGTCGTGAAGTTCGCGATGGAAAATCCCAAGAAGATCGCGTTCGTCAGCTTCCAGCCAGTTTCGTTCACTGGTCGCGACGAGGACATCACCCCGGAGCGCCGTCTCCGCCAGCGCTACACGCTTTCGCATCTTGCGAAGGACGTCAGCGCTCAGGTCGGCAAGGTCGAGCCCACGCGTGATTGGTTCCCGATTTCGTTTATCAGCACGTTCGCTGGTTTCGCGGACATGGTGAAGGGCACCGAATCCACCTGGGGTTCCCTGAGCTGCGGCTGCCACCCGAACTGCGGCGTCGGCACCGCCATGATGATCAACAAAGAGACGAAAGAATGGGCGCCCGTTCCGCGCTTCCTTGATGCGGTGCAATTGACGAAAGACGTTACCGCCATCACGGATGCGGCTCGCGGCAAGACTTTCTCCAACTTCATGATGGCCATGGCACTCCTGAAAAATTATCACCCGTTCCGCGGACCCAAGGGTCTTACACTAAGCGCGCTCTTCAAGAAGTTCGATAAGACTTGGGCGCTCACCAAGAAATCCACCACCAAGTACGGCCGCACTTCTCCGGATCGCAAGATTGACGATGCCATGAAGCGCCGCCAGGATCCTTGGAACTTCCTCTTCATCGCCGGCATGTGGTTCCAGGACCTTTTCAACTACGACTTTCGCCGCACCGAAATGTGCATCATTCCATACGCCACGCAGCAAGGCGAAATTTCCTTCTGCGCCTACAACACCGGCGTAGGCTGGCGCCAGATCATTGAGAACATGCACAAGAACGCGACGGTTGCCGAGTGGTACAAGAACCACGGCAAACACGAAATCTACGCCAAGGGCAAGAGCGTCAATCTCCAGAGCTTCGAACACTCGCTGAAGATCGATGCAGATGATGCAGCTCGTGTCCGCCATCTCGAACACGACATTCCGCAGACTGCCGCGGAAGAAGATCGCGCGCGCCGCAAAAAGGCGTTCGAAGAACAAGCCAAAGTTCGCGCCATCTACGAAGAGCTCGTTCTCAAAAAGCCCCAGCCGACCGTCGTTCAAATCGGCTCGGTCTCGGACATCGCCAAAGCCACCCCAGCGAATTTCGCCAACGCAGGCAAGCCTGTAACAATCGTTCCTGCGAATGGCAACGGCCACTCGAACGGCAACGGCGCCACCGCAGCCGCCGAAAAAGCAACCGAAGCCGTAGCCGGCGACTAATCAACCTCGCCCTGTAGTGGCGCAGCATGCTGCGCGCTATCTCGGCAACATGTATCCTGTCCACTCCGCAGTTTGTATCTGGCTCCGGTCACCCGGAGCCAGACGCATTTAAAGCGCACTTAAGTGAGGAGTCTCCGATGAACACACTCTCCGGACGCGTCGCCCTAGTCACAGGCGCAAGCCGCGGCATCGGCAAAGCCATCGCCATCGCGCTAGCCGAAGCAGGTGCCGACATCGCCGCAAACTATCGCGCACAAGCCGAAGCCGCCGAGTCCGTCTGCCAAACCATCCGTGCCTCCAGCCGTAAATGCATCGCTGTCCAAGCAGATGTCTCAGTCAGCGCGGATGTCGAACGACTAGTTAAAACAGTTGAAAGCGAGCTGGGAACCATCGGCATCCTTGTCAACAACGCCGGCATCGGTAAAATGATTCCTCCCGATCAAGTCACCGAAGAAATCTGGAACGAATTCCTCCGCGTCAACCTCACCTCCGTCTTTCTCGTAACGCAACGCGTTCTCCCCGCCATGCGCGCCGCCCGCTGGGGCCGCATCATCAATCTTTCCTCGGTTGCCGCCCAATACGGTGGCGTCATCGGCCCGCACTACTCCGCCACGAAAGCTGGCATCTTGGGCCTCACGCGTTCCTACGCCTCGCAATTCGCCAAAGAAGGCATCACCGCCAACGCCATCGCCCCCGCCTTGATCGAAACTGACATGGTCGCGGCCCTCCCCAAAGAGATGGCCGCACGCATTCCCGTCGGCAAGATCGGCGCCCCCGACGAAGTCGGCCGCATCGCCGTAATGTTAGCCCAAAGCTCCTACATCACAGGCCAAACCATCAACCCCAACGGCGGCCTCTACATGACTTAGCACCGCAGCCGAGGATCCTCCTCGATTTTGTAGTGGCGCAGCCTGTTTACCCTGCTTGCCCTGAGGAGCGAAGAGAGCTTCGAAGGGCTGCGCCCGATCGAGCCGCCATACCCTGCAACGCAGCCCTCCTGCTATACTGAAAAGGAATCCACCGGAGTAAGAACATGCCAATCTACGAGTACGTTTGCGACGAGTGCCAAGCCCAGTTCGAAAAAATCGTCATCAACAAGCAGCAAGAAATCTCCTGCCCCAAGTGCGCCAGCAAAAAAACCACGATCCAACTCTCCGTCTTCGCCACAGCCGGCAACGGCAGCTCCTCCTCATCCTCCGGCAGTTCCTCAAGCGGTGGAGGCGGCTGCTGCGGCGGTGGTTGCAGCTGCCACTAATCGGCTAACTGCTGTAGATTCGTTTTCAATTCTATGACCAGCCGAACAGCGAGTGTTTCCGCCGGCTCCCTCTTTCTGGGTGTTATCGTCTTCCTGGGTGTTGTGGTCTTCCTTTTTTTCTATCTTCGTCCTCTGGTATTCCTGGCACAAACGAAACGGGAATTCCGCAATTCGCCTGAGATCTGGCTTGTGCCAAAACCGCTCCTCCCAGCCCCGATCGCCAGCCCCGCCTCCAGGAGCAAGGTTGTCTCATACTTCGGCTACCAATTCGACTCACCCACGCCAGAAGTGAAAGAGGAACGAAACGTCGAAAAAGTTGTAGTACTGAGTTTTTCCAATTGCGCCGTCATGGCGATCTTTGAGCCGCAGGCTAACGGGCCGCTCACTGGACTTATGCAACGAGGAGCACCTAATGCAGCGCGCTCATTCGAAGATGTATATGGAAAGGAAGCCGTTCGTTCCGACTATGATTTCCGGCGTACCGTCCTGAACATGACGCCAGAAGACTTAAGACTCATTGCTAGCCCGCGACAAATGGTGAGAAATTCCGTATTGCTAACGCTTAAGAGCGTCGATTCCCAGCGCTTCAAAAACGGTCTTTATAGCTTTGAGACAGCCGCAATGCACGGCTTTCTGGAAGGAGATGTTGCGCTCGACCATGGTGTCATTATCCAAGCCTTCGACCATGAAGACCATCTACTGACCTTTGTTGTCACCGCAAGACCAGACAAATCTTGTTTCGGTCAGCCCGAACTCAACCACATCATCTTTTCGCTTCGGCCGGTTGCCGCCAGCGAGTAACATTGCGTACGTTCATGATCGAAATCCTAGGGCTGGGAACATAACTGTGTCCATCACCACCGCCGAACAACTTGAAAAACTCCGCGCCTGCGGCCTAATCGTCGCCAAAGCTCTCCGCGCTATGTCCTCTGCCGTCCGCCCCGGCGTCACGACCGCCGAACTGTCCGCCATCGGCTCGCGTATCCTCGTTGAAAACGGCGCGCAATCCTCCCCGCCGCAAATCTACAATTTTCCTGGCGACGTCTGTATTAGCGTGAACGACGAAGTCGTTCACGGCATCCCTGGCCCGCGCACCGTCCAGCTTGGCGACCTAGTGAAGCTCGACCTCACCGCCGTCAAAGACGGCTATCACACTGACTCTGCCGTCACCATCCAAGTCCCGCCCACGCAAGAAAAATCCCGCGAACTCGCCCACTGTGCCGAGCGCGCCTTCCGCCAGGCCCTCGCCGCCGCGCGCCCCGGCAATCGCACCAAAGACATCGGCCGCGCCGTCGAACGCGAAGTCCGCCGCCGGGGCTTCCACGTCGTCCGCGAACTAGGCGGCCACGGTGTTGGCCGCACCATTCACGAAGAGCCGCGCGTCCCCAATTACGCCGACCCCGGCGCCCGCCATCTCCTAACAGAAGGCCTCGTCATCACCATCGAGCCCATCATCGCCGCCACCACCGGTCGCGTCTCCCTCGACCGCGACGGCTGGACCGTCCGCACCGCCGACGGCAGCCTCTCCGCCCACTATGAACACACCATCGTCATAACCAAGCGCGAGCCTATCCTGCTCACCGCCGCGTAGTCTCAAGCATCCAACGCGTATGCTACCGACCCATTCCCAGCTTCTGTTCTTCGTCACCACCGCCGCGATTCTGCTCGCTATTCCCGGCCCCGCCATCCTCTACATCGTTGGCCGTAGCATCGGCCAAGGCCGCAACGCTGGCCTGGTCTCCGCGCTCGGCATCGGCGTTGGCACGCTTATCCATACCGCCGCAGCCGCTGTAGGCCTTTCCGCTCTGCTCGTTTCCTCGGCCACAGCTTTCAGCGTCGTCAAATACTTAGGCGCCGCCTATCTCGTTTATCTCGGCGTCCAACGCCTGCGTCGCAAAGAGTCGCTCGCCGCCGCATCTGATACCGTCGCGCCGCACGTCACCCTCGTCCGCGTCTTCTCGCAAGGCATCGTCGTCAACGTCCTCAATCCCAAGACCGCACTTTTCTTCTTCGCGTTCCTTCCCCAATTCATCGACCCCGCGCGCGGCCATGTCGCTACGCAAATCCTCTCCCTTGGCGTTCTCTTCGCCGCCATGGGCACCGCTAGCGACTCCCTCTGGGCACTCTTCTCTGGTAGCGTAGCTGGCTGGCTCCGCAACAATCAGCGCTGGATGCGCAACGAACGCTACGTCAGCGGCGGCATTCTCATCTCGCTAGGCGTAGCCACAGCTCTCGCCGGCCACTCCGCGAAAAAATAGCGAATTACTTCGCGGGTTCGATGTGTTCTCGCAGGCTCTTGAAGACACCCGGCAATTGCGCGTTCCACTGCAGCCAGTTGTGATCGCCTGGAGCAGTGTGAAACTCGTATTTGAAACCGCGGTCCCCGAGGATTGCGGCGAGTTTGCGATTCGCTGGCAGCAGCCCTTCTTGTTCGCCGCAAGTAAGAAACAAATACGGCATTCGCGATGGATCGACCGTGCCTGCGAGCGCATACGGATCGTTGTCATACCGTGTTTGGCTCCCGCTAGGTCCAAAAATCGAGCTGTGAAATCTCCACTGGCTCAGCCTCTTGATGGAAAAGGGCCGCGTCGGAACATCCACGGCCGCGCTTAACCCGCCGGCGAAGGCAAACAGCTCCGGCCGCTTCATCGCAATTTTCACGGCGCCAAAGCCGCCCATCGAAACGCCCACGATCGCGCGATTCTGGCGGCCGGCTGCGACCGGATACTTGCTCTCCACTTCTGAAATCACGTCATTCAAAATGTAATCCTCGTAGCGATCTTCTGGATGCTCGGCCGAATTCGTGTAGTACGACGAATTTCCTTCTGGCATCACCAGAATCATGCCCGGCTCCGCATACTTCGCGACATCCGAGTAGTTCGTCCAGTCGCGGTAACCTCCTCCCCCTCCATGCAACAAATAAATCACTGGCAGTTTTTGCCCAGCGGCGATCGAGGTTGGTATCACGATGCGGTACGGCATCTCGCGGCCTAGCGCCGCGCTGCGAAAGGTAACGTCGGTCATCGCCACTCTTCCCGAGAGTCGCGGATGATCCTGCTGGGGCTGCTCTTTATTCCCGCAGCCGATCAAGAACAAGAATAGAAAGAGGGACAGGACAGTTGAATGGAGGCGCTCGACGGTTTTCATCAAAGGTGCAATCATAACCGTCTGCCGAAGATTTATCGAAGTTCTTGCTCGCTGAGAGGCACCAAGAATCAAACGGTTAGAATCAATCCCGCAGCGCCCGTACCGGATCCGTACGTGTCGCCCGCCATGCCGGCAAAAAGCACGCCGCCAGCGCCGCGATCGTCATCACCGCAAATGCCGCCCCAAACGCCAGCGGATCGCGCGGACTTACTTTGAACAAATAATTTCCCAGCAACCGCGTCAAGACGAGCGCGGCCGCCGCGCCCAACCCGACGCCGCCCAACGTCAAAGCCATGCCCCGCGACATCACCAGACGCCACACATTCGAAGCTTCCGCGCCCAGCGCCATCCGCAGTCCCAGCTCCCGCGAACTCTGCGATACCGCGTACGACATCACGCCGTACAATCCAATCGCCGCGAGCAGCAAAGCCAACCCGCCCAGCACGCCCACTAAAGTCACCGCCACTTTCTGCGCCGACGTCGAGCGCTCCACCTGCTCCTGCAGCGTAATCGCCTCGTACGGCGCCAGGTTTCCGTCCAGCGCGTGCACCTCGCGCGCCAGCCCCGCCGCCATCGTCTCTGGGCTCAACGGCGTCCTGATATACAATCCAGCTCCGACCGCAAAATTCTGCCTCCGCGGCACATAGAAAAACGGCTTCGCCGCCTCCCGCACACTCTCGTATTTCGAATCTTTCGCCACGCCGACCACCTGCATCCATCGCCCCTTCACCTGCACGCGTTCGCCAATCGGATTTTTCCCGCGCCAATACCGCTCCGCCATCGCCTCGTTCACCACGGCAACCAGCGCGGAGCGTTCGTCGTCCGCGCGAGTAAATTCGCGCCCCGCCACCAAGGGAATCCCCATCGTCGCCAAATATTCTTCGCCCACTTCGTTGTACTCCACCGTCGGCTGTTCCTCTGGCGGTGCCACATACCCATCCACCGCAATCGGCGAGGAAGAATACGTCCCGTAGCCGAGCGGCATAACTCGTGCAAACACTGCGGACTCCACCCCCGGCAGCCCCTTCACGCGCTCGAGTAACTCATCCTGAAAGGTTCGCGCTCGCTGTGCGTCATATCCCGCCGACACCAAATCCACCGACGTATAGATCACACCATGCGTCGAAAATCCCGGGCTCGACGTCCGTATCTTCTGCAAACTCTGCAACAGCAATCCCGCTGCTACCAGCAAAATGAAACTCAGCGAAACTTGCACCACCACCAATCCTGAACGCACCCAGCCTCTTCCCCGGCCTCCGACCACTCCTGCCGAATCCGATTTCAGCGCCCCTGCGAGATCGATCTTGCTGCTCTGCATCGCGGGCACCAGCCCCACCACGAGCGTCGCAACCAGGCAAACGCCTGCGCTCACTGCCAGCACGCGCCAGTCAATTTCCCCGGGCAGGTGCATCGACACACCCGCGCGCGCCGGAAATAGCAACACGAGCGCATGCCGGCACCAATAGGCCACCAGCAATCCACCGACTGCACCAAAAGCCGAAAGGACCATGCCTTCCGTCAAAAGCTGCTTCAGCAAACGCCCACGTCCCGCGCCGATCGCCAGCCGCACCGTCATTTCGTGCCGTCTCGCGAACGATCTCACCAGCAGCAGATTGCCGACATTCGCGCACGCAATCAGCAGCACAAAGAAAACGACTCCAAGCATAATCTCCAGCGTCGGCAGCAGCGTGCCCGCATTGTTGAACGGCGTTTGCCACAGCGGCCAAAGTTGCACGCTGCGCCCGCGATTCGTGTCCGGAAAGTCGGTCTCTAGCCGTGTCGCTACGGCGGAAATTTCCGCCTGCGCCTGCGCACGAGTCACGCCCGGCTTGAGTTGCACATAAGCTTCTGCCCAGCGCGCCCCGCGATCCTCGAGCTTGTAGCCGCCCGCTTCAAAGATGTCTTCCATCGAAGCCGGCACCCAGAACTGCATGCCCCAACCCACAAACGTCCCGTAGAAGCTTTGTGGCGCAACGCCCACAATCGTGTGCACCACGCCATTGAGTCTCTGCGTTTTTCCGACAATCTCTGGATCGCCCTTAAATCGCCCTTGCCACAGCTGATAACTGATCACCGCAACGGGATGTGCGCTCCGGCCCGTATCTTCGCCCGGCTCAAATCCGCGCCCCAGCATCGGATGAACTCCGATCGCATCAAAATAGTTCGCCGAGACGATGCTCCCTATTGTGCGCTCGGCGCGGTCACCGATGCTCAGCGTCGTCCCCGTAATCTTGCTCACAAAAAAACTGTCAATGAGCTTGCAGTTCCTTTGCAAATCCAAAAAGTCTGGCCACGACAGTTCGGTCGCTTCTCCCGTCTCGCCGCGCGCCGTTCCCGAAAGCGCCAGCAAGCGCTCCTGGTGCGCCACCGCTGGGTACGGGCGGAACAAAATGCCCTCCACCCAGCTGAACACCGCCGCATTCGCCCCAATCCCCAGTGTCAAGCACAGAATCGCCAGCGCAGAAAAGCCCGGACTCCGCCGCAGCATCCGCAATCCAAATCGCAGATCTTGAAGTGTGGTTTCAATCATGGGCAATCCTCTCTGCTTGCGATACAGTTCCTTGGTTTGTTCCACGCCGCCAAAAGCGCGAAGTGCTTCGCGCCGCGCCTCTTTCGCGCTCATGCCTTTGCCCAAGTTCGCGTCAACGGCCATCTCCAGATGCGACCGCATTTCCGCGTCTAGCTCATCTTCCAGTCGTCGGCCCCGAAGGAGTCCCACAAAACGCCGCATGAGGATTCTGCTGAATTCGCGCATCGATCAGTTCTACCTAAACGTCCACTTCTCCATTGCTGGCGGCATCCTCTTGATTTTGCAAAATACCAAGCTCTCCTTTAGACGGTCAACAGGAGAAAATGAAAGCCTATCATATATCCTGTCGGCCGCTTCTCTCCGAATACCGCCAGCCATTCGGAACCTATTCGAATCTTGCCGCCCTGCTTTACGACGGCTAGGAACTTTCACTTGACATACGAAAGGCTTACTAGTAAGGTCTTCCTATTATGCGCGACGATCTTCCTCGCCCCACCAACGCCGAACTCGAAATCCTCACCGTCCTCTGGAGCATCGGCCCATCCACCGTCCGCGGCGTCTACGACGTCATCCGCCGCCGCCGCCCCGCGCAATACAGCACCGTCCTGAAATTCATGCAAATCATGGCTGAAAAGGGAATCGTGCGCCGCGATGAAAAGCAGCGCGCCCACATCTATGAAACCGCAAAGCCGCGCGAGTGGACGCAGCGCCAGCTCGCCGGTGATCTTCTCGAGCGCGCGTTCAGCGGCTCGGCCAAAGCGCTCTTGATTGGGGCTCTTTCGGCGCGCAAGGCCACTAAAGCAGAACTGGCCGAGCTGCGCGAAATGCTGGATGAATTCCCGGAGCCTCGCAAATGACGCTTCTTGAAAGACTTGTCGATTCTCCGCTCGCCGTCGCGATCGGTAGGAGCTTGCTCCATTCCCTCTGGGAAGGCGCACTCCTCTCGGCCTTGCTCGCGGCAGTGCTTGTCGCTGTCCGTTCGCCGCGCGCCCGCTATGCCGCGGCCTGCGCCGCGATGTTGCTCATGCTCGGCGGCTTCAGTCTCACGTTAATTCTTCTTGCGCCGCAAGGCGCCCACACCCTCCATGCTTTGAAACCTCTCGCGCTACCGGCATGGAATCTCCTCCCAGCCAACGCCGCTTCGAGTTCCTGGAGCCCGAGTGTTGTCGCCATCGCGCCGTGGCTCGCGCCGTTTTGGATTTCGGGCGTTTTGCTGCTCTACATTCGGAATCTGGCCGGTTGCCTGTCCGTGCAAAGGCTCCGCTGCCGCGGCGTGTGTTGCGCGCAAGACCGCTGGCAGAAAGAGCTAGTTCAGCTCGCTGCGCGGCTGAGAGTCTCGCGCCCGGTTCTCCTTATGGAGTCATCGTTGGCTGATGTGCCCATGGTCCTCGGCCACTTTAAACCCTTAATTTTGGTCCCCGTCGGGCTGCTCTCGGGCGTTCCTCAGGCACAAGTGGAAGCGATCCTTCTTCACGAGTTGGCCCATATCCGCCGCCACGACTACCTGACGAACATGCTTCAGCGTCTGGTTGAGGGCCTGCTGTTTTATCACCCCGCTGTTTGGTGGATCTCCCACGTCATGCGCACGGAGCGCGAAAAATGCTGTGACGATATTGTTGTCTCAATTACCGGCAATGCTCATGAATACGCCAGGACTCTTGCCGCGCTCGAAGAACACCGCTTCTCAGGCCGCGAACCGGCCATCGCTCTTACAGGAGGACGTCTCATGAAACGCATCCGTCGTCTGCTATATCCCGAAGGTCCGAATGGCGCTTGGGCGCCGGTGCTTGCCACCGCTATTTTTATCGTGGCAGGTGGAACATCTCTCGCCGCATGGCAAGCGCAAGCCTCTCCGCGCGGTTCTGCTACCGCCCAGGCGGAGGCGGAAAAGTCCTCCTCATCTGCCTTTTCCAAATGGCTCAACGAAGATGTCGTCTACATCATCGATGACGCCGAACGCGCCGCCTTCCAAACGCTCACCGCCAAAGAAGAACGCGACAAATTCATCGAACAATTCTGGGAGCGCCGCAACCCCTCGCCCGGATCACCCACAAATGCTTTCAAGGTCGAGCACTACCGCCGCATCGCCTTCGCCAACCAGCATTTCCGCACGGCCTCCGGCGCCCCCGGCTGGCAGACCGATCGCGGCCACATCTACATCGTCTACGGCGCCCCAGATGAAATTGACTCGCACCCTAGCACTGCTCAAAAACCCATCGGCGTCGAAGTTTGGACCTATCGCCACGTAGATGGCGTAGGCGACCATGATTCCATCACTTTCGTCGACCGCACCGGCCGTGGCGACTATCATCTCGCTCCCGGCAACGCCAGGTAAGTAACGAGCCAAGATTTTACGCAAGGTTTGGCGCTCTATTGCGGACGGGAATAGCGCTGAATGTTCGCAGGCACTGGAATCGCTGCGTCGCCGCGCGGGTCGCGTATCGGCTCCCCCGGCGTCCACTTGAACGGCAGCACTCCCGTCCAAGCACCGTCGGCGTACTCTTTGTCGTCATCGACGGCAAATCCTGTCCGAACTTTCGCGGAAGCTTCCACCAGCGGTACGGCGAGAACCATGGTGCCCTTCAGTTCCTGCTCGCTCGGCGGACGCACCGTGGCCCAGCGCCCGCGCAGAACGTACTCGACAAAATCGCGCATCGCCGCCAATTTCGCGGCGGGATCCTCGATGGGTTCGGCCTTGCCCATCACCACGACGGAGCGGTAGTTCACCGAGTGCCCTGTCGCCGTTGGCGAAAAAACGATCCCGTCCAGCAAAGTCACGCTGAGGCAAAACGGTGCTCCGCTTCCAAGCGTTTTCATCAGCCGGCTAGCCGTTGAGCCATGCAAAAAAAGCTTGTCGCCCACGCGCACATAATTCGTAGGCACGACCACCGGCATCCCGTCCGCGATGAACCCGACGTGGCACACAAACGCCTGGTCCAAAATGTCGCAAACGGTTTGCCGGTCATAACGCGCCCGGTCGGGCTTGCGCGTGACCTTCGTTCTCTTGGTTGGTGTGAAGTCGCTCATGCACCGAGGCTAGCGCCAGCAAGCCGAAGCCGCAAGCGCCAAAGTGGTGCGACAAACATTTCTGTTTGTCCATGGTTTGGTGCTGCAAGAAAGCAAGGGAAATGCAAGAATGCCCGTCCCAGTCGGCCTCTGTTCAATTGACGCCGATTGGGAATCGTGTACTCTTGTCCCACCAAACCGCACCGAGGGTTACCCATGGGCAAACCAGAGCCGATTTTCACGCGCGCGACGTTTCAGTTTTTTCGCGATTTGGCGCGCAACAACAAGAAAGTGTGGATGGACGCGAACCGCGAACGCTACCAGGATTTTGTAGTGAAACCATTCCGCCGCCTGCTCGAGGAAGTCAGCCCCGCCGTCTTGGAACTCGATTCACGGTTCGACACTACCGGCCGCACCGGCTCGAACTTTTCGCGCATCAACCGTGACATTCGTTTCGCGAAAGACAAGACGCCCTACCGCGCGCAAATGTATTTGAAATTTTCCGCGCCGGTTCCCGGCGAAGGCGAAACCGGCCAACTCTATACTGGAATTTCCGCCGATGCAGTAACAGCAGGCTTCCGTATTTATTGCGGATCGAAGCGCAAGGAGTCCGCGCTCGGGCTAATCGCGGATGCGCGCGTGCTGGCGCAACCGAGGTGGATCGCCCAACAGAAGAAACGCCTGGGCAGGCGGTACGAGAGTTATTGGTATAGCTCGGAGAAAAAAGAATGGAAGGAGCAACACGGCTGGCCGGCCGGGCCTGAAGATTGGAAGAAACTGCAAGCATGGATCGTGCGGCGGAAGCTGAAATCCGCGGACGCCACGCGCGCCACATTTCCGCGGGAAATTACAAAAGTATTTCGCGATCTTTTTCCGTTACTGCGATTAACTTCCCTGGATGATTGAGATTCGGAACGAATTGGAGAATCGATGAAAAGAAAACGAGCGCGTTTTGCAAACGAGAGCAAGCCTATGAAAAAAATCGCTCTAGCCGTGGCGCTCGTTCTATACGTATTCTCCGCTGCCTCGATCGCACAGGAGGCCGGGGTCTCCAAGGACTGGCCGAAAGGAACTCCCAAAGAGTTTGGCATCGATCCGCAAAAACTCGCCGCGTTCGACGCCGATATAGCCGGCGGGAAATACGGGCTGGTGGACAGCATGCTCGTGCTGCGCTGCGGTACGGCCGTCTATGACAAGTCCTTCGCCCACGACTACGGCCAGATTTACGGCGAGCGCGCCAAAAAAGAAGGCCCGCTGAATCACGATTTGCACGGGCCATACAATTATTTCAGCACGGAGTTCCATCCGTTTTACCAGCGCTCCGACATGCACACGATGCAGTCGGTGTCCAAAACCGTTACATCGATCACCATTGGTATCGCGAGAACGCGGAATGAATTCACGGCCAGCCTGGACGCGCCCATTGTGCCGCTCCTGGGGATCAAGAAAATCCAAAACCTCGACGACCGGAAAAAACGTATTACTGTACGCGACTTGTTGACGATGACCGCGGGCTTCGAGTGGCACGAAGATTTGCCCTACGATGATCCGAAAAATTCCGCCGACGTGATGGAAGCGAGCCACGACTGGGCGCAATACGTGATCGACCTGCCCATGGCCAGCGATCCGGGGAAAGTCTTCGTATACAACAGCGGCGCAACAATTTTGCTGGCGCAAGTCTTCAAGAAAGTGACCGGAAAAAATATCGATGACTATGCCGCGGAACACCTCTTCAAGCCGCTGGGCATTCACTACTTCTGGAAGCACTCGCCTACAGGTTTACCGGATACGGAAGGCGGTCTCTACCTTTCGGCACACGATCTTGCCAAGATCGGCCAGCTCTTTTTGAAAGGCGGAATGTGGGAAGGGAAGGACGTGGTTTCTTCCGCGTGGATCAAGGATTCCGTGGCGCCGCACGTCGCTGTCCCCGGAGGCGAATGGAAATACGGCTATCAATGGTGGATGCAGTCGACCGGTGGCGCGCCAGAGGACGTCGCGTGGTTCGCGCACGGGTTGGGCGGCCAGCAACTGATTGTCTTGCCGGAGTATGACATCGTCGCGGTTTTCACTGGCTGGGACATACTGCCATCGGATGAGAAACACGCACACGATCAGCTGGCGCGCCTTCTCGACGCAGCGAACAGATTCTACGGCTGCGTAAACTAGCGCCGCCGCCGAGGGTGGAGAGCTGACTGTCCATCATGGCGCCCAGAGGCGGAGACCGATAAAGTGCCATGAGGCGACGAAGACGGTGACGATAGAGCAGGCCAGCGCAACAAGCAGCGAGTGAATGCGCGCGCCGGCATGAATCTCGGTTTTCGAAACGCGGAGGGCGAGGAAGAGACCGTAGAGCGAAAGAAGTGGAAATAAGAGGCTGAAAGCGAAAAATCCAGCAGTCCAAACTGTGAGCTTCCCGGTGTCAGCGCCCGCCTGTCCTAGTCGAGTGAAGCAAAAAAACAGCCCGCAGAAAGTGAGCGTTGCCAGCAGCGGAATTGCGCGGACCGCCAGATGTTTAACGTCTTTCATTCCTCCAAACACTTTGCGCAGTATCCAAATAATTGCAAAGAGCAGGGAAGTGGCCATCAACACAATCGAAAGGACAAACAGACAAAGGCGAGCATACGTCCAAACAATGCTGGTGCGTTCGCTGTAGGAAAACCCCTCCGTCTCCTGGTTGGAGAAAACCATTTGGCCGGTGCTGTCCGTGACGAAAACAGTGGTTGCTTCAGGATCTTTTTCATTGCGAAAAAAATTCTTGCCGACGGGGATCAGCACTTCGGGTTTGCCAAAGAGACTGGAGTGTGTGAGCTGGCCATTGATCACGCGGATGCGGAGACCACCGGTTAGGCCATCCATGAATGCGAAAAGTTGTGAGCGGGGCGCGCGAGGAGCGTAAAAGCCGGCAAACTTTTCCAGCTCAGCCGCGGGAATAGAAACCGGCGGGTGCTGGGTCTTGGGAAAATCCTTGGAGAGAAAATCGATGGCTAGCGCGTTCAGGTCCAGCAGGGCTTGGTAAGACTGCGTGCTGTTCAGCAGAACGACGTAGCCCCAATTTTGTTCCGGCATGTAGCGGTACGTGGAAATGAAACCGTCGATGCCGCCGTCGTGTCCGTGAGTAACCACGCCGCCGACGACTTCCGTGTAATTCGCGAGACCGTAGCCGAGGCGCAAGCCGTTTTTCGCGGCGAGAGTCGACTCCACCGTCTCCATGCGAATGATGGACTCTGGCTTCACGATCTGCGCATCGCCTGCTTTTCCGCGCCGCAGAAAAAATTGCACCAGCTTGGCCAGCTCACCAGGAGAAGCTTTCAGATCGCCCGCAGGACGCAAGTAGATGAATGGATATCCTGGGAGGGCGTGCGGCGGATTGCCATCGTAGGGAGTGGCGAGCAGGGGCTTGTTCGCGTCGGTGAACGGGAAATCGGCGTTGGCCATAGCTAGCGGACGAAGAATCGTCTCGCGAATATATTGGTCGAAAGGTTTGCCGCTGACTTTCTCGATCAAATATCCGGCGATGCCGAAGCCCGGATTGGAGTAAGACATGCGCGTGCTCGGAGGCCAACGAACATCTTGCGGCTCCTGAAATCGCTTGAATACATCGAGCAGTGGAAAATTGTAAGGGTCCTTGAAGTTATAAACTTCGGAAGCCTGCATATCGTCGAAACCGGCGGTGTGCTCAAGCAAATTAACGAGGCGCACCGGATTCGTGGACTCCCAGCGGTTCTTGAAGGGGACTTCGGGTGCGACGTCCTGCAAGCGCGCTTCGAGATTGATTTTTCCTTCTTCCTGCAGTTTCAGAAGCGCCAGCGCGACGAACGATTTGCTGATGGAGCCGACGCGGAACTGCGTGTCGCAGGTGATATCGCGCCCTGAGACAAGGTCCGCTTTGCCGAGTCCTCCGCACCAGAGCAGTTCACCATTGGAAACGAGGGCGACGCCCGCACCTGGCAGTTGAGCCTTATCGACAACGTCCTTCATCGCCTTTTGTAGCTCGGGAAGAGTCTTCGGATGAGCCAATTCTTCTTTTTTCTGCGCACCCGCAATGGGCGGTAGCAGCAGAAGTGCGGCAAGGCCAAGGTACACGGTTAGCCACGGGCGGGCTGGGAGCATGGATGCTCCTGGAAACAAATGTTTCAATCTCGAGCCAGCATTGTATAGCGGACGCTGCGAGGCACAAGCGAAATTGCTACAGGTGCCTGGCGAGTGGCAAAGCCTGGGCTGATTGACGAAGCTGTCGCGCTCGCATACGATGCCGCGGGCTGTTGTGATCCTTCTGCCGCAATTATAAGAGGAGCGTATCGCCGATGAAATTCCGCCATGTGGGATTGAGCTGCGCCGCTATGATTTTGCTGGGCAGTACTTTTGCGTTCGCGCAGCAACCGGCATCCAGCGCGCCTCCGGCGCCAAAGCCCGGCGAGAAAGCGGCGGAAGCGCCGAAAGAGCCGGAGAAAAAAACACCGCCAGAGCCGGAAGACAAAGTAGTGCAGACAAAACATTCGGCGCGCATTGGCGGGCAAGAGATCAAGTACACGGCAACGGCGGGAATGCTGGTGATGAAAGACGAAGAAGGGAAGCCGAAGGCGAGCGTCTTCTACGTGGCCTACACGCGCGATGATGTGAGCGACTTGTCGCAGCGGCCGGTGACGTTCACATTCAATGGAGGGCCGGGATCGGCTTCCGTATGGCTGCATCTTGGCGCGTTTGGACCGCGGCGTGTGTCGATGGGAGACGCGGGCACGCTGCTTCCGCCGCCTTATAAATTGGTGGACAACGAGTCGTCTCTGCTGGATGTCACCGATCTTGTTTTTATCGATCCGGTTTCAACGGGCTACAGCCGTCCCGCGCCGGGTGAATCGCCGAATCAGTTTCACGGCATTCAAGAAGACGTGCAGTCGGTGGGCGACTTCATCCGGCTGTACGCGACGCGCAACAAGCGTTGGTCTTCGCCGAAATTCCTGGCTGGCGAAAGTTATGGAACGACGCGGGCGGCGGGACTCTCCGGATATTTGCAGCAGCGCTATGGAATGTATTTGAACGGAATCATTCTGGTTTCGACGATTCTGAATTTTGCGACGACGGAATTCGATAGCGGAAACGATTTGCCATACATATTGATTCTGCCGACGTACACAGCGATTGCCTGGTACCACAAGCGATTGCCTGCTGATTTGCAGGCAGATTTGCATAAGGCAGTTGAGGAGTCGGAGAATTTCGCGGAAGGCGAGTATGCAAGCGCGTTGATGGCCGGAGACGGGCTACCGAGCGCCAAGCACGCGGAAGTCGTTCAGAAACTTGCGAGGTTGACGGGACTTTCTACGGACTACATCGAGCGCACCAACATGCGCGTGGAAATCGAGCGCTTCACGAAGGAGTTGCTGCGAAGCGAGCGCCGCACGGTTGGACGTATTGACGGCCGATTTACCGGCATCGACAAGGATGCCGCCGGCGAAACGCCGGAATACGATCCCAGCATCGCAGCGATCATCGGGCCTTACACTGCGACCCTGAATGATTACGTGCGCGGCGATTTGAAATTCGACAGCGATCTGCCATACGAAGTGTTGACCGGACGCGTGTACCCCTGGAGCTACAAGCCGTATGAAAATCGCTACGCCGACGTGGGCGAGACGCTTCGCAGCGCGATGACGCAGAATCCATTTCTCCACGTTTTCGTGGCGAAGGGCTACTACGATTTGGCGACGCCCTTTTTCGCAGCGGAATATACATTTGACCACCTCGGCCTCGATCCTTCTTTGCGAAGCCATTTGACCGGGGCGTACTACGAATCGGGACACATGGTCTACGCGCACATGCCATCGCTTGCCAAGCTGAAGCAGGACACCGCGCAATTCATCCGCGCGAGTTCGGGATCGGGAACCAGTTCAGGCAAATGAAGAGCACTCTCAGATTCTTGGTTTGGCTTTGCGTGGCGATCGCGGGAGCCGGCGCTTTGGGCGGAATCGCGGTGCACCGCGGAGAGCCGCTGAATGCTACGTGGTTCGTCGTCGCGGCGGTGTGCTGCTATGTGGTGGCATATCGTTTGTACTCCGCTTTTATTGCGGCGAAGTTGCTGGCGCTGGATGATTCACGCGCAACGCCTGCGGAAATTCACGATGACGGGCGCGACTTCGTTCCGACCAACAAGTGGGTGCTCTTCGGGCATCACTTCGCGGCCATTGCCGGTCCGGGCCCGCTGGTCGGGCCAACCCTCGCGGCGCAATTCGGTTATTTGCCGGGAACGCTTTGGCTGATTGGCGGGGCTGCGCTCGCTGGGTGTGTGCAGGATTTTATTATTTTGTTTTGCTCCATCCGGCGCGACGGGAAAACCCTCGGTCAAATGGCGCGCGACGAAGTGAGCGCACGTGGCGGATTCATCGCGCAGATTGCTGTGCTGGCGATCATGGTGATCTTGCTGGCGGTCGTAGCTCTCGTTGTCGTGAACGCGCTGAAATCTTCGCCGTGGGGCACGTTTACGCTGGCGATGACCATTCCCATCGCCTTGCTGCTGGGCGTGTATTTGAGATTCATCCGGCCGGGGCGCGTGCTGGAAGCATCTTTGTTCGGCGTCGCCCTCGTTCTTTTCGCAGTCGTCGCGGGGCAGTGGGTGGCGGAGTCGCCATCCTGGGCGCAGGCATTTACGTTTGGCGGCGTCTCTCTGGCGTTTGTAATCATCGCGTACGGTTTCGCCGCAGCGGTTTTGCCTGTCTGGCTGTTGCTCGCGCCGCGTGATTACTTGAGCGCGTTCATCAAGACAGGCGCCATTTTGTCGCTCGCGGCGGGAATCTTGTTTGTGCGGCCACACATGATGATGCCGCCGCTTACGCGATTTATCGATGGAACCGGTCCCGTGTTTGCCGGGAAGATTTTTCCGTTTTGCTTTATCACCATTGCGTGTGGCGCGATCAGCGGATTTCATTCGCTGATTTCTTCGGGCACCACGCCGAAGATGATTTTGCGCGAGAGCCACGCTCGATCCATTGGCTATGGGGCGATGCTGCTGGAGTCCTTTGTCGGCGTGATGGCCATGGTTGCGGCTTGCGCGATGCCGCCGGGCGTCTATTTTGCGATCAACAGTCCGCCGAGCATTGTTGGCGCCACGCCAGACGCCGCCGCGTCTACGATCAGTTCCTGGGGATATCATCTGGATGCGCAAACCATGATCCAGCTCGCGCATTCGGTTGGCGAACAGACCTTGTGGAATCGCGCGGGCGGCGCGCCTTCGCTTGCCGTGGGAATGGCGCAGATTTTCTCGAGCACGATCGGCGGCGAGCGATTGCTGAGCATCTGGTATCACTTCGCGATCATGTTTGAAGCGCTGTTTATTCTCACCGTGCTGGATGCTGGGACGCGCGTCGGTCGCTTCATGGTGCAAGAGCTGGGCGGACGCCTCTGGAAACCGCTCGGACGGACGGGGTGGATGCCGGGGATTTTGCTTTCGAGTGCGATCATCGTGGGACTGTGGGGCTATTTTCTGTACCAGGGCGTTGTCGATCCTTTGGGCGGAATCAATTCGCTGTGGCCTCTGTTTGGGATTGCAAATCAGTTGCTTGCGGCAGTGGCGCTCGTTGTGGCCACCACGATTTTGCTGAAAATGAAGCGGCTGCGCTGGATCTGGGTGACTCTCGTGCCTATGGCGTGGCTGGTTGCCGTGACGATGACGGCCAGCTATCAGAAGATTTTCGATGCAAGTCCAAATCTCGGCTTTCTCTCGAAAGCGAATTCGCTCGCCGCGCAAATTGCCGCCGGGCAAATTCCAGCGGCGAAGATTGCCGAGACGCACCGGCTGATTTTCAACCAGCGTCTGGATGCCGCGGTTACGGGCGTGCTCGCGCTGATGATTCTCGTGCTTCTCGTGGAGGCGCTTGCGCAGTGGTATGCGATTTTAAGCGGTCGGCGTGAGGCAGTGCTGCATGAAGCGCCGTATGTCGCGACGCGGTGGGCCGAAGGATTTTCTGGCACGGCCCACGGAGACGATTGATGCCCATGCAGCGAGCGGCAAAATTCGCGAAACGAGCGCTCCGCCGCTTCTGGCGCGGCTTGCGGGAATGGTGTGGCGTCGCACCCGACGAACCCTATTTGCGCGCAAAAGGCAGGCAGGATGCGGGGCACAGTGCGCTCAGCGCGGAAGAGTTTTATGTCGAGCAGATCAATCGCCGTTATTCACGGCCCAACCGCTGCTGCTGACGGTTCTTGCTTTTCCTTCCTTGGAGAGCCTAAAATTCCGTTAATCTCTCGGCCCACCTACTTTTTACCTGACGGAGGTACTGATGGCCATCGATATGGATAAGCTTCATGAATTTCTCGGAAGAGCCGTGGTCGATTTCGGTGCGACGTTTAACGCTGCGTTGATCCGCATCGGAGACAAACTCGGTTTGTACAAAGGACTCGCGGCAGGTGGTCCGCAAACTCCCGCTGAATTGGCGAAGCGCACGGGGACTACCGAGCGTTACGTCCGCGAATGGCTGAGCGCGCAAGCCGCGGGCGGTTACGTGACGTACGATGCCGCAGCCGGAAAATTTCATCTGAGCGAAGAGCAAGCATTCGCGATGGCGGACGACAACAGCCCCGCGTTCATGCCCGGAGCCTTTCAAGCCGCGCTCGCGGCGATCAAGGCGGAGGAAGCGCTCACGGAGCGATTCAAAACGGGCGAGGGACTTGGATGGCACGAGCACCACGCAGAACTTTTTGTCGGCACGGAGAGGTTTTTTCGTCCCGGTTACGCCGCGAATCTCATCGCCGCATGGATTCCGTCGCTCGAGGGCGTCGATGAAAAATTGAAGAGCGGAGGGCGCGTCGCCGATGTGGGCTGTGGCCTAGGCGCGTCGACTATTCTCATGGCAAAGTCCTATCCCAAGTCCGAGTTTTCTGGTTTCGATTACCACGACAAATCGATAGAAACCGCCAAACAACGCGCGCGCGATGCCGGCGTAGGCGACCGTATCAAATTTGAAGTGGCAAGCGCGAAGTCTTTTCCGGGCAAGGACTATGATTTCGTGACGTTCTTCGATTGCCTGCACGATATGGGCGACCCTGCGGGCGCTTCGGCACACGTGCACAGCCGGCTGAAGAAAGATGGCACGTGGATGATTGTCGAGCCGTTCGCGGGCGACAAGCTTGAGGACAATCTCAATCCCATTGGCCGGGCGTTTTATGGTGCTTCCACACTTCTATGCACGCCGGCGTCGCTGTCGCAGGAAGTGGGGCTGGCGCTCGGTGCGCAAGCGGGCGAGAAGCGTTTGCGCGAGGTCGTGACCAGCGGCGGTTTCACGCGATTCCGCCGCGCCACGCAGACGCCTTTCAACTTGGTGTTTGAAGCACGGCCATAACGGCCAGCGCCCGGTCTTCTAAAACTCACTCAGGCAATGACGCGAGTCAGAACTCTTCGTCGTCTTCGCCGTTTTGCTTGATGATCGTAGTTTTGTGCGTGATCCTCACGCTGTGAGTACGGATCCCGGCGATGATAGCGCGCCGCGTTTCCACCGGCAGCATTTCGGGAGCGAACACGCCCGCTTCGTCGCGCTGAAAAAACTTGATGAAGAGCGCCGCGACGTGAGCGGTGGCATACGCGACGGGCGTCGTAAAGCGGCCCTGCTGGCGGATTTGATAGAGAGTCGGAAACATCGCGTCGGTGCGAATCAACAAGTGCTGATCTTCTTTTGGGCGACGCTTCACGCCGCGCACCAGCACCGAGGCGGAAAATCTCGCGTTTTGCAGCACGCCCTGGCGAATGAGCTTTGCAATCGCCCGGGGCGACGACGTTTGCGGAAAGCGATCCCGGACGATTCCACGCGACTTCGATAATTTTCCCTGTTTGTACCAGCGGCGCAGCCTGTCGAACTCGTTTCCGCCGATCTTCACATCCATGTTGCGCATGGGAATCGCATAGGGAAGCGTAGCGACTTCATCTTGCGCCGCGAGAACCACGTTGGCGTATCCGATGGGATCGGGAAACCGAAATTTCTCCAGTTCAGCGAAGCGTTTTACCATGCTGAATTTGCCATGCCGATACACCCGAGGATGCGAGATGGCTTCATCGAAGGAAACTTCAGGAGACCATTGCGAAATCGGGTCGTCGCTCTCCGTGCTTTCATAGAGGCGAATCTGCACGGAATGGACTTCGTCGAGCATTTCCGCGGCGCGCTTGACGAGCAAGTTCGTCAATCCCGGAGCCGCGCCCGCATTGATTAGCGCGGCCCTGTTTTTTTGTTCAAAGCGTTTCGCATAGGAAAACTGCTCGGCCTTGAAAGGGTTGCGCGTGAGATGAGAACTGAGGTCCACATAATGAGCGCGCAGGCGCAGCGCCGCTCGCATCACAATCTGATTAAAGACCGAAGCGGAAGCGTTGACAATGAGTTGGCAGCCGCGAGCCGCGCGTACAATGCCGCGCAGGTTTCTAGCGTTCACCTCAGTCACCGCAATCGTGCTTCGCTTGCCCAGAAATCGCCGCGCGCGAACGAGGTCACGGTCGCCGCACCAGACAGTATGTCCTTGACGTTCGAGAAGTTCTGCCAGAAGGGAGCCGGTCGCACCGGCGCCGAGAACGAATATCCGCATGGCGTGGCAAAAACTCTATCACACTCCCCGGGCTGGACTCAGAGAAGGCGCCCGGATTGCCTGAATTGCACCCCACTGTTTTGCGGCGTAGACTAATGAAGAACTCCGATTCCTGGCGCCTACGGGAGAAACAGCCCAGGGCGCAGGAACGATGCTTCGGCGGGCACGATACTTCGACCGCGAAGCTGAGGGTTCGGGTGGAAACGCCCGGGCCTCCCGAACTTGGAAAGGAGCGTACAGGCGGAAAACTGCATATTTCCGTCTCGCGCCCGCATCCAAGTACTCGGATCGGGCGATTTTATTTTAGGGAATTGAAACGAAAGAATTCAGTCGGCCGCGTCCAACTAGAAAAACCTGCCATGACTCTTCAAGACAAATTCGGACGGCAGATCACGGACTTGCGCATTTCGATCACGGACCGCTGCAATTTTCGCTGCGTATATTGCCGCTCGGCTGACCCAGAGAATTACCGCGACCATGACGAAATTCTCTCCTGGCCGGAGCTGGACCGCCTGGCGCGCATTTTTCTGAGCCTTGGCATTCGCAAAATACGCATCACCGGCGGAGAGCCGCTGGTCCGCGCGGGCGTGGAGGATTACATCGCCCGCCTTCACGCGCTCGGCGTCGAAGATCTTTCCATGACCACCAACGGTCATCTATTGGCGGAGCGCTGCGAACGGCTGCTCACAGCGGGCTTACGCCGCATTAACATTAGCCTCGATTCGCTCGATCCCGGTAAGTTTGAGCGCATCACGCGGACAAAATCGTTCGATACCGTGATGCACGGCATCGCCGTGGCGCAGAAATCTCGGCTGGCTCCCGCGAAAGTCAACGCCGTGCTGGTGCGAGGCATCAATGACGACGAGGTGGAAGCATTCGCCGAATTCGCCCGCGACCGAGGCGTGATCATGCGCTTCATCGAGTTCATGCCGCTGGATGCCGACCGCACCTGGACGCGCCAGCACGTCGTGCCGGCGGCGAAAGTGTACCAGCGCATTCACGCGCGGTGGCCGCTGGTTCAAATCCCCCACGAGCGCAGCGAGACGGCGCGCAAATACCGCTTCGCCGACGGCGCTCCCGGCGAAATCGGTTTGATCGCCCCGGTAACGCAGCCTTTCTGCGGCCATTGTTCGCGCATCCGTCTCACCGCCGACGGAAAGCTGCGAACCTGCCTCTTCAGCAAAGACGATCATGACCTGCGCGGGCTCCTCCGCGAAGGAGCGACCGACGACGACGTGACGACCTACATTCGTTCCGTGGTCGACGAAAAGGAAGAAGGACACCGCATCAACGCCCCTGATTTCGTGCCTCCCTCGCGTACTATGGTGTTCATCGGCGGATAGTGGAATGCTTCCACATTGGGGCTTTTTCCAAAAACGCATTGCGCTCGACCACCCGAAGCGTTTGCGCTAGCATCAAATCAAGCAGCGATTTGGCCTGATAGAAAAGACGGAGAAAGAACGGACACACCATGGCGGACGAAGACGACGAAGAGGGACAGGACGACTCGCCCGAGCCGGAGCCGCGGCTCTTCACCCTCACCGAGGCGGAGCGCGCGCGCCGGGAGCTGGAGCCTTTTCTCGTGGAAGCCATGGACTGCCGCAAGAAATTGTCCGGCCTGGAAAATGATCTTTCCGCGGTTTCCGCTCGCATCATGATGATGGGCGGCGTCATCGTCCCGTACGAAAAACTGGCCGCGTTGCGAGTGGAGCACCAGCAGCTCGCCGAATCCCTGAAAACTTCGCTGAACCGCATTCTTGAAACCGGCTGCGTCATCAAGGACCTCGACGTGGGCTTGCTTGATTTTCCCGCCGTGATCGACAACGAAGACGTCTACCTTTGCTGGAAGCTCGGTGAGGACCGCATCCGTTTCTACCATCGGCAGGACGAGGGATTTGCTGGGCGGAAGCCGCTGGACCCGCGCGACCTCGGCCCCGGAGACGTCGTGCAGTAGTCTGATCCCTGACTCTTTGTTCGCATTCATGCAGGCACTTGCAAGACAAGCGCTCGCCCCCAGCGCCAAGCGTATCGAAAGGATTTTTCTTGTCGTCTCATCCTGAAAACCGTTTGAAGGATTCCGCCAGCCCGTATCTGCGTTCCGCGGCACATCAGCCCATCGATTGGCATGAATGGGGCGACTCGGCTTTTGCGCGCGCCCAATCCGAAGACAAACCCATCCTGCTGGACATTGGCGCAGTGTGGTGCCATTGGTGCCACGTCATCGACCGCGAGAGTTACGAGAATTCCGAGATCGCGAAAATTATTAACGAGAATTTTGTCGCCGTAAAAGTAGACCGCGACGAACGCCCGGATGTCGATGCGCGTTATCAATCGGCGGTTAGCGCCATTTCCGGACAGGGTGGCTGGCCCCTTACGGGATTCTTGCTGCCCAATGGGAAGCCATTTTTCGGCGGCACGTATTTTCCGCCGGAAGATCAAATGGGGCGGCCAGGCTTTCGCCGCCTTCTTCTGGCCGTTGCGGATTCTTACCGCAACAAGAGAGCCGATCTCGTCAGAGCGGCAGACCACTTGGCCGATGCTGTCGCGCAGGCGGAAGTATTCACGGGAGCGCGTGCGGAATTCGACCCCGGCGTCGTCGACGCGCAAATCACCTCCGTCACGCAACAATTTGACATCAAGAATGGCGGCTTTGGCCGTGCGCCTAAATTTCCGCATGCCTCGGCCGTGGACCTCGTTCTGGAGCGTTACCAGCAGACCAAAGAAAAACATCTTTTGGCGATGATCGAAACGACCCTCGAAAAGATGGCTCGCGGCGGCGTTTACGACCAGCTCGCCGGCGGCTTCCATCGCTATTCGGTGGATGAACGTTGGCTCGTGCCGCACTTCGAGAAAATGTCCTACGACAATTCCGAACTGCTACGCAACTATCTGCACGGCTGGCAAGTGACGCAGAACCCGCTTCTGCGCGAGACCGCGGAAGGGATCATCGGCTGGGTCAACGAAGTTTTGTCCGATCAGGAAAACGGCGGCTTCTACGCCAGCCAGGACGCGGACTATTCGCTCGACGATGACGGCGATTATTTCACCTGGACGCTTGACGAATTACGAGCCGCGCTGTTGCCCGAGGAAGCGCGCATCATGGAGCTCTACTACGATGTCGAGCCGCACGGCGAAATGCACCACAATCCCGCAAAAAATGTTCTGTGGGTCGCGCGCAGCGCCACGGACATCGCCAAGCAACTCGGGCTCGACGAAACTTCCGTGCGCCTCATCATCGCAAAAGGCAAAGGGAAGATGATGGCGGCGCGGTTGCCGCGGCCGACACCTTTCGTCGATAAGACAATGTATGTTTCGTGGAACGCGATGTTCGTTTCGGCTTATCTGGACGCCGCAAAAGTGCTTGACGGGTCAACGAGTGAAAACTGCCGCCACTTTGCTCTAAAAACGTTGGACCGGATGCTTAAGGAAGTCCGGAGCGACTCCCGCGGTTTCGGCCATCGCATCAGTGGGCCAGCTCTCGACGGGTCGCTCGACGACCAAGTCTTCAGCGTGCTGGCTTTGCTGGATGCCTACGAAGCCACGCTCGACTCGCGCTATTTCGCCGCCGCGCAAAAAACGATGGACCTTGCGATCGAACGTTACGGCGACACAGAAGGCGGCGGCTTTTTCGATCGGCCTTCGGACGCTGCGCCCATGGGCGGGCTAGATGTTCGCCGCAAACCGTTCCAGGATTCGCCGACGCCGGGAGCCAATTCCGTTGCCGCAATCGCTCTGATTCGCATGCACGCCTTCACCGGCGACGAGCGCTATTACAGCTTTGCCCAAAAAACTCTGGAAGCTTTTGCAGGCATCGCGCCGCAATACGGCATGTTCGCCGCCACCTACGGCCTTGCCGCCACGCTTTTTGCGCGTCATCCGTTGCAGGTCGTCATCACCGGGCGCGCGGATGATCCCGCCGCCCAAGCTCTCGAAGCCGCCGCGCAGCGCGTCTACCGTTTGGGCAAGTCCGTCCTGCGTCTAACACCAGGCGCCTCCCTCGCAAATCTTGCTGGCGCGCCAAAAGAAACACTGCCGCATCTCCCCGCCGACAAAGCCCTGGCCGTTGTTTGCGCAGGCCAAACCTGCCTGCCGCCCACGAGCGACCCCGCAGTGCTGGCCGCACTCCTCGAGAACGGCGCCGCTGGCGCAGCAGGCTCCTAGTAAGCTCTGGCGGAATTCTCGTAGGGGCACAGCATGCTGTGCCCTCCGATCTGACGCATACGTATTCACACAAAATCCCAATCCGCAAAAGAAAAACGGGCACGATGTCGAAACATCGTGCCCGTTTCAAATGTGAGATAACTCCTCTTACTTCTTAGGCCGCGATTCTGGCGGCACCAACCCATTGATACGGTAATAAACGACGAGCTGGCCGTAGTGTTCTCCAGAGTGCTCGATAAGCCCGTAGGCCAGATCATAGAGCCGAGTCAAGGTCGGCCCGCCAGCAGGCACGCTTTCGTTCAAACCCTTGTCGCCCTTGGCCTTGATCAAGTCCGCGCCGTCCTGGACGCACTTTTTTACAAAAGCTACTATCTGGGTCTTCGTCTGCAGATCGTCGCGCTTTGGATCATCGGAAAAGCGCGGTTTCTTTCCCTGCGCGAGGTCCGTAAAGTAATACATCGAAGCCGAAGCGTGGATCAGCTGCGCCACAAACGTCCGCGAATCCGGATTCGGTTTATAGTCGTACTTGTCTTCCGGCAAATCCTCGGCGATGGCAATTAACTTTCTGCCGATATCATTCCAAGATTCGAGCACGGCTTGCGATGGACTTGGTGCAGGCTTTGGCGGTTCCGCTTTCTTGGCTTCTTGCGCTAACGCCGGCATGGCCGCGAACACCAGCGCAACCAGCAGGGTTCCCCAATTACGAAAACTCTTCATCGTCTCTCTCCTCGTCTTTAGCTGTTTCTGGATCTGTTTCCGGGCCTGTTTCTGGACCTGCTCTCGGGGCTGTTTTGGGCCACCCTGGCAGGCACACACTCTCTGACGGACCGCGCGGCCAAGTGTTTCTCTGCTCGGCCGGCGGAAACCTGACCTTTTGGCCGGGTTCATCTTACGCAAGAGGTTCCTCGGCGTCATGGAAATTCGCCCAGGGCAGGCATGGTAAGCTGGTAGCTCGTGTTTGGGGGACATTCCATTTGAATTGGACCTGGCTCTTGTTGCGCACCGTAATTGGCCTGGGCATCTTGGGCCTGCTGTTTTTCTCACAGCGCTTCTGGTATCGCGCGATTTGGCGTGTGACGTCAAATTGGGGAAGCCAGGTGTTGCGCGTTGCAGCCCGCTTAATCTATGTAACTCTGCTGCTGCTCATCATTGGCGCGATAGCAGACGGCTTCCGCATGGGGCGTGCCGGTCGCATCCTTTCTGGGGTCAATCTGATCACGGTTTTTGCGGGGCTGTGGTTTTTTAGTGCCCTGTTTGCGTATCTCGCCGTGAAACTTGTGCGCGGCATCGATAAAGTCTGGGCCTGGCTGCGCGCCGCGTACCACCTCAGAACCAACCCATCAGCTCCACACGCTAATTCTTCTCTTCCAGTTGGGACGCCCTATTCCACTGCGCCAGCGGCTGCGGAGCTCATTTCCAATCCGTCCCGCCGTTATTTTTTCAAGACGGCCACCGCGCTCGCCGGGGCTGGGCCGTTTCTCACCGCGGTTTATGGTTTCGCCGCCGAGCGCCTGGACTATCAAGTGCGCCACGTGGATATCCCCATGCCTAATCTGCCAGCCGGCCTAGAAGGCATGAAGATTGTGCAGATCAGCGACATCCATTTGAGCAGCTACATGCCGCGTTTGCAGGTGCGCCGCGCCGTCAACATGGCCAACGATTTGGGAGCAGACCTCGCGCTGGTGACGGGAGACTTCATCACCGGCGCAGGCGACCCGATTGCCGATTGCATCGACGAAGTGAAGGGCCTTCGCGCACCTCTGGGGGTTTGGGGCTGCAATGGCAATCACGAAATATATGCGCGCGCGGAAGATACCGCTCAGATTCTTTTTGCGCAGGCCGGCATGAAGCTCCTGCGCAGCGAAAATGCGCAACTCACGTTCAACGGCGCCTCGTTTAATTTGATCGGGGTTGATTATCAACGCGAGCGCACAAACGGCGGCCGGCGCATGCAATTGCTACAGTACGTGGAACCGCTGGTGCGCCGCGACATGCCCAACCTTCTGATGTCGCATAATCCCAATGCATTCAATCGCGCCGCGGAGTTGGGTATCGAACTGACGCTCGCCGGGCACACGCACGGCGGACAAATTCAAGTGGAAATTCTCGACCACCGCCTCAGCCCCGCGCGCTTTATCACGGACTATGTGGCCGGGTTATATCACCGCCCGATGTTCGCACCCGCACCTAACGAGCGCGCGTACCCCGCAAACTCGGCGTTCGAGACGAGCCACGGCTCGCTCTTTCCGGGCCGCTCGTCGGCGTTAGCTTCCATTTACGTGAATCGCGGCCTCGGTACTGTAGGCGCCCCGGTTCGTCTAGGTGTACCCCCTGAAATCACGCTACTGACCCTCCGCCGGGCCTAGCCGCTCTCATTCCGCAACGCTCTGCGCCATTCGATTTTTTCAAAGATTCACGGAATAAAACTCTACAAACTTCGGTATCCGCAGCGGTAGTTATCTACGGGAAATAGGAACGCCGACGCAGTTCTCCCCAGCCCCGATCGACTAAGTTCCTTGTTCTCAACTACTGGTCCAAATTTTGAACAGTAAATCGTGGTGGAATTCCAGTTGCAGTAAATAGCAGCTTACCCAGCCAATCAGACATGAAGTCCATCGCGATCACTCGCGATGTGTTTCTTTGCATAAATCTCGATCTGGAGGGTAAAGCCATGGGGTACGTGTCTAAGTCGTGGAAATATTTCCTAGTACTTGCACTTGGGCTCTCTTTGCTTCCTGCTGTAACAAAAGCGCAACATTATACCCAAACGAATCTGGTTGCTGACCAGCCAAATATGGCCGCAGTCACCGACCCCAACCTCGTAAATCCTTGGGGTTTGACCCGCAGTCCCACCACCACGGCAAAGGCCGGAAGTCCCTGGTGGGTTTCCGATAACAACTCTGGCTTTTCCACTCTCTATACGGGCGCCGGGGCGATCATTCCCATCAACGGCACGGGAACCGTAACCATTCCCCCGCCCAAAGGTTCTCCCGCAGGCACAATAGCTACACCAACCGGCATCGTTTACAACGGCAGCCCAACGGACTTTCTGATCAGCCCAGGTGGAGCGGCGGCGGCATTCATCTTCGTCACTGAAGACGGAACCATCTCTGCATGGGCTGGTGGAGCGGCGGCGACGCTGGAGGTGGACAACTCCAAGGGTGGTTCGCCACACGGCGCGGTTTATAAGGGTGCCACTTCGGCTCTGGTAAATGGAAAAGT